>Ga0226835_1000021_pt1 | contig 399482 bp, 314 predicted proteins | sample LAC_MetaG_1_FD_163627 | JGI IMG/M metagenome (GOLD analysis project Ga0226835, IMG submission 163627) | Anaerobic ammonium oxidizing microbial communities from anammox membrane bioreactor (MBR) in UC Berkley, California, United States -... | ecosystem: Engineered > Bioreactor > Anaerobic >... | reverse complement strand
TCTGAGAATGATGACTTTTTGCTCGGGGGTGAATCTCTTTTTCGTTTGCATGAAAGGAATCTCCTTTTTTATTATTTTACATTAAATAAATTTACGAAATTCCATTTCCACTTGAAGCATTACAATAGCTTTGTGGATTATTCAGCAAATTCTCACGACTGAATTAGAAAAAACACAAAATGCAGGACACAAAAATCAAACAGGAAGTAACACAATGCCTGAAGTTGGAAGAGAAAATTTTAAAAGATAAAGATGAAAAAACTCCAAGTGATGAGAGCAAAAATCCATAAAACCCAAAAAGACAAAGACAAAAGTTTTAAAAGATTAAAAAAAACTGATGGATAATAAAGAAAAAGCCAAAGAAGTTGTAAAGAGATTAAAAGAAATTTACCCGGATGCGAAGTGTGCATTGAACTTTTCATCACCATTTGAATTGTTGATAGCGACAATTTTATCTGCTCAATGTACCGATGCGAGGGTAAACATGGTTACACCGGGGCTGTTTGCCAAATTTCCCACCCCTGTTGATTTTGCGGAAGCACCATTGGAAGAGATAGAGAAAGCGATTTTTTCCACCGGTTTTTACCGTCAAAAGGCAAAAAGCATAAAAAATTGCTGCAAAATTTTGGCGGAAAAATATAATTCGGAAGTGCCGTCAGATTTTGACATTTTAAAGGAATTGCCGGGTGTGGGGCGAAAAACTGCCTCTGTAGTGGTGGGGAATGCGTTCGGGCAGCCTGCAATTGCAGTGGATACTCATGTAAAACGCATTTCGAACCTGCTCGGGTTAGTGGATTCACAAGACCCTGATAAGATAGAAGCTCAACTTAAAAATTTGCTTGATCGTGAAGACTGGGTGATATATTCTCATTTGATTGCAATTCACGGGCGAACTGTATGTTTTGCAAGAAACCCGGAATGTTTCCGTTGTGTTTTGGCGGATCTCTGCCCGGGGCGTCGGATTTTTAATTAAACTTTCGAAAAATTGCAATTCTTTCGGAAAATTGCAACTGCTAAACCTGTTTTCACAAACCCAATTACAACCGAAAGTTTCAGTCAGTCAAAACGCAGATTAAAGAGCAAAGCTTTCTAAATTCACAATTAAAGCACCTAAATCGAAAGATTATACCGCAAATAATTGTGCAAAATCGCACAAAGTACCTAAAATGAGTGTAAAAACCACAAAACGGAACAAAAAATGATTATGATATTAAGGAATAATTGATTATCTTTTGACGATAAAGAAATTTATTCTTTTGTTTTTTTAAAACCTTTAACCCCGGGCAAAAATATCGGAGCCAATATACGAGATTTTTCTACGAAGTTTAACAAAATTTGTAAGTAAACCACTTAAACCGGCAATAATGCTAAAAAAAATCTCGTTTCTTTTGTTGGCTCTGGCTTTCCAGTCATTCCCACAAAGCGATATTAAAATACTCCGTTCTGATGCGAATGCATTAACCGTTGAGTTTACCCCCGTTTATACCGACACTTCAGTTCATTTAATTGACGGTCGGAATTACCGGGCAGTGCAATTCTCCGGCTCTGTGCGTAATCCATCTGCCGAAGTTGGATCGCCTGATGCGAGGTCGAAGAAAATAACTTTGGGTATCCCCTTTGAGAATGGATTAACCGTTGAAGTTCTTTCTGAAAGCTACACTTCAATTTCCGGTGAGTTGGTGCCTGTCCCCGAGGTAAAACCGGGTGAAAAAGGGGATGTTGAGTATTTTTACAACAAGAAAAACTTCAAAAAAATTGAAACAGAACCGATATTTTTAGGCGAAAACGGCAATGTACGCGGGCTTGTGGTTCAGGATGTTTTTCTCAACACTGTTGTTCCCGATGGGGGAAAAATTAAACTGCTGACCAAAATGGTGGTGAAATTTTCTTTCGCAAATAAAAGTAACCGCACTCCCATTGAAGATGAACTTTTACAAAATTTTGTTCTGAATTATGACATGGCAAAATATTGGATTGAGAGAAAACCCGCAGGTCTTCATAAAGGATCGGATATTGGTAGTACAGTGCTCTCATCGGGGAAGTGGTTTCGGTTTGAAGCGCCGGAAGAAGGATTTTATCGGATAAAATACGATCAATTAAGCAACTACGGAATTAACCCTGCAACGGTAAACCCCAAAACTATAAAGATTTACAACAACGGTGGATATGTTCTTTCGGAAAACATAAATGACCCGAGACCTGATGACCTTCAGGAATTAGCAATAATTGTAAAAGGTGAAGAAGACGGCAGGTTCGATGCTAATGACGAGATAATCTTCTACGGAAGAGGCGTCAGTTTTTGGTATTACGATAATACTGCAAAGCGAATGAAAAGAAACCAACACCCTTATTCGGAGCATAATTACTACTGGATTACTTCAGATGGTGCCCCGGGTAAGCGTATCGGAACGAAACCGTCGGTTCAGGAGGGAACAAACAACATTCTGGAAACAACGCACGCCTACGACTTTGTTGATGACGATAAAATTAACTTAGGGGAGACCGGCAGGTATTTTGTAGGAGATGAATTTTCGCAAAATACTAAATCGAGGGTGTATCAGAAGAAAGTTGAAGGAATTGTTCCGGGCACACCAACTTACTATTCGTATTGGTTTGTAAACAGATCGATTGAATCCATCCCGTTAACTGTCGAAGAGAATGGTAAGTTGGTCAGGCAGTCAACTATAAGTGGAATTGGCAGTGATGTTTACACAATCGGCAGGTTAGACAGCGTAACCGGAAGAGTTTTCAACGGTAATTATCCCGACGAAAGGAGCGTCCTGCGGTTTACTTTTGCAACCAACAGCAACACTTCTTACGGTTATCTGGATTTTTATGAAATTTCCTGGACCCGGTACTTAAAGGCATTTAACGATAAGATACTATTTTATTCACCCAAAATTCAGGGAACAACAGCGATTGATTCGTTGTATGAATACCATCTGAGCAATTTTTCGAACACAAACATTAAGGTGTATGATATTACTAACCACTCGGATGTTCGTGAAATAACAGACCCGGCACTGCAAAGTGGGAGTGAGTTAAGATTCCGCGCTTGGGAGGGTCCCGGCAGAATAAGCCGCTATTATGCTTTTTGTGGTGATCAGTATATGACGCCGGAAAACCCGACTGAGATGCCCAATCAAAATGTGAGAGGGGACCTTACCGGTGCAGATTTAATTCTGATAACCGCACCGGAATTGATGGAAACCGCTAAAAGATATAAACAATACAGGGAATCGAAAGAATCTGACGCCATTTCTGTGAAGATTGTTACCGTCGGTGATATTATGAACGAATTTAACTGTGGAACACTCGATCCTACAGCAATTCGTGATTTTATTAAATATGCTTTCAGTAATTGGCAGATTGCCCCTAAATATGTGTTGATTTGGGGTGATGGCGACTATGACTATAAAAACATAGAGGGAAAGAACAAGAATTTTGTACCGACATTTCAGTCCAAAGAATTTTTGAATGATATATATTCTTTCTCAACGGATGACTATTATGTTTGGATTGTAGGAAATGACAAAAGAATAGATTTGGGGCTTGGCAGAATTGCAGCACAAAGCAATAAGCAGGCGGGGGACTATTTGGATAAAGTAATTGCGTACGAAAACAGCACCGACAGAAGCCCGTGGAAAAACCTTATTACTTTAGTGGCAGATGACCACCTGACTTCCCAGGGGATTGATCTTGCCGGGAACACCCAGCAATCGGAACGGTTATCGCAAACCCGCATTCCGCCGCAATATGTACAAAAAAAGATTTATCTGATAAATTACCCGACCGTGCAAACGAGCCTTGGGAGACGCAAACCGGAAGTTAATACCGCTATTATTGACGCCATTAACGATGGTACCGTGCTTTTGAATTATATCGGGCACGGCAGCCCCGACCTTTGGGCACACGAACAGGTATTTGTTCGAGGTACAACAATTCCGCAGTTAAAAAACAGCAGATATTTCTTTTTAACTGCCGCTACCTGTGACTTTGGTTATTACGACAGAACGGAAGACCAAAGTGCAACGGAAGATCTGTTATTTCTTCCAAATGCAGGTGCTATAGGGGTTTACACTGCTGTGCGTCCTGTGTTTTCTGAACAAAACACAATTTTGAACGATTCGCTTTATCACCAGATGTTGAAATGGGGGAGGGATCACGATAATTTACCGAAAAGAATAGGTACGGCTTATTTTCTTACTAAAGTTAATTTCCAAACGGATAACGACCAGAAGTTTCAGCTGTTTGCAGATCCGGCTTTAAGGCCGGCACTTCCACAGTACACCGGAACAATTGACTCGATAAATGGTATTAACCCGGCGGTTTCAGTAATTCCGATTAAAGCCCTTAATTCATTGAGGATAGCGGGTTCAGTTAAACGGGCAGATGGCACAGATTGGACTGATTTCAACGGCGAAGGGTTGCTTACGGTGTTTGACGCAGAAACAACACTTCCTTTGCCGGAAATAAGCACAACAGCATCGATGAAGGTGCCCGGTGGGTTAATTTTCAGAGGCAGAGTCTCTGTTATCAACGGGAAATTCAGCGCTGATTTTGTTGTTCCTAAAGATATTTCATACGATAATCAAAAAGGAAAGATAATTTTCTATTTCTTCGATAGTAAAGAAGATGGTGTAAGTTTCACGAATAATATCTCGATCGGTGGAGTTGATCAAACTGTTGTTAATGACGGTAAGGGACCCGTTATTGAAATAACATTTGATAATGCGGAGTACAGCAACACTTATTTAGTGAATCCCGATGCCACTTTGATTGTATCACTTAAAGATGAAACCGGGTTGAACACTACAGGAATAGGGGTAGGGCATAAACTTGAAGCAATTTTAAATGGTAACGATCTTAACCCGATTGATTTAACGAACCATTTTACAGGCGATTTAAATTCCGGAGGAAAAAGTGGTAAAGCTGATTATAAATTCAACAATTTAGCACCGGGATTATATAATATTAAAGTAAAAGGCTGGGATGTATTCAACAATTCTTCCACCGTAGAGTCGGAGTTCAAAGTGGTTTCCGAACGGGGTATTGCAGTTGAATATGTAATGAATTACCCCAACCCTTTTTCTGCAAACACATTTTTTACTTTCCAGCATAATGTGCAGGAGCCAATCGATGTGAGGATTTTGATTTACACCGTAGCCGGGAGAAAAATTAATGAAATTGAAAGCAATTGGGTAAGCGAGAGGTTTGTCCGATTGGAATGGGATGGAAGGGATTCTGACGGCGACCTTGTCGCAAATGGTACTTATCTCTATAAGTTGATCGTAAAACCTTCTGCCGGCGGTGAAACAAAAACGGTTTATGGAAAACTTACCATTATTCGTTAAAGAAAACAGTGAGAAATTTATTCGGGAATTTGTTGTGGGATTAGCAGAGAGAACAATAGAGAGAGTTGCAGAGGGATTTGTTTAGAAATTTGCAAAGTGATTAATAGAGGGATTTTTGGAAGTGTTTGTTTAGAAATTTGCAAAGGGATTTGTTTAGGAATATACACAAAAATTTATAGTGGTATTTACGAAGAAATTCACATAGGAAGAGATTGATAATTAAAAAATTTTTCAAGAGAGTTTATTTATTTTATTTCATGGAGGATAATTAATGTACAAGGTCAAATTTGCATTCCTTGGATTTGTTTTATTGTTTGGCTTATCAAAGACCATACAAGCTCAAGGTGAAGCTGCAGTTCCTTTCCTGCTGATCGCACCCGATTCAAGAGGCGGTGGAATGGGCGAGTCCGGTGTTGGTCTTTCCGACAATTCATCGGCAGTATTCTGGAACCCGGCAGGTATTGCGTTCCTTTCGGGTCAGGAGTTCAGCTTCACGCACTCGAACTGGTTGCCAAAGTTCAAACTCGATCTTTTTTACGACTATGCAACCTACAGAAACTACATCGACGAGTTAGACGGAAGTGTAACCGCCAGTGTAACTTACATGAACTATGGCGAGTTCGTAAGAACTGGCCCCGACTCGCCCGATCCGCTCGGAACTTTCAGGTCGTTTGATATGGCGGCAACTGTCGGGTATGCTACAAAGCTTTCAACCGATTGGGGTTTGGGTGTTAACCTCAGGTTAATACATAGCCGTCTTTCTGACATGCCAACCGGGCAGGAACAAGGAACAGGTACCGCCACTTCCGTAAGTTTTGACCTTGGCTTTATGTGGAGACCTTCTTCATTGGTTATTCCTTTTACAGACTATGATATGGGGAACAAATTTTCCGTAGGGTTGAATCTCAGCAACTTAGGTCCCAAAATTTCGTACATCGACAGAGCACAGGCTGACCCTATACCTACTCAGTTGAGGTTGGGACTGGCTTACAGGTTTCTGGCTGACGAATATAACAGTTTAACCTACACTCTTGATTTCACTAAATTATTGGTCAGAAGGTACCCTGACGGCACAAGCGACGATTTTTACGAAGCTATTTTTACTGCCTGGACGGATAAAAGCTTTAGCGATGAGTTGGCAGACATCGTTACTTCCATGGGTTTGGAATACTGGTATGGTAAACCCGGTGATTTCCTTTTTGCGCTGCGTGGTGGTTTTTTCTATGAAGACCCTAACTACGGAAACAGAAAATTTATTACGCTTGGCGCGGGAATCAGATATGATATCTACGGTTTTGATTTCTCATACATTTCAACTTCAGTATTTAAAGACGGCGAGAACCACCCACTCAGTGATACGCTTCGTTTCACAATTTTAGTAGGGTGGGGTGGCGTACCTGATAAAATAGTAGGACTTCCGCGGGGTCTGTAATTTTTTAGGAAGGGGCGGGCTGATAACCTGCCCTCTTTTATTTTAACCGGAGAATCCTGAGAATTTCGCAGAAAAAATGCGGAAAAACTTTAGTTATTTTTCCTGACCTCAGATACCCTTATCTTTAAATTTTGCATATAATTTTTTCACGGCGAATGAAGATCATAAAACCAACACTTCTGATTGCATTACTTGTGTTTGTTGCGGCGGCTCAGAACCCACAACAAAGCATTTCCACCCTAAGTTCTGTCAGCCCAACCGGCAAAGCTATCGCGACAGACACGGTGAAAATTCTCGCTGTTATGGCTGAATTTCAAAAGGATAACGATAACACCACCATTGGTGACGGCTCGTTTCCTTCAATTTACACAACAGATTACGGAAAAAATATAACGGATCCGCTTCCTCACAACCGTGATTATTTTAGGGCTCACTTAGAGTTCGCAAAGAATTATTACCAAAAAGTTTCCGGTGGCAAGCTTGTTGTTAAGTTTGAAGTGTTGCCTAATGGTGTTACGCTTTCAAACACTATGAAGAACTACTCGCCACAAATTAACTCTACAGATTTTAAGGTAATGGGTGATTTTGTTCAGGAAACTTGGACTCTTGCTGATCAGGCAAACCCCGGTTTTAATTTTTCAGAATACGATCTGTTTATAATTTTTCATGCCGGAGTAGGAAGGGATTTAAGCCTTCCGGGGAGCCTTGGTAATGAACGCGACCTTCCCTCTATCTATTTTAATTTAGAAGCTTTACAGAAATTTTACGGGTCAGCCTATGATGGTGTACCGGTAAGCGGCGGTTCTTTTAAGATTAGGAACACCGGTATTTTGCCGCAAACTCAGAACAGAGAAGTTTCATCTTTTAACACTAAATATCTGATAAGGGTAACCATAAACGGATTGCTTGTTTCAACCGTGGGAAGTTACTTGGGCTTGCCCGATCTTTTCGATACAAAAACCGGAATGAGTGCAATCGGAAGGTTCGGTCTGATGGATGGGCAGTCTATTTTTGCTTATAACGGTGCTTTCCCTCCGGCACCCTCTCCGTGGGAGAGAATGCGACTCGGTTGGGAAACGCCTATTGAAGTGGGCAACAGTTCATTTTTCCCTTCAGTTGCCACGCGGTTAACGGCTAACATGACCGACACAACTTTGGTGAAAATTAATATTAACAATTCCGAATATTTTTTAGTTGAAAACCGCCAACGGGACGCTTTGAAAAACGGCGCTGCCGTTACTATGTGGGATGGCGCCAGTTATGTGACAAAACATTTTAGCAAAGATACCACCGGTTTCTCCGGTATCTCGATCGATTCATTGTTTGGGGTGATAGTTGATGTTGATGAATTTGACTGGGCGCTGCCCGGAAGTGGCATTTTGGTTTGGCACATCGATGATAAAGTAATTAACGAAAAAATTGCAGATAACACGATTAATAACGACAAAAAAAGACGCGGCGTAGCCGTGGTAGAAGCCGACGGAATAAATGACATCGGTGAAAAATTTTACACCATTTTCGGCGACGAAATAATTGGTGAGGGAACAGAATACGACTTTTGGTTCGCAGAAAACAAAGCCGATTTATATAAAAATATCTTTTCGGCAACAAGTCGTCCTTCAAGCAGAAGCAATGAGGGGGCTAACTCACTTATCACGATGAAAGATTTTCCAAACAACGGAAACAACATGCAATTTGCCGTCGTGGTTGGGGATTCTTTAATTAAGCCTTTTTTCAGCGGGAAACCTTTTCCCGGTTCAGTGCCTGAGAAAATATATATAAGCGACGGATATAAATTTGGGAATAACAACGGCGGACTTTTCAGATTCGATGATAATTTCAACCCAACGGGCATAAAAGCAAAATTTGACGGCGGAGGCGCAGCCTTTTATGAGAAGGGTGGCAAACTTTATATCGTTGGGTCTGTTGGCAACACGCTTTATAGAACCGTTGCATCCGGTGGAGCGGTAACGATTGATTCAGTTGTGGTTTCTTCCGAAATAGTGCCTCAGAAAATGATTGTCATACCGCCAACTGAAAATGAACAGATAGTAATCGGCACCGTAGCGGGTAAAATGTTTAGATATGCACTTAGTAATTTTGCGCTTTTGGATTCAGCTGAGGGTATTGCCGGGGTTCCGATTACTTCTCTCCACTACTCCGGTTCCGGAATTGCCTTTACACAGCAGGATGGCAATTTCTTCTACGCAGGTGTCTATGGTTTTACGGGTTCTGTTAAAAAATATATCGGCATTATTCAGTCGGCTGTTTTCGGTAATTTCAACAACAATGAGATACTGTTCGTGCTGACTGATGGAAACACTATATACAAAATTTTAACCAATGAAGTTTTGACTGTGCATCGCAGCGATCCGACCCCACCGCCTGCTGAAAACAGAATATTTCTTAAGGGAAGTGGACCCGTCAAATCGTTTTCGCTGGCGGATAACAGATTGGATGGGAACCTTTATATCAATTATACATCAGGGCACGAGCTTTACGCTGTAAATCTCGATGGTGCACCGGCGGATAATTTCCCCGTGCAAATTATACCTGAGGAGTCATTTAACCCAAGCACTTTGGTTGCTGATTTTACCGGAACAAAGCATCCTGAAATTGTTGCTTTTTCAAATTCAGGGCTTGTTTACGCTTTCGATGGACTGACAGGCAAACCTGTTGATGGCTTTCCCTTAAGCACCGGTGAAGGCTTTGGTTACAACTCCGTTATGGGACCTGAATATTTTGATAATTCTGGTAAACCGGGTGTAGCAACTGTTAGTTCTTCCGGTGTACTTAATGCCTGGACGCTAAATCTTGCAAGTGGTACACCTTTTTATTTCGGAAAATTTGGAAGTAATGCCAACAACTCGTTTGCAAGTTTAACGAACAACTCGGTAGTTAACCAAAGCTACATGTCGGGTGATAAAGTTTACAACTACCCCAATCCCGTTACCGGTAATGAAACATTTATCAGATATTATGTATCGGAGCCTTCTGTAATTACAGTAAAGATATTTGATCTTGCCGGTGATTTTGTTGCCGAGCTTTCTTCAACCTCCTCAGGTGGAACCGATGGTGAAATCAGATGGGATGTTAAGAACATTCAATCCGGTGTTTATCTCGCAAATGTTGAGGCAAAATCGAGTTCTTCGGGTAAATCGGGGCATAAAATTATAAAAATAGCAATTATCAAATAGCGGTTATTAATGTTTAAAAAAATTCTGATTGCGGCAACATTTCTTACTTATTTCACTGCGTTCGGTCAGTTTGATAAATATAATTCGGAGTTCGAGTGGTACACAATCGCCGGTGAGCATGTAGAGGTACACTTCCACGAGGGAGCCGAAAGAACCGCACGCGTTGTTCTGAAAATCGCCGAGGAAGTGTGGGAGCCTGTTACTTCTCTTTATAATTACGCACCCGATAAGGTGCACTATGTTATCAAAGATATTGATGATTATTCCAACGGTGCAACTTACTTTTTTGATAATAAAATAGAAATTTGGACGAGCGCGCTTGATTTTGATTTGCGCGGCTCGCATAACTGGCTTCGTAATGTAATTTCGCACGAGTTCACTCACATGGTGCAGATACAGGCTTCACTTAAAACCACGAGGTCAATCCCGGCGGTTTACATGCAGGTTCTGAACTATGAGGATAAGAGGCGTCCGGATATACTTTACGGATTCCCGAATGTCATCGCATCATATCCGTTGGCAATGTTGAATATGCCTGCCTGGTTTGCCGAAGGTACCGCACAATATATGAGGCAAGGTTTCGATTACGATAACTGGGATGCACACAGAGATATGATACTCCGCTCGTACGCATTAGACAGCAATATGCTGACATGGAACCAGATGGGAGTTTTTGAAAAAACAAGCCTGGGTAACGAATCGGTGTATAACTCCGGATTTGCTCTTACGAAATATATCTCTCAAAAATATGGTGAGGATAAATTGGCGCAAATCACAAAAGCTTTGGGGAAATTCAGCAATTTCACTTTTGATGCAGCGGCAAAGGATGTGCTGGGGATAGACGGAATTGACCTTTACAACGAGTGGTCTTCATTCCTGAAAAAAGATTACGCAGAAAGGATTGCCCCCGTCAGAGAAAATAAAGTTGAAGGTGAAATGATCGGTGCTACCGGTTTCGGTAATTTTTACCCTTCATTTTCTGAAGACGGTAAAAAAGTGTATTATATTTCCAATAAAACGAGTGATTATTTTTCACCAACCGCACTTTACGAGTATGACATTGCTTCAAAAGAGGAAAAAGTGCTTATTCCGGGGGTGCGATCAACCTATTCTGAAATTCCCGGCACTGAAAAAATAGTGTACTCAAAATTGGGTGATGATAACCCCTACGACCATAAAGTGCACGATATCTACATTTATGACCGCACGGCGGAAAAAGAGACCCGTTTAACTTATAACCTGCGCGCCAATATGCCTTCTGTTTCACCTGATGGCTCAAAAATTGTGTTCCTTTTTCAGAAAGACGGAACAACAAACATCGGCACGGTGGATATTGACGGTAAAAATTTCAAACAATTAACATTTTACAAAAACGGGGAGCAGGTTTATAACCCGAAATTTTCCAATGATTCAAAATTTATTTATTTTGATTTTCAATACCACCAAGGGCGTGATGTTGCTTCTGTGCCGGTTGAGGGAGGGCAGGTTGAATTTGTAATTCAAACACCGGGTGATGAACGAAGTGCTGTGCCTGTGAAAGAGGGTAAACTTCTGTTCTCTTCTTCTGAAACGGGGATTTTTAATATTTATTCCTACGATCCAACCACCGGGAAGAAAAAGCAGTTAACCAATGTTCTCGGTGGTGCGTTCATGCCGGCGGTTGATAAAAACGGCAACATAGTTTATGCGGGCTACACTTCCGACGGCTATAAAATCTTTTACCTGAGCGCTTCGGAGCAGACAAAAGTTGATGAAGCAAAAAAATATATCAGACGAAACGATCCTCCGTTAGATACTGAAAAACCAATCAGCGATACGGTATCGATCGATTGGGCTAAACTGAAAAATTTTAACGATTACGAATATCCCAATATCCCTAAAACAAAATATTCAGGCGCTTTTTCGCGATTGAGTATTTTCCCTTTTATCAGGTATGACAACTATAGCACCTCCAACAACGCAATCGAAAAGATTAAACCGGGGCTTTATGTTGCTTCTTCCGACATGCTAAACCGTTTTGGCTTTTTTGCCGGTGGTTCAATCAATTTACGCGGTGAAAGAGACCTCTTTTTCAGTTTTGACTACAGAAACAAACTGCCACTTCTTTCCAATCTGGGCATTTTCCCCGATCTTGGGTTGGAACTTTATAATGTAACCAGAAAAGCGGATGTTGATATATTATTTGAAGAATTGCCGAAAACTTCAACTGATGTTACCTATAACCTTTTCGAGGTTGATGTTTTTGCCAAAATGAAGTTGTTTGCTAAGGAAAAGGACTTTGAGATCAGGTATGTTTTCAGCAGTTATACAGCAAGCATCGGAAGTTTTATTATCCCTAACCTCAATCAACTCTACCCGACTTTTAACGACACTTATTTGTTAGGAAGCAACTTCCGTGCGACTTACAAGACTGAGTATAAAAAGCCGGAAAGAGATATGGATATTAACCCTGTTGGCAGGGGGTTGGAAATTCGTTACGATTACGAGATGAACAGATTCAACCCGGATGGTGAATACTCCGTTGAAGACGGAATGCTGGTTCCGAACTACAACCATTATAATTTTCACAGAGTGGAAGTGAATGCCAACTACTCTTTCGAAACTTTCAAAGGGCACACTCTTGGTGTTAAGTTAAGAGCGGGCACAATTTTTGGGCCGCCGGTGCCTGACTTTTTCGATTTTTTCCTTGGCGGAATAATCGGAATGAAAGCATATCCGTTTTATGCCGTAAGTGGTAACGAAATTGCATGGCTTAATTTAACCTACAGGTTACCACTTTTCAGAAACATTGATTATAAATTTGGACACCTCTATTTGGATAAGATTTATTTTTCGGTGTTTGGAGATTTTGGAAATGCCTGGACAGGCAACATATCTGAAGCAGGTCATTTTAAAAAAGGTGCCGGTGCTGAACTTCGGTTCGCTCTAAATTCTTTTTATCTCTTTCCAACCGCGGTTTTTGTTTCCGCCGCCTACGGGTTCGACGGTATTGAGAAAGAAACTCAAACCGGTGAACGGGTGAAGTATGGGAAAGAATGGCACTTTTATGGCGGAGTTTTGTTTGGTTTTGATTTATAATAAGGAAGTATCATGAAGTTATTCTCTTTTTGGTTTATTGCGGTTTTAATGGCTGCAGGGGTTTCAGCGCAAGACAAAATATCTTCTTTCCAAACGGAAAGGAATGAAGTGCTTCTTCTGTCGGGTGATCATAAATCTATCGGGCGAAAAAACGCCGCCGAAGACTTAATACTAACCGGCGACTTGAAAACCGACACCAAAATTATAATGGAACGATACGAGCTTGAACACAAAAACGATATTAATGCTAACCCCGAAAAGAAATCAGTTTTACTTGCTACGGCGCTTTCTACTTTAGTTCCGGGAGCGGGACAATTCTATAACGATGAAATTTGGAAATCTGCAATATTTCTCGGTTTGGAGGCTGGGTTAATAACCGGTGCTATCATTTACAACAAGAAAGGGAATGATAAAACTGCTGAATTTGAGGGATATGCAGATAATAACTGGAGTGTGGTTAAATATGCCGAATGGTTGTTGAACAACCGTTCCGCCTTAGGTTTGCCCGATGGAGATATAACCATAGACCCAAACACGAACCTTAAACCATGGGAAAGAGTAAACTGGGGTGAGTTAAACCATTTAGAAGGCAGATTTTCACACAAATTGCCACCTTACGGCGAACAGCAATACTATGAATTAATTGGTAAATATCCGCAGTACAACCATGGCTGGGCTGACCAATTAAATGACAACACTCCGGAGTATAATTCAAATATTACACCCATGTTTTTGGGTTATAGTACGATGCGCGGCGATGCCAACGATCTTTACAACGCTTCAACCCGCTTTATTACTTTCGTTGTGTTAAACCATGTGCTTTCAGCAGCTGAGGCAGCATGGTCATCTGCAATGTTCAATAAACACTTAACTTTGAATATGCGAGTTGTGCCGGAAATTGTTAATAAAGCCACGGAAATTGAAATGGTGCCAAGATTAAACATAAGTTGGAAGTTCTGATTAAAATTTGCTATTGACTGCCGATGCTTTTTAACAGCGTTGAATTTGGAATATTTTTCCTAATTGTTTTTTTTATACCGGGCTCTTTGCCGTCTTCTTCGGTTTGGCGAAAGTATTTGCTGTTTATTGCTTCTGTAGTGTTTTTGGGGAGTTGCAGCTGGGTGCTTGGGCTTGCTTTAGTTGTTTCTTCACTAAGTGCGTGGTGGTTTGGAAAGCAAATATCAGTTGTTACACCGGCAGAAAATATTAGAATACACAATTCGTCAGAGTTGGCAACAAACGCCGATGACCCTCAATCACTTACCATACCGGAAAAATCAGCCCAAAAGGGATCTGCAGCAAAAAAATTTCTCTATTTTGGGGTTGGGGTTAACCTTTTCATTTTAGTCTCAGCGAAAATGGGTTCATTAATCGGAATTGAAGGTATTTTCGATGATTTTACTAATACGAACGATTTAAGTCTAACAAATTCTGAAGGGTGGTTAGTTTTTGGAGTTTTGTTTTTCACTCTTCAATCAATCGGATATCTGATTGATGTTTATCGAGGTGAGTTAAGCGGTAAACAAAAAGCAATTGATGTAATGCTATTGGTTTCCTGGTTCCCTAAACTTCCGGTGGGTCCCTTAGTTTCCAATGAAGAATTTTTAAGAAAATTAAAAGAAACCGGGGTAAAAAGCGAAATAAACGCCACGAAAGCTTTTTACCTGATTGCAAAAGGGGGCACAAAGAAATATATTTTTGCAAATTTTTTAGCTGTTAGTTTCGTCGATCAGGTTTACGGTAATCCGGGGATTTATTCATCGATCGATATTTTGCTGTTGTTTCCGGCATTTTTTCTGCAGTTTTACTGGAACCTCAGCGGGCTGTTTGATATCGCTTCGGGGCTTTCACTGTTGTTGGGATACGAGTTGCCAATGAATTTCAACTCCCCGTTTCGCTCCACTTCATTATTCGATTTTGTTAAGAGATTTAACCTCAGTTTTACAGAATGGATGAACAGATATGTTTTCCGGACATTAAAAACAGGGAAATTTGAAAAAAATGCTCTCTTTGCCTCAGTTTTAATCGGAGGATTATGGTACGGAGCGGGTATTAATTCACTTCTGCTTGGTTTGTTTGCAGTTGCAACAGTTTACTTTTTGCAAAGAAAAGGGAAACTTTCGTCGGCGGTGCCGGGTGGCTTGACGGAAATTTCTTCTTCGGATGTGGCGGGTGGCTTGTCAGGGGTTTCCTCAGGTGAGGCGGCGGATGGCTTTTCGGGTAATTCTTCAGAGGCCGTGCATCCTGATTTATTTGAAGCCGTGAAAACCGAGACATCGGTTAAACTTTCTGAACCGGTTTTAACAAAAAGTGAGACGCAAACAAAATTAAAAAAAGTTCTTAATATTGTGTCAACGCTTAGTTTAGTCTCTTTGCTGCTGGTTTTCATCAGAGGGGTTGACCCGGTAAATATGGCTGAAATTTTTGCAACACTTCTTTCATTTGATTTTACTTCAGTCAGTGCCGGTGCCTTAACTTTAACGGTTATTTTCTGGGGGTTTGCAATTCAGTATATAGAAATTGGTGAATTTGCAGGAATCATAAGCCCTTTCTTCCGGCTGCACCCTCTTTCTCAGGCAATGATTATCGGAGTCATTCTGTTGGCGGTAAGTATTTTTAGTTTAAGTCTGCCTCCGGCATTAACTTATTTTAGTTTCTGAGGAAGGTTAATGGATAATTTCCCAAAATACAAACGCAGCACAGTTGCTAAAATGATGTTCGTAATCGGTTTATTTTTGCTATTTTTTAACTCAGCTGATTTGATCAGTGCAATTTACAGGTTGGATGAGGAGAGTAATGCTAAACCAATGCTTACAGCTCTTTATGAGCCTGTTTTCGCTGTGTGCAGTATGGTGCCTTATACTAATTTGGCTTTTAAGGCAGAAAAAGAATATCGGGAATTTGCAGAGATTCCTTTCCGTGAAGGGATTGATATTAACCCGGTAGAATTTCTTTCAAAAGAGAAATATCCGTGGATTAAAGAAATTTTTGCCGACGACTCAGTTAAAACATCCGTTGTTGAAACTACTGACTCCTCAGGGGGCGAAATTAAAAAAGAAGATGAACTTTTGCTTGATACCAACGAAGTGCTAAAAATTTTGCTGATTGGTGATTCAATGTTAAATGTTGGGTTTGGCGAAAGATTAAAACTTGGGTTAAAAGAACTTGGAAACACCGATGTAACTTATTTTGGGAAAAATTCAACAGGGTTAGTAAGGCAGGATTATTTCGATTGGTTTACGAAATTTGAAGAACTGACTAAGGGGAAGAAGTTTCACATTATTGTTATTATGATTGGCGCAAACGACGCACAGGCGATAAAGGAAGGTAATCAGGTTGTTAAATACGGCAGCGATGAATGGCTTGAGCACTACCGTGCCAAAGTGAACAGATTTGCCTCGATGATGTCCCAAAGCGCTACACGGTTTTACTGGATAGGAATGCCACCGATGATGTCGCCCTTTTTTGATAAAAAAATGCGTAGTGTAACCAAAATATTTGAAGAAGAAACCGCCAAATTCAAGAACGGAAGGTTTGTATCTACAATAAATTCATTGAGCAACGGTTCGGGAGAATATGCGGAATATGTTAATGTTAACAACAAGAGAGTTTGGGCAAGAGGCAAAGATGGCATTCACTTCACTTTAGGGGGTGGGGACATACTAACCCAACAAATTATTACACTTTTGAAAGAAGACTTCAAAAGAAGATTTTAAAAAAGAATTTTAATTATGAGAGATAACTTAGTTGTAATTGTCGGGCGCCCGAATGTGGGTAAATCCACATTATTTAACAGATTAACTGGTACAAAAGACGCTATTGTTGATGATCAAAGTGGAGTTACGCGCGACCGGCAATTCGGAATTGTTGAGTGGAATACCAAAAGATTTAGGCTGATTGATACCGGTGGGTATGTGCCCGATTCACTCGACCAGTTTGAATCTGCAATCCGAGAGCAAGTTGAAATGGCGGTTGAAGAAGCCGATAAAATTATCTTCGTTGTTGACGGCAAAACAGGGCTTATCCCGATCGATGAAATGATTGCGGAAATTCTTCGGGCAGCCGGGAAAAGGGTTATCCTTTGCGTTAATAAAATTGATTCTGAAAAACTTGACCAAAACATACACGATTTTCACACACTCGGGTTTGGCGAACCACACCCGGTTTCTGCTCTTAACGGCAGGCGAACAGGCGACTTTTTAGAAATTGTGATTGAAGGGTTTCCTGAAGTTGGCGAGGAAGAAATAGACAAGGGACTTAGAATTGCGTTTGTGGGGCGCCCAAATGTGGGGAAATCTTCGCTCGCTAACGCGTTAATCGGTGCTGACAGAAGCATTGTAACCAACATTCCCGGCACCACGCGCGACTCAATAGACAGTGTAATAAAATTTCACGGAGAAGAAATAACGATTGTTGATACCGCCGGTTTAAGGAAAAAATCGAAAATCAGGGAAAATATTGAGTATTATTCGTCGGTTCGAACACTTCGTGCAATAGCAGACGCACATATTGTGATTCTTTTAATAGATGCCACCCAAGGCTTTGAGACACAGGAACACAAAATAATTGAAGAAGCAATTCAGCGAAGAAAAGGGGTAATAATTGCCGTTAACAAGTGGGATTTAGTTGAAAAAGACAGCAATACTGCAAAATTTTATGAAGATGCCCTGATTAAAAAATTGGGTAAATACGACTATTTTCCCATTGTCTTTATTTCCGCTCTTACAAAGCAGCGAATTTACAAACTGATTGAAATGTCAAAAAACATTCAGGTTGAACGGCACAGGAAAATTCCCACAAGTGAGCTGAACAGTGTGATGTTGAAAGAAATTGAGGCAATGCCGCCCCCCTCAACCCATACGGGAAAAGAGATAAAAATAAAATTCATCTCTCAGGTTGGTGATAATTACCCAATTTTTCTTTTCTTTTGTAATTATCCAAAAAATATTTCCGATCAATATCGCAGATATTTGGAAAAAGCGCTCAGACGCAATTTTGGATTTAAGGGCGTTCCTTTTACCATAAGTTTTAGAGAGAAGTGATGAAACATCTGATTAAGCATATAGTTATTGTTGGCGGCAGGGCAGCGGGGCCCGCAGCTGCTGCAAAAGCACGGCGTGAAAACCCCGATGCTAAAATTACTATGCTTGAAGCAGGCAGATACATATCAACCGGAACTTGCGAAATGCCGTATTTAGTTTCGGGTGAGATTTCATCATCGGAAGAGTTGTTGTTTTTTACCGCTGAAGAGTTCAAAGCGCATTATAATGTGGAAGTGCTGCTTGAAACAAAAGCCGTTAACTTATTTCCGCGAAAAAAGTTACTGCAATTAGACAAAAACGGGGTTGAATATGAAATGGAATACGACAGGCTTGTTCTTGCAACCGGGGCACTGAACAATTATCACCCGCAATTCCCGCCGGAATTTGAAAATGTATTCTATATCAGAAATATTGAGGATACAGAGCATCTGCTTTCTAAAGGGGATTTAACCAACAGGCGGTGGTTAGTGGTTGGTGCAGCATATACCGGGCTTGAGTTTGCCGAAGCTTTGAGAAGAAAAGGAAACGATGTTATTCTATTAGACAAAGAAAAACTTCCAGCTTCCGGTTTCGACCCTGAAATTCGTGAACTTATTAAAGAGGCTTTAACCCGAAACGGCGTTGAATTTGTCGGCGGTGTATCTGATCTGAAAGTTTTTTCTGAGGGTAACAGGGTAAGAAAGATTAAATATGAGGGGAGGCTAAGGGATATTGACGGAGTAATCGTCTCAATTGGTATTCGACCGGACAGCAGACTTGCGCAAAAAGCCGGGCTTGAACTTGGCAGAAAAGGCGGAATTAAGGTTGACAGCAAGATGAGAACCTCTGACCCATACATTTTTGCTGCCGGTGATTGTGTTGAGTTGAAAGATCGCTTGCTCGGACGCCATGTCTATCTGCCGCAGGCAACTTTAGCACGGGACGGCGGACATGTGGCCGGGGCTAACGCTGCCGGCGGAAATGAATTTATGTATCCTGTTGTAAGAAACTCAGCTATCAGGATTTTTGATAATTTTGCCGCTAAAATCGGTAAGTGTACTTCCACTTTGGAAGATTACAGAATCCCTTATAAGACGGTAACTGCCACAGCGGATGCATTTGTGAGCATAATGCCGCATAATCATAAGGTTTTTGGGAAACTTATTATTAGTAACGAGGGTAAAGTACTCGGAGGAGGTTTTTTTGGAGGAGTTGAAGTTTCGGGCTACGCCGATATTATTGCGCTCGCTGTTAAATTTGGTTTGAAAGCCACAGATTTAAGGCACGGATATTACAACTACACACCAACGCTTTCTCCATTTAAGAATTTGATTGAATCGCTGGCTATTAAGGCTGCAGCGTTAAAAGGGTAGAATTTGCTGTTAAAAAGATACTTAAAATATACATTAATACTTTTTACATTCTTCACAATACCGGCTCTGGCTCAAAAATACCCCGATAAGAATATCCATTTTTTGCTGGAACGAGGAATAAACTTCATGGCAACCGCCAAATACGACAGCGCAAAAGCCGTTTTTGGAAGATTAGAGAAAGCATATCCTCGAAACCCTTTTGGGTCGCTTTATTTAGCCGCTACGGAAATAGTGAAGTGTTACGACTGGGGTGTGCCCTACAACGAATCGTATATTGCGCAGAAACTGGCAAATGCTGAAAAATTAGCAGATAAAAATCTGGATAATAACAGCAAAGATGTCTGGAACAATTACGCAATGGCGATGGTGTATGCTTTTCAGTCTTATTACGATTATTTACGGGAAGCCTGGTTTGGGGTTTTTAATTCCGGAACTAAGGCGTTAAAATATTTTGATAAATGCCTTTCGATTGATAAGAAGTTTTACGAAGCATCATCAGCAATTGCAATTTTCGATTACTGGAAAAGCGTAAAAACTAAAGATTTCTCGTGGCTGCCTTTTATTACCGACAATTCTGAAAACGACTTAAAAATTATCGAACGGAATATAAAATATCCTTCTTATCATAATTTCCTTATAGGTAATTCACTCGGGTGGATTTATATCGATAAAAAGCAATATTCCAAAGCTCTTAGCCTTTGCGACAATTTGTTAAAAAAAGCACCGGGCAGCAGAATTTTAAGATGGACAAAAGCCCGCGCATTGGAAGAAATTGACCGCAAAAAAGCAATCGAAGTTTACAAACAAATTTTATCCACTTTCCCCACTTCTTCTAACTACTATTATTACTCAATAGTTATGCTTAAACACCGGATTGCCATTAACTACGAGAAACTGAAAATGTATAAAGAAGCACTTAAAATGTGCGACGAAATTCTGGCGATTAAAAATTTTAACTCGTATGACAAGAAGCGGTTGGCTGAACGATTGAAAAATGTTACCACACTCAGAAACTCACTCAAAAAGAAAATTTGATTTTTCAACTTTTTCTTTTACATTATAGGGTTAAATTTAACGGAAACTTCACTGTAAAAAGATGACTGAAGATACACGACGAACCGAATTACTGAAACTTTGTGAGGAACGGATTCCCGGTGCAAACCTTGCTCTGATTAAGAAAGCATACGAGTTTGCTGCAATAGCGCATCAGAACGATAAAAGAGCCTCAGACGAACCGTATTTCTCTCATCCGCTGGCTGTTGCGCGGATTCTCGCTGAGGAACTGCCGTTTGATGATGTTTCTATTGCCTGCGGGCTGCTTCACGATGTGGTGGAAGATAACGAAGAGTACACCTACGAAACGATTGAGCGAAATTTTGGGGAGGATGTTGCCGTTATTGTTGAAGGGTTAACAAAAATTAAAGAGTATTTCAAAGCGGCGGAAATAAACAAAGCGGAGAACTACCGGAAACTCCTGATGGCAATTATGCAGGATATCAGGGTGATAATCGTTAAATTCGCCGATCGCCTTCATAACATGCGCACTTTGGAGTTTTTGCAGCCTGAAAAAAGGAAGAGAATTGCAACGGAAACTTTGGAGATTTATGCTCCGCTGGCACATCGGTTCGGTTTAGGAAAAATTAAATGGGAGCTGGAAGATCTTGCTTTCAAAGAACTTAACCGAAATGCTTACGATGATATAAGAAAAAAACTGAACCTAAAGCGTGATGAAAGAGCTGCTTATATCGATAAATTTTTAGAACCGATTAAAAACGCCGTAGAAGCAAAAGATATAAAATTCGAAGTCGCGGGGAGACCAAAACACCTTTACAGCATATATCGGAAAATGATTAAACAAAACAAGCCGTTTGAAGAGATTTACGATCTTTTTGCGGTGAGGTTTATTTGCGAAAGCAACGATCCGAACGATTGCTATACTGTTTTTGGGATAAGTAACAGCATTTATATTCCTGTGCCCGATAGGTTCAAAGACTATATTGCCATGCCGAAAGTGAACAACTATCAATCGATTCACACTACTTTGATTGGCCCGGAAGGCAGGATGGTAGAAGTGCAAATCCGAACACGAAAAATGCACGAAATTGCCGAGCAAGGGGTTGCAGCCCACTGGAGATATAAAGAGGGAAGTATCGGTAAGGACAGAAATGTTGACGGCTATGTTCAGTGGATTCGAGAAATGGTTGATAACGCCGGCGACGACGATCTTAAAAAGAACATAATCGAAAACTTCAAACTGAACCTGTACGAAAACGAAATTTTCGTTCTGACACCGAAAGGTGACCTTGAGCGTTTGCCTGTGAACTCAACTCCGGTTGATTTTGCTTTTGCAATTCACTCGAATATTGGGCATCACTGCATAGGAGCCAAAGTTAACAAGAAGATTGTACCGTTGGATTACATTCTGAACCGCGGTGATCAGGTAGAAATTATAACCTCGAAAAACCAACACCCGAATAAAAATTGGCTGAAATTTGTTAAAACCCCTAAAGCCCGTTCTGAGATCAGGAAGTGGTTAAATAAGGAGGAGGAAAAATTTATTGAACTTGGTAAGGATCAGTGGGAGAAAAAATTAAAGAAACTGAAGCTTACCATTGGTGAAGCAGGGCTTGCTAAAATTCTTCACAGGAACAAACTGCATAACCAAAGGCAGATGTTCAAAATGATTGGGCAGGGGACTTTAAGCGCCGATAAACTTTTGGAAGAACCGAAAGAAAAAGAGCATAAATTACTCGGTTCACCGTCAGTTGAGTTTGAAGATTTCGCAAAAAGTGCCCGCGGAAGTGGTGGGGAACTGGTTGTTGATGGTGAAGATATCCGTGCCATGCTTTCGTATGCAAAATGTTGCAACCCTATACCGGGTGATGATGTTGCCGGTTATATAACAGTGGGGGAAGGAATCAGAATCCACAGAAAAATTTGCAAAAACCTTATTGAAAAATCAAAGGAAGAGCCGGAAAAGGTTGTTTCTGTTCGCTGGCCCGAACTTGAAAATTCTTCTTTTCTTACAGGGCTTACGATTCGTGGTGAGGATTCCGCAGGAATGTTAAAGGATATCGCCAACACAATTGTGAGTTACAACAACACTTCGATAAAATCGATCAGCCTTGATACGGGTGATTCGTTTTTTGAAGGGCAGGTTACACTTTTTGTGCAAAATTTGGAACACCTTTCGCGTATTATTGAAAAACTGAAGAAAATTCCGGGTGTTTATTCGGTCACACGAATGAACGAAAATAAATAAATCATGCAAAGAGAGCGAAATTCTGCAAATGGAAGGGTTTTAGCGATTGATTACGGAACAAAACGGGTTGGGTTGGCGCTTTCAGACCCCATGAAAATAATCGCTACACCGTTTGAAACCTGGGAAAATAGCGCAAAACTAATCGAAAAAATTGCCGGTCTTGTTATTGAAAAAGAAGTTGATACAATCGTGGTCGGCTACCCGTTGAACGGGGACGGAAGTCCTACTTATTTGACTGAAACAATAGAAGAATTTGCTGAAAAACTTAAAAAGAAAACCGGAGTGAAAGTTGAACTATACGACGAACGCTTTTCGTCTTCAATAGCCTCTGAAAGGATTTTGAAAGTGATTAAACAGCGCTCTAAACGGCAGGATAAAGCGTTAGTTGATAAATTTGCAGCCGCTGTAATTCTGGAAGATTACCTTCAAGATATTGGTTAGTTCTTGTTTTAATTTTTAACTTTTAATAAGTTCTTCTTTTTTCTAAAACCATCTTCAGCCCCCGTACAGCAATCCCAAAACACCGTTCTTAATCCGTTATAAGTTTGTTAACTTCTCCTTCAAGAGCAGTAACTGCATCATTCACAGTATCAGAAACATCCAAAAGATTACCGATTGCTGTTTTAGTTTCAGAGCTAAGTTTAGTGACCGCTTCAAGGTTGCCCTGAATAGATGATACACTTTCCTGAGCTGCTTTAGTGGCTTCCCTGAACTGCTCAAACTCCGGCAGCAATTCCTTATTTTTCTCTAAAATTACATTAAGATCGTTTATCATGTTACGGATTTCGTTGAACCCGGCAACAGACTGTTCGTGATATTTGGAGACAGTATCTACCCCATCGGAAACAGAGCCTTTAACATCCTTGATAATTTCTTCAATTTCATGCAGTGAGTTGAAAGTGTTTTCGGAAAGCCTTTTAATTTCATCTGCGATAACTTTGAACCCTGAACCTGCATCACCCGCTTTTTCAGCTTCTATTGCAGCGTTTAACGAAATCAGGTTTGTTCTGTCGGCAATATTTGTAATGGTGGTTATAACCCGTGAAATATTTGCTGTTCTTTTATCGATAACGAGAAGTTTTTTCACAATAATATCGCTTGAGCGCCCAATACCCTGAATCGATTTAGCAATTTTATCGATGTTTGTCTGCCCGCTCATAATCAAATTCCCTGTTTCTTCAACTGCTTCCGTAAGTTGGTCAGTTCTGTCAGTTAATTCCACAGTTACCTGCCTGATTTCCTCACCAAAAAGTTTCACATTTTTGTTTGCGTTCTCTTGTTCACTGAAGGTGTTGCTAAGCAAAGCAGCGGCATTAGACAATGTTTTGGCGGATGAATGCAGGTAGTTTCCCGCTGATTTAATCCTGATAGAAAGTCTGCTTAAATCATTGATCATCGTTTGGATGTAATTCCACAGTTTTGCAATCTCATCGTTCGAATTTACATCATTAAGATCAAGGTCTTTGAATTGTGCAGTGGCTTCTTTCAGTTTAGTGTCAGCTTCTTTCAGGTTTCCGTTGGTAACCAACGCCACCACATCTGAAATGGTCGAAACGGGTTTCGTCGTTTTTTCAATCACAAAATATATAAATACCGCCAGAAGTGTTGCGCCCATAAACCCAACCAACAGAATCATATTACTAAGGAAGTACAACCCCGTGAACAGATCGCTTTCGGGTATCATAATTCCGACCGACCATCCAGCGCTCTTTAAAGGCATATAATAAATTCGGTAGTCCTCGTCAGTAAAAGGATCGGTGAAAGAGCTAAAACCGCTTTCACCATCAACCATTTTGTGCCCTAACAATTCTAACTGCTTATTCTGTTTTTCTTCGGCTATGCTGAAAATTGTCTCGTTTATTATCAGTTCTTTTTGTTTGTGATAGATAAAAGTTCCGAACCGGGAAATCGCAAAAGCGTATCCGTGTTCTTTAATTTTAATATCTGAGATGATATCGCTCATAAGAGTCATATCAATATCGGCAGTAACAATTCCGAACACCTTACCAGAGACAGTATCGATTATGGGAACGGAATAAGTGATCATCAAATCGTTGCCGCCTTCATCATCATAATAAGGTTCCGACCAAATAGGCTTGCGCAAAGAATAGGGGATTTGGTACCAATCCCAGTACTCGTAGCGATAAGAAGATTTTGCGAGATCAGTATATTCAATCATATCTTTTTCACGCCAGAAATAGGGAGCGAAAGGGGTTGAATCAGGTCTGAAACTCGGTTCGTAAGCGATACACATTCCGTATATACCCGGATTTGCTTTCAACAGACTTTTTATCACCGCTGATACATTGGCTGAATCATATTCGTAATTCAAAATAACTGTGGAAATTGCTTCCGGAATCTTTTCAACGCCGGTAAGGAACTTGCTCATAACATTTACTTTGGCTTCCGCTAAGTTTTTTGAGTCTTCCTCAATTCCGTCGAGGATAATAGATTTTGAAACGAAATAGTTAGTAAGATAAACGGCGAGCAAAATTCCGAGTGCAATCAGCATAATGTATGTTGAAAGTCGTTTGTTTAAGGGAAGAGCAAGGAATTTTTTGATCATCTGACTACCGGGTTAAAAAACGAATCGTACTTAATTGTGTTCTTAATCCTTCCGGCGTCTTTCAGCACTTGTACCGCGAGTTCGAAAGATTTACGGTCTAAGGAGGTGTTTAATTTACCACCATCGACTTGAATAATGTTTTCCATCGCAGTCAGCATTTTCATTTGATGGGCGTAGTTCGCTGATTGCCCTGCTTTTCTTTTAAGTTTTAAGCAATACCTTACGGCTTCTTCTTTGTTTTTAAAGGCTTCAATCCATCCTTCTGCTGTTGCTTTAACGAACCGTTCGCATATATCTTTGTGTTTCGAGAGATATTCAGAAGTGCAGTAAATACCATCTTCCGGTACATTAAGCCCGTAATCGGCAATTCTAAAAAGTGTGATATCATCTTCACGGATACCTGAAAAAATAATTGTATTCAGCTCGTTATAGTCCATCACCACTTGAGCGTTTGTTCCGCCCATTAAAAAGAGATTAACGGAAGAGCGAATCGGGACAAATGAGGCGTTAATTTTGTATTTAGTAAGGAAAGCCTGTGGGAGTTCTCTGAAACCAACCTGCCAAATGGAGATTTTCTTCCCGTTCAAATCGGAGAGTTTATTGATCCCGCGTGATTTTAGCCCGGCAATACAAAGTGCAGATTTTTGTGAGGTTTGTGCAATCAGTTTAAGGTTCAATCCTTTATCATATTCTTCAATCGCCATAGAAAGGAAGTTGGTCATAAACTGGGCGTCGCCACTTTTCAGAAGATCGACTGCGTTATCCTTCAATCCTGTTGGTCTGATAACAACATCCAACCCATATTTTTTATAAATACCTTTAATCAGTGCTGTATAGTAACCTGCAAATTGGGTTTGTGGCTGCCAATGGAGAGCAATTACCACTTTTTGCAAAACTTTTTTATCCTGTGCAGGCGAAATAGCCATCAAACCGGTGAATAATAACAGGGAAGTAACTTTTAGCAGTGTGCTTCTGAAATGCAAATTTTTGGTTTTATTTTTTCCGGGGGTTGTTCCGAACATTTTAAAGCAGTTACAATATTCGTAAAAATCAGATTTAATTTAAGATGATTGACCGTAATTACAAAAAAAAGAAAGAGTATTTTTAGTAAAAACTGCAAAAAAATCAGATTTTTTCCTCAAAATTCTTCTGAAAGCCCAAAAGAGTGAATTTTAATTGCGGTAATTTCGAATTACTAAATTATTATATTTGAGGTTGATAAATAAGATAAATGGAGAAGCCTTTGAAAAGACTGATCGTTTCAGTTTTTATTATCGTTACATTTTCGTTAAATGCACAGAATACCTACGAATTTTTAAGGGTTGATATTAGCCCTCGTGCGGCAGCTCTTGCTGGTAGTTTTACCGCCGGCGGGGGTGACGCAAATGTTATCCAGTATAACCCTGCGGCTCTCGGGCAGTTGGAAGGCTCTCCCTTTTCAGCGAATTTTGTTAAACACTTGCTTGATATTAATTTCTTCGGGGTTGCCTATTCTAAAAATTTTGAGGGTATCGGAAGATTTGGTGCCGCTTTAAGGTATGCAAATTTCGGCTCTTTCACGGAAATTGATGAGTTTGGGAACAAAGGCGGCAATTTTGGAGTAAACGAACTGGCATTGACTGTGGGTTACTCGAACATACTTGCTGAAAATTTTTACTATGGTGTGAATCTGAATCTGATTCATTCCTCTGTTGCTTCTTACAGTTCATCGGGGGTGGCTTTCGATCTTGGATTGCAGTACGAAATACCCTCGCAACTGATGACTGTAGGTTTTGCTATGTCGAACATCGGGGGGCAACTTTCGACTTATAACGGAGTAAATGAACGCATTCCCTTTGATGTAAGTATTGGTGTTTCAAAAAAACTTGAACATTTGCCGGTTAAACTTTTCCTCGATTTCCATCGTCTAAATGAAGACCATGAGGAATTCATAAAAAGATTTGAATATTTTAGTTTTGGGGCTGAGTTTTATCTTTCAAAGCCGCTTTCTCTCAGATTAGGTTACGATAACAAGAAGAGAAAAGAGCTGAAAGTTGGCAATTTTGCCGGGCTTGCAGGGTTCAATGCCGGTGTTGGAATAAAGATCGACAAATATATTTTTGATTACGCCTTCTCTTCTTACGGAGAGATTGGGGGGCTTCACAGGATTGGCATCAGCACTGAACTGTAGAGGAACTAATTTTATTCAAAAGATATTATTATCTTTGAAAGTTTTTTAAAATTATTCTTGAGGATTAGGCTCTTAATGTTAAGAGAGATGTGTAAATCAAAAATTCAGAGACCTGTGGTTACCGCAGCTGAACTTTTTTATGAAGGCAGCCTTACTGTTGATTTAGATTTATTGGATGCGGCTGATATTCTGCCTTATGAAAAAGTACAGGTGGTGAATGTGAATAACGGAACCAGGCTGGAAACTTATACCATCCCTGGTGAACGCGGAACAGGTATTATCTGCCTGAATGGGCCCGCTGCAAGGTTAGGCTATGTGGGTGATAAGATTATTATTATTTCTTATGCACAAATGGATGACACAGAACTGAAGGAGTATAAACCTAAAGTGGTTATTGTGGACGATTCAAATAAGATCAAAAAAATGTTATAGACAGTTTTTGGAAGATCATTGGAGTTAAATATGAAAAAGATTCTTTTATTCGTGATTATGTTGGCGATCGGGGCTTCGGCACAGTTTAAGAAAGACCCTTTCGATAAGCCTGATATAAAAGAGGGTTTGTTCAACAAAGAGAAGGGCGGGGATTTCTTTTCTAATTTATTTAATTCAGAAAACTTCTCCATGCACCACTCGTTCAACGCCAGTTACTCTACTTTTGGGCAGTATGGTTTGGCTACAACCACTTATACTAACAGCATGTTCTACAAATTTTCGGATAATTTGAACATTCGGCTGGATGCTTCCTTAGTGTATTCACCTTATAATTCACTCGGTAAAACATTTCAGGACAATATCAACGGTTTATATATCAGCCGTGCCGAATTGAATTTTAAGCCGTGGGAAAACACGGTTGTCAGAATCCAGTACCGTAATATTCCTGCAGGCATGTACAGCGGTTATTACGGCGGGTATGGTAATCCTTTCTATGGTTATTCAAACCCATGGGGTTCCTATTACCATTCTTATGATGACTGGTTTGGCTATTAGAAAGAATCGGCGTATTGACGAATTCTATAAACGAAAGTGATGAAAAGAAACAGGTCAGCGGCCCGATAAATACCCTCCTGAATATATCAATTCTGCTACTTCTGCTGCTGCTCGGATATTTTATATATTCCGGAGTAGGGAAGTTCTTTGGCTCAGACAATACTGTTCATACTGTAAAACAAGATGGTGTCCAAAGGTTGATACAGGTGAAGATTTACAACGGGTGTGGGGTGAAAGGGTTGGGTGAAAAAGTAACCGAATACCTCCGTAAAAACAAATTTGATGTTATTGAATCTGAAAACTACTCATCCTTTAATGTTGAAGAAACTTTAGTGATTGATAATAAAGGAGTTATGGAAAACGCAAACAAAACAGCTGAGGTACTGGGGGTTAACACCAAAAAAAATGTTTCTCAAAATATTAACGAAGATTTTTTACTCGATGTTATTGTAATCATCGGAAAAGATTATAAAAATTTAAAACCTTTTGCTAACTGATATGACTGAATTAAAAGAACGGAACACTGAACAAGAGCATTTGATTTCCATAATTACTGAAGCGATTTTTGAAAAAAAAGGGATTGATGTAAAACTGCTTGACCTTAGGGGGATTACCACTATTGCCGATTTTTTTCTGATCTGCAGTGCTGAATCAGACATTCAGGCGAAAGCTATTGCGGATAATATTGATAAAAAACTTTCCGAAGCAGGCGTTAAAATTTGGCAAAAAGAGGGATTCAAAGCTCTTTCATGGATTTTATTAGACCTTTCCGATATTGTGGTTCATATTTTCAGGGAAGAAGCCCGGCAGTTCTATAATTTAGAACGCTTATGGGGCGACGCACCTGTTGAAGAACTTGCTGATACTTTAAAATAGCTCAGTTAATTGGACTATTTTCCCAAAACCACCAACCTACGGAGCACCGATTGAAAAATTATCTTTTCGACCTGTTTACCTCGGTCAAAGAGAAATTCGATATAAGTGATGACACTGAAATAAATTTTGATATTCCAAAAATAGAATCACACGGTGATTACTCGACAAACATTGCGATGTTGCTCGCAAAAAAGTTGAAGAAAAACCCCCGCGATTTAGCACACGAAATTATCTATTCATTAGAGCACGACCTGGCGGTTATTTCTAAGGTTGAAGTGGCGGGACCGGGGTTTATTAATTTCTTCTTTAATCCGGACTACATTTCCCGCTCAGTGAAAGAAATTTTGGAAAAAGGGGCAAAATTCGGCAAAACTGAAACAAACCTGGGCAAAAAAGCATTAGTTGAGTTTGTTTCTGCAAATCCAACGGGCCCCCTTACCGTGGGGCACGGACGGAATGCCGTTAGTGGTGATACTATGGCAAACTTGCTTGAAGCAACCGGATACAAAGTAGATAGAGAATATTATTTCAACAACGCCGGCAGACAAATGAGGGTTTTGGGTAACTCGGTTAGGTTGCGCTATTTGGAGTTACTCGGAGAGCAGGTAGAGTTCCCTGAAGATCATTATCAGGGGCAATATATTATCGATATTGCCAAGGGGTTGCTTGAGAAAAATGGTGATACCCTGAAAAATGAGGATGCTGAAGGAATTTTTAAAGATGAAGCTGAAAAGGTGATTTTTGAAGATATCAAGAAAACACTCGGACGGCTTGGGATAAAACACGAAACCTTTTTTAACGAAAACTCTCTGTATGAAGAGGGAAAGATTGAAAGCCTGCTTAACACCTTCAAAGAGCGGGGGTTAAGTTATGAAAAAGATGGTGCTGTTTGGTTAAAACTTTCGGATCTTGGAAATGAAAAAGACAAAGTAATTGTTAAAAACAGCGGGGAACCAACTTACCGGTTGCCTGATATTGCCTACCATGCAACAAAGTTTGACAGAGGATATGATTTTATTGTGGATCTGTTCGGTTCTGACCACACTGCTACATATCCTGATGTTCTTGCCGCTTTAAGTGAACTGGGCTATGACACAGAAAAAGTTAAAGTTATGATTCATCAGTTCGTAACAATTATTAAAGAAGGTAAAGCGGTGAAGATGTCAACGCGAAAGGCTAATTACATCACACTTGACGAACTTATTGATTGGGTAGGCTCTGATGTTGTGAGATATTTTTTCAACATGCGTGCCGTTTCTACTCATTTGAATTTTGACTTAGACCTTGCTGTTAAACATTCGGAAGAAAACCCTGTGTTTTACCTTCAATATGCACATGCACGGATTTGTTCAATTATCAGAATGACCACTGAGCAGGGGCTTTCGGCTTCTTCGGAAAATTTAACTCTTTTATCGACAGAAGAAGAACAAAAGCTGATTAAAAAACTGCTGTTCTTCCCGGATGCAGTTGAAAACGCTGCACGCGTTTTGGATGCTGTCGTTTTATGTGCTTATCTGGAAGAATTGGCGGCAGCTTTTCACAAATTTTACACAGTCTGCAGAATTTTGGGAAGTGAAGAAAGATTGGCTTCTGCGCGGCTCGCATTAGTAAACGCTGTGAAGTTAGTTTTAGCCAATGGTTTAGCTTTATTGGGTGTAAGCGCCCCTGAAAGAATGTGAACAAACCACCAAAACTGAAGCTGCATATACTTCGGCAGCACCTTCTGCACGGAGTGAATTTGCAGCAGCACGAATAGTTGCACCTGTGGTGATTACATCATCAACCAAAAGAATTTTTCTTTCTGCAGCAAGCGCTGTATCAACCACCTTAAATGCACCCTGCATGTTTTTAAATCTTTCGTCACGGCTTCCTGAAGCCACCTGACGGTGCGCAAAATGTACCCTTTTTATTACTTTTGTGCTTATATCAATACCCGTTTCACTTGAAAGCCCATAAGCTATCAGCTCAGCTTGATTGTAACCTCGTTCAATCAGCCTTGAACGATGAAGCGGAACAGGAACAATCAGGTCAATTTTCGCTTGAATTATCGAATCCCTCAGTTTTTGCGCAATTAACTGACCCAGATATTTCCCGATTCGGAAGCCGTCTTTGTATTTGAGGGTTAAAACTGCATTACGCAAAGAGGAGTCATGGGTGAAATCTGCCGGCGAAAAAATCTTTTTTACACTGCCGTCGGGGAAATGGTCAGATGAAGTAGCCGCCAAATCTTCTTCGGTAAGATAAGGCTCGTTTTGAAGGCATTCGGAGCATAAAAATAAAGTATCTTTGGAGAGAAACTGCCCACAGTGGATGCACAATCTGGGGGAAATCAGGTCGCCGAGTGAGCGCAACAATTCAGAACCCATTACTGCACTTCCTTTCTTACTTTGGGCAAACTAAGCAGCATTGCTGTCTTCCTCACATGCAGTAAACAAACCCAACAGCATCACTGCATTCCTTCTCGTTTTCTTAAAAACCATTCGGTACTTAAAAGAAGTATCAGAAAGCCCAAAAGCCAGGGGTTAACCCACAAATTTTTTGAGCGCGATTCTTTAAACTCTTTTGCTGCTTTTTCGTTATATTTTTCAAGTTCTTTAAACAGGTCTGAATAGTTTTGCCCGGTATAGAACGAGCCGTTAGTAATTGAACAGAGCGTTCGGAGAAACGATGCGTTAGTGTAAGGGTCAACCATTTCAATATCGACATCTCCTACATTGAATACCCCATTATCTGTTCCGATCGGTTTACTATCCAGCGAAGCGGTGGCAAAATAAGAATGATCCCCCGAATTTTGAGGTTGATATGACCCGATATAAACGCCTGCTCCGGTTGGAGTTAGCGTAAATGAATTGTTGCCGGAAGGAGTTTTTAGGTTTAATCTTACTTCCGCATCAGAAACAGGATCAAACGACTCGTTATATACTTCGGCAATGAATTCAACCTCTTCGTTACGGGAATAAAACTGTTTATTTGTTCTTACAGAGAACCGTTTTTTATCTCTGACTGCGCCAAGCCATTTCGCTGTGCTGAACAGAAAATCGTCGAACAGATTGGCGTTTTTTGCCTTCAATTTCCACTTCCAGATGTCGGAGGCAATAATTGCCAATGACCTCTTATTTCCAAAATTGCGGCTGATAATCATAGGGTCGGAGAGAACTCTTGAATTTATCTTAACCCAGGCAATCACTTTGCTTTCAGGGCGCACTACACCTCTTAAATTTGGAACAAAAACCGGGGAGAGGTTATCCCAGTCTTTCAGATCGCTTTGCGTGTTCGCATAAAACAGAGGGTCTTTTTCGATTCCCTGGGCAATACCGGGCTGCGCTTCATAATCAGTGCCGGCACCGGTTTGAATGGTAACGGGAAGATATGGCTCAATTTTTTTCAAACCCGAAAGGCTTGAATATTGATTTATTAATATAAAAAACGGAACATTGCGCTCCGATATTAATTTTAATACGGTGTTAAATACATCGGTGGGGACAGCATTGGAGGGGAAATTAAGCAGAAACAGGACTCCTGTGCTGTCAAAAACGGAATTGTTAATATCTTTTTCCAACGGTTGAGGTGATGAATCGAATGTCATGGACCGGACGGTCAGGCTTGAGTCACCCTCGAGCGCATTTTTAACGAAAGATACATCGGGAGTTGGAGCGCCGGAGAGAACCAGCACCTTTTTTCTGTTATCGATTACATTAATAAAGAAGGGGAAACCATTATTTGCAACATTAATTTCTTCCGGAAACTCTTCAGCCTTTACGGTTAACTTTTTAATACCAACTGTTGCCGGTTGATAGTCAAAAATAACTGAAGTAGTGCCGTTCTTTTCAACTGATACCGTTTTTTTCGCGATCACTTTTCCGTTTTCACTTAGTGAAAGTCCGATTTCAGATTCCGGGAACCCGTAAACAGAAACGGTAGGTGCAATGGGTGTTTTGCTTCCTCTGATTACAAACTCGTTATAAGCTACATTATCAACCGAAATGTCTTTCTTGGCTGATGAGTCGCCGATTGCGACGGTAAAAACGGGGAAACCCACCTTTTCGGAGAGTAGCAGGGGGTCGTTGCCGTCGGTAATAACGCCGTCTGAAACGATGGTAATCGTTGCATTTCCGGTTGAATTTTTTTTGATAAAGTTGAAGATTGATTCAAAGTTCGTGAGTTTTCCATCGAATGATGGAATTTTCTTCTCCGGGGTGAGGGTTGCGGTATCGATATCTCCTGAAAACGAGAACACCTTGGCGACACTTCCTAACGGTGAGGCAAACAAATCTGAGATAAACTTTTTAACCGTTTCTTCCCGTTTAGTGCCGTCGCTAAAATTTATTGAGGCGGAACGGTCGATGAAAAAGTAGTTTTCCGGCACCTCTTTCGATTTGAAAGTAAGATTCAGTACGGGGTCAAACAGAAGCATCAGCAGCAGCAAAAGGATCAACAGACGCAGCACACCTAAAAAATATTTCTTCAGTTTTGAGACTACCGGAATCGTTACTCTGTAGTAAAAGAATGCGAGAAAAAGGAGTAAAACTGCAAAAAGCAGGTAAGTTACCCAGGAAACTGAAATCAATAACGAAAGAGAATCTGGCAATTTTTATCTAACTCCGGAGAGAAATTTCAGTAAAACTCCAGTCTTTAATCAATTCGAACTCTTCGTGGTCGGTTGAATCAAGTTTAATCGGTGTGATCGAGATGTAGCCGTTGTCAATTGCGTTTTGGTCAATGTGAAGGTCATCCCCATCCAAATTAATAAATTCGCCTGTAAGTTGATGGTACTCTCTTCCAATTTCGTCGTAAATGGTAGTATAACTATCAGCAAACCTTGAGTTACCCTGTTTAGTTATCAAAATTCCTTTAACCTGTTCTTTTGGGATGTTTGGAAAGTTGACATTCAGAAGTTTTCCCGGTTTTATTCCGTTTTTGAAAGCTTTAAAAGTTATTTCTGCCGCCACTTCCGCCGCCCAGTCAATATTTTCGGATGTTCGTCCATTGATTGAAAAGGCAACAGCCGGAATATCCATCATTGCCGCTTCGCGCGCAACAGAGACCGTGCCCGAATAAATTATGTTAGTTGAAGTGTTGGAACCGTGATTGATCCCTGCAACAACAATATCAGGGTTGATATTCAGCACCTTTGTTATTCCAATCTTAACGCAATCTGCCGGCGTTCCGTTAACTGCGTAGCCAAAAAACTCGTCGTTAATGTAATGGCTGACAACTTTAAGGTGCTTTTTCATGGTGATTGCGTGCCCGGCAGCACTTTGCTCAAAAATCGGTGCTACTACATAAATATCCCCCAGCTTTGCGAGGGCTTTCGATAATGCAATAATTCCGTAGGAATCGATGCCGTCGTCGTTTGAGATTAGTATTTTCAAATTAAACCTAAAAACTTAAAAAAATGGACTAAAAATATAACCAACAAGATCTTGTCGGGCAATGTAAAACAAATTTTTTGAAAAAAAGTTAAATTTTTTTTAAAAAGTACTTGACAAGTGTACATTTGTACACTATATTTGTAGTGAACATTTGATTACTTTTGGTGTACAATGAAACAAGAACTAACAGAGAAGCAAAAACTGATACTTGAGTATATCGCACGATTCATCGGGAACAAAGGGTATGCTCCCTCAGTAAGAGAAATAGCCAACCGGTTTGGGTATAGCTCGCCAACTGCTGCTAAAAAGCATATTGACAGCCTTGTGAAGAAAGGCTACCTTAAAACAGTCGGCAATATAAGCAGAGGGATTTCGTTAACTGAGGATATTGAATTGGAGGCTGAAGAAATCGAGATAGTTAATCCCGGGATAACCGTACCGGTTGTCGGGAGGGTTGCAGCAGGTCTGCCGATTCTTGCGGAGGAAAACTTAGAAGGAAGTATAATTATCGATTCGGTCTTTGTCAGAACTACCGACGATTGCTATGCACTGAAAGTAAAAGGGGACAGTATGATAAATGCCGGGATTTACGAAGGGGATATAGTAGTGGTGTCACCAAAGAAAGCAGTTCACAATTATGATATTATTGTGGCAATGGTTGACGGCGAAGCAACTGTAAAACGCTTTTTAAGGAGGGATGGTAATATTCAACTTTTACCGGAGAACGACGCTTATCCGGTAATTAAAGTTGAGAATAGCAGCGATTTTTCAATTGCCGGCAAGGTTGTCGGTGTTTTAAGATGGTATAATTAGGAGAGTTTTCGATGAAAACAGAAATCTTAAGTAAAGCAATAAGAAACAGAAACAAGGTAAGATTCTACTATTCACTCAGGCAAATGGTGATTGACCCTTACTTAATTTCCACAGATAGAACCGGTACAAAAACCATTTACGGGAAAGTTGAAAACACTGATAGTGTGGAAAGGTTTGAGTTTAAGAAAATTTACAACATTAGAGTTCTCGAAACTGAAAGTTTTGCTCCGAGAATTATGAACATCACCCGTTATAATTAGGAGAAAATACCATGTATAAGTTGAATAAAAGAGACCTGACGGATAAACTTTACTTTAAGCTCCGTGAGATTGGCTACTCAACTATTGGCAGAAGGTATGGGACATACCTGCCGAATCCGCCTGATATTGGTGAATTTGAAATAGATATTTTGGCAAAAAGAAAGATGGACTTTGCTATTGGCATTGCGATTGATGATCTTTCGGGTGTGGACATTGAATTTATCAAAAAGAAGATCAGATTTCTTGCAGGCAGAAAGTCAACTTACAGCGGTAACCCGGTTAGGCTTTACATTGCAGTTACCAGAAGAAACTATTTTTTACTTAAACATATTATTGACGGCGACCTGCAGGATTTATCAACCGAGGTTGAACTTGTCCTGTTTGATTCGGAAACAGAAATGGTTATTTCTGAAGAGGTAGTTGAAAAAAGGGCGTTTTTACCAAGATTTATGAATTAAAACTGCAATTTATGAGTTAATTTTGCAGATAACTGTAAACTCCCTTCTTTTTGACTTTTTTAACTCCGAAATTCTCACCATTTTTGTCAATTGGGAAAGTTATTAATTTTCCCGTGTGAAAATAGTTTAAATTCTTCTCTTTGAATTTATTTATTCTTTAACTAACCGGTCCGCAGTTGGGCAACAAAGAAACATCCAAAACACAAACAGAACAGAAAACAGGCAAGCCTACACAGGGTATTCCGGGTCATATTGCCATTATAATGGATGGCAATGGGCGGTGGGCAAAAAGTAATAATTTGCCCCGTATAGCCGGGCACCGTGAAGGTGTTGAATCTGTAAGAGAGATTGTTAAATCGTGCGCTCGGATCGGTGTTAAATACCTTACCCTGTACACTTTCTCAACAGAAAACTGGAAACGCCCCAAAACTGAAGTTACCACTCTTATGCGGTTACTTGTTAAAGTTTTACGCAGAGAGATTCAAGAACTACATAACAACGATGTAAAGCTTGAAGCTATCGGTGATATTTCTGCACTTCCGGGTGATGTTCAAAAAGAACTTGCAGACGCTAAAGAAAAAACAAAACATAATAAAACACTTACATTGGTACTGGCTCTTAGTTACAGCGGCAGATGGGAATTGGTGAAAGCTGCCCAAAGCATCGCTGAGGAAGTGAAAAACGGTATTATCGATGTAAACGATATTAAGATTGAAACTTTTTCGAAATATTTAACTACAAAGGGTATCCCTGACCCTGACTTACTGATCCGTACAAGTGGGGAGTTGCGAATTAGTAATTTTCTCTTATGGCAACTGGCTTACTCGGAAATATATATTACCCCCGTTTTTTGGCCCCAGTTCAGAGAGAGAGAACTGTTAGAGGCGATAGCCGACTATTCCAAGAGAGAAAGGCGATTCGGAAAGGTCAGTGAACAACTTGAAAAACAAAATTAAGGCAAAGATGACAAAATTCCTGATTCCGGGATTAAAATTCACTTTAATTTCTTTTCTTTTTATTCTGTTTAATCGGTCTTTATTTGCTCAAACAGATTCCAACTATTACAGAGTATATTCAGTTACGGTTGAGGGAAATGTAACCGTTGACCAAAATTCAATTATCGAGACTTCCGGGCTTCGAAAAATCATTGATTCAGGTTTAGAGATACAAATACCAAGTGATGCAACTATCAACGCTGTAAAAAACCTTTGGGAGCGGCAAATCTTCTCCGATGTTCAGCTGATCGTTGATAAATATTATGATAATGGTGTATATCTTATTATTAAAGTTGCCGAATATCCGAGATTTGAACAGGTGATAATCGAAGGGAATGACGCACTCAGTAAATCTGACATTGAAGAAATGGTGCCGCTGATTAGGGGGCAGGTGCTGAAACCACAGGAATTAACCAGAATCAAAAATAAAATTTCCGAAGCTTATGTGAAGGATGGGTATTTTAACACGAAGATCGAGTATTTATACTATGATTTTCTTTCTGCAGACTCCCTGCCCGGGAAATTGGAAGTCACCTGGAGAAATCAAAAAAATTATACCGATGAAATTAAAACCGTATATGAAGACCTTAGCGGGCTGAATAAAAATATCATCGATAAAATAAAGTTCAGAAAAATTGTAAAGTTCAAAATTGAAGAAAACTCCCGTTTAAGCGTGAGGCAGATTCATTTTCTCGGAAATAAGTTTTATACAGAAGATGAATTAAAAAGTGAACTTGACGAGCTTTCAGAGAAAAAATGGTGGAAATTCTGGAGTTCAGCTCGTTATGAACCGGAAAAAATGAAAAAAGATAAAGAAAATCTTCTTACTTTTTTCCACAAAAATGGTTTTCGTGATGCCGAAATTCTTTCTGACTCACTTGCAGCCACTGATGACAAAGGAATGGTCGATGTTTACTTCAATGTTTTGGAAGGCGAACAGTACAAAATAAGAAATATTGTCTGGGAAGGGAACACAGTCTATTCTTCTGAAGTATTAAACGATAGACTTGGTTTTAAAAAGGGTGATATATACGACCTCGTTACTTTCAATCAAAACTTGAAAGGAAATGAAAAACAAAACGATATCGCCTCGCTTTATTTAGATAATGGATATTTAACTTTTTCGATAAATGCAGTTGAGAAAAAAGTAGCAAAAGATTCACTCGATATTATTATCACTGCAAATGAGAATAATCAATTCAGAATTGGGCAGGTTTCCATTCGCGGTAACGATAAAACGAAAGAAAAAGTTATCCGGCGCGAACTTTACACAGTTCCGAACGATTATTTTAACAAAGCGGCAATGATCAGAAGCCTGCAACAGTTGGCTAACCTTCAATATTTTAATGTTGAAAAACTTTATCAGGGTGGGGTTGACTACAATTTAGAGAACGACAGTACTGTGAATGTTGCGTTTATCGTTGAAGAGAAATCGAGTGATTACCTGAACGCATCAATTGGCTATAGCGGATCGTACGGTTTTTCGGGTGCTTTGGGAATTACGCTTAACAACTTTTCAATTGCTGAGCCGTTTCAATTAGGCGGCGGTCAGATTTTAAGTTTCAACTGGCAGTTCGGTGTAAGTAACCTTTACAGAACTTTTTCTTTCGGCTTCACCGAACCCTGGTTTCTGAACACACCGACGATGATTGGTTTCGAAGTGTTTTCGACCAGACAAAGCTATATTTACGATCTGTTCCAGGCGGGCGGTTCTGTTAAAATGGGGCGCAGATTGAAATGGCCCGATGATTATTTTTATGTTCAGGGGTTTTTCAGATATCAGAACAACAATGTTCTTAACGGTGGCGGTTATTATGCCGAAGGTGAATCCGAACAATACACTCTTGGCTTTATACTCAGCAGAAAAGATGTGGATAACCCGATTTTCCCGTCGCGCGGGTCGTCGTTGTTGCTTTCGTCTGAAATTTCGGGAGGACCATTTCTTCCCGGTACGGTTGATTATGTTAAGCTTACTTTCACCACCGAGTGGTATCAGCGGCTTTTTAACTCAACCCGGTTTGCACTCTATTTAAGCAGTGATATGGGATGGATTGAAGAGCTGAAAGCCAACACCAAGATACAGCCGTTCGAACTGTTTTACATGGGTGGTGCCGGGCTGGTGATTGCCACCACTTCGTTACGCGGCTACGACGACAGAACTGTTGGTCCCCGTCAACCGAACGGCGATGTTATTGGTGGAAAGCTTTACTTCAAATATGTGGCTGAGTTAAGGTTCGCCGTATCTCTTGACCCGATGCCGCTTTACCTTCTGGCTTTTGCCGAGGCGGGTAATGTCTTTGAAAATTTGACAGTTGCAGACCCATTTCTTCTCAGAAGAAGTGCCGGTGTTGGTGCAAGAATCTTGATCAACCCGGTGGGGCTGCTTGGTTTTGATGTGGGTTACGGGTTTGACCGCAAAGCGGTTGACGGGACTGACCCTAAATGGCAGTTTCATTTCCAGTTTGGAAAAGGTTTTTAGTTAATTAATTCATAAGAGGAAACAGTAGTGAAAAGAGTAATAATTCTCTCGCTTTTCTTAATTCTTGGCGTATCAATTAATGCGCAAAACAATAACATTAAAGTTGCCGTTGTGGATGCTGATCTTATTCTGCAACAATTGCCCGAAGCTATTAAGGCGAATAGCGACCTTAAATCTTTGGAGAACAAATATAAAAGTGAGTTAGATTCGCTAACCCAGGTGTTTGCTAAAGAAGTTGATAATTTCCAAAAAGAGTTTCAGAACAAACCAAACGATCCGAAAGTGAAAGAAAAACAAGCGCAACTTGCGGCGAAACAGAAAAGTTTGGAAGACCTGCAGGCTAAAAGAAGAGAAGATTTGATGAACAAACAGGATGAACTCTACAAGCCTATCTACGAAAAACTGTACGACAGCATTGAAGCTTTGGCAAAAGAAGAGGGAATTAGTTATGTCCTCAACAAAAAGAGCCACCAGGATCCCTTTGTTTTGTTTGCTGATGTTCAATTTGACTATACTTACAAAGTATTGGACCGAATCAGAAAAGGCAACTAATTTTTCTTTTATAAACTGTAAAGAAAATGAAAATCAAATTCTTTATCTTCATTATCCTGTTCTCTGCTACGGGGTTGTTTGCGCAACTAAAGGTTGGTTATATCGATTCCGATGCGATAATTAAAAATATTCCCGATGGTGAAGACGCAAAAAGGCAGTTAGATGCTCTTATTGCTGATTGGCAGGGGGATATTTCGCGAATGGAAAGTGAGATTAAATCGAAAAAAGATGATCTTGAGAGGCGAAAATTAATTTTGACCGATCAGATGAAGTTTGATCTTGAGGAAGAGATTAAACAGCTGGAGCGTGATCTGCAGGCTTATCGCGACCGCAAATTTGGAGTAGGCGGTGAACTCTTTGTTAAACAGGAGGAAATTATGAAACCTGTTCAAAACAAAGTTTTTAATGCAATTCAACAGGTTGCGAAAGATGAAGACCTTGATTTTGTTTTCGACAGAAGCAGCGCTTTGATGATTGTATTCGCTAAAGACCAATACGATATTACCGCAAAAGTATTGGAAAAGTTGAAATAACAATGGTTTCTTTAAGTGAAATTGCTGATTTTACGCGTGCCCGGGTAACCGGGCACAGCGATTTTATGATAGAAGCACTTTCTAATATTGTATCTGCGGCTCCCGGAAGTCTTACTTTTCTTGGTTCAACTGCCTACGAAAAATTCCTTCTTACCACGAAAGCCTCGGCAATTTTTGTCAGGGAAGGTTTTGAAAAATCCCGGGATGACATCGTTTATCTTGAGGTTGAAAACCCATACCGCGAGTTTATTTCAGTACTTATGAAGTATTTTAGTTATCAGGCTGAATTGTCGGGAATTGATCCCACCGCTTCGGTTGACCCATCCGTTGAATTAAGTGAAGGCGTAGCGCTCGGAAAAAATGTGGTAATCGGAAAGAACTGCAAGATAGGTAAAGGAGTTAAAATTTTCCATAATTGCGTTATTCTTGAAGAGTGTTCGATTGGTGAGGGTAGCCTGCTCTATCCTAATGTAACAATTCGTGAAAAGTGCATAATTGGTTCGGGTGTTATAATTCACAACGGTGTTTCAATCGGTGCCGATGGGTTTGGCTATGTTAAAGACGCCGAAGGCAATTATGTAAAAATACCACAGATTGGGAATGTGGTTATTGGAAATAATGTAGAAATTGGTGCGAACACAACAATCGACCGTGCCGCTCTTGGAAGCACAGTGATTAAAGACGGCACGAAGATAGACAATTTGGTTCAGATAGCCCACAATGTGGAAATAGGCGAAACAACGGCTATTTCTGCACAAACCGGAGTTTCAGGCAGCACAAAAATTGGCAATAATGTTATTGTTGCCGGTCAGGTTGGCTTTGTAGATCACATAGTGATTGGTGACAATATAATAATTGGCGCACAAGCCGGTGTTTCCCGTAGTTTATTGAAACAGGGGATTTATGCCGGGTCACCGGTTAAAGAACTAAATTTGTATAAAAAAACTGAAGTGTATATTAGAAATCTTGCAAATTTAACAGAACAGGTAAAACAACTTCAGGCTGAGGTTGAATCTCTTAAAAACTCCACCAAAATCTCAAACAAAAAGTGAGTTTACAAAAGCCTCACCAAAACTTTCATCAAAGAGTGGTTTTACAAAAGCCGCTCTAAAATCTCAAGCAAAAAGTGAATTTACAAAAGCCTTACTAAAGGTTTAAGCTCCGGTAATAATTCTTTGTCATCATAATGAACGAATTCCAAAAACAAACCGCTTGGCGGGGCAGTATGCTCAGCCGGATAATTACTCACTTCCGTTAAAAGTTGCTTAAAATCTTCCGGAGAAATATTTCCTCTGCCAACTTCAACCAAAACGCCAACAACTCTTCTTACCATTTTCCAAAGAAAGTGCGAAGCTGATATTCTGAAAAGAATTAAATCGCCACACATGGCGATTTCAGCGGAATGAATCAGCACTTTGGTCGATTTTGCCTCTCCTCCCGATCTTAAATCACTGAATGAACTAAAATCATGTAAGCCGGTCAATTTATTTGCTGCTTCTTTCATCGCAGAAATGTCAAGTTTATCTTTAATCCACCAGACAAAATTTTTGTTGAATGCTGTTCGCCGGGTAGAAATGTGGTAAAGATAGGTGCGTCGCTTGGCGTTATGTCTTGCATGGAATCTATCAGAGGCTTTTTCAATCTTCAGGATGTTGATATCGTATGGGAGCAGGTCATTAATTTTTAATGCCAACACTTCCGGTGGGATGTTCCCCGGTGCAACCAAAGACGCAATCTGACGGTATGCATGAACCCCTGCATCCGTTCTTCCGGCACCCTGAAGAGTAATATTTTCATCATTATATATCTTACGGATTGCGTTCAGAAGAGTTCCCTGCACTGTTTTTGCGTTGTGCTGAGCCTGCCAGCCACTGAACCGGGTGCCCTCATATTCTATTTCTAATTTGTATGTCGGCATCTATTTTTTGATTATCCGGGTATCGCGTGCGTAGGCATCTTGAGTCTCGTAAATCGTTGCGGTAACGGCTTTTACATTCTCCGGTAAAATGTTAGCGGCAATTCGATCCAGGATATAAGTCGCAATATTTTCAACGGATGAATGGAAATCGACAAGCACTTTTTTTGTAGGAAAATTCTCCAAAAGCTTGCCTAAATCAGGGTCCAGGGAGGAAACCATAAAAGAATGATCCAATTCTTCGATTATTGGGTGCACAATTCTTTTAAGGTCATAAAAATCGATAACCATACCGTTTTCGTCAAGATCACCCTCCACTTCCAGAAAGAGGCGGTAAGAGTGCCCGTGTAAATTCACACATTTTCCCCGGTGAAAGGGGAGCCGATGCCCCATTTCCCAGTGAAAACTTTTTGATACTTTCATAAGATGTTATACTCCTTTTTGCTTTGGATCCCAAATGAACTTGTGCATTTGAAGCTGATACCGAACCTTAAGGCAATCCTCCAAAATCCAGTTTACAAGTTCGATCGGTTGAAGTGTCTCAAATACGACTGAGAACAAAATTTCACATTTACCGATCAGATCATATTTATTAATAATTTCTTTAGCCCATTCGTAATCGTTGCGATCACCGATAACAAACTTCAATTCGTCTGTTGGTTTTAGGAATTGCAGGTTTTCGTAACGGTTTTTCTTAGTCATTTTGCTTGCGGGGCATTTCAAATCCATTATTATGAAAACCCGCTTATCAATGTTTTCTATCGGAAGGCTGCCGCTTGTTTCGATCAGCACTTTGTACCCCATTTCGCACAAAAGAGTCATCAGAGGCAACACTTCCTTTTGAACCAATGGCTCACCGCCCGTAATTTCCACCATGTTGCAGTTATACTTTTTAATTTCTGCAAGAATTTCTTCGGTGGTCATATCTTTGCCGTCGTAAAATGCGTATTCGGTGTCGCACCATGCGCAACGCAAATTGCAATATGTCAGGCGGACAAAAATGCAGGGCAACCCCGAGTGGGTGCTTTCGCCTTGAATGGAAAAATATATTTCGTTAATCTTCAGCATAATGTCTTTGCTTTGTTCAATCTTCTCTGAAACTTAGTCATTTTTTCAATTCTCCTTCATAGTTTTGGTTGATATTGGTTTTTTAGTCTTTAAAACTTCCTCTTAACTTTGCTGATTTATTTTTTCTTCATTAGTTTGGTTCGCATTTTCTTTTTAATCTTCAAAAGTTCAGTTTAACTTTGCTTTTTCAATTTGTCTTAAACAATTTCATCAAAAAATCGGGAATCCATTTAGCCCATGCAGATTCGTTATGTTCAGCTTCGGGATCAATTACGAAATAAAAGTCTATATTTTCTTCATAGCCCATGCTTTCAAGAGTGGTTTTCATCTCATCAACCCCGGGTTGTAACCTTGCCTCCAACGACTTACCACCATTATAGAGGTATAATTTAAACGGTTTTTGCGGTTTTTGAGTTGCTTTCACCACGGAAACATAGTCGTATTTTTCAATTTTCAGCGCAGGTGAAAAGCAGCCTGCTTCTGAAAATGTATCATTATACTCCCAAAGCAGCATAAAAGAAATTAAGCCACCCATTGATGAGCCGGCTGTCCAAGTGTTTTCTCGCCCGGATTTTGTTCGGTAAAGCGAATCGATTTTTGGTTTTAAGTAGTGCACTAAAAAACTCATGTATTCTTCGCCTAATTTTGTGTTTGAATACTCTCTGTTTCTGTTAACACTGTTATAAACTCCGACGACAATCATTTTTTGAACGGCGCCCGATTTCGAAAGTGAATCAAGCGCTTCATCTATTTGCCAATCGACGCCAAAGCCACAAGTTGCCGGATCGGCGATATTTTGCCCATCGTGCATATACAGAACGGGGTATCTTTCCGATGAAGTGTAGTAATCATCAGGCAGAAGGATAATAATATCCCTTGGCAGTATGTTTCCGGCACCGACATTTCTTAGATATTCTGCTTTGCCGGTTAGCCCGCCCTGAAATTTTGGTTTTTCGTTCGCACCCCAACAGCAGATATTGAATTGTAGAAGTGTATCTTTGGTTACTTTGACGAAATAATTTTCCGGAATTGTGCCGTTATCGTCAACTGCCTCAAGCGCCCATGAGCCTTTTGTGAACTTAAACTCAAGCGGTTCTTTCCGGTCTGCTGTGAAGAAAAAACTCCAGGTTCCCGGTTGCGTTTCAGTCATTTTAATTTTACCCGGGTTCCAGTTGCCGAGTTGAGGCAGGCTGCCTGTAATATAAACCGCCTCGTCGTTCAACACATTCTTGGCATTTACTTTAATTTCAACCTTAACCGGTTGTGTCTGTGAGTATCCTGTAAAAAGAAAAAATTGGAAAAGCAGAAATAATTTTGAAGTAAATCTCATTTTAATTTTCTCCACTCAATAATGCGGGTTTTACCGGATTCAAATTCTATTTCGGTTGTTGTTCTATGCACTTTTAACTGACTTTTGTCTGTTATCTTGTCGTTTGCGGTATTTTTATCATTTCCTGATGCACTATTGTTTACAGTATTATTATCATTTTCGGGTTCAAAATTATTTTCAACCTTTTGATCGTTTCCGGGTTTTAGATTATTTGCATGCTTATGATTGCTTTCAGGTTTGTCCTTTTTATCTTCGTTGACATTTTGACCTAAATTATCATTTAGTCCATTACCATCACTGCGGTCGTAGTTGTCGGTGGTTTTTCCAACATTTCTTAACGAAAAATGATCAGTCATTTTAATAATAGTCTCATTTCCGAGGTCAATATTCGCCTTAATCATATCTTTAATTGTGGTGTTATAAGAAAATTTCAACTCAATTTGGTTAGAAAAGATCGTTATGGTGCTGTCAGTGGCTTTTAGTCGATCACCCGTTAAAATTATGGAAGTAGAATCAGGTTGTTCGGTTGAGAAAACAGGGGAATCTGAAGAATCGATTATCACACCATAATCAATATCCGGAAAAATGAGACGGGGTGATTCGCATGCTGCAAAAAATAGTATTACCGATAAGCAAAAAGTGGTCAAAAGAAATTTCATACTCAACCTGCAAATATAACCATCTTTGATAGCTTTGTGCAATAAGAATAAAAAAGAGTACTTTTCTTCCGTCAGTTCTAATGCATATTTCGTCAGGTGTTTTATGCAATAAGAATAAAAAAGAGTGCTTTTCTTCCGTCAGTTCTAATGCATATTTCGTCAGGTGCTTTACGCAATAAGAATAAAAATGAAAGCTTTTCTTCCGTCAGTTCTAATGCGTATTTCGTCAGGTGTTTTATGCAATAAGAGTAAAAATGGAAGCTTTTCTTCCGTCAGTTCTAATGCGTATTTCGTCAGGTGTTTTATGGAATAAGAATAAAAATGAATGAGTAGTTGAAAGATTAAAAACTTTTAGAAATCAGCCAATTTTTGTATATTTGCAGTCTAAATATTTTGCCGTCGTAGCTCAGTTGGTTAGAGCGTCTGACTGTGGCTCAGAAGGCCATAGGTTCGAATCCTATCGACGGTACTTTCAATAAAAGCCCTGTCACTTTTTTCAGAAGTGCAGGGCTTTTTGGGTTTGTGAAAATTGATTTGTCTTCTGATCACCGAAGGTATTTGATTAACTTCTTCTAAAACCTTTTTTTGTTATATTGACTGATGGCTTCCTGTTCGGCCTTTTTAATTATTGTTTCTGAATATCTTTACCTGCCAAGAGGAACAGTAATGTATTTCTTCGTTTTAGTTGTTCTTGTCTCTTACATACGATTATTATAATTTTTACACCACTCTTTTTCGAGAATTGATTTATGCAATTATAAATTCTTAAAACAGTAGGGTTAATCCTTTTCTAATAGTCTTTTAAGTTTGTCGCAGAAATCCAACAATTTGCTTTCTAATTCTTCATATGGAACTGTCTTACAATAATGATTATTGCTTTTGCCGAACTTAAAGCCAAAACTCTCTAAATTAAGATCCGTATTTCTATTTTCTTTTTCTTCAACATTATTATAAAAACTTAGCTCAAACTCATCACTATTTTTCAAATATCTAACATCTAATTTGTATTCTTTGTCCTTTAGTTTGAAGCCATCCAGATAAAATCCGGGGTGGCCATCTGTATTTTTTTCTTCAAAATACCAAAACTTCGTAAAGGGTTTATATCTGTCCGGGGCCTTTCGGGTTTCATCTGTTGCGTCTTCCATTTTATTCTCAATGAAAAAACAGTATGTTCTTAACTCGCAGTGGTAAGCCATGAGAACGAATCCTTTTAATAAACGAATATCATTGTCGCTGTACTTTCTAATGGCTGTTTCTTTACAATACTCTATTGCTTGCGGATATTTCAGGAATAAATATTTATAATCCGATTTATTAAAATTTTCATTTTTTATGAAATTGTTAATATTGTCCTCTAAAAGCCGGGGAGAGATTTCTTTCTCTTCCAATTTGTCAACCGCATCTTTTAAAAGGTTAGCATTTTCTCCTTTAAAAAACAGTCTCCAGTTTTCGTTTCTTACTCTAAGACCTCCGGAAGCGCCACTACAAAAAATCAAATCATTTTTATATTCCGGTAAATAAAACTTATCGCAGCAAAGAAGAAAACGCTCTAATATTTTTTTAGGATTTAATCTAATCTCTTCGCTATATAGGGTTGACACTGCATCACTATACTTTATAAAATCCTCCAAACTATATTCATTAGAACCATCTTTTGAAAAGTCCAGTAAGAATTTTATTTGCCCGTAAAAATAAAGATGATTTTCAGCTTGAATTATAGGCTCACACCAATTTTCATCTTTCAATAATCCTAACTTAACTTTCTCTTCCTCAAATTGACTGTTATCAAAAAACGCGTTTTCAACATCACCATTTAACACCGCATCACTGATATTAAATTTATGAGCAGAAAGATTTTGGATCTGTTTTACTGCACTGTTAAAGTTCTCAGGATTTTGAACATAGGTGTTATATATAGTGTTTCTTGTAAATCTCAACCATTGTTGTAACCCTTCTTTCGAAAAATTTTCATCGCTTCTATCATTAATAAAAACTAAAAAAGCATAGTAAAAAGCGGTGTTCCATCTAGACGGAGTAAAAGTATTTTTCTTTAAAAAGAAATCTGTTATATGATCTTCCACAAATGGTTTACAAATTACCCGGTCAAGATCTAATTTATCGTAATTATCATCTTGTTCAAGATATAAAAGTGTGTTAAATGATGTTTCAATGAATCGGAGAGTATCCATGTTAAAGAGAAAAAACTCTTTCTTTTCGCCATTATTATCCCATTGGATAATATAATTCTCTAATGGTATATATGAAATCTTCTTTTCGTCATATGTTTCAACATTTCTGATTTGGTTGTCTAAATCCTTGAATTTTTCGAAAGGAACCTCTGTATTGTTCGCTAAACAATACATAAGAGCTAAATTTTTTATATAATTATAGTAAAAATCATCGAGTCCGTGAAAATCTACATCTGTTTTACGCCAAAAATAGTTTAACCAATCTGTATCTAATTTTTTCCAAAATAACTTAAGCCAATCAGGACCATCAGTGTTGTTATGCTTCTCTTGCAACCAAGATTTAAAATGTTCATAGTCTGACAACTGTTTTCCTCTTGAGTTCATTTTAACATACAATTCGTCTGTTTGATTTAATGAATCTAAGTCCATAAAATCAAAGATAAACGGTAATTTTTCAAAATCAACCTTAGAAAAATCAAAATCAGAATAAACTTGAAACTCTTTTTCAATAGCTAAAAGCATTTCTAACATTCCGCTTACTGTTGTATCTTTATTCCATTTTTTTAAATAAAAATTAGAGTTTTTGATGAGTTCTTTGATGTTAGAATTCAGGTTGTTTTTTTGTTTGTTTTTTAATGTATCTATTGATTTTTTATCCGCTAATTCATTACAGAAAGCTAAAGCAGATTTTCTGTGAATATATTTGAAATTATGCAACCAATCTAAATTGTTGGTTCTTCCTCCTTTGAAATATAAATACCAACACAGAAGGTATAGTGTAGTTAACCTTTGCTGACCGTCCAAAGGAATAAATTTCAAAATTGTTCCGCCGGTACTGTTGGATTGCACATCATCTATTTTTGCATTAATATTTAATTCTAAATTATTTGCATATATTCTCACCGCTTCCAAAATAGAAGTGACAACTTGACGGTTCGATTCTTTAAGCGCTTTTTTTTCTCTACCAACGATTTTACCATAGATAAAACCTAAATGTATTTCTCGGTCTTTTGTGACAGAATTTACGAGGTCTCTTACAAATCGTTTTCTTATATAACTAACTTTCTTAGTTGTTCTGCCTTGAGCGTATTCTCGTTGTATTATTGGAATTTCAATAATATATTCATTAATAATTTCGTAAAACGATTTAGTTAAGTTCATCTTTCTCAAAATTTAAAAATTTATTGATAGTTTTCTCCACTAATTCAAGATAGGCTTCTTTATCTCTTATACTCCAATAATCTATTTGAAAAGCGTCTGAATTTGTGGATTTTTTCAAAAATACATATTTCGTACCTATTGGAACATATGTATTTGGATCTATTTTTATATCTTTATCTAAACCTAAGATTATGTCTCTCTTTTTTCTGAATGGTTTATTTCCAACTTTAATGTTTGTAGTTTGGTCTAAAAGGCATAAATTATTGAAATCATCGACATTAAAAAATTCTTCAATTTTCTCAATTATTTCTTTAACTTTCTTTTTACAATCAGTTTTTCTTTTATTGTCTATTAGTTTATTTAAGTCCGCAAGTAATGGCTTAATAATCTCTTGATTCTTTTCGCTTAAATCTTTGTTCGCTGAAACATCAATTAAGTTTTCGATATCATTTTTGAAATTTTCGAACTCCTCAAAAGACTCCAGTCCATTATCATTTTGTGCAAGTATATGTTCAATATTCCATCTTTTAGTTTCGTAAAATCGATAAAAAGGAAAGTATGTTTCTAAGTCTTCTGTTTCAGTAAGTGCAATGTTATAGAGAAAAAGTTTTTTAAACACAGCATTATCACCATACTTCATTTTTTCAAATTTGTATTTATCTTTAGAAAATTCTTCGTTTATTAGTTTGCGCAAATTATCTCTAAACATTGTTTTAGTACTTGCTCTTTCGGCGATTTCTAATACCTTTGATAAATTATAATCCGTAAGGTGAATAATCGTACCGACCAAATGATAAGATGTTCGGTCAAAAAACCATTCTTCTAAATTGTTGTATAGCTGTGTTATTCTTCCCCAATCAGGTTTATCTAACTGTGAATCATCTTTGAAATCTTTTTCAAACTTTCGGTAGTTGTAAAATTTATCTTCACTTTTACCAAACCCATTGTGTAATTGAAATAATAGGTTGATTTTATTGGCTATGTTTTCATCATTTTTATTATTCGAAACAAATTGCCAGAATTTTTTATCACTCATCTGATGACTAATAAGATTCCAGTCGTCCGCAAATTGATTTTCTTCATATTGGCGTTCAAAAGTATCAGTCGTTTTAGCAATATCCAGCACAAATAGTGCCTTGATTAATTCCGCCTGCTCCAGTTCAATTTTACCTTCATTAAAATTAATAAATTTTTCAATGATTTGTTTTTTGTCAGATTGATCATCTTCAACATACCAAATTACTTTGGTTCTACGACATAATTTATCTTTAAACTCTTCGTTTTCTTCATTCGTAAATTGATAGAACCAATTTTTTATGACAACATAGTTCTTATAGAAATAAAAATTATCGACAGTGTTTATTTCCGGAATATCTTTCATAATATTCTCTTTCCAAAACTTAAGTATTTCATTATCAATTTCACCAAAACTATCCATTTCCTTTTTAATATTCAATACAGGAAATTGTAAGGTCGGAATACTTTCAATGAATAGGTTAATACCACTTTCTTCCGTTCCTCGGGTAGTATATAAAAGTTGAAAGTTTTGTGATTCGAAAAACATAAGAATTAACGAAATAGTAGTAATTCTTTGTTGCCCATCTATCAATTCATAAGTTGAATCGTTAATTTTTTTTATAACTAATGGCTGTAAGCAGTAAAATGATTCCTTTTCGGCAGTAAAATCATTAATATCAGTGAGAAGACTAAAAACCTGATCAGTATCCCATCTATATCCTCTTTGGTAGGCGTCGATTTCGAAAGTGAAATCTAACAATCCTTCTATCGTTTTTAAATTATTATTCATTATGTCCATGTATTAACCAATCTGATTCTTCATGTTACCAGTTATTGCCTTCAACCTTTATTAATTTGTTTTATTTGCTTTGGGTTTTGTTCTATAGCTTTTATTCTCATACCCATATTTCTCACTCCTTTATTGGACATAAAAATCGCGTTGTGGAGTGGCTCATCAGAGAATGAGTTACAAACCGATACTAACCTCAGGTTCACCCTAATATTTTAAAAATCTTGATACGAAAGATAAAATTTTTTAATAGAGCATCATAATTAGAGCAGGTCTTCTTTGATTTTGCAACTTTCTGAACTGATTAGAAAGTGATTCAACCGAGTTTGATTTGTGAAAACGCAAAATATAGATGAAATAACCTATTTTCGTGTTGTTTTTGAAAGTATCTATCAAGTTCGTTGTGTAGCAACCCAAACTAATCGCAGAGGAGAAAGCAAACATGCTCGGGAGACACTCCGGTTTACTCTCTACGATTTTGTTGAAACATTGAACTTTACTTTACATGCCGGGCTTAAAACAATTAAACAAAATTTCTTAATATTGAAAAAAGCGGAATTAAGATTTCCCTAAACAACCGTCTCACAACACCGAACACTCAACCACTTTTCCACCAACTTGTCACCATCTGTAGATAACCATTTGTTATCCCCACAACCCTGGCAGCCCCCATACAACCTTACTGCAAAACCGATTAATCATCCACCGGAACCGGACAAATTTGCAGCATTTCTTTTCGTAAATTTAAACTTATGATTTTTAAAAACCCGGATTGATGAATGAACGGAATGATTCCAAAAAAGATTAAAGGTTTCAGGGATATTGACCCTGAACTGAATGAACTTAGGCAACAAGTGGTAGAAAAAGCGGGGAAAGTGTATGAACTTTATGGCTTCAGGCATTGGGATACTCCGGTTCTTGAATATGCTGAAAACCTCGGAAAATATCTGCCAGATAAAGAAACCGTTGCTGAAGGTGTTTATTCGTTCAGAAATCCGGAAACAGAACCCGTTTATAAAAACGACGGCTCTGAACTAAGGGATGAAAATGACCTCGTGGTGATGGATAACCACCACATCGCTATGCGCTACGATCTGACAGCCCCCTTGGCACGCATGTACGCCGAAGAATTGTTCATTCAATCACTTAAAGGGCAGTTAACCACAAACAATGCACCTCTTTTCAGGCGCTATCAATACGGTCCCGTTTACAGATTCGAAGCAAAATTAGACCCGGGCAGATTCCGGGAGTTCTGGCAGTTAGATTTTGATACAGTCGGCACTGCGGATGTGGCGGCAGATGCCGAAGCCTGTATGGTTTTAAGCGATGCGCTTGAAGCAATCGGTTTGGAGAAAAAATCATTTGTGGTAAGGCTGAACAACAGAAAAATTCTGTCGGGATTTTTGTCGGGAATTGGAATTGCAGGTGAAGAGGATGAAGCTTCCGTATTACGAGTAATAGACAAAATTGATAAAATCGGCATCGATGGAATAACCGCCGAACTTGGAAAAGGGAGGAAAGACTCTTCCGGTGCCGTAATCCCCGGTTTGGGCTTAGAAAACAAAACAGTAAACGCAATTGCCAATTATTTCGAACGATTTGTTGAAGATAAATCGAGAGAATCAACAATCGAAGCGCTATTTTCACTCAACGCCAAAAATGAGAAATTCACCGAGGGTATGGCAGAACTGACCAGAATAGATGAACTGCTAAGAGCCTCGGGCTATGATGAAGAAAAGGTTCTTTTTTCGCCATCAATTGTGCGAGGTTTGGGATACTACACCGGTCCCGTTTACGAAGTTGAATCGCTTTTAACTTTTACCGATCGGAAAGGGAACACCCGCCGTGTAGGTTCAATTTGCGGTGGCGGCAGATACGACGGCTTAGTGGAGCGGCTTCTTGGTATAAAAGTGCCGGCAACGGGGGCTTCAATCGGGGTTGACAGGCTTTGCGAACTGCTGCTTCTTTCCGGTGAGGCGACACTTCAACAAAAGGGAACCGTGTTAATCACCGTTTTTGACGATGAACTAATGGGCGAATACCAGAAAATTTCAGCAGAGCTAAGAAGTGCAGGCATCCCGGCGGAGATTTATTACGGTGCTCAACGGGGGCTTAAGAAGCAAATTGGCTATGCGGATAAGATGAATTCGCCGGTTTGCATTTTGCTCGGCAGCGATGAGTTTGAAAAAGGGGTTGTTACGGTGCGCAACCTCGCTCTTGGAAAAGAACTTTCCGCCACGATTGAAAACAAAGATGAGTGGAAAAGAAAAGTGCAAAAGGAAGTGTCGCGAAATGAACTGGTTGAAACCATCAAGGAGATGTTGGGGAGAAAATAAAGAGACGATTTGGAGATTAAAAAATGATAAAAAATAAAACACTTTATATCGACGGTAATTCATTGACAGTTAAGGATGTTTACACCGCTTCTGTTAACCGGTTAAAGGTAGAATTAACACCGGAAGCACGCACTGCGGTAAGTAGATGTCGGGAAAAACTGCTTAAACAGATTGAAAACAACCCTTATGAAAAAATTTACGGCGTAAATGTGGGGGTTGGTAATCTTAAAGACACATTTATCGATCCGTGCGAAGCGGCAACATTTCAGGGAAAATATATAAAATCGCACAGTTGCGGAACAGGCGAACCACTCCCTTCGCCGGTTGTAAGGGCAATGATGATAATCCGCCTGAACTCATTCGCACAGGGGGTTTCGGCAATGGCGCCTGAAACTGTGGAACTCTTGGAAGCCATGTTAAATAACGATGTTATCCCCGTTGTATTGACTGAAGGCTCCGTTGGTGCAAGCGGTGATTTGGTGCCCCTTTCCATGATTGCCGGTGTTATGATCGGTCTGCCCGAAGCACACGCTTGGCACAATGGTGAGTTGCTGCGAGCACCGGAAGCACTGCAAGCAGCAGGTTTGGCACCCGTGAAATTGGGTTTTAAAGAAGCAATGGGTCTCACAAACGGCACAAATTTCATGTCAGCCAACTCAGTTTTTGCTTCCGTTGAGGCGCATAACTTGTTGGAATTAGCCAACTTAGCGGCTGCGTTTTCAACCGAAGCTATAAGGGGTGAAAAAGATGCGTTTTCAGAATTTTTAGCTTCCAAGAGGCAACATGAAGGGCTTGTATATGTTGCAAAAGAGATACGGGAACATTTGGAAGGTTCATTAAGAACCACTCCGGCAGCACAGAAAGTGTGCTTTACAGGGCAAAGTCCCGCTTCCGCTACCGAAAGAGTACAGGACCGATACAGCTACCGAGCCGTGCCTCCGGTACACGGTGCCGCGTGGGAGGCACTTCAAAAATTTGATAAAGTTTTGGAAATTGAGATTAATTCCGTTACCGATAATCCTTTGTTTGAAGACTGCTCCGCAGGGTTGAAATTTCACAGCGGTTCAAATTTTCACGGGCAGCCATTAGCAAATGTGATTGATTATCTGAAACTTTCGTTAACCTCACTTTCGCTTATTTCTGATAAAAGATCTTTCTCTATGCTATGCAAACATTTGAGTTTTGGTTTGCCTTCCAACCTCGCTGTTGCGCCGGAGAAAGGGGATTCGGGTTTGATGTTGGCGCAGTATGCGGGAGCAGCCAGAGCAGGGGAAAACCGTGTGCTTTCTAACCCTGCCTCTGTGATGTCCCTTTCTACTTCTGCAGGGCAGGAAGATTTTGTTTCAATGGGAAGTGTCGGTGTTTTGCATTTGTTGAAGGTTTTGGATAATCTTAAAACTGTTCTGTCAGTTGAGCTTCTTTGCGCTTTGCGTGCGCTTCAGATGACCAACAACAAACCCGGTTTCTTAGTAGGTGAACTTGCTACGCTTGGCAAAGGAACGGGAGCACTATTTGAAGAACTTAATAAATTGCTTCCGCTGCCTGATGGCGACACTTATGTAGCCAATGAAATGGAAACGCTACGGGAGTGGGCAGATCGTAGGATTTGAGCATTTTACCGGGTCACGGGGCAAAGTGATAAAAAGGGAGCCGTGAACGATACAATTTTTAAGAGTTTCTAAGCATGATATCATTTTTAAGAGCCTCTGAACACGAAAAAGTTTTTTGAGAGACTTGGAAAAAGATAAAATTTTTTGAGTGGTTTCTCTGAAAGAAAGGGAAAAAATAAAAACGAGGATTTAAGAAATAAAAGAATATTCCGGAAATCTTTCGAGGAAGCCAACTTTTCCCTGAAGCCCACCGGTATGGCAGACTAAAACCCGGTCACTCTCGTTAAAATAGCCTTTGCGGGAAAGTTCCGAAACGGCAAAAAACACCTTACCGGTGTAAACGGGGTCGATTTTAATGGGGTAAATATTTTGAAACTCGGAAATAAAGTTTAACAGTTCCGGTTTAAACTTTGCATATCCCCCAAAGTGGTAGTCTTCAATCACCTTTAAGCGTTTAATCCCGGCGGAATTTTCATTTTCAAGAAAATTTTTAACAGAATCCATCACATAGCCGAAATCCTTCAAAACCGGAACTGAAAGCACCTGTAAACCATTCAACCCCATTTTATCGGCTGCCAGTAATATGCCCCCGACAGTGCCACCTGACCCGGTTGCTGTTACTATATGGGAAAAATCAGCAGCGTCTTGCGGCAACATTTCACCTGCGCCATAGAAACCTAAGTAGTTGCTGCCACCCTCGGGCACTGCATAAAAATCACCAAACAGCCGTTGAAGTTCTACAATATAATCAGGTGAGTAACGCCGGCGATACTCTGAACGGGTTACAAAATGCAACTGCATTCCAAATTTTTCAGCCTCTCGCAAAGTAAAAGAAAGCACCAAAGGTCGCTCGCCCCTGATTACACCGATGGTTCTTATTCCAAGCAAGTAACCGGCTGCAGCAAGTGCGTGAATATGGTTTGAAAAAGCCCCTCCGAAGGAAAGGATTGTCTCCTTTCCCTCATCAAGGCATTTTTTAATATTCGGTTTTAATTTATACCATTTATTTCCCTGCACAAGGGGATGATTCAACTCGAAGCGCTCAACGGCAAAATTCCCGGTGGGGAAGAGAGAGCTTCGCAGAAGTGGGGTTCTCGGAATTTTAATCTGAGAACCCTGAAAATTAATCCGGAAATCCGGGGGAACCCGGGAACTCTGAAAACCCTTAGAACCCTGAAAAAACTCAGAGCCCTTAGAACCCTGAAAAAAGAGATCAATACCCGCGGACTTTATCTCTTTCAATTGCTTTCACGCCTTTTGTCATCCAATCCGGAGCAGCAGTTCCTTTCAGGTAATGGTCGAAGAACTGCATCATTCTTATGCTTAAATCTACACGGTTTCCCCAACTTGTCTCCTTTAGGTTGTGAACATCGCCGGTATAGTTCAGAAGCCAGACGGGTTTACCCAAACGGCGCAAACCGGTGAAAAGCTCGATCCCTTGGTACCACGGCACCGCATCATCTTTATCGTTCGACATTATCAGAAGTGGTGTGTTCACTCGGTCCAGATAGAATAATGGGCTGTTTTCGATGTATAATTCAAGTTTATCCCACAATGAGGCGCCAATTCTGCTTTGCCCTTTTTCATACTGGAACTCGCGCACCAAGCCGGAGCCCCACCGGATACCGCCGTAAGCACTCGTCATGTTTGAAACGGGAGCCCCCGCCATAGCGGCTTTATAGAGGTTGGTTTGGGTGATTAAATATGCGGTTTGGTAGCCGCCCCAACTTTGCCCCTGCAAACCGATTCTATCCCGGTCGATAAAGGGAAATTGGTCAATCATCTCTAAAGTACCGCCAACAATGCAGTTATAAGCGCTTTTTCCGGGAAATCCTTCCTGATAGACGATATCGGGAATAAAAATCACATAATCGTTTCCCGCATAAAAACTTGGGTTGATAATCGAACGACTGGGGCCCGGTGTCCAATAGCGGTATCTGTTTTCGGAATATTTTTCGTAATAATAAACCAACATTGGGTATTTTTTTGAAACATCCAAATTATCGGGCACATACAGCAGACCTTCCAACGGCACCCCGTCGATACTGTGATATTTAACCAACTGTACATTTGCCCAGTAATAATCTTTCTGTTGCGGATTAATATCTGAAATTTTAACCGGTGTGCTGAAACCGTGAGAAAAATAAACATCGGGGGATTCCGAAACTGATTCTCTGCTAAAGATTACATCGTTACTATTTTCAGCTTTCAGTATCCAGGTATAGAAATTCGGAGTTTTGATCAACTGAACGGTTTTCTTCTCTTTTGGAGAATAAGCCGCAAAACCGCTTTCTTTCGTCACTTTGTCGAAAATTCGGAAATAGATATCGTCATTTTTTGCAAACCAGGGCTTTTTTCTGTTCAAAATGAGGGCTCTGAACTCCGTTTTTGAATTGGCGCCGTTTGTTATATTAATCGGTTTGTTTTTTCCGTTTGCATCCGCTAACCAGACATCAAACTGCGAGTAAATCAGCACTTCAGAATCATCTTCGGACCATCCGCCGATACCATAAGCACCGGGAAGAGCCGGCACATCATTTTCAACATCCCAAATTGGGGCATCAATTCCATTTGAAATTTGGTTCTTTTGGTTTGTGTTGTTATTCCACGAATACCATGTGGAATCATTTACATCGTACCAAACAATAAAATTGCCGTGCGGCGAAATGTTTTTATATTGCGAATTTTTCTGAGCTACAAGCGTTCTTTTTCCCGTTCTCATATCAACAGAATAGATATCGGAATAAAAATCTTCCCATGAGCCAAGTTGCTGATAGCCGATTGAAGAGGTGCCCATTGCAAAGTTGTTATCCGTTAAAGTTGAATAACTCACCGATTCAATCAAAGAATCTGTTAATTGAACTGCATTTTTCTGATCAAAATCATAAACAAAGAGAAAAGTTTTCTTCTTTTCTTTGTTTAATTCCACATTTTGCTGAGTTTGAAGAATCGGGTCGTGCCAGCTCCAAACCTCAACATTTGGTTTTTCTTCATCCAGAAGGGTTTCATCGGGTTCTTTTTCAAGGGCTTTGGCAACCCCATAGAACAACCTTCTGCCTGATTCCGAAAAATTAAGATCGTAGTTTTGCGAAACTCGCATGCCCGGGGGAAGTGAAGCGCTGACTGAATCAATCAGAACGGTAGGTTCAGTTTTACCTTTTTCCAACAAGTAAAGGTTAAAATTTTTAGCATTCTCTAAGGTATCAGAAGAGAACAAAAATGCTAATTTCTTTCCGTCATCCGAAAGCACAAGAGACTTTACAACACCATTCAGTTTAAGTGTATCTGAAGAAAGTGAGTGAACATTCACCCTTACCACATAGCTTATATCAACTGAATCATCCACAAATGAAATGAAGGCAAAATTAAGACCATCTTTGGCGCAGGTGTAGCTTTCCACATTTTCATAGTGAAGTTCCTTTCCTGTCAGTGGGTTAGCAACAACGAATTTGGTGCCCTCTTTTTTTCCTTTTGATGCCGGTTTTTCGTCTGTTTTGGCTTTAATTGAAGTGTCGGGTACAGCACCGGAAGGCTCAGTTTTTACCAACGAAGAATCGGGTGAAATTTGGCTTGAATCAGGTGCCGAGGTTGAATCTTTTGATTTATCTTCTTTTTTCTCAGGCTTTTCTTTATCAAAGAGATAAGCAAACCAGCCGGTTGACTGCTCAGGAAGCTGAAATGACTTAATGTTCGAAAATTTTTGGAAAGTTTCTGCCTCAGTCAGATAAATCACCAAAGAATCTTTTGGCAAATCATCTTTTTTAACCTTTTTTAGGTTAGCAGATTTCAGTGTGTCGAAACCGGGTTTTATAAGTGCCACTACATACTCGCCACCAGCGGATATCTTTGCACCTTTCCCGCGGGGAATTGTAATCGTTTTTCCCGCGTCCTTATCAAATATATTTAGCGTGCCGTCTTTTCGGAAAGAGTTTACTTCGAAAAGAATGAATTTTCCATCTTTCGAAATTTGAGGTGCTTCTATTCTCTTCCAAAGATCGTACATGTTGTGGTCAGGATGTTTTTTTCCCTGTGCAAACGCTACGGTTGAAAGAAAGAGAATAAAAAATAACACCGGTTGGAATTGATATTTTCGGTTCACAATATTACCTGAGAATTGATGATACAGATTTGTTAAAATAGTAAAAGTCTAATTTAAGGTTTTTCTTCGGAAATCGGGTAAGAAAATGAAGTGAATTTGGCGCCGTTTCATAGAAGTGGGTATGGAGCGCTCTTCAAACATAGACTTTAAACCAATTACACAAATTTTTTACGCTCTTATGTTTACCGGGTGGGATGTTCCAAAAGTTACCCTTAGGGGTGTTCAAATTAGATCCACCACTTTTGCTTCAATTGTTTTTACGAGGGAAGTTGGTTCTAAAATGATCTGGGTTCCGCGTTCACCGGCACTTACAGAAATTTGATCAAACAAAAAAGCTGTTTCATCAATAAAACTTGGGTAATGTTTTTTCATTCCGATGGGGGAGCAGCCTCCGCGAATGTAGCCGGTTAGGTCAAAAAGCTCTTTAACCTTAACCATTTCAACTCTTTTGGAGCCGGAGGATTTTGCGGCTTTTTTCAAATCAAGTTCATAAGGTCCGGGGATTATAAACACGAAAATCTTATTCGCTTCATTTCGGGCAACCAAGGTTTTGAAGACAGTGTCGGGGTCCAAACCCACCTTTTTTGCAACTGAAACGGCATCTAATTCTTCTTCGGAAACGGGGTAAGAAATGGTGTTAAATTTGACGCCCATACGCTCCAACAAACGAATTGCATTGGTTTTAGACATAGCTCTGTAAAAATAAACAAAAAAATGATTTAAAAAATGTTCCCAAAAATTAAAGCACAAAATAACAAAAAGTGGAGCGAATTGAATTAATTCGGATATAAATTGTGTTTCCTTTGTAGTAAACGGAACAATTCATTATAACAATCGGAACAATCCTATTCAAAAAACGAAACAATCCTTTTTAACAAACGGGACAACCCAATGAAACAATCGGAACAATCCCATTAAGCAAATAGAACACTTCATTGCAACAAACAGAACACCCCTATGAAACAAACGGAGCAACAAAAGTGTACAAAGTCAAACAAATGAGATGTTTTTATCTTGTTTGCACAGCGGGATTTTCGTATCTTGGTTAGTTCATTCCGCATTTTTAAAAAAACATAATTTAACTCATTTCTGTCTAAAAGGAGACCCTAATGAAACTAATTTCTCTGAGACTAATAGCCCTGTTCTTTATAGCTGTAATGTTTGCAGGTTGTCTCACTGTTGATAAAAAAGAATATTCCTACAAACTAAACTCAGACGGTTCAGGTGAAGGATGGATTAAGTTTTACAATATCCAATCATCAAGCAGCGATGAAGAAGATGCAACATTGAAAGATTTTGCTGAACTGATTGATGATTATGTTAAAGGTTCTAAATTTGAAGAAGATAACCCTGCGCTTCAAGTTACTTCGAAAGAAGTGTTTGAAGAAGGCGGCAAATTGAACGCTTTGGTTAAATTTAAATTTAGCGACATTTCCAACATCAATTTCCTGTATGACGCAAAATGTAAGTGTGCCCCTATTTACTATTCAATGGCCGGATCATTTAGTGAATCTTATGAATCTTCAAATGGTGAATACCTTGGAGAAACCAAAAGTATTCAAGTGATTAAATGGCCCGGGGACACGAAAGAATTTAAATTCACTACAACAGTTAATTCTGACGAAAAGGCTACAAGTCTTCTTAATCAATATAAAGCCTGGAAAGCCGACCAGAAATAGAATTTTCTAAAAACTTGGAGGAAGGTAGAATGTTAAGGAACATCGTTTTTTCCGTAGTAATACTATTTACTACAACTGCCTTAATCGCACAAAGCTATTCGGGGCCTGCTGCAGGTTCAAAAACCGGCGGTGTACTTGTTACTACCGATAGCTATGGAATGGTACCCACCGGAGTGCCACCAAAGCCGGAAACCATTAAAAACAAGTTCAGCTACAAACCTGAACCTGTTTATATTGAGGCTTATCAAGGCATGTACGATCCGATGAAATTTTATTTCGAGGATAAAAATGCCGGCGTTGAAAGCATTGATACTACTCATGCTGTATTGACTAAAAATTTCCAAGGGTTAACTCAAACCAACTCGATTCCCCCCGACCCCTATGTGGCGGTTGGTGCAGGGTACATCGTGGCTCAGGTGAACAGTGATTTTGGAATTTTTGACATGAACGGTAACCTGATTAAAAGAATTAATGCCGACCAGTGGTTTGGAACAACAATCCAAAATCCCGGTGCATTTGACCCAAAAATCTTCTACGATCATTACGATAAAAGATGGGTTCAGGTGTGGTTGGATCAAAGAGATAGCCCGGCACGCGGCTTCCTTCTTTTCTCGGTTTCAGAAGATTCTATTCCATTAGGAAGGTGGTATAATTTCGCAATCCCCACTGATGTGAATGGTAACGCTCCTTCCGGTAGTTGGATGGATTATCAGGGGGTTGGGTTTGATGATGATTGTATTTACATCACAGGAAGTCAATTTACTTTTTCTTCCACTTTCCAATATTCAAAAATCAGAATATTTCCGAAAGCACCATTTTACTCAAACGATGTGAATGCTACAATTACCTGGAACGACCTTTACGATATCAAATATCCTTCACCTGGTCCCACAAACCAAAGGATATTTCACTTGAGGCCCACGGTATCATATACCCACGATCCTTCAAAATACTACTTTTTGTATGTGCCCGGTGGCTCAAATTTTATGGCACTCTACTGGGTAGAAAACCCATTGACAGCTCCTGTTTTGAAAGGTACTACCGTTCCGACGATGTCATATCAAAGTCCGCCGAATGCTAATCAGCTTGGCGGAGGGTCGCCTGCATTATCCGTAAACGACGGTGAATTACAGTTCGAGCCAATATTCCGCGATGGCTATATATGGGCAATGCACTCGATTAAAAATCCTTCATCTGCGGCTAACTCTGCTTTACACTATGTAAAGATTAACACGACGAGCAAAACACTGGAAGAACAGGCGGTTCTGGGTGCACCGGGATACTGGTATTTCTTCCCGGCTTTGGCTGTGGATAAATATCAGAATGTGGCGGCTACCTTTGCACGATCTGCAAATACTGAGTATGTCGGTGCTTTTTACTCTTCCAAAGCGGTGGGTGAAACGGGTTTCGAATACAGTGCGCCTCTTCAAACCGGCAAAGCTAATTATGTGAAAACATTCGGCACCACAAGAAACCGCTGGGGCGATTATATGGGCATTTGGTTAGACCCACGGACGGAGACTGAATTTGTGCTTTTTACTGAATATGCTTCAGCATTAAACACATGGAGTACATGGGCAGGTATTCTTAGAGTTGAACCGTACGACGGAACTGTTGCCTTTATTGATAAAACCGCACTGAATTTTGGTGAGGTCGAAAGGCAAACAACAAGTCATACGGAAACTTTCACAATAACCAGCTTTGGAACCGATCCGTTGGTTATCACCGATATGCACTTCAATACGAACAACTTTAGAATCAATACGACGATTTCGTATCCCTTCACTCTGGACCCGAACAGAGCGATGGATATTGAACTGACTGCTGTTCCTGAAGATTTGGGAGTAATCAGTGATACCTTAGTGGTTGTTTCAAACAATAACGAAGTGCTTCAGGTACCTCTTACCTTAACCGGTTACGATATCATTCCTACGGAAGAAAAAGCAATGTTTGCTCTTTCCGGTGGTAATGCTGATAATAAATTGTTCTATCTCCGAACAGGAAATGGCGTGCCCACAGAAATAGGGGCAACAAACATTAACTCTATGCTTAGCATTGCAGTTAACCCTAAAACAAAAGTAATTTACGGGTTAAGAAACGCAAATCCGATGGAAATAGTAAGAGTTAATTCGAGCGGAGGAGATGCGCACACGCTCTTCAAAGCTTCGGTAACTGAGTTGACTTCAATTGCTTTTGATACTTCAGGAAACCTGTATGCTTCAGCAAAAAATGGTAAAATTTTTGCTGTTAGTTTAACAGACTCATCCATGGTTGAAAAAGTTACTTCCCAGGCAGCAACTCAATCGATTGCGTTTCACCCGCAAACGAATGAGCTTTACGCATCGCTGTTCAGAGCTATTGGTTCGCCTAAAGATGTAATTTTTAAGATTAATCTTACCAACGGCGATACCACAAAATTGGGTCAAACCGGTTTCGGAGTTGTTACAACTGATTTAGAGTTCGACGATCAGGGTATATTATATGGTTTGAAAGCTGCTACAAATCAACCGGCAGATTTGGTTACTTTAAACCTGAATACAGGTGCCGGTACAGTTGTTGGTTCAACAGGAGTTGTAGGTATGGTTTCTCTGTCGTTTAACTATAACGGAACTGTTACCGATGTTAAAACTCCGACAACGCTTCCCGTTGCGTTTTCATTAGGGCAGAATTACCCGAATCCTTTCAACCCAATCACAAAGATTGACTACAGCCTGCCTCAAGCGGCGAATGTGAAAATCACAGTTTACAACCTGCTTGGCGAAGTGGTTAAAGTCCTTTTTGATGGTTTTAACGAAGCGGGTACATATTCCACTTATTGGAATGCGGATGATGCCGGCGGTCAGAAACTCACCAGCGGAATTTATTTCTATGAACTGAAAGCGACTACTTTGAGTGAGCAGCATTTCAGCGATATTAAGAAAATGATACTGCTTAAATGATATAACCCGTTTTTAAGCCCGTGAAATCATCTTTCACGGGCTTTTTTTTTGTGTATTCTTGATTATTATCTGCTGAAATTTCAAATAAAAATGTTATATTTAGTTTTTAAACAAGATATTTAATGAACACGAAATAAATTTTAACCGACAATTTAATTTACTATTTGGCATTTTATGATTTTAGAAACTTTAAAAGGAGACGACAGCGATATCCTGATTTATTCGGAGAATCGTTTTAGTTTTGAGAATAATTTTAGAATGATCCGCAGAAATATCGGGTTGAATAATCCGATACGCCTGCATTATAACGAAGTTTGCTCTTATGTGAACGATTCACAACCTAAGACTTTGGTTGCTTACAGATTGTTGACTAATTTGGACAATTTTGATATTAACTATGTGAAGTATGGGCAGCAAATTGTGATCGACTCTGTAAGAGAGGTGATTTATTTCGACCCAATTTTTTGCATTAAAGAGATGGAAGATAACGGATTCCTGAATGATGACCCCGATCTTCGTTTTAGAATACAGCAAGTGGGACTTAGATGGAAAAGAGAATTTGACGGGCTTTCTGAATTTGAAGAGTCTTATTCGTTTGATCTGGAAGCTACTGAGATTCAGAATCAGAACGATCGTTCGCTCGCTGAATTACTGTGTGCTTTCGATGAAATCAACTTCGACCAAGTGGTTGATTTGGCAACTAATGAGACTATTCATTCACCTTATGTTGATAATTCAAATCATTCTTCGAGAGCGAGAACATCATCAGCAGAATCAAAGTTTAAACCTTTAAGTTCTGATGATCTTGGCTTCAAAAAGAGAAGCACCGATGGAGCTCAAACGACCGGTGCTTCCTCTAAACCGGGGCGCATTACGGGCTTGTTTGAAGAGGATTCTATGTATGATCCTGTTCAGGCAAGCAGACGCGTGAATATGTTTGAAGCCGGAAACAAAACGGCTGAGAATAAACCGGGGAGTTTTGCCTCCGACTCCGATCAAAAAAATGCGAGATTTGCAGTTTTAGGTACCGGAAGGCAAAAATCGGTGTACAGAACCACTCAGGTGCTTGGGCGTTCGCAACAAAGCAGTGAAGCCGGGAAGGGTAGCCGTTCACTATTCTCTGCATTTCTGGAAAAGAAAAGGGCAGAAATCATCTCGCACCCTGAGTCAGATGCCGAAATTCGGGATGATATTAACAGCTCAATGAGAGAATTTGCAAACAACAGGGAAAATCGCTTTGTCGTTTTGAAATTGAAGAAGAAATAAATCTGAATAGATTAATTGAGAAAAAGGCTGTCCGAAAGTTTATTTCGGGCAGTTTTTTTTTGTTGTATATTTTGGTTATCAACTCCCCGGCGTTGGTAAGGATATTAATAATTGGTAAACATTGCTGTAGAGCGCGAGGGAATAGTTCCCGCCAATCTTTGGGCGGTAATAATGAATGTAACTATCTACCTGTCAAATTCTATCTTCAGGATCTTCAGGTTCTTCTCCTCTTACATCGTTGATGTTGAAAATGGATGAAAACATATCCTTAAATTCAAATTTATCGGAAAGGCTAAATTTGCTCAGGAGCGAAAACTCGCTCATACCGTGAAGCAGAAACTCAGCAAACAGAAATTGCTCTTCTTTACCGATGCCGGCAACATATTTTTTAACTATATTTAACAGACCGGGAACTTCTTTTAACAATTTTTGAAAATCTGCCTCTTTCAGATTGTTTTTAACATCTAAAGTATTTCCTTTTGCGAACCAATCAAGAACCTCGGAATAAACCAATTTACCTGTATCTTTTTTCCCTTTTTTCTCCGGTGAGGGGAAGTATCGCAAGAATATAGTACGAATAGCTTTAGAAATCAACAGATGCGCTACAGTGGATGAGCCTTCCTGTTCGCCCTCATAAACCAGCTCAATTTTCCCGGTTATGGATGGAATCACGCCGTACAAATCACCAATTCGTGCATTAACTTTCACTTCTCTGTTGGAAAGCGCCCTTAACTCGGCGGTGCTGAACAGATTTTCGTACCCTGAAATGGTTAATCGAGCGGAAACACCGCTTTTTTCATCAATATAATCACTTTTTCTCGCTTCAAAAGCAATTTGTTCAATCAAATCTTCAAGAAGTGGCGAGCAACTTACTGCTAACTTTTGCTCTTCGTGCACACGGGCTTCCTGTTGCGTAATTGCTTTTGCAACGGAAAGCTCTTTCGGATAATGAGTTAAGATTTGGCTGTCTATTCTGTCTTTTAACGGCGTTACGATAGAACCGCGATTTGTATAATCTTCAGGATTAGCTGTGAATACAAATTGAATGTCAAGCGGGAGCTTCATTTTGAACCCGCGAATTTGAATATCTTCTTCCTGCAATATGTTGAAGAGGGCAACCTGAATTCGTGCCTGAAGATCGGGTAGCTCATTTATCACAAAGATCGACCTGTGGGAACGGGGGATTAGACCGTAGTGAATAACTCTTTCATCAGAATAAGGGAGCTTCAATGCAGCTGCTTTTATAGGATCAACATCGCCAATAAGATCGGCAACCGACACATCCGGTGTTGCCAATTTCTCAGTATATCTTTCCTCCCGGTGAACCCATGTAATTTCAGTATCTTCACCATAAGTTAGAATTTGCGCACGGGCAAAAACAGAAACCGGATTAAATGGGTCATCCATCAACTCACTTCCGGCAACAACAGGGATGTATTCATCGAGTAAGTTAACTAAAGTTCTTGCGATTCGTGTTTTTGCCTGACCGCGCAAACCCAACAGCAATATATTGTGTCTGGATAAAATAGCCGTTTTCAGATCGGGGATAACTGTATCGGAGTAGCCATGAATACCCGGAAATGCCTCCTTACCCGATTTAAGAAAAGAGATCAGGTTTTCTCTCAGTTCATTTTTAATAGATTTTGGTTTATACCCGTGTGCCTTAAGCTCACCAATGGTTCTAATTTCTTGTAATTTCATTCTGTAAATTGCATTGTTCTTAATTATAATTTCTATGTACTGTTTTTGACCTTACACTAATATAGAAAAATTAAAGGGCTTAAAGTTACTCATGTATTGCAAACCATACTGAATAGGCAAAGCAGAGCAAATAATATTACACCTATCTATCTTAGTGCTAAAACATCTGTCTTGGTGCCAACTTAGCGCCATTAATTTTATCTTAGTGCCGGAGAAAGTATCTTAGTGCCACCTTAGTGCTTTTATTGTTAACTTAATGCCGAAAAAAATTTATTGCTATCTAAGTGCCGACACTTCCCAATTTGATTCTATCAAACCGAATAAAATCTGCCGGGTGCAGCCTAATCTCCATCTAAATGCAGTCGATTTATCTTACTCTTTTGCGCCTGTTTTTAATAAAGTCTTCAAAAACATATTGCCCTAAGCCCTGCAGATCGCTGTAGAAGGCTCTTCCGTTATTCACTTCGGTAAATTCACGCACGAAGCGTTGCAGATATGGGTCGGATGCAATCATAAAAGTAGTAATCGGTATTCCTTTTTTTCTTGCTATTGCAGCCTGGTCAAGAGTTTTGTTAACAATTTTACGATCGAACCCATACGCATTTTTATAATACCTCATACCGATTTTCAGGCAGGTTGGTTTTCCGTCGGTTATCAAAAAAATTTGTTTATTAATTGTTTTTCTGCGTTTTAGAGTTTCCATAGCCAATTCTAAACCTGCAACAGTATTCGTGTGGTAAGGACCAACCTGAAGGTAGGGAAGGTCCCTGATCTGCACCGGATGAGCGTCGTCTCCGAAAACAATAATATCGAGAGTGTCTTTTGGGTATTTCCGTGTAATCAATTCAGCCAGTGCCATTGCCACTTTTTTAGCCGGTGTTATGCGGTCTTCTCCGTACAAAATCATCGAATGAGATATGTCAATCATTAAAACGGTGGAAGTAGCGGCTTTAAAATCTTTTTCCTGAATTTCGAGGTCGCCCTCTGTTAGTCTGAAGTCATCTAATCCATGGTTAATTTGCGCGTTTTTCAACGACTCCGTCAGATCAATTTTATCAAGCGTATCTCCAAATTGAAATTCTCTTCTTTCAGCAGTTAGTTCATCCCCAAAACCTGTGAAAGGTGTTCTGTGGTTGCCAAGATTGCCCCGTTTCAGCTTACCGAAGATTTCCTCTAAAGCTTGTTTTCTGATGGTTTTCTCAGATTTTGCAGTTGGGTGTAAGGCACCGGTTGCACGATCTTCGTTTATATATCCCAACTTTTTCAGGTCATCAATAAAGTCACCAACACCGTATTCAGGCGAGGTTAGGTTGTAGTTTCTGTCAATTTGGTTCAACCACTCGAGTGCTTGCGCCACATCTCCGGATGAAATAGTGAGCAACTGCAGAAAGATATTCAATAATTCGTCAAACTGCGCATCCTTCAAAAGAGGCGGAACATATTTAGTAAACTTAAAACCGTTCATAATTCAAAAAACACAATCTGAGCGTCAAAGGTTCAGGCTTTAAAATGTAAAAAAAAGAGGCTACAGTTCTTTTTGCAGCCTCTTTTGATGGTAAAAATGTCAGAAATAATTTTTTTTGTAGTTTAAGGAAGCTTATTTCCTTGACTCAAACACCTTGTCAATAAGTTGATATTCAACTGCCTCTTCCGAAGTCATAAAATAATCGCGATCGCAGTCTTTGGTAATCTGTTCAACTGATTTTTTCGTGTGTTTCGAAAGAATATCGTAGAGTGTATCTCTCGTTTTCATCATTTCTTTAGCCTGGATTTCAATATCGGAAGCCTGACCGGAAATGCCGCCTGCCCACGGCTGGTGAATCATAATCTTAGAGTGAGGCAGAGCTGACCGTTTTCCGTCTGTACCGCCTGCAAGAAGCACTGCGCCCATACTTGCAGCCAGCCCAACGCAGATAGTTGCCACATCCGGCTTAATAAAACGCATGGTATCGTAAATAGCCAAACCTGCAGAAACACTTCCGCCCGGTGAATTGATGTAAAGATGAATGTCTTTTGTTGCATCTTCAGCCTCTAAAAAAATCAACTGTGCAATGGTTAAAGAGGCAACATGATCGTCGATTGCGGTTCCGAGAAAAATGATTCTTTCCCGCAAAAGGCGGGAGTAGATATCCATTCCTCTTTCACCGCGGCCCGTCTGTTCAATAACATAGGGGATCAACTGGTTGTATATCTCAATTTTACTGCTCATAATCTAACTTTCAAATTTTCCTTATCTTTAATCATTAACTTTAATAACAAAGTCTCTGTAAAAACCGTTTCTTAATGTTCGTGCCCGTGATCATGCCCGTGTTCGTGATCATGGTCATGGTGATGGTGATGATGTTCATGGTCATGCCCGTGTTCGTGATCATGGTGGTGATGTTCATGGTCGTGATGTTCATGGTCATGCTCATGGTGGTGTTCATGTTCATCATCTAATTTATTAACATATTTCTGCCTGAATTCCTCAGGGTCAATTTCTTTCCGTGGGTTTTTCTCTCTCAGGAAATCATCCAACAGACCGTAAACTAATTGATTTTTAACACTTTCGCCTTTGTAGTAGTCACGCAGAACATCTTCACCAATTTGATATTTTTCAATCTCTTTTTTCACCAACTGGTCTATATATTCATCGGTTACGCTCAGGTTCTCCAGTCTTATTATATTCTCTTTAATCATCTGCCATTTTGCTTCTTTTTCAGCGTATGATTTATAAGTCTTTTTCAGATCGTCAGCTTTAGGAATTGGCTTTTTCTCTTTTTTCAACCTATCAGTTTCTTCTTTAACGAAATACTCAAGCACTCTTTCCACGAAAGTTTTAGGGATTTTAAAGTCATTCGCTTCTAAAATTATGCGTTCCAACTGAGCTGAATAAGATTTATTCTGTAAATCTTCGTAATAGGCTTTATAATAATCAGAAATGCCGCCTTTTAACTCATCGAGTGTCTTATATTCTTTCGAAATCTTTTGAACAAATTCATCGTTTAATTCAGGGTAGGTTTTTGACTTAAACCCTTTAATCATGATTTTGTAATTTGTTTTTTTGTAGCCTTCAACCAATTTATCATTTTGGTAAAAATCAGAAGGCTCAATCAAATCACCCACTTTAAGTTCAGTAAAACGATCCGTAAACTCTTTACTTAAAAGGGGATAAGTAACATCTATCTGATTGGGGGTTCCCATCTCTTTTTCAGCAACGGAATCGTAGATATCAATATCGATAACGGCAGTTTGCGGGTCTTCAATCTTTTCAATTTCGGTAAGTTCTGCGTTTGCATTTTTTAAGTTCTGAAGTTCTTCTTCCAGCATTGCATCTGTAAATTTATATCCCGGAACTTCAATCTCATTATCTTTGTAGCCGGCAACTTCAAACTCCGGAAACACTTCATAATTAACTTTAAAAGCAAGTTCTTCGCCCGGTTGGTAGTTCAGGTCAACCATTCCCGGGGTGTTCAAAGGTCTCAAATCCATTTCCCGGGCAATATTCCAAAATACTGTGTTCGCAACTCTGTCAGCTGCTTCGAACTCGAGAGAGTCACCGTATAGATTTTTGATTACATGTCGTGGGGCTTTACCTTTGCGAAAGCCGGGAACCGTAATTGTAGCTATTTTTTTTGTAACTTCAGCCTGTATAAGGGGTAAAACTTCTTCAGGGGTAAGTTTAACTTCTAATTGATGTTCAGCAGTTGATAATTGATTGATTCTCTTTTCCAATCCAACCTCAGTTTAAGAAATGAAGTGCGAGAAGGGGGACTCGAACCCCCACGGAAAAATCCACCAGATCCTAAGTCTGGCGCGTCTGCCAATTTCGCCACTCTCGCTTTAATTTAGCCTGCAAATATACCAAAATATGAGGGAATAACAAACAGAGGAGTAAAGATAAGGGTGGCATTCTGCTTTAATTTACAGAAATTAAAGAATGTAAATTTCAATGCAAAGTTCGCCGGTTAATCAAATAATCGGTGCAGCATTGTGGAATTTAAAAAATGTATGAAACTGTAAAAACCAATGAAAAGAAAGGAGGATTAAGCCGCACTATTCCCCGGGGTATCAGCACAAAATCAGGAATGTTAACATTTTCCTTTACCATTATACTTTTCAAATTTCTTTAAAGAAGATCCACCCAAAATCAGTAAGGTCAACATTTCCACCTGAGAGTATCAAACCCACCTTTTTACCGGCAAAAGTTACTTTCTCTTGAAGTAAAGCTGCAAGGACAGTTGCAGAACTTGGCTCAATAACTATTTTAAGGCGCTCGTAAATCAACTTCATAGCGGCTATTATATCGCTATCAGTGACAGTGATAATTTCCGTAACAAATGTTTTAATAATTGGGAAGGTATTTACCCCAAGGGAAGTTAAAAGTCCATCGGCAAGAGTTGCAGGGTTCACAGAAGGGAGAATTTTGCCTGCTTTTAGCGATCTGAAAGCGTCATCAGCCCCCGAAGGTTCCGCCCCGTACACATTTACCGTGCTGTTCGGAATACTGCCCAACTTTTGATATAGTTCTCCGGAATATTCTTCCTGTGTTGGTCTGCCAACCGATTTTTCCTTATCAGAAAAATCCCCACTGGCAGCATCTTCCAAGGGCAATTTGCCCCTGTTATCCAAATCCCTTTTCCCAAAATAAGCAGCGGAAAGTGCTGTACCGGAGAGCAAACCGCCTCCACCCACCGGCGCAATTATTGAATCAAGTGAGGGAACGCTTTCAATAAGTTCTTTTGCAGCTGTTGCCTGCCCGGTAATTACATTTAAATTGTCGTACGGGTGGATAAAGGAAGCCCCTGTTTCGGCAACAACCTTTTCCAGAGTGTTTTGCCTTGCTTCAAGAGTTGGTTCGCAAAAAATGATTTTTCCACCGAAAGCTTCAACTGATTTAATTTTGATTTTTTTTGAAGTGGTGGGCATAACAACAAAAGCGGGAATACCAAGAATAGCTGCAACAATACTAACCGCCGTTGCATGGTTACCTGATGAATGAGTGGCAATTCCATTTCGCAGCAGTTCATGCGGAAGGTTAAGAGCAGCGTTAAATGCACCGCGAATTTTAAAAGCACCACCTCGCTGAAAATTTTCGCACTTGAAAAACAATTCCGCTCCCGCAATTTCATTCAGACTTCGCGAGGTAAGAACCGGTGTCCGGTGAATATTGGGCGCAATTCGCTCGTGAGCCCGGGTAATATCCTCAGCGGAGGGAAAACAGGGGAGGTGTTGCTTTGGGTCAATCAACAATCTTCCTGATATCCTTATCTTTACCGAATACTATTAAAATATCGTTAGCCTCTAAAATGGTGGATGCAGTTGGAACGCCGTAAATTACCTCTTTCACTTCTTCTTTTTCACCATGAAAAACTTTTTCGTTTCTTTTAATAGTTATTAAGTTTACATTGTAACGGATTCGGAGGTCCAACTCAACCAAACTTTTACCTATAAATGCAGTAGGTGTTTTCAAATAGACGATATTATAGTCTTCACCAAGCAGAATAGTATCCAACACATCCTGGCTCGTAACCAAACTTATCAACTGACGAGCTATTTGAACTTCAGGAATTATCACCTGGTGAACGCCCAGTTTCTTAAGGATATCATCCTGCAGTTTGGAAGATGCGCGCGCAACCACCTTTTTAACTCCCTTTTCTAATAAAAGCACAGAGGTTAAAATTGTGCTTTCAAAATTGTCGGGTCCAATTGTTACTAAGGCAGAGTCAACACTTTTATCGATTCCCAAACTATCAAGCGCTTTCTCGTCCGTTGAATCCGCCCTCACTGCTGTAGTTACAAAATCTTTTATATCGTTTATAGCGACCTCGTTCTGGTCAATAGCCATCACTTCGGCACCTGAGTTACCCAAAGCTCTGGCAATACTTTGCCCAAGATCACCCAGACCGATAATAACATATTTCTTTTTCACTTATCTTCCTCACGAATTAAAGCATTGCGATATTATCTTTCGGGTAAGAGTAGCGGCTGCTGTCTCTTTCCCCGATGAAACTAAAAATAATTGTAAGGGGCCCAATTCTGCCGATATACATCAGAAGAATATCGATATACTTGCCGAAATCAGAAAGGTGTGAGGAAACATCTTTGCTTAACCCCACGGTGCCGGCGGCACTGAAAGCCTCGAACATCAGATCGACAAACTTCATGCCCGGTTCGGCAATACTCAGAAGAAAAACCCCGAATAAAATATAGAAAATAGAGAGCCAAAATATCATAAATGCTAAATTAATTATTTCCGGTGGTATGATCCTCTTTTGGATTCTAAGATCACGGGTACTGTTTCTGTACATCCAGACCGAAAGAAAAATAATCGCAAAAGTTGTTGTTTTAATACCCCCTCCGGTACCTCCCGGTGAAGCCCCCACAAACATCAAAAAACAGTAGAAGAAAGTGGTTGGGTCGGTAAATTCCGCAATATTAACAGAACTGAACCCCGCAGTTCTTGCAGAAACGGATTGAAAATACGCATGAAACAGTGCATTGCCTGTGTCCATTCCTTTCAGTGAAGCATTAATTTCAAGCAGGTATGTTACCAGGGTGCCCAAAACAATCAAAGTGGCAGTAGTGCCCAAAACTAATTTAACCTGAAGTGGCATATTTAATCTTGTAAAAAAGGGCGAACGATTAATTTTAAGATATTTTGGCACACCAAGAAGTGTTGTAAAACCGATACCACCGAGAATAATAAGCAAGCTTACAGTGGTGATAAACAAATAATTGTTTTTTGCCATTGGGTCGGCAAGGTTCATAGTGTATATAGAAAACCCGGAGTTACAAAAAGCCGCAATCGAGTGAAAAACAGAAGAAAAAACCGCCTCGCCGACATCATTTTGGTAAAAATCTTTTATTGAGTAAAAGATAAATCCGGCACCAATTGCCTCCAAAGTGAATGTCAGCAACACCAAGCGAGAAAGCACTTTACCAATCATTCCCACACTATCTTCGTGCATCATTTCACGGAGGATGAACTTCTCTTTAATGCCCAGTCCCCCGGAAAGGAAAAGTGCGAAAAAGGTGGTGAAAGTCATCAGCCCCAACCCACCTATCTGGAACAACAGCATTATCACCACCTGCCCAAACCGAGTGAACTGTGTTGCGGTATCCAAAACGGTAAGCCCTGTAACGCATACAGCACTGGTTGAAGTAAAAAGGGCGTCAACAAATTTAACGCCACTGGGCACCGATGAGGCCGCGGGCATCATAAGCAGAAAAGTTCCCGTCAGGATAGTAACCGCAAAACTGAGCATAAAAAGGCGTGCAGGGTGAATTTTTGACTCAAGAACCTTCTGGTTATATCTTACCGCACCCAAAATAATGCCGATAACGATGTAAATTTGCGCAAGAACCACATACAAAAAAGTTAAATTTTTAATATTTAACCTTGTGCCTAAGTTCCGGATTAAACTTGCACCGACAAAAGTGAGAATTGACTCGACAATCAGAAATATGATTACGGTTGATTCAAAGATGTGAGAACGAATGAATTTTAGCTTATCATCAGAAAAATAAAAATTCACCAACTGATAGAGTACAAAAACAGCAACAACACCGATTGAAAGCCCGTTTATCAGCTCTTCCTGCACCAAGTCGAGCCTGAACCCATGCTGAAGGATTATGGTAAGAAAGCCAACAGTGGCTGAAAGCACCATGAAGACGCGCAACCACTTTAGAATTAAAGCTCTTTTTTTCTCAGTTCGTTCTTCCATCATCATTTCCGTTGTTTATCGTTGGGCCCAATTTTTTCAAAATTGATTGGTTCAGTGCGTCGTATAATTCATCGATATAAGCAGAGTCGTACAGATACATGTTAATTCGAACGGTAAAACGATCGTTAAGAAAATCAACATTTTTAATAAAAACTTCCGGTTCTTTTTCCACAAAGAGGAAGGGGTTAGAAATTGCTGCTTCTTTAAGCGTGGTTAAAACCATCGTATGTTCCAAGTTAGCGGGGAAGTCAAAATCTAATGAAACAAGTTCTTCTTTTTTGCCGCGGCTTATATTTTCAAAAGAATTGTCGATAAAATAAGAGTTTGGTATAAAAATAGTTGAACCTTCGTCGCTGTAAACGGTAACATTCCGCCAGCCAATTTCTTTAACAAAACCTTTTGCAACGGATGTTTTAATATAGTCATCGGTGCTGAACAAGTTTCCGGAAAGAATAAAGAGCCTTCCGAGCAAATTTTTCATAAAGGGAATTGCCGCCACACCAACAATTGTAACTAAGATAGCAAAAATCAGGAAGAACAACAACTGCGTCTGCACAAACACAAGCCGAAGCACCAAATACACGGTAAGCAACCACATTGCCCAGTTTACCACAGGGATAAATCTGCCCCATTTCCTGTATTTTTCACTTTTATTTATCATATACCTGCCTACAGTTCTAAGCAGGAAAGAGAGAATAAAAGCCAGAAAAACGATTAGCAGTATAAGCAGAAACCGAAAAATACCAATTTGCCGCAACGGATTAATAGTGTTGAGCATTTCGTTCAAAGAAAAGAGAGAATTTGAGGAAGAATCAACCACCACAATTGTTGGTTCATATTTCCATAATGAAGATGTGTCGCTTGCTTTTTGCTGCCATACTGTGTCAATCACAACAACGGTGTCTATTTTAAGTAAAGTATCAATTTTATGAAGAGTGTCGATCGAAAGAACAGCGCCCTTTTCACTCGCATTTTCAGGTAAAACGCCTGTATCCTGAGGGTTAGTCTTTTCCTGAGGCAGATTTTTGTTGCCCGGGTTAACCTTATTTGGGGTTTGCTGCGCTGTTACCGACCCTGCAAAGAGGAGCAGACAGAATAAAACGGATTTTATCGTTAATCTGTATCGCATGGCAGTAAGTTTCTTATTTTAAGTTCTCGTTCGATTGATTTGAATTTGAACTTATTAGTGTAGAAATAATCGTGTCCTTTAGTAAGTTCACCGATTCTTAACAGGTTAAAAGAGAATAGTTTATTAAGAATTTCGCCCGCTTCCTTTTCATAGATGTTCATACAGTCAGCCAGTTGGTTCTTTTTCATACCGCCGTGTAACAGAACGGCGTGCAAAGCAGTCATTAACTTAACATCGAGGAACGAAAGATCAATATAGGGGAAGGGTTGGTAAGTCTTAATAGTCAGAGTATTCTCTTCGACTGTCAGAATTGAATTAAGCCAGAAGTTCATTCCGGCAACAATATTTCCGTTTGCATAATCAGAAAGGCGGTCGAAATATATTCGGCTTAAATAAGCCTGTTCTTCCATGTGTTTTGTGGAACTCAGGATTCTCTTTCGTAGCAAGTAAATTTCATCTTTGGCGAATTTAAACCTGAAACCGGCAGTTTCCTGGCGTTTAATAATTATATCACGCATTTTATTCCGGTTAAGGTCTTCAAGCTGTAAGGTGAAATTAAAGAGGTTGCCGGCATTAAAATTGTTTTTGATGAATTGCCATGCAATACTTTGAACCGTAACAATCCAGATAACATTGTTTGCAGTCATCGAAATGATGTGCAGCATTGCTTTAAGTGCCCCGAAACCGTCAACTTTGCGGATAAAAATTTTGTGCAGGTCAATCAGCAGGATATATTTGTTGCGGTACCTTTCGTTTAAGTCGAGAATTATTGAATCAATTGTTTTAAGTTCGTTATAGCCCAAAGCGTATGAAATAATTTTTCTTAATTCATCAACTTCCGATATTCTCTCCAAAAAGTTCAATTCAATGTAATCACCCGGTCGGAAAACCGATTTCTTCATAAAGTAAATTGACGAACTTTTTCCTGAGCCTGGTGCGCCCACCATTAAAATTGAAGAGGGCAGTTTCATTTTAAACCGCATTTGAGCATCGTCAACTAATTTGCGAATCTCTTCTTCGCCCTTGAAGAACTCCGATGATTCCAAAGATGTGCCGTCAAAAAGTCGCCGATAAATGAAGGGCAACTGCTCTAAAATTTCCTGAATCCGGAAAAGATCTTCTTTGTGCAACGGCGGCGTTTTACCCGAAAGCACTCTGAAACTATCAATACTTCTTCTGATTAACGGGCGGATGACTCGTTCAGTAAGCGCTTTTCCGGTCTGGTAAATTTTGTGAAATGCTAAATGAAGGTGAACCTTAATATATTTATAAGCGGTGTACAACGAATCGGCTAATTTTTGGCTAACCGGGTGGATAACATCATCATCAGCAACCGAACGGGGTATCAGTTCGTTAATTTGGGCAATTGCCGCTGCAGTCTTTATGCTTACCTGTTCGTTAATCGATATTTCTAACTTATCGTTGTTGCTTTCAATGTCTCTGACTCGTCCTACAAAATTCTCAGTTAACGAGGCGATAATATCTTTTGCGCCTTCAATATCGCCGGGGTCTTCTTCCAACCGTTTTACGATCGATTCGATGTAATAGATTACGCTCGATTCTAAGTTTCTGAACTCTTTCAGTGAACTTTCGACATAATTAACCAAAAACTCGTTAACATCACCAATTTCTCTCGGGAAACGGGAAAGAAGGAAGTTTTCGGTTAACTTACTTATTTTATAACTTTTAAGTTCAATGAAACGGGGGGTTCTTTCCGGCAAAAGCAGATCACTTTCTTCAAGAAATTCTGCTTCTTCAGGCAGTTCTTTCGCTAAAGATTTGATGCCGTTGATGACCGTATCCAAGAAAGTGCGCAGCTTTCTGCTACGGGATGCCTTCTCAAGTTCGCGAACAACAAGAGTAAGTCCTTCGATATGCTCCGAGATTCTGAAATTATCTGAATAAGATTTCAGTTTATCGTACCCTTCAGGCAACCTTTTTTCAAGGTCCTCCGAAAATTTTCGGAATTGTATTAAAATTTGTGAGCACTCAACACGAATCGCCTGGCTTACTTCATCGGCAAGATTAAGCAATGCGCGATCCAGGAAATTATTAAGCTGAATCTCAAACCGGTAAATATAAAGCTCTTTTTCGATGAACCCAATCATTCCCTGATAATAAACCACCCAATATCTGAGTGAATCAATCAGTTCTTCTTTAACTTTTTGAGATTCTTCAAAAGCCGGGAAAAGCTTTAAGTCACCTTCTCGTTTTTCAACCCTTTGAATTTCATCCAAATATTTCAGAAAATTATTATAAGGAGAAGCAAACGCATACGAGAGCCGTTTTTCGATTTCCTCAACAATAAGCGCCTGCTCAGAAATATAAACATCCAATTCGTTGAAAAACATCTCTTTAAGTTCTTCATAGCGCATGAAGAAAACGGTAACAAAGCCAAGGCTGCTTTTCTCCTGCCCCGTAATGGTGATCATTTCGTCTAAATAGGTGATGAAATTCTTGTGGATTGCTTTCAGTTTACGGTAGAGGTTAAGCCTGTCAGCTCCGACCAAATTAACGGTTTCTTTCAGTTCCTTAGTAATCACCGAACCGATAAAATATCGGGCAAAGTTTCTCAGCTCAATTTTTAGGGTGATTGGTTTACCGCCGGAGAATAATTTCCACCAAAATGCACGAAAATGAAGATTCAAAATATAAAGTTTGAACTTAAAAGGCTTGTTTTTCATAGTTGCCAAGCTTGTTTTAACAGAAAGTGAATAACTTTCCGGAAGCAGTTCGGTGATATCCACAAGCTTATTCAACAACCCTTTTAGAAATGAGTCATACTCGGCAAAAGTACGCTCTTCGCTTTTTCTTTCGTTGAGGTGGTGCAGTAGCGAATCGGTTTGATTTATTCTGAGGTTTTGAAGTGTCGCCTTAATCGAACGGGCGTCTTTCCCTGATTTAATGATGTTTTCCACAGAAATAAACATGTTTCTGTAGAGTGCAACCGTTTCTTCAAGCAGTTCCTGCGACTCCGAGTTCCGTTTATAAATAAAGGAATCTTTCAGTTCGCTGACCAAACCAAGCACCCTAAAATAGAGATCAAACAGCATTTTGTTCAGATTTTGATCATCAAAGTTCGGTTCAGAGAAGACAACCCGAAAATCCTTATCCACTGCCTTAAGCTTCTTCTTAATTTCGTCAGTTTCACGCACATTTTCATCCGTTACGGGCGCTATTTCTTCCGATTTTTTCTGTTTTGTAAGAGCCACTCTGAATAAAACCGGTCCCAAAATCAGGTTTAGCAGGATAAGGTCATAAATTACGGGTGAAACAAACCCCGTTATTGCCGGGATTTTAGCACCAATTATCTGAAGGAAGCCAAGCATTAATATTCCCGTAGAAATAAAACCTGACCAGCCGTATCTTTTTATCTCTTCAGAAGATTTCAGCACGCCTGCAGAAATCCGCACAGATAAGAAAACGGCAACAATTCGAACCAAAAACAACACAGCCGCTATTGGCAAAGCCACGCTGACATTTGCCACATCCAACGAAGCACCCGCAAGCGCAAAGAAAACTATATAAACCGGTAGTGAAAAATTTGAGGTTGCTTTTTCAAGCTCTTCTGTATCGGAAAAATTAACTGCAACCATTCCCGCAATTACAAAAAGTAACAGCGTTTCAAGATCAAGTAAGATGGAGGCATACCCGCCGAAGACTAACAAACAGACTAAGAAAAAAGTTATTTCCAGCCTTACAAAACGAAGATAAAGCACGACAATCCCCCCGAGGATGATACCTGCAACTACTGTGTAACCCAGCTCAGTCAATAAGGACGAAAAACCGCCATCAGAGGCTGCACTTCCGTTAGTTGCGACGGCAGTTGCGCTGTTTGCAGCACCATTTAAATCTGTAGCCCCGGTGGACAAAAGTGAACTGTTTACAATATATATTACACCGGCAAGCAGAAGAATATTGAAAATATCTTTCAGTATCGTGGTGCCGAGCGTAAGGTCGGTAAGGTTGTTGTTTATCTCTAATTCATCAGCCACTGCCATTGTCAGCTCAAGGGAAGTACCCATTGAAATGACTGAAATTAATAAGCCACCGGCAATTAAAAGGTTGGAATCAGGAAGTGTACCCATAATAACCGGGTACAAAAAGTAAACTGAAGCTGTAACCAAAAGGAAAACTACAATCAGTTTAACAAAAAATATCACCAAAGCAGGAACAAATATTTTCTTGATTTTGGTGAGTTTAAGGTGAAGCCCTGCAGCAAAAGCAATAACCGCAAGTGCAATATTGTTAACTGAACCTAAGTTATCGATAACTTTTGGGGTTATTAAGTTCAAACCAAATTGTTGCAACACTTCATAAGAAGGCAAGCCAAACAGCGCACCTGCCGCCAAATAGCCAAGTACGCGGGGCAACTTTATAAGCGCAAAAAGTTCGCCAAGCGTGAAAGATGCCAAAATCATAAAGCCGAGAACAGCCATCGTAACAGGATACGCTAAGTTACCCGGCGTGCCAATGTAGGTAAGCAACGACATGATACCCAGCAAAATAGCAATTACGAAAATTCGACGCATCACCGCTATCATTCAACACCCCCGGTGATTTCATCCGATTCCACTAAAAACTTCTTCGTAACTCCGGAAGCAGAAATTGAAAAAACTATTGCCGAAATAAATGTTGCATTAACCACGAAAGACAACATGCTGTTGCTGAACACGGTAGCGTAATTTACAAGAAGTGCAAAAACTAAAATATCGTTAAGTAGAAATACAGAACCTTGCCTTTCAAAAACACTTTCTTTATCAAATGCAGCGGCGTAACTAATTCTGTGGGTAATTGCTTTTGAAATCAGTTTAATTAATGGGACTAAAAGCACTGCAACCCAAATTAAATAATCTTCCGGTACAACCCAGGTTATTCCGGCAAAAATTACAGTAACCGCCGAAAGGGGAGTTATAAGCCCATGAACTGCGTTTGTTATTCTCTCTCTGATTGATGAGAGGTTGCCGATTAAAATGCCCAAAATAAAACAAAGAAACAATGGGGAAAGCCCTAAATAATAACCAACACCACTTCCCAAAAGCGTTATTCCTAAAATTCCGGCTATGATTTTTTCGCTGTTGGTTTCTCTGCCAAGAAAAATAAAGAACAAAATTCCGAGCACAATTGCTATTCCAAACCCAAGTGCAACAAATTCTGTTGCGGTTAAGAAGATACCCGGGCGTGTGAGAATATGGTAAACCGGGAAAAGCAAACCAAACATCAGAAGCGAAAAAGAACGCGAAAAACTTGTGGCTGCTATCATCGAATCGGTTAATTTGCCGCGTAGCTTAAATTTCTTCTGAAGACGCCTTACAACCCATGGAGTGGGGAGTGAAACCATAATTGCGGTGGAGAGAGAGGCGAAAATGATATCAACCAATATGGTAGTTCCGCCAAAAATGTAGTATAAAATTCCGAAAGTAACACTTCCGATTAAAATATTATTCAGCAGGAGGTCGTAAAAAGCGACTCGAACATGTTCACGGTTAGAGCGGAGAAGTGCAACTAAATTGAATTTCATCCCCCAAAACAACCCAAGGAACCCCGTTGCACCCGCTATAACAGGGTTTAATTTCTCCATAATCGAATTATTCAGGGGAAATTTTGGCAGAATGGGCACAAATTGTGCGATCAAACCATAAAGAGCGGGCGATAAGAGCAATCCTAATAGCAGGTACTCAACACCCGTGGGGATATAGTTCCGACCGGAAATTTTCCTTACTGCTAATCCGGTTCCTAAATAACCGAAAAGAAGAATAAGGAGGAACAGTGTTATCGTTTCCATCAGAAAAGTTTAATTAAAACTTAGAAACTTAATAAAAAAAGATTAAATAACTACAAGGCTTTTACCACACACAGCGTTATATCATCGCTTTGAGGGGTTCCGTCAGCGTGTTTTACGACCGAATCAATCACTTTTGTAACTATTTCCGATGATGATTCTTTTTTCACAGAAACAAGGGTATCAATTAGTTTTTCATCCGTGTAAAGTTTCATATTGGGGTCCATTGCCTCAACAACACCATCGGAAAAAAAGACGAGAACATCACCTTTGGTGAAGGGGATAGTTTCAACATCGTAGTCCGAAGGCATGACCCCGAGAAAGAAACCACCCATTTTTAACCTAAAAACTTCATCTTTTTCTTCATTAAGTAAAACAGGATTGTTGTGCCCGGCGTTTACGCTTTTAAGCTCTCCCTTCTTTGTGTCAATTACACCAATCCATGCAGTAACAAATTTTTCCGGGGGGATAGTAATGCAAAGTAAATCGTTTATTACGCTAATAATCCATGCGGGGTCGTATGCGGTTGGGTTTAGTCTGTTGATAGTTTCTAAAGTAGCGTCAACGGTAGAAACGATTAACGCTGCAGGAATCCCTTTTCCCGAAACATCTGCTACCATCAGAAGACAAGTATGATCGTTCAACGCTTTCATTGTGTAATAGTCGCCCCCCACTTGTTCTGCCGGTATAAGTCTTGCAGCCGGTTCCAAAGTTGGAAAAACCGGAAGCGTTTTCGGCAGAAGTTGTTGTTGAATTTCGTGCGCTCGGGCAAGTTCTTTTTTCAGTGCTTCAGCTTCAATTTTTGATTCCAACAATCGCGAGTTTTCGATTGCGACGGCACACTGACCGGCGAGAGTTTCAAGCAATTTCAAATCTTCAACAACAAAACAGCCTTCATCTTTTTTGTTAATAACTGAAAGCACCCCGATTAGATTGTTATTCTTAAGAATCGGTACGCAAACCATGTTTTTGGTAGTAAAGCCGGAGATTTTGTCATAATCGGGGTTAAACCTGTTATCGCTGTAGCAATCAGTAACCAACTGAGAAACCCTGTGTTTTGCCACCCAGCCGGCAATTCCGCTGCCAAGTTCAAGCGGTTGGTCTTTAATTTTATTTTCTTCTTTTTCTTCCAGGAGATGGAAGTGTAGCATGCCGTCATTTTTATCAAACAACATGAACGAGCTTTTTTCCGCATTCATAACTTCACGCGAGGCAATCATAATCTCGTCGAAAAGGTTTTTAATCGGCTTGTTCTCAAGAATAGAAAGTGAGATATTGTGAAGCAGGTCAATTCTGGAAAGGTAATATTTAAGCAGAGTGTTGTCTGTCAGGTTTTCGCTGCTTCTGTTCTTTTTCGCCCAGAAAATATCCTTTAAGTGCCACACTTCTTTTTCGTTTAAATCTTCATTCAGGAAGAAATCGATTTTCCCCGTGTTCAGTAAGTCCAAGCCGAGGGCGGATTCATCCTTTCGTGCAAGCAACACGATAAACGAATGGGGTGAAGCAAGTCTTATCTTCTTCAGAAGCGCTTTATTGTAACTTCCGGTGTGCAGAACCACAGAATCAGGCTGCTGCTTGGCGGTTATTTCAAGCATATCGTTTTTCTCGGAGTGTAATACATCTCCACCGGGTGCGAGTATCTCACAAAGTTCGGTTGACCCTTTGGATAAAGGGCAAAAAAGTATTTTCATTTGCATTCTCCAAAATAACCTATTTTTGTATTTCAAAAAAAAGTTTTCACAAAAATTGGAAGACTTTGCGGCTTTTTATCACAAATATAGAATAAATGAAAAATTTTTCACAGAAATTTAAACTAATTGTTGTATTTTTTGCTTTTTCTGTTGCAATTAGTTTCTCTCAATCTTCTGAAAAAGTGATCACTGCCGTTAAAGTTAATGTGCCGCCTGAAATCGACGGGAACTTTCAGGGCGATGTTTGGGCGGATATCCCGGGGGATTCCTCTTTTCTGCAGCTTGACCCTGTTCCCGGAGCCGAACCCGCTTTTAAAACGGTTGTAAAGGTTGTTTACACCGAAAGTGACCTTTATCTTCTTTTTATTTGTTATGATGATGATACCGGGAAGTTGGTCGCAAGAGAGATGAAATACGACGGCTTCACTTCCGGTGATGATAATGTGAAACTTATTATCGATACATTCGGTGACAGAAGAAACGCATATTGGCTGGCGACAAACCCTCTGTCCGTGAAAAACGACGCCCTGGCAGCAGGCAAAAACTTCACAGATTTTAATGAAGACTGGAACATGATCTGGGATGTGAAATCAAGAATTTACGAAAATTATTGGTGTGCAGAGTTTCGTATTCCGTTCGCTTCGTTGAAGTTTCCTGAAAAAGAAGAACAAGTTTGGGGAATTAATTTTATGCGGGGGATACAAAGACTGAACCAGGATGTTATATGGTCGGGTGCTGCAGCAAACGGTAGCCTGTTTGATATGACAAGAGCCGGCAAATTGATTGGTATAAAAGGGGTGCGGCGTGGAAACCCAACTTATGTTGTTCCGTTTGTTAACGCCGGTTTACAGGACATTAACTCTGATAAAGACTCAAAGTTCAAACTGGGTTTGGATGTTAAATATGGCATAAGTGATGCTTTCACGCTCGATCTTACAGCGAACACCGATTTTGCGCAAGTGGAAGCAGATGTAAATGAGATAAATCTTTCTAGATTTCCTCTTTTTCTTCCCGAAAAGAGGGAGTTTTTCTTAGAGGGGAACAAGTTCTTTTCATTCGATTTAGCCGATGGAAATTCTGCCTATTACTCAAGGACAATCGGTATCGACAGGGGTGAGGGGGTTCCAATCCTTGGGGGGTTTAAGTTAACCGGCTCAACAGGTAAGTTGGAATTGGGGATTTTAGATGTTCAAACCGACGGCACTTCGAGAAAAAGCTCCACCAATTATTTGGTTTCAAGGGCAAAATACAATGTGTTTGGAAATTCTTATGCGGGAGTTATTTTCAGCAATGTTCAGTCGAAAGATGGTGTCAATCGTTTAGCAGGGGCGGATGTGCAGCTTAATTTCAACGACTTTCTTGGTGACAAAAACTTAGTTATTACAACAAAATATGCCGGTAACTTTGATAATTCAGGTTTAAGCAACAAGACAGCAGGATTATTTTCGATTGACTATCCGAACGACGAAATTAGTGCAGAAATTGGGTTTGGTTATACCGGCGAGAATTTCAACCCTGCAACAGGTTTTGTCTTCAGGAACGGGCTGAACCAATGGTCAGTTTACGGTTCATATTCACCAAGAGTGAACAGCGAGTGGTTTCGCAGGATTGGTTTTACTCCGATAAACATCGATTATTTTCAAAGACCGGGCGGCGAGGTTGTTTCGTATGAGTATAATTTTACACCCTTAAGTGTAACATTTTCTTCGAACGATATGATTTCGTTGATGTATTCAAGAGAGTTTGACCACCCGGATTATGATTTTGCAATTTTCAAAAACACCATTATTCCTGCCGGTGAGTATTATGGTAACCGTTTTGGCGCTTACTTAGCTTCAAATTACGCACGAGATATCTACGGGAACGGCTCAATTTCATACGGTGATTTCTACGGCGGAAAGAGATTTGAAGCTGAAACTGAGATAACCACTTCTTTATCAAAATATTTCGGGGTTTCTCTTTCATACAGATATAACGGAATAAGCATTAACGGATCGGAGTTGCACACTAACGAAGTGCTTTCGCGCATTAAATATACCATGAGCGTGGATATGGCAACATTTCTGTTGGTTCAGTGGAATAATGAGATTAATCAGCTGAACTTTAATTTTAAGATAAACTACAAACCCTCACCGGGAAGTGATATCTATTTAGTGGTTAATAAATTATTTGATACAGAGTCGGGTTTAGTTTCGCGTGATTTAGTAATAATTTTAAAAATTGCCTGGATGTTTATAATATAATGGAACATACACATTCCCATACGCACTCACACAGTCACCACCACCATCACGGTGGCCACGGTGGTGAAGTAAGCTCCGGGTTGAAAGCAGCCTTTTGGCTTAACTTTTTATTTGCTTTGGCGGAAATAGTCGGTGGCATTTTAACCAACTCGTATGCAATCTTATCCGATGCACTTCACGATTTGGGTGATACTGCTGCAATTACAATGTCGTTTTTCCTTGAGAAAATGGCGCTTAAAAAGCGTGATCAAAACTACACCTATGGCTATAAACGGCTTTCACTTCTTGCGGGGTTTTTAAGCACAATCGTACTGCTTGCCGGCAGTTTGGGTATTATGGCAGGTGCCGTTATAAAAACTATTCAACCTGGAAAAGTAGATTCTGAAGGAATGTTCGTCTTTGCTATTGTTGGATTAGCTGCGAATGGAATTGCTTTTTTGCGGATGGAAAAAACTGAAAAAGCGAATGTTAAAGCCGTTAAATTACACCTTTTGGAAGATGTACTTGGTTGGGCAGCGGTTATTGTCGGTTCAATTTTGATCTATTTTACCGGCTTCGATCGGATAGACCCAATTCTCTCTTTGCTTATTTCGGGATATATATTATTTAATGCTTTCAGGAACCTGAGAAGTTTTACCCGAATTTTTCTTCAGGGTATGCCCACTGGGATAGTGGAAGAAGACCTGAAGCAAGAACTTCAAAAAATACCCGGTGTGCAGTCCCTTCACGATATGCACATTTGGTCGATGGATGGTGTGTATAATATTATGTCAGTTCATTTGGTGGTTCATCAGAGCACAACTAACGATGAAATTGTGAGGATAAGAAGTGCAGCCCGGGAAATTTCCCGAAAATTTGAAATAGAACATGACACAATCGAAGTGGGCTTTTCTGACGAAAATTGTGAGTATGTTGACTGCTGAAACGCCGTTAATTTGTCAGAAGTGCCCCCGCAGCGGCAAATTTTCGATGAAAATTGTGAGTATGTTGACTGCTGGGCGCAACAAAGTCAAAAAAAATTTGTTGATTTGCAACTTCTTTTTAAAAATTTCTTTTTAGTAAAATATTGTTTGATAGTTTTTTGATGAATTCATCTCGGATTTTTAATTAATGGTAAAGAACCTTGTAATAGTTGAGTCACCGGCGAAAGCCTCGACGATTGAAAAATTTCTGGGCAAAGAGTTTACGGTTACATCCAGTTACGGACATATACGCGATCTTGTTAAAAAAGATATGGGGATTGACACTGCGAATGGATTCGTTCCCAAATATGAAGTGCCGGCTGACAAAAAGAAAAAGGTAACCGAACTTAAAAAAATGGCAAAAGAAGCCGAAACCGTCTGGTTAGCTACTGACGAGGACAGGGAAGGAGAGGCAATTTCCTGGCACCTTAAAGAGGCTCTGAATATTCCTAATGAAAAGATCAGAAGGATTGTATTTCACGAAATAACGAAATCTGCAATTCTTGAAGCAGTTGCCAACCCAAGGTATATTGACGATAATCTGGTTGATGCACAGCAAACACGCAGGATACTCGATCGGTTGGTGGGTTTTGAATTGTCGCCCGTTTTATGGAAAAAGGTTAAGCCTTCTTTATCTGCAGGCAGGGTGCAGTCAGTTGCAGTGAGGCTTATCGTTGAGCGGGAAAAAGAGATTCAGGAGTTCGTTTCTAACGATTATTTTAATGTTTCGGGCATTTTTTCCGCCGACAAATCGGAGAAAAAGAACAGTTCTCTAAAAGCCGACTTAGATACAAAATTCGAAAATGCCGATGACGCTGAAAAATTTCTCAACCTTTGTATCGGGGCAAAGTTCACGGTTTCGGGGTTAGAAAAGAAGGAATTATCAAAATCGCCGGCACCGCCGTTTACAACATCAACACTTCAACAGGAAGCCGCACGGAAACTTCGTTTCACCGTTTCAAAAACGATGAGGGTGGCTCAAAAGCTTTACGAGGCAGGGCACATTACCTATATGAGAACCGATTCGGTTAACCTTTCAGATTTTGCTCTTGCAACTGCCCGGGAGACAATAACCGAGAATTTCGGTGCAAATTATCACAAGTTCCGTAAGTATAAAACAAAATCTGCCAACGCTCAGGAAGCTCACGAAGCAATTAGACCTACATATTTTGCCAATCGGAAAATTGCGAGTCTTTCCCGTGAAGAAGCCGCCCTTTATGATCTAATCTGGAAACGGGCGCTTGCCTCGCAAATGAGTGACGCAAGAATCGAAAAAACAACGGTTGATATTGCCGTTTCCACTTCGAAACATAAATTTGTCGCAACCGGCGAAGTTATTCTTTTCGATGGTTTTTTGAAACTTTACATTGAATCAAAAGATGATGATGAAAATGGGGAAGAGGATTCAACATTGCTGCCTCCTCTTTCAGTGAACGATGAATTGTGGATGAAAGAGATAACTGCCACTCAGAGGTTTTCACGCCCTCCGGCACGATATACAGAAGCAGCTCTCGTTAAGAAACTTGAAGAACTGGGGATTGGGCGCCCTTCAACATACGCTCCAATCATCTCTACCGTGCAGGATAGAGGTTATGTGGTGAAAGAGGAGAGAGAGGGTAAAGCCAGAGATTACACTAAGTTAACTTTATTCCCTTCAGGTAAAATTGAAAAAGAAACAAAAACCGAAACTGTGGGTGCTGATAAAGGCAAACTTTTCCCTACGGATATCGCTTTTGTTGTGAACGAATTTTTGGTGAAATATTTTCCGAATATCCTTGACTATAAGTTCACCGCAAAAATTGAAAACCAGTTGGATGAAATTGCGAAAGGGTCTGCTGATAGAATCCAAATTTTGAGTAAATTTTATGTGCCTTTCCATAAAACAGTTAAGGAAACTGTTGAAGTAAGCGACCGTGTAACAGGCTCTCGTGAGTTAGGGATTGACCCCGCAACAGGAAGAGCTGTTTCGGTGAGAATTGCTAAATACGGACCCGTTGCACAAATTGCTGACCCTGCTAATCCGGAAATAAAACCAAAAATGGCTTCACTGAAAAAGAACCAGCGGATCGATACAATAACATTGGAGGAAGCCCTTAATTTGTTTAAATTGCCCAGAATTGTGGGGGAGTTTGAGGGTGGCGAGATGGTTGTTGCAGAGGGTAGGTTCGGTCCCTATGTGAAACACGATTCCAAGTTTTACTCAATCCCCAAAGGGGTTGATCCATTGGAGATATCAGAAACCGAATGTGTTGAAATTATCAAAACCAAGCGGGATACAGAAGCTGCAAGGAATATTAAAAGTTTTACCGAAAACCCTGAAATTAAAGTGTTGAACGGCAGATTCGGGCCTTATATAACTAACGGTAAAGTGAATGCAAAAATACCGAAAGGTAAAACACCCTCGGAAATTTCTTTTGAAGAGGCATTAAAATATTTGGAAGAAGCTGCTAAGAAAGAACCTGCGAAAGGGCGAAAAAAATAATTCAACCCTTTGTTTTGGGCAAAAAAAGCGGAACAGGCAAAATTATCTTTAAAACTATTGCATTAGAATTGGATAATAACTATATTTGAAGACCAAATTTTAACGGTTATGCGGGAATAGCTCAGTTGGTAGAGCGCAACCTTGCCAAGGTTGATGTCGCGGGTTCGAGTCCCGTTTCCCGCTCTAATAAAAAATCCACGCAAGTGGATTTTTTAGTATTAGGGTGATTAAATGGCGCTGTACCCAAGTGGCTTAAGGGGAAGGTCTGCAAAACCTTTATTCGTCGGTTCGAATCCGACCGGCGCCTCAACCAAGCTGTTGAAATAGTTGTTTTTGAAACCAAATTCTGTAACAGGGATATTAACAACTATTCCGACAGCTTTTTTTGTTTTGTGTGACTTTATGGGATAAGAAATTTCGTTCTGCATTAAATTTAATATGATATGAAGTCTTGTGCTACCGGAATGTTAGACAAATTTAAATCCGGGTAAATTTGACCTTAGTTAATTTAATCAGCATCTGACCGATTGAACGAAAGTTTGAAGCAAAAAATAATTCAATTTGTTTATGAGGCAATTTATCGGGAACAGATACAGAAACAAAAACAAAAACACTTTCCATCGTAAAAGAAATTTCCATTATTAATGAGTTTATCGGCAAAAAATATACTTATTTCAAAGTTAAAAGCAAACGGGATAACGGATGAGAGCGTTCTCGATGCTTTTTTGAAGTGCGAGCGTCACAAGTTTCTACCTTCAGTTATGGCACACTTGGCGTATGAGGATACAGCGCTGCACATCGGGTTCGGACAGACAATTTCCCAGCCGACAACCGTTGCCATTATGACGCAGTCTGCCAGGATACGAAAAGGTGATCGTGTGCTGGAAGTGGGAACAGGCTCGGGCTTTCAGGCGGCTATTTTAGCGGAAATGGGTGCAAAAGTGTTTACTATTGAAAGAGAATATGACCTGCACATCCAATCCCGCGATCGGTTGGAAAAACTTGGATATTCTGTACACACAAAATGGGGCGACGGTTCAATCGGGTGGAACGAATTTGCACCTTACGACGCAATTTTAGTTACTGCAGGTTCACCCACAATTCCAACTTCTCTGAAAAATCAATTAGCAGAAGGGGGCAGGTTAATAATTCCGGTAGGCGACAGAGAAAGCCAAAAAATGTTGATAATTACAAAAATTAACAGTTCAAATTTTGAAACCGAAGAAATTCCGGAGTTTAAATTTGTCCCGCTCTTAGGAAAAGACGGATGGAAAAGAAGATAAAGATTTATTTTGGTGTTCCGTTTTTTTTTGGGCAGTGCAAAAATAATTTTGGTGCGGGAAGGTGGAAAAGAAGATAAAGATTCATTTTGGTGTTTCGTTTTTTTGTAGGCAGTACGAAAATAATTTTGGTGCGGGAAGCCGGAAAATTTTGGTTCTGAGGAATGGAAAATAAGGTAGTTATCATTTCGGGCCCCACAGCTTCGGGGAAAACCTCACTCGCCGTCAAATTGGCTGAAAAATTAGAAAGTGAAATTATTTCTGCAGACAGCCGGCAGGTTTATAAATACCTTGACATTGGAACGGCTAAGCCAAGTAAAGAGCAATTAACCCAAGTAAAGCACCATTTTATTGACACACTATATCCGGACCAGGAATATAATGTATCAATTTATGAGAAAGAGGCAGAATCGGTTATAAATCGACTTCTGGCGGAAGATAAAATTCCGGTTGTTGTCGGTGGTTCCGGGTTGTACATTAAAGCTATTGTTGACGGAATTTTTGAAGGTCCCTCAAAAGATGAGAACATTCGTCAGCACTTCAATAAGTTGAGAGAGGAAAAAGGGAACGAATACATTTATGAAATTTTGAAACAAAAAGACCCCGAAAGCGCCGCAAAAATGACTTCCGGGCATTGGAAACGGATTATTCGGGCATTGGAAGTTCTGGAGTTAACGGGTAAAACAATAGGGCAGTTCCATTCTGAGCAGCAACAAAAAAGCCCCGTTAAAGAAGCTGAAACTTCAGAACAAGAAACCAAAACCAACCCGCAATATTTCCTTTTTAACATCGAACGAGAACGGGTGCTTCTCTACAGTACAATTGAAAGCAGAGTGGATGATATGATTGCCGATGGTTTAGAAGCTGAAACACGAAAAGTGTTAGATATGGGATACCCGGCGAGCCTAAATTCGCTTAACACTGTAGGATATAAAGAGATGATTGAGTATATTTGTGGGTCAATCTCATTCGATAGATGTATCGAGCTGATTAAAAGGAATACAAGAAGATACGCAAAAAGGCAAATGACCTGGATAAGGGGCGAAAAAAGGTTTATTCCTTTAACTTTGGGTGAAAAAGAGAACATAGATTTTATTTTGGATACAATAAACTAACGGAAGATCGGAGAATGAAAGAAAAAATTAGAATTGCATCGGGGCAGGGCTTTTGGGGCGATCTGATCGAAGCACCATTTTGGCAGGTTACATCAGGGCAGGTTGATTACTTAGTGATGGATTATCTTGCCGAAGTTACAATGTCGATACTCCAAAAGCAAAAAAACAAAGACCCCAAACTTGGCTACGCAAGGGATATTCCGCCACTGATGAGGAGAATTTTGCCGATCTGTTCAGAAAAGGGGATAAAAGTGATAACAAACGGAGGTGGTGTTAACCCAAGGGGTTGTGCCGAAGCTATTGCGGAAGTTGCCAATTCGCTTGGAATTTCGGGGCTTAAAATTGCCGTTATTGAAGGGGACAACATAAACAATCGTTTGGATGAGCTGATTGCGGCGGGTGCCTACCTTGAAAATATGGAAACCGGCGAGCCTATTGATTCCGTGAAAGATAAGTTGCTTAGCGCAAATGTCTATTTCGGTGCGTTCCCGATCGTTGAGGCGCTTCAAAAAGGGGCAGACATAGTTATTACCGGACGGACAACAGACACAGGGCTTACGCTTGCGCCAATGATTTATGAATTCGGATGGGATAAAGAAGATTTTGATAAAATGGCTGTCGGCACCGTTGCAGGGCACATTCTGGAGTGCGGAGCGCAGGCAACGGGCGGCAATTTTCTGGGAGATTGGGAATCAATCCCGAATATGGAAAAACCGGGTTTCCCAATAGCAGAAGCATATCCTAATGGTGAAGTGGTTATTACAAAGCACGAATCTCTCGGTGGTGCGGTAACGATCGACACTGTTTCTGAACAATTGTTGTATGAAATTGGCGATCCCACGGATTATATCACTCCCGATTGTGTTGCTGATTTTACTTCAATACAACTAAAGGATGAAGGTAACAACAGAGTAAGAATGTCGGGTGTTAAAGGCAAAAGCTACACCCCTTTTTACAAAGTATCGTGTTCGTATGAATATGGTTACTCTTCAGTCGCTACCTTAACTTACAGCTGGCCCCAAGCGCTGAAAAAAGGGAAAGCCGCCGACGCAATACTTAGGAAAAGATTGGAAAATCTGGGCTGTACATTCGACGAGTTCAGAACTGAATTTGTGGGTTACAACGCCTGCCACGGTGCTGCTGCAAAAGAAGTTAACGAGGATGAAATCAATGAAATTATGGTAAGATTTGCCGTAAGGGGCAACGATTATGCTTCAGTTGAAAGATTCGGAAAAGAGATCGCCCCTTTGATTCTGACGGGTCCCCCGGCAGTTACAGGTTTTGCCGGAGGCAGACCGAAGCCAAGCTCTGTTGTTGCATATTGGCCCGCTTTGATTAGGAAAGAATTAGTTACCCCCACTGTTTTGGTTTTGGAGGTTTGAAATGAAAGTGAAACTGATTGAAATTGCTCACGGAAGAAGCGGTGATAAAGGCGACGCCGCTAATGTAGGGATTATTGCTTATGACGATAAAGGATACGAAATTATTAAAAAGGAGCTTACCGTAAAGAGGGTGAAAGAATACTTTGAAGGTGTCTGTTTAGGTGAAGTGGTGCGATATGAACTGCCTAACCTGAGGGCGCTTAATTTTATTCTGCACAACACACTCGGCGGCGGTGGAACTGTTTCACTAAAACTTGACGCACAGGGCAAAACTCTTGCGGCTGCACTTCTGCGGATGGAAATTGAAATTTAACGGAGAACCGCTAACGCTTAAACTTGACGCACAGGGCAAAACCCTTGCGGCAGCACTTCTGCGGATGGAAATTGAAATTTAACGGAGAAAATAATGTTTGAAGAAGAAATTAAATCATACAAAGAACTTGCAATTAGGGTAAATAATTTACGGAGTTATCTTTAAGTTAGATGATAAAATTTTACGAATTGATGAGATAAAAAAGATAAGCGAAGAGGCTGACTTCTGGAACGACCAGAGGCGTGCACAGGGGTTGCTTCAGGAAGGTAAAAAGCTTTCAGCATGGGTCGATTTGTGGAGTGAAGTGGCAAAAGAATCTCAATCTGTCGGTGAACTCATCGAGATGGCTTCCGAAGCAGAGGATGAGTCATTAGAAGCAGATATTGCCGTCGAGATTGAAAAACTAAGCAACAGCATCGAAGAGCTTGAATTTAAGAACATGCTCTCCGGTGAAGACGACAGCAACAACTGCATTTTAACCGTACATTCAGGAGCAGGAGGCACCGAATCGCAAGATTGGGCAGATATGCTGCTGAGAATGTACCTCCGATATTGCGATGAAGCCGGTATGAAAGCAACTTTAGTTGATATGTTAGAGGGTGACGGTGCAGGAATTAAAAGCGCTGAAATTGAAATTGAGGGTGATTTTGCATACGGTTATTTGAAATCGGAAGCAGGGGTGCACCGGTTAGTGCGTATTTCACCTTTCGATTCAAACCAGAGGCGCCACACTTCCTTTGCCGCTATTTCCGTTATCCCGGAGGTTGACGACAATATTCAAATTGAGGTGAACCCCGCAGATTTGCGGATTGACACTTATCGTTCCGGAGGAAAAGGGGGGCAAAATGTCAATAAGGTGGAAACTGCCGTCAGAATTACCCACATACCCACAGGAGTGGTGGCTGCCTGCCAAAGCGAAAGATCGCAGGGGCAAAACAAGACAAGGGCTATGAAGCTGCTTAAATCGAAACTCTATCAAATTGAAAAGGAAAAACAAAGCCTTGCTAAAAATGAGGCTGAAAAAAGCAAAATGAAAATTGAGTGGGGAAGCCAGATTAGAAGTTATGTTTTCCATCCGTACAATTTAGTGAAAGATCACCGTACGGAAGTTGAAACTTCGGATACACAGGGAGTGATGAATGGCGATTTATTTCGCTTTATTAAGGCATATTTATTAAAGTTTTCATCAAATTAATAGGAGTACAGATGAAGATTTTCAAAGCCGGTGAAGTTATTACTAAAGAAAATGCAACAGATAAAGAACTGTTTATTTTAATTAGAGGCAGGATCGGTGTTTATAAATCTGATGTGAAAGTTACCGATTTTAGTGAAAAGGGAATGGTGATCGGGGAGATGAGCGTTATTTTGGATGGCCCCCGAACTGCAACTCTGATTGCAGAAGAAGAAACTGTGGTGTTGAACTTAGACCTGCCAATGGATAAATTGATTGAAAAATACCCTGATTTAGTGAAAAAAATGTTGGTTAACCTTGCCGAAAGGCTGCAGGTTCTTACGAACGAATATTATTGTTTAGCAAAAGATTATACCGAAGAACAAATAAACGGGGAGTGATCGCTTACTGCGGCGCCTCCTCAGTGTAGTTTGTTGCGGCAACCGTTGAAGGATCGATCAGATCGTTTATATCCGCAACGCCTGCAATTCTCGCTGCAAGCGATTTACCGTCAAGTTTATGGTACTCGAGCACTTCCAATGGGGTGCCGCATTCCGGATAGTCATCTAACCCAAATTTGATAAAGGAGCGCGACCCCAGATCGTGGTGTTCAACCAGCACATTAAGTATTCTGTCCCCCAAGCCGCCGATATTTGAGTGGTCTTCCAAAACAAATATCTTGGTGTAATCCACCACGATGTCTCCCAACCATTCCGAATCGATATAGTTCAACCATGGCATATTCACGACTTTAAGCCCGAATTCAATTTTTTTCAGATATTCTGCCGCAACCAATGCTTCGTGAAGCATAACGGGCCCATAAGCGAATAAAATTGCATCATTTCCTTCGGTTAACGGGGTGCCTTTCCCTTTTTCAAATTTATAATCTCCCGGCAGTTGAATCATCTCAGGTGAAGGTCCAATATTCAACCTGATAATGCAAACCTGATCAGGTGAATTAATTGCATATTCGGTAACTGACTTAGTTTCAACTCCGTTACAAGGCTGCATAATGGTTGCATTTGGCAGAGCACCAAAAAGAGAAATATCCCTGACGCTCTGGTGCGATTTGCCCGGTCCCGCAGGAATCATCCCCGCAAAATGGCAAGTATAGATTATTTTCCTTTTTTCAGTTGAATTGTTGTAAATCTGTTCGTTGGCGCGCGCAGCAAGAAAGGAACCGAAAGTGTTTATAATTGGAATTAACCCCATCCTCGCAATTCCACCCGCCATTGAAACCATATCTTGTTCAGCGATTCCGTTTTCGATAAACCTATCAGGGTAAGTAATTTCAAATTTTCTTAATTTACAATCTGCGGAAAGATCGCCGTCCATAACTACGAATTTATCGTTAGTTTTTGCCAGCTCAACCAAAGCATCCCCGTAGGCATCGGTTACAAATTCCTTATCTAATTTTGAAATTGGTGAGGAGTTAACCTCAATAACCGGCAGCTCAACCGGTTCGATATTCAATTCTTTTGCCAATGTTTCAATTCGCGCGGTAAGTTCCTTAAGTCCCGCTTTAAAACTTTCATCATCAGGAGCGCCCGAGTGCCACTTATATAGTGTTCTTCCCGTCAGGGGGTCGGAAACTGTAGCTTCCAAAAACGAAAGCCCTTTCCCCTTAACTGTATCCGCAATAATCAGCTTTGGTTTATCCGATACGGAGTCTAATTCGGAAAAAACATTGTGCAGTTGATTGAAATCGTGCCCGTCAACCCTTTTGACAAACCATCCGAACGCTGAAACTTTTTCGGTAAGGTCTTCAATGTTGTTCACATCTTTCACTTTCATATCTGTTTGATACTTATTGTGATCGATAATCACAGTTACATTGTTAATTTTTTGATGAGCAGTTGATTGAAGTGCTTCGTAAATCTGCCCTTCCTGAAACTCACCGTCACCGGTAAGAACAAATACTTTCCCCTTTGCCCGAAGATAACCTTTGCCCCAAGCCATCCCTTTAGCCTTAGAAACACCCATACCAAGTGACCCGGTGGAAGCTTCAACACCCGGTGTTTTAACTTCAGGGTGACCATCCACGCCACCTAAGCGGCGTAATTTCAGAACGGTTTCTTCGTCAAGGACGCCGAGTGCATACATTAAAGAATAAAAACCCGGTACATCGTGTCCTTTGGAAGAGAAATAAATGTCGCGGTCAGGTGAATCAAACCCAACTTTCAGAACATTTAGCTTTTTAAGGTAGAGATAGGTTACAATATCTGCTGCGGAAAAGCTGCTGCCCAAGTGCCCCGATCCGGCTTTTTTAACCATAATAAATGTGTTGAACCGGCACATCTCTGCAAAGAGTTGAAGATGCCTAAAATCTTTTCTGTGAAGTGAACGGACACGGTTAAATTCTTTTTGTGCAATCAGGCTGAACATTGTTTCTCCATTTAATGAAATTATTCATTTCAGGCAGTTTTATCAATTTTCTATTGTTTTCAAAAGTTTCTGCAAAATTTTATCTGTTCCCGGCGGTTTTTGCAAACTCTATGTTGTTTTCAAGGGTTTCGGCAAAATATTGATAATTTCAGGCATTATTGTAAAATCTTATTTGTTTTCTGCAATTCTTACTGCCCTAAACTCAAAAACAATCGAAAATTAAACCAAAGTATCGTAAAAATCCATTTTTAATTTTCAAAGTTAAGCAATGGGTAAGATATTTTCGTTTCTTCTGTTGCACAAAACCATGAACAGCCCTCGTGCAACACAGGAACAATAGCCACTTACAAAGGTATAATTAACTAACAATTGGAGAAATGAAATGAAACGAACATTCACTCTCTTTTTAATTTTACTCTTTTTATCGATTCAGATTCTTCCGAATACCATATATAGAAACAGCAAAGTTAAAAAAGTTAATCTTGCGATACTTCTGGATACAAGCAGCAGCATGGATGGGTTAATTAACCAAGCCAGAAGTGAATTGTGGCGAATTGTTAACGAAATCGCCGCCCTTTCAAAACAAATGCCCGACACGAAACTTGAACTCAGCATATCAATTTTTGAATACGGTAACGATAAACTTTCAAAAACTGATAATTTCATCAGATTGGTCAACCAACTAACACAAGATTTAGATCAGGTTTCCGATAACCTTTTTGCTCTTAAGACCTACGGCGGATATGAATATTGCGGAGCCGTTATGCTGGAAGCACTTCAAAAACTGGAGTGGGCAAAAGAGAAAGATGCTCTTAAGTTAATTGTGATTGCAGGCAACGAACCCTTTAATCAAGGTCCCGTTGACTTTAGGGAAGTCTGCAAAAAAGCGGTTGAGCAGGGGATTAAAATAAACACTATTTACTGTGGTAACCCCGATAACTCTGAAGCAGACGAGTGGAGAACAGCAGCAAATTTGGGCAAAGGGACTTTCATGTCAATCAACCAGAATGATAAACAGGAGGAAATCCCCACGCCATACGATGATAAAATTTTGGAATTGAACTCTGCTCTTAACGATACCTACATTTACTTCACTTCTGCAGGCAAAGAGGCAAAATACAGGCAGGAAAAAAGCGATGAAGATATTCAGAGTACCAGCAAAGCCGGAAGCATTGACAGAGCAGCAACTAAATCGACCGAGTTTTATGATAATTCCGGCTGGGATTTGATCGACGCCTCAAAAAATGGAGACTTTAATGTTCAAAAAATTGATAAAACACTGCTTCCTGAAAAGTTTCAAAAATTTACTGACTCCGAACTTTTAGAGTTAATTGCAAAATACAGTGCAGAGCGGGAAAAAATAAAGGAAGAGATTAAAAATTACCAGGCACTCCGAAACAAATATTTGATCGATAATATTAAAACCGAAGTTAAAAACACTTTCGGCGGTGCACTTATTGAATCAATAAAACACGAATTAAAAATAAAATGAAATTTTTAGCAAAATTGTTGCTTTTGATTGTTGTAGCCGTTCCGCAAATCTTTGCAGACGGCTTCATAATCATACCGGAGCCGCCATTTCCATACCCGCAACCGGTGTGGCGCGATCCCTTTCCGCTTGAAGTGAAATACCATGATGTATCAGTTACAGTTGATGGTTTAATAGCGAAAACAAAAGTTGACCAGGTGTTTTTTAATCCGTTGAATTACCGCTTAGAAGGGCAGTATATTTTTCCGGTTCCTGAAGGCGCGGTAATTACTTCTTTCAAAATGTTTGTTGACGGTAAAGAATTAAAAGCCGAACTTTTAGATGCTGAAAAAGCAAAAAAACTGTATCAGGAAATTGTTGCAAAAAGCAAAGATCCGGCACTTTTAGAGTTCACGGGAAGGAACATTTACACACTCAAAATTTTTCCGATTGAACCCCGTTCCGACAGAAGAATTATAATTGAGTATGTGCAAAACCTTGAATATGATAACGGCACAGTGCGATATCTTTACCCGTTAAACACCGAAAAATTTTCAGCAAAACCGCTTCAAAGAGTATCTGTAAAAACGGAGATAACTTCGAAAAACCGCATACTTTCACTTTATTCACCCACGCACGAAACAAAATCGGAAAGAAAAGACGATAACCACTTCACCGCCCTTTATGAAGAGAAAAATGTTAAGCCTGATAAAGATTACCTCTTAATTATCAACACTTCTGCAAAGGGAAGTGTGGCAGACCTAATGATCCGCAAAGATGAGGATGGTAAAGAATTTTTTCTTTTGACATTCACGCCCGATGATTCTGAGTTCCCGGTTGAATATATCCCTAAAGATGTGGTCTTTGTTTTAGATGTTTCCGGCAGTATGGCAGGCGAAAAGTTGCAGGCGGCTCAGGATGCTCTGATATACTGCATTAGCAGGCTGAAAGATAAAGACAGGCTGCAAATTATTCAATTTGGAACTGAAGCGAAAAAACTTTTTCCCGCTTTAGTGCCTGTGGATAAAACCCAGAAAGAGAGTGCTCTCGATAAAATCAGAAAAATGGAAGCCTTAGGCGGAACAAACATTGAGGAGGCTCTGCAGCTGGCTTTGGAGGAAAAACCGGCGAGCAACAGACCTTTTTACATCGTTTTTATAACCGACGGCAAACCTACCATTGGCGAACGGGATGAAAATAAATTGCTAGCAACCGTTGACCAAAAAGCACTTGCCGGAAAAAAGATTTTTACCTTCGGTATCGGATATGATATCAACATACTGCTGCTTGATAAACTTGCGCAGAAAAGCGGAGGAGTGAGGAATTATTCACCGCCTAACAGTGAGGTCGAAATTGCGATCAGTAACTTCTTCAACAAAATTGAGTCACCAGTACTTACAGATATCACGCTTTCAACTTACGGGGGATTAAAAACTGAGCTAACCTACCCCAATCAAAAATTTGATCTGTACAAAGGAAGTGTCGCTGTATTTGCCGGTTTGATCGAGGGCGAAGGGAAATTCCGTATAACCGGTAAACGAAACGGTAAAGAGTTCAGCTTCGATGTTGCAACGAACAAACCAAACGAAGGTGATTACGAATTTATCCCTGTCATTTGGGCTATGCGCCGAACCGGTTATCTCTTAGATTTAATCAGATTAAACGGCGAGAGCAAAGAACTTAAAGATGAGATCATTTATCTTTCAAAAAAATACGGTCTAATAACTCCATACACTGCCTTTTTAATTTTGGAAGATGAGCAGGTTACTCAAACCCAGCGACCACCCCTTGCGCCCAAATTTAAAGATACCGGCGGTTGGGCTGATCCCATCCCGGATGCGTTCAAAACCGGTTTTGAGGGGTTGAAAGCCGGCGAAGGGAAAGAAAGCGCAACCGCAAGTGAAAAGGTGCGCGACTACTCAAGCGCGGATGAACTGAACCACCGTGATATTGAAAAAAGAGCCAGCGACCCTGCATTGGATGGAAGTGGCTCTGCACCCAAAATCACCGATGCCGCCGGAAGAGCCTTCTACAATAACAACGGGTTGTGGATCGATTCTTTCTTAGATTCTTTCAAAGGCAATCAAGTTAAAAAAATAGAGTTCGGTTCTTCTGAGTATTACGAACTTGCTTTCAGTAACAAGAATATTGCAAAAATTCTGTCAGTCGGAAGAAATGTGAGGTTCGTTGCGAATGGAGAGGCAATAGAAATCGTAAATTAAAATTTAGTTAACCCACAATACTTAAGCAACCGGCAAAGTGAAAGAAAATGTGCTTCCCTTAGCCGGTTTGCTTTTTATTGTAAGCGTGCCGCCTTGTTGTTCTATCATTTCCTTCACTAAAATTATTCCTAACCCTGTGCCGCGCTCACGATTGGTCCCCGCAGTTGAGTGAAAGAGTTCAGGATTCATAACTTTTTGTATCGATTCTTCATCCATCCCTACTCCTTCATCAATAACACTTACTGTAACCATACTTTCACCTTGGGTTGCTTCTATTCGCACAACAGAATCAGCGTACGAAAACTTAATTGCATTGGTTAAAAGATTTCTCAAAATCAGGTTAATTGCATAGTCATCACCCATGACGACGATATCTTCCCTCACGGCATTTTCGGTTTTAATCCCTTTTGCGAATGCAATATCTCTGACAAAGCTGATGTTTGCATTAACGATGATTGAAAGATTGATTGTCTTCGGCTGCATTCTTATCACGCCAATTTGAGATCTGCTCCAGGCAAGCAGATTTTCTAAAAGTGAAAATGTATTTCGCGCAGTGTGATCAATGCGCGCAATGAAGTCTTTTGCTTCATTGGGGTCCATCGTACCAAGTTCATCCACGAGAATTTGAGAAAAGCCCATAATAGTGGAAAAAGGGTTTTTAAGGTCGTGGGAAATAATCGACATCATTTTGTCTTTAGTAGCGTTGGTTTCGCGCAGTTCATTCAGCAGCACTTCCAACTTCTCATTTTTTTGGATTATTTCATTTTGGCTTTTTGTTAATTCCTCATTTTTGGCAGAAATTTCGTCTGTTCTTTGAGCCACTAACGATTCCAGAGCGATGTTTTCTCGCCTTAATTTGCCTGCATAAAACATTGCAATAATGTAAGATAAAGCACCAAAAGCGAGGAAATACAACAACCAAGCCCACCACCTTTTGTACCATTTCGCTAAAATTGAAAACTCAATCGTAGTTGGCTTGCTCCAGGTTGAGTGCCCCGAAGGTTTCACCCGAACGGTTAAAGTGTGCCCCCCCGAAGAGAGATCACTCAGCAGTATTCTGTTTGTATTTTTAAGGTTTATCCAATCTTCATCATTATCAAATTTATACTGAAAAAGATCGGAGTGTACAGGGTAAGAAAAATCCAAAACATCCACTCGCCAGTTGTTGTCCTCAGGAATTTCCACCCGGTTTTTGCTCGGGTCAATAGTGACCCCAAGGCTAAGGTTTTTAAGCAGAAGTGCCGGTGGTTCTGAAACAGAAGAGCGATATTTAGCGCGCATAATCGCGATTCCTTCAGCCGTACCAACCCAAAGATCGCCTTTGGGGTCAGTGGTTAAGGTTCTTGTTCCGATAGTGATACTCGGCAGCCCTGAAGACATGTTGAAATGTGAAACCCCTTCGCCGTCGTATGCGTAAAGCCCTTTGGGAGTTCCGATCCAAATAGTGCCTGTTTGGTTATCGCACGAAATAGAACGGGCGTTCATATTTTTAAATCCCGGGTCTAATAAATAGGCGTTTTCCCCATCAATTCTGAAAACACCGTGCGAAGTTGCAAGAATAAGTTTATGATCCCTGTCAAAGTCGATATCATTAATCGTTATATCACCTTTAACTTCCGTTTTCACTTTCAGTATAATGTTGGTAAATTTATTATTTTTTGATGAATATTTAACGAGTTCCAGTTTATCGGAAGTACCCCCAATGTATAGATCTCCGTCAGGGTTCATCATCAGAGTGGAAAATTCTTTAATTTTTGTGAAAGGGAGGTCAAACATATTCATATCTCCGTTGGCACGAAGATTAATCACCTGTTTTGCAGAAGTTTCAAGCATCCACAGATCGTTATTATTTCCGTAACCGATAAAGCTAATAAATCTTCCCTTAATTTTTGGGGTGGTTCGGGTGATTGTTCCGAGATCACTTATGTGGATTAAAACGCCATCGGAAGTGGCAACCGTAATTCCCTCGTTAAAGCGCGCAAACGAACGGATTACTGTTCCGGGCGAGCTAAGAACCACCTCTGCAACATATTCATTATCCTTTGGGACTAATTTGTAGAGTGAATTTCCATCAGAGACATACACCATATTATCCCGTTTTGTAATGATATCCTGAACATATTGTTTAATAATATCAGGCAGAACGGGATTAAAATTTCTTTTTGAGAGCAGCAAGATGCCTCTTTCAGAACTGAGCCAAATCTCAGAGTTTTTACCCATGAATATATCGTTAAGCTTCACTTTACCGGGTGAAGTCACATGTTCAACATGGTACGAGGGGTCGTTCAGATAATATGAAAACAGCCCCTGATCCCATGTAATAATATAAACCTGCCGGTCAGTTTTAAGAAACCCGGAAATATTCAGATTTTCAATCACTTTTGTTTGTGTTGCGAGTGAGAACCTACCCGATTGATCTTTGTTCAGAGTAAATTTAATCGCCCCGCCGTTATTTCCGGCAATAAAAGTTAACTCTCCGAGATATGTCATTCCCGTTATATTCGGGAAGTTACTGATTCTGTCAAACTGAACTAATTTATCGTTTTTGTTGTCATATAAAAACAAACCGCCTTGGTGAGTTACAATCACCACTTCTCCGGTTTCCAATTCAAAGAAATAGTGGTTTCGTAGGAAATTGAAGGAAAAATCGTCGGAAGAAAGTACAAATCTTTTAAAATTATTTTTTCTGTATCTTACTATCGCCCCACCTTCCCCGATGAATATTGTGCCGTCTTTGGCTTCATAGATCGATTTCGGATAAAAAACTTTACCCGGTTCTTCTTTTGGCGCAGACTGTAAAATTTGCACAATCTTTGCAGTATCTAAAGCAGGCTGAATTTCAAAAACACCGTGATCTGTTACGAGCAGTATATTGCCGTCTTTTTTCTTACAAAGTGCCTTGGCGTACTCCAATTCAGGAGGCGAAGTGAAAGAAAGGAAAGAATACCCATCAAATCTGCTTACACCTTCATCAGTTGCAACCCAAATAAAACCGTAATTATCCTGGGTAATCGATTTTGTAAGCTCGATGCTTAAACCTTCGTTAATACCATATCTGTTTAACTCGAAATTTTGCGCAAAAATCGAAAGTTGGAAAAACAAAAATCCTGTTAAAAAGATAAAACGGAACAAATTACTTAACCCTATTTAAACCATTCAATGCTGCCACTCTGTAGGCTTCCGCCATAGTAGGGTAGTTAAAGGTAGTGTTAATAAAATACAATAATGAGTTTGCTTCCCCCTTTTGCACCATAATAGCCTGCCCGATGTGAATAATTTCGCTGGCGTTGTTCCCAAAACAGTGAATGCCAAGAATCTGCAAAGTCTCTCTGTGAAACAGTATTTTCAGCATACCGGTCGTGTGGCCCGTTATCTGCGCGCGTGCCAGGTGCTTGAAGAAAGAGTGTCCCACCTCGTAGGGCACCTTATCCCGAGTCAGTTCTCTTTCAGTTTTTCCGACAGAACTGATTTCAGGAATTGTGTAAATTCCGGTAGGGATAAAATCAAGGAGTTGGTTCTCACATTTACCTTCGATAATGTAAGTAGCTGCAAACCTGCCCTGATCGTACGAGGCACTGGCGAGAGAGGGAAAGCCACATACATCACCTACTGCATAGATGTGCGGCTGAACAGTCTGGTGTTTCTCATCGATTATAATAGACCCCCTCGAATCGGTTTTAATTCCTAGCGCTTCTAAGTTCAGGTCGCCGGAGTTTCCCGTTCTGCCCTGAGCCCAAAGCAGCACATCAGCGCTAATCACCTTGTTCGATTCCAGAAAAATCTCAACGGAATTGTCAGAAGGCACCACCTTTGTGTATTCCTCTTTATTTCTAATCATCACGCCGTTTCCGCGCAAGTGATAAGAAAGTGCATCGCTGATTTCATCATCCAAAAAGGAAAGCAATCTGTCGCGTGTGTTAATCAGATTGACTTTCATCGAAAGACCGCGAAAAATTGAGGCGTATTCGCAACCGATAATTCCGGCACCATAAATAGCAATGGATCTGAAGTTCAAAGGAATTGAAAGAATAGTGTCACTGTCCAAAATTCTTGGGTGCGAAAAATCCACATCCGGGGGGTGATAAGGTCTTGAGCCTGTGGCAATAATAAAATATTCCGCTGTATATCTCTCAATTCCGCCGTTAAGGAGATCGATTTCCAGAGTATGTTCATCAAGAAACTTAGCTTTACCGTTAATAACATCCACAAAATTTCGTTTATAAAAACTGTAACGAAGTTCCACCTGTTGGTCAACAATTTTCGAAGTATTTTTCAGAATATCCTGGTAAGTGATCCCGTGGTTTTTCCCAATTTCAGCAATTCTTTGAATTTCCTGCCGCAAACTCTTGCTTGGAATTGTTGCCGTGTGGGTACAACTGCCGCCAACCCTGGGGAACGAGTCAACAATAGCAACCCGTCTTCCGGCTTTCACCATCTTCATAGCAGCGCCTTCGCCACCGGGTCCGCTGCCGATCACTATACAGTCATAATCATAGTTCATTTGGATCTGTCGTATTATTCGTTTGAAATTTCATTATTTTTGCATTATAATATAATTATTACTTTAATCTATTTTGTGATAATAGCGGTAAAAAATTGAAAATTAATCATTTCGTAAACTATTTTATCTGCCTTAATTTAAATTTTAACTTCAACAAGACTGAATTTTTAACTTCAACAAGACTTAAACGAAACAACGGAATAATGTGAATATGGAAGACCTGCGTAAAAAAATATCTGAATTAGATTATGAAATTTTAAATTCACTTGCCAAAAGAAGAGAACTTAGCCGGGAAGTAATAGAAAGAAAAGATAAAACGGGGCTACCTTTACGAGATAAGAACAGAGAAAAAGAACTGTTGCAAAAGTTGATTGAAGAAGGGAAAATTTTAGGTTTAGAACCTACTTACATCACCAAAATTTTTCAGACCATAATTGAAGATTCCGTTCGATTACAACAAACTTATCTGCACAAATTAGGGGATGGTGATACTTTAGAAAAGAACGAAGTTCGGGTAGCTATTCAGGGGATTATTGGTTCTTTCAGTTCTTTGGCGGCTCGGCGTTTCTTTTCGAACAGAGGTTCGGAATTAATCTTTGTCAGCAAAATGTCGTTTGATGAAGTGGTGAAAGCCGTTGAGGAACAAGAAGCAGATTTTGCAATGCTTCCTGTTGAAAACACGAACTCGGGGAATATTAACGATGTTTACGACGCATTAGTGAAATCTTCCGTCAGCATAATCGGTGAAGAGAAACTACGGGTGAAGCAAAACCTTATCGGCATTTCGGAAATTGACCCCATATCAATCACAAAAATATACGCTCACCCACAGGCGGCAGCGCAGTGCAGCAAGTTTTTGGAGACAATTCCAAACGCCGTTATTGAACATGTGAGTGATACTGCGCTTTCGGTACAAAAGATAAAAGAGGAAGGCAACCCCAAATACGCCGCTATAGCAAGCGAGCAGGCTGCGGAATCTTTCGGTGTTGTCGTTCTGAAAGAGGATATTTCAAACAGAACCGAAAACTACACCAGATTTTTAATTGCGGCAAGAAAACCGGTTGCCGTTGATGAACGGATACCGGCGAAAACTTCGTTGGTTATTGCCACGGCACAAAAACCGGGCGCATTGGTAGAAGCCCTTATGTTTTTTAACAAATACGGCATTAATATGACCAAAATTCAGTCGCGCCCGATCCCCGGAAACCCATGGGAAGAGATGTTCTACATCGATTTTGAGGGGAATGTTGCAGATGAAAAAACAGCGCTGATGTTGGATGAATTGGGACGAAACTCGAGGTATTTTAAGGTATTCGGCAGTTATCCTGCAAATGAAATAGATAAAACTGTTCTTCCGCCGACTGATGTTTCTTCACTTCCGGAAACAGGCTTTATACCGGAAGAAGAGACAGTTGCCCTGCCCGTCATTTCTGTTAAAAGAGAAGGTTCTGCCCACCGCTTTGCAGGCAGAGAGTATAAATCTGATGATACAATTATTGAAGTGAAGGGTGTTCAAATTGGCGGCGGTAGCTTCACCATTATTGGAGGACCGGGTTCAGTTGAATCAAAAGAACAGATACTTAATTGTGCCAAAGAACTTAAAAAACAAAACGGACATATTTTATTCGGCGGGTGTTTTGAGCCAAAAACAAGCCCTTATGCGCAAACGGGGCTTGGCTATGAAGGGTTAAGCTACTTGCAGGAAGCCGGTATGGTTTACGAGCTTCCGGTTGCAACTGAAATTTTCTCGGTTAATCAGGTTGAACAGGTTGCGCAGTACGCAGATATTTTGCATATCGGAGCCGTAAATATGCAGAACTTCCCTCTGCTCATTGAAGTAGGCAAGACACATCGCCCTGTGCTTCTTAAACGCGGTTTAATGGCTTCAATAGATGAACTTTTAAACGCAGCTGAATATATCCTCGCACAAGGGAACAGGCAGGTTATTTTGTGTGAAAGAGGTGTAAGAACATCGGACGGCACCACCAGAAATACTCTTGATCTGAGTGCAATACCTATCTTAAAAGAACTAACACATCTGCCTGTAATTGTTGATCCCACGCATGCAGTTACTGAAGCGGAAAAAATCATCCCCTTAGCTAAAGCAACCAAAGTAGTGGGTGCAAACGGGGTTTTTGTTGAGTTTCACCCCGAACCACTGAATACGCACAGCGATTCAAAACGACAGATGAGTTTTAAGCAGTTCGGTAAAATGATGAAAGAGTTAAACCGGCTGCATTAAAACAAAATATCGTCAACATCCCTCTTCTTAACAAAAAATATCTGACCCGAAGGGTTGGATATTTTAAGTGTTTCACCGACTAATTCAAGCGCGGTATAAGAGGTTTTTTCAGCAGGTTTTTGTTTAACCGGGTTCTGAAGTTTGCTGTCTGAAAACAGCCGGTAACCTCCCTTTAACTTGCATTTAAGGTCTTTTTTTGCAAGAAGAGATTTTTCGTTTGTGGGATCGGTAATAGCAGTAATTTCAAGACCCCTGAACGAAACATCTGTGTTTAAGCCATATACCATCGAAAGCCCCTGATCGAAATTATCGAAATCGATATCAGCAAAACCTTTCGCTTTTTTATAATGCAGCACATCTGTTCCGTTCACTCTTACAGAGACAGTTGAAAATAAGACAATAATTTCCAATTTTACCCTATCCAGACCGGAATTAAGCGCATTTTCCGTTATCAACGAATCAGTATCAACCTTAGCGACAATTCCTCCGGGTTCCACATCAGCAGAAGGCCCGGAAGCCTCAATTTCGTAATCAAAATTTTTCAATTCTGTTACCAAAATGATCTGATCTTTGCCGCTGCTCTCAGGTAACGATTTGCTGATAAATTTCACTGATTTTCCGGAGAAAAGAATAAAATAGTGGTTAAACGCAATTCCGAAGACGCCGCCCGAGTCCAAATTTACCGTCAAATCGTCAATTGCAACCTTGAAAGAGAAGAACTGATCCAAGTTCATCATTCCGGCACTACTTGGCAGGGGAAAAGTAGCGACAAATTTTGTAGGGTTGTCTTTTTCGGTAACCGGCTCAAATTTTGCGGCGTATGTGCCATCTTCTAAGGTGCGGATAGTTCGCCAGTATGGTCTTATTGATGATTGCAGTACAAACAGGCTGTCGTTGTTAAAAAGCTTTACCAAAGGCTGAAAATCTGGGTTTGATTTACCAACTGCAATGTCAAAATTAGATATCAGTTCATCAGCTTTTACTTTCATTGTTGACTTATCAGCCACCGAACCTTTGTAAAGTTCTGAAAGGATAGCCTTTTTCTTCGCAATTGAATCATCAATTTCGCCGGCACCATGTTGGTAAATCAGCCAGGTAGCTCCAAGGGTTAAAAGCATGAAAACCATAAGGAAGAGGGCAGTCTTTTTAAGATTTTGTGAAAGAAACAAAAGCATCAACAGAATCAGCGCTAAAACAAGATAGGGGAGCACATTAACAATCACAAATTGAAGCTCCGGCATCAAAGAAAGATACCATTGAGTTGTGTCATCCACTATTTGATCGAAAGCAAAAGCGGAAAATAAGTACCCCAAAACAACAACCAAAACGAAATTAACAATTAATGTTTTTGGTTTGAATCCGCCGTCTAATAAATCTTTGAGCCTTTCCTTAATCTGAGACTCAACGGAATGCGGAATTTTCTCAACAGGTATCGAATGTTTTTCCTGCAAATGCTTCAGAAATTGTGTATATACCTTATTTGAAGTTCTTAACCCAACTTTTTTGAATTCGAAGGAATACTGGTGTTTGATGTCAGTTGCAAAAGGGAGCTCTTCACCCAAAGATTTAAAATAAGATGTTAACGACAACCTCTGTGTGTAGTACATCTTGTAGCTGCCCGGTTTAAGTTCATCAATTTTAGCCACCTGAATTTCACACTCAGCCCTTTTATACAAAATTTCAAAAACAATATCTTTGTAAGTTTTCCCTTTAACCTCCGTGATACCATGCGCCTCTAAAAATTTCACCATATCATAGTAGTGATATTCATCCGAAATCACTTCGGGGTGTTGTGCAAGGTAAAAGGAAAAATCTTCAATCTTGCTGATTTTAGTACCTTCAAAAGCCCTGAAAAATTTGTTTTGAATGAAAGCGTGAAACAAAAAAGCCCATTTCTTTTGGGTAATATTTATCGTTTTTTTAGCAAATTCTTCATCGAAAACATCCGGTTCTAACTCTAATATTTCAAGCGCACGGTTGAAAGTATCGTTTAGGACCGGATATTTTTTTGTGTCGCTGTTATAAAGTTCACGGCACGCAAGCAAAAAACGATAAAGTTCAAAATCGAGAGACGCCCCTTTATCATAAAAATGAACATGTTCCAGATGCCTGAAAAAATCGCTCGCCGTTTCTTTATATTCAGAAGGTTCAGTTAGCGAGTATTCATTTCCCCCGATTTTTAGCGGACGACCTGGAATAAGCACCCTAAGAATGATTTCAGAAAGAAAATCAACGGGGTAATTTTTGTATCTGATTAAGTAACCTTTTAACGAGGCTGAGTTTTTAACTCCGTCCAAAGAACTGACCCATTCGGTAAACGCCTGAAGGTCTGCCGGGTGTGAAAGATGCTTTTTGAATTTATCAGGTTGTGATTGTATAAATACGACCAGATCACCGATATTGTGCAATTTTTCGTTCCCTTTTGGGTGTTTCACCAGATAAAATTCGCCGTAGTAAAGAGGAAGCACCTGTTTCCCTGCCATTATGTCGTTTAGTTGGGCAGCAGTAAACCTGTTCAGCTCTTCGTGGAGAGTTAACCCCTCGATCAGCAGGTTAACTTCGTATAATTCCGGTTTGTATTCAATAATCGGTTTGAGTTCTTTACTATTTTGGAGAATAGCAGTGAAGTTCTTTTTAGAGAAAGTATCAGGGTAAAAAATCCATAGCAAAATCATTCCGAGTGAATAATAGTCGCTTGTTGTTGAATAAAGCCCTTCCATAACTTCAGGTGCCAGGAAAAAGCGGCACAGATTACTCTCTGAAAAAGAAGATTTTTCAACTACAGGGAACTTACTCTTTGACATAGCATGCCCATACCCAAGCAGTATAATTTTCGGTTTTTCGCCGGGCTTAACGAATAAATTGCAGATGTGTAAATAGGGGAGGAATACATCATTCTTATGCAGATATTCTATAAGATCTTTCAGTTGAGGCAACAGACTGTGTTTAACCGCCGAAGCCGCCACATCAACAAACATCAATGGCACTATATCAGTATCAACTTCATAAACTTCGTAGCAATATTTAAACTTATATTTTTTAATGCCTGTAGCAAATTCTTTAGATTTCGCTAACCCTTCGTGCGAAAGAGAAGTCAGAAGTGTATGAACTGACGGCTTAGGTTCGTAAGCCGGGTTTTTATACTTAAAAGAAAATTTTATAATATAGTTTTTGCTGTCTTCACCAATCGCTTTGTAATAAAAACCATCAGGGATTATGTTTAACTCAAAAATAGGTTCAATAATTTTATACTGAAATCCGGAAAGGTTGATCAAACTTCCGGGGTCTATTTCCGGCAGTTCAGTAATGGAATATTGCTCGTCTAAAAGAGCAGCTAATGTTTCTTCTTTCATTAAAACTCTATAAAAATGTTAATCGTAGTTTCTTTAATAATAAAATATTTTCGTATTAAAAGAAGAGTCTCTTATAAAAATGTGGATAACTATTTTGTTTTGATTGTGCATTTTGGTTTAATATTCTCATAAAACAGCGAAAAACCCACAGAATAACAATAATTGGACATAAATTGCGCCAAATATTGCTTAATTATTAAAAAAAAGTAAGAAAAAACGGAGAAAATCAAAAAAAACGCTTGATTTTCTCCTTTTAAGAGATTATAACACTTTACCCACAAAATGTGGATAAAGTGTTAATAAGTTCGCTAAGAAGAGCAAAAAATGCCTTTTTAGGCTCAAAACAGGGTTCTTAATCGCGCACAAACAGTGCCGGTTTTTATACATCAAAGCTGCACTAAAAGCACTATCTTTTCTTCACCGCGTAGAACCGTTACATCCACAAGATCGCCTTTCTTTAATTCACTGAGGCGGTCCATATATTCGTATAAATCTTTAACGGGTTTTCCGTTGACTTCGACGATGATATCACCCTTAATCATTCCGGCTTTTTCTGCAGGGCGTCCCGGGATAACTTGTTCGGCTCGCACACCAACAATGTCTGAAGCAGCCATATCCGGCATAATTCCGAGGGAAATTTTATAAGTGGGTGTATCGTTCGATCTCTCTTTGGGGCCCGCTAATTGAAATATGGGTGGTTCAGCAGCGTTTGCTGCACCCATCGCAATTTTATAGACCACCTCACCAATTGCTGCTGCCCCTTCGGCGTTTATTTTATCGTAATCGTCTGTTGGTGTGTGATAGTCCTCGTGTACACCGGTGAAGAAGAACAGCACAGGAATATCTTTCGAATAAAACGAAGCATGGTCAGAAGGTCCGTAGCCCTCGGGTGATTTTTTCAGATCGATACCTGATTCTTTAAAAGCGTCTTCATAATATTTTTCAAAATCAACCGCTGTGCCTGTGCCACCAAGTGTTAATACCTTCGTATGTTTGTCGAGTCTTCCCACCATATCAAGATTTATCATCAGCTTAATTTTACTCAAAGGCACCGGAGGGTTATCAACAAAATACCTTGACCCAAGAAGCCCCATTTCTTCAGCACCAAAAGCGATAAAGATAACGCTTCTTTTGAGTTCCAACCTGTGAGTCGCAATTTTTTCAAAAGTTTCAAGAGCTGTTGAGGCGCCTGAAGCATTGTCATCTGCACCGTTATGAATTGCAGTGGTGTCGGGTCTTCTCGAGCCGCTTCCGGGTCCGCCCCAACCAAGGTGATCGAAGTGCCCGCCGATAACAATATATTCATCTTTCAGTTTTGGGTCGTTTCCTTCAACCATTGCGACAACATTCATCGTTTTCTTTTTGGTTTTAATCACTTTTGGGTTGGAGAATACTCTGCCGGAAACAGGAAGTGAAACAAAAGAGGTCAGCGAGCTGTTAACCAATTTCTCCAACGATTCAATCGTATTATTGCCCGATTTCAAAATAAGGTCCGCCACCGTTCTTGTAATACTTATAGCAGGTAAACCCGCATCCGGTTCGCCGGCACCTAAGGTTTGGCTAATCAGGTTATCATTTTTATCAAACTCAACGCCGCTGACGAAAATTACCCCGGCTGCGCCGTTATCTTTTGCAGTGATTATCTTTTTCCTAAGAGAAGAATGGCTTTCAAAAAGTTCGGAATTGTTGCCCGAGGGGGCTCCTCTTAAAACCATCACCCACTTACCTTTAACACTGTTGGCGTAGTTGTTAATGTTCACCCCTTGCTCGTTTATCACAAAACCATAACCTACAAACACCACTTCTGCGTCAACCTCACCGGTGGCAGATATGGCTATTGGAGTGAAATCTTTATCAAACTGAAAAGTGGTTCCGTTAACTTTTAACTCGCTGCTTCCGTCGATTTTTGAGGCACCGGTAACTTCAAAATGCTGAAAACCGTTGTCGAAAAGAAATTTTACGCCCGGTTTCTCAATTTCTCTTTTTATGTATTGAGCAGCAATCAGGTCTTTACCTGTTCCCGGTGCTCTTCCTTCCAACTCATCCGAGGCGAGGAACTTTATGTGTTCATAAATTTCATTCGCCGTAATATCAGGCGTATCAACATTTTGTGCGAAAGAAAGGGAAGTTATAACTAACAATCCCGTTAAAAATTTATACATTAAATCTTCTCCTATAGATAAAAAAACACTTACAACCATATTGGTATTGCTCAAAAACCGCAAAATTTAGTTCATGCGCTATATGCGATGTTGTCAACCGGTTTGCTTTAAGTAGATTTAAAATTCAAAATACTAAAATTAATCATTTAGACAGAATAAAAAAAAAGAGACAAAGATGAAAAAAAAGGCAGTTGTGCTCACCAGTGGTGGGTTAGACTCAACTACCGTGGCAGCAGTTGCAAAAAATGAAGGTTATGAACTTTATTGTTTAAGCTTTAATTACGGGCAGAGACACTTACAGGAATTAGAGTCCGCAAAAAGGGTTGCGGAGTATTTTGGTGCTAAAAAACATTTGATTATTGATATTGATCTGAAAATTATCGGTGGTTCAGCACTAACATCGGATATTGAAGTGCCAAAACACCGGGAAGAAAAAGAGATGATTACAAAAATCCCGATTACCTATGTTCCCGCCAGAAACACTATTTTTCTTTCTTACGCGCTCGCTTTTGCGGAAGTGTTGCAATCCAATGACCTTTTTATTGGAGTGAATGCAATTGACTACAGCGGCTATCCCGATTGCAGACCTGAATATATAGAAGCTTTTGAAAAAATGGCTAATTTAGCAACTAAAGTGGGAGTTGAGGGGATAACAAAACTTAAAATTCATGCGCCTTTGCAGAACTTAAGCAAAAAGGGGATTATTGAGTTGGGTTTATCTCTGGGAGTTGACTATTCAATAACGCATTCATGTTACGATCCGCTACCGGACGGTACTTCATGCGGAGAATGCGATAGTTGTTTGCTAAGGAAACACGGCTTTGAACAAGCCGGTGTTGAAGATCCACTTCACTATGCAAAGTAAAGTGTAACAAAAAGGGGAAAAATTATTGCATTTCTAATCTCAATGATTATGGTTATTCCCCCCCCCTAAACAACCAGCAATTTTCCATAAATTTAACTTCCTTAAATAGTAAGTTTACGGGAAAACCAACTTCTTTGGAGTTTAAAATGAAAAAGATATTCTTTGTAAGCTTAGTTTCAGTGTTGACAACTTTCGCACAAAGTTCGCTCAACCAACATTTTATGATTTTTAACGCCGCCAATTCACAACTGCAAACTGATGAAGTTATTACAGTGGTTCAGGATAACACCGGTACTTATTGGTTTGCTGAGGGCGGAGACAATTTGCATGATGCTCTTTACAGTTATAAAAACGGTGTATGGGCAAGATATGATGCCACCAATTCACCCCTCTCGGATATTAACATTTACGATCTTTCAATAACAGGTGATAACAAGATTGTTGTTGCCTCAAATAAGGGACTTATTATTAAAGATGGTGAAAACTGGAGCACTCTAAACACTTCAAACACTAACCTTCCGGGAAATGAAATTACAAAAGTGGCAATCGATAACTTAGGGCGATTTTGGTTGTGTGTTCTTAACGAAGGGGTGGCGGTTGGCTCAGGGAACATCTATACGCTTTTTAACGAGCAAACAGGATTTAACGGTATAGACGACATCAATTTCTTTGCAATTGACAACGCCAACAATGTTTACGCAGGTGTGGATTTTTACGGCTTGTATAAATACAACGGCTCGGGTTGGCAGGCGGTTATCCCCGGTGGGCTGGGCAACTCTGAGATGACACACGCAACCGGCGGTGCATTTGATGCAAATAACACTTTGTGGGTAGCGATTAATAAATACCCGGCAAAAGGAACTGTTGCGTCTGTTAATAATGGTACTGTAACTTGGTTCGATAGCAGCGTTACCGGAAGGAGTTTCAGAGCAATGTATTGGGCGGTTGTTATCGATAAATTTGGCAACCCTTTTATCGGAACTGATAAAGGTTTGCTTTACAAGGAATCAATGCAATGGAAGTGGATAGATTCAGCTGATGTGCCCGGATTACCTGCCAACGGCTTTTGGAGAGGAAGCACTGACAACAAAAACAACATTATATATTCCCTTAGAAATATGAATGCAACTTCGGGCGGATACTATGGTACTGTTTTTTACAATTCCGATTCCGTTGTGGTTACATCTTTACGACATGCTGCAACCCCGGCGCCGGGAGGCAATGGGTTCCTTTTAAAAAACAGTTATCCGAACCCTTTTTCTTCCGATGGACTTTCAGGCAATTCAACCGCGAGGATTGGATTCAGCTTGCCTACGGAGGCTTTTGTTACTTTGGAAGTTTTTGATGTAAGAGGTGTAAAAGTTGCAACTCTTGAAAACGGAAGACTTGCAGCAGGGGATTATGAACGGGAATTTTCGATTGCAGATAATCCCTTACTCTCAAATGCAGCCGCAGGGGTTTATTTCTATCGAATTACCGCAACCGGCACGGGTAACGATCAATCATTTACCTCAATGGGTAAAATGATTTATATGAAATAGTGATTGCCAAGGCTCATTCCTGAATATTTAGCAAGGTAGTTATGCTGCCTTACCAAAAATAAAAAGCCCGGAATTTCATTTTCGCTTTACTTTAGCGAAGAAAAATTCCGGGCTTTTGTCTTAAGAAAGGTTAAGAAACCTTCCCTTGATAATTCAGTATTCAGTAAGTTGGATTAGAAGCCGGATAAACAAAATAAAATTTAAGTACTCGGCTCATAACTAAAAAACAGAGCCAATTGCAAAATTAGCCTGTCAAAAACTGAATTACTTCAGCAGTGTCATCTTGATGCTTTGAACCTGATTTCCGGCTTTGATGGTAACAAAGTAGATACCTGAAGCTTGGTTAGAAGCATTCCATACTACTTCATAGTAGCCCGGGGCTTTCAGTTCAGAAACTAATGTTTCAACAAGTCTTCCGGCTGCATCAAACACACTCAACTCAACTTGAGATTCTTGCGGAATCGCAAATTTAATTCTTGTTGAAGGGTTAAATGGGTTCGGATAATTCTGGCTAAGTTCAAAGGCAGCCGGTACAATATCCGACACTTCAACAGTGTTTGAGTAGGTGGCTCTGCCGTCCATATCGATCTGACGAAGTCTGTAGTAGGTTGTACCTGTCAGCGAAATTTCGTCAGTGTAGTTGTAAGTTTGGCGTTCTGTTGTAGTTCCGTTGCCTTTAATAAAAGCAAGGGTTGAGAAAACATTGTTGTCGTAGCTTCTTTGAACTTCAAAACCGTAATTGTTCATTTCGGTGGCAGTTTCCCAAACTAAGTTAACGCCATACTGTGAAGCGCTTGCGGTGAAAGCCGAAAGTTCAACCGGGATTGGCGGTGCAACTGTGCCGGAGAATTTGTACATACCGCCTTCAGTCGGGCTTGAGTTAAAAGCGCCTGCCCAGCCGGTAGTGTTATCGAAAAAGCCTGCAGCCAACATTTGCAGCCCAATCTGTGAGGAAAAATCAACCCAGGTTGCACCGTCATCGTTGGAATAAGAACAACCGGAAACGCCCGTAGCTGCGCCTGTTGCAATCCATGAATTTAAGGTACCGGGCACATACTGATAATCGTTTGTGTAATAGGCACCTGAGAATAACAGAGGCGACCAAGTAACCCCACCATCAGTTGTGCGATACAGTTTTGGTGCGCCGGAGTTTGTTCCGTCGAAAATTATACCGTTGTTGATGTCGCGCATTCTGATGTTGTTTTGGTTACCGCTGGTAACAGGGGTAGTGTAGGCTGTCCAGGTGTACCCCATATCAGTAGTTTTAAGAACACGGCTTTTGTTAGTTGTGAACCAGGCAGTGCTTCCAACAGCATCGTAATAACCAACAACACCATACTCATCATTAGCAACAACCGCAGGAATGTTGTTCTGAGGTACTCTTACCCAGTTATCACCACCATTAGTAGTTGTGTAGAGTTCGAAATACCCGTTGGTTTGATCACCCATTGCGAAGCCGTTATTAGCGTCGAAAAAGTGAACCACATTGGCAAAACCATCCGGTGCAGTGAAGGTGGCGGTGGACTGGTGCACCCATGTGGCACCGCCATCGGTAGTTTTAATAATTTTGCCTCCGCCGGCCGTTGCATTAAATAAAGGCATCCAGGCGGTAGTAGCGCTGATTGCGAAGATCATCGCATTTCCCCAACCGGAAGTGCCGGCAGGTACCCCGGCGATCCATTGAGCACCGCCATTGGTTGTGCGTGTGAAATCGGAAATATAGTTAGAGGTATTTGCACCGTCGTAAGCACTTGCCCAGACAACATTATTATCCACAACTGACATATATCTGATACCTCTTGATACGGTGGCGAAACCGCTGGCTTGAACGGTCCAGGTGCCATCTTCAGTATTGATTTTAGTGTTGTTTTTCTGTGCTTTTGGGAGTTTTTTAATATCTTCTGCCTGAGTAGTCACTAAAGCACCCAGAAGTAAGAAAGAAAATACCACAGTAAACAATTTGTTCATAGATCACTCCATTAATTTGGTGAGATGATGAAGATTCTCCTTCGGTTAGAAAGAGCGTAGAGTTAACTCCAAAATTTACTACAAATATTTAAAATAAAAAAAACTTTTTTCAAAAAAAACGGCGTAAAATGCGAAAAAATTTCTAAAACCATTCGGTTAGCCTTTGCGGAACCAAAAAGAGAGCTGTTAAAAGAAATAGCGCAGCGAATAAAAGTGGGAGAAGCTAACTTTTAGTCGTCAATTATTTTTAATTAAATTGTACCGAAATGGTTAAATTTGGTAAATGAAATATGAAAATCTGAAACTTATGACAATTTTTTCGCTCTCCACAGTTGCCGCCCTCTTATTTGGTTGGTATAGTTTAGCCACCAACCCAAATTTTCAGGATTATAAAGGTGATCAATGGAATGGGTATAAGGAATTGCCGGCTTCCGATTCACTTTTTGAAAATGGCTATGATGTTCTTCATTATGATATTGGAATAGATTTATTTTTTAAAGAGAAAAAAATAGAGGGTGAGGTATCAATTAAGTTTGTCCCATTGAAGCAACTTAATTCTTTAACACTCAACTTTTCTGATAAGATGTCTGTTGAAAAGGTAATCTCTGAGAACGGAGAAGAAAAATTTAACCACAAAAGTAATCTGCTAACAGTTGATAAAACATTAGAAAAAGGAGATACAACCTCAATTACAATTAAATACTCCGGTAACCCTTCAAAAAATAAAAATTTCTTTTTTAGTAAAATCAACGGGGTTGAAGTTGTTTATACACTAAACGAGCCTGAAAACGCAAGGGATTGGATACCTTGTAACGACAGACCTTACGACAAAGCAACCACAAACATCTCGATTACGGCGGATTCTCTCTTCACTTCTGTTTCAATCGGAAAGTTAGATTCCGTTACCACAAAGAGCGAAACAGGCAAAAAAACATATTACTGGCACACAGCGTACCCGGTGGCGACATATCTTATTTCATTCATGTCTTCACGATATGTGGTCGGAACTTCTGAATATGTAAGCAGTCTAAATGGCAGCAAATTACCGCTTTACATCTATGGTTTTCCCTGGCAATCAGGGAAGTATAAAGAAATTTTGGATGATCATAAGGAAATGATCGGGATTTTTGAAAACTACTTTGGCGAGTATCCCTTTGCAGGCGAGAAGTACGCAGTGGCGGCATTTCTTTGGGAGTTTGGAGCTATGGAGTATCCGACGGTATCGGGTTTTGGAAGTGGGTTTATTGACAGCTACCCGGCGCAAAAAAATGTGTTTGTGCACGAGTTAGCCCACCACTGGTTTGGTGATGCTGTTACACTAAGCGACTGGAAAGATATTTGGCTGAACGAAGGTTTTGCGACTTTCTGTGAGTGGCTGTATTTTGAAGAATTGGGGAAAAGGAACGGAAAGGACTACTTAACCAACATATTTGACTATGCTAAACTGCCCGAAATGCTGGAAGGCAAGATTTATGACCCCCAGGATCTATTCGGAAGTAATGTTTACATTAAAGGGGCGTGGGTGCTAAGAATGCTGCGAAAAGAGATGGGGGATGAACAATTTTTCAAAGGGTTAAGAGCATATTTTCAAAAATTCAAGTTTAGAAACTCTTCAACTTCCGATTTTGTAACTGTTATGACGCAGTTTCACGGGAATGATTTAACAACTTTTTTCGATCAATGGGTTTACAGCGGAAGAGGAGTTGTGATGCTTTCGGTAAGTAAACCGGTGGTTAAAAAAAATGGCTCGAAATATTCCGTTGAGGTTGAAATAATACAGAAACAGCAAGAGAAGCGCATATATGACTTCCTGTTGGATATTGAGTTTAAAGAGGGTGGAAAAGAGGGAAAATCAAAGACGGAAACTAAACGGGTTAAAAATAAGAAAGAAAAATTATCATTTGAGCTTGATTTTTACCCGAAAGAATTAAAATTAGACCCGAACAATTTTCTTCTGTTTTGGCAATTGGATGATTAAAAAGCACGACCATATAGTTAAAAATTATTCTTCGGTGTACTTCATCTCCGATCTTCATCTGGGAGCAGCACCAAAGTCCGATTCCGATAAAAGGGAGGAAATTCTGGTTAATTTTCTTCAGATACCGGAGCCGGGTTCAGCCTTAGTTATTGCCGGAGATTTGTTCGACTATTGGTTCGAGTTCCGACAGGTTGCTCAAAAAGGTTTTTTCAGAACGCTGGCAGGGTTGTACGATTGTAAAAAACGCGGGGTTGAAATTCATTATTTAATCGGCAACCACGATTTTTTCCATCGGAACTTTTTTACGAAAGAAATCGGCGCCAACTTGATTGAAGACTATTTGGTCTTGGAAACAAACGGTTTTAAGGCTTTTATTGCTCACGGCGATGGTTATGTAAAAAACGACAAAGGTTACAGAATTTTAAAAGCAGTATTAAGAAACAAATTTGTTCAGGGTTTGTACGGATTAATTCACCCGGATTTTGGGGTTTGGCTGGCAAGAACCACCAGTGGAAAATCGAGAGATTACACCGGGTCAAAAAACTACGGAAAAGTAGATGGGTTGGCTGAAACAGCGAAGCAAATAATGGATGAGGGTTACGATTTTGTTATATTTGCGCACTCGCATATTAAAAAATTTGAAAAATGTGGAGCCGGGTACTATGTGAACTTAGGCTCGTGGTTTGAACGGCCATGTTTTGGTAAACTAAACAGTAACGGATTTGAGATTACGGATTTAAATTAATGGATAGTAAAAAGAGTTTTTTTTCGAAGATTAGCAGAAAACAACAATTCTTAATTCTGGGTGGGGTTCTTACTGTTATCTTCGCTTTTGCTTTCATTCTCTTTTGGATGAAAGTAAAATCGGGCTTGCCGGAAATTGAGGAATTAGAGAACCCAAAATTCTATCTTGCAAGTAAAGTTTTTGATTCAAAGGGTGAATTGCTGGGGCATTTTTTCATCGAAAACCGTGTTGAAGTTCAATACTCTGACCTTCCTCAAAATTTGATTCAGGCTTTAGTTTCCACTGAAGATAAAAAATTCTTTGATCACTGGGGTGTGGATGTTGACCGTATAATTAAATCGGCTGTTAAAACCATTTTTATGGGTAAACCACAAGGGGCAAGCACGATTACCCAACAATTGGCAAGAAACCTTTATAAATTTAAGGAGTCAGACGAAAGTTCCTCCGATTTGGCACTTAGAAAAGTGCGCGAGTGGGTTACTGCGGTTCAGATCGAAAGATCTTTCTCAAAAAATGAGATTTTAACGATGTATCTCAACTTTAACTATTTTGGGAGAAGATCGTACGGAATTGAAAGCGCTGCGAGGAATTTTTTCGGAGTTTCCACTAAAGAGCTTACGCCTGAAAAATCAGCAACCCTGATTGCTTTGCTGAAATCACCAACCTATTATGACCCAATCCGTTACCCCGAGAGGTCGTTGGAACGCAGAAACCTTGTCCTTAGGAATATGCTTGAGGATGGCTATCTTACTCAAGCAGAGTATGAGAAATATTCTGCAATGAAAATTGAACTGAGGCGTGAAAAAAGGGAAGTGGTGGTGAATAAAGCCCCTTATTTCTTAGAGTATCTCAAAAATGAAATGATTCAGGGCGAGAAAATGAGCGGCATGGATATCCTCACTGCAGGGTTGAATATCTACTCTACGCTTGATATGGAACTTCAGACTATCGCCAACAAAGCAGTTGCTTCAAATTTGGGTAGGCTTCAAGCAGGGTTTAACGGTTACTGGAGTTGGGCAGGGCGCCAGGCACTTCTTAACGAGGTGCTCGACCGGGCAATTAAAGATGATGAAGAATACCAGATTTTAGTTACCAAAGAAGAAAAAGACGCCTACTACAAGGAACTAAAAAATAACAAACGGTTTGTAGATTCAGTTAAACACGCTGCTACACGCGTTCAGGTGGGCTTTGTGGCTCTTGAAGTTGGCACGGGGCATATTTTGGCAATGGTTGGGGGACCCGATACTGCAAGGGGATTAGGCTTAAACCATGTAACTCAGATTAAAAGGCAGCCGGGTTCAACTTATAAAGCGATTTTATACGCAGCAGCGATTGAAAAAGACAATGTTTATCCGCAATTTCGCGTTTCTAACTCTCCGATTAAAGGAGGCTACTCACCGAAAAATGCTGACGGTTCCGCCGGCGGTGTTTTTCCTATTAGAATTGGTATAGCCAAATCGATTAATATTATGGCGGTAAGGATGATTACCGATGGTTATGTTAAGATCTCGGAGGTCAGAGAAGTTGCCGAAAAAATGGGGCTGCGTACTAAAGTGGATGATAATGCCACTATTGCACTTGGGTCTGCGGTCGTGATTCCACTGGAACTTGCAGGGGCGTTTTCTGTCTTTCCGAATAAGGGAATGTATATTGCGCCAAACTGGTTCAAAAAAATTGTGGATCGTGACGGCACTGAGTTAGTACCGTTTACCCCCTCGAAATGGAGAGCAATATCGGAAGAAACCGCAGTAATGATGACGAGTATGCTCGAAGATGTTGTTAAAATGGGTACCGCCCGTTCGCTCCAGGGAAGGTTCCCGTATCCTGCTGCCGGGAAGACGGGAACAACACAAGATTTTACCGATGCATGGTTTGCAGGGTTCACACCAAAAATTGTAGCAATTGTGTGGATAGGTTTTGATAACCCAAAAATTAAATATCCGGGAGGGTATGGTGGGACGGCTGCACTTCCGATTTGGGGCGATTTTATGGCGAACGCATATAAGGTTAAAAAATATCCTAAGGAAGAGTTTCCGGTTTCTGCTCCTAATTTGGTTAAGATTGACCTTTGTGCAACAGGGGGACCGGGGTATCTTTCAAAAGCGGGGCCCGGTTGCCCCGTAGTTAACGATTATGTATTAGCGAGCGAGGCTGAATCGATGCCTGTTTGTGAGAAAAAACATGTAGGTTCGAAACCGGTTCAAAAGTCAGAATCAACCGGCAGCGAGTGGTAGAAGCACTCTGTAGTAGAAAGACCCATTTTAGTTCTTATAAAAAATCCTTTGAGAAGTTAGCTTTTTATTAGCAACGAAAACGCGTTTTCGAAAGAATTAATACTTTCTTAAAAAGTGAAAAATTGGTATATTTGAAGTTCAAATTTTATTTATTGCCCAGGTGGTGAAATTGGTAGACACGCTAGATTCAGGTTCTAGTGCCGGTTACGGTGTGCAGGTTCGAGTCCTGTCCAGGGCACAAAAAATTATAAGCCGAAGTTTTTCGGCTTTTTTTGTTTTAAATATTTCACTTTTTTTGTTGTGGTATCGATAAATTATTTAATTATATCGAAAAAACTTATTAGGTTAGTAAATATGTTATAAAAAATTTTGCAAACAGGGTTGATTAAAGAAATTGAACGGAGAGATCATAAGAATAATCAGGAGACTGATATGGAAACAACAGACAAAACAATGAACCCGGCTACCGGCGAAATTTTTGATTTTAGCGAAACCGCTGAGAAATTAGCGAAAGTGCAACAATCAAAAACAGATGCCGAGAAAATTAAACGCGCTTTTATGCACGCCCGTACTTCGAAAGAAAATGCAGAATATCTTCTCAAATTGCTTTATGAAAAAGAGTTGTTAGAGAGTATTCTGGCAGGAAAGAACAAATTCTGTATTCATGTTGCTGGGCACAATATCGATGTCCATTTTAGGGAAGGAATGGCTGACTGTCATCTGACCGTAATTAAAGATATGTTGAGCGTTATTGAAGAAAACCTTGCTGCTGAAGTTGATGAATTTGTTTCTAAAACAGAAAACAACGGTTAATTGAACAATTTATTGTAGATAACTAACAATAAACTTAATTTTTCGAACGGTTTCTTCCTTTCCCGGCGTGGGAATTCAGAAACCGTTTCTTATTTTAAAGAATTGAAGTGCTGAAACTTGGTAATAGTATTAAAGCAGATTACAAATAAAACGCAAAATGAGAAGATTAGTTTAAAACAAAATCGGAAAATAGTTATACAGCAAAAAAAATGATTGACAAAACCAACGGATACAAAAAGGCATTGCAACTTGCGAAAGAGCATTATGAAAACTTCCCGGTTGTTTCGGTTTTCATTCCGAAAGGACTTAGGAAGGATGTTGCAGTTATCTATTGGTTTGGCAGAACATCGGATGATATTTCGGATGAAGGGGTAATGGATACTGCCGAAAGATTAAAAATGTTAAATCAATTTGAAGAAGACTTTCAAAACGCCCTTAATGGTAATTTCAAAAACGATTATTTCGCAGCACTTGCCGAAACCATCGCTGTTCGAAAATTAGATACAAGCCTTTTCACCGATTTGCTTTCTGCTTTCAGGCAGGATATAACCACAAACCGATACCAAAATTTCTCTGAAATATTAGACTACTGCCGGCGGTCGGCTAACCCTGTCGGGAGATTAGTGCTTCAGCTTCACGGGTATTTTGATGAACAGAGGGGGAAATTATCGGATAAAATATGCACTTCACTTCAGTTAATTAACTTTTACCAGGACTTAAATGTTGATTTTTTGAAAAACAGGTTATATATTCCCACTGAGGAAATTTCATCTTTTGGATTACGGGAAGATTTGATGTTTATCACAGAGCGCAATCCGCAACTTGAAAAATTAATTGAAACCCAGCTCAAAAGAGCCGAAAAGCTTATGCATGAGGGCATGCCTCTTATTAAACTTCTGAAAGGCAGGTTGCGTGTTGAAATCGCTGCAACATGTTACGGCGGTTTAAAAATGGCTGAAATAATTCGAAAAAACGGATTTACAAGCTATTTGCAGCGTGCAACACTTAGAAAAATTGATTTTTTTTCAATATTTATGAAAGCATTGGTTAAATGTCGTTAGAAACGGCAAAAGAAATTGCCAAAAAGAGCAAAAGTAGTTTTTACTACGCTTTTAATCTGTTGCCGGGTCCCAAACGGGACGCCATGACGACAGTCTATGCTTTTTGCAGAGAAACCGATGACATTGTTGACGAAGGCGTTAATTCCCCGGAAGAAAAAGAGACGGTTCTAACCAACTGGCGCTTTCAGCTTGAAGAAGCTTTTAAGGGCAACTCAGAATATTCACTGTTGAACAAAGTAGCCTCCACTATTAAGCAATTTAATATTCCATCTGAACCGTTTTTTGAACTGATACGCGGCATGGAGATGGATTTAACTGTAAAAGAATACGAAACTTTCGACGAGCTGAAGAAATATTGTTACCGTGTTGCCTCAACTGTAGGGCTGATGTGCATCGAAATATTTGGATATAAACACAAGAGTGCTGTCACCTTTGCCGAAAATCTTGGAATTGCGCTTCAACTTACCAACATTCTAAGAGATGTGAAGAAAGATGCGGCAAAAGGAAGAATATACATCCCCAAGGAAGACCTGCAAAGATTTAATTACAGCAAAGAAGAGTTGTACAACTCTGTGTACAACGAAAATTTTATCAGGCTGATGGAGTTTGAAGTGGCACGAGCGCGGGATTATTTCTTCAAAGCCACTTCGGCACTAAACAAAGAAGATAAAAAAAGTATGTTCGCCGCCCGGGCTATGCAACACATCTATTTCAGGGTTCTAAAAAACATCATTCGCGAGAAATACGATATTTACAATCGAAATGTTAATATCACAAAATTTGAAAAAGTTGGCATTTCGATCGGTGTCTGGGCAAAATATAGCTTAGTATATTGACCGAAAAGCACAAAATAGTTATTGCAGGTGCAGGGTTAGCGGGTCTTGCAGCGGCAGTTAAGCTTTCTATAGCCGGGTTTCGGGTGGTTTTATTAGAAGCTTCACCCAAAGCCGGCGGCAGAGCACATTCTTTCCCAATTACATTTCCAAATTTCCCCCAAAAAAAATTTATTGTTGATAACGGGCAGCATATTATGCTTTCGTGCTATGACCACACAATAGATTTTATTAAAAGAATTGGTGCGTTTGATTTGCTTGATATTCAAAAGAAGATGTCGGTAATGTTGGTAGGGGCTGACAAAATAGCGTACGAATTAACCTCCCGTAATTTACCTTATCCTTTTGATAATTTAAGTGCAATCTTGGGCTATAAATACCTTTCGTTTTCTCAGCGGTTAAAGGCGATTAAATTTATTCAGCACTTAAAAAAAACGGATACAAATGCTTTGAGTGGGGGAAATATTAATGAACCTACCCTACAGCGCGATAGCGAGAGGCGAATCAGTAATTTTGGGAAAAACTTTAGCCCACAGTACCCTTCGCTCTCTTCCCATAAAAGGGGCCAAATCAATAATTATGGGAAGAACCTTGCGCAAAAAAGCGTAAGAGAATGGTTGAACGAACATGCGCAAACCGAACAGCTTGCAAATGGGTTGTGGGACATCCTTTGTACCGGCGCAATGAACACGCCCGCAGAAAAAGCCTCGGCTTTTGTTTTTGCCCGGATTCTTAAAGAGATTTTTCTTTCAGGGAAGGGGCGTTCAAATGTGGTTATTCCAAAAGTTGGGCTTTCACAACTTTTTGTTGAACCTGCTTTAGAATTTATACGGAATAATGGGGGAGAAATTGTTTTCAGTTGCCCTGTAGAATCGGTTGAAATAGAAAATTCAACTCTAAAAAGAATATTCGCAAGGGGATTGAAAATTACGGATGCCTCTGCAGTAATTTTTGCCTTACCACACCACGCCCTAAAGAAGATTAAAGGAATGGAAAATATTTTGGATGGTAATGGCGCTGCGCCTTCTCCCTATGTTACCTTAGAACAAACGCTTAACGGCGTTTCAAAGAGTGGTGACGATTTGGCATGCAGTAGTGGCGTAACGCATTCGCCTGATGTTCTTGCTGAACAAGTGCTCAAGAGCGTGCCGGGCAGTGGGAATGTTGTGAGTGGGGAAATAACTGAGGAAATGGAGTATTCTTCCATAACAACTTTTCACATAAGATTGCGTGAAAACCCTTTGAAGAGAGAGTTTGTTGCATTAATAAACTCGCCTGTGCAGTGGGTTTTTAATCATGGCGAATATATAACAACTGTAACCAGTACTTCTGACGAATGGGACAGCCTTCCGGAAGAAAAAATCTTTGAAATTGTGGAGAAAGAATTAGAAAAGTTTCTGAGTATTACCGCAGAAAATATCATTTCCCATAGAATAATTAAAGAAAAAAGAGCAACTTTTGTGTGCGGGGGGTCTAATTTAGCACTCAGGAGACCCTCAGAAACAGCCGTTAAAGGGGTTTATTTGGCAGGGGACTGGACAGAAACCGGCTTCCCCGGAACAATTGAAGGAGCCGTCAAAAGTGGGCACACAGCAGCCGGCTTGGTGATTTCTGAGATACAAGAAAGTTTTCCGGGTTAAGTAAAAATTAAACGGTTTCCGTTAATTTTACCTGACTGTATTAATGCGCTTCCAGCCAATTGGGCCCATAACCCGAATCAACCACCACGGGCACATTCAACGGAAGAGCGGTTTCCATCAGGTTTTTAATTAACGGGGTAACCACTTCAAGTTCATTTTTAGGGGTATCAAACAGAAGCTCATCGTGAACCTGCAGAATCATTTTAGTTTTGTAGTTTCCGCTGTGCAGTGCTCTGTGCACATTAATCATCGCAATTTTAATCATATCGGCAGCAGTTCCCTGAATGGGCATGTTGATCGCAACCCGCTCTTCAAACTGCTTAACCGCAAAATTTTTACTGTTAATATTCGGAAGGTATCTTCTTCTACCCATCAGCGTTTCAGCATAACCTTTTGTCCGTGCATTTTCTATTGAACCATCAACAAACTCTTTCACCCGTTTGAAAGTGTTGAAATAAGTTTCGATAATCTCTTTCGCGTGGTTTTGCGTAATTCCAAGCCGGTTCTTCAGTCCGAAAGCGCCAATTCCGTATAAAATTCCAAAATTTACTTCTTTAGCCTTACGGCGCATATCGGGTGTAACTTCACCGGGATCGACCATGAAAACCAAAGCTGCGGTGCTCCGGTGAATATCCTCTCCATTCAGGAAAGCGCGTGTAAGAAATTCATCTCCGCAGATCGAAGCCATAATTCTAAGTTCAATTTGTGAGTAGTCAAGACTTAAAATCACATTTTCAGAAGTGGAGCCAACAAAGGCTTTTCTTATCTCTTTTCCCAGCTCCGTTCTTATCGGAATGTTTTGCAGATTGGGGTCGTTGGAGGAAAGCCTGCCGGTTGAAACCACCGTTTGATTAAATGAAGTGTGAACCTTTCCGGTTGCCGGTTCGATAAGAGTGGGAAGTGCATCTGCATAAGTTGATTTCAGTTTTGAAAGCTGCCTGAAAGTGAGAATAAGTTCGATTATTTCGTGTTCCCCCCTCAGTGATTCAAGGGTCTGTGCATTAGTTGAAAACCCCGTTTTAGTTTTTTTCCCGGTTGTCAGGTTAAGTTTATCGAAAAGAATCCGTTGCATTTGTTGCGGTGAATTAATATTGAACTCTTCACCGGCGACTTTATAAATTTCGCGGGCGGTTTCCATCATCATTAAGTCAAGGTCTTCCGAAAGTTGTTTCAGCATCATGCTGTCGATCTTCACACCATTGCGTTCAATATCTTCCAACACTTCAACTAACGGAAACTCAACTTTGAAAGCAAGTTCTTCCAAATTTTCTTCGGCGATTTTCTTTTTTAATTTGTTATAAAGCCGGAAAGTAATATCGGAATCTTCGCAGGCGTAGTTTGTAAGAGCAGAAAGCTCAACATCAAATATGTGTGAAGGGTCTTTTTTCTCACCAATAATCGAAGAAATGGGAATGGTTTTATATCCGAGCCATTTTTCTGCGAGATCATCCATACCATGCTTTTGGTCGGGGTCAATTAAGTAGGAAGCCACCATTGTGTCAAAATAAAAACCTTTAACCTCAATACCGGCAGAACGAAGTATTGCGATATCGTACTTACCGTTTTGGCAAATTTTCTTAATCCCGGTGTTGGCAAAAACCGGCGTAAAAATCCTTTTGAACTCCGCAAGCGGCAGCCTTTCCGATGGAGGTGGTGCAAACATATCCTGCTGAAGGTCTTCCGGTTCAATAGCAACAAAAAACGCCTGTCGTTCCTTAACCGCAAAAGAAACGCCTGCAATTTTGGCTCTGAAGATGTTTAGTGAATCCGTTTCTGTATCGAAGACAAATTCACTGCTGCCGTTAAGTATCTCCGCAACCCTTTCCGCTTCTTTGGTAGTTGTTACTAAGATATAATCAACCTCAATGGGATCAAATTGCTTTTGAGTGTTAGTTTCATCCTCTTGTTTTGGCGCAGCTGCAAACTCACCCGGGTCATCCGGAGTATAGCCAAAGTAACGACAAACTTTCGCCCAAAGAGTCTTTTGTTCCAACTCCTTAAAAAGTGCCCGGAGCCGTTCGAAATCAACATCGCCTATTGTTGCCTTATCGGGATCGAATGTTAGATCAACGAATCTGTCGATCGTAGCTAACTCTTTAGATATAAAAGCGTTATCCTTGTTCTCTTCAAGTTTCGTACGCACAGAATTTGAGGCAACTTCCTCTAAGTTATCATAAAGGTTTTCTATAGTTGCAAACTTCTGAATCAGTGGCACTGCGGTTTTTTCGCCAACCCCTTTCACACCGGGTATGTTATCGCTTGAATCACCAACAAGGGCAAGGTAATCGATCATCCTGTAGGGGGGGAAGCCCAGTCTTTCTTCAGCTTTTTCGGGATCGTAAACTTCGAAATCCTCACCTCGGTTGCCGGGTCTGACTAACAAAGATTTTTCAGTCACTAACTGGAAATAGTCTTTATCCGGTGAAACCATATAGACCAAGTAATTGTCTTCTTCGGCAATCCTCGCAACAGTTCCGACAATATCATCTGCTTCAATTTTTGGAATCATCAGTACAGGAATAGACAGAGCGTCAAGAATTTCCCGTATTCTGCTGATTTGCGGCACCAAATCTTCCGGCATTTCTTCACGGTGCGCTTTATATTGTTCAAATTTTTCGGCTCTTAAAGTTTTCTCTTTCGAATCATAAGCAACAATAATTGAATCGGGCTTAATCTCTTCCAAATACCTAAAAAGCTGATTGAAAAAGCCAAAAATTGCCGAAGTCGGTTCTCCGGATTTAGTTTTAAGGGGGCGGGCAATAAAGGCGAAATATGCTTTATATGCAATCGCCATTGCATCTATCAAAATAATTTTTTTCATATCTCTTCAGTGCTGCTACCTGCACTCTCTTTTTTCTTTTTATATTGAAAATAGTAATAAAACGGAATTCCCACTAAAATTAACATCAACCCCATCATCGCGTCTTGTGTGTCAGAAATTAAACTGTTTACTAAAAACAAAAAGGAAAAAATCACAAAAATTGCCGGCAGCCACGGGTAGCCCCATACTTTATAGGGGCGGTGAGTATCGGGCATTTTCTTCCTGAGGACAAAAACACCGGCAGCACCCAACATATAAAACAACCAAGCCGCAAAAATTACATAATCGCTGATAGTATCAAATGACCCCGAAAGAACAAGTATCGCAGACCAAATACCCTGAACCAACAACGAAACATGCGGTGTCGAAAATTTGGGATGAACCCGCCCTAAAATACCGAAAAACATCCCCTGACGCGACATTGCAAACTGCACCCGGGCTGTGGAAAGTATGCTCCCGTTAAGCGCACCAAAGGTTGAGATTATCACTGCAATCGATATAATTGAACCACCCTCGATACCAAAAATCTTTTCGGCTGCACTTCTTGCCACAAGATCAGAGTGCCGCATCTCTTCAACGGGGAGCACATACAGGAAAGCAAGGTTAATAAACACATAAACAGCGATAACTATCAAAGTGCCGTATATCAACGAAAGAGGGATGTTTCTTTTAGGGTTTTTAACTTCTCCGCTTACAAATGTAACATTGTTCCAGCCGTCGTATGCCCAAAAAGCTCCTGAGAGAGCCAAGCCAATTATCGCAACAACATTTGTAACCCCATGGGTTTCTAAAGAAAATCCATTGGTGAAATTGGCACTTGTACCACTTCCCAAAATAAAAATCAGCGCTGAAAGCAACAAAATAGACCCAATTTTCACAAATGTAACAATCGTTTGAACGATACCGCCAAAGAAAACACCAATATAGTTCACACCCGTCAGAAAAAGAGTAACAAGAATTGCGATTGCTTTCGTACCAAACTCTTCAAACGGATTTATCATCCCCACAAAGGGCATGTAAACCTGCAGGTGCGCCCACGACTCAGGCAAGCCCCCAATGTGTAAATATGAATTTAGGTATTCCGCAAAAACATAGGCAATTGCAGCCTGACTGCCCGTTTGGATAACGGAAAGAATCGACCAGCCGTACATGTAAGCGGTAAAATCGCCGTACATTTCTTTGAAGTAGATATACTGCCCGCCTGTGGCGTCGATCATACCGGCAATCTCAGCGTTAACAAGCGCTCCGATCAGAGTTATTAAACCGGCAGCTATCCAGACAATTAGAAGAAGTTCCGGTGACATTAGCTGATCGGCCATTGTGGCAGGCTTGCGGAAAATGCCCGAGCCTATCATCGACCCTGCAACGATCATCGTAGCGCCGGTAAGTGTAAGTTTCCGTAAAAGTTCGCCTTTGTTGCTATTTTTCATCTGATTTTTGGGAGAATTGGTGAAAATTGTTCAAATTATCTCGCTAAAAGTTAATTTTCTTAAATTTAGTGGTTTTAAGTTTCAATAATAGTGATTATTTTTGTTTTTTAAAGAATTAACTCTGAAAAAAAATCGAAATAATGAAGAAAAAACTACCGGCTCTCCACACACAAATCTTAATCGCTCTTCTGCTTGGTGCGCTCTTCGGGGCATTTTTTAATGTTGATGAAGACGCTTTCGTAGTCTCCTTTACCACAGGAAAAGAGAAAAATAAGGTCGAAATAACTGACTGGAAAGAAGCCATTCTGTTAAAATTTGCACCGGGTTCGGTTGCTGCTGATACATCCAAATTTGCAATCCATGAAAAACCGAAGCTGATTAACAAATTTAAGCAGTTAAAAAAAGAAGGCAACAACCTAAATTTAGTTGTAATTAATAAAGGGGGAAAAAGCCAAAGTTTTGAATCGCTTAATTTTCTAAGAAACCCAATTACCCCTGCAACCTGGATAAAATGGTTAGGTGATATTTTTATCAGGTTGCTTAATTTAGTGGCAATCCCTTTAGTTCTCGCCAGCTTAATTGCGGGTGCTGCAAGCTTGGGAGACATCAGAAAGTTCGCACGGATTGGCACAAAAACACTTTCGTACTATATAGCTACCACCGCTTTTGCCGTTACAATCGGATTAGTTCTGGCGAACATTATCCGTCCCGGCGAACAAATGAACCCGGTAACCAAAGAAAACCTTCTGCAAACCTACGCAGGCGATACACAGGAGAAAATCAGTTCTGATGTTGAGTTTGACGGCATCAAAATGATTGTGGAAATGATCCCCCGAAATCCTTTTGCCGCAATGTCACAAGGGGAAATGTTGCAAATTGTCTTTTTCGCTGTATTTTTTGGAATGGTTCTTACATTTATCGATAAGGATAAGTCGAAGGTATTGCTGAATTTTTTCGATTCTATCAGCGACGCGATGATAAAAATGATAGATATTATCATGAAATTTGCTCCGGTCGGTGTTTTCGCACTTATTGCTGCAACCGTCGCTGAGTTTGGTTTCAGCATTTTAGAAACCTTGATTTGGTATGCCATAACAGTGCTGCTTGGTTTGTTTCTGCACACTGTGGGAACATATTCAATGCTGATTAAAATCTTCACAAAGTTTAATATACGGAAGTTTTTCCGGGGCATACGGCCGGTTATGCTGGTTGGTTTCAGCACGAGTTCTTCTGCGGCGACACTTCCTGTTAATATGGAGTGTTGTCAGGAGAAACTTGGTGTTTCAAAATCGATTACAAGTTTTGTTCTGCCGCTTGGCGCAACAATAAATATGGACGGAACCGCACTTTACCAGGGGGTTGCAACTGTTTTTATTGCACAGGTTTACGGGATGGATTTAACTATTGCGCAGCAAATTACTGTTGTTTTTATGGCAGTGCTTGCCTCAATCGGAACTGCACCGGTGCCTGGCGTGGGCATTATCATGCTGATTATAATTCTTAAATCAGTGGGGGTACCGGAGCAGGGAATTGCGCTTATCCTTGGTATTGACCGGATTTTGGATATGAGCAGAACAATCACCAATGTTACCGGCGACGCTTCAGCAGCGGTGATCATTGCTAATAGTGAAAAAGAATTAACCGAAACAAACTCAGGAGTTACAGAGTAGAATGAGTGGTACTGACGAAAGATGGGCATCGAGAATCGGCTTAATCCTTGCAGTTGCAGGGAACGCCGTGGGACTCGGCAATTTTTTAAGATTTCCGGCACAGGCAATCAATAACGGAGGTGGGGCGTTTATTATCCCTTACCTTGTTTCGCTTGTTGTGATGGGCATCCCGCTGCTGTGGGTTGAGTGGTCAATTGGCAGGCACGGCGGGCAATATGGGTATCACTCAACTCCGGGGCTGTTACAGGCGCTTGGAAAGGCGAAAATCCTGAAATATTTTGGTATCTTCGGTATTTTCACTAACTTGGTGGTGGCTGCTTATTATTGTTATATAGAATCGTGGACTTTGGCATATACATTTTTTTCATTGTTTGATGTCTTCAACGGTATGCCAAAAGAGGAAGTAATTAACTATTTTAAATCATATTTAGGAAGTGGCAGCGGATTCTTTAACATTTCACCGATGGCTATTTTCTTCTTCTTAATTACTCTCGGGTTAAACCTATGGGTACTTTCAAGAGGAATCAGCGCAGGAATCGAAAAAGCGGGAAAAATTTTAATGCCGATGCTCATTTTATTCGGTATCTTTCTGGCGATAAGAACTTTAACTATCGATAAAGGGGAAGATGGTGCGATTGAAAACGCAATTGCGGGTTTGAATTTCCTCTGGACACCGCAGTTTGACTCCTTAGCCAATCCAAAGGTGTGGCTTGCAGCCGCCGGGCAGGTCTTTTTCACGCTTTCGGTGGGGATGGGGTCGATCCACTGTTATGCCGCATATTTGCGTAAGAACGACGATATTGCCCTTAATGCGGTTACCGCCGGCTTTATGAACGAGTTTGTTGAAGTGGTGCTCGGTGGCTCAATCGTGATACCAATTGCGGTGGCTTATTTGGGGTTAGCTTCACTTTCTGCCTTTAGTGGTTTTGGGATGTCTTTTATGACACTTCCGGTCCTGTTTGAAAAGTGGGATCCTTTCCTTTCAGCGCTTGGTGGTGTAACCTGGTTTGGTTTGCTCTTCTTCGCCGGAATAACAAGCTCGATCGCCATGGGGCAGCCGGTAATGGCTTTCCTGCAGGATTCTTTCAAGTTTACGAGGAAAAAATCAACCATTGCGTTCGGGGTAGCTGTTTTTCTGTTGGCTTTACCCACAATTATTTTATATGATCACGGGGCTTTTGATGAATATGATTTCTGGGTGGGGACTTTCTCCCTTGTTGTTTTTGCTCTTGTTGAATCGGTTATCTTTTTGTGGATTTTTGGGATAGATAAAGCCTGGATTGAAATTAACAAGGGTGCGGATATCAAAATACCGATTGTTTTCAAGTATGTATTAAAATATATAACACCAACATTTATTATAGCGGTGTTTGTTGGTTCGCTGATTCAACCCACCGGGGGTGAGTGGTCAGCGGCATTTTCGAGCTTATTCAGCGGCGGAGGTTGGCCCCTTGATCCGAGTAGTGTGCTTGGCTCACTTCTCCATCTTGGGGAAACAAATCCGGATAAAATATTAGTTACCGACCTAACCCGGCTTCTCTTGTTGTCGGTTTTTGTTGTAATTGGATTATTTATCCGGTATGCATGGAAGATAAAACTGAATAAAGAACCAAAAACCGAGGAGGCATAAAATGACTGAGTTATCTTTAACTGCTTTGCTTCTCTCGTGGGGTGTAATCACTACTTTTACCGTCTATTTTGTAGTAAGAGCTATGAGAACACAACGCGATCATCCTTTTAACGAAGATGAAGAATAGGATGATTTTCTGTCTAAAAAGATAAACCGATCGGTTTATAACCGGTTGGTTAACCTGATTTGCTTTTGCTGAATGAAGAAATTCTTTTCGGTTAAAGCCGAACCGGGAAATAATTTCAGAATAAAGCTGAACGGATTAAGTTTTCGACCCAAAGTCATTGTGCTTCGTTGGTTTGTAACCGGTGCATTGGTTTATAACTGATATTTTGGCTAATAATTGACCTATTGGTTTATAACTGATACATTGGTTTATAACCGGCGCATAGGTATGTAATTAACGCATACAAAAATGTGCAATTTCGATGCACAATCGGGGAGTAACTGAAAATGCCGGTCGGCATAAAACTGAGTATGAAAAGATGATAAAACTACCTGAATATATTGAAAACCTTTCGCGTTATGTAGGTGGCAAACCCATTGAAGAGCTGGCGCGGGAAAAAGGTATATCTAAAATAGTTAAATTAGCTTCGAACGAAAACGCTTTGGGACCCTCGCCATTAGCGATGGAGGCGGTAAAGAATAATCTGAATGAAATCTACCGTTACCCCGACCCAAAGTGCTATGAACTGACGAAAGTAATCGCCGGACGCTTCAATATCCCTCAGGAACGGATATTTGTTGCCGGTGGCTCAGACGCAATTCTGCAGTATATACTTACAACAGTATGTGAAAAAGATGATGAAGTACTGACATCTCAGGGTACTTTCATCGGATGGTATGTTAACTCTGCAAAATACAATATCAAGTGCGTTAAAACTGTAATGGATGATTTTTCTTATGATTTGGAGGCGATTCTTGCCGCCATTTCGGATAAAACAAAAATCATTTATCTGGCTAATCCGAACAATCCTACAGGGACTATATTCACAAGAAAGCAATTTGAGAATTTCTTGGAACGGGTCCCTGAAAACATTCTGATCGTTTTGGATGAAGCTTATACACTGTATGCGGGTGAAAATCCTGAGTATCCCGACGGGTTGGATTATACAAAAGATAACTTATTTGTATCCAGAACTTTTTCGAAAGATTATGGTTTAGCCGGGCTAAGAATTGGCGCCGGTTTCGGTGACCCTCAATTAGTAGAAGCTCTCTACAAAATGAAGCTTCCTTTTGAACCAAACCTTCTTGCACAAGTGGGCGCTATTGCGGCACTTAACGACAAGGAACACATCGAAAAAACAATTGAGATGAACCGCCGGTCGCTGAATCGATTCAGAGAGGCATTTGATGAAATCGGCTTGGATTACACTAAGTCTTACGGTAATTTTTTGTTACTGACATTTCCCGAGAGCGAAACTGCGGCTAAATTCACTAACGATTGCCTTGATCGCGGTTTAATACTAAGGCACACTGTGGCTTTTGGTGTTCCCAATGGTGTAAGAATTAATTCGGCTGCCGAAAGCGATACGGAATTTGCAATTGAGGTAATCAGGGAAGTTATGAAGAAAATCGAGGTTATTATTGACGAATAATGGAGAGTTAAATGCTTAAAAAATCGGGCTTTATCGCGCTTTTTTTAATTTTTCAGCTAAGCGCACAAACAATTCAGTTTGATTTTGCTTCTCTTTCAAGAAGAGACAGCTTTTACAATCAGTTGAAACTTAAAATGTCTGAAGCTATGAAACCCGAAAATTTCCGCAACATTGCGATTATGGATAATGGTTTATGGGCTGCCGAATTGATGAAGGACAGAGATTCTTCCTATAAAGTTTATTTTTCTAAATTGATCGATTCGATTCAGACTTTTAAGTATGAAGTGCAGCGGCAGATTTTACAAACTGCGTTCGCACTTTGGAAAGGGGAGTTTTACGACCCCGTTTTCAATTTTGCGCATATAACAAACGATCCTAAGTTGTTTGCAATGTGCGTTAATTATATCAATCTTGACCCCGATAAAGCCCGTTATTTTATGAGTTTAACTCTTGCAAAATTTCACGAAAAGCAGAACCATCCGATTATTGAAGCGCTTCTCGGGAATTTGAAAATTATAATGGATGGGCGCCCTGCACTTCCCCCACTGAAAGATTTGTTGGAATATCAGAAAGATTCCTCGGTATTCAGGATGTATATGTTAGCGCGGCACGACCGAAACTATAACGGAATGTTGGTTTTCCGGAAGGCTTCGGGCGAGTTTTTGCGTGACAGCTCCGGTGCAATTTTAACGCTGCCATATTTTGCGATGTCACTCCCTAACATGCCCGGATATATCACCAATGGAAACTCTCCACAGGGCTGTTTTTCCGTTATGGGGGCGTATGGTTCATCTGCGAAATTGATTGGACCTACCTTTTCAATTCGGCTGTTTATGCCATCGGAAACCAAAAACACTACTTTTTACAACAACTACAAAGTTAACGGAAAGGATGACCGATCTTTATATCTTTCGTTGTTTCCGGAGTCTTGGAGAGAGTATTTCCCGGTTATGGAAACTTATTTAGCAGGCAAAGCAGGAAGAAACGATATCGTTATGCACGGAAGCACCGCCGACCTTAGATACTACACCGACGAGCCTTTCTATCCTAATGTTCCTACGCATGGCTGTTTGAGCGGTCAGGAAGTGTGGGATGAAAATGGCTATCGTATTTTCAGCAATCAGCAGAAATTAATTAATATCTATAAATCGCTCGGCAGCCCCAGAGGCTTTTTATATCTGATAGAAATTGACGATCAAAAATCAAATGTTACTCAGGAAGAAATCAATAAAATTTTTGCCGGTATTAAGTAATATAAAAGTCGAGAATTTCGACTTAAATCCGTAAGCAAAAAGAAAAGGCGCCGGTGAAATCAATAATACAACGGCAGATAACTTCGTTTGAAATGCAGATTTTCATCTTTAATATGGGATTATGATTTTGGTTCATGTTGGGTTTTTAGTGATTGATGTTTAAGGCTAAATACTTAACTAAAAATCATCTTTTTAATATAAATAGGAGGCTACTCCGAACAGAGTAGCCTCTTTTTTTCAGTCTTTATAAAATTAACCCTCCATCGGACAATTTTGCCTGACGCTAAATTACTAAGAATGAAGGCGCAGGATTATGCCTGACTTTCTACATTATTTTCAACTGTTAAAATTCTGTTTTCCGCTGAACCAGTACAGACTTAGCCTCAGGGATCTACTTCTACAACCTCACAGTTAGGGATGAAAACCTGAAACCTCTTTTCATCCGCTCTGAAAAGATGGTGTTTATGAAGTAGAAAGTAAAACAAGGTAATAAAACGGGCAAGTGAATCTCTCATTGAATCACACGAAACAAGTAACCTGAAGGTTGCCTCCTTTGTGCAGTTGATTAAGTGGGATGAAGTTGTTTTCAAGCTTTGTTACGCCGTTCAAATAAAGTCCTGTGGTTGTTTTATCTGTAGCTTTTTTTACAATAAGTATAATGTTACAACCCCTAAACTTTCTTGAAGCAGAGAAACCCTCCCAAAAAGAGGGGAGTGCAGGCTCAATTTTCATCCCATTTAGTTCCGGTTTAAACCCTGCGATGTTATCCATCCCGATTCTCAACATCCAGACGGCAGTTCCAGTCAGCCAGGAGTGACTGGCCTGCCCTTCGGTCGGGTGATCGGGGCTTGTAACATACTCGGCAAAAACATAAGGCTCCACTTCATAAGTATCAATTCTGCGTGATGAATTTGCGGGCAACATTCGTTGGTAAATATCAACTGCCAAATCTGTTTCACCGGCTAAAATTGCCGCAAGTACAAACCATGAAGAAGCGTGGTTGAAAATTGCACCGTTCTCTTTTTTACCGGGAACGCACCTGCTTATCAGTCCGGTGTTTTCCTCAACCATAGTATAAGAGGGAGAGCAAATTTGCACACCATTCGTTCGCAATAAATGCGTTTTAACCGATTCGATGCACTTTTTAGAGCGCTCTTCGTTTGTCATACCCGAAATAATCGCCCAGGATTGAGAATTAATGAAAATCTTTCCCTGTTTGCTGTCGTGAGTGCCAAGAGGTTGCCCAAAATCGTTGAATGCTCTTATATACCATTCGCCATCCCATGCCACTTCATTAACAGTTTTATCCAATTTGTACAGGAAGTTGTTCCAGTCTGCTATTCGTTTATCGTCATTTCTTAGTTGAAGCAGAGGCAGAGCTTTTTTGATAACAAACCCAAGGAAGAATGCACCCCAAATAGTTTCGCCCTTACCCCGCGGTCCAACTTTATCGAGTGTATCGTTCCAGTCACCGTTCATTATTTTCGGCAGCCCTCTTTCGCTTACTGCAGAGATTGCAAAATCGATCGCCAAAACTGTGTGCTCATAAACAGTCGCAGACCCTTCATCATAAAAGGGGACGACTTCATCCAAAATCGAAATATCGCCCGTTTCATTCAGGTATTCCGTAATGCCGAAAGGAATCCAAAGTGGCGTATCGGAGTGGTTGGTTCTTTCACCCCATTCCGATATTTTATAAAAATTGTGAAGTGTTGATCCGTTTATGAATTGGTACTTCAGGGCATTCAGCATCCTCGCTTTAACCCTGCCCGGCTCAGGGAGCAGCATCCCAAGAATATCCTGAAATTGATCTCTGATACCATTTCCGAACAACAAACCGCCATGATAGTAACCTGAATTTCGAGCCATGTCAAAGGTCACTGCCGCCTGATATTGGTTCCATACATTCAACGAAGCATTAATTTTTTCATCCGGAGTGTTAATCGTGAAATGAGAGAGATAATCCGCCCAATATTTTTTCAGTTCATCAAAACGAGAATCGATTATTTCAATTTTTTTAAGGTTTTCCCAGTCCAAATGCTTGAATTTAAATTCGTTATCTGTCTCATTTTTGGGTGCAACCCCCATCAAAATTGCAAAATTAACAGTTTCGTCTTGAGCTAAAGTAATTTTATTTTGCAGCGCCACAACAGGATCACCAGCGGTAATTTCGGTGTTGAACATCTTACCATTTTCAACGGCTTCCGGGTTGGCTTCAGAACGCCATCTGCCGATAAATTTATCCAAGCTGCTGTCATAACCTTTTACCGGTTCGGTTGAAGTGAAAAGGAGGTGATATTTCCAGTCCAAATTTGGTTGCTCGACACTTACGCCTTTTTTGTTTAAAACCCAGTATCTGCGTGTTGCAACTAATGTATCATGTTTTTTATCAAAGTGAATGTCTGTAAAGTGCTTATCGTTAGGTTGATTTATGATATCGTTCAGGGCATTACCCATCATCAATTCAGCGAAAGAGTAAATTTCAAGTTCCCTTGTTTCGTCGGTCAGGTTTTTTATTGAAACTCTCCAGATTTCTGTGTTTGAGTTTCTCGGAACAAAGTAAGTAATTTTACCCTCTAAACCTAAGAAGCGTGTTATAATTGTAGTGTAGCCTTGCCCGTGTCTGCACTCGTAGCTGTCGTAATGCTTATCAATAGTCGGCGCCCAGCTTAGCGATCGGTATTCACCGGTTTTCGGGTCTTTAACCATTACATAACGCCCCGGTCTATCCCACGGCAGACAGTTGTAGCGCATTCTTGTCAGTCTGTTATCTCTTGGGGTTTCCAGGAAAGAAAAGCCTCCGCCGGTGTGTGAGATGAGACCGGCAAACTCATTATTCCATATATAGTTAAACCAAGGTCTTGGAGTTTTAGGATCGGTGATAATATATTCTCTGAAATCTTCTGAGTAGCGTCCGTATTTGTTTTCTGTCATTGCTCTTTGTTCTTCTGAATAAAAATTTTAAAAAAATGATTTTGTAAAAAATGATGTTGTAAAGTACTGATGAAAATCCCATTAAAATTGTTTTTAATCTAAAAAACCCCGAAAGGTAAAAGTGATAAACTGCCAAAGGCTTCAATCAATATCGAATAATGTAAGTTTTAAGTTTTTTAGCGCCAATTTTTACGATCAATTCGTTAGAACCTGAAAGATTTTTGTTTTCAATAATTTCTTCTTCCAAAGTAGCGCGTGAAATGCTTTCAGGTTCGATGCCAAAGAGAACCTTGCCGGAAATTCCTTCATGAGTAGGGTTATAAACTCTTAAAACATACTCGCCGGGTGTCTCAGATTCCGCTTTTTTGAAGCAGCTAAAAATTAGGTTCTCCGGCATAATTTTTAAGAAAGAAAATGCGGGGGGCAACTTGCCCTCACCGTTGAGAAATTCACTGCGGGTGGCAGTAAAACCCTTGTTTCGATCTTCAAAGTCGTAATTATTCTCACCTGATTCTTCCGAACCCTTAGAAGTCATATAATTGCTCCCATCAGATTCGTTCTTTCTCGCTTGTGTTTCGTAATTGCCCATTGCTAATTCTTCTCTGTTTGCGGAAGAAATAACGGCAGAAAGTGGGAGATTATATTTCAAAGCCTCGGGATAAACACTTCCTTCACTCCAGTCACCTTTAAATGGATAGAAAGCAAGTTCAAAAGTTTGCTTACCCAAACATTGCGAACCCTTCATAAACGAGTAATCTTCAACAGCACTGGGCGAAATAACATAGTTAAAAGACCTAAAAAGTGTAATTGCAATTGTGTTATGCGTATCGGGCAAAACTTCGTACTCTTTTAGCCCTTTTGAAAAAATTGCCGCACCATTCATGCCGTCTGAAACCGCCATGAATTGATGCATGGGGAAATCGTACATAGGCTGTTCGATCCAGTCGGAAGTGTCGGGTCTTTCAACAGATCTTTCCACCACATCGAATTGCCCTTCACCGTAGTGATATTTAATCTTTAAGCCTGTAGGAAAAAGCAGCCTTAATCTGTGGCTTTCGGCTTTGTTGTTCACTACAACTTTAATTTCCACTTTTTTTGAACCTTTTTGCAAGGTTATAAAAATCTTAACCGGCAGCAGAGTAAACTCAGGATTTCTGCTGTGCCTTTGCGCCAAATTATACGGGAGTGAAATTGACTGCCGGACTAAGACAGTGGCTGAATGATGAGAGTTTTCTATCAGACGAACCCTTGCCGAAGAACCATCAGTGGAAACAAAAGGCGGAAGTGGTTTATTTACCCACGCATGACCTCCTTCACCTTCATCATAAAGCACCCCAAGGTTGTTATAGTAAAAACCCGTTTCTTTGTGGAAAACATTGAATGTGCCGTTATCGTTAAAAGTAACCTGTAAAAACTCGTTGTTAAGTTTTGTCTTCTTTTTCTTTCCGGTTGCTATAAATTCCGCTTCGATTGGAGCGAAAGAGTCGGGCAAAACGGCAAAAGAAGTGTAGCCAAGTGGTGCGATACCTTTGAGTGAAACCAACACTTCGTATCTTTTGGTTTTAAGGTACATCGGTCGGTTTATCATCTGTTCGAGGACAGGCTCAACATCCGAACTTTCTAAGATTGAAAGCGGGAGGCCGGCACCTGTTTCATCTATAATTTTCAACGAACCTGAATCTGCCCTTTCGGGAATATCAATCATAAGGCGCATCGTTTCGTTTCGTTCATAAGAAGTGGGGTTGAAAACAGTTAAAAACTGCGGAAAATCGGGGTGCGCATCTTTTCCGAGCTTTCCGGTATGATCAATTTTTGTAATCAGATATTTGCATGCTCTTTCAAACACGCCGGTTGAAATCTCCTCAGTTTGTTTGTAACGCCACATCATATCTTCGTGAATTGCATCAAGTGAGCAACCGCCGATTGAATCATGAGCTGAATTTTGAACCAAATAATCCCACGCCAAATCGAGAAATTTATCATTAATATCCCGCCCGACAATTCCTGAAAAAGCGTTGAAAGGTTCGGCATAAAATTGCAGCAGATTTTCAACCTCAAAATTTCGCTGTTTCAGGTACATTCGTGCGCTTGTTGTGTAGCCGTACATATTTCCGCTTCGTGCGTCAAACTGCGAACTTCTTCTTTCTCCCGTTACGAATGAAGCTTTTTCTTCATCAAAAGACTCAGCCAACAAATTTGCATAATCTTCCAAAGTTGAGTGAACAACCTTGATTCCGGGAAAATCTTCCTTAATATCTTTAATTATCTGAACGGTTTTCTCGTTAGGGCCGGAGGAATCGTGCCCTTCCATCCAGATTACATGAGGTGTTGTGAAGTCATCGGCTTGCTTGCCAATAATATCCTCAACCGCCGGTTTAATGTTTTCGCGGAAATAAAGATCAGGATACTCTGCCATGAAGAAATCTTCCCGGTAAAGTCTTTCATCTGCAAAATGGAATAAAACACCCCCCTTGTTCCAAGGGTGCTCAACATCGTAAGGGGTCTCGTCGTGCACTACAGGTCGATAAATGTAAAAATAGAAATTGTAACGCGGCATGGTTGAAAACCGGGAAGCGAGGGCGGTTGTACCGTCAGCACCCTCCCAGAGGAATTCAGCCTTGGGTGACTCCAAAGAGTTAACACCGCGATAGAACATTATTAACTCAATTCCAAATTCTTTGTAAATTTGCGGAAGTTGTGAAATTTGCCCCCATGAAAAAGGGGAGTATCCGATTTTTGAAACCCCGCCGTGCGCTTTTGAAACTTTGTGCCCAATTAACAAATTACGAATTAAATTTTCGCCGCCAACCTGAAACTGCTCGGGCAATATATACCATGGCCCGATGAAAATCCGCTTTTCTTTAACTAATTTAACGAACCGCTCTTTATTCTGTGGTTTTACTTCTAAGTAGTCTTTTACAACAATAGACTGGCTGTCTAAATGAAATGCCCGGTATTCGGGGTTGTTTTCGAGAATATCAATCACTTTATCGATCATATCGACGAGCATTTGTCTGTTTCTTTGGAAGGGGAATCTCCACTCCCGGTCCCAGTGCGTGTTGGAAATTACATGGAAAATCTTGTTGTCTATCTGTTTGTTAAAATTTGCGTTTTCTTTGGGGTTATAATTTTCGTTAAGTTTCGGCATAAAAGTGTTTGATGAGGTTTATGGTTTTAAGTGATATTGAATCTGTAAAGTGTAATGAGTTTTACAAGGTTTAACAAAGTTTACGAAGTTTAATGGTACTCACAAAGTTTAATGAAGTTTAAGAAAGAGTTGCTTTTTGAAAATAACTTCGGGCAACCCATCGTGTGCGATATATGCTGCAGCATTCAGGTTATGCCCCGCAGTTTGCGCGAAAGGCACGGCTACTGCAAGCCCAATTCCCGCAGCCCTGATGGCTACATTTCCGCTTTCTGAATCTTCAAAACCAATTACCCTGTTGAAGCGCTCAACCGGTACGGCAAGTTTATGCAGTGCTATTGAATAAAGGTCACGAAAAGGTTTCAGCCTGATTTCACTTGAATCGGAGGCAGTTACAACCGCATCATAAAAAGAGTTATGATTTCTAAAGAGTGCGGTTAGTTCGGCAGTTTCTTCTTCCGGCAACTTTAACCCCGAAATTACACTTCTGAAAATGTTAAACACCTGTGCGAGCACAATATCCGCTTCGTACTTAATGGATGAAGTAACAACTGCAATTTTCACCGGTTTCCGGTCAAATTTTGCCGAAAGATGTTGCAAAGCCGCCATTTTGGTTTCCGGATCGTCAATTTCTTTTTCTAAAAGTTGGAGGTGTTGCTTAATGAAATTCTCAAATTTTCCGAAAGATTTGTGCAGCTTGCCTTTAAGCAAAAGCAAAAGAAGCAACGCCCCGCTCATAGGTTCAATGAGATGGCGATCCGGAGGCAACCCCAATTCACGCACTATTTTTTCACCGTTTCCGGTTGAAATTAGCGCCAGGATTTCGTGATATCTTGCGTAATAAATGTCAATAGCTGCCCTTACCGCGTCATTTTCGGTATCGATTTTGCAATCGTTGAAATTTTTTTCTATGAGTTCGTGTACTGCAGAACATTGTTCAAAATTTCCAATTCCCGTTTCAATTACGGTATCAAGTTCAGAAGCAAACTGAAGTTTATTAACACCAAAAGAAAGGAGATTGTTTTTAACCTCTGCAATTCTTGATGGGTCTTTCCCAAAACAGAGAGTTCTGACGGCAGCTTTGATAAAGAACCGTTTAAGTGCCTCTGTTTTAATTTCTTTTTTGTATGTTTTAACTAAGTATTCAACATGTTTAGTTGTACTGTTACCGATGATATGGGGGTAGTCGTTGGTTTCATCCAGCCCATGCCACTCATCGCAGGTCAGCCTCCCGGTGATACAACGAACCATATATTCAAGTGAATGAATGCAAAGCACTTCTGTGGTTGTTGTTGTACCATCCATATCCATCACGACTGCGTCAAGTTCATCCAACTCGCGGAATTTTTTTGCAAGCGGCACCACTTCGTGCTTCGGAAAGATATAGCCGGGGTTTTCGATTAAAGCGAAATCATCACCAAGCCCGTTCTGCCAAAAGGGGAGTTCGGCTTTTGAAAAATATTTGAGTGACATTTTAACTGCCGCGGTATTTCATCAATAGCTTAAAACCTGCCTTTAACAACTGTTCAGGCTCTTCAGCCGAATCTCCCTCTGCATAAAAGCGCAATAAAGGTTCCGTTTCAGACCCTCTGATGAGCAACCAGCGACTGTTCCCCTCGAAAGTCATTTTTATTCCGTTTGTGCCGCCTTTTGCGTTCATAAATCCAAATGATTTATCAACTTTAAACCCCGACATTTTTTTCGGAAGTTTTGTAAAAAGCTTTGAAATTAGCTTCATTCTGTCGGGTTGGTCGTAATGGTGGTCGATTCTGTCATAAAAAACCTTTCCCCATTTTTTCCTTTTCTCGGCAACCAACTCGCTTAACTTAGTATAGGGAGATTCAGAAAGCATTTCAAGCATAATCAGGGCAAAAAGAAGTCCGTCACGCTCCGGGATGTGCTCTGCAATTCCAAAACCACCGCTTTCTTCAAAACCCATTGCTACACCTCCGGAGAGCATCTCCTCGGTGATATATTTGAAACCAACCTGAGTTTCACGAACTTTTCGATTGGGGCTTACAACGCTGTAGATTTTGTTGGTAACGGAAACTGTTTTAACTACATCTCCCTCGAGCAATTCAGAAGAAGAGAGATAATCGGTAAACAACAGAATTGTCTCCTGAGCACTGAGCCATTCGCCGTTATCCAAAACGAAGGCTACGCGGTCTGCATCACCGTCAGTAGCAATCCCAAAAGCGTAGTCACCTTTTAATATCTCTTCTTTTAGAGGTTTTAAGTTTTTATCGATCGGTTCGGGGCTTCTTCCGTTAAATTGCGGATCGGGTGCCCCAAAAATAGTTTTGGATTCAATTTTTTGGCGCGAAAGAAGCTCTTCAAGCACTGTTCCGCCGGCACCTCCCATGGAGTCAATTAACAGTTTCAGCCCTTTTTTTCGCGCTGACTTGAAATTTAATCTTTCTAAAATCTCGGTGAAATAATCCTCCAGTAAATTTTCGGTTTTGTAATTATCGGATATTTGCACCAGATTATAGTTCAACAATGCTTCAACCGCAGCGGTATCTTTGGTTAAGAAAGGCCCGCCGTAGCTTCCCTTAAATTTAACGCCGTTATAAACCGCAGGGTTATGACTGGCTGTAATCATCACACCGGCGGCGTAACCACCATGTTTCACTGCAAAAGAGAGAACAGGCGTAGGGGTTACTCTGTCACTTACAATTGCTGTAATACCGTTCCCGGCAAGGACACGGGCAAAAAGAACAGCAAATTCTTTCGAGTTTTTTCTTCCGTCGAAACCAATTACAACCGAGGGGGCAAGCAGTTTGTGAACCGACCCCAGCAGATAGTCAGCAAAAGCCTGCGCTATGCACGCAATTGATTTGTTCGTAACCTCTTCATCAAGAATACCACGCCATCCATCGGTTCCAAAAACAATATTCTTCGTGTCCGTCATAAATTTTTCCGTGTTATTTGATTATGATCTATTAATTTCAATCATTGCGTAACAATCATTTGTTCGTTCAGTTAGTTCATTCATTTAGTTACGATTATTTGGTTCTTTCGTTTAGTAACAATCATTTGTTCGTTCAGTTAGTTCAATCACTTCGTTACGATTATTTAGTTACAATCATTTTAATAGCAGCACTGTTATTGCCGGCGTTTAAGCGAAATAAATAAACACCGGAAGCCAACGAAGAAGCATCGAAAACCAGAGAATGCTGCCCGGCTTGAAACTCACCGTTAACCGGAACCGCCACTTCCTTACCCATTATATCGTAAACCACACCGCTGACGAAACCACCGATTGGCAGATTGAACCTAATAACCGTCTCGGGGTTAAATGGGTTCGGGTAGTTTTGAAACAGTGCAAACTGCTCCGGGTTCAGTTCCTCTTCAACGCCGGTGAATGTGCCGTTGAACTGCAGATTATCCAAATAGAGATACCCTTTATCATCGCCTCCGGAAATCTGCTTAACAACTAAACCCTTGAAAAGTTTGTTGCCGGCTGTGTTATCAACGGTTACATTCAAGAACTTCCACCCGTAATGGGTCAGAGTACCCATGTTAACTAACTCTTCAGAGTCGCCTTGAATAACTAAGGAGATGTTTTGGTCGTTCAAATCAGTAAACACCCAAACTCCCACCGATGAAATCCCTTGCGGAAGCGGCTGCCCGGTTGATTTTGTAAGGTAAATTTTGCCGTTTTCGTTCCCGGTAAACCCAAAGGAAAGTTTACCCGAGAACAAGCCTCCTATTTTTCTGTCGCCGGTTATTGTGAAGCCGGTTGTTGTGGTATCAGCACCTACAGTGTTGGAATTGGCAAGGGGTTGAACCCAAGAGCCGTAGCCTTCGAATCTGTCTATTACTGTGCCTTCCGTGTAGGAAGTTATCGGCACATGAAAGTCTAATATTATCGGGGCGGAAAGTTTATTCCCGATTTTATCTTTTATTGCCTCGCCAATAGTAAGCGTGTAAAATTTGCCTTCTGTGAAAACATTTGTCGTTTTGAATGTGAGAACGCACTTTTCACCGTTCCAGTTGTAGTTAATGGGTGAAAAATTAAGGGAAGTGTTGCCTTCTTTAATTGTCAGATTTTGTTCGTAGTTTACAATTTCTTCGTCAAAAACCAACATCACTTCAGCCAAAGAGCTTACATCCGAACCGGTCGGATAAGCCTTTAACAACTGTGGCGGGTTATTGTCGGGTGGTGTTGTGGTAAACACGAGAAAGTAAGGGTCGCCGGGGGTTCCGTCGCCATTGCCGTCGATTGGAGTTCCGTGAATATTTTTTGCGATGGTATCAATTTTAAGTGTGAATTGTGTTGAAAACTCCCAAAGCCCCACGGGTGAAATAACCACTTCAGAAATCGAGGGAAAAGAAACAGAAAAAGAATCTGCAGGCGAAATGGAAATGGCCTTTCTCACCGAAGTTGTATCCATCTGAAGACTAAACCCGATGTTAATCTGTTGATACGCCTTTACATTATTTGCCCCTGAAGCAGGAAAAGCGGAAACAACTTTCGGAGCGATGGAAGTAATAAGCGCAAGAACATCAGTTCTTACATTTGGCAAATTGTTGTTATAAAAAGCAGTTCCCGGGCACTCGGTTGAGCAACCATCCCTATGCCCGCTGATATGATGGATTGTTCTGCCCGAAGTGGGATGATAAGAAATACCAAGCGGATCGATCCCTTTTTGGTCAGCTTTCCACGCCAAAATTTTAGCCAAAGAGGAAAGGGTAGCCTGCTTCGGCGAAACAGTGGTGTAGGTACCCAGAAGGCAAACACCCATAGTACCGCTGTTATAACCACAAAAGTGGGCGCCAATAACATTATCACCACCACCTCTGCCTTCATAAATAACCCCGTTGGGGTCGATCAGGTAGTTGTAGCCGACATCGCACCAACCGTTAGTAACAGTGTGCAACTGGTAAATCGAGCGAAGGATAGCAGGCCAATCAGATACATTGTTTGCTCCGGCTGAGTGATGTACTATCAGGTGAGTTACATTTGTTGAACTGGGACCACAATTGGTTGACTGACCAATCGGGCAGCCCCAACCGGTTCTGGAAACTACCGGTGGTTTTGGGTATGTATCTTCTGTGTTTAAAGACGATGTTGGTTCAACGGGAACCGATTTCCCCGGGTTTATCATTACCACTTCAATACTTCGTATTACTACACCGGCTCTTTTAGCCCTAACTGTAACTGAATATTTTTTAGCATCTGCTTCTGCTATGAAAAGCGGAGTAACAAGATGGTAGCGGGTTTCGACAGGGTCTTGGTCATCATCGATTTCAAGTTTTTCGGATTTACCGTCAACAGTGAGCGTAAAAATAAGGTCTTCTGCGTCGTGAAAAGAACCTTTAACGCTGATTGCCATCGCAATGAATGGAGCATTTTCAACTTTTGGAAAATTAAACACAGGGGTTTTAAACAATGCGTTTTCGCGTTCAGAGGTCAGAAAGCTCTCCGGGCTTAAACTAAAGCCTTCAGAAATTTCTGATCCCTGCAACGAAACGGAATTTCGGTATTCTTTAATTTCCGGTTGTAAATTTTGTGCACCAATAGTGAGCATCAGCAAAACAACAAAAGAAAGTATGCGCATAGTAAGTCTTAAATCTGTTTAATATTTATAAAAATCAAATAATTCAATCTCAAAGTTACAACGATTTTGTGATTGAATGTGTGTTGATTGTTAGAACTAAGTGCAAAAGAATGTTTTTGTTTAAATTTGGATAATTTATTACAAAATTATTGGAAAAACAGAGATGAAAAAATCGCTTCTGCTATTTTTGGTTTTGTTGGTTTTTGCCCCTTTCACGCATCACACTACTTTCAAGAACATTGCTTCATCTAACCATATTGCTCCTTCCAAGCGTTTCTCCGTGCAACAGTACTATAATTTGGGTGAGCTTACATTGGTTTCAGGTGAAATTTTGAAAGATACAAAAGTTGGATTTAGAACTTTTGGAAAAATGAATGCCGAAAAATCAAATGTGGTCGCTTACTTAAGTTGGTATGAAGGTTCATCCCAGGAGATGATTGGGTTGTTAGGCAGCAATAAATTTATAGATACCAACAAATATTTCACAATTTTGGTGGATGCACTCGGGAATGGGGTTTCAACCTCACCTTCAAACTATGTGGATAAGCAGCACTTCCCCGATATATCTATTGAAGATATGGTTAACAGCCAGTATCAACTTTTAACGAAGCATTTTAAACTTGAAAAAATTCACGCAATAGTTGGGGGTTCGATGGGAGGAATGCAGGTTTTTCAATGGATGGTTTCTTATCCGGGGTTTTCTAAGAAATATCTCCCGTATGTGGGCACACCCGTTCTTAGCAGCGTAAACAAAGTGATGATGGAAAGCTCGAAAGATATTTTGGGAGCGGTTGCGAAATATGGGCTTCCGGATAGTGTAGCGACAAAAATTTACGGTATGAATTTTTATCTCTGGTCAAGGACTCCTCACCAATATGACTCTCTTTACACTCCATGGAAATATCAATCTTTGTTAGGTTTTGTTTCCGGAAGAACATCTGACAGAATGACAACCGGTAACCGCATTGCACAGCTTAACGCAATGTCTCATCATGACATCACACGAAAATTTAACGGAAATTTGGAAGCTGCCGCAAAATCCGTGGTGGGGGAAGTGTTTATAATTGTTTCAGAAACTGATCATTTGGTGTTACCGTACCAGTCAATTCAGTTTGCTAAATATCTGAAGTGTGGCTTGCTTGTGCTTCAGAACGACTGCGGGCACTTGGGGCCCAACTGCGAGATGGAGAGAGTATCAAGAGCGATTTCAGAATTTTTGGCGGAGTGACGATCTTTGGCGAAGTGGTAATTTTTGCGAAATGGCATTTTTAGCGTACCGGCAGGAAGAGGGGAGTAAACGGAAATATGTTCTTACTAAAAAAAGGTTTGCCTATTTTCTGAAGGTTTGTCGAATCTCTCAAGATTTGCTTTTTCCCTCCAGATTTACTTATTTTCTGAGGAAAGGAACGAATTTAACCTTCATAGCTTCCTGGCGTTCTATTTTGCCGCCGGTTTTCTTTAGAATCACTAACGACTGAATATTTCCCTCACCGCCAAGCGGAATAATCATTCTTCCGCCTTCCCGAAGTTGGTCAATTAAAGGTTGCGGCACATCTTCAGGCGAAGCCGTTACAATAATTGCGTCGAAAGGTGCATATTCTTTCCAGCCGAAAAAACCATCGCCGGTTTTAATCTTAATATTTTTATAACCAAGTGATTTCAACAAATTTGAAGCGTTTTTGGCAAGTTCTTCAAAATATTCAATGGTATAAACTTCACCGACAATTTCTGCCAACACGGCAGACTGGTAGCCTGAACCGGTGCCTACCTCCAACACTTTCATGCCCGGTTTTGGATCGACAGTTTCAGTCATATATGCCACAATATAGGGTTGTGAAATAGTCTGATCTAACCCTATTGGCAACGGACCGTCGTCGTAGGCATATTGCCTGTATCTTTCAGGAACAAAGAGGTGTCGCTTCACTCTTCCCATCGCCTTAAGCACTAATGGGTTAGTAATTCCTCGCGCGCGGAGTTGTTCCTCCACCATAGCATTCCGTTTGCTTGAATACTCATCGTCCATTTGTTCATCGGTCATAACTTCCGTTTTTTCAGGAAGTTCCTTAGCTTGTTGGATAGAATCTTGCCCTTTAGCAGCTGAATCGTGGTTGCTGTTGCCGGTATTGTTGCATCGAAACACTAAAAAAGTGAGACCGGCAAGAATAAGAGGGGCAAGAATAAAATATGCAGTTCTTTTACTTTTCATAGAAATTTAATTATTACGGGTAAAAATAAAAAAGTTTCTTGAATTTTTGCCTATCTTTTCCATTTTTTGGGTGTAATTAATTTGTTTTTTCAGAAACTATAATTATTTTTACATTGTCATTGTAAGCGTTTACATTAAAGATGAGGATTAAATGGCTGAGGTAAGGCTCAATAATATTTCTAAAGTTTACGACGGCGGCAATAAGGTCGTTCATTCCGTATCAATTGACATTCACGACAGAGAGTTTGTTGTGTTGGTGGGGCCCTCCGGTTGCGGAAAAACAACCACTCTTCGAATGATTGCAGGTTTGGAAGAGATTTCCGACGGCGATCTTTTCATCGACGGTCAAAAGGTGAACAACCTTCCGCCGAAAGACCGGGATATTGCGATGGTTTTTCAAAACTATGCGCTTTATCCTCATTTAAGTGTTCGGGAGAACATGGCGTTCGGCTTGAAACTCAGAAAAATGAAAAAAGAAAAAATTGAAGAAAGAGTTAATGAAGCCGCAAAAATTTTAGAACTTGAAGATTATTTAGACCGGAAGCCTAAGGCACTCTCAGGCGGGCAAAGGCAGCGGGTCGCTGTTGGAAGAGCTATTGTAAGAAAGCCTAAAGTATTTCTGTTTGATGAACCATTAAGCAATTTAGACGCAAAACTTAGGGTTCAGATGAGAGCGGAAATTTCACGCCTGCACAAACAACTGGAAGCAACCATGATTTATGTAACTCACGACCAAGTGGAGGCAATGACGATGGGGGATAGAATCTGTGTGCTGAACGGGGGGTATGTTCAGCAATTTGATGAACCGATGAATCTTTACGAAAAACCGGCTAACAAATTTGTTGCGGGGTTTATTGGGTCGCCGGCGATGAATTTTATTGAAGGCAGGTTATTGCGCAACGATGGGCTTCTGTTTGAAAGTAGAGGTGGTGCATTAAAAATTGATTTATCAGACTTAGGTATTGAAGATAAACTGAAAAATTGCGAAACCGTTTTTGCTGGCATCAGACCGGAACATTTTAAGGTTTCAACAACGACAGAAACTGCAGCTGATATTATTTCAAATAGTGATAATTTGGCTGATGGTGTTACTGATAAAGGTTCTGTGCCAAGTCCAATCTCTGAAACAGGATCATCGACTTACAAAACCGGTACAAAAGAAATTTCTGAAAGCGACACTTCACGCAAAAACATCGTTGAAAACGAACCGGAAACCAAAACTCCACGCAAAAACAAAATTGAAATTGAACCCGAAATCGTAGAACTGATGGGGAACGAAGAATACCTTCACTTCTTTATCGAGGGAGTTAAATTTATCGCGAGGGTTTCAACCGGGAGAAGGTTTAAAACCGGCGAAAAGGTTAATTTGGAATTTGACCCATCCAATGTTCATCTTTTCGACTCTAAGAGTGAGCGCAATCTTTTACTGAATTAGGCGCAAAAATATTCCAATGGTAGGTTAAATTAAATCGCAATATTTACCGGCTGCAGTATCAAATGCACTGTATGTAATCAGGCTTCTCTATTTGTTTAGTTAAGCGCAAAACCAATCGGTCCCTCTTTTTTGATTAGCTTTTGCATTTTTATGTAAGGCATTTCCAATTGAGTCGGACCCATAACATACGGGCCAATTTCATACAGGTTATAGTGAAAAAGAAGCCCGCTCTCGGTTATCTTGAAATTTTCATTTAAGACAAACTTTCCGTCGGTGAAAAAATATCCTTCCTCATTCAAATCTTTTCCGGTTAAATCATTGTTGATCCTAAAAGCATTCTCTGCCAATTCGGTTAATTGTTCGATACCACCGGTAACCAATAAATCACTAAGGCTAATTTTTTTACCCGTTTTAATCAGGTAGTTTTCATAGTAAGTCAGCCCTGAACCATGAGCACCACCGGAAAATTCCTCCATTTCGTTGGTTAATGTGATTACACTGTTATTAGTAATGGTGAGGGTTGTAGAATTATTGTACCATAATTCAGCGAAATAATCAACATTCTCCAAAAAAGTTTCATAATCAATCAGCATGTTATTAACACGCTCTTCAACGCTTTGGTCTTCTGTTTCTAAAAGTTTATTTATCGAAGAATTGAGAGTTTTTGCAAGTTCCGGGTTTTGACCGCTTTCGTTAAATAAAGGATAAGAGATTGAAACGGTGAATGATCCGCCAATTTCTTTGTTTTCGTTATATTTTACCTTGTCAATTTGTACTATAGTGTACTCAGGCACTTGTGCATAAACGCTGATAAATAGAGAGAAAAACAAATACAGTGATAATTTTGGCATAACCTATACAGAAAAGTTACTGAGGCTGCACCGATAAAGGATATCTTACAGCCTCAGAAAAAGAGAGAATATTTTTTAATTAGTTGTTTATTGAACTAAAATTGCCAGAGGGCTTTTTTTGGAAATCGAAGTTTGAATTTTTGTATAAGGTATCTCCACTTCAAAAGTTCCGGCAGAATAGGGTGCAATTGAATAAGTATTATAGAAGAAGTAAAGCCCTTTTTCAGTAACCTTGAAATTATCAGTCAATACAAAATTTCCATCTTCAAAATCAAATCCTTCATAGGATAAATCTTTGCCGACTAAATCATAATTCTTTCTGAAAATTTCTTCTCCGGCAGAATTAACTTTCAAAAATTGTTCTCCGCTAAAAAGATCTTCAATATTTAATCTTTCCCCGGTGCTGATCAGATAATTATCAAAAATTGCGACCGCATTTGGGTGAGCTCCGCCGAGAAACTCATCCTGGTTGGTTTCCAGCGAAAGAATATGATTTTTTACCACTTCAACAGAAATGGTAATATTCTGATACCAGTCCCCGGCTATCTCATCTTCTTCACTTAATCCCACAAAAGAGCCAATAGCTTCATCAACAGCTTCTTCTATTGTTTGATTTTCAATGCCTAAAATTTCTTCAACTTTTTTGTTTAAAGTTTTTGCGAGATTGGGGTTTGGTCCATTTTCGTTAAATACCGGAAATGAATAAGCTAAAGCCAATTCTGAACCGGCTTTATTTTTTTCTGTTCTGTTCACCTTTTTAGTGGTGTATTCAGGTACCTGTGAGTATGATATCGTAAAAGCAAAAATTGCAATTAAAAAAAGGAATTTTTTCATTAGTAATCTTTCTTTTTTAAATTGTTAACTTAATTAAAAATAATTAGAAATAATTAACCCGTAATGCATGATATCAAAGCCCTTTCCGGAATTATTTAGCAAATTTTGCTAATGGACCGTCTTTCTTAATCAAGTCTTTAATAGCCGAATAGGGGATTTCAAACTCAGTTATTCCCTCTGCGTATGAAGCAATTTCATATTCATTGTAGAGGAACGAAATACCGGTTTTGGTGAAGATATAGTTATCGTTAAGATGGAACTTATCGTCTTTAAACCAGTAGCTTCCCTCCAAACTAAAATCAGCCGTAAGCCCTTTTAGGTCTCTGAAGATTTTTTCACCGAGTTTGGTCAATTTCTCAGAATAACCGGCAACCAAAACATCATCTAAGTGTATTGGTTTTAAGTCAGGGAAGCTGAAATTAGAATATCCAATGATAAATCCACCATGCGCACCACCTAAGTAAGTTGCAACTGAATAGGTAAAGTTACCAATACCTTCAGTGGGTGTTGAGTATTCAAGTTGTTTATTTACATAAAAACCACCGCCCCAATCATCATCGCCAATATCATTAAGAAATTCTTTATAGGAGGCAACCAAGCTGTCAAAATTATTCATAACCGGTGACTCTTCATCAGTGGTAATCTCGGTAACCATTGTGTTTAATTTATCAGCAATCTTACTATCGGTACCACTTCCTTCAAATTTGGGGTATTTCAAGTAAAAAGTAACAACTGTATCAGCGTTATTTTTAGGGCTCGTGTATCCCTTATCTATCGTAACTGTTGAGTATTTTAAGCCTGATTGGGCATGGCTAAAGGTTATTAACAAAGGCAGAAGTAGTATTAAAATCCTTTTCATTATTTTTATCTTTCTTTTATCTTGTAGTAAGTTAGAGTGTTAAACTAAGATATTTTTAATAAGGTTCCCGGGCAAGTATTTACTCTTCCAAGAGATAGCCTTCGGCGATGTCGGGAGAAATATTGGAAAGAAATCTCGAGGGTTTCGAAAAAGTAACACCCATTTCGCGGTCAAACACTTTCATCGGGTATGAAATGAACAAATTTTGCTTTGCCCTGGTAGCTGCAACATACATCAGTCTCCTTTCTTCTTCTAATCCCTCAGCAGTTTCTATTGAACGAATTGAAGGGAAAAACCCGTCAATAGCATGCATAATAAAAACTGAGTGCCACTCAAGTCCTTTAGCAGAATGAATTGTGCTGAGTGTAAGTTTCTCATCTTCTTTATCGGGGTTCTCAAGATCGGAAATTGAATCCAACGGTGGTTCAATTGCCATATCGGAGAGAAATTCTTCCAATTTGGTGTATTTTTCCGTAATGTTCAGCAAAGTGTCAATATCTTTTGATCTTTTGTTAAAGTCGTCGTATAAGTCTCTGAAAAGAGGCATGTAATAGTTAACCACAAGCTGCGCTTTTTCCGTAGGAGTGCCTTCTTTAACGAAGATTTTCCGCATTGCTGTAAGCAGTTTAAGGCACTTAGTGGCAAAAATTGAGTTTGCACACTCAGAGGTTTCTTTTGTAATAGTAGCTTTACCGGATGATATTTCATCCAATATTTTTCGTGCAGTTTTGGGTCCTATTCCCGGGTGCATCATCAGAATGCGGTACCAACTAACCAAATCCAACGGGTTTAGCAACACCCTAAGAAAAGCGAGAATATCTTTAATATGCGCAGCTTCAACAAATTTAATTCCGCCAATTTTAACAAAGGGAATGTTAGCTTTAGTAAGTTCAATTTCCAGATCGAATGAAAAGAACGATGATCTAAAAAGGACAGCGATGTCGGTAAGCGGCACCCCTTCTTCCCTTAGTTCGAGTATTTTCTGAACGATGAATCTGCTCTGCATATTTTCGTTCTCGGAAGCGATAATGTAAGGAAGCTCACCATCCGGGCGGAAAGAATAGAGTGATTTCTCATATTTCCAGATAGCCGCATCCTGAACCTTGTTTGCAAAAGTTAAAATTTGTGGTGTGCTGCGGTAATTTTCTTCCAATTTAATCAAAGTTGTGCCGGGGAAAAGTTCAGGGAATTGCATTATGTTTTTGAAACTTGCACCACGGAATGAATAAATCGACTGTAAATCGTCCCCGACAACCATGATGTTTTTATTGGTCTGTGTAAGAGCTTCAACCAACTCTGCCTGCAGGCGATTCGTATCCTGATACTCATCAACCATGATGAAGTTTATTGAATCTAAAATTCGCTTGGCAGTGGGTGAGTATTCGAAGAAGAAATCACGCAGAGTTATCAACAGGTCGTCAAAATCTAAAAGATTGTTTATCTTTTTGTAAATTGTGTATTCCGATTGAATTTGCACAATTCTATCCAACAACTTAGAAAAATGCGGATATTCTTCGTCAACAATTTCATCAACAGGTCTGCCGGTGTTTGCACTTAAACTGAAGATTTTAAATAGAGTTTGTTTGTTCGGGAACCTTGTTTTTTCTTCAACAGCGGGGGATTCGGAACGAATCAAATTAACCACATCTTCGGAATCACCCTGATCCAGAATTGTAAAGTTTGGTTCTAAGTGTGCAGCGACGGCATATCGCCGGAGGATAGCGTTTGCGTAAGAATGAAAAGTTCCCCCTTGGATTTTTGAACACCTTTTATCGAGCAGAATTTCCGCACGGTGCATCATCTCGTTTGCAGCTTTTCGAGTGAAGGTGAGCAATAATATGGAAGTGGGATCGTACCCAATCTCAATTAACCGGGCGACACGATAAACCAAAGTGCGGGTTTTCCCTGAACCCGCACCTGCAATAATTAAATAACTTCCGTCTTCAGCCCGTGCCGCTTCATATTGAGCAGGGTTAAGAGAATTAACATAATCTATCGCAAATTTCGATTCGTCATAATCTTTGATCAACCGATCCCGATTAGTAACGCTCCGTAATTTAATTACTTTCAGACTCTTATCCACTTAGCCCGGCGTCTGTTAAGAATTTCACTAAGAATAACTGCGTCTTTGAATTGTTGCTTGTCTCTCAACTTTTCAATAAAATGACGGCTTCTGCTGTAAGTTGAAACCTCACCACCACCAATATGTTCAGGGGTACGGGCTATGCCGGTCCCTTCCAACTCTCGCGCTAATTCTTCAATTGAAAGTGGTTCCTGAAATTCAGTGGCGTATAACTGCGCTTCAGCTGAAAGACTATAGTCATCAAAGGTAATCAACGACTCTTTTTTTCTAAATTCCTGAGGATTCAGTTCTTTCTTTTTATATTCCTGATACTGTGGTTTCTTCACAGTTTCTTCAAAAGGTTGATAATTCGATTCCTTACCGGGTTCACTACCCCTTGAAGTATAGGAAGAGCGTTCTTTTTCTTTTCTCAGGACATTTCCTCTCCCAAAAAGAGCCTCTAACTCGGCAAAAGCATCGCTGGAGCTTTGTTCAGAGCTGTAGGGTTTATAGGTTGTCGTTGTAGTCGTAGTTGTATTTTTATAAACCGGCGGTTGCGGCTTAGTTCCTTTTCTTCGTGGTGGAGGGGCCGGTGGAGTTTGAGGCTTCTTTTTCAGCCCACCGATGATTGAAAAGAGAAAGAAAATTACGAATACAATAATCTCAACTAAGTTATCCATAACTAACTTTGGGGTTTACCTTTTGTATCATCAGGTTTAGCGATGGCATCGCGCATGTTTGTATCAGCCTGAACATTTTTTATGTTGTAATAGTCCATTATCCCAAGGTTACCCGTTCTGAAAGCTTCAGCAATAGCGAGGGGAACTTCAGCTTCAGCTTCAATAACCTTAGCCTTTTGTTTAGCCACTTCGGCGTTCATTTCCTGTTCAAGAGCAACAGCTGCGGCTCTTCTTTCCTCGGCTCTTGCACGGGCGATTTGCAGATCAGCCTGAGCCTGGTCAGCCTGAAGTTTTGCTCCTATATTTGCACCCACATCAACATCAGCGATATCAATGGAGAGAATTTCAAACGCTGTGCCGCTATCCAACCCTTTGCTGAGCACTACTTTGGAGATTGAATCCGGGTTTTCTAACACTAATTTGTGGCTTTCGGAAGAACCGATTGTCGATACAATTCCTTCACCAACTCTTGCAAGAATTGTTGCCTCACCGGCACCACCGACTAATCGGTCGATGTTTGTTCTGACGGTAATTCTTGCGACTGCTTTAAGCTGGATACCATCTTTAGCCATTGCCGCAACTAAAGGAGTTTCAATAACTTTAGGGTTAACCGACATTTTAACGGCTTCAAGAACATCCCTTCCGGCAAGGTCTATTGCAGTTGCACGGGCGAAAGTTAAATCAAGTTGTGCTTTATCCGCAGAAATCAGTGCATTAACTACTTTGTCAACATTTCCACCGGCAAGAAGGTGGGCTTCAAGTTTTGGGATTTCCACTTCAATACCCGCTTTTGTTGCTGTGATTTTTGCCCTTACAATTACATGCGGGTTAATCTTTCTCAGCCTCATTCCGACAAGGTCTTTGAAGATTTTGACCTTCACGCCCGATGAAAGAGCAGTGATCCACAGACCAACGGGAACAAAATAGAGAAAGAACATTAAAAATATTAGTGCCGCAACAATTACAAAAATTGAGACACCGGTTAACATATCAGGTGACATCGTTTTAACTCCAATAAAGATTTATTATAAGACTTAGAAAGATAATGAAATTTTCGCAAATATTAACAGACAATTTCTCTTTGCGAACAAAATAGAACCCTGTTTTGTTTAAATAATAAAAGACAAAGTTGTGTGCGTTTGGTCAAAGTTAAATTGTGGATTTTGGTTTGAATTGCATATTTTTGTAAGAATTTACTATATTTGGTTTAATTAAATAATTAAAAATTTAGGATTCAGAAAATGGATGGAAGTTTTTCGGACAGGCTGCAGGATGTGATCCGGCTTAGCCGCGAAGAGGCAGTGAGACTTGGGCATGACTATATTGGTACGGAGCACTTGTTGCTTGGTATCGTAAGAGAAGGTCAGGGAGTGGCTGTCCGGATTTTAAAGAATCTTGATGTTGACCTCCTTGAACTTAAAAAGGTAATTGAAGATTCACTTCGTTCAAGTGGCGGAACACTTACAATAGGTAACCTGCCATTGACGAAACAGGCTGAAAAAATATTAAAGATCACTCAGATCGAAGCTAAAATTTATAAAGCTGATGTTATCGGCACGGAGCACCTTTTGCTTTCATTACTGAGAGATGAAGATACGCTTGCCACACAAATATTGATTCAATTTGGGCTATCTTATGAAAGCGCAAAAAACGAACTGAACAGTTTGCTTTCTGCGCGGGAAAGTTACGGCGACGCCGGCAGCCAGCCACAGGGAAGTGTACCCCCGCCACAAACAAGAAAAGCGGAAAAAACAAAAACACCCGTGCTGGATAATTTTGGGCGCGACCTGACAAAACTGGCGCAGGAAGATAAACTTGACCCCGTAATCGGCAGAGAAACAGAAATTGAGCGCGTTGCACAGATTCTTAGCCGCAGAAAAAAGAATAACCCGGTGTTGATAGGTGAGCCGGGAGTGGGTAAAACCGCAATTGCTGAGGGTTTGGCAATAAGAATTATCGAAAAACAAGTTCCGAGGATTTTGCAGGATAAAAGGGTAGTTACCCTTGACCTTGCGGGTTTAGTTGCCGGTACAAAATACCGCGGTCAGTTTGAAGAGAGAATGAAAGCCCTGCTTGCTGAACTTGAAAAGGCTAAGGAAGTAATCATTTTTATAGATGAGCTGCACACTATCGTTGGTGCCGGAGGTGCTTCAGGCTCGTTGGATGCTTCGAACATGTTTAAACCTGCACTTGCTAGAGGCGACTTCCAGTGTATTGGCGCCACAACTCTTGATGAATACAGAAAATACATCGAGACAGACGGTGCTTTGGACAGAAGATTCCAGAAAGTGATGGTTGAACCGCCAAGTTATGAAGATACAATTCAGATACTTGAGAAATTAAAGGTTAAATACGAAGAACATCATCGGGTACGCTATTCCGATGAAGCCATCGAATCCGCAGTGAAAATGAGCATCAGGTATATAACCGACCGACACCTCCCTGATAAAGCTATAGATGTGATCGATGAAGCCGGCAGCCGTGTGCACATGAGAAATTATGAGGTACCTGAAAACATCCTTAAGTTAGAGGAACAGGCTGAAGAGATAAGAAAACAGAAAGTGGCAGTTGTTAAACAACAAGACTATGAGGAAGCTGCCCGCCTCCGAGATGCAGAGCGAACACTGCTTGCAAAACTGGAAACCGCTAAAAATGAGTGGGAACAGAAATCGAAGGAAGATGTTTTCGATGTAACGGAAGAGGATATTGCTACGGTTGTTGCAATGATGACCGGCATTCCCGTTACAAGGGTTGCGCAAACCGAGTCTGAAAAATTGCTGAATATGGAAGAAGCGCTTTCTTCTGTTATTATCGGGCAGGATGAACCGATTAAAAAGCTGACGCGTGCCATTAGAAGAGCAAGAGCAGGGCTGAAAAACCCGAACAGACCGATCGGAAGTTTTATTTTCTTAGGTCCTACCGGTGTAGGAAAAACCGAACTTTGCAAAGTGCTGGCAAAATATCTTTTTGATACTGAAGATGCGTTGATTAAAATCGATATGAGCGAATATATGGAGAAATTCGCCGTTTCAAGATTGGTTGGTGCACCTCCGGGATATGTCGGCTATGAAGAAGGCGGGCAGTTAACTGAAAAAGTAAGAAGAAAACCTTATTCGGTTGTACTTTTTGATGAAATTGAAAAAGCTCATCCTGATATTTTTTCTCTCTTGCTTCAGGTGCTCGATGAAGGCAGGCTGACAGACAGCCTCGGCAGAAAAGTCGATTTCAAAAACACTATTATAATTATGACATCTAATATTGGTATTAGGGACATAAAAACAACCGGAGGCTTTGGTTTTAACACCGGAGACCATAACGATCAACACGCAAATATGAAAAGCGTGATTGACGACGCCGTGAAGAAACTTTTCAGCCCAGAGTTCCTGAATCGTTTGGATGATCAGATTGTGTTCAGAAGTTTAGACAGGGAAGACATTCTGAAGATTATTGATGTTGAACTGCGCGACTTAATGAAAAATATTCACGAGAACAAATTAGAGCTTGTGGTTGAAGATTCAGCTAAAAACTTCCTGGCTGATAAAGGCTTCGAGCCGAAATTTGGTGCGAGACCACTGAAGCGCGCTATTCAGAGCTATGTTGAAGACCCGCTATCGGAAGAGATTCTGCGCGGTTCTTTCAAAGAAGGCACCACTATTGTTGCCAGACATTTGGACGAAAACGATTTCTTAGTGTTCACGGATGAGAAATCGGCTGAAGTCGGTTCTGACTTAAGCGTGTAAAAATCTTTTAGTTTAATGAGGCTGTTCTTTATTTGGGCAGCCTCTTTTTTACAGTTTATTGGATGTTTTAAACTAAACAGGCCCACCGTTCTCTTTTCAATTGATTGGGCTTTATTAAATTAAAATGGCGGGCGGTTCTTTTTACCGTACAGTTAAAAAGTTTTAACTTTCACTGCTTCAAGGGTTAGAAGATAGTTAGCGTGTATGACTTTTTAAAAGTTTAACAAACAGGAGTAAAAAATGTTAAAATTAACCGATGTTATGGTTGCTGACGAACTAAAAGGCTTGGAGGGATGGGTTAAAGAAGGTGATTCAATTACTAAAAATTACCAATTCAAAGATTTTTCCGAGGTTCTTTCTGCGGTTAATGTAATTGGTGAATTGGCTGAAGATCAGAACCATCACCCTGATATTCTTATGTACGGTTGGAACAAATTGCGCATTACCACTTCCACACACGATGCAAACGGAATAACAGGCAGAGATTTTAAACTTGCCGCTGCAATCGACAAAAAGATAGGAAAAACTGAATGACAGTTAACTTTTAACCCCAATTAAAAGGGAAAAATTTTTTAATTTAGCATATTATAAACTATTGGGTTATCTATGCGACCGTTAAAAATTCTTTTTCTTTTCCTCTTTTTTACTTCAATTTATGCTCAAAGTGAGTTCGATAACCATTTTGTGAAGAAAACTCTTAGAGTCAACTACATACACGCAGGCGATAAAGACAACGATTTTTACTATTTCAAAGAACTGATCGAAGAACCTTTCTGGGGCGGACCGGTTAAGCACTTGATCGATCCGTTTAATTACGGTAAATATAAATTAGAGGTTTTTGATAAAACTTCAGGTAAACTGATTTATACAAAGCACTATTCAACACTCTTTTCAGAATGGCAAACCACTGATGAAGCTGCAAAGGGTGAAAAGGCTTTCGAAGAAAGTGTGGTTATGCCTTTTCCTAAAGCACCAATTAAGATCACTCTTTCCACCCGACAGCCTGACCACTCGTTCGTGAAAAAATTTGAAAAAGAGATTGATCCGAAAAACTATTTCATTAGGAGAGACAGGGATAATGTTTACCCCTCGTTTCCTGTTGTGAATAACGGCGACCCTGCTGAAAAGGTGGATATTGTAATTATTCCGGATGGCTACACTTCGAAAGAGATGGATCAATTCAAGAAAGACTGTAACCGCTTTGCGCAATATCTTTTTAACGCTTCACCCTATAAAGAGAACGCCACTTCTTTTAATATTTGGGGAATTGAAGCCCCCTCGAAAGAGTCGGGAACAGATATTCCGGCGGAAAAAATTTACAAGACTACAGTTGCAGGTTCCACCTTTTACACTTTTGACGAGGAACGCTACCTGATGACGGAAGAATATGACGCCGTGCGCGACCTCGCCGCAAATGCGCCATACGACCATATTTTCATTCTGGTTAACACCGATAAATATGGAGGTGGTGCCATTTATAACTACTATGCAACCTGTGTAAATTTTAACATCTACTCAGAATATGTTTTTGTGCATGAGTTTGGTCACGCATTTGCCTTTCTGGCTGATGAGTATTATACAAGCTCCACTGCTTACAACGACTTTTACCCGCTTCAATATGAACCTTTAGAGCCAAATATCACTACCTTAGTGGATTTCGAATCAAAGTGGAAAGATTTGGTTAAGGAAGATACTCCAATTCCCACCCCTGCAACCAAAGAGTACGAGAAAAAACTGGGTGCCTTCGAGGGGGGCGGTTATGTTGCTAAAGGTGTTTATCGCCCTAAACAGGACTGTTCGATGAAATCAATTTCAGTTGATAATTTCTGCACCGTTTGTAAGCGAGCGATTCAACGAATGATCGATTTTTACACGGATAAATAATGTTTCACTCCGGATTAATTGAATTTAGATGGTATGGAGAGAGTTTCAAACCGTTAACCCGTAGGTGAGTAAGTGATGTTTCAGACCGTTAACCGTAGGTGAGTAAGTGATGTTTCAGACCATTAATCCGCACACTGGTGAAGAAGTTGCGCGTTATGAAGAAATGCAGCCCAAAAAAGTTGAAAATATAATAAACGATGTTCATGCTGCATGGGGTAATTTTCGTTTGACTTCCTTTTCCGAAAGAGGGGCAACACTTCAAAAAATTGCTGCTATTTTGCGTGCGAGGAAAAGAGAGCTCGCCACTTTAATGGCAACAGAAATGGGCAAACCATTTCAACAGGGAATTGCTGAGGCGGAAAAATGTGCCTGGGTTTGCGAATATTATGCTGAAAACGGTGAAAAATTTCTTGCTGACGAAATTATCCCCTCAGATGCAAAAAAGAGCTATGTCTCTTATCAACCCCTTGGTGTAGTTTTAGCAATAATGCCCTGGAATTTTCCGTTCTGGCAGGTTTTTAGGTTTGCAGCACCCGCTATTATGGCGGGTAACTGCGTTCTGCTGAAACATGCGCCAAATGTTACGGGCTGCGCTTTAGAAATTGAAAAAATTGTAAATGAAGCCGGCTTGCCGGGAAATGCCTTCAGAACCATAATAGCGGATATCCCTCAGGTTGAAAATATAATCCGTAATAAAAAAATTGCGGCGGTTACACTTACAGGAAGCACCGGAGCGGGAAGATCAGTTGCTGCTATTGCAGGAAGTGAGATTAAAAAATGCGTGCTCGAGCTCGGCGGAAGCGATCCATATATTGTAAGCGACACTGCGGATATCGATCTTGCTGTTAAAGCGTGCATAACAGGCAGATTTTTAAACGGTGGGCAAAGTTGCATAGCAGCCAAACGATTGCTAATATTTTCAGGAATTTATGATGCGTTCAAAACCCGCTTTTTGGACGCTGCAGTTGCTCTGAAATCGGGCGATCCAATGGATGAAAACTCGTTTATTGGTCCTATGGCACGGGCTGATTTAAGGGAGGCGCTTCATAAACAGGTAGTGGAAACTATAGCTAAAGGTGCGAAATTATTAACCGGCGGATACATACCGGAAGAAGTGGGTTTTCATTATCCGGTAACCGTTTTGGAAGAACCCACACTTGACTCACCGGCTTGCACGGAAGAAGTGTTCGGTCCTGTTGCCATTCTGATAAAAGTAAACGGTTTAGAAGATGCGCTGAGAATTGCCAATTCAACAGATTACGGGCTTGGGGCCGCCGTGTTCACTGCCGACACTTCATTTGGCGAAGATATTGCAAAAAATAAATTAGAAACCGGTTCCTGCTTCCTCAATACTTTCGTTAAAAGTGACCCAAGATTGCCTTTCGGCGGAATAAAAACCTCGGGTTTCGGCAGGGAACTATCACTTCTCGGCATTCGGGAATTTGTTAACGCAAAAACTGTTTACATTGCGTAACGATTCTGTTTGCTCACATCTCTCTTAAATCTTACCTTTAAAGTCATTATTTTTAAAAAATTGCAGTTCGAATAAGTTAAAAATCGTAAACCAAACAACCAGGAGACTAAATGTCGAAATTTACAGGCGTTGACTATTTCAATATGGATTCCCTTCTCTCGGAAGAAGAGAAAATGGTTAGAGATACCGTGCGTGAATTTGTGGATGATAATGTAATTCCGGTAATCGAAAAACACTATCGGGAAGGCACATTCCCGATGGAGCTAATTTCAAAAATGGGTGAATTGGGGCTGTTTGGAGCAAATTTACCCTCCCAATATGGCGGTTCCGATATGAACAATGTAGCTTATGGCTTAGTGATGCAGGAGTTAGAGCGGGGTGATAGTGGCGTCCGGAGTTTTGTTTCCGTGCAAAGTGCGTTGGTTATGTATCCAATTTTCACTTTTGGAAGTGAAGAACAAAAAATGAAGTGGCTGCCAAAATTAGCTACCGGTGAAAAAATCGGATGCTTCGGACTTACAGAACCGGATTTCGGTTCAAATCCCGGCGGAATGGTAACCAAAGCCGAAAAAACCGAAGGCGGCTACATCTTAAACGGTGCCAAAATGTGGATAACCAACGGAACCTTAGCAGATGTAGCTGTAGTGTGGGCAAAACTTGAAGGCAAAGTCGCCGGCTTTTTGGTTGAAAAGGGGATGCAGGGGTTCACAGCACCGGAAATGAAGGGTAAACACTCGTTGCGTGCATCTGTTACCTCCGAGTTGGTGTTTGATTCAGTATTTGTTCCTGAAGAAAACCGTCTGCCCGGAGCCTCAGGGTTAAAGGCACCGTTAATGTGCTTGAATCAGGCGCGCTATGGTATTGCCTGGGGTGTGGTTGGCTCGATGATGGCTTCTTATGATTCTTCGCTCGATTATGCAAAATCGCGTGTTCAGTTTTCCAGACCGATTGCCGGCTATCAAATGACGCAGGAAAAATTAGTGTTCATGCTAACCGAGATCACAAAAGCACAACTTCTTAACCTGCAATTAGGCAGAATGAAAGACTCGGGCGACCTCCGTTATCAGCATGTTTCGATGGCAAAAAGAAATAATTGTGAAATGGCGCTCACGATTGCCAGAGTGGCAAGGGAAATTCACGGTGCCAACGGCATTTTGGATGAATACCCGATTATGCGTCACGCAAACAATTTGGAATCGGTAAAAACTTATGAGGGCACGCACGAAATGCACACACTCATTATTGGCGAAGACATAACAGGGCTTCCGGCATTTGATTAAAAACCACTGAAATGAGCGAAAATAAAATTGCTTACGAGGGGTTTACCTTCGATGATGTTCTAATTCTTCCTGCTCGGTCATCCGTGTTGCCGAAAGAGGTTAGTCTAAAAACCAAATTAACGAGAAAAATTGAACTTAGCATCCCCTTAGTTTCTGCCGCTATGGATACAGTAACGGAAAGTGAATTGGCAATCGCAATGGCACAAGCCGGCGGAATTGGCGTTATTCACAAAAATGGCTCAATAGAATGGCAGGCGGATGAAGTTCGTAAAGTTAAATCGTTTACAGACGAAAGCGGAACAAATACACTACTTGTTGGTGCGGCAGTTGGTGTTAATGCTGAAACTTTTTCACGAACTGAGGCACTAATAAAAGCGGGTGCTGATGTTATTGTTGTTGATACGGCTCATGGGCATTCACTCGGCGTGATTGAAACCATAAAAAAACTGCGAAAAGAATTTCCTGAGGTTCAACTGATAGCCGGTAATATCGCAACATACGATGCCGCGAAAGAGCTTGCCGAAGCAGATGTTGATGCAGTTAAAGTAGGGATTGGTCCCGGTTCAATCTGTACGACGCGCATTGTAACCGGTGTTGGCGTTCCTCAAATAAGCGCAATAATGGAGGTGGCAAAAGCTCTGAAAGAAAGTGAAGTACCGATAATTGCTGATGGCGGCATTAAGTACTCGGGCGATATTGCTAAAGCAATAGTTGCCGGTGCGGATTCAGTTATGCTCGGCAGTTTGTTTGCTGCAACAGATGAAAGCCCGGGTTCAGTTGTTGAAATCAATGGTAAAAATTATAAATCTTACAGAGGGATGGGCTCTCTTTCAGCAATGAAACAGGGAAGTGGCGACCGTTACTTCCAGGATTCAAAAAGTGAAACAAAAAAGCTTGTACCCGAAGGGGTTGAAGGGGTAGTACCTGTTAAAGGCTCACTTGCCGATGTGGTATATCAATTGACAGGGGGTCTGCGAGCAGCAATGGGTTACACAGGTTCGGCGACAATTCCGGAGCTTAAAACTAAGGGTAAATTTGTTAAAATAACTGCCGCTTCTTTTACCGAAAGCCATCCGCACGACATTTCTATCACCAAAGAATCGCCCAACTACCCCAATTAACAGAGGTTAAATTAAATATTATAAATTATCAGATGTTCAAAGTTTTAATTTTCGCATATTATTTTCCGCCGAAGGGTTTAAGCGGTGTGCAACGCACAACAAAATTTGTGAAATATCTGCCCGGGCTAAACTGGGCACCCACCGTAATTACCACGGGGGATATCGCATATTTTGCACATGATAACTCGTTACTTAATGATCTGAAAAACGAAAACATCAGGGTGATAAGGGTAAGCGGTAAAGAAATCAACTCGATCCTTAAGAAAAAAGGAACGATGCAAATGCCCAGGGAGATTTTCAGAAAAATGTATGCCTATCTGAGCGCCTGGTTGAACATCACAGACAATAAACGATCGTGGGCGCGTAAAGCTTACAAAGAGGCTCAAAAACTTTGCTCTGAAGAGAAATTTGATGTTATTTTTGTTTCAGGTCCTCCTTTCACCTCATTTAGCGCTGCAATCAGAATCAGCGAAGAGTTTAAAATTCCGGTTTTTGTTGATTATCGTGATCTTTGGTACGGCAACCAGTTCGCAATTTATCCAACCCTGTGGCACAAAATTAAAGTTAAACAGGAAGAGTACCGGGCGCTCCATCGGGTTGATAAAATAGTAGTAACCAACCGGCGGATCAAAGAAAGAATGATGAAAACATATCCTTTCTTAACTCACGATAAAATGTTAATAATTCCGCACGGCTTTGACCCACAAGATATTGCCGTGGCACAACCTGAGGCTAAAAAACTTACAAAAAAAATGGTGATCACTTACTCGGGAATATTTTACGAGTTTATTACACCCAAATATTTTTTACGCGCTTTCAGACAAATATTAAAAGAAAACCCGGAAGTGGCGGTTAATATCGAACTTCACTTTATCGGCTTCCTTAGAATTGAAAACAGAAAACTGATTAAAAAATATAATCTCCAAAATTTTGTGGTCGAGCACAGCTACATGGAGCACCTTGAAGCACTGAAGAAAGTAATAGCCAGCGATTTGCTTTGGTTTATGGTTGGCAAAGGGAGAAACGCCGACACCATTTCGAGCAGTAAAATGTATGAATATTTCGGCACAAAAAAACCGATTCTTGCCTGTCTGCCCGATGGTGCACTGAAAGACCACCTTAAAAAGTATGAGGCTGCTTATCTTTCAGACCCATACGATGTTAAAACCATTAAGGAAAATATACTTAAAGCTTACAGCGATTTTGAGAATAACAAACAACCGATCCCTGACGAAGATTTCGTTGCTAAGTTCGACCGGACATTATTGACCAAGCAACTGGCTACAGAGTTTCAATTTTTTATTAAAGTGAGATGATATTCGGGGTGCTTTCATGTCATTTTAATTCTTTGTTTTACGCATTTTTCAATTCTTCTTAAAGTTATATAAGACCACTTGTTAGCACCTCGCTAATACTATTTGCATACCGGGGGGAATATCCCTTGCTACAATTCAGAAATTCTTTGATTATTGGCTGAATATTAGTTAATTTAATATCCCTAATAATTATTTTTTTGGGGAAAGTAATTAACCACAAAAACGGATACAAATCTAACTTAGATTATGGAGGCATAAATATGGCGGATCCTGGCTTTAATGCATTTGCGATGGCACAGGCACAATTTGATAAAGTTGCGGACCTTCTTGAACTCGATGAATCGACCCGCGAACTGTTAAGAAACCCTTTAAGAGAATATCATTTCAGCATTCCAATTACAATGGATGACGGATCACACAAAGTCTTCCGCGGATTCAGAAGTCAGCATAACGATGCTCGGGGACCCGGAAAAGGCGGTATCCGTTTCCACCCACAGGAAACAGCCGACACCGTTCGTGCTCTTTCGATGTGGATGACCTGGAAGTGCGCTGTGGTGGATATTCCTCTCGGTGGTGCTAAGGGGGGTGTTATTTGTAACCCTCATAACCTTAGCATGAGAGAACAAGAAGCGATTTGCCGCGGATGGGTCAGGCAGATTGCAAAAAATATCGGACCGATTCAAGATGTGCCGGCGCCGGATGTTATGACAAACCCACAACATATGCTTTGGATGCTCGATGAATACGAAGCTATTCATGGGGCTAAATATCCGGGTTTTATTACCGGTAAACCGGTAGGGATGGGTGGCTCTCTCGGCAGAACCGAAGCCACAGGCTACGGAGTGATTTTCACTCTGCGCGAAGCACTGAAAGTTAAGGGAATTGACCCCAAAGATACCACTGCCAGCGTTCAGGGATTTGGTAATGTTGCCAGACACGCTATCCAGCTTTACACTAAACTTGGCGGAAAAGTTATCTGTGTTTCAAGTTGGGACGAAGCAGACCAGGCTTCTTATTCATTCAGAAGAATTTCAGGTATTAATCTTGATGAACTGATGACAATTACTGATAAGTTTGGCGGAATCGATAAAGAAAAAGCCAAAGGGCTTGGATACGAAGTTCTTAGCGGCGGCGAATGGATCGAACAGGAAGTTGATATCCTGATTCCTGCGGCTCTTGAAAACCAGGTAAGAGAAGACAATGTTGTTAAGATTAGCCCCAAAGTTAAATTCTTAGTTGAGGGCGCTAATGGGCCAACTACTCCGGCGGCTGACAAAGTTCTTATCGAAAAAAATATCTTTGTTGTCCCTGATTTCCTTGCGAATGCCGGTGGCGTTACCTGCAGTTATTTCGAGCAGGTACAGGGTAATATGAACTATTTCTGGGATAAAGAAGAAGTACTTACCAAACTTGACTCAAAGATGACCTCTGCTTTCCATGCAGTGTACGACACTTCTGTTAAGAAAAAACTTTATATGCGCGATGCCGCTTATGTAATCTCGATTATGAGAGTTGCGCAAGCCTGCCACGACAGAGGCTGGTGCTGATAAGAGTTCTTTATCACACGACGGCTGCCCTGATTAGTCTAATTGGGGCAGCCTTTTTATTTTTAAAGAGTTAAAAACTAATTTTTGGAATATGATGTCCTCAGCCGATCAACAATCGAGATTCTCTGCTACTCTTGAAGAACGCAACAAAGAAATTAATTTTCTGCACGAACTTGAAGAACTTCTGCACGACCCAACCCTTCCGAAAGAAGATATTTTTCAGATTGTAATAACTAAAATGAAAGATGCCTGGCAGTTTGGCACTATTTGCGAAGTGAGACTGCGCTACCGCGACAAAACATTTGACACAGGTGGTTACATAGAAGATATGCCTTATTTGAGCGCTGACCTTATTGCAGGCGAAAAGATAGTGGGTGATATTCAGGTTACCTACACTGCTGAGGCTCCTGAAGCGGAGATCGGTCCTTTCCTTAAGCAGGAAAAAAGGTTGCTGGATACCATTGCGTTCCGGCTTAGTGATTACATCTACAACCAACGGCTAAAGAAAAAATTAGCAAGTAAAAAAGTAACCGAATCACTTCCCGATAAAACCGAATGGCGGATTGTGATCGATATGATCAGAAAAACCGACCCTCCGCTTTTTATGCGCCTTCTAAGAAAGATGCTACACCAACTCAACTGGAAAGGCGTCGAGGAAGCCGAAATGCTGCTTGCAGAATTAAGCATTGACCTGAAAGGCGTTGAAGAAAGGGGAACAGAAGATGAAAACCGACCCCTTCAAAAAAGAATTATCAGCAATTACGACGATTACATCTCAGCAATTCTAAAGTTGACGAGCGAAAATTTCACCGAAGAAGAGATTCTTTGGAGGGTTCAAAAATGGATTCAGAATGATAACACCAGCGCACTCATTAAAGTGCTGGAGTCGCAAGGCTCGTCTTTGGCTGAAATTTCAGATGCGATAAGAAGGTTTTATCACCTTTCACCCGAAAAAATTGAACTTTCGCCCTCTACGGTTAAAGGGCTGCGCGTTTCGCTGCTTCGTCGGTTTATGACTGATGACCTCGAGTTTATACAAATTGCGAAAGATTATGTTAAACTTACCGATTTCTATAAGCTTATTGACAAGATGATTTTTCTGCCCGGCAGCCACGGTAAGTTAGGGGGCAAAAGTTCAGGGGTATTCCTTGCACATAATATATTAAAATCGAGCGTTAACAACGCCGAACTTCCGTTTGAGGTGAAAATACCCAAAACATGGTATCTTACTTCCGACTGCATTTTACACTATATTCAGTTCAATAATCTGGAAGAAATTTACGAACAAAAATACCGTGATTTGGAAGAAATCAGGTTAGAGTATCCGCAGGTGATGCAACTTTTCAAAGAAGGGCAGTTTCAGCCTGATATAATAAAAGGGCTTTCTCTTGCACTTGATGATTTTGGCGATACACCGATAATAGTCAGAAGTTCCAGCCTTTTGGAAGATCAATTAGGCGCTGCTTTTTCGGGGAAATATAAAAGTTTGTTCCTTGCCAATCAGGGGACGAAAGCTGAAAAACTGAACGCTTTGATGGATGCAGTTGCGGAAGTTTATGCCTCGACATTTGGACCCGACCCGATAGAATACCGCACAGAGAGGGGATTGGTCGATTTTCACGAAGAAATGGGCATTATGATAATGGAAGTGGTGGGTACCCGTGTGGGTGACTATTACTTCCCCGCATTTGCCGGTGTGGCTTTCAGCAATAACGAGTTCCGGTGGTCACCCAGAATTAACAGAGAAGACGGTCTGCTTAGAATTGTACCGGGTTTGGGTACCCGGGCAGTTGACCGTGTGAGCGACGATTACCCGATTCTGATTGCACCGGGGCAACCACAACTTAGGGTAAATGTAACAATGCAGGAATCGGTGAAATATTCCCCGAAAAAAATGGATGTGATTAACCTGAAAACTAATCAGTTCCAAACCGTAGATGTTGATGCATTAATTAAAGAAGTTGGGATTGAGTATCCGCAAATTAACAATATCGTATCTGTTATCTCAAATAACATGTTAAGGCCGCCAAACCCGATACAGGTAGATTATCAGGAGGATGAATTTGTTGTTACATTCGACGGGATGCTGAATAAAACGCATTTCCTGCAGAAAATGCACACTATTTTGCAGATACTGCAGAACAAATTCAGGGTTCCTGTTGATGTAGAGTTTGCAAGCGACGGTAAAGATTTCTATCTTCTTCAATGCCGCCCTCAAAGTTTTACAAAACAGAACACTGCCGATGTTATTCCGACAAACGCACCGGCAGACCGTATTTTCTTTTCCGCCTCAAAACACATTTCAAACGGAAGAGTACCGAAGCTGCGGTTTATCGTTTATGTTGATCCTGACGCATACACTTCACTTGGAACCAAAGAAGAGATGCTGGAAGTGGCATCTGTTGTCGGAAAGTTGAATAAAATGCTCCCACGGCGGAAGTTTGTGCTTATGGGTCCCGGGCGGTGGGGTAGCCGGGGGGATATTAAGCTGGGCGTCAGCGTTACTTATTCACAGATTAATAACTGCGCAATGTTGATTGAAATAGCCAAACAAAAAGGGAATTATAAGCCCGATCTTAGCTTTGGAACCCACTTTTTTCAGGATTTGGTTGAATCTTCAATCCGTTATCTGCCCTTGTTTTTGGACGAAACAGAGTCTTCACTTAATGAATCGTTTATAAAAAAATCGCACAACTTATTGACAGATATGCTGCCTGAATTTACCCATCTCTCCAATGTTGTTTTTGTTACTGATATTTCTGAAGAATTTGACGGTGGTTCACTGAAAGTTTTTGTAAATGCTGAGCAGGAAAAAGCTCTGGCGATTATAATGCCGGAAAGCTATACTGAAATCGACGACATCTACGATGAGCCTTCGCCCGCGTTCAAAGAATTGGGTACAAATATTAAATACAACAGAACTGCAAAGTTTATTGAACGGTTTGTGGCTAAAATGGATGTCGATAAATTTAAAATTGATTCTGTTCTTTATCTTATACCGGCTCATGCGATGGAATCCGACAGAATGCTGCCTGCACTTCTGGTGATTTCTTCGGCTGAAGGTGCTTTGCTGGAAGAGTTGAACTCGTATCTGAATGTTTGGAACGACTGCCTGAATGTTGTTGAGTCAAGAGTGGAGGATAACGACTCCGAAAGAGCCTTTGAATATGTTATTGGCACGGATGCAGATTCAGAATTGACTAAATTTGAAGTAGCGGGTACATACTTGATAAATCAACTGTACCCGCCTGAAAAGAATGAATTTTTAAGTTGAAACCTAAATTTTTAAGCTAATAACCAAACCCCAAAGGTTAAAGCCCTTTAATAAATCTGACTACCGACTCCATAATTTCGGGTTCAACCGTTATTTCATTTTGGTAAAACTCATGCAGCGCGCCGGTTGACGATTTCTGAAACATGTGATTTATTGAAGCCAGAATTTCCAATCTGTAGTAAACGCCTGCTTTTTCCAAAGCTGTAATAATTGGCGGAACATGCACCCATGGTGGAACCTCTAAGTCTTTCCCTCCCCAGATACCAAGAGCAGGTACTTTTAACTTCTCATAATAGGGTGCAGGGTCTAATGTTAAGAATTTTATCCACCACTTCGAAGTTAACTGCATAAATTGACTTTTATGGAACTGAGGGTACTTAAGCAGCCTTTCTTTTTCAGCCGGGGTAAAATCCTTGAAAAAAGCGTTATAAGTTGAATCAACCTGCTTTGCTGCAAGATCAGGATTAGCCAAAATTGCAGTGAAGCAAGCTTCGTATAAATTCCATAAAGTTTGTGCATCTTCGGGCGATTTTCCTTCAGCAACTGCAACCAAAGTTATTTCTTCGTGCATCTGTTTCCGACCATCAACCCCTGTGCCCGCAAGTGAGATAATAAACTTAATCTGATCGCTTAAACTTGCGGCAATCGGAACAATTAACCCGCCTTCGCTGTGCCCAATAACCCCTAATTTTTTAGTATCGATAAAAGGATATGTAGCCAGCGCTTTAACGCCTGCAGCGGCGTCGGAAGCAAAGTCGAGCGAGGTTGCTGAAGCGAAATCACCCTCAGATTTAGCGACACCTCTGTCGTCGAACCTTAATGAGGCAATTCCGTGCCTCGCTAAATAATCCGCAATAACCCTGAAAGGTTTATGACCCACAATTAACTCATCCCTGTCCTGAGGTCCCGAGCCTGTAATGAAAACAACAGCGGGATATTTCCCTTTTGTATCCGGAGCGGTGATCGTGCCGGCGAGTTTAATCCCCGCTTTTTCGTTAACAAAGGTAATATCTTCAGTGTAATAAGGGTAGGGGGGTTCCAATAGCTGAGATCTTTTTGGCGGCTGGTAATTTTCATCCGGATTGAGAGTTAATGGGAAATTCATGCCATACTGGTGAAAAGTGCCGGAAATTGAATCAACATTTCCGAAAATTTTTCCGTCAAACGACGCCCTGATTCCGTCAATAGAAATTTTGATGTTGTCGTTTGATCTCACCAATGAAGAAAGGTCCATCCAAAACGCATATTGCGCCGGGACATCCAAAGTGCCCGTATTTTTTTGGAAGTTAAGCATAAAAATAAGCTTAAGTTCCTGCCCCCCAAGATCAATATTCCCCGAAAATGTTTGCGCATAATTTGAAGAAGTGCATAAAATAATGCCTGCCATCAACACGGTTTTTAAGTAGTTGATCATTTTTTGTTCCTTTTTACTTCTATATTTGCCGTTGCCTCAAAAGCTTTGATAACGGCGGAATAATCCTCCTGCCCATAACCAAGGGCGATTGCTTCATTAATAATCTCCGCAAGGGTTGCAGAAACATCTCCTTTGCACCCGTTTGCTCTGCATGATTTAGCCATATAGTTTACATCTTTCAGTAAATTTTCGAGAGTGAACCGCGCCTGAAAATTTCTGTCAAGTATATTGTTTCCTTTAAATTGAATTGTCGATGAGTTAAGTGTTGATTCTGCAAGAACATCAAGAAAAACCTCGTTATCAACACCCGTTTTTTGCAGGAAAACCATCGCCTGCGACAGCATTCCTATCGTGCCCGAAATTATCGAGTTAAGTGCAATTTTAATGTTGGAGGCTTTCGAAGGGTGGTCGAAGGTGCGAACTGATTTTGAAAATCGCGAAAGTAGTGGCTTAATTTTCTCAATTATTTCCTTATCACCACCGGCAAATATCAATAAAACCCCATCAGTTGCCTGGGTTGTGCTTCCCAGAACGGGTGCGTGAATAAAATTTTTCCCTTCCTTTTTATACTTTTCGTAAAGTTTTGAAGTGGTTGTTGCCAAAACAGTGCTGCAATCGATATGAATGCCACCCTGATGCAGACCTTTAAGAACTCCATTTTCAGACAGAGCCACTTCTTCAAGGGCTTCAGAATTGGTCAGCATTGTGAAAACAACATCGGAGTTTTTCGCAACCTCAAAAGGTGAATTTCGCAGAGTTGCCCCTTTGTTTTTAAGCTCTTCTCCTTTTCCCGGTGTTCGGTTGTAGATATTAAGGCTATAACCGGCGTTCAGAAACCTTTCAGCCATTGGTTTACCCATCAGACCTAAACCAATGAACCCGATCTTTTCTTCATTCATTGTAACTCCTTTTTATTTTCTTTCGGTGGGAATGTAAGATATGCAAGAACGAAAAAAAACTTTTTAAAAAGTATTAAATTAGAGGCGAGAATTTAATTGAAAAATTTTTGACCTATTATGAAAATTATTGAAGATTTTTTTTGTAGTTTACGAAGAGCGTATTCAATAATTTCTAAAAATATTATACATACAAAAAGGAGTGTCTTTATGAGATCAAAATTGTTACCCTTGATTTTTGCGGGCGTTATTTTCAGTTTTTTCAGTTTTAACGCAAATGCCCAAGTATCAGAAATTGTATTTGATTTTCTAAGTAGATACAGCAACTCTCTGCTCTATGGCAATTATCAAAGCCATGCTGCACTGTTTTCGGATCCTACCTATTTTGAAGGAAGGTATTATACGAAACAACAGATTACAAATGTTGCTAAGAATTTCTACAGCAAAAACATTACACTGTCTCATTCCTGGAAGGTTTTGGATTACCATGTGAACAGTAAAGGGATGATTTTGATAGAGGCAATCGAATATCAAACTATAAGACCAAGAAATGGGGGTCGAGCTAATTCAACTGCTCAAAAAAAATTAATTTTTTTAGGCTATGAAAATGGTTACAAATGTTTTTCTAAAACAACAGAGTAAATCGAGGAACCTTTTCCAAACAAGGATAGCATTCCTAACAGTTTTTAAATACTAATAAGTCAAGCCGACTGAAAAACCTTCCGGTATCTGAACTTTTGCTTTGTGCGGAAATGATAAGCGTATCCTAATAGGATTTAACGCATTCAATTTATCCGAACTTAAACTTTAACGGGCTGATTTTAATATTTTTGGTAAAAATTTCTGCCGGCTTGAACTTAAATTGGCATTATTTCTAAAATTTGTGAAATTTTCAAACTTAGCAAGGTTTCAAGAGATTTGTAAATAGAAAAAATTCCTAAGGTTTCTGAAAATCTATGCTATTTAAGTATGAGGCAATAACTATTTTTTCTCTTCTTTAACCTTGCAGGTGTTCACCCCAAAAAGGCTGTAGAATAGGCACATGCCACTTGCTGCCGTAGCTATTGGGATTAGCCCGAGTAAACCCCACCACGATTGATAATAAATACCGGCAACACCAATGGCTGCGCCGATTATCACCCTGGCTATTCTGTCACCGTTTCCAATATTTGTTTTCATTTTAAAACTCCTTATTGCTGAAAAATCGTTGGTATGATGAAAATAATCAGAAAAAGATTCAAACTAAGTTTACCTCAGTAATTATTTATCTTAACAGGCGGAAGTGATTTTCAGTTTCATAAAATATTTTGTGGTGTCAATAAAAAGGCGAGTAGCATAGAGAAAAAAATGGTAAGGTGTAAAATAAGGGGAGTGGGAATCAAAAAATAAAGAACTGCATCTTAAGAGTTATAATCAGCGAATTTAAAGAGATAGTTGGATATTGTGAGTTATATTCAGTTAAGTAAAGGTGAGGATTGCATCTGAAGAGTTATAATCAGTGAGTTTAATGAGAGAACCACAAACTGAGCGCTAAGAAGAGAAAAAGAAAAGAAAAATAAAACAGTAATTGTTAGAAAAAAGAGTAGCTCGAAAAGGGAAGAAGTTAAACAGTGTGGACCCTCCAGGACTTGAACCTGGGACCTACTGATTATGAGTCAGTTGCTCTAACCAACTGAGCTAAGGGTCCTCTGAAAATTTGATAATTCAGACTTCAAATATAGTTATATTAGCAATTCATTCAAAACAAAATTTGAGCGAAAACCCAATTCAATAAGTTTAAAACTTCCAAATTAAAACTTTATCGAAATATCTTTTATGAAACAGAATCTTAGGATAATTGTATCGCTGTTTGTTTTAACAATCGCATTTTATGGGTGTGATTCAACTAATAAAGAACCCTCAAAAAAAAGCGATGCTGCTTCTGAGGAAAAAGGCAAAGCATTGGTTGATATGAGCGACAGTACCGACGCAGAATTTAAAGCTGTGTTTAACAAACAGATTCAATCTCTTCTTGCTAAAGACCCTGCCGGTTATATGACTACAATAGCAAAATCGGGGAGAGATTCAATCGATGAATTTCATAATGTTGAAACACATGTGAACCTTTACGACCTTGATTACAAAATATTAAACTTTGTAGTCATAAGAAAAGACGACCGCACCGCTGAGGTTGAAGTTGAAATGCAGGTTACAAAACGAAATGGTCCCGATTTTGAAGATAACATCTCGGTTACAAGACATATTCTGGGTAATTCTGATGGGAAGTGGAAAATCCTTGAGTCACGCATGATTAAATACACTCCACTAAAAGATATTAAAGAAGGGGAAAAGAGGAATGAACAAAACTAATTTTTCGGAATAATTCAGAATGCAAAAAACAATTATTTGGTTAGGTAAAGAAAGCCCAATTAAAAGGTAAGGCTAATTTCAGGGCAATATTAATGATGTTAAAAAGAAAATCACTGAAACAAAAGAAATTGCACTAACCTGAATAAAAAAGATTTTTTGGATATTTTTTCAAAAGAAAGTATATTTGTAGTCTAAATTTTTCTGTGCCGGGATGGCGGAATTGGTAGACGCACGGGACTTAAAATCCCGTGGGAGATTCTCCCGTGCCGGTTCGACCCCGGCTCTCGGTACCATAAATTTAACAAGAGGGAGTTTAGGGGGTTCTTAGCTCAGTTGGCTAGAGCGTCTGTTTGACGTACAGAAGGTCACAGGTTCGACTCCTGTAGAACCCACTGCTACCGGATACACATCCGGTTTTATTTTGAAAAAAATTTTGAAAGCTACTAAACAACCTATAAGGAAACTGAAACAAGCAGACACAGAAAACAACCAGATGACTAATTTTACAAACAAAGTAAAGGCAAAAACCGGAATTTGATACAAGACAATAATGCAAGTTCAAAAGATCCAAAAGATTCCACCAGGATCAACGAGGACATTACAGTTCCTCAAGTTCGCGTAATCGACACAGATGGTTCCCAACTTGGAGTGATGAGAACCAAGGAAGCCATTCAAATTGCAAGGGGAAGAGAGTTGGATCTCGTGGAAATTGCGCCGAAAGCCGATCCGCCTGTTTGTAAAATTATAAACTACGGTAAGTTTAAGTACGAAAAACAAAAGCGGGAGAAAACCCAAAGAAAAAATCAAGTGGTACAGATACTCAAAGAGATAAGGTTCCATCCGAATACCGATACTCACGATTTCGAGTTCAAGACCAAACATGCGATTAACTTCCTTGAAGAAGGAAATAAAGTTAAGGCGTCTGTAATGTTCAAAGGGCGCGAGATGGCTTACACCCAACTCGGTGAAACGCTGTTGAACAAGTTTGTCGAGAAAATTTCAGAAATCGCAAAAGTTGAGTCGCCTATTAAATTAGAAGGACGAAACATGAATGTCATCGTTGTACCGCTAAAAAGCAAACATAAAAAGAAATAAATTCGGGATACAAAATGCCAAAAATGAAATCTAACCGCGGAGCGCGGAAGACCTTCAAAGAGACCGCTTCGGGCGGTTACAAGCGTAAGAAGGCTTACAGAGCCCATATTCTTACCTCCAAGACAACAAAAAGAAAAAGGAAACTGAGAAAAGGTACAATGGTAACCGATCAGGACATCCCAAAAATCAAACGAATGTTGCAATAGGAAGGAGGATAAGAAATGCCAAGAGCTAAAAATAATGTAGCTGCACACCACAGACGCAAAAAGATCCTTAAATTAGCAAAAGGCTATTGGGGTTCCAGAAAAAATGTTTATACAATTGCCAAAAACCATGTTGAAAAAGGGTTAACCCACGCATACATTGGCAGGAAACTGAAGAAAAGGGAATACAGAAGGCTTTGGATCGCAAGAATCAACGCCGCTGCCCGTTTACACGGCTTGAATTACTCTTCTTTTATTTCCGGGTTGAGTAAAAAAGGTGTATCGATCAACCGCAAAGTACTTGCTAACTTAGCGGCTGAAAATCCTCAGGTTTTCGCTGAACTTGCGAATCTGGTAAAAAGCTGACTTATTTTATAAGTTTTACACCCTCTTTCTCGGAAATCAATCCGATTAAGAGGGTTTTTTTATTTAAAACGACAAATTATTTGATATGCTGAATAAGATCAACGACGCTAAAGAAAAATTCTTACAAAATATTGAAAAGGTTGACTCTGCAAAGCTGCTTGAAGAACTCAGAATTAAATTCTTAAGCCGAAACGGTATAGTTTCGATGTTATTCGAAGAATTTAAATCGGTACCTTCTCAGGAAAAAAGAGCAATTGGACAGGGGTTAAACGCACTGAGGCAAGAACTTCAGGCTAAATATGAGGCATTAAAAACCAGAATTGAATCTAAAGGAAAGGCTTCTGCTCCCGAGATCGATCTGACCCTGCCGGGAAGGGCCCCCGCACAAGGCACAGCGCATTTAATCACCCAGACAATGAACGAAATCATTTCGATTTTCAAAAAAATTGGGTTTTCGGTGATAACGGGACCGGAGATTGAATCGGATCGCAACAATTTTGGTGCGCTTAACTTCCCTGAAGATCACCCTGCAAGGGATATGCAGGATACCTTCTTCATCAACAGAGATTTCCTTCTGCGAACCCACACTTCGCCTGTTCAGGTGAGAATAATGGAAAGCCAAGAACCGCCTGTGCGCGCTATAATGCCCGGCAGGGTTTACAGAAACGAAGCGATTAACTCAAGAAGTTACTGCATGTTTCATCAGATTGAAGGGCTTTTTGTCGATGAAAATGTAACTTTTGCCGAACTCAAAGGAACTTTGGTGCACTTTGCAAAAGAGTTTTACGGCAACAATGTTAAGTACAAATTTCGTCCGAGTTATTTCCCTTTTACTGAGCCAAGCGCTGAGATGGATATAACCTGTTTCATTTGCGGCGGCAAGGGTTGCAGAGTCTGCAAGCACTCAGGTTGGCTTGAGATACTCGGCTGCGGCATGGTTGATCCGAATGTATTTACTTCCGTAGGGTACGACCCTGAAGAAATAACGGGCTACGCCTTCGGAATGGGAATCGAGCGAATAGCAATGCTAAAACACGACATCAAAGATATACGGCTTCTTTTTGAAAACGATGTCAGGTTTCTGAAACAATTTTGAAATAGCGAAAAATGAAAATAGTTCTTAGTTGGTTAAATGAATTTATAGACCTCTCGGATATAAGTGTCGAGACGATAACGAACGACCTCACAATGGCGGGGTTAGAGGTGGAATCTGTTACTGATTACCGGAAAATGTTCGAAAATTTTATCGCTGCGGAAGTGGTGCAGAAAGAAAAACATCCGAATGCAGATAAACTTTCTGTGTGCAAAGTGAACACCGGCTCCGAAATACTTCAGATTGTGTGTGGCGCGCCGAATGTGGCAGCGGGGCAAAAGGTTGCATTAGCCTGTGAAGGCGCCACAGTGCCGGATACTGATTTTGTAATCAAAAAAACTAAACTACGCGGCGAGCTTTCTCAGGGAATGATCTGCTCTGAAGCAGAGCTTGGTTTATCCAACGATCACAGTGGTATAATGGTTCTGCCGGAGGGCACAGTAGCCGGTAAGCCTTTAGCAGAGGTGATTGGCTATAATGATGTTGTGTTTGAAATCGGTATAACACCAAACCGCCCGGATGCGCTAAGCCATATCGGTGTTGCGCGGGACCTTTCCGCTTTGTATTCCCGCCCATTGAAAAAGAAAGAGATAACAGTTGCACGATCACCGGAAAAAATTGAAGATGTTGCCGCTGTTGAGATAATTGATAAAGATAATTGCCCGAGGTATTCTGCCGTTGTGGTGCGCAATGTAACCATCGGGGAATCGCCGGTTTGGATGAAAAACCGCCTTAAAATGGCAGGAATGCGCCCAATTAACAACATAGTTGACATCACAAACTACATAATGTTAGAGTTGGGGCAGCCGCTTCACGCTTTCGATTTGGATAATTTAGCCGGGAAAAAAATAATTGTTGACCGAGCTACGGAAGGCTTAAAATTTACCACTTTGGATTCAGTTGAAAGAAAATTGAAAAGTTCCGTTCTTATGATTAAAGACGGCGAAAAGGATGTGGCAATAGCCGGCGTGATGGGTGGTGAAAACTCTGAAGTTGTGCCGGCAACAAAAAATATTCTTATTGAAAGTGCCTATTTCAACGCAACAAGCGTAAGGCGTTCTGCTCGTTATTTTGGGCTTTCCACGGAAGCTTCTTATCGGTTTGAGAGGGGTACTAACCATGAAGGCACACTGTATGCCGCACTTCGAGCGGCTGAACTAATGGCTGAATACGCCGGTGGTGAAGTTCTCTCCGGAGAGCTGGATATTGTTTCTCCGAAATTAGAGTTAAAAACCACAGAACTTCGTTTTTCCAGGATTGCCAGGATACTTGGATATGAGATAAAAAGTGAGTGGGTGCTGACCATCCTTAAAAACTTAGGAATGAATATTAAGTCTGCTGATGAAGAAAAGGCTCTTGTTGAAATTCCCGGTTTCCGCCCTGACATTGAGCGAGAAATAGATTTAATTGAAGAAGTAGCGCGCATCAACGGCTACAATTCTATTCCTTCGGTTGACAGGGTAACTTCGCCTCTGAAATCAGCCGTTGATGAGATGGAGCTTCAAAATAAAATAAGAAATACTCTTATAGGTTACGGGTTCAACGAAATTATGAATAATTCACTGCAGGCTGAAGATGTTTCCCGTGTTTTTGCTGAACCTGTTGCAGTTATGAACCCTTTGAATGCTGAAATGTCGGTTTTGCGCACTTCTTTAATCCCTGGCGGATTAGCAACGGTGGCACATAACCTGCACAACGGTGAAAAGAACCTAAGAATCTTTGAAACCGGGCACATTATTTCAAAAGTAGGAGATCAGATCAAATCGTTTGATAATATTTCAGAGCAGATTGCTGCTTGTTTAACCATTTCAGGCAAAGTTTCTGAGAAAACCTGGAGCAGTGAGGAGCGGGAATTTGACTTTCACGACCTAAAGGGTTACTTGAACTCTCTGTTTGAAAGCACTATGGATATTAATGTGTTAAGATACTCTTACCACAACGAAGAGAGGGGTATTTGGCAATATTCAGGTGAGATTTTCGCCGGTGACCACCTACTTTGTACCTTCGGACAGGTAAAAGATTCATATTTACAAAAATTTGATATAAAACAGGTTGTGTTTTCTGCTGAAATATTCGTAAATTGCATTAAACGAAATTTGGATAAGGTGAAAAAGTATTCGCCGGTTCTGAAATATCCGAAAATCGTTAGGGATATGGCATTCGTTTTTGACTCGGGCGTCAAATACGGTGACATTGCCGATTATATACGGAAAAATTCTTCACCGCTTCTGAAGAGTGTTTCGCTTTTTGACAGATACGAGAACCCTAAGACATTGGGAGACGGCAAGATAAGCCTTGCTTTCACTCTCGAGTTCTACGATAACGAAAGAACACTCACCGAAGAAGAAGTTGAAAGAGAGTTTTCCGGTTTAATTAACAAAATAACGAAAAATTTCAACGCAGTTTTACGAGGAAACTGATTGAGCGACCTGACGAAAGTTGATGTTCTGTTCAACGATCTCGATTATATCGAAAAATCGTTAAAGAGCCTGATCTTAGACCACTCCCGGGTTTCTGAGGAGAGAAGCGCCCTCGAGGCGCGGCTCACCCGTATTCTCGAGGAGAATAAAACTCTAAGGCAGAAAGTGAGTGAACTGGAAGCCGAGAATGAATCGCTGAAAAGTGGTTCTATGGGTTTGAATACGGCACTTTTTGAAAAACTCAGTGAACATGAAAAAGAACTTATGATTCAGAAGATCAACGAAATCATCGTGAAGATCAACAGGCACCTGATCAATCTTTAAATCAATCAGTGGACTATTGAGATGAGTGAAAAGAAGAAGCTTAAAATCAAAATATTCGACAAAGAATATTCTCTTTTAGTAGATAATGAAGAATTAGCTATCGAGTTGGCGCAGTATGTGGATAAGGTGATGGATGAAACCCGAACGGAGTTACCCAACCAACCTGTTCAAACAGTTGCGGTTATTGCTGCTCTGAATATCGCTTACGATTATTTCTCTGAAAGAGACCGAAATAAATCTTTCACAGCTAAAGCCTCTGAGAAGATTAACGGGTTAAAGATGCTTCTCGATTCCCGCTCTCCCAACAGTCCTTCTTAGTTTTCCCGTTCGGTCGGTTGATGACATATATAAAAGAACCATATGTAAATTCAATGGGACTTGGACTCCAACGGCGTATTGCAGGCCTCACCCTATTCGTAGGTTCACTTCGTGTGACGGTGGAAGCAAAAAGCTTAGGGCCATTACCCAAGATGTCATTAAAGGGTTCTTTCTTTAACTGACATTACCGACCGATACGGTTTAAACAATACGGAGGAAAATTACCAATGACCGATGATTTACTCATCATCATCCCTATGTTTCTGGTTGCAGCAGTTATTTTCTTTTATTTCGGATGGGCTATTAACAACCGTTTCGGAAAGAAAAGTATTTCTGCCGCTGAGGATAAAAGTAAAGAAATTACACAAGCTGCAGAACAGAAAAGCAAAGAGGTGATTTCCAATACTGAAGAAAGAGTGGCTCAACTCCTGAAAGATGCCGAAAAAGAGGCGAATAACCTGAAAAGGGAAAAACTTTTAGAAGTTAAAGAAGAGTGGCTTAAGAAAAAACACGATTTCGATAATGAAGCCAACTTAAAAAAACAGAACATCCAGAATATGGAAAAATCTCTTTCTTCGCGTGAGGAACAGATTGACCGCAAAATTGAAACTGTGCGGCAAAAAGAGAACGAATTCAGGCGGCTTGAACAATCGATTAGTGAAAAGCAAAAGTCTATCTCACAAAAAGAAGCCGAACTTGAAGCTTTGGAACAGGAACAGAACAAGCGTTTAGAGAAAATAGCCAATCTTACCGCTGAAGAGGCGAAAACCATGCTTATGGAAAACATGGTTCAGGACGCCAAACTTGAATCTCAAAAACTTATTAAAGATATTTACGAGAAAGCCAAAGATGAAGCGAAGAAAGACGCTCAGAAAGTGGTAATTCAGGCTATTCAGCGTACTGCTGCAGACTATGCAGTTGAATCGACCGTTTCGGTGCTTAACATTCAAAGTGATGAGATTAAGGGACGAATTATCGGTAAAGAGGGGAGAAACATCCGGGCATTTGAGGGTGCAACCGGAGTTGATGTTATTGTTGATGATACACCCGAAGCGGTTATTCTTTCATCTTTTGACCCTTTCCGCAGGGAAGTGGCGCGTGTCGCATTGGAAAAACTTATTGCTGACGGCAGAATTCAACCCGCAAGAATTGAAGAAGTGGTTGAAAAAACCCGGTTGGAGTTAGAAGAAGAGATTTTCAAAATAGGTGAAACCACCGTTTTACAGCTCGGCTTGATGGGTATGCACAACGAACTTATAAAACTTATCGGGAAAATGAAATATCGCTCTTCGTATGGGCAGAATATTTTGGAGCACAGCGTTGAAGTGGCATATTTAACCGGAATTATGGCGGCTGAACTGGGGTTGGATACAATGCTTGCAAAGCGCTCCGGTTTGTTGCACGATATTGGCAAAGTGATGGATAAAGAGATCGAGGGGCCCCACGCATTGATCGGTTACGAGCTTGCGAAAAAATACCGTGAAAACCCCATCGTTTGTAACGCGGTGGGTGCTCACCACGATGATATAGAGATGGAGCACCCAATAGCGGCGCTTGTTCAGTCAGCAGATGCAATTTCCGGAGCACGCCCGGGGGCGCGTCGCGAGCCGATTGAAGGCTATGCAAAAAGGTTAGAAACTTTGGAAACCATTGCTAAATCGTTTGAAGGCGTTGCAAAAACTTACGCTATTCAAGCCGGCAGAGAAATCAGAGTGGTTGTTGAACATGAGAAAATTGACGATATTTATGCCGATAAACTCGCCTTCGACATTGCTCAAAAAATTGAATCTGACATGGAATATCCCGGTCAGATTAAGGTAACAGTGATCCGTGAAGTCAGAAAATTCGCGATCGCAAAATAAAAAATACAGAATTGGAATTACCGGGGGTATAGCCTCCGGCAAGACCTTTGCAACAACCTATTTTAAGAACAGGGGGTTCACCGTCTTTTTTGCCGACCAACTGGCGGCAGAAATAATGAACAACGATCCTGAAATAATTTCATCTATCGTCAGCGAGTTTGGGAAAGATTCCTATCTCGATGGCAGACTCAACCGCGCCTACCTCGCAGCAGCCGTTTTTGGTTCGCCCGAAAAAGTGCAAAAACTTAACGCAATCGTTCATCCCGCAGTTGTAAAGCAATCCGATCTTCTTCTGAAAAAAGAATTGGAAAGGAATGATCTTGTGTTTTACGAAGCCGCTTTAATTTTTGAGGCGGGGATGACGGAACGGTTCGATTATATTTTGCTGATTACTGCAGATGTAAAGGTTAGGGTTTCGCGTGCACTTGCTCGTGGAGGAATTTCTGAAGACGAAATCCGGAAAAGAATTTCAAGCCAGATTTCCGAGGAGGAAAAAATTAACAGGTCACATTTTGTGATAATTAATAATGGAACTCAGGAAGAGTTAAGGGAAAAATTAAATAATTTTCTGCAATTCCTCCTGAAAGGCGAAGCTGAAAAATTGCACCAATTCCCTCATTTTTTTAAGTGAGGTTTTGCCGTTTTTGGTTTCGTTTTCCATTCTTCCTAATTTACGATGTTAAATCAGGAGATTTTTGCTGTGTTGTTGTTACTGAATAAAATTATTGTTTCAATAGTTAAAATAATGCCGAAACGCATTGTTTATTTTTTTGCAAAAAGATACATCGCCGGAGAGAGATTAGAAGACGGCATCAATTTAGTTAAAGTATTAAATCAAAAGGGTATTCTTGCCACAATGGATGTTTTGGGGGAATCCATCACCACCAAAGAGGAAGTGCTGGCAACCAAAAAAGAGTGCTTAGTTGTATTAAATGCAATCGAAGAGCATGGGTTAAAGGCGAACCTTTCCATAAAACCCACTTCACTTGGGTTGAACATTTCCGCAGAGTTTGCTTATGAGCAAATTTCCGAGCTTGCTACTCGTGCGAAAGAACTGAACAATTTTGTCCGTATGGATATGGAAGACTCACCGGTCACACAAAGAACAATCGATGTGTTTAAAAGCTTACAAAAAGAGTTCAACAGCATCGGCATTGTGTTGCAGGCGTATCTGAAAAGAACTTTTAATGATGTGGTTGACCTTAATAAAACAAATACTAACTACAGACTTTGTAAGGGGATTTACATCGAACCTGCTGAAATTGCATACAAAGATAAACAAGCTGTTCGGGATAACTATGTGAAATGCTTAGAAGAGATTTTTAAGAACGGGAGTTATGTAGGCATTGCCACACATGATGATTATTTGGTGAATGAAGCACTTCGTCTGAAAAAAGAATTGAATGTGCCTGATGAAAAGATGGAGTTCCAAATGCTCTATGGTATTAAGGAGGATTTGCGGGATAAGTTGGTGAAAGATGGTCATAAAGTCCGTGTATATGTTCCGTTTGGAAAAGATTGGTATAAATACTCGATAAGAAGACTTCAGGAGAACCCCAACTTCGCCGGGCAGGTGTTTGCTAACATTTTCAAATTCGGTAAATGACGATATTAGGCATTGAAACATCATGCGATGAGACTTCTGTTTCAATTTTAAAAAACGATGAGGTGAGAGTGAACCTCATCTCATCGCAACATTTTCATAAACTATATGGTGGGGTGGTACCTGAACTTTCGAGCCGGGCACACTTGGAACAAATTGTACCCCTAACACGGGAAGCGCTCAATAAAGCAGGGATTGGTTTGGATGAGATCGATCTGATTGCGGCAACTGCCGGACCCGGTTTGATCGGGGCTTTATTGGTAGGGTTCACATTTGCGAAACACTTAGCATGGTCGGTTAATAAACCATTTATCCCTGTTAATCATATTGAGGGGCACATTTTTTCAGGCTTTTTAATGGAGACTAAACCAATTTTTCCCGTTTTGGTTCTTACTGTATCGGGCGGACACACGCTTCTGACAATTGTTGAAAGTGAAACAAAAATCCGATTTCTTGGCTCAACAATTGATGATGCCGCCGGTGAAGCCTTTGATAAAGTATCAAAACTGATTGGCTTAGGTTATCCCGGGGGGCCTAAAATTGAACAGGCGGCACTGTTGGCAAAGCGAAAAGATACATCCTTTCCTATTGCAAACCTCAAACAAGCTTACCATTTTTCTTTCTCCGGCGTGAAAACTTCGGTGCTTAGGTATGTGCAAAAAAATTTCCCCTCGGATGCAGATTCAAATTCAAATTCAGTTTCAGGTAAAACCGGGATTATTCCTGAGGAGGAAATCAACGAAATAGCCTTTGGCTTTCAGGAAAGCGTTGTTACGGCTCTGATGAAAAATGTCGAAAAGGCTATTGTTAAGTTTAAGCCTGCTTCACTAAGTTTGAACGGTGGCGTGGCGGCTAACTCAGCAATCAGAAACGGGATTGAAAGACTTGGGACGAAATACGGGATTCCTGCAGTTATTCCTTCATTTGAGTACTGTGGTGATAACGCCGCAATGATTGCGCTCCGTGGGAAACAACTATTTGAATCGGGCGAGAAGTTTTCTATTGATTCGGAGCCTTTCCCGGCATTTAATTCACGATATATTTATAACCGGTAACGGAACTCGCTTTGAAAAAAACAGAGACACCTGAAAACCCTGCAAACGAACTCGGTCAGCCGTTGGAAAATTCTGAAAATTCAGGAATTGGAGCCAACGAGCCTGTTTCCGATAATGTTGAAAAAAGCCCTGATATCTCTGCGCCTGCTGTTTCCGATGAAACCGAGCAGAGTGATGGCGCAATTGCGGGAGCTGCTTCCGTTGAAACTAGGGAAACCGAAAAAACTGAAAATCAAAGCGAAATAGTGCCCACTTCAGATGCTGAACCGGCTGTTGAAGAAGCAAAAAAGAAACCACATAAAGATAAAGTAGCTCCCTCTAAATTACTTTCCAAAAAACAGTGGCAGATTGTTGCATTATCATTCATCGTTTTATTCATATTTTTTATATATCTTTTCTTTTTTCCGTTTGTCTCCGGAGGTGAACGAATACTCTATGAAATTAAACCCGGAACGCCCTATTCAGTCGTAATTAGCGATTTGACTAATAAAGGGATAATTAAATCACCAGCTTTGGCAAAAATAGCCGGGTTTTTATTGGGGGCGGATAAAAAACTGAAATCGGGTGCATACGAAATACCAAAAGAGATAAGCTACACATCCCTAATGATGATGTTAATTTCTAACGATCGGATAAAGCCGAAAGAACTTGGCTTGTACAGGGGAATTACGATTAAGGCTGTGGGAAACATAGTGCAGCAGATAAAATTACCGGCAGCTGAAAAATTCCGGAAGTTGTTGTTCGATTCAGTCTATGCTGCTTCCTACGGCATTGAAGGTAAAAATTTTGAAGGTTATCTGTTGCCGGTGCCCTATAAAGTTTTAAGCACCGATACACCTGAAAACATTATTGATTCCCTTTTCAAATTACAGGCTGCTTTGTTTACAAAGCAAGTGATGGATGATATTGAAAAACAAGGAATGACAAAGCACCAGATTTTAACCCTCGCTTCAATAATCGACAGGGAAGCGAAATACTTTGATGAAATGCCGAGAATTTCCGGTGTTTATCACAACCGTTTGAAGAAAAAAATGAAACTGCAAGCCGACCCTACTGTGCAGTACGCTTTGGATGAACCCCGCTCGCGGATAACAGCGGAGGACCTGAAAGTGGAATCACCCTATAACACCTACAAGTACGCGGGGTTGCCACCGGGTCCCATAGGAAACCCCTCGAAAGAGGCAATTCTTGCGGCAATTTATCCTGAACAGAACGAATATTTATTCTTCGTTTCAAACACAAAAGGGCGGCATATTTTCACCAAAACTTATGAAGAGCATAAATTTTATGCTAAGCGATACCGTGAATGGTTAGACTCGTTAAAAATCTCCCGTTAGTTTTTTTCGTTGCACTTCTCAGCAGTTGTGCTAATATTCAGGCACCCGGAGGAGGGGAAATAGACACTACCCCCCCTGAGATTGTAGAGGTGTATCCTGCAAATAAAATGACAAATTTTAAAGAAAAAGAAATTGAGTTCACTTTTTCGGAATATGTTGATAAAAGAACCTTCAAAGATGCAATTTTCGTCTCTCCGGCTTTAGATAAAGGGTTTGATGTTTCCTGGTCCGGGAAAACAGCAACAATCGTGTTTAAAGAAGAATTAAAACCGAATGTTACTTACAATTTAACCATCGGCACCTCAGTTGTTGATCTGAACAACAGTAACACAATGGCTCAGGCATTTTCTTACATCTTTTCAACCGGCGATCAGATCGATGAAGGGGTAATTAGAGGTAAGGTTTACGATAAAGACCCCAATAAGCTGTACATTTTTGCATATATGCTTGGTAACGAGAATGACTCGCTGTTAAAAAGAAAGCCCGATTTTGTAACACAAATTGGCACCAGCGGCGAATTTGTACTTTCCGGCTTACCCGCCGGCAATTTCCGTGTTTTCGCTGTGGGTAATTCTTTTGGGGACCTTATTTATAATCTAAATACTGACAGAATTGGGATATACAACAAGGATATAACTCTCGGTGTTAATGATACTCTTAAGGAATACATGCGTTTTCGGGTAACGAAATTTGACACAATCCCCCCTATTCTTCAAAAAGGGGTTATGACCGACGAGGCTCATATTGTTCTGTCGTTTAATGAGGAGATTGATGTTAATTCTGTTTCTTTGGAGAAGATAAACATTATTGATACAACAGGTTCAGGTGGAGATTTGTCGCCTGTTTATCTCTATCACCCTGGGGGTAAAGTTACCGAATTGGCAGTTGCCGTATCGGGTGATGTGAAAGAAGAATCAGCTTTCAGATTGGAGATTGAAGGGGTGAAAGATAAGGCCGGGAACAGCTCAGGGCTATTGTCAACCGAATTTCAAGGCACTGTTAAAAAAGATACAATACCACCTTCCATAGGCGGAATTGACCCTTCGGATCTTAAAAATGTTCAGCCGGATTTTCCGGAATTTAAGATTCGGTTCGATGACGCAATTTCATTTCAGGAGTTAAAAAATGCAGTTGTTGTTAGCGACACTTCCGGAAAAGTTATTCCATCTGCGCTATCCAAAATTGATGACGCTTTTTACAAACTTAATGTTAATGCAACCTTAGAATCAGCGAATGAATACCGGTTAAAAATTAACGCATCAAACCTCAGAGATGCTGCCGGAAACAGCCGGGATACCCTACTAACAACGAATTTCACGACATATAACACCTCAAATTATACCGGTTTAACCGGTAATATCGATGGGATTGCGGATGGAAACTACATTCTGGAACTCTATGATCCTTCTGCTGCTAACAAAGTCTATAAAGTTAAAGCTGATAAGGATGGCAATTTTGAGTTTAAGGATGTTCTCCCGGGGAAATATAAACTATGGGTTTACGAGGACTTAAAAAACAATAAAGAATTTTTTTATGGTTCTTTATTTCCATTCACTCATTCCGCAAAGTTTTTCGAGTATCCGGAGGAAATCGAATTAATTACCCGTTGGATTACTTTCGATTTTAAGTGGAGTATTCGTTAAACCCAGTTTTCTAAAGAAGAATTTGATAACCCACATAACTTTTGGTGGCACAAAATTTTTCCGCCATACTGTATGTTAACTATTTCAATAAAGGTAGTATTTCTGTGAAAGTTTACGGAAAGACTCCACATCTTTATTTAAGAATGCTTCAACATCCGCATACCTCATCCGTTTGGTGAAAAGGTCGCGTACAGTTTTTGAGCCACAAACTTTATCGAACATATTCAGCCTATCCGATTTACACATTTTAAATGGGTTTTTATTAGGATAAAGTTCGTTATTTGCTTCCATAACTAAGAATTGAATAGACATCAGATTCACTTTTTCGTAATCAGTAATGTAAACCTGAACACCACCTAACTGTTTTCCCTGGTGGGCACCGTAGTAGGGTTTGAAAGATAAGGGACGGAAAATAACGCCTTTAATATTCATCGAGTTAAGTTTGTCCGCAAGTTTTGCACCGTCAATCCACTCAGCACCAAACATCTGAAAGGGGAGTGTGTACCCTACACCCTCAGAAATCACTCCAAGTTCCCCCAAAATCCCGGAGGTAGAATAAAAAATAGCTGACTCTTTATAAGGGATATGAGGTGAAGTTAACACCCACGGTAAGCCTGTTGCATCAAAAGTCATTTCTCTTTGCCAGCCTTTCATTTGCACCACTTCCAGATTGCATTTTTTACCTCCTGTAAGGTACCTTTCGCCGTTTAATAACTTAGCCAGTTCACCGACCGTCAACCCGTAAACATAGGGGATTTTAAACTGGCTGACAAAGGAATAATAGCCGGTTTCGGTCAGATTTCCTTCAATCTTCAAACCGCCCAGTGGGTTTGGGCGGTCTAAAACAACAAAATTAACATTAAATTCTGCAGCAGCTTCCATCGCCAAGCCCATTGTGGAAATGAAAGTGTAGGAACGAGCACCAATATCCTGGATATCAAACACCAACACATCTATACCTTTCATCATTTCAGTGGTTGGTTTCCGTGTTTTTCCGTAAAGCGAGTAAACCGGGATTCCGGTTTTGGGATCAGTGTAATTATCGACTTTATCACCCGCTGAAATATCCCCGCGCACCCCATGCTCGGGTCCAAAAAGTGCAACTAATTTAACTCCCGGTGCCGAGTTCAGAATATCCACAGTGCTTACCAATTTGGAGTCAACACCTGTTGGGTTTGTTATTAAGCCGACTCTTTTGCCTTTAAGTAGGTCAAAGTTGTTTTCCCGTAGTACTTCAATACCGGTCATAACCTGAGGTATTGCTGTAAAGGAAAAAAATAATGCAAAAAGTACAGTTAAAATTTTTTTATTTTTCATAACCTGATTGTCTTATTTGATTTTTTGAGTAAACCACTTCACCGTTAACCATCGTGATTTCATTAAAATTTTGTGCCGTATTATAAACAATCTGATCTTCGTGCTGTAGGTTTAGAATTGTCAAATCGGCTCGTTTTCCAATCTCAAGGCTGCCGACTTCGTCAGAAACACCAAGAGCTGCTGCTGCATTGATTGTATAGGCGGATAAGATTTCAGATGATTTCATCTTCATTTGTCGGGCTGCAAGAGCCATAATAAGAAATATCGAATTGATGTTGGAAGTGCCGGGGTTGTAATCAGTGGAAAGGGCAACAGTTGCGCCGGCATCTATTAACTTGCGAGCCGGAGCATATTGATAGTTAAGAGTGAAGGAAACGCCCGGAAGAAGCACTGCCACTGAATCAGAATTGACAACCGAAGAGATTTGCTCATCCTTCAACACTTCCAGATGATCCACACTGAGAACGCCCATTTTAAGTGCAAGCTCCAATCCTCCGATATTGTTAAACTGCTCGGTGTGAAGAGTAAGGTTAAACCCCAGTTCTTTTGCGCGGGAAAAAACCAAAGAGACTTCTTCAGCTGAAAAAGCCGTTGATTCGCAAAAGGCATCGCATCTGCCCGCTAATTTTTGTTCGGCAACTTTAGGCAAAAGCTTTTCGGTTAACAGCTCTAAATAACCCTCTCTATTCTGTTTAAATTCCGGCGGGACAGTGTGAGCACCCAAAAAGCACGGCACAATATTGGTTTGTCGCAGTTGCTTTACTCTGTTAATCACTCTCAGCATTTTTAACTCAGACTCGTAGTCAAGTCCATAGCCACTTTTAATTTCAAGTGTGGTAACACCCTGTAGAATAAAATAATCCACACGGGTAAGCAACAATTTAAGCAGAGTGTCCTCGTTGGTGTTTCTTAGCGCTTTAACGGTTGAAACAATTCCGCCTCCCGCAGCGCTAATTTCTTCATACGAACGCCCCTCTAACTTCATAATATATTCAGTGGAGCGATCACCGGTAAAAAGAGAATGAGTGTGGCACTCAACAAACCCGGGAAGCAACAGTTTTCCGTGTGCATCAATAACTTCGTGCGGGGTGGCAAGATAGGAGCCGGAGGGAACAAAGTCTTTGATTAAACCATTTTCCAGCACCACATCAAAACCTTCCAAAGGTGAAAGGTTTTGGGCTTTCAGACCTTTTGCTATGTTGGTGCCCTCAGTAGTTAGAGTTAAAATCCGGGAAGGTTCTTTAATTCTTTTTAACATTACTAAAAGACATTAACCTTATTGGCAATTATTTTTGCTTTAGAGAACCCGAGCTGCCTGAGTTGATACATTAGCAGAGCGGCAGAACCTTCATCGTAAAAATCACCAACTTTTAGACTGTAGGTATCCTTTTCCTTGTATATCTCTAAAATATCGATCCCCAGTTTTATTGCCAGTTCTTTTTTAATCGAAAGAGCTTCAGTTTCGCTATCAGCAGAGCCGAGCGAAACGCGGAAACCGTTATAATAAAACCTTACAATATTGGGAGATAAGTTTTCAGATTGGTAAGAAGTCCAGGGAACTGAAGGCTCGGATACAGTGTGTAAAACGGGGACCCTTTGCTCAGTGTTAACAGCGTTTTCTGAACTTAGGGCTGCATCATTTGAGACTACGGTACCCTTCGGTTTAGGTGTCAGAAGATTACTTTCTTTGTCCTGAGAAAAAGAAACAAAATTAAAAAGCAGCCAAAGTATGAAAATTCCTGCAGTTCTCATTGAAGCCGTTCTCATCAAAAATTTTCCGATAATTATGAAATAAAACAAATATTAAATATAAGAGTTATTTTGTAATAACGAAAGCCGATAATGAGTAAAATCTTTTTTTTTCGTATTTTTGTAATCATCTTAATTAAAAATTATGGCTCCCGGAAAAAAGTATAAAATTCTTTTTGTAACATCTGAGCTTTTTCCCTTCGTAAAGACCGGTGGACTTGCCGATGTTTCTTCATCACTTCCCCAGGAGTTAACTGAGCTTGGGCATGAGGTAAGGATTGTTGTCCCCAGATACGGTGCCATCGACACACGCAAATATAAAATCCACGATGTAGTACGGTTAAAAGATTTTAAAATATCACTCGGCGCCCGTTCCGTAAACTTTTCCGTTAAATCTTCCTTTCTCCCTGTAACAAAAAACCGCGTGCAGGTTTATTTCTTAGATAACGAAGAGTACTTTGGCAATCGAAAAAGCCTTTATGTAGATGTGCAAAAAAGCTACTGGTATATGGATAACCACGAACGGTTCACACTCTTTTCGAGGGGAGTATTGGAATTGGTTAAAAAATTGGGCTGGGCACCCGATATCATTCATGCAAACGACTGGCAGACCGCTCTTGTGCCCGCACTTATTAAAACAGTTTATAAAGAGGATGAATTTTTCAGCAGGGTTAAAAGCGTTTTAACAGTTCATAACTTTCTGTACGGTGGCGAATTTATAACTTATGCGTTTGAAATTACAGGGATGCCTGACGAGTACAGAAGTGAAAAATATACGATTCATAACGGGAAAATGAACTTTCTTAAAGCGGGTGTTATTTTTGCAGACCATGTAACCACTGTTAGCCCCGGATACAGAGATGAAGTGCTGGCTGACCCATCATTAACCGGAGGGCTTGATGGTGCGCTGCGGGCAAAAGGTGATGCTTTTACAGGTGTGATTAACGGTATCGACAGATCAGTCTGGAACCCGGCAACAGATAAACTGATCGTTAAAAACTACGATATTAGGTCGTTAGATAGTAAATATGCTAACAAAAAGAATTTGATCGAAAGATTTGGTTTAACTTACGATAATTCCATTCCGGTTTTTAGTGTTATATCTCGTTTGTATAATTACAAGGGAATAGATCTTTTCGCAAAAGCACTTCCGGATCTGTTGAAGTTGAATATTCAAATAGTTCTTCTCGGTACAGGAGATACCGAATATCACGCGCTGTTTGAAGAAACCGCAAGAAAGCACTCTGCGAAATTTGCCTGTTATCTTGGGTTTAACGACGAACTTGCGCACCTTATTGAAGCAGGTTCTGATTTCTACCTGATGCCCTCTAAAACTGAACCTTGCGGGTTGAATCAAATGTATTCGTTGCTTTACGGCACTGTTCCTATAGTTCGAAAAACAGGTGGATTGAAAGATACAGTTATAGGTATTGATAAAAGCAACCCGAACCCAACCGGTTTAGTGTTCGAAGAGTACACTCCTGCTGCTTTAGTTGGGCAAGTTAAGATTGCAATCGAAATTTTTAACCGAAAAGATGCTATGACCGCACTAATCAAAAATGGGATGCGGAGCGACTTTAGCTGGCAGCTCTCAGCTAAAAAATATGCCGACCTTTACAGAAGGGTTTCTGCAGGCTAATGCCAATCCCGACGATCTTCCTCGACCGGGACGGAACCATAAATAATGATCCCGGATACCTAAGCGACCCAAAAAGCGTTACTCTAATTGAAGGTGCCGGTGCCGGGATAAAACTTCTTAAAGATGCCGGTTTTTTGATTGTGGTCGTTTCCAATCAATCAGGTATTGCCCGAGGGCTAATGACCGCTGACGATGTAAACAAAGTTAACGCTCGGATAAACCAACTGTTAGAAATTTACTACAACACCTCTGTTGATCATTTTTTCTACTGCCCGCACCATGAAGATTTCGGCGGAAAAGAAGCGTGCGGTTGCAGAAAACCGGGAACCGGAATGCTTGAAGAAGCCGTTGAAAAATTTGACATTGATAAAACCGCTTCATGGATGGTGGGGGATAGCACAGCGGATATCATGGCTGCTAAAAACTTCGGAATCAGGTCTATTCTCGTTCAAACAGGCAACGGCAGGGAGCATTTTTCTGTCTTGCAGGAACAAAATAAATTGCCAAACTTTACATGTTTAAATCTTTTTGATTCTGCTAAAGTGATTTTAAAATATAAATCGGGAGTTTTCGATTGCTGAAAACTAAAATAATTACTCTTCTGGCTGCTATTTTGCTGTTTGCCGGATGTTCTGATGCTCCCTCATCGGTGGGTGTGGATGATCTTGGAAGTGACCTCCTAAAAGTGAAAGTTCTAAATTCTGAGACTGATTCGCTCACCCAGACTTCTTCAACTTTCAGAAGAATTTCACCCTTAGGTGCCGCATCGTTTGCACTTTTTGGAAATGCCTTAGGGGTTCGCTCCGATCTTTTACTGCAGTTTATTATAAATTTTGATGAAGCTACTCAAAATGCTTTGAAAAAAGACAGTATAATGTTGATTTCTGCTCGCATTGTGCTGACCAGAGCGTATGCGATCGGTGATACACTTCAGTCGTTTCCTGTCTCGGCGGTTAACGGCTACAGAATAACATCCGCTTGGGACCCTCTGAAAGTTAAAATTGACTCACTGCCCAATATTGACTTTTCTGCTGACATCTTTTCGAGCAAGCCAAATCCGGATTCTCTCTATTATTTCGGCATAAAGCCTGAAATTGCATTAGAATGGATGAAGAACAGTGTTGATACGGTTAATTTCAGCAATAACGGTTTAATGCTTCGCGCGGGGGCACCAACACCCTTTTTAATAGGATTTCAGGGCTGGAGCGCCGATGGTAGCAATGCGCCACGGTTGGAATTGAATTTTAAATTTTTAAGTTCAAATAAAGACACCACTGTAAGTTTCAGAACACTTTCTGACGCCCATGTGATCGATGGCGGAAAACCGGCACTTAACCCCGATGAAATGATGATTCAAAGCGGAACTGCGATTGAGTCGAGGCTATACTTCGATCTTTCTAAGCTTCCGGAGAATGTTTTCATTAATAATGCCGAACTGATAATTGTTGCCGACACGACAAAACAAATGATCGGAAACAAAGATTTAAACGGAATATCTGTCGGAATATTCGATGAATTAACAAATGACAGCACTTTTGTGAAAACTTCTCTTTACTCTGCAAATCTTTACTACTCAAACGGCAAATATTCCGGAAACCTCACTACATTAGTGAGGCAACTTTACACAAAAAAGAAGAATTTTGGGTTCCTTTTAACCACATCAAACCCTACCGAAGGGTTAGAAACGATTTACCTGAAAAACTCGAATGCGGGCTCGGCTATCAGGCCGCGACTGATAATTACTTATACTAAGATGGACTAAGAGCTAATGAAGAAAAGTATTTTATTTTTACTGGTTATAAGTTTCAGTTCTTTGTACGCTCAGGTTAACACCTCAAATTCGCGGTTTGGGGTCGGTACGGTAATTTACGGAACTACAGCCCGCGACCTTTCATTTGGTGAGTTAGGTTCCGCACTTTATGAAACCGACAGAGTTAACCTTATGAACCCCGCTTCCTTCGGTAGTTTCAATCTAACCAGAGCTGATTTTGGACAGGTATTTGAGGCTTCATTTGTAAAGCAGTCAGATGCAAGCAGTTATTATGCAGGGGGGTATTTTCCGGGTTTCAGCCTCGGTTTACCGGTTAGTAACGCACATGGAGTTGGGGTTGTGTTCGGCGTAAATAAATATTCCGATATTAGTTTCGAGGGGTCAAGAAACGGCAGTATCAACTCCGGTAGTTCCTTCGTGCCCGATACCTATAAAGAAGAGTATTTTTACGACGGTGGCATTACAAAAGTATCATTGGGTGCTTCGTACAGATTACCTTTCGGCTGGAACATCGGCGCGTCTGCAGATTTTTTAATGGGGCACATTGAATACGAGGCTTCAAATAAATTTAACTCAAGTTCTGTTGTTGATGCTGTTTTTACGCGCGAACACAATTTTAAGGGCTTTTCATCCACTTTAGGGCTTCTTTCAGACAATCTGAACAAATATTTCGACATTTCTGATTTGGAAGATATTAGGATTTCTTTCGGATATTCAATTCAGTCAAAATTGAATGGTGATTATGCAGTTTACACAATGAACACCACCGGTTCCCCGGATACGCTGTCAAAAGGCAACACTGAGGTTACTATACCTTCCCGTCTGTTTGCAGGTTTCTCAGTTAAGTTCAACCCAAGAACTAAGATATATGCCGATTTTCTCACTCAAAGTTGGAAGAATTTTGCCATAACTAACTCAGTAAGTGAAACACTCACCAATAATTTTAAGATAAGCACGGGAATTGAATATAACCCACAACACGGCTCATCAATGTTTGTTGATGATCTTTCATACCGGTTTGGGTTGAGCTACGAAAAACTGCCATACCTGATTGGCGGCGAGTCTTCTTACAGAATGAGTGCCGGTGCGGGCGTTTCCATTCCGCTTTCTACAGCAAATTACTTAGACCTTGGCGTGCAGTATTCTTTCAATTCAGGAGCAACGCCCTCTTCGGTGAAGGATCATACGGTCAAATTAATGGTCGGTTTAAGTGTCGGCGAATTGTGGTTTCTTAGAACAGAGTATTGAGGGTTGTGAAGCAGTTCAGGCTTTCTTCATGGTTGATTTTTTGGTTTTTCGTTATTTTCTCAAGCTACGGAAAAGCGGCTGATTCATTAGCAACAAAGTACGATCTCTTTTCCAAATATGTTGAAATTGGGCAGTATGATTCAGCCTATATTTTAGGAACAGAATTGCGATCTCATCCCGGAATAAAGGAATATTCCGTCTGGTTTTACCCAAAATACACTGAAACCCTCTTAAAAGTGATAGGGGATACAACTTTTGAGTTTACACCAAAATACATCAAAAGTTACTTTGAAGAAGCAAAACTGAAAGACCCGCACAATAGTCAGTCGTACTTTTTTTATGAAGCGTTTATTCTCGATAAATATTTCAAAGAAGGATTCGCTGAAGTATATCCGTTGTACGATGCGTTTATGAAATTGAGTGGTTTGACTGATGAATGGATACTAAGAAGGATTTCCGACCTTTCATCTCTGGTAGCAATAAAAGATACAGCGACAATTCTTTCACTTCTTGATATTTACACAGAACTACTTGAAAAATATCCGAATGAAGAGAAATGGGGTGATTATATTGCCGATCTCGCCGGTACACCTGAGGGACTATTATACCTGCGCCGAAAATTGAATATTCTAAAACCTGAAAGTTCATCAAACAACTGGGCACTTGCTTCACTCCTTTTGGAAAAAGAAGAGTATAACGAGGCAATGATTTATCTCGCCCGTTTGGTCTCTGAAAACCCCGATACAGTTAAATATCTGAAAGCGATGGTCTTTTCGGCTGAAAAAACCAACTATGACGAAAAAGCATTGGAAGGCTACCTAAGATTGATAAAACTTGAACCTTCGGTAAAGGAATATTATTTTAATGCTGCAGTACTTTTCGAGAAAAAAGACAATTACGCTGCAGCAATAAAATATTTCACAAAGGCGTCTGAAGTCGCCGGAGGGTGGGGGAAAGCAATTTTTTATTCCGGGTTGGTTTACGAAAATTCTGCCCGTTCGTGCGGGACACTGGGGTTTTACGACAAATGTGTTTACGAGTTAGCCTACGAAAAATATCTTAACGCTTCAGGTTACGACCCCGAAATGCCCGGGCTTCAGGAAAGAATTTCGCAGATTGAAAAATATCTGCCTGACACCAAAGATTTTGAAAAAAACGGCTACAAGCCCGGTGATTCTGTAAAGATCAACGGAAGTTGTTATATTTGGATAGAAGAATTGTTAAAGGTACAATAAACGGAGTTCAAAAAATATGTACGAAGCACTTAAAAGCGATCCTGAAATTCTGGAAGTATTAAATCTCGAAACGAAGCGTCAAACCCAAAAATTAGAACTTATCGCTTCTGAAAATTTTGTATCACCCTCTGTACTTGCAGCAGCAGGTTCAGTACTTACAAACAAATATGCCGAGGGTTACCCCGGAAAAAGATATTACGGCGGTTGCGAGTATGTTGATATGGCTGAAGACCTTGCACGGGAAAGGCTGAAAAAACTTTTTAGAGCTGAATATGTTAATGTTCAGCCGCACAGTGGGTCGCAGGCTAACATGGGCGTTTATATGACAATTTTGAAACCGGGTGATAAACTGCTCGGTTTAAGCCTTGCTCATGGTGGGCACTTAACACATGGTTCGCCGGTTAATTTTTCAGGTAAAATTTATCAGGCTCTCGCTTACGAACTTGACAAAGAAACGGGCTTGCTGAACTACGATAACATTGAAGAAATTGCTAAAAGAGAGAAACCTAAAGTTATCATAGCCGGTGGCAGCGCATATTCAAGAGAATGGGATTATAAACGCTTCCGTGAGATTGCCGATTCAGTCGGTGCATTTTTATTATGCGATATGGCTCACCCCGCGGGTTTAATTGCCAAGGGTTTGTTGGATAATCCACTCGAGCATTGCCACTTCGTTACCTCAACCACCCACAAAACATTGAGGGGACCCCGTGGTGGTGTAATTTTAATGGGTAAAGATTTTGAAAACCCTTTCGGCATAACAGTACCTAAAACGGGGCGAGCAAAAATGATGTCTGAGCTTATCGATTCCACTATTATGCCCGGAATTCAGGGCGGGCCTTTGATGCACATAATAATGGCTAAAGCGGTTGCTTTTGGTGAAGCTCTTCAGGATTCGTTCAAAGATTATGTCATTCAGGTGCGCACAAATGCACGCAAATTAGCGGATGAATTGGTAAAAAGGGATTACCACATCATTTCAAACGGCACAGATAATCATCTTATGCTTGTTGATCTTACCAACAAAGATGTAAGCGGTAAAGCTGCAGAAATTGCTTTGGGCAAGGCGGGGATTACCGTTAATAAAAATATGGTGCCTTTCGATCAGAGAAGCCCGTTCGTTACCAGCGGAATAAGAGTGGGGACACCCGCAGCAACTACCCGCGGAATGAAAGAAGATGAAATGGTAAGAATTGCAGGCATGATCGATACAGCGATTCAGAACCATGAAAATGAAGAAATGCTGACAAAAATTAAGGCGGAGGTTATCGAACTCTGTTCGGGGTTCCCTCTGTTTGCCGGAAAGTAGATGACGAGCGAAGAGCAAGCAGAACTAAAACTAATTGGGAAATCACCGGATGAGAACCCGGAAGCGGAAATGTCGTTCTGGGATCATCTTGAAGAGTTACGCGGCAGAATATTAAAAATATTTGCAGGTGTAATTCCCATTTGGTTTATTTCTATCGCGTTTGCTCAGGATGTAATAAATTATGTTCTGCTGTATCCGGCGGAACAATCAGGGGTTAAACTTCAGAACATCCGCCCATTCGGGCAGCTGATGTTAAACTTTGAGGTAAGTTTCATTGTTGCACTGATAGTAACTGTACCTTACAGTTTTTATCATTTGTGGCAATTTGTTGCGCCGGCGCTTCATCAGCACGAAAAGAAAGCGGTTCTGTGGGCTGCTTTTTATTCTTCGTTTTGTTTTTTACTGGGAACCGCATTCGGCTATTTTCTGATGATACCGATGACGCTCAGTTTTGCAGCCGGTTTCGGAAGCCAGGAAGTGGTGAATATGTTCACGCTCGACGAGTATATGTCGTTAATCTTCAGCATATTGCTGGGAACTTCTTTAATTTTCGAGCTACCAATCCTTTCATATTTGCTCACAAAGATAGGGTTGTTATCGCCAAAATTTATGAGCAAATACCGCAGGCACGCAATAGTTATTTTAATGATTATGGCGGCGTTTTTGTCGCCCGGAACCGATCCGTTTTCAATGTTAATACTTTCGGTACCTCTTTTATTACTTTATGAATCCAGTATTTTGATCTCCAAATGGGTACAAAAGAACAAATAAACATACCGGTAATGGACACGGTTCTCGCCCCGGTAAAAGACGGCTTGCGCGAATTCAACCGGCACTTCAAAGCCACGATGAAATCGCATGTCAGAATTTTAAACATAGCCACTTCTTTCATTCTAAAACAGAAGGGAAAGAAGATAAGGCCTACTTTGGTCTTGTTAACGGCGGGCTTATGCGGCGGTTACAACGAGCGAACATTCCGTGGCGCCACAATGGTTGAATTGTTGCACACCGCAACTTTGGTGCACGATGATGTGGTTGATCACGCTGATAAACGCCGAGGTTTCCCCTCAATTAACGCCATTTGGAAGAACAAAGCCTCTGTTCTGATTGGCGACTACCTTTTGGCGCGCGGGCTGATGCTTTCGGTGCAGTCGAAAGATTACGATTTTCTTAATACTATCACCGAAACGGTGAAAAGAATGTCAGAGGGTGAATTGTTGCAATTAGAAAAATCGCGAAAATTAGATATTGACGAAGAAACCTATTTTAAAGTGATTTCAGATAAGACTGCATCGCTGATTGAGACCTGCTGTCATGTCGGTGCAATGAGCGCAACCGATGACCCCGATTTACAGGGGGCAGCGCAAAAGTTTGGGCACTTGCTCGGGGTTGCTTTTCAGATTAAAGATGATATTCTGGACTACGAAGGAAGCACAAAAATTTTCGGAAAACCTATTGGCGGGGATATTAAAGAGAAAAAAATAACTCTTCCTTTAATCTATGCTATGGATACGGCGGGAAAAGAGCCTTCGAAACAGATAATTAAACAAATAAAGAATATAAAGCGCAAAGATACGGTTGATGCAATAATTCAGTTTGTGCAGGATAACCAAGGGTTGAAAAATGCACAGGAAAAAGCTGTTTCTTTAGCAAACGAGGCAAAAGAGTGCCTTGCGGGTTTTCCCGACTCCGAGTATAAAAATTCACTCTTAACACTCGTCGATTTTGTTGTTAACCGAAAATCGTAAGCAGCATTATTTTTTCAGGAGCCGGCAACCGGAATTGTAGTCAGCATTACAGATAAACCGCTACAGCGACTTAAGTAATTAAGTCCGAAATACAACTGAATAGCCAAACCTTTTTTTTCGAAACTGTTTCTTACCCCGGACTGGGTTTCCACCAAAACGGGGGATTACTTCTCATCAGAGTTATTGCCGTTAGCCCTCAGGGTGAGAACAGGGCAGTGCGCTTTTCTTACCACCTTATCCGCAGTTGAACCAAAAAGCATGTGCTCAACACCGGTGTGCCCGTGTGTTGAAATAACAATCAGATCGATATTTTCCGATTCGGCAACCCCAATAATTTCAATAAAAGGTTTACCAAGTTTCACAATCGAGGTAAATTTTATTTCTTTCGGAATAATTTCACCGGCAACTCGGTCAAGCTCTTCTTTGGCTTTTTCATCAATTTGGTAAGTTAATGTTGGCAGGGCTATTTGCCCGATGCTCAGATCAGGGGGATAAATAATAGGTTCGACAACATAGATCAAAATAATTTCAGAATTAAATATCCCGGCAAGCTCGGAAGCATATTTCATTGCCTGTTTTGAATAATCACTGAAATCAATAGGCACGAGAATTTTTTTGTATTGGATCATGATACAACTCCTGTATTAATCGTAAATTCCAACCTCTGCTAAACGCCATATTTTTTGGCAGGGGAATTTGTTTTCATATAGTGCTCTTCCGATAATCACGGAATCAACACCTAACGGAAGAAGTTCTTTAAGGGCGGCAAGATCATCTTTGTTTGTAACACCACCCGAATGTGTAACCTTCTTTCCTGTTCTCTCGGCAATTTGTTTTGAAAGTTGAATATTAGGGCCCGTAAGCATACCGTTTGTAAGGACATCACAGACAATAAACCTGCTCACCCCAACGGATGCAAGTTCTTCCGCAAGATCTGCAGGTGCAATCCCTGATTTTTCCTGTCTTCCTTTGATTACAACTTCGTTATCGATAACATCGATCCCAACCACAACTTTTGAAGGACCAAACTTCTCGAAGATTTTATAAAATTCTTTTCTGTTCTGAATAACAATTGAAGCAACCACGATTCTAGAAACCCCGGCAGAGAAAGCAAAGTCAGCATCGGCAACACTTCTGATACCTCCGGTGAACTCAACAGGAATAATAACAGAGGTACAAATATCTTTAATCAGATCGTGGTTCACGGCGGTGTCGCCGCCAATTCCGTCGAAGTCAACCACATGAATCATCTTGGCGTTTTCACTACGCCAAATCATAGCCATCTCAAGCGGGTCGTCACAATATTCAGCACATCCAAGTTCAGGGATACCCTGAACCGTTCTGACGGTTTTACCGTTTTTAATATCTATAGAAGGAATAACTAAAAATGACATATTCTTACTTGTTTAGGGTTACTAAAATAACAAATATTTCGATAAAAGAGTTTGAGGTAGGCAATAAGTAAAAAAAATTTATATTTTTTGCATTTTTTTTCGCAAAATGTTTGATTTAATGCTCAATTTGTAGCATTTTACACTCCATGAAATATAATTTCTCGATAAACACAATTCCGGGAAACAAAATAGACCTCGATCTTTATTCAGAAGCCCCTTCAGAACCGAGATCAGTGGTAGTGATTGCGCATGGTTTTAAAGGGTTTAAGGACTGGGGTTTTTTCCCACACGCCGGGGATTATTTTGCACACGCCGGTTACCATTGCGTGATTTTTAATTTCTCACACAACGGTATAACCCCCGGGAATGATATATTTGATGAGCCTGAAAAGTTCGCTGACAACACTGCCTCTCTGGAACTTTCTGAATTAATTGAAGTGGTGAGGCGTGTTGTTTCAAATGAATTTTGTAAATTTAACGGTGATTTATTCATCATTGGGCACAGCCGCGGTGGCGGTATCGCAATGTTAGCAGCACCGCACATTGCGGAATTAACTGCTTTGGGGTTGTGGTCTGCAATTTCTTACACTGACAGATTCACTGAAAGGCAGAAAGAGGTAGCTCGTTCTGTCGGTTATCTTGAAGTGCCAAACAGCCGTACCGGTCAGATTTTGCGTATGAACCGGTCGTTTTTTGAAGATATTGAAGCCAACAAAGAAGGGTCGCTTTCAATCGTAAAAACGTTAGCGAAAACCGATGTTCCCGTGATTGTAGTACATGGTGAGGTGGATGGCACCGTTTTGGTGTCAGAAGCAAATTTTATATATTCAAATTGTAAAAATCAAAAATCAGAATTGGTGATTATCCCCAAATCTGATCATACATTTAAGATGGTGCACCCGTCGCAGGGTGTGTCTGAGCATTTTGCTCAAGTTCTCGAAAAAACAAATAATTTCTTTAGAATTCATAAAAGAGGTTAAAATGTCAATACTGACAAAAACAGAAAACTCATTATCATACATTAAATCTAAAATAATATCTCACCCTTTGTTCGGGATCATCTCTTTTGCCGTTTTAATGGCAGTTGCCGCACAGATAACCATTCCGATGAAGCCGGTTCCCACGACTCTTCAATCGATGATAGTTGTTTTAGCCGGTGCAATGCTTGGTTCGAAAAAAGGGTTCTATTCACAAATAGCCTACCTTGCAATGGGTTTCATCGGGCTGCCCGTTTTTGCTGCTGCTCCTGATTTAGCACCCGGATTCGCAAGGCTTTTTGGACCCACAGGCGGATATCTGCTTTCATTCCCGATTGCTGCCTGGTTGACCGGCGCAATAACTGAGAGAAGATCCGACTATTTAAGCTCGGTATTGGCTTTCTTTGCCGCACATTTAGTGATTTTAACCATCGGTGCACTCTTTCTGGATATCTTCATCACCGGAAGTTTCGAAACAACACTTCAACTCGGTGTGGTCATATTCTCGCTTTCTACTGTAGTTAAAGTGTTGGCAGCATCGTTAATATTTAAATCATTAAAAAGTCGTTGATAGTTATATAGTTATATTCTTCAGAAGTCGTTGATATTCAAATCATACAGAAAATAAGTTCCGGAAAAAGTCACTATGATTAAAGCCATTGCATTTACACTTGTTCTGATAGCTGCCTTTGCATTTTTCGGGTATAGCGCCCGTCGTATTTTTTTACTAATAAAGATAGGGAAACCGAACAATCGGTTTGATAATGTAAAGACAAGAATAAAGAATGTAACGGTAATTGCATTTGGCCAGAGCAAATTGTTCCGTGACCCCATTGCGGGGATTGTTCATGCTTTAATCTTTTGGGGCTTTCTGCTTTTCCTTGCTGCGGTTCTCGAGTCTTTCATTCAGGGTTTTGCCCCTGAATTTTCTTTCGAATTCTTAGGTCCTCTTTACAGTATGATGACCATTACTCAGGATTTATTCGGTGTTTTGGTTATTATATCTGTATTGATGGCTCTTTACAGAAGATTCATACAAAAAGTCAAGAGGCTGCAGGTGGATAGAGAGGGGAACATAGATGCAGCGTTTATCTTAGTTATGATTTTGTTTGTTGTGCTTTCGATGATGGGGCAAAATGCAGCTCATGTCGCAAAAGCTGACTTTCAACTATCACAACCGTGGGAAATCAGGCCCCTAACTCAGTACCTTGCACACATTTTCAGTTCACCTGATTCAGCAACAGTTCCGTTCGAAGTGTTCTGGTGGATGCATGTTGTGTTTGTATTGGGTTTCCTGAATTATCTGCCTTATTCAAAACATCTTCATGTAATCACTTCAGTACCGAATGTTTATTTTGCAGAAGAACTAAACAAAAGAGCACAGCTGAAACCAATCGATCTTAACGACGAAAATTTGGAATATTTCGGAGTTAACGATATAGAAAAATTCACATGGAAGCAGCTTTTAGATGGCTTTTCGTGTACGGAATGTGGAAGGTGCGACTCTGTTTGCCCGGCTTTGACGGTGGGGAAGCCACTTTCACCGCGGAAAATTATCACCAATATCCGTGATCGAACCTTGGAAAAAGGTCCCCTGATTCTTAAGGGTGAAACCGAAGATGTTGTAATTGATAATACTTTAGTTCCAAACTACACTTCAGAAGCTGCTTTATGGTCGTGCACTACTTGCATGGCATGCGTACAGGAGTGCCCTGTGATGATTGAGCATGTCGGCAGCATTGTTGATATGCGTCGTCATTTAGTTTTGATGGAATCAAATTTCCCGCCGGAACTGGCGACTACCTTCAAAAATTTGGAGAATAATGCCTCGCCATGGGCTTTCCCGGCTTCGGAAAGAGCCGCATGGGCGGATGGAATGGGTATTAAAACAATGGCTGAAGACAGCAATACAGAATACCTCTTCTGGGTTGGGTGTGCCGGTTCTTTTGATGAAAGATACAAAAAAGTATCGAGAGCGTTCGCAGGAATTATGCAGGAAGCAGGGGTTGATTTCAGAATTCTTGGAACCGAAGAGCAGTGCAACGGAGATACAGCCAGAAGGCTGGGAAACGAATATTTGGCGCAGACACTTCTGCAATCAAATGTGGAAACGATGAATAACTACGGTGTTAAAAAAATAGTTACTGCATGCCCACACTGTTTCAATTCGTTGAAAAATGAATTCCCTCAGTTTGGCGGAAATTATGAAGTGAAACACCATTCAGAATTTATTGATGAATTGATTGCTGCCGGTAAAATTAAAACGGGTGAGAATGTAAACGAAGCTAAAATTACCTACCATGACCCATGCTACTTAGGCAGGTATAACGATATCTATGATGAACCCAGAAACCTTGTGGAACAGGCTACAGGGGCGCCGGCTGTTGAAATGGAACGCAACAGATCAAAAAGCTTCTGCTGCGGTGCCGGGGGCGGCAGGATGTTCATGGAAGATACCGAGGGTGGTAGAATAAATATTGAAAGAAGCAAAGAGGCTCTGGAAACAGGAGCCGATACAATTGCAACGGCATGCCCTTTCTGCATGACTATGATGACCGACGGTGTGAAAACACTTGAAAAAGCCGACGAAGTCAAGGTGAAAGATATTGCCGAAATTGTTTACGAAAACCTTAAACATAAATAACCAAATAGGAGCAAACTATGGAGAAATTCAAGCAATTACTCGATTCAGTGCAAGCGATGGAAGCCGACTTCCAGAAATTCTACGAGAAGGGACAGTCTGCTGCCGGCACCCGTATCAGAAAAAGTCTTAGCGAGTTGAAAAAACTGGCACAAGATCTTCGCGAAGATGTTCAAAACACGAAGAACTCGCGCAAGTCATAATTTTACAATTTAGACTCAGCACTATTAGAGAACCACACGATGCAATCGTGTGGTTTTTTTTTCGTAGATTAGTGGTTGACTTTTTTGGGATTACATGAAAAAAAATCTTCCTCTCTCACTAATCTTCATGGTCGTCTTTATCGACCTGCTTGGTTTTGGAATCCTCATACCGATCATTCCATCTTTTGCATACAAATATCTTCACGCCAGTGAAGCAGACATCGGGATCGTAATTGCAGTTTATTCTCTCGTTCAGTTCGTGTTTAACCCAATTTTTGGAACTCTATCAGACCGATACGGCAGACGGAATATAATTCTGTTCACACTGTTCATGAATGCGGTTGGTTATGTGATGTTTTCGCTCACCAATTCGTTTTTCATGCTAATGATGGCAAGAATTGTATCCGGCGTTGGCGGAAGCAGCATCGGCGTTGCTCAGGCTTACATAGCAGATGTAACCACCCCACAGGAACGCGCCAGAGGCATGGGCTTAATTGGTGTTGCATTTGGGCTTGGGTTCGTGTTCGGGCCTATGCTTGGTGGTGTCTTTTCACATTTTGGTTATGCAGTGACCGGTTATGCGGCAGCTGGGTTTTCTTTCCTTGCACTGATTGTCAGCTTCTTCTATTTGCCTGAATCGATGACCAAAGAAAAACATCACACAGAGGCAATCCGGCTGATCAAACTGTTTAATTTTGACTCATTTGCTTCCGTTTTTAAGAGCAAATCGGCGTTTTTTGTCATTTCGATGACTTTCTTCGTAACCTTTTCGATAGCCAATATTTACGGAACTTTGGCGCTGCTCGGAACCACAGTATTTGATTTTACCGATTTTGACATCGGAATGCTGTACGGGGTAATGGGAATTGTATCAGCATTTATGCAAGGGTTTATGCTGAATAAACTGACAAAGAGATACACTCAACTACAACTATTAGTAGTCGGCTTTTTAAGTTTAGCCGGTGGACTTGCTCTAATACCATTTGGCGAAAATATGCTGATAATGGGGCTGGTGCTTGCTTTGATGTCAATCGGAACGGGGTCGCTCAATCCGGTGTTATTAAGTTTAATATCTCAGGTTACAGCGGAAAACGAGCAGGGCAAGGTACTTGGCACGAACCAATCACTCTCTTCTTTAGCACGCGTTTTGGGACCTTTGTGGGGCGGTTTTGCATTTGAGTATTTTGGATACCATGTGCCGTTTTTAACAGGCGCCGCCGTTTCGTTGCTGTTAACTTTTTATTGTATGCGTTTTTACAATCCGATTATTCAAAAAAGGCTGATAGATGTTCAAGGTCAGCAACATTGAAAAAGAGAAAGCTCTTCTACTGGCGCCGATGGAGGATGTTACCGACATTTCCTACCGGTTAGTCTGCCGTGAACTGGGCGCCGATGTTGTTTACACGGAATTTGTGAATGCGGAAGGGATAATCCGTAAGAATGAAAAAACGCACAAAAAGCTAAAAATAATTGATGAAGAACGCCCCGTTGGAATCCAAATCTACGGTGGCAGGGTAGAGGCTATGATTGAAGCGGCAAGAATTGCCGAGTCTCACAACCCGGATATTATTGACATTAACGCAGGGTGTTGGGTTAAAGGAATTGTTGCCGCAGGTGCCGGTGCGGGTATGCTTAAAGACCCCGTTGGAATGCAAAACACCATCAAATCTGTTATTGATTCGGTTGAAACCCCCGTTACGGTGAAAACACGAATAGGGTGGGATCACGACTCAATAAACATCCTTGAAGTTGCCAAACGATTGGAAGATATCGGCGTTAAAGCAATTACTGTGCACTGCAGGACCAGAAGCATGGGGCACAAAGGCGATGCCGATTGGGAGTGGATAAACAAGGTTAAAGAAGTTGTTTCAATTCCTGTTGCACTTAACGGAAATGTTCTTTCCGCAGAAGATGTGGTTCGTGCGTTTAATGATACAAAAGCTGATGCCGTTATGATTGCCCGCGGAGCAATCGGATATCCGTGGATATTTAAAGACGCAAAAGCTTTGTTGGCAGGGCTGCCGATAAGAGATGAAATCCCTTACGATGAAAGAATCCGTGTCTGTTTGCGGCACCTGAAACTTGCAACAGAAGTAAAAGGGGAGAGGCGTGCAATTTTGGAACAACGAAAATATTATTCAGGTTACTTAAAAGGTTTGGTGAACGCTTCACACATTCGTCAGGAATTAATGAAAATTCTTGAATATTCAATAGTGGAAGAACTTCTGCTTAAATACGAGCAACAACTTTCGCAACTTGAGCACGCCTACGCAAATTTTGTTCAGGTGTAGCCGTGGCACCACATGGAAGCCCCGACGGCACAAATGTGCAATCAGCGAAAAAAGAGGAGTCAGATAACAATTTAACAAAATCCAAAACGAATGAGGCATCACAGCCGGAAGCAAGTGGCACAATCTCACAAATTGAAATATCACAAAAAATCAGTAATTTTCTCTCGGTTGTTTTTGTACCCCCTTTACTCACACTTTTTTCTTTTGCAGTTGTAGCATTCCGATTCGCACCCGAAAATGGTGAGCCTTGGTTGATGCTACTGTACACTTCTTTATTTACTGTTGTGATTCCGCTGTTGTTGTATGTTATTTTGCGAAAAAAGGGGCACATATCCGACCGCGACGCCAGGGACAGACACGAAAGACACCTGCTTTACACCATCTCATCAGTAGTAATATTTTTCGGATATTTCGTAATTCCGTGGGGTATGCACTCACAGGAAATAAAATTTCTGTATATTATATACCTTTATAATCTCATATTCTTATTTTGCATTAATCTTTTTTGGAAAATTAGCGCACACCTGATGGGTGCAGGGGGGATGGTTGGCACTTTAGTCTTTTCGTTTGGTCTTTGGGGGTGGGCAAGTTTGCCGGTGGTGCTTTCACTCGGGTGGGCAAGATATACATTGAAGTGCCACACTCTTGCGCAAATGATTTTGGGGGCTGCCTTCGGAATCGCCAACACACTTTTGCTTTTTTACTATTTACCGTTTTTACAATTGACATGAATGACGATAAACTAAACATCCTGAAAATTCTTGACAGAATAACCTATCTGTTAGAGTTGAAGGGAGAAAATGTTTTTAAGATTAACGCTTTTAGAAAAGCCTACGGAACAATTTCCGGCGTTGAAGATGATCTCTATTCAATGTATGAAAACGGGGGGCTTGCACAACTTCCGGGAATCGGGAAGGGCATTTTGTCCGTTATTGCCGACTATTATTCGATGGGCTACTCAAACGCCCTTAGGGAGTTAGAGGCTGAAGTGCCGGCGGGATTGATTGAAATTAACAGTATTAGGGGTTTAGGGCCCAAAAAAGCTGTGATGTTATATTATGATTATGAAATAACCGATCTTTCGATCCTTGAAGCCTATTGCGTCTCCGGTGAGATTACAAAAATTAAGGGATTTACACAGGCGACTGCGGATAAGCTGCTTGAAAATATCAGGGTTTACAAACTGAATAAAACACAACTACGCCTTGATGGTGCCTCTGTATTGATTAATCAAATTGAAGAGGTGCTTTCCGGGATTAGTGAAATTCAACTGTTTTCGGTTACAGGTGCTTTCAGAAGAGCGATGGAAGTTATTCCCAAAATTGAGTTTGTTCTCTTTACCGAGGAGCCTTTAAGGGTTGCAGGGATACTTAGCGAGAAATTAAACATACAAGATTTTGAATTTGATTCAGAGCTTCATTTTCAGGGTGTTTACAATATATTTTTTTACTTAACCTTAAGCAGAACCGATTATTTCAAACGGCTTTATGAAACAACAGGAAGCAAAGAATTTTTACTGAAATTTCCTTTTCCGGCAGTTGATGGTGATAATAATTATGCCAACCAAGGCAAGAGTGCACTGACCACTAACCGGGCAGTTAACGATGATAATATTGCAACCGGAGGCAACACCACACTACCGGCAAACAAAGTGCTTAATGATAATAATACAGCAGCCGGAGGCAACACTGCACTACCGGCCAACAAAGTTGATGCGGAAAAAACCAAGCCGGAAATCCCTTCTGAAAAAGAAATTTTCGATAAAATTGGAATTAGGTATATAATCCCTGAGATGAGGGAAGAGCAGATTCTTTCCCGCCTTGAAGATGAAAGATTTTTAAACTCTGATTTGGTTTTAAGCGCTTTCAAAGGGAGCCTGCACTTCCACACAAATTATTCTGATGGCGCTAATACTCTTTCTGAAATGGTGAGTGCTGCAGCCGCGATCGGGTACGAATATTTCGCGGTTTGTGACCATGGTAAAGCCGCTTTTCAAGCCGGAGGGATGAGCGAAACAAGGGTGTTTCAGCAAAAAGAGGAGATTGATAAGGTAGCCGAAGAACACAATGTAAAAATATTCCGCGGACTTGAGGCGGATATTTTAAGAGACGGTTCTCTCGATTTTGGTGATGATTTTTTGAATAATTTTGATTTTGTTGTTGCTTCCATTCACTCCAGATATGCTTTAGATAAAGAAGAGATGACAAAACGAATCCTGAAAGCAGTTGAAAACCCGCACACTGATGTGTTGGGGCACCCAAGCGGAAGGATTTTGTTGGAACGCCCTGAATTTGAAGCGGACTTTAAGAAAATAATCGATGCCTGCCGCGCGAACGATGTTGCTATTGAGATAAACGCATCACCTTACCGTTTAGACCTCGATTGGCGCAGGGTTTATTACGCCCGCGATAAAGGATGTATTTTTAGCATCAACCCCGATGCTCACTCAACTTCCCAGTTATTGAATGTGAAATACGGTATTATGGCTGCGAGAAAAGGGGGAATGAAGTGCTCTGAAGTGATAAATTGCTTCACTTTGGAAGAATTTAACAATTTTCTTGGAAGGAAATAGAGGTGATTAATTATTTCGGTTTAAAGGGGTTTAACAACTTCCTTAGGAGGAAATAATGGTTGAACTTAAAACCATAAATGACACTGCAGTTATTACCCTCAATCGTGAGGAGAAAAGAAACGCCCTTTCGCCTGCGATGATCTCAGAGTTTTTAACGCTTTTCAACTCGTGCGAAGAAAATAAAGCAATCAGATCGATAATAATCACCGGGACAGGAAAGATTTTTTCAGCCGGTGCTGATCTTAAATACCTGCAAACAATACGGGATAACAGCATCAACGATAACGATATTGATTCGGGAAAAATATCAGAACTTATTCTTACGGTTTATGGGTCGAACAAACCAACAATCGCAGCCGTTAACGGGCCTGCTATTGCCGGTGGTTGCGGATTAGCCACAGCGTGCGATTATATAATCGCAGACAGAAGCAACGCAATGTTGGGTTATAGTGAAGTAAAAATCGGCTTTTTGCCCGCTATTGTTTCTTTCTTGCTTTTAAGACGGGTCAGCGAGTTCAAAGCGCGACAACTCCTGATTTCCGCTGAAATTTTAAATTCAGAAAGAGCACTTGCCGTGGGGTTGGTGGATATTCTTTCGGATGATGTAATGGCTGAAGCTTTGGCGCTTGCTGATAAACTGAACAAAAACTCGGCTGAGAGCATTAAGCAGACAAAACAACTGATAAGAACTGTTAAAAATTTAGATTACAAAGATGCGGTTAAAATCGCTCAAAAGTATAATGTTATAAGCAGAACAACGGAAGAATTTAAAAACGGAATCGATAAATTTTTAACTAAATAGAAGGCATATCATGGACCTAAAAGAACATATCAGAAGTGTTAAAGACTTTCCAAAACCGGGGATAATGTTTCGGGATATTACAACACTTTTGGAAAACCCCGCTGCTCTGAAACATGCTGCGGAACTAATGTACGAAAATGTTAAAAACCTTGGGATAACTAAGGTCGCCGGAATTGAGTCGAGGGGTTTCATTATTGGGGGTATTCTGGCTGATAAACTTAATGCCGGATTTGTTATGATTAGGAAACCCGGAAAGTTGCCTTCGAAAAAATTTGCCGCTTCGTATGAATTGGAATATGGCACCGACTCTATTGAAATGCACACAGATTCGATAAAACCGGGTGATTTGGTGCTGTTACACGATGATTTGCTGGCAACCGGCGGAACTGCAAGGGCTGCAATTAAACTGATTGAAAATGCGGGCGGCAAGGTGGTATCGGGGCAGTTTCTGGTGGAATTAACATTTCTACCCGGCAGGAAAAACCTTGAGGGTTATAATATCGATACAATTGTGCAATACCACGACGAAAATTAAAGAGTTAAACCCTTAAACCGCTAAACGGGCAAACAGTTAAACAGTTTAACAGTTAAACAGTTAAACAGTTAAACAGTTAAACAGTTAAACAGTTAAACAGTTAAACAGTTAAACAGTTAAACAGTTAAACAGTTTAACGGACAAACACTTAAACAGCTAAACCCTTTAAACCCTTACACTAACCGATTTGTTTAAAACTTCAGCGGCTCCCGCCGGGAGCCGCTGCAAGTGCAAGTAGTTTAAAGGTATATCAACTTTATTTTATTTGACCTGAGAATTTAACACTTCTCTGATAATTTTGCAACCCTTTAATAATTCATCTTTTTCTATAGTAAGGGGAGTTCTAAAGCGAACACTTCTTTCGCCGCAAGAAAGAATAATCAGTTTTTCTTTCCAGCATTTCGAGATAAATTCATTACGGGTTTCCTTATCCTGCATATCGAAAGCGCACATCAAGCCTTTTCCGCGCACATTCGAAATTTTAGTCGGAAATTCTCTCTGCATGTCGTAAAGTTCATTCAGCAGCACTTCGCCCATTTCGGCAGAGCGTTCAACCAAACCATCTTCGTGAATCACTTCGATGATCTTGGCGGCGCGCACCATATCAGTGAAATTTCCGCCCCAGGTAGAGTTAATTCTTGAAGAAACTTTGAATACATTGTCAGGCTCTTCATTTACTCTGTCGCTTACCATTATTCCGCAAACCTGCATTTTCTTGCCAAAAGACAAAATATCAGGCATTACGAAGTGCTCGGCAGCCCACATTTTACCCGTCAGACCAAGCCCTGTCTGAACCTCATCGAACATCAGCATGATATCGTTTTCGTCAGCGATTTCTCTTAGTTTCATTAAAAATTCTTTTCTGAAGTGATTATCGCCACCTTCTGCCTGAATTGGTTCGATTATTATCACTGCGATGTCGTCACGGTTAGCCTTAATTGCTGCATAAATTTCATTAATCGACTGCTCTTCGGCTTTAATAACGGCTTCAAGATTATTTTCCAACGGAAAAGTTATTTTCGGGTTGGAGACCCGGGGCCAGTTGAATTTTGGGAAGAGATTGACTTTATTCGGGTCAGTGTTTGTAAGCGACATCGTATAGCCTGTTCTTCCGTGAAACGCTTCGCGGAAGTGCAGCACTTGATGACCTTTTTCTTCCTTATATCCTTTTCTGAAATTCTTCCTTACTTTCCAGTCGAAAGCAACTTTCAGACCATTTTCCACTGCAACGGCACCGCCTTCAACAAAGAACAGATACTTAAAGTGATCGGGCATTGCATAGTTGCTGATGGTGTCAACAAGTTCTGCTTTATTAACGGTATAAACATCGGAGTTAGAAGGTTTGTTTAGTGCAGCCCAGGCAAGTTTTTCTCTAAATTCAGGTGTATTTAATTTAGGATGGTTCATACCAAGCGCAGAAGAAGCGAAGAATGAGAAAAAATCGAGATATTCTGTACCGGTTCTTTCCTCAACTAAATATCTTCCGTGGCTGTTTTTAATATCGAGAACAAAGTCAAAACCATCGGCAAGTATGTGCTTTCTAAGCACTGGAAAAACATCGTTTGCGTTTAAAAAATGTGTTTCGGTTAAATTATTTATGTGCATATAGTCCTCCCGAATAGTGGTAATGGATTTAAAAAGTTAGTTAAAATTACAAAATACGGCAGGTGTGTTATTAAAACACAGACTCAAATTTCGAGACGAAATAGCTTCTCAACAACCTTGGACTGAAAGGCTCGTTGAAAGATCTGAAAGGGGAAAGTGAAAACATTCTTTTCATACCGTCAATATACGCATTTTTTCCGTTATAGGAAAGCCATTGTTGTAACATCTGTTACATATTTTTTCGTTTTGTAACTTTTTCTTCAATTTTGAAACAGTTATATACCTATATTTCGTGTATGAATTTAAATAATTTTAGGAGATAATATGGACTTTCTAAAAGAATTAGGTATTGAAGAGATCAACTACGGTGTTAGCACAGGGCGAAACTGGAGCAAGACCGACACAGCCGGTAAACTTGAGATATTTTCACCCGGCTCGGGCGAAAAGATTGCTACTGTTTATCAGGGTTCAGAGGAAGATTATGAAGCGATGGTGCTGAAAGCACAGGAGGCATTTGAGTACTGGCGCGATGTTCCTGCTCCCAAAAGAGGGGAGATAGTCAGACAGATAGGTGTAGAACTTAGAAAATATAAAGATGCACTCGGCAGGCTTGTATCGTACGAAATGGGTAAATCACTGCAGGAAGGTTGGGGCGAAGTACAGGAAATGATCGATATTTGTGATTTTGCCGTTGGTCTTTCCCGCCAGTTATATGGTCTATCGATGCACTCGGAGCGCCCAAACCACAGAATGTACGAGCAATGGCACCCACTTGGAATAGTCTGCACCATTTCCGCTTTTAATTTCCCCGTTGCTGTTTATTCCTGGAACAGCACAATAGCCGCAGTGTGTGGCAATGTAAATCTTTGGAAACCGAGTTCAAAGGTACCTTTAACCGCAATAGCCGTTCAAAAGATAATTGCACGCGTTGTTGAAGCAAACGATTTGCCCGAAGGAATATTTTCGTTGGTAATCGGTAAAGGTTCCACTGTTGGCGAAAGAATCCTTAATGATAAAAGAGTTCCTTTGATTTCACTAACCGGTTCAACAAAAGTCGGCCGTCATGCCAATGCAATTATTGCCGCGCGTTTTGGGAAATCAATCATGGAACTTGGCGGAAATAATGCAATTATAGTTACCCAGGATGCGGACCTGAAATTAGCAATTCCCGCCATAGTTTTTGGTGCAGTTGGCACCGCCGGGCAAAGATGTACCTCTACCAGACGCGTTATCATTCACGAAAGCATGTACGATCAGGTTAAAGAATCGTTGCTTAAAGCATACGGTTCACTTAAGATTGGTAACCCGCTTGATGTTTCGAACCATGTCGGCCCTTTGATTGATAAAGATGCAGTTAAAGATTTCACAAATGCCCTTGACGAAGTTAAAAAAGAAGGCGGTAAAATTATTTACGGCGGTGAAGTTCTCTCAGGTGCCGGTTATGAGTCGGGATGTTATGTCCGCCCCGCAATTTGTGAGGTAGAAAACCACTATTCAATCGTACAGGAAGAGACATTTGCACCCATTCTTTATCTGATTAAGTATAAGGGAGATGTTAAGGAAGCAATAAAACTGCACAACAGTGTGGTTCAGGGGCTTTCTTCCTCAATCTTTTCACTTAATCTCCGTGAAACTGAAGAGTTCCTTTCGGCTCGCGGTTCAGATTGCGGTATTGCAAATGTTAACATCGGAACTTCCGGCGCAGAAATTGGCGGCGCTTTCGGCGGTGAAAAAGAAACCGGTGGTGGTAGGGAATCAGGCTCCGACGCTTGGCGAGCTTATATGAGAAGACAGACCAACACGATTAACTTCTCGACTGAAATGCCGTTGGCACAGGGAATTAAATTTGACATTTAATTCATTTGGTGCCTGCCGGTTTACCAAATAGTAATCCGTGATTCTTCATTGTTTTGGGAAACATGGCAAAACTAAAAGGTAAAGTAAATCAGATAAGATTTTAGTATATATTACTGCTGAAATAAAATATAGTGCTTAAACAAAAAAAGGACCTAACATAAATGTTCGGTCTTTTTTTTATTTTCCGTTTACGAATTTCCGGAAGTTTGGGTAATTAACATTTTGTAAAAATTAAGTTCAATCTGAATCAATTTATACAAATTTAATTATTTCTTTCCAAATCCATTTCTAAAGTAATATTGCTCCCGTCTCTCAGAACGGTGAACTCTGCGGTTTGCCCTGACCGGTATTCTTGAAGAGCGCCATTCAGGGTGTTCGTGTTGCTGATTTTATATTCACCAAGTGCCAGAATAACATCACCTTTTTTAAAGCCGGCTTTATCAGCGGGTGAACCACTTACTACTTTGTTAACAATTACACCGCGAGTATTTTGCAGTTTGTAATAAGAAGCAATTTTTTCGTCAATATCCTGTACGCCTAAACCGGTGGAAAAATTGCGGTCAATTTCACCATTTCTTTTTAACTCGTCAACAATTCTCTTAACTTTGTTAACTGGGATTGCAAACCCCAGCCCGATGCTGCCTTTTCCGCTCCCAGTTGAGTAGATTATAGTGTTAATACCAATAACATCACCAAGAGCATTAACCAAAGGACCTCCGGAGTTACCTCCGTTAATTGCAGCGTCTGTTTGTATCATCTTCAGGTAGAACCTGCCTTCAACCGGTTCAAGATTCATGTTGATTGCTGAAATTACACCCACTGTAACAGTTGGTTGGTCATTCACATCAAACAAGCCAAACGGGTTTCCGAGCGCAATCGACCATTCACCGATAATAATGTCATCCGATTTGCCAAGTTTAAGATAAGGTAAGTTTTTCTCATTGATTTTAAGCAGACAAATATCGGAGACACGATCTGTTCCGACAACTTTTGCTTCGAAGTGTCTTCCGTCGGTAAGGGTAACAGTAACTTTTTTAGCGTTGCCGGCAACATGGTCGTTGGTTAAAATATAACCGTCTGATGAGATCAGAAACCCGGAACCAAGCCCTTTGACTTCCTGGGAGTAGCTTTGGTCACCAAAAAATTGCTGAAAAAACGGATCGTCAAAAAATGGGTTGAAAAATGGGTTATTTACTTGCCTGACCTCAATAACATTAATTCCCACAATAGCCGGTGCCACTTTAGCAACCGTTTTTGTAATAATACTTTCTCTTTCAGCTTTTGGAGAATTAGCATTCTCAAAGATGCTTTTTTCAGTTTCGTTATCACCGTTAATGAAGAAAAAAGCTGCAGAGAACATCACTAATACAGTAATTGTTGCTATAACGATTTTCTTTTTCATCTTAAACCTCAGTTAAAATTTTACTTTGCTTACTGCAAAAATAAACAACTGATGAATATTAGTGTTAACTCAATTTACACCGTTTTTCTAATTGTTGAAAAACTGACTCTTGTTTATGAGAAATTAAAGAGTATAGCAATAAGCGTGCCACCGATAATTTCGGTTGTTAAACAAGGAATATTTTTTTGGCATGAATATTGCTTTATTTTTAGCAACTCATTAATTAATTGAGGAACTCATTAAGGATTTTGAAATGGCAAATCAAATAATCGAGAAATACCCTAAAAACGACAGAAGCATCTTAATACCATTACTTCAGGATATCCAGGAAGAAAACGGTTATTTACCTGAAGATGTATTAAAGGAAGCAGCAGCACACATCGGAATTTCGATGAGTTCTATTTACGGCGTGGCAACTTTCTACAACCAGTTCCGCTTAACTCCTCTCGGTAAAAATGTTATCAGAGTGTGCAGAGGAACTGCCTGCCATGTTAAGAACTCGGCAAATATTCTATTTGGGCTGGAAACTGCATTAAACATTAAAGCCGGTCAAACAACCCGGGATAAAAATTTCACATTAGAAGTGGTTAGTTGCATCGGTGCATGTTCCATTGCCCCGGTTATCTGTATTAACGATGATTATTACGGAAGAGTTACTGTTAAAGAAATTGACCGAATACTTAAAAAATACCAGCCGGTGCAGCCAAAACCTTCGCCTCAAAAAGCTGAGGAGGTGGTAAAATGAAGAACTTTATGGAAAAATGCTGTAGCGAATGTTGGCACACCCCCGAAAACCAATGCCAGTACTTCGTGCAATGTTGCACAGAAGGTCCTCTCTGCCATCACAGCGATGAATGTACAGCAAAAATTAAAGAATATAACGCACAGCTGCTTTTCAAAAAGCATGATGAACCCGTTATCTTCATCGGAGCCGGAACCTGTGGCTTGGCTGCAGGTGCTGCAAAAGTTGAAGAGACAATTAAAACTGAACTTGCTAAGCACAACATCAATGCTACAATTATAAGAACCGGATGTATCGGTTATTGTGCCAGAGAACCCATTGTGGATATTAAACTGCCGAACGGTGAAAGAATCGCTTACTGCGAAGTAACACCTAAGTTAGTTCCTAAGCTTGTTCAGACAACAATAATTGACGGCGGTGTCTTAGAGTCTAACCTGCTTGGCAGCCATGAGCGCAAGTCAGAAATCTGTTCTTCTCTTTACGACAATCCTTTCTTCGCTCTGCAAAAGAAGATCGTTCTCGAGAATTGCGGAATAATCAACCCTGATTCAATTGACGCTTACATTGCAAATGGTGGTTTCAGAGGAATTAACAAAGCCTTAAAATTAATGACCAACGAGGAAGTGGTTAAAGAAATTCTGGATTCCGGCTTGAGAGGCAGGGGCGGCGCAGGCTTCCCAACAGGGAAAAAATGGGAACTTGCTATGAAGCAAAAATCGGATACCAAATACATCATTTGTAACGCAGATGAGGGTGATCCCGGTGCTTTCATGGATAGATCAGTTCTCGAAAGTGACCCTTACAAACTGATCGAAGGAATGATGATCGCAGGCTACGCAATAGGCGCGAATTTTGGTTATATCTATTGCCGTGCAGAGTATCCACTGGCAATTTCACGCTTAACTCACTGTATTGAAGAATGTGAAAAATACGGTATTCTTGGTGAAAACATTCTGAACAGTGGTTTCAACTTCAGACTGAAAATCAAGAAGGGTGCCGGCGCATTCGTTTGCGGCGAAGAAACCGCTCTTATTGCCTCGATTGAAGGAAAAAGAGGGATGCCGAAACCAAGACCGCCATTCCCGGTGGTTGCAGGTTTATGGGGCAAACCAACGGTAATTAACAATGTGGAAACATTGGCAAACATCTCTTCGATAATCAACAAAGGAGCCGAATGGTTCGCAAGTGTTGGAACTGACCGAAGCAGAGGTACTAAAGTTTTCGCACTCTCGGGGAAAATTGTTAACACCGGGTTGGTTGAAATCCCGATGGGAATAACCTTGGAAGATGTTGTTTTCAAGATCGGAGGAGGAATCCCATTCAACAAAAAGTTCAAAGCCGTTCAAATTGGCGGACCCTCCGGCGGATGTTTACCGATGAGCGTAATTCAAACTCCGGTTGAGTACGAAACGCTGAAAGAAGTCGGAGCCATGATGGGCTCAGGTGGTTTCGTTGTAATGGATGAAGATACATGTATGGTTGACATCGCAAGATTCTTTCTTAACTTTATTAAGGATGAGTCGTGCGGAAAGTGCGTTCCTTGCAGAGAAGGTACAAAAAGGATGCTGGAAATAATAGAGCGCATTCCGGTTGCATACGACGACAAAAATGACAAGACCGATCAGCTCAACCGATTCAAAGGAATAATTGGATTAAAACGGCTTGCAGAAGTGATAAAAGATACTTCTCTTTGCGGTTTAGGGCAATCGGCTCCGAACCCTGTTCTTTCAGGATTAAAATATTTCAAGGATGAGTATGAGGAACACCTGTTCGACAGACACTGCCGCGCGGGTGTTTGTAAAGAACTTCTTACTTTTTCAATCGACAACACATTGTGTACCGGGTGCGGTCTCTGCAAGAAGAAATGCCCGAACGAAGCGATTGTTGGTCAGAAAGGAGAAGGACACTTCATACTTCAAGACAAGTGTATTCAGTGTGGAATGTGCCTTGAAACCTGTAGATTCTGTGCAATTAATGTGAACTGAGGAGGAAATTGAGATGGTAGAATTAACAATAAATAACCTAAAAGTTAAAGCAGAAGAAGGAATGACTATCCTTGACGCTGCAAAATCTGTCGGAATTTCGATACCGACTTTATGCTACATGAAAGATCTCTTTCCAACAGGCGCCTGCCGCATTTGTGTTGTTGAAGTTGACGGGCAAAGGAACCTGCTTCCTTCGTGCGCTTTTCCGGTTTCTGAGGGGATGGTGGTTGAGACTAACTCGCCGAGAGTGCGCAGAGCACGGAAAACCATTGTTGAACTGTTGGTGGAAAATCACCCGCAAGATTGCTTAATCTGCGTGAGAAACAAAAACTGTGAGCTTCAGGACCTCGCCGAAAGATACGGTTTGCGTGAGCACCGCTATTCGGGCGAAAAGAGAAAACATGTGGTGGATGTTTCAAGCCCTTCGATTGAAAGAGACCCTGCGAAGTGTATCCTTTGCGGAAGATGTACCAGAGTATGTAACGAAATACAGAAAATTGGCGCAATTGACTTCGCACAGAGGGGGTTCAACAGTATCGTTACAACCCCATATAACGAGGGATTGAATGTCAGCGATTGTATCTTCTGCGGGCAGTGTATTCTTCAGTGCCCGACAGCAGCTTTGCGTGAAAGAAGCTCGATGAAGATTGTTTCCAACGCTCTGGAAAACAAAAACAAATATGTTATCGCTCAGATCGCTCCGGCGGTTAGAGCAACACTCGGTGAAGAGTTCCACATGCCACCAGGTACGGATGTTACCGGTAAATTAGTCAGCGGGTTAAGGCGTTTAGGTTTCAAGAGGGTATTCGATACCAACTTCGGAGCCGACCTCACCATACTTGAAGAGGCAAACGAACTAATCGGAAGAGTACAGAACGATCAGCCGCTACCGATGTTCACGAGCTGCTGCCCCGGCTGGATCAGATTCGCCGAACGAAACTACCCGGATATACTTCCGCATCTTTCAAGTTGTAAATCACCGCACGAGATGGAAGGCGCAATACTGAAGAGTTACTTTGCGAAGAAAATGGGAATTAACCCGAAAGACATCTTTGTTGTTTCGATTATGCCTTGTACGGTTAAAAAATATGAGTCCGAAAGACCTGAGTTAGCGATAGATTCATTGCATGATGTCGATTCAGTTCTCACCACAAGGGAACTTGTTCGTTTCTTCAACATGGCAGGAATTGACTTTGCAGACCTGCCGGATGAAGAATTCGATAACCCACTTGGTGAATCAACGGGTGCCGCAGCAATCTTCGGAACCAGTGGTGGTGTTATGGAAGCTGCTATCAGAACCGCTTACTATAACATAACCGGAGAAAACCTTGAGAATATTGAGGTTGACCAGATTCGGGGTCCCGAAGGTGTTAAATCTGCAACGGTAAAAATTGGTGATCTTGATGTAAATATTGCCGTTGTAAACGGAATCGGCAATGTTCGCCCAATAATAGAGGAAGTGCTCGCCGGCAAATCGAAATATCACTTCATCGAAGTGATGGCTTGCCCGGGCGGTTGCGTAAACGGAGGCGGGCAGCCGATACATCAGAACCTTGAAAATGTGATGAAAAGGGTGAAAGCCCTTTACGAGATAGATAAAAAGAGTGTTTCAAGGCGCTCGCATGAGAATGAATCTGTGCAGAAACTCTATAAGGAATTCCTTAAAGAGCCGGGAAGCCATGTCGCTCACGAGTTGTTACACACAACTTACAGCCACAGATAGGGAAATTACTTATTCCCTCGCTTTGAGCGAAGGTGGTTGTTAAATACCGTTAACAGCCACAGATAGGGGTGGGAACAGGTATTGGGCTGTGAAAAGATAAAAATTTAAGTTACATTATACGCTGAATTTTTGTTTTTTCGGAACTCCTTTTTAGGAGTCAAATGAGGACGATGCCTGCGATAGTTGATACTGTTGAGGATCTGGTCTGTTATCATTGCGGTGAACGATGTGAAGACGGATCGATCCGTAAAGAAGAAAAATATTTTTGTTGTGAAGGTTGTAAGTTGGTTTACGAGGTGCTCGAAGAGAACAACCTCTGCACCTATTACAACCTGAACGACACACCCGGTGCTGCTAAAAGAGAAAAAGTTGCCGGGAAACGGTATGATTATCTTGATGACCCCGAAATTTCTGAAAAGCTGATTGAATTTAAAAGCGATCAGCTTTTCAAACTTTCCTTTTTTATCCCTTCAATTCATTGTAGTTCCTGCATTTGGCTGCTCGAAAATCTGTATAAGATTGACGAACGAATTTTGAACTCACGGGTTGATTTCCCCGCAAAGAAAGTGTTCATAAAGGCTTCACCAACAATTAAGATAAGCGAAATTGTTGAAATTTTGGATTCAATCGGGTATGAACCAAGGCTGAGTTTGGATGAACTGGAGCAAAAGGATACCAAGTCGTTAAACAAGTCCCTTTATCTTAAATTGGGAGTTGCCGGTTTTGCCTTCGGAAATATAATGATGTTAAGTTTTCCGGATTACCTTTCAATTACCGATAGTGTTGAATCGTTCATGCCCTTTTTTAACATCGTTTCTGTTTTGCTTTCGTTGCCGGTGCTATTTTACAGCAGTTCGGGGTATTTTATTTCAGCATTCAAAGGGTTGAAAAAGAAATATATAAACATCGATTTTCCGCTTTCTTTGGGAATTGCGGCTTTATGGGGTCGGAGCATTTACGATATTTTCGTTCTGCACGAGCAAGGCTACATGGATTCGTTTGCCGGGTTGATTTTCTTCCTTTTAATAGGGAAAGTATTTCAGAATAAAACTTATGAATACTTCAACTTTGAACGCAATTACAAATCATATTTCCCAATTTCGATAACTCGTCGTGGAAAAAATGGGCACGAGGAAGTAATTCCGCTCTCCAAAATTAATGTTAAAGACAGAATTTTAATCCGGAACAACGAAATAATCCCTGCTGATTCCATTTTGATAAACGGAATCGGAAATATCGACTATTCTTTCGTGACCGGGGAATCACTCCCACAGGTTAAAGAGAAAGGCGAAAAAGTTTTTGCCGGAGGCAAGCAAACCGGCGGCGTGATTGAGTTAGAGATAATAAAGGAGGTCTCACAAAGTTATCTGACCCGGTTATGGAACGATTTCATTGTTTCTAAGGATCACGATAGTGGATTAATCAACTTTTCAAATGTTGTAAGTAAATATTTTACATTGGGCATTCTGGCGGTTGCACTGTTGGGTGTTTTACTCTGGTACCAAGCGGGGGTTGTGCAGGTTCTTTCAATCGTAACCGCTGTGTTAATTGTTGCCTGTCCGTGTGCTCTTGCACTTTCGGCACCTTTTGCTCTGGGTAACTCACTCAGAATTTTCGGCAGAAATCATTTCTATCTAAAGAGCGTTAAAGTGGTTGAGAACTTGAGCCATACAGACGCAATCATTTTTGACAAAACAGGTACCCTGACAGAGAACCAGGAAATTGACATACTTTTTGTACCGGAGGGAACTGCAGGCAACCTTAATCTTGTTGCAGATGGTAATTTTCACCCAAATTTAGGCAGAAAAATTGAAGATGGTTCCGCAAAAACCGTCAGAATTGGCGACCTTGCAAAGGCGACTTTTAAAAACTCGTTGCACCCTTTAAGCAAAGCTATTTACCGCTATCTCTCTGAATTTGAAGATTTGAAAGTAGATTCTTTCATGGAATATCCGGGAAAAGGGGGAGAAGCATTCATCACAGGAAGAAGTGTTTTATTCGGCTCACCTGCATTTGTGAAAGGCGAAAATGAGAAATCTGAGAATTTAGAGAAATCCGAAAATTCTGAGAAATTTGTGAAATTTGAGAATTTAGAGGTACCCGAAAATTCTGCAAGATCTGAGAAATCTGAGAAATCTGAGAAAAATGAGATAAACGCCACCACATCAGTAACAGGGAGCAAAGTATATCTTTCAGTGGATAACCAAATTATCGGTTATTTTAAAATTGAAAATAAATACCGAAAAGGGGTTCAGGCAATACTAAAAGAAGTTAAAAAGAAGAACGAGGTTTTTATTCTTTCCGGTGATAATGACAGTGAAAAAGAGAATCTTATTAAATTTGCAGATTCAAAAAATATTCGTTTTAATTGCACACCCGTCGAAAAGATGGAAATTATTGAAGAACTTCAGGCTTCGGGTAAAAAAGTTTTAATGGTCGGCGATGGTCTGAACGACGCAGCTGCACTGAGCAAAGCCGATGTTGGGGTTTCGCTTTCAGATGACCTGATGAATTTCACACCGGCAAGCGATTCTCTTTTGCATGGTGATTCACTTCAGCATTTGCCGAAATTTTTGGCACAAGCCCGTTCAACAATGACCGTAGTGCGCACCAGTTTTGTTATTTCCACAATTTATAATCTCATCGGGGTTTCAGTGGCTTTGGCGGGGTTACTTTCCCCACTTTTCGCTGCTATTCTTATGCCAATTAGTTCAATTTCAGTTGTTATATTTACAACTTTGGGAACAATATTTACTGCAAAGCATAACGGGCTTAAAATATGAGTGCAGTTTACATTTTAATCGGTGCAAGTTTGCTGGTTGCCGCCGGTTTTTTAATTGCTTTTCTGTGGGCGGTTAAATCGGGTCAAATGGATGATCGGGTTACACCGGCTTATAGGATTTTATTTGATGACGAACCTAAAAATTCAGAAAGTAACAATAATTCATCTTCTCAAACACATGATCAGGAGAAAAAGGAGCACAATTAATGCAAGTTGAAAGATTCAGTTACGACAATCGGATAGTCAAATACTTCGCACTTGCAACTGCCACATGGGGCATTGTTGGTATGCTTGTTGGGCTATTTATCGCCATCGAGTTGTTCGTTCCGGCATTAAGTTTAAATCTTCCATGGTTAACTTTCGGCAGGTTACGACCTCTTCACACGAACGCCGTTGTTTTTGCCTTTGTAGGTAATGGTATTTTTATGGGTGTGTACTACTCGCTTCAGCGATTGTTGAAAACGAGAATGTATAAAGATTTCTTAAGCTACACCCACTTCTGGGGCTGGCAGCTGATTATCCTGCTCGCTGCAATTACATTGCCGTTGGGTATGAACTCAAGCAAAGAATATGCTGAATTAGAGTGGCCTATTGACATACTTATCACCATTGTTTGGGTGATTTTCGGCGTTAACATGATCGGCACGATTATAAAACGGCGCGAAAAGCACATGTATGTGGCTATTTGGTTTTATATTGCCACTTTCGTTACAGTGGCGGTTCTTCACATTGTAAATTCGTTTGAAGTGCCGGTATCCTTTTTCAAGAGCTATTCTCTGTATGCCGGGGTGCAGGATGCTTTAGTTCAGTGGTGGTATGGGCATAATGCAGTTGCATTTTTCTTAACCACACCCTACCTTGGGTTGATGTATTATTTCATGCCAAAAGCGGCGGGCAGACCGGTTTACTCGTATCGACTTTCGATTATTCACTTCTGGTCACTTATTTTTATCTATATTTGGGCAGGGCCTCACCACCTCTTATACACCGCACTTCCTGACTGGGCACAGGCACTCGGAACTGCATTCTCAATTATGTTGATTGCTCCTTCGTGGGGTGGTATGCTCAACGGTTTATTAACCTTAAGGGGTGCTTGGGACAGGGTGCGCGACGAACCCGTTCTGAAATTCTTCTTAGTTGCCATAACTGCTTATGGTATGGCTACTTTCGAAGGACCCATGCTCTCACTTAAAAACCTGAGCGCTCTTGCACATTACACTGACTGGATAATTGCGCATGTCCACATTGGTGCCCTTGGCTGGAACGGGTTTTTAACTTTCGGTATTTTGTACTATTTGATTCCAAAATTGTGGAGAACTGAGTTATATTCGAAAAAACTTGCTACCTGGCATTTTTGGCTCGGTTTCCTCGGAATTGTTTTTTACGCAACCTCGATGTACTGGAGCGCACTAACTCAGGGTTTAATGTGGAAACAGTTCAATCCTCAGGGTATCCTTCAGTATCCAAACTTTTTGGAAACAACAATGCAAATTCTGCCTATGTATATGATTCGTGCTTTGGGCGGCACTTTCTATTTTGGCAGTCTTTTCCTGATGGTTTACAACTTGTATAAAACGGCAAAACAGGGTAGTTTCCTCGCTGAAGAAGCCGCTGAAGCAGCCCCGTTGGAGAAACTTACGGATAAATTCACACGCAAAAAAGCTCACTCCTGGTTGGAAAGCCGTCCGATTCAGTTCACGATACTTTCCACCATTGCTATTTTGATAGGCGGAATTGTTGAGTTCGTGCCTACTTTCCTGATTCAATCAAATGTGCCGACTATTGCTTCAGTTAAGCCTTACACTCCTTTAGAACTTGAAGGGAGAGATCTTTACATCCGTGAAGGCTGCAACAACTGCCACAGCCAGATGATAAGGCCCTTCCGGTCAGAAACAGAGCGCTATGGCGAGTACTCAAAAGCCGGTGAATTTGTTTACGATCATCCATTCCTGTGGGGTTCTAAGCGTACGGGGCCCGATCTTCACCGTGTGGGCGGGAAGTACCCGAACTCGTGGCACTATCATCACATGATCGAGCCGGTTAGAATGTCACCCGGCTCCATAATGCCGCCATATCCTTGGTTAGAAGAGAACGAGCTTGACCTTTCGCACACAAAGCAGAAAATCTCAACACTTCGCAGTATTGGAGTTCCATACCCCGAGGGTTACGAAGATCAGGCGCTTGCTGAACTGGAAAAGCAGGCAAAATCTATTTCACTTGATTTACAAAAAGCCGGCGTAGCTATTGATCACGATAAAGAACTGATTGCGCTGATCGCGTATCTGCAACGCTTGGGAACCGATATTAAAGTCGATCAACAAGTTAAGAAATAGGTAAACGATGCATAAAGATGTGTTGTCTTCAATTGAAGGCATAACAATTTTCCCAATAATCGGCTTAATATTTTTTGCAGTAATTTTTGGCTTGGTAATTTATTATGTGGTTAAGATGCCAAAAAAGAAAGCCGATGAAATGGGGAAAATTCCCTTGGATGATTAGAGATTAAGAGGAAAAAATGTACAACACAAAAAAAGAAAAAAACGGAAAATTTAGAGGTTTAACCACATTTTCGCCGTTAAAACTGTTGGTGGCAATTATTGTGATGGCAACACCCATTTTGGCACAAGGCGACGCCGGGTTTGATGCTGATGCCTATATACACAAAGGGTTTTTGATCTTTTTACTCTTTGTTATTGCAATGATACTAATCTTTCTTTTCGCTCAAAACACTACAGGTGAGCAGGAAAAGGCCTTTCTTCGGAGGTTTATTACCAAAGGCTCGAGTGCAAAATCTGAAGTTGACGAAGAAGAACTGCTACTGGATCATAATTATGACGGAATTAAAGAACTTGACAATGATCTGCCGCCGTGGTGGAAATACCTTTTCTACTTTACTATTGTTTTTGCGGTGGTGTATCTGATATATTACCAGGTTCTTGACGGGCCCTCACAATTGGATGAGTACAAAGAAGAATTAGCGCAGGCACAGGTTTCGGGTGCCGCCGGCGGTGCGCCTTCTATTACTGCGGAAAATGTGAAGTTGTTAACCGACCCTGCTGCGTTAGCGAAAGGTAAAGAAATTTTTGAAAGAAGTTGCGCTGCCTGTCATGGGAAGAATGGGGAGGGGATGGTTGGCCCCAACCTGACTGACGATTATTGGATCCATGGCGGTAAAATTGGTGACATCTTCAAAGTTATAACTGAAGGTGTTTTAGATAAAGGTATGCCTTCCTGGAAAGCTTTAATCAGCCCCGAAGAAATTGAAGAAATAGCCAGTTTTATAAAATCTATTCACGGAACAAATCCACCGAACGCAAAAGAACCGCAGGGTGAGTTGTTTAAAGATGACGCAGCTGCCGGTGGTGAAGGTAGTGCAAATACTGCAAAAAGTGACTCTGCTGCAGCGGGTGCGAAGGCTGATTCTGCCGCTAAAAAGTAGCTCTACTATAGGTTGTCCTGAATATTTTTTTCGCATGTAGGTGAGAAGGTTGATTCAGCGATTAGAAAGTAGCGGTAAATGCCGGTTCTGCTGTAGCCGGAGCAAATCGGCTTCAGTAGTAATCAAGTTGCTGTAAAGTCTGATTCTATGCCTGAGAATAAACCGAAAATAGCCGGAAAATAACCGGTAAGGCGCACGAACTGCCAAAAATAGCCACGATTTGAAAAATATTTATGACTAAGCTCGATTGATAAACAGTGTGATGAGAATACTATGACTAACGAAGAACTTTTAGATCAATCTTTCAGAGATTCGATCGGTACAGTTAAGAAGGATGGTAAAAGAAACTGGATTTACCCTAAGAAGCCGAAAGGATGGTACTACAACGCCAGAACACTTCTTAGCATATTTTTGCTGGCTTTTATGTTTGGGATGCCTTTCATAAAAGTACATGGTGAACCGTTGCTTTTATTTAATATTTTTGAGCGAAAATTCATCATCTTCGGGATGTTTTTCGGTCCTTACGATTTCCATATTTTTCTTCTGGCATTCGTTGCTCTTGTTGTGTTTGTTATTCTGTTCACTGCGATTTATGGGCGAATTTTTTGCGGATGGCTCTGCCCCCAGACTATTTTTATGGAAATGGTGTTCCGCAAAATCGAGTATTGGATCGAAGGTGATTTCAGAGACCAGCGGAAATTAGCCTCTTCACCCTGGAACAAAGAAAAAATTCTGAAGAAGGGAGCTAAATGGGCTATATTTCTCGGCATTTCATACCTGATTGCGCACACCGTGATGGCATACCTTGTCGGAATAGATGAGGTAAAAGAAATAGTTTCTTCCTCACCGGCTGAGCGCCCTGCGGGCTTTCTTGCTATGAATGCTTTCACCGGAATTTTCTTTTTCATTTTTGCATGGTTTCGCGAGCAGGCTTGCATTATGGTTTGCCCCTACGGCAGGCTTCAAGGGGTGCTTCTTGATGAAAACTCACTGGCTGTCACTTACGATTTTGTAAGAGGAGAACCGCGCGGCAGGCTTTCAAGACAAATTGAAGTGGATGAACCACCTAAAGGTGATTGTGTTGATTGCCACCTATGTGTGGATGTCTGCCCGACAGGGATTGACATCAGAAATGGCATCCAGATGGAGTGCGTTAACTGCACGGCATGCATGGACGCCTGTGACGAAGTTATGGTAAAGATCGATAAACCCAAAGGATTAATAAGGTTAGATTCTCTCACCGGAGTGAGAACCGGAAAAAGGTTCAGTTTTACAGCAAGGGTTTGGATTTACTCGGTTGTACTTTTTATTCTCGTTTCTATTGTTACGGTGTTGATGATTAACAGAACCGATTTGGATGTAAGCATTTTAAGAACTCCCGGAATGCTCTATCAGGATCAGCCTAATAACAAGATTAGTAACCTTTACAATTTCCATATTATTAACAAAACCTTTTACGACCAGAAAATCGAACTGAAAGTTAAAGGGTTACCGGCGGAAATTAAAATACTCGGCGGCAATTCAACAGTTAAACCACTCGAAGTGTATGAGGGGAGATTCATGCTTTTGGTAAACAAAAATGACCTGAAGGAATTGAACACTAAAATTCAAATTGCGGCTTATCAAAACGGCGAAGAAATTAAAACCGTTAATACTTCGTTTCTTGGCAAGTATGAGGAAAAATAATGAGTAAATTTCATTGGGGGCACGGAATTGCAATATTTCTTGTCCTCTTCACAATATTAACCATTTCTGTCGTGGTGTTTGCGTTTTCGCAAAAAGTTGATTTAGTTACTGACAACTACTACGAAAAAGAACTTAAATATGAAGATGAAATAGCAGGTTTGAAGCGGGGATTAGAGTACAAAGATTCACTGATTATCACTTTAGTTAAAAATGACTTAAAAATCAGCTATCCTTTTGCATTTTACGGGATAAAAGCATCGGGGAAAATTCATCTTTATAAACCGGACCGGCGAGTTTTAGATCAGGAAATTGCCGTGAATTATGACCAGGCAGGGAATCAAATTATTGATATGACAAATCAGGGTAGGGGTGTTTGGAAAGTTACTATCGATTTGAACGACGGTAAAGAAGACTATCTCTTTCAAAAAAGGATTTATTTAGAGTAGAAATGTTTCTTTTATCCGGTTTCGTGCTTGGTTTATTTGGTAGTCTCCATTGTATCGGGATGTGCGGGCCCATTGTGTTGGCTATAAGTGCCGGCAGAGCAAGTGCTGTTAAAATGGTTACTCAAAGGTCTTTTTATCACCTTGGAAGAGCTGTAACTTATGCGCTTCTTGGTGCCATTTTTGGCTTACTGGGAACGCACATAAAACTTACAGGAATGCAGCAGGGTGCAACTATCTTAATAGGTGCCCTTATTGTTGTTTGGATTATTTTGCCGAGATCGGTCAAAAATCGTTTGGGCAGGTTATCAATCGTGAGAAATTACAATGAACGGATAAAAGAGGTGCTTTCACGGGTTATCAGAAGAGGGGACTCCAAACCTTTTTTCGTTATTGGGTTGGTGAATGGTTTCCTTCCGTGTGGTTTGGTTTATGCAGGTTTAGCAGGGGCAGTAACATCAGGCTCTCCGTTTACGGGTGCTTTGTATATGTTTTTGTTCGGATTAGGCACAATCCCTGCGCTTTTTGCTTTTTCTTTCCTGCCGCAATTAAGAAAATATCTGCCTAAAATTAACTCCAGAAAACTGATACCTACACTGGCTTTTATGCTTGGGGTTATTTTTATTCTCCGCGGATTAAACCTCGGGATACCGTTTATCAGTCCAAAGTTTGACACTTCAAAGAGTATCGAGCATTACTCTCATCCTGGAATGCACTATTAACCGGCTATTAAGAAGCCTTCTTGTTGTTGTTGGCTTCTTTTAAGATGTTGGCTTTATGATGTTATCTTTAAGTTGTTTGCTTTATGATGTTGGCTTTAAGTTGCCGGATGTAAAGTTGTTGTCTCTGAAGATATTGGTTTGAAGTTGTATAATTACCCCAAGTCTCCTGTTACCCCGGCAAACCTTGTGTTATCTTGCTGGAAGTTAGTAACGGCATTTTGGTATCAAAATTTTGTGTATATTACTTAATTTTGATTCCGCCAATCTTAAAATTTTGAGACCATGAAACAAAAAACAATATTATGGGTGGACGATGAGATTGAACTTCTTCGTTCACATGTTATTTTCCTTACTGAAAAGGGATACAATGTTCTTACGGTAACCAACGGTATAGACGCACTTGAGACGATAGATGAATCTGAAGTCGATCTTGTTTTCTTAGATGAAATGATGCCGGGATTAGGCGGCTTGGAAGTGCTTGCTAAGATTAAAGATAAAAACCCGAACATTCCAGTGGTAATGGTTACGAAGAACGAAGAAGAATCGGTTATGGTTGATGCAATAGGGAGCAAAATAGATGACTACCTGACCAAACCGGTTAACCCAAGCCAGGTTCTGCTGGTTTGCAAGAAAATACTTGAAAAAAAGAAAATTTCAACCGAGTATGTTGCAAAAGATTACCTGCAAAATTTTAATCAAATTTCTTTCCTTTTAACGAACCAACCCGACCATCAGGATTGGATTGAAATCTATCTTAAACTTGTAAATTGGGATATTGAGTTAGACGCACACCCGGAAATCGGGCTTCGGCAAACCCTCAACGAGCAAAAGAAAGAATGCAACAAAGAGTTCAGTAGGTATATCGAAAAAAATTACAAAAACTGGGTGCACACTAAGAACAAAGTTGACCGGCCTGTGCTCTCAGTTGATATTGTTAACGATTTTGTTATTCCTGCCCTTAAAGAGGATGATACACCGGTCTTTTTCTTTGTTTTGGACTGTCTTCGTTACGACCAATGGATGGTGATGGAGAAGTTGTTACAGGATGACTTCAGAATAGATAAAACCTTTTATTACGGTATCTTACCCTCTGCTACTTCATATTCCAGAAACGCCCTATTTGCGGGGTTATACCCCTCTGAGATTGAGCAGTATTACCCCGACCTTTGGTACGGTAACGATGATGATGAATCATCAATGAACAAGTATGAAAAAGACCTTTTGTTGCACCAGTTAGAACGAAAAAAGGTTAAATTGCGCAATGATCTTAAATTCGTTAAAGTAATCGACCCGGAGTACGGCAGAAATTTTGAGCATAATGTTAAGTCTTTGAAAAACTCTCACTTTAATGCTATTGTAATCAATTTTCTGGATATGATTGCTCACGGGCGGTCAGATTCTGACCTGTTAAAAGAAATAGCGCCGGACGAACCGGCATATCGTTCATTGACCAACAGTTGGTTTTCGCACTCTTACCTGTTATCTACCTTCAAAGCAATTGCAGCCATGGGGAAAGCAAAAGTTTTCATAACAACGGACCACGGTAGCATTCGTGCATTAAGAGGCGCAAAAGTGCTTGGGGATAGAGAAGCTTCAACTAACCTGCGCTTTAAATATGGCAGAAATTTGAAGGTGGACGATAAGCACGCCGTATTTATTAAAGACCCCGCTGATTATAAACTCCCTCGGCGCGGTTATACTGTTAACTATATTATTGCTAAGGAAGACTACTATTTTGTCTATCCGACAGATTATCACAAATACCTGAGTTATTATAAAGATACATTTCAGCACGGCGGAATATCTTTGGAAGAGATGATTATTCCGGTGATTACGATGGAACCTAAATGATTTTTAAAGCGATCGGCACCTGGGTGGTTAATTCGGAGGACGAAATGAGAAAATTGGCGGAGTCTTTCGCCGGTTTTATCACTCCCGGAACGGTTATTGCTATGATTGGAAATCTTGGTGTGGGTAAAACTTTCTTTGTTAAAGCGTTTTGCAATGCTGTCGGTGCTGACACCACTTCAAGCCCTACCTTTGCAATTGTAAATTCATATCTCGGCAGTTATCCGATTTACCACTTCGATTTTTACAGAATTAAACAGGCCGATGAACTCAGAGATGTAGGAATTGAAGAGTACCTAGCCGACGAAAGTGCTGTATCATTTTTGGAGTGGGCGGATCTTTTTCCCGAAGTTTTGCCAAAAAAACGACTGAATATCCTTTTCAAAGAAATTGATGTATCTTCAAGAGAGGTTATTGTTGAACAACTCGGCTAAGTTGATTTTCATCATTAAAAATCGCTTCACTTTGGCAATTTCGAGAAGAGAGGTTATTGTTGAACAACTCAGGTAAACCGGTCTTAGCGATTGAAACTACCGGCTCTGTCTGTTCGGTTGCTTTGTATAAAAGCAGTTCTCACTATCTGAGTGTTTCTGTCAAAATGGATAAAGCTCATTCGAAAAAGATTCTCGGTTTAATTGATTCAGCTTTTCGCGATTACGGTATGACCCCAAGGGAGATTTCCGGAGTTTGTGTTTCTGAAGGTCCCGGTTCTTTTACCGGTTTAAGACTGGGTTTCGCAGCTGCAAAAGGAATCGCTTTCGGAGCTGGTGTTGGCATCTTAAAAGTTCCGACTTTCGAGGCGTTGGCTTACGAAATTTCCTCCTTTCAGCCAAACGGTTCAAAAAATTTGATTCTGACCAAAGCTGCTTTGGAGGAATCGTACATTTATGGTTTTGAAGTAGGCGGAGATTCAGATTCTCTTGGCTTCACAGAGACATTCCCTTTAAGTTTAACCGAAAATTCGAAAATTGAAAAAATAATCAACGAAGAGAGATACGATCGAATTTTTTCCAATATTAAATTAAATTTGCATTCAATCTCGGAAAAAACTTCTCCGGATGCCTTTTGGATTGCAAAATATGCAGAAAAAAAACTTAAATTTGCGTTTGACTCGAAAATAGATTTTGTAGATCCTTATTATTTTAAAAATTTTGTTGTAAAGGCAAAGTAAAATGCGTAAGCTACTTTTTATAGTTACTTCACTTGTTTTTGCTGCCTGTGGGCAGTTTAACGGGCCGAAAATTTATTCACCCGTAACAAAATATGATTTTGGTTCCGTTGAACAAGGCACTATGGTTAAGTATAAGTTCATCGTGATTAATAATGGTGATCAGGATTTAATTATCGATCGTGTTGTTTCATCATGTGGGTGCACAGTGGCACAACCGGAAGATTCTGTCTTAAAACCGGGGAAATCTACCCCTATTTCGGTTGAGTTTAACTCAACCGGCAGATCAGGTGAGCAGGTAAAAACCATTAGTGTCCTTTCTAATGATGAATCAAACCCTTTGTTCCAGTTCACATTATCAGGTAATGTAATCGAGCCGCCAAAAGATGAGTTAGCGGGACCCAAAATTAAATTTGAGCAATCTCAGTACGACTTTGGCATTATCAAAGAAGGTGTTTTGGTTGAACACACTTTCAAATTCACAAACATCGGTAAAAAAGACCTTGAAGTGCTGGATATCAGAACTTCGTGCGGCTGTACGGCAGCAACTCCGAACAAGAAATTGTTCAAACCGGGCGAAAGCGGTGAATTGAGCGTTACTTTTGACTCGAAAAATCGTTCCGGCAGAACCAGCAGAACTATCACTTTAATCTCTAACGATCCGATTGAAGAGTTCTACACTTTAACGATTTACGCCGAAATTACACAATAGAGACCCGATATGGCTTGGTTCAAAAGACAACGACAAAACATTACAACCGAAACTCCCCCAAAAGATAACCTACCGGACGGTCTGTGGGAAAAATGCCCGCAATGTGGTGAAATTATGCACAAAAAACAGGTTGAAACTAACTTGTGGACTTGCATTAAGTGCAACAATCACTTTAGAATCGGAAGTGCGGAATATTTCGCTATTTTGATTGATGAGGGCACTTTTAAAGAATACGACAAGAAAATGCGATCGGCTGATCCGTTAAAATTTGAGGATACAAAAAAATATACGCAGAGGATAGAGAACACGATAAAAGCTACGGGGCTGTTAGACGCTGTAAGAACAGGTACTGGAAAGCTTATGGGGCGGGATGTTGTTATCGGTTGTATGGATTTCAAATTTATTGGCGGTTCGATGGGTTCGGTGGTGGGCGAAAAGTTAGCCCGGGCTACACATCGTGCCTTAAAAGGAAAAATGCCCTTGATTATTATCAGTTCAAGCGGCGGAGCACGAATGATGGAAGGGGCGCTTTCACTTATGCAAATGGCAAAAACAAGTGCAAGACTTGCTCAACTGGCTGACGCTAAGATTCCCTTTATTTCTGTTTTAACCGACCCCACAACAGGCGGGACAACTGCCAGCTACGCTATGTTGGGAGATGTTATAATCGCCGAACCAAACGCTTTAATTGGATTTGCCGGGCCCCGTGTAATTAAACAAACAATAGGGAGAGACCTGCCCGAAGGCTTCCAAAGAGCCGAATTTGTGTTGGACCATGGCTTTGTGGACACTATTTCGCACAGAAAAGAGCTGAAACAAACTATTAGCAATTTTCTCGATTTTCTTCAAGTGAAGAAAGGATGAAAATTGTAACCAACCCGCGGGAGATGCAGAATATTTCCCGCTCTCTTATTGTTGGAGGAAAAACGATCGGTTTCGTTCCCACTATGGGCTACTTACATGCAGGGCATCTTTCGTTGGTCAAAGCTTCCCGTGCAGAAAACGATTTTACTGTTGTCTCAATTTTTGTTAATCCCACCCAGTTTGCTCCCAATGAAGATTTTTCCAAATACCCGCGGGATATGGAAAAAGATGAAAAACTGTTAGTTGAGGAAGGGGTTGATTACCTTTTTTACCCGAGTGCTACGGATATTTATCCCTCCGGGTTTGAAACTTATGTTGAACAGGAGAAGATAGCGCATACTTTTGAAGGCGAGTTTCGCCCCACACATTTCAGAGGTGTAACCACTATTGTTTCAATACTTTTTAACATAGTGCAACCTACAAAGGCATATTTCGGGCAGAAAGACGCTCAACAGTGCGCTGTTTTAAGCAGAATGGTAAAAGACCTGTGGTTCCCGGTGGAAATGGTAGTTTGTCCAATAGTTCGTGAGGAAGACGGTTTAGCACTAAGCTCCCGCAATGTTTATTTAAACAAAATGGAAAGGCAGGAAGCCCTTATCCTTTCGAAAACAATCGAGTTTGCAAAAAATTTAATCAGGGAAGGGGAGAGGGATACAAATACAATTTCAACCCTGGCAATGGAGAACCTAGAAAAACCTGTTTCAGCAAAACCCGACTATTTCTTGGTTGTTAAATATGATTCCTTTGAATCAGTTGAAAAACTTGAACCGGGGGAGAAATATTTCTTATTGGCTGCCTGTTCAATCGGGAAAACAAGACTGATCGATAACGCAATAATTACAGTTTAATAAAAAAGGGTTAATCTGTTTTGTTTTAACAAATTAACCCCTTTAGGTTATATTAATTTATATCTGTTTTTTAATTGTTACTTCCGTTACCAATTTATACCTGCTTTTTAATTGTTACTCCCGCTGCCAATTTATAGTTGCTTTAGTGATTGATAATCACCTGTAATAGCCTTTTAACCAACCAACTGCGAATTTGGTGACAAATTGGCTCGTTCAATATCTTTGAAATAGTTAACAGTACCCACTTTTAGTTCAACAGTTGCTGCATCATCACAAACAATAATTGCTTTTGGGTGAAGCTGCAGTGCACTGACTGTCCACATGTGGTTTACACCACCCTCTACAACATGATGAAGCGCTCTGGCTTTATTGTGCCCGGAGATTAGGATCATCACTTCGTTAGCGTTTAGCACAGTTTTTACACCGACTGTAAGAGCTGTTTTTGGCACTTTGTTTACATCGTTATCAAAAAACCGGGAGTTTGCAATAATGGTATCCTGAGTTAAAGTTTTAACCCGGGTTAAAGAACCAAAAGAAGACCCCGGTTCGTTAAAAGCGATATGCCCATCGGGACCAATTCCGCCCAGAAAAAGATTAATTCCGCCGGCTGCTTTTATTTTTTCTTCGTACAAGCGGCATTCTTCTTCCAAATTAGCTGCATTTCCGTTTAAAATATTTATGTTTTCTCTTTTAATGTCGATAAAATTGAAAAAATTATTAAACATAAAAGAGTGATAACTTTCCGGGTGGTCTTCCGGAATGCCAACATACTCATCCATGTTAAAAGTTATCACATTCTCGAACGAAACATACCCCTTTTTATGAAGTTCTATCAGATTTTTATACATTACAAGAGGGGATGAACCTGTTGGGAGCCCCAGAACAAATTTTTTCCCGGGAGTTGGGTTAAATTTTTTTATTTTTGAGGCAACAAAATTTGCAGCCCATTCCGAAACACTGTTAAAATCGGGTTGAATAATAATTCTCATTAATTCTCCATTGTTAATTATCTGTATCTAAACGGCACTCTTTCGCCAATCTTTTCAGCGAGCGTGAAAGCATATTGTTAATTATCTGTATCTAAACGGCACCCGTCAGGAATAACCGGTGGCACCATAACCACATCTTCCCTAAGAAGCGCAACCTTACCCGGAGGCATACCTTTTCTTTTTACCACATATTTTTTTTGCGTGTAAGCCACAGGCACTAATTTAGAATTTTTTGCCTTACTGTAAAATGCAGCAATTTGTGCGGTTTTTTTCAAAATTTCTTTAGGTGGTTTTTCTTTCCCACTAAACCTGAGAACGGTGTGCGAACCTGAGGAGCCGCGGGCGTGAAACCAGTAATCAGACTGTTTTGCAATTTTAAGCGTGAGGGTGTCGTTGCTTTCGCTGTCTTTCCCCACAAGCACCTCCCATTTTTCATCAATCGTAAATCTGCGCACACGGGAGTATTGCACGCTTCCTTTTTTCTCTCCCTGAGAAGCGGGAAGTGTAGCCTTTCCGAGTTCTTTAAGTTCGTCTCTCTCCATTTTTTCCAATGATTTTAATTGGGTTTCAAGTTCCGAAATTTTCTGTTTAGTAGCGTTAAGTGAAGAAGCGGCATTTTCAAACCGTAGTTTTTCTCCTCTTGCCTTTCTGAAATATCTTTCAATGTTTTCGTTCAGGGAAATGTCGCCTTTCAGATTTATAATCATTTCCTCTTCATCGTTGAAAATATCCATCAAAGCAACCTTTTCTGCCCCTTTTTGAATTTTGTCCCGGTTGATCATCAGTAAATTTGCAACTTTATCATAAAATTCTGATTTTTCTCCTGATTGCAACACTTGCTCTAAGTTTTCTGCTTTTTGCCTGTAGTGAGTAAGTTCTTTTTTTACGGAAGCAGTAAGTTTTTTTCTCAACTGAAGGTCGGCAGTTTCTTTTCCTACAGTGGCAACCAACCGCTCAAGACCTGTTAAAAGCGAATTAAATTGCTCAATCCTTTCCTCATCTTTCACAAACGATTCAGGCAATAACAACACCGGGAAGCCACCGGCAGCCTTAACAAGAAAAATTGAATTAAAAAGTACAGAGTGAATAATTTCTTCATATACTTTTTCTGCAGTGTTAGTTTGAAATTCCTGCCCGTTTTGCTCTGCTCCAAGTGCCGTAAGTTGATTGTTTCTCCCCGTGTTAGTTTGAAATTCCTGCCCTTTTTGTTCATCTGAAATTATGGCGTGTGGTGTGCTGCTGATTATCCGTTCTAAGACCTCTTTACCCAGAAAGGGAAGTTCTTTCTTCAGGTTTTTTGAACCGGTTATTTTCTCAGCAATTCTCTTTTCAAAAGAAGCATTTGGATCGATAAAATCCAAATCAGCTGAAAGAATGTGTGCAAGCGTAACTTCAGTTTTTCTTACGGACTCTTTTTCAATGAAATCTGCGCCTGCAAAAAAAATATTTGAATCGTTGCCCCTAAATACGATAAAAATCGAAGCATTTTCTAAAAGCAGTAAAATAACCCGTTCACCGAATGCTATTTTTATATCCGGCAATCTTTGAGGTAACTCGTCTTTGAAAAACCGTATTAGATTTTTGTTAGCAGGCTTAAAATATTTCTTTTTTATAAGATATGGTGCATTCGCCGCTGAAGAAAACTCGAGAATTATATTTTCTTCAGAATTAGCCTCCCTCCCAAAAGTTAAGTGAAAAAGATTTCTTTGCTGTGTATGAACAGAAATCAGAAATTTTCCTTTAATTTCCGGTGTTATTTCACGCAGAAACCTTGTTAAAAACAGCCAACTATTGTACATTTTTCTCAGGAAACAATTCAAAAAAAGGCTGCTCTGTGAAGAGCAGCCTTAAAAAGCATAAAATCTTAATGCTCGTGTTGTGCAATAACTCTACGCAACCATTTGATCATTACAAAAATCGCTAAAGCTGCAATTGAAGCTGCTACAAAGTTAATCATAAAGAAATAGACCTTGTTATCTATTCCGTTCCACAACCCTGAAATAACTCCGGAAAGTTTGTTTCCTATTGAGGTTGAAAGGAACCATCCCCCCATCATCAATGCGGTTAGCCTTTGTGGAGATACTTTCGAAACAAGGCTGAGACCCATCGGGCTGAGGCAAAGCTCACCAATTGTAATCACAAAATAAGTACCGACTAACCACCCGGCAGAGCCTTTTATCGCACCGTTTTCGGAGAATACAACTGCTAACATCATTACTATTGTTGAAATGGCAGTAATAAATAACCCCCAGCCAATTTTGCCGGCTGTTGAAGGTTCTTTCCCTTTGCGGCGTAAACTTGTAAAAAATGAGACAACAACCGGTGTTAATACAACGATCCAAAAAGGATTAATTGACTGGAAAATTTCGGTTGAAATTGTCAGATAAGGTTTGTCACCCGGGATATCTTTTTTCAGTTCAGGGCTCATATTCTTAAAATAAGCGCCTTCGCCATCGGTGAGAGAAGCACCGGAAATCTTGACAGTGTGTTCCTGTTTCTCTTTTGAATTGGTTTTATACTTAATTTCAGAATCAGTTTTACTAATAATTAAAGCTTTTGGTATTTCTGTGGTTTCTTCCCCGTTTTTAACAATCAGAACATCTTTATAATATTCTTCAGTTAAACCTAACGGTGAAGCTACACTTTCCACAAAAGTGGGGAGCTGGCGGTCGGTGTAATCGCGTGCCCAAACAGTTAAAGCTGCCCCATTTTGGTGAAAGATCGCCCAAAAAATTATTACAACGGTAAAAATTGAAAGAAGTGCAGCAATCGAATCTTTATCAGCTTTCGAGGCACGAAACCATAAACTAAAGTAAAAAATAACAATCGGAATACTTGCAAAAATAAAAGCATCAGTGGTAACCGAACCCAGAAGAGGTTTCCCAAAAAGTGCAGTTGGAACAAAATAGCCGATAACAGCTGCAATTGTAGCAGGCAGAAAAACCGAAAGAACAATGGTCATCATCGAGGCATCTTCAGCCTGTACAGGCTTTTTAACATCAGCTTCACGAACATGTTTCAAACCGGAGATAAACCAAAGTACACCGATCAGCATCCCGATACCTGCGCCGGCAAAAGCAAAGCCCCACCCAAATTCGTTCCGTAGGTATGCAGCAACAAAGTTACATACGAATGCGCCGATATTTATTCCCATGTAAAAAATGTTGTACCCTGTATCCTTTAGTTTCTTGAACTTTTCATCGGCATAAAGGTTTCCGACTAAAGTGGAAATATTCGGTTTAAAGAAACCATTACCGAAGATTATCAGGAAAAGTGCGGGCCACAGGTATGTATCACCGGGTATGGCAAGCCCGAAATAACCGAGCGCCATTAAGAGACCCCCGATAATTATAGATTTAATGTATCCAAGCACTCTATCAGCGAGCAAACCGCCAAGAAACGGAGTTAAGTAAACCAACGCTATATAAGTTCCGTAAACATCGGAGGCTTTCTCATTTGAATATCCAAGACCAAGAGGGGCAAAGTCTGTCATATAAAGGAGAAATATCCCCAGCATGAGGTAGTAACCAAATCGTTCCCACATCTCGGTGAAGAAAAGCACAGGCAAGCCGGAAGGGTGTTCTTTGAACATATTATTCCTTATCTATTTATCAGGTAATGAAATTATTAATTTTTGAGCCAAAGATAATGCAAGAATTGCTAACTCGCAAGTTACGAAACTATTCGAATTTCTTTAATTCATTTTTTTGTGATAAATTTCTTTTTTAAATGAAAATTTTCCCCGATTTTATTCTGAATGAAAAAGACTAAAAAGATTACAATACTTCTAAGAACCGCCTACATAGTTTTAGGTTTCTTCATTACTCTTTTTGCAATTGATAAAATTATTATGCCTTACTATGTGTCAGGTGATGAGGTGAAGGTGCCAAATGTTGTGGGGTTGGACCAAAATCGCGCCGGCGAACTCTTTGATTCTGTTGGTTTAGACTATACTATTAAGGGAATGCTTGAAGTGGATGACCCCTCGAAAGACGGTAAAATTTTGCAGCAAAAACCTTCAAACGGAAAAATTGTTAAAGCCGGGCGGGTTATACTTCTGTGGGTGGGGACATATAAGGGGGAAGCAAATTTTTCGGATAAACCACTCGTCGAAGTGCCTGACCTGATTGGCAGAATCTACTCGGAAGCTGAGCAGATTTTAATGGCTTCTAATTTAAAAATTGTGCTGATTAATAAAGTTGCTGAACCAGACCCTGAGGCACCTATTCTTGAACAAAGCCGACCTCCGGGGACAAAGGTGCCCGAAGGTTCTTTTATTTGGGTAAGGCTGGATATGCCGGGCGGTGAAATTGTTGATACGGTTAAATATTCAATTGAAAAAAATGATGACGAGGAGAAACAGACCACGGAAACCGAAACAATAACTATGCCGGGTTTAATTGGGATGGTGAAAGCTGTTGCAATTCAGAAACTGAACGATCTTGGGTTAGTTCCGGGAAATATTACTGAAAAAGTTTCACCAAATCACATGCCCGGTACCGTAATTTCTCAAAGTATAAGCGCCGGTATTAAGGTTCGTAAAGGTGAAGTGGTTAACTTAGAAGTTTCTGTCTCTTCTCCGGATGACGAAGAGGTTATCCCGGAATAGTGAGATGGGGGAATATTTAAATATCCGAAAAAAGATAAGATACTGTTAGGGGTTAATTCAGTTACATTTGAAATTTTTATTATTGCCCATTGGTAATTATTGAACAATGCTATTTGTTAAATAATTATTGAGTATTCATAATTGTTGAACACTACTTACTGTTGCAAATAAGAAAAGAAAATTATTTTGTTATGAAAAAAATTTTGGCTCCGTCAATTCTTTCTGCTGACTTTGGGAATTTGTCGGATCAGATTAAACTTGTTCAGAATGCCGGTGCGGGCTTTATTCATTGCGATATAATGGATGGCAGGTTCGTACCAAACATAACTTTCGGCAGCTTAATCGTTGAGGCTGCAAAAAAATCGACGACACTTCCGCTCGATGTGCACCTGATGATTGTGGAGCCACACCTTCATTTGGATAGTTTTCTTAAAGCCGGTGCCGATATCCTTACGGTTCAATTCGAAGCGGTTACTCATTTGGATCGGGTGATTAATCAAATAAAAGAGGGGGGAGCGAAAGCCGGTGTTGCCATAAACCCCGGCACCCCGGTTGATTTGCTTTCTGAGGTTTTGGAAATCATCGATCTGGTGCTGGTTATGTCAGTTAATCCGGGATTTGGCGGGCAAAAATTCATTCCCAATGCAGTAAAAAAGATTGAAAAACTTGCAGAATTAAGGGACGAAATGGGTCTGAACTTTATGATTGAGGTTGATGGCGGCATCAATCTTCAAACTGCCCCAATTGTTGCAGCCGCAGGGGCAGATGTGCTGGTTGCTGGCTCTGCCGTCTATAATTCTGCTAATGTTACGGAAACTATTAAGAACTTTCTTAAAATTATTAATCACAGAGGTTGAACTTGAAACTTGCTCTTATCGGCGGTGAGATAATCACCCCTTTCAGAATTGTTAAAAATGGTACAGTAGTAATTCAGGACGGTACGATTCTCGATATTGGTAAAGCTGCTGATGTTAAAATTCCGGATGAATGTGAGGTTATCGATATCAGCGGCAATAAAGTTGTGCCGGGATTTGTTGACCTTTTAGTTCACGGTGGCGGGGGACGGGGGTTTTCGGATGAAGACCCTGAAAGTATTAAAATTGTTGCTGATTATTTCTTAAGGCACGGCTCTACAACTGTGCTTGCATCGCTGTTTGCAAAACCAAAGGAACAACTGCTTGCCGACTTAAGAAGAATTGCTGATTACATTGTTGCTAACCCCGATTCTAATGTGATTGGGATTCACATGGAAGGTCCATATCTGAATCCTGTGTTAAAAGGGGCGATGAATGAAGGTTACCTCTGGAAACCCACCGTTGAGTCTTGGGATGAAATGTGGGAAGCTTCAAGGGGGTTGATTAAAATAATGACCATAGCACCGGAATTAGACGGAGCCTTGCAGGTTATGAGGGCTGCAGCGCTTAAAGGGGTTGTGCTTTCAATAGGGCACTCAACCGCCAATTATGAACAAATTGAGCTGGCTATCGATCATGGTGCTGCACATGTTACACACATGTTCAACGCAATGCTGCCGTTGCACCACCGTAACCCGGGAGTTGTTCTGGGAGCACTGCTTCGTGATGAGTTAAAGATTGAATTAATTGCGGATACACTTCATGTCCATCCTGCTGTGATGGAGTTATTGCTTAAACTTAAAGGCGCAAGCAGTATAATTTTAATTACAGATTCTATCAGGGCAGGCGGTATGCACGAAGGTGAATATGAATTTGCTGACCAGAAAATTTATATGAAAGGAAGTAAAGCCTTTTTACCCGATGGCACTTTGGCAGGCAGCACGCTTACACTGAACCGTGCAATTAAAAATATGATCAAAAAAGCAAACGCAAAGGTTACGGAATCGGTTAGAATGGCTTCGCTCAACGGCGCTAAAGTTCTGAACATTGAGGACAGAAAAGGTATTCTTGCGGTCGGGAAAGACGCCGATATCGTGGTTATGAACGACGATTTTGAGGTTGAAATGACCATCAAAATGGGAGAAATCAAATACAAAAAATCACTCGGATAAAATTTCCTGTTCACGGCACTTCATTAAAATAAATTACTAAATTGAACAAAAAAATTCGAATTGCCGGCATAATTAATGTAACGCCTGATTCATTTTCCGACGGTGGAAAGTACTTTTCCCAAACCGATGCTATAAACGGATCGTTAGAAATGTTGAAAATGGGGGTGGATATCGTTGATATTGGCGGTGAATCAACCCGTCCCGGTTCCAATCCGATTAGCGAAGAAGAGGAAATTAACAGAACCATTCCGGTAATTTCGGGTGTTTTAGCAGCACAACCTGATGCGCTTATTTCTATTGACACTAATAAAAGTTCGGTAGCATGGGCAGCAACGAAGGCAGGGGCACGAATGATTAACGATATCAGTGGCGGCACTTTTGACCCCGATATTTACCGTGTTGCTGCTGAGTGGAATGTTCCCTATATTTTAATGCACACTTCGGGTAAACCCGCTGTTATGCAGCAGTTAACCGATTATTCTGATGTGGTAGATGAAGTGTTGGAGTGGCTGCTTAACCGGGCAGAAGCTGCTGTTTCGGAGGGCGTTAATGAGATAATTATTGACCCCGGAATCGGCTTTGGTAAAACTGCAGAACAAAATATGGAGATAATTAACAGAATTGATGAATTTTCCGGGCATGGGTTTAAGGTTATGATCGGGCTTTCAAGAAAATCATTTCTGGGAAAGTTATTTGGATATGAGATGCCGGTACGCGAATATCCGAGTGCTGTTTTAGAATTTTTCACTGCACTTAAAGGCGTGGATTATATAAGAACACACAACACCGCCAATGCTGTAATTTACCGGGAAATCTTAGAGAAATTGAATGTTTGAACTCTTTAAAATAGGCTTTATAGCGGTAACTTTTCTCGATCTTGTCGATATTTTTATCGTTGCAGTTATTACTTTCTATATAATAAAACTGCTAAAAGGGACTGTAGCCAGCCAGATCTTCTATGGGCTGATAGCGATTATCTTGCTTTCCGTTATAGCTCAAGCCATAAATCTTAAAGCATTGAGCATGATCTTAAAGGCGGTTGGTGAAATATGGCTGCTGGCGTTTATTATTCTTTTCCAGCCGGAAATCAGGCGTTTTCTTGCTTCATTCATCAGCAACCCAATTTTCAGGATGTTTATGAAGCACAAAGGCAACCCGGGGTTAGTTGAGGTGCTTACAAACGCAACTTTGGCGCTTTCCGCTGCCGGGCATGGTGCCCTAATTATTGTTGAACGAAATTACGATTTGAGACAGTTGATTGAAAGCGGAACAAGCGTTGATGCTAAAGTTACCTCAATGATGTTAAGGTCAATTTTCGTTCCCGGTTCACCGCTGCATGATGGTGCTGTTGTAATACGGGATGATAGAATTGTTGCCGCACGGTGCTCTATTCCGTTTTCAAAAGAAGAGCATTTCAACACGGAAGAAACCGGTATGAGGCACCGGGCAGCTATGACTCATTCTTCCGAGTACGATTCAATTGTGATTGTTGTATCGGAAGAAACACGCATTATTTCAGTAGCAGAAAAGGGAAAGTTAACAAGAGGATTAACAAGAGAATCACTGACAAGTTATCTGACCCGTGCTTTAGTGAAAGATGACTCTAAAGATAAAACCCCTTTTCTTAAAAGAATTTTGAGAGATTCGTAAGAAAAACCGTATATTACGGCGTTTTCTCTTAAATTTGTATAACTGATCGTTAAACCTTTTGGAGGTTATCATTATGAAACTTAGATATTTTGGTCATTCAGCCTTCCAAATTACAACTAATCAAGGAATCAAAATTCTGATCGATCCTTTTCTGACCGATAACGCTCTTTCACCCGTTAAAGGTTCGGAGGTTGAGGCTGATTATATTATTCTCACCCATGCACACGGCGACCATGTTGGTGATACAGTGGAAATTGCATCGAGATGTGGTGCAACCGTAATTTGTAACTTCGAGTTAGGGAATATCCTGGCGGAAGAAGGGCTTAAAGTTCACCAAATGCAGATTGGCGGTGCCTACAACTTCGAGTTTGGCAGGGTTAAACTGACTATTGCTCATCACGGTTCATCCTATCCTGACGGCAGATACGGCGGCGAACCTGCCGGTGTAATCCTTAATATTGAAGAAGTTACATTGTATCACTCCGGTGATACGGGGTTATTCTATGATATGAAACTGATTGGTGAAATGAACAAAATTGACTATTTAATGATACCAATTGGTGATAACTTTACGATGGGAATTGATGACGCAATAGTGGCAGTGGGCTTTATAAACCCAAAAGTTACCATCCCGATACATTTCAATACTTTTCCGGTAATAGAGAACGACCCGCAAGAGTTTAAACGCAAGTTAGAATCTGTGAATAAACAGTGCAGGGTACTTTATTACGGTGAAGAGATAACAATTTAAATTTATTTGATCCGGAGTACTCTCTTAATATGCGCGGAAAAGTAATATCCGTAGCGAATCAGAAAGGCGGTGTTGGGAAGACCACCACTGCAATCAACCTTTCGGCATCGTTGGCGGTTGCAGAAAAAAAAATACTTGTTATTGATATTGACCCACAGGGTAATTCTTCCTCGGGTTTAAGTTTTCAAAACTCGCAACCCTCTGTTTACGATCTTCTTATCGGCGATGCTAAACTTCCGGAAACTATAGTTAAAGATGTGGTGCCTTATCTCGATCTTATCCCCGCAACCATCGATCTTGTCGGTGCTGAAGTTGAATTATTAGAAATGGAAGATCGTGAGTACATCCTAAAGGAAAGAATTGAAAAAGCGAGGTCGCAGTACGATTATATTTTCATTGATTGCCCGCCCACCCTTGGAATTTTAACTCTGAATGCTTTAACAGCCAGCGATTCAGTTTTAATACCTGTTCAATGCGAATATTTTGCACTTGAGGGGCTGGGGCAATTACTGAAGACAATTAAACTGGTTAAGGATCGATTCAACAAAAACCTCTCGATTGAAGGCGTAATTTTAACGATGTACGATGCAAGGCTGAAGCTTTCTGAGCAGGTGGCTGAAGAAGTGAGAAAATATTTTGAAGACAAAGTTTTTTCCACTAAAATTCACAGAAATGTGCGGGTTTCCGAAGCCCCAAGCCACGGAAAACCTGTCTTAATGTACGATGCCCTTTCAATGGGCGCAAAAAACTATTTAGAACTTGCTCAGGAATTTCTCGGAAGGAATAAAAAGAAATAATGGCAAAAGGAAAAACCGGCCTCGGCAGAGGGTTGGAAGCCTTAATGGGCACTAATTTTACGCCTGAGAACGAAGCCCCCGCTAAACAGAAAGAAGCTGAGCCTACGGTCGGCTCAATTACAAAACTTTCGGTTCTGAACATAAAACCTAACCCGTTTCAGCCGAGAAGCAACTTTGACAGAGAGTCATTGGAAGAGTTGAAAAGATCGATTCTTACCAACGGGTTAATTCAACCGGTAACTGTTCGAAGTGTCGGCGAAGGGCAGTACGAATTAGTCTCGGGCGAAAGACGGCTGCGCGCTTTCCGTGAACTTGGCTTCCCCGAAATTCCGGCTTACATAATGGAGGTTTCTTCCGACGAAATTATGTTAGCGATGGCGCTGATCGAAAATATCCAACGGGAGCGCCTTAACCCGATTGAAGAAGCTTTGGCTTACAAAAGACTGATGGAAGAATGTGAACTTACACAGGAAGAAATTGCAGAAAGAGTAGGGAAGAACAGGTCAACTATTGCAAATTCAGTAAGACTTCTTAAGTTAACCGATAAAATTAAACAGGCTCTGATTGATAATGAAATCACTGTCGGTCATGCCCGGGCACTTATTAATCTTCCGACGGAAACACTTCAAATACAGGCATTCGAGAAGATTATTCGCGATGGGCTTTCAGTCAGAAGAGTTGAAGATCTTGTTAAAAAGCTTTCTAAGTCTTCTTCCGGAAGCAAAACGGTTAAACAAACCGAGAAAACCAGGCAAAAACCAAACGCAGTTTTGGGTTCAATTGAGGATTATTTGCGAAGAGTGCTTGCCACAAAAGTTATCTGTTCGCAAAAAAATGACGGTACGGGTGAATTAATTATACAATTTTATTCCAACGAGGAGTTGGAAAGACTTATTGAACTTTTTGAACTCATTGAAAAAAATAACTCTTAAAGTATTTCTTTTTTTCTTTTTATCGGCTCCTTTCCTTTTAGGGCAGGAACCACAGACGGATTCAACCGCCACTTCGCTACCAAAAATGCCGGAAAAGGGGGAAAGCAGCGGCATTGTGATGGATACTTTACCGGTTATTCAAGGTTATGTTCCGACAAAAGACCCGACAACTGCACTGATTAGAAGTGCTGTGCTCCCGGGATGGGGGCAATATTATAACGAATCTTACTGGAAAATTCCCATTGTGTGGGGCATTATTGGATGGTGCGCTTACAACTATGTTGTGAACAACAATAACTACAGCGACTACCGTGATTTGTATATTAAAAGCGATTTTAACATCGAAAGCTATCGTCGTTTGAGAGATTATTATCGCGACCAACGAGACCTTTTCGTAATCTATTTTGGGATAACATACTTAGCCAACCTGCTCGACGCCTATGTTGACGCAAACCTATTCGATTTTGATGTTTCTGAGGATGCGTTCACACACAGCCCTATGCTGAATATTCGTTTTAAATTTTAACCAAAAAATTTCTTTTTTTCCATTTGCTTTTTCTTCCTCGGTTTTAGGAAAAATTTCTTTAGGGGTTCTTGCAGACCTCTCTTCAAAAGTTTCTATTACAGATATTTAATCAAAGAGTTTGTTAACGGGTTTTCCTAAAATAGTTTTCAGAAAAATTTGACTCTTCGGAGTTCTATAAGAAAGCTCCTTTACAAGTTCTCCTCTGCATATTTAAGAACCATGCCGTACCGCAAACCGGTGGTTGAAACAAAAGCCCCGTTCAGGTTAAGTACCTCCAAAACAGTTTTTAGAATTGCTGAACCACCGCCCATTAAATCTTCTCTTCCCGCAACGATTTTTCCGTATTTAGAATATTGACCGAACGGCAAATTTATAAACTGCTGCAGTAGTTTTTCTATCATTTCTATTGATAAAAACTCTTTATGTATCGCCTTGGCGTCGTATTTTACTAAACCTTTTGCCATGGAAATAAGTGTGGTTGGGGTTCCTGCTATAGCGACAGCAGCTTCGGGGAAAACGGAAATTGCCTTCAAATCACTGAAAATATCCCGCGTATGACTGTAAATTTCGGATAAATTATCACTGGATAAATGCTCCTTACCCACAAAGTTCTCCCTGATTGTAACAACGCCCGTAGGAAAACTTTTTTTGAAAATCAGATTGTTATCTTTTTTGCATGTAACTTCCGTGCTTCCGCCGCCGATATCTATAACCGCCAGCAGATGTGATCGGTTAAAATCAGCGGTTGCGCCTAAAAACGAAAGTTCAGCTTCTTCTTCGCCGGTTAGGACTTTAATTTCAATTCCAGTTGCATTTTTCACTTTTTCAATCACTTTTTTCGCATTTTCGGCAATTCTGAACACATTTGTGCCACCGGCAATAATTTTTTCGGCACCGAATTCTGCAGCCGCAGCGCGGTATTTTGAATAAATATCAATAAGCGCCGAAATTTTTTCTTCCCTGATTAATTTTGTAGTAAATACCCCTTCGCCGGCTCTTGGCATATTATGAAATTCTTTAATAATTTGCACTTCACCGTTCTTTTGAACATCGGCGATCAGCATTAGCAATGTGTTTGTTCCTGAGTCTATTGCAGCAATTCTCATCAATTTTTCTTATTTTGTGTAGGTATAATATCTAAATTATTACAGATATGCAATTTATTAACTTTTCCTGAAGTAATAGATTACTAAATTTCTCTAAATGAAGATAAAAGAAAAAGAACTTGAATCTCTCGTAAACGAATTAAAAGACCTTGCCTTTCAACTCGGTGCAACTGTCAGGTTTGAAAAGGGTGATTTTAAAGGGGGATATTGCATTTTAAAAGACTCGAAAGTGGTCGTTATAAATAAGAAAGAAACGGAGCAAAGGAGAGCAAATATTCTGGCTTCAGCATTAAAAGAACTTGGCGTCGATTCTATTTATGTTGCACCCAAAATCAGAGAATTTATCGATTCAATGGCGGAAATTAAATGAAAATAGCGGTTGTTCATGGTGCTAACCTGAATCTTTTGGGCGAAAGAGACCCCGAAAAGTACGGCAAATACGATATTGAAACGATTAACAACTCATTACAAGAAGAATTTCCTGATATAGAATTTACCTTTTTCCAAAGTAATTCTGAAGGAAAAATTGTTGATTTTCTGCAAAGTATCCGTTCTTCGGGATATCATTTAGTGATAAACCCGGGTGGATATGCACACACATCAGTGGTGATACGGGATGCTTTGGAACTGTTTAGCGGCATAAAGGTTGAAGTTCATCTTTCTCATCTTGCGTTGCGCGAGAGTTTCAGGCAGAACCTGATAACGGCAACTGCTTGTGACGGCTACATTTCCGGTTTTAAAGCCGAGGGTTATCTTGCAGCAGTCTATTTAATCCGAAGAATCGAAGGAACGAAAAGGCATGATCAAAGCATTAATATTTGATCTTGATAACACCCTCGTAGATTTTATGAAAATGAAGCGCCTTTCAATAGATGCGGCGCTTACGGCAATGATTGATGCAGGCTTACAGATGGATTTTAATGAAGCCTCCGCCGCAATCGACGAGATTTACAAAGAACAAGGGTTGGAGTACCAACAGGTTTTTGATCATTTTCTGACGAATGTAGTCGGAAAAGTTGATTTGAAAATTTTAAGTTCAGGAATTGTCGCTTACAGAAAAGCCAGAGAGGCAAATCTGATACCGTACCCTCATGTGTACTCTACACTTACCCGGCTACTTAAAATGGGGCTTAAATTAGGGATACTTTCCGATGCGCCGGGAAAAGAAGCGTGGTTGAGGCTTGCTTACCTCAATTTTCATCATATTTTTGATGAAGTGGTAACTTTTGAGGATACAGGCGAAAGAAAACCAAGCCCGGTTCCGTTCCGCGCTATTCTCAAAAAACTTGGGGTACAGCCGGATGAAGCACTTATGATAGGGGACTGGGCTGAAAGAGATATTGTAGGTGCCTCTAATCTTGGAATTAAAACGGCTTTTGCTAAATACGGCGATACATTCGAAACTGTTGTTCACAACGCAGATTACGAACTGAACGATTTTTCGGAAATAATCGACATTATCTTGAAAGAAAACGGTTAACTAACGGTTGGCTCTTTGAGGAGTCTGACTAATTTCATAAATTTACAGTCTAAATTTTTGCGGTTCTGATGAAAGATTTTAACATCAAGAAACTATACTACTCAATCAGTGAAGTAAGCAAGATCACCGATGTCGAGCAATATGTGCTCAGATTCTGGGAAAATGTTTTTGAACAACTTAAACCGCAGAAAAACAGGGCGGGCAACAGAATCTATACCAATAAAGAGATTGAATTGATTCTTTTTATAAAAGGATTGTTGCGCGACCAAAAATATACGATTGAAGGAGCCAAAAAGGTTTTAGGTGAGCAATTCAGAGGAAAACTTCCACTATCGGATGACCAAGCGAGAGAGAATTTCACAAATGAAGATGAATATTTTTCGGATGATAATTCTTCTCAGGAAACAGACCCTGAAGCAGAGATACCTGAAGAGAAATCTGAACTTTACCGTGATCTGATAGAGATAAAAACATTTTTGGAACTTTTAAAAAATAAACTTTAAGATCGGAACGTGGCGCAGCCCGGTAGCGCACTACTTTGGGGTAGTAGGGGTCGCGGGTTCAAATCCCGCCGTTCCGACCATTATCTTCCCCCCAAGCAATTTACCTTTTATTCAGACAAACAGTTTAATAAATTTGTTGTTTCTAACTCGCTGTTTGATAAATCTTTCTGTTAATCAAACTATTTGTTTCTCAGGTAATTAGGAGTTTTATGAGGTATCTACGGTTTTTATCACTTATTTTCATTTTTTTAACCATAATACTGCCGGCAATAAGCCGGGCACAAAATGTGGTTTTTGTGAAATATGATAAAAGCGTTGCCCCTTTGGTTGCAAAAAGCCGTTTACAATCAACCCTCGAGCGGTTAAGCCGTACAGAGTCTTCTTTCTCAATGGACCAGGTAAAAATTGTTCCCTTTGCAAAAGGGCTTGGTGAGACAATCCCTGAGTTAGAGGGAATTATGGCAATAAAAACAGGGAAACCTGAAACTGCAAGTTTTCTGCTTGGTTCATTACAACGGGAGGAAAACATTGAGTATGTCCAAATCGGCGCACGCTACCAAACCGATAATGTGCCGAATGACAGCCTTGTTTCAACACAATGGGCTTTAAGTAAAATTGGTGCTTTTGAAGCATGGAAAATAACTGAAGGCAGCGATACCGTCTTAGTTGCAATTATTGACACAGGAATAGATTACCTCCACCCCGATCTTACAAATAAAATTTACAAAAACCCCGGCGAAACCGGGTTTGATGAATTTGGAAGGGATAAACGATTCAACGGTATTGATGACGACAATAATGGATTTATTGACGACTACCAAGGGTGGGATTTTACCGACAGAACCGGCTTTCCCTTCGACACAACGGGAGGTGATTATTTAGACTGGGATAACGACCCGATGGATCAGAATCTCTTCTCTCACGGTACTGCCGTTGCTGGGATTATTGCAGCTGAAACCAACAACGGAATGGGTGTTGCGGGTGTGGCACCGGGTATCAAAGTTCTTAACCTTCGTGCTTTTGACCCGCAAGGGTATGGGGAAGAGGATGATGTTGCCGCTGCAATTCTTTACTCAGTCAAAATGGGTGCAAAAGTAATCAACATGAGTTTTGGCGATAATTCTTACTCGCATGTGCTCCGGGATGTAGTGAGATATGCCTATTCAAAAAATATTGTGATGGTGGCAAGCTCGGGCAATTCAAACTCGTCGAATCCACATTATCCTTCCGGGTATTCTGAGGTTATTTCTGTCGGTAATACCACCCAGGAAGATTATGTGGCAGGCACATCCAATTACGGCTCAACTTTGGATATGGTTGCACCGGGAACATTAATTAAAACCACAACAAGAAACTGGACATATTCAGATTTTAGCGGCACTTCGGCTGCTGCACCTTTTGTTTCGGCTGCAGCTGCGTTAATCCTTTCAAAACAAGGGTTTACAAACGATGAAGTGAGACAGATTCTCAAATCAACTGCTGACGATATCGGAAACCCCGGTTGGGATTTAAGGTCGGGTGCCGGGCGACTGAATTTGGAAAGAGCGCTTAAAGTGTTGGCTCCTTCGGTGGTTAAATTTAACTCACCGAAACAGGATTTCTCAACCGATAAAGACACTCTGAAAATTAACGCAACTATTCTTTCGGCTTATTTTCAGTCATTTTCTTTAGAATACGGGAAAGGGCTTAATCCTACAGCGTGGACCTCTTTGCTTACCGATGTTAAAAATCAAGTATCCGAAAGTGAAATTTACCAACTTTCGTTAATTTCTTTGCCTGACACGGTTTACACACTGCGTCTCATCGTTAAACAGACTAACTCTTTCGTTTCTGAAGAAAGGGTAAATTTCAGAATTAAAAGAGCAGCTACTCAGGGTGAGCTTATCTCGCTTATTCCGGCTTATTATGGAGATAAACCGACCTTTCTGGCTGCGTTCTATACAAAAGACCCTGCAGTAGTGCGAATGCACTACAAAAAAAGCTATGAAGATAGTTATAAATATGTAACACTTGATGGGTTTTCAACCAACAACGGCTTTGTTAAGCAATTACACTACGGTTTCGTTCCAAAATCACAGATGTCGCCTTCGGAAACTTATTTCATTTATTTTGAAATAATAAACGAAAGCGGTTTTTCCAACCCTGTATTTGATTCTTTAGGAGTGCCTTTTACAATAAACAGTGGTGATTTGTTCAGAACATGGGAGAAGAAAGAAAAACCTTACACACTACCGGCAGGTTACATTTTTGATAAAACTATAACTTTGCCCGGAAACAATAAGGGAGTTCTCTTAAGAGAAGTGATGACAGCTAAAGAAATGGATATTTTCCGCTTTGAAAATAACAGCTTCACCAAACTTTCCGGTGATACACTGAGTAATAAAATCCCTAAAGATTATGGCGATTTTAATAACGACGGTGTTAATGAATTGCTTTCACTTTGGGGTTATTCGGCTCATTTTCTGAAGCAAACTAACGGTGAAAAAACTTTCTCACTTGTTACTTCCGCTGACACTTCTTTTTTCTGGCCCATCGGCGTTTTTGACCTCGACCGGGATGGGAAAAATGAACTTCTCGCGATTAAAAATGACACAACAATTGTGATTTATGGAATAAATAACGATCTTTCACTCACTTACAAATCACAATTCACTAACCCATCGGGCCCCGGTTTTGGGGGTAACATTTTTAACGCTCCGTTCGTCGTAGTTAAGGATATTGACAATGACGGCAAAAATGAAATCGTTTTCACCGATTCTGACGGCGATATTGTCATTATGAAAGTTAATTCAATCACCGACATCAAACCTGACAAAATAGTAAGAACCGGTTATCTTTCATCTTCTTCTTATTTGGCAGTTGGCGATTTTAACAACGACGGTAAAAGTGATATTGCTGTGCTTCTTCAGGCGGTGCCGGAGGCGGATATTGCCCCTTATAACCGACTTATAATTTTCAATTTCATCGGAAACGATCTGAATGTAAGTTATGATAATGCTTTTATTGATCCGGCGGTAGAGTTTCGTTCAACTTTTCAGAATGCGTCAAATGCTTTAAAATTCTTTGATGTAGATAACGACGGCAAAGAGGAATTGTTGATGTTCACTTACCCTTATGCTTATATCATAAAGAATCAGGGTATCGGTGGGGAAGTGGTGTCGTATGATGAAAATGTTAACACAAATGCCATTCTTATCGATGATTTTGACGCAAACGGAATCCCTGACATTGCCTACCCTTACGGCTCAATAATTAAGTTTTACGAGTTTAACCAAACGCGGTCTTTTGCACCTTCGTTGGTTAGCGCTTTCAGTACCGAAAACAATTCGGTTATAATCAATTTTGCCGGCACTTCGCAAAAATATTATATTTACAGGGGGACAACTGATACAAATCTTGAGCTTTATGATTCAACAAACACCCAATCTTACTCAGATAACAATGTTGCCCTAAACAACTATTACTGGTACAAAATAGAGGGTGTTTCTCTTAGTTATAAAGCTTCAACAAAAGCTTTCAAGGTTTACCACCATGTACCTGCAAAATATTCAGGCGCGCGGGCTGAGTCTCATAATTCGGTTACTGTCAATTTCACAAACAAAATGAGAAAAGAGATAGATAACCCGTCAGGTATCTTTCTGGTTAAGGACGGAAGAAAAGTTCAACTTTCTTCATACACTCCCTCCGGTGAAAACAGCTTTCATTTGTCGTTCTTAGAGGATTTTGAACAGGGGCAGAACCGGGTGATTTTAACCGGGCTGACGGATAATTATGGCTCGCCAACCCCGGCGGATACTGCCTATTTCAACTATACGCCTGAGGTGGTGCAGCAACAATTCTATATTGAGCGTTTTGAGATTTTGGATATCTACACCATCAGTGTTTCTTTTAATTTGGAACCCGACCCTGCAAGCGTCGCAAATTTGGATAATTACAAATTTTCACCCGATAATCGTGTTACTGCGGCAACGGTTTCGGGCAGTGATGCAAAAACCGTAATTTTAAGCCTGAAAGGGGCAAAACCGGTTGGTGCTTTCGGAAGAGAATATACACTGAACATTGTCAATTTGCGCTCTTCTGCGGCAACCGGAGGGGTGGAAATTGCTAAGAACGCCGGTGCAACAATTGTACTTACTGCCTCTGCTAAAGATTTAGAGGATATGTTCGTTTATCCAAGCCCGGCTGACCGTTCCAAACACAGAATCTTAACTTTTGCTAACATTCCCCGTTTTGTAAATATTGTTATTTTCAACTTAAGCGGAGTTAAAATTATGGAATTATACGAATCGGACGGAAACGGGGGTGTGGATTGGGATATGAGAGATTTCGACGGGAAAGATGTTCCCACTGGAGTTTACATTTATCGTGCTTCGATGACCGACGAAAAAAAGAACGAAATTGCTTCTAAAATTGGGAAATTTGTGGTGGTTAACTGATGTTTGGAATTAAATTAAAGCATTTTTTTCAGATTTCTAACCTGCTAAGCATTATTAGGCTTCTGGGTGCTTTTCCATTAGTCTGGATTATTTTTAACCCGGGAACGGTAGGGAACTGGGGAGTGGTGGCTATTGTATTCTTTCTTGGGTTAACCGATTTTCTCGACGGCTTTCTCGCCCGGAAATTGAACCAGGTAACAGAACTTGGTAAAATTCTTGACCCGTTAGCTGACAAGGTGTTGGTTATTTCTATCGCCGTTTCTTTTTTTATCACCGGAATAATTGACCCTTTACTCTTTGCCGTTATAGTTGCCAGAGATTTACTGATAATGCTGCCGGGCATTTTTCTCGGTAAAAAACTCGGTTCAGTGCCCGCATCAGATATGATAGGGAAGTGGACTTTCGCTTTTATTGGCGTTTATCTGCTGATTGTATATCTTGGTGGCAACGGTAATAATCCGGTACCGATATTTGATAAAAATTCGACGCCGATGGTTATATATTATTATTTTCTGATTCTGTTAATTATCGTCTCATTTTTGAACTACGCTGCTAAGGCGATAAAACTTATAAAAGAGAGTAAATGAGTTTATTTAAAAATTTTGATTTCAACAAACTGAAAAGCGGTCTTTCAAAGACACGCGATAAAATATTCAATAAAATATCAGAAACAGTTACCGGTAAAGCGGTTATTGATGAAATAACCCTTGAAGAAATTGAAGAAGTGCTTATAACTTCAGACATCGGTTTCGATCTCGCTATGAAAATAGTAGAAGAAGTGAGAAAGAAACTGAAAGGAGAAAAAGACCGTTCAGGTGAAAATGTATTATCAGTGGTTAAATCTGTTTTAGAGGATGAACTGGCACACTCGGTTTCTTCGAAAGAATACTCACCGAATGTAGATCAATACAAACCATTTGTTATGCTGATTGTTGGGGTAAACGGAGCCGGAAAAACTACCACAATTGGCAAATTAGCCCACAATTTCAAAAAATCGGGCTGGAAGGTTGTTGTCGGCGCTGCCGATACTTTCCGTGCGGCAGCAAACGAACAGCTTGAAATTTGGGCGGAAAGAGCCGGCGTACCCATAATTTCGAAACATCATGGTGCAGACCCTTCTTCCGTTGCATACGAAACCATTGAAGAAGCAATTAAAATTACGGCAGATGTGGTTATGATTGATACCGCCGGCAGGCTTCACACGAAAGTAAACCTAATGGAAGAACTTCGAAAAATTAAAAATGTGCTTTCTAAAAAACTACCTTATGCGCCTAACGAAATATTTTTGGTGGTCGATGGTACAACCGGTCAAAATGCCGTACAACAAGGGAAAGAGTTTTCAAAGGTTACCGAATTAACCGGGCTGATTGTAACTAAATTAGACGGCACTGCGAAAGGCGGAGTGATTTTCCAAATTTGTCGGGATTTGAATGTGCCTGTAAGGTATATTGGGGTTGGCGAAGGTATAGAAGATTTACAAAACTTTGATCCACACATGTATGTAGAGGCGGTTTTTACGAAATGACCCCAAAACAATCACTTGAACGACACCTTTTAATAAACCCTTATGCAGGAAATGGCAAAGGGAAAAGTTTTGCCGGGTTACTAAGTTCTTCACCCGTTGTTAAGGGTCTTCCTGTGGTTGTGCCTTCAACACTTGAATACTCCCAAAAAATTGCGAATGAACTGAACAGAGATCGGGTTCACCTTTTGGTTGCCGGTGGTGACGGCACCTTCAACACAATTCTGAACCAGGTATATCCGCCTTATCGGTTTACCGTTTCGTTTTTACCGTGCGGTTCCGGCAACGATTTAATTCGGTTCCTTGGTATATCCCGCAACCCGATCGATGCGCTTCATGCTTCTTTGAACGGTTCTTCAGAAATGTTACTTGACCTTTGGGAAGCAAAAATCGGGTGGGAAGATGGTTCGGTTACCCGTCAGAAATTCATTAACACTGCCGGGATTGGCTTTGATGCCTATGTTGGAACGCTGAAACAACAAAAGCGCTTTTTGACGGGGCTTGCCGTTTACACCGTATCGCTGTTGCAAGCGCTGATAAAATATGACCCGATAAATTTTGAATTAGAATCTAACGGTAATGAAACAATTTCAGGCGAGGCGATGTTTATCACTTCGGGAAATGGCGCCTCATCCGGCGGTGGTTTTAAATTGACCCCAAAAGCCCAAATTAACGACGGTTTAGTGGATGTTTGCATTGTTTCGTATCTGTCGCGCTTTAAAGTTTTACGGATTTTCCCAAAAGCTATAACAGGCACCCATATTGGAATAAAAGAGGTGAAATATTTGCAAACCGATAGATATAAGATTAAACTATCAAAGCCCTCTTACATTCACCTTGACGGCGAAACAACGGGAAAAAAAGTTTCTGAAGTTGAGCTTTATCTTTCTCCTCACAAATTGAAAATCTTATTGTAAGCTTCAGCCGTTTTTACTAAGATTTACTTATTTTATAATATTTACGCACATTTTTACACAATTTTTATACCTTAACATGAAGTTTTTTGGTCCTTTAAATCTCTTTTTAATTTTCTTATTTCTTCACTTTTCAGCGATAGCGCAAAACGATTCGATTCCGGTTAACCGTCGGGTGATTCACGGCAGTTTAGAGAATGGTTTGCAATACTTCATAGTAAAGAACCGGCTGCCGGAGAAATCTGCTGAACTGCGTTTGGCAGTACTGACAGGTTCACTGAACGAAGAGGAAGATCAACGGGGGTTAGCACACTTCACAGAACACATGCTTTTTAACGGTACTGAAAATTTCCCCGGCAATAAAGTTATCGATTTTTTGGAACTGTTGGGGATTAAGTTCGGGCCCGAAATAAATGCTTACACTTCAACTGAAGAAACTGTTTACATGCTGACTGTACCGACAACACGACCCGAAATTTTGGATTCTTCTTTTTTAATTCTCTCTGACTGGGCTTTTCACGCTTCTTTTGACTCGTTGGAAATTGAAAAAGAGAGGGGAGTGGTGCTCGAAGAAATGCGCATGGGCAAAGGGGCTGCCGGCAGAGTGAGGGACCAGCAATTCCCCGTTATTTTCCATGGCTCCAAATACGCTGAACGGCTGCCAATTGGTGTCGAAGAAGTTCTTAAAAACTTCAAACACCAAACTCTGAAAGATTATTATAAAAAGTGGTATCGCCCGGAAAGAATGGCGGTGGTTGCTGTAGGCGATTTTAATACCTCGGAGGTTCTGGGATATATTAATAAATATTTTAATACGAAAGGCGAGAAAAATGAAAAATTTGAAAGAATTGTTTATCCCGTTCCTGACCATGATGAGAGAATATATTCAATAGTATCCGACCCCGAAGTTACTTCTTCATCGGTTGTTTTGGTTCAAAAATTGCCGGTACTGAAAGCAAACACAGTTACTGATTATCGCAAAGCAATAATGCACAAAATTTTCAGCAATATTTTTAACGAACGAATGTATGACCTCTCAAAGCAACCGGAAACACCTTTCATTAATGGCGGCGGTTACTCTACCTCTTTGGCATACGACAAAGGTGCCTATGTTTTCTACACTTCACCAAAAGAGAACAAAATTGATGAATCTTTTATGAGTTTGCTGACTGAAAGGAACAGAATTAAGAAGAACGGGTTTACTCAGGCGGAATTTGATCGATCGATTGCCTCACTTACCGCCGGAATGGAAAATTATCTGAAAGAAAAAGACAATCAATATTCGGATAACATCACTTCCGCACTAATTGATCAATTTGTCAGCGATGAAATCTACAGTGATATTGAAATTGGATATTCTATTTTTTACCAAATTCTTCCCTCGATTTCGCTTCAGGATGTGAATAACCTTGCAAATGAACTGATTACTGACAGTAATTTAGTGGTTTTGGTTACTTATCCTAAAAAAGATGGGATAATTGATCCCAACCAACAGGTTTTAGACGCTATGTTCACTATCTCGAAATCTGCTGACCTAAGCCAAAAAGATGAAACTAACCCCGATCGTCCGCTTTTGAAAGAAGAACCTGCGCCGGGAGTTATTGTTTCTGAAGAAATTGTTGGTCCGTTTGGTACAAAATTGTTAACACTCGGTAACGGCGCCAGAGTTTATTTAACTAAAACCACTCTGAAACAGGATGAAGTGCTGCTGTATGCAATGAGTTACGGAGGAACCTCTTTGGTTGAATTGGAAGATTTGGTCTCGGCTAATTACGCAACCGATATTACGGAAGAAGCAGGTCTCGGGGATTTTACTGCAACTGAACTTTCAAAAAAACTGAACGGTAAAATCTTATCTTTAAGCACAGCTGTTAACGAAAACTCTGAAATAATGACAGGTTCAAGTTCAGTTAACGACCTTGAGGACTTTTTCCGGCTGATTTACCTCTTTTTCACTTCACCCCGATACGATGAACAAAATGCTGCTTTATATCTTGAGAAATTAAAAGATTATTTACAAAATGACGGCTTACGCCCCGAGAGTGTCTTTAATGATTCAATTACAGTAGCTATTTATGAAAGGAACCCTCGTAAAGCGCCGATGAGTATGTCACTCTTGAATAAAATTTCATCCAAAAAGGCGTATGAAATTTTCAGAGAAAGATTTGCTTCAGCCTCCGATTTTTCTTTTGTATTCGTTGGTAACTTTGATGACTCAAAGATTCGTGAGTATATTAAAAAATACATTGCTTCACAACCGCAGGGCAAGTCTGAGAACTGGATAGACAGGGGAGTGAGGTTTTCCAAAAAACCCGTTGAAATGACCGTTAAAAAAGGGATAGAGAATAAAGCGGAAGTGTTTCTGGCGTACACCGGTGAATATGAGTGGAACAAAAGGAACATGATTTTAATGAATATGATTGAGAAGGTGCTTGATATTAAAATAAACGAAGTAATAAGGGAACAGCTGGGGGGAAGCTATTCAATTTCTGTTTACAATAATTATGTTAAGTATCCGGCTCCGGAATATAGTTTTGCGATTGATTTCAACTGTGATCCTAACAGGGTTGATGAACTTGTAACTGAACTGAATAATTTACTGAAAGAGCTGAAAAACTCGTTCAAAGTTGATACTTTGCTAACTAAGGTGAAAGAAATATTGCTGAAAGAGAGAGAAGAAGTGTTAAAACAAAACAGATCAATACTTCAACTAATCAGCTCATACATTTTCAATGGGACGGATCTTAATTCGTTCTACGAAGGTGAAGGCATAATTAAAGAGACAACAGCAGAAGACATTCGCAAGGCACTTAACAGGTTTTTACCGAATGAACCATTGTTTAAGTTTTATTTAATGCCGGAAAATTAAAATTTTAAGAAAACCGCGCAACTACAAGTTTGCACCATTTAATCTGTCAGGTTTTGGAAGTATTAACTAAACTCAAAATAGTGTTTTATAAATACTTTTTAAGAACCAATAATTACTGTTGTTGTGCACAGTAAGAAATAATTAAAGGTGTTCTGAATATTTTGAATATTCTGAAGTGAAGGTTACAACTGAAAAACAACTTAAAAATCAGTTAAATTAAAAATAGGGAAGAATGTTGTATTACAGTAATAAAAATGCGTTTTTTGCAGCACATCATTTACTTAACATAATATACATTATATGACATTTAGGAATATTTGATAAACGGGATTTTAATGTCGGAATATTCCTGTTCTGTTCTGTTCTGTTCCGGTCCGGTCGTTCCGTAAGGTTCTTTATTGGCTTTTGTATTCCGAAATTCAGGATGACATATCCTGGTCTCGTTCTGCCAAAAAAAGTTCGTTGTGGTAAACTCTTAAAATTTTCTGTTTCGAGACTATTCCTTTAAACACATCATCGTAATCGTACACCGGCAAATATTCCATATCAATTGTTTCCATAATTTTAAGCGCTGTGTCAGCGTCTTCATCTTCGTTTATTTTGGCGAACCTTCGTTTCATAAGGTCGCCGGCGATCAGAAAATCAGCAATTGAGGCGGTTTCTTTGTCAAACATCAACTTTCTTAAATTTTGGTAAGAGATAACTCCTTTTACTTCACCATCAGCACTTTTAACCAGCAGAGTCTCGTAACTTGAATTTCTGAGAATTTCCAGCGTTTTATGATAATTATCCGATTCGAGTATAAATTCGTTATTGCTCTCAATCAATGTTGAAATTTTCATCGATTTCAGCAATGATGTCTTTCTGCCGTAAATATCGATCCCGACACCTTCTTGCCCCAATCGGATTGTATATAGTGATCCCTTCAAAATAGCCCGGGAGATCAAAGTTGAAATGATGATTGTCAGCATTAGAGGTAAAATGATCCGGTAGTTATTTGTCATTTCAAAGACCATAATAAGAGCCGTCAACGAAGCATGTGTGGTTCCTGCTGCAACGGCACCCATTCCCACTAAAGCATACGCCCCTGCCGGAGCAGCAATTTCGGGGAAAAGCATGTTCGCTACCTGACCCACAGCACCGCCGAGCATTGCTCCCGTAAAAAGACTTGGGGCAAAAGTGCCACCATAACCTCCTGAACCAATGGTTAATGCCGTTGCCAGAGGCTTCAACGAAAACATTAATATCAAAATTGTCAGTGTGTTCTGGTTATAGAGTGATTTATCAACCGATTGCTGTGTGAAACCGTAGATTCCCGGCATCATCAGACCAATAACACCAACCATCAGACCACCAACCGCAGGTTTAAACCACCCAGGTAATTTTATTTTGTTGAAAAATTCGTCGAAATAAAACATTACTTTAACAAAATAAATAGCTATTAAACCGGCGAGAATCCCTAAAACAATGTAAATATAAAACTCGTTGTAGCTTTTTAACTCATACATCGGTATTTGAAATGCAGGTTCATCTCCGATATAACCGCGGGATATTACAGTAGCAAAAACAGAGGATACAATTATGGGACCTAAAGAACGGGAGTTGAATGTTCTTAGAATAATCTCCATCGTAAAAATTGCACCGCCGAGCGGAGCATTAAATGCAGCTGATAGACCGGCAGCAGCACCACATCCGACCAAAATTTTAAGTCTGTCGGATGAAAGGTTCAGTTTCTGCCCGAACCACGAGCCAATCGCTGCTCCGATTTGTACAATGGGCCCCTCTTTTCCACCTGCGCCACCGGTCCCGATACTTATAGCATTTTGTATTGTTTTTAAAACGGCAACACTTCCCTTCATAATGCCGCCTTTTGTGGCAACTGCTAAAATAACATTTGGTATCCCCTCCCCTTTTTTGCCGTTTTCAAAGAAGTGTGCAATAAGCCCAACTGTTAAACCGCCTGTTGCAGGGATAAGGATAACATAAATCACCCCAATTACTGTGTCCGGGTAAAATGTAATAAAACCGGGGAAAAGCTCGGGTGGTAAATAGTAAAAAAGATAACTGATTAACTCAATGGAATGGTGAAAAATGACGGCGCCGAAACCGCATAAAACTCCCGTTACGGCGCCCAGTATTAATGTATAACCGTCTTGTGTTAAGTCAAGGTTAAACGATCCGACAGGAATTCGTAATGCCTGATACTTTAAAGTAGCAATTAATTTTCTCCGAAATCCTGCCTTTTGCCTATTCGTAGCGATAGAAACCTTCTCCGGATTTCCGCCCAAGTTTGCCCGCGGCAACCATTTTTTTCAATAACGGGCACGGGCGGTATTTGGAATCGTTATATCCATCAAAAATTACTGTCATAATCGCCAGACAAACATCCAAACCGATAAAATCAGCCAGTGTCAGGGGTCCCATCGGATGAGCCATCCCAAGTTTCATAACAGAATCAATATCTTCTTTCGTGGCAACACCTTCCATGAGTGCGTAAATTGCTTCGTTAATCATTGGCATTAATATACGGTTGGCAATGAACCCGGGATAATCCTGAACTTCAACCGGCACTTTGTTCAACTTCAGTGTAGTTTCTTTGATTGCGTTGTATGTATCGTCGCTTGTTGAATATCCTCTTATCAACTCAACTAATTTCATCACGGGCACCGGATTCATAAAGTGCATACCGATAAATTTGTCGGCTCTGTTCTTTGGTGCCAGCTCTGTTATTGAAATCGATGAAGTGTTGCTGGCAAGGATAGATTCAGCTTTAAGCAAACCGTCTAATTTATTAAATATAGAGGTTTTAACCCCTTTATCTTCATACACGGCTTCAACGACGAGATCAGTATTCGGGTCAACATTTTCTACACCAATTCTTGTTGAAATATTTTTCAAAGCAGCTGATTTCACCTCTTCGGAAATGGTCTCTTTTTTTACCATTCTTTCAAGGCTCGAAGTAATATTTTTAATCGCACGCTCCAAAAATTCTTGTTGTGTTTCCACAAGTGTTACATCATACCCGTTAATAGCGAACACGGTAACAATACCATTTCCCATGGTGCCACCACCAACAACGGCAACTCTTTTGATATCCATTTAATCCTCCGTAATAATCAATATTTCTTAACAATTAAAGCGGATGCTTCACCACCACCAATACAGAGGCTGGCTAATCCGTAGGTCGAGCCGCGTCTTTGCATTTCGTGCAATAAAGTAGCCATAATTCGTGCTCCACTTGCACCAATCGGATGCCCGATTGCAATAGCGCCGCCATTAACATTAGTGTTTTCTGGTGTTATCCCTGTAAGTTTATTAACTGCAAGCGAAACCACTGCAAATGCTTCATTGATTTCATAAAGGTCGATATCTTTAACTGTAAGTCCGGCTTTTTTAAGCACTTTTAAAATAGCATCTGCCGGTGCAGTTGTAAAATCAATCGGTGCTTTAGCCGCCGAACTTTGTGCCACAATTTCAACCATTGGGGTAAACCCAAGTTCACGCGCTTTCTCTTCGGACATCACCAGAACTGCCGCTGCTCCGTCGTTCAAATTACTTGCATTTGCAGCGGTAACTACTCCGTCTTTCTCAAAAACAGGGCGCAAAGTAGGTATTTTGGCAAAATTGGTTTTTTCGGGGTCTTCATCTTTGTTGATAACGGTCTCCCCTGCTTTAGTCTTCAGAGTAACCGGGATCATTTCGGAATCAAATCTCCCTTCTTTCTGTGCATTCTGCGCACGGGTGTACGATTCAATTGCGAACGCATCCAATTCTTCACGGGAGAACGACATATCTTTTGCGCACTTATCTGCGCACGATCCCATGTGAATCTTATTGTAAACATCCGTTAAACCGTCCAAAAGAACTGAATCTAAAACCTCACCATGACCATACCTGTAACCATTTCTGCCTTTAGGAAGCAGATACGGAGCATTCGACATCGATTCCATCCCGCCGGCAATAATCACATCGGCATCGCCCAAAGCAATTGCCTGTTGTGCCAGCATAATCGCTTTCAAGCCACTGCCGCACATTTTATTAATTGTTAAAGCTTCAACAGATTCAGGCAAACCGGAGAAAAGCGCTGCCTGCCTTGCCGGAGCCTGCCCTTGACCGGCCATCAGCACATTGCCCATTATTACTTCATCTATAGCGGCAGGGTTAATACCCGATTCATCCAAAACGGCCTTAATCGCTATGCTCCCCAATTGCGCAGCCGTAAATGAAGCCAGAGAACCGCCAAATGAACCAACAGGTGTTCTCTTTGCGTGAGTTATCACTACTTTTCGCATTATAATACCTTTCAATTTATATAAATTTTTTGTTTAGCAAATTCTTCTTTTATAACTGAGGCAAGAAGAAAGATAATATTGTAACCCGCAATACCGGGGTTAACATTGTTGTTTTCCACATAATACAAAATTCTTTCAATCGAACTTATTGCTTTTATAGGTTCGATACCCGGAAAATTAACTGAGAATTTCTCAAAAACATCAATATTCGACTCAAAAAAGAAGCCATCTGTAAACCCTGCAAGAAATCTTTTATAGTCACTGAACCAATGTATTACCAAAGTAAAAAATAATCGAAAAAGATCGTTATCGCCGTCAGCGGTATAATCTTTAAGAACAGACTGTGCCACTCTAATTTTTCCGGCAAGTGAATAGCGAAGAAATTTAATTATCTCGCTGCGGGTTTCAGAAATGTTTTTATCCCTTATAAACAGCGCTTTTTTTAATGAACCCTCGCTCAATTTCCCAAGCAACCGGGCTTCTTCTTCCTCAATACTGTAATATTTTGAAAGAATATCTGAAACATTCTTTTCCGAGAGTGGCCGAAATTCAACATGCCAACACCTGGATCGAATTGTTTCTCTCAACATTTCGGGTTCTGAAGTTGTTAATATAAAGATTGTTCCTTCCGGTGGTTCTTCCAAGTTTTTTAGCAGCGAGTTCTGTGCAGGCTCATTCATCAGATGAGCTTGCGATACTATTACAAACCGGTAAAGATCGGGACCAACAGTCAAAGAAGTGAACTTATTAAGTGCCCGAATAGAAGAAATTTTAATGTCGTTTGCTTTGGGGATTTTAATTTTGTGGTAGGGGTTCTCTTCTTTAATTCTAAACTGTTCCTGAATCAGTTCAATTTCACTATTACTCAGTTTTTCGTAGGGGTCATCAGCTGAAGTTTCATTTTTCCCCACAGGAAGTGGGCAAATAAACATAAACCGATCACCCTGAATTGAATCTTTAGCAATTGCGGGAAGAGAATCGGGTGTTTTCATCGAGTTAATCAGGTTAGCAAAACGAATAGCCATGAACTCTTTACCAACGCCCGATGCCCCGGTGAATAGAAGAGCCTGTGGCTTGCTTTTATGAATCAGAAACCGGTAAAGTATTTCTTTAACCGGTTCCTGCCCATAAATACCGTCAAATAACTCTAACATCCCAAAACGGCGCTCCCTCAATACTCATCGGCATTGAAGAAAAAGTCGTCGTCCGTGGGATAATCGGGCCAAATATCTTCAATCGACTCATACGGTTCGTCGGAATCTTCCAATTCTTTCAGATTTTCGATTACCTCGAGAGGTGCACCGATTCTTTCAGCGTAATCAATAAGTTCCTCTCTGGTAGCAGGCCAGGGTGCATCTTCCAGGTATGAGGCGAGCTCTAAAGTCCAGATCATATAAAAAAGTCCATCTGTTTAATTATTTATTTTTTTTCAAAAGCAGCTTTATTACTGTCAAAGAAGAAATCAGCAGGGTTCAAATGCTCATCATTGTAGATCACTTCGTAGTGAAGATGTGGTCCGGTAGAAAGCCCTGTGCTCCCCACCAAGGCAATCAGGTCTCCGCGTGAAACTTTATCGCCTTTTTTAACAAGTATTTTCGAACAATGCCCGTACAAAGTTTTATAACCGTTACCATGATTAACGATAACGCAATTGCCATACCCACCGAAAACTTCGGCTTTCTCAACAATACCGTCAGCAGTAGCAATTATTCTGTCTCCCATCTTACCGCCCATATCCAATCCGGTATGAAATTGAGGTTTTTGGGTTATAGGGTTTTTTCTTGGGCCAAAACTTGTTCTACGGTATTCACCATCAACCGGTAAAATTGAAGGGATTCCCCGCATATACGCAGTTTTATCCGTTATTTTTTCAGAAATTTCTTTGTTGGCAACAGCCTGAATTTGCAGATTACTTTCCAATAATTTTAGCGTAGCCGCAATTCCTTCAATTGTTCCACCCGATGCAACGGGATCGGAAACCAAATTGTTGCTGAGAGAAATTTCGAAAAAGTCTTCATCCAAGCGGGGCAGGTCAACAATGTCTCTTATTTTATTGTTCATGCCAATTACGGTAGCTAACCGCCCGTTCACTTTTTCAATCTCAGATTGCAGATCGGCAATTTCCTTTTTTAATCTTTCATTTTCCCGGCGCAGGTTCTCATCTTTTGAATTATTAGCCTGCTGATCGGTAAAAAAGCCGGATGTTATCAGAATCACTCCTGAAAGCACCAGAAAAGTAATCAGAACAGAAAAGAAAGGTTTGAAAAGAGGCAAATTAACCGACCGTATTTTTAATCCACGCCGTGTGATAAAGTAATATCGGTTTAGATAATTCGTCATGTATATGAAAATTGTGATTTGTAGGAAATTTTAAAAAATCAAACTACAAAACTAAAAAAAGAATTTTCTAAAACAAACAGAGATTACTCAAAATCGTGTTCGAAATAATCAATTCCTCTGGAAAAACTTTTGCCATCGGCTTCTTTAAGTTTTCTTGCGAGCCGATCCTGAAAAACTTTTGCGCTGTCGTACCCGTAATGCTTTAACAGATAGTTTAGTGCAATCACTTCAGTAATAACAGTAATATTTTTCCCGGGTACAATCGGAAGCCTGACATAAGGCAGCTCAACCTCCATAATAGTGGTGGTGCTGTCGTCCAACCCTGTTCTGGTGTATTCAGCATTGGCGTCCCAAATTTCAAGGTTAACCACCACTTCAATTCTTTTTTGGTACCTGATCGACCGAATCCCGAAAATTTTCTCAACATTTATTAACCCTAAACCTCGGATTTCCATAAAATGTTTTGAAATGTCGGTTCCTGTACCCATCAGCAACCCCTCCCCTTTTTTTGTTGCGATAACCACATCATCGGCTACCAAACGGTGCCCTCGTTCCACCAGATCGAGCGCAACTTCGCTTTTTCCCACACTCGACTGCCCCGTGAACAAAATCCCTACGCCGTAAACATCGATCAGTGAGCCGTGAATTGATTCCTGCGGCAAAAATTGATCGTTCAGAAAATCGCTGATGAAAAAATTCAGCCTTGTCGTATTGTCCGGTGACCCAAAAATTGCAATATCAAAGATTTCCGAAAGTTCCATCATTTCAGGGAATGGTTCGATGCCGTTTGAAATTATCATGCACGGAATATCGAAACGGCACAACCCCTCGAGAGCACTTCTTCTTTTCCCGGAATCAAGTGACTGAAGGTACCTGATTTCTGTATTTCCAAAAATTTGAATCCTTGAGTAGGAAAATAAATCAACAAACCCGGCCAGTGCCAGGCCGGGTCTGTGTAAATTAGGTTCTTTTATTTTTCTTGTGAAACCTCGTTCACCTGTAAAATTGGTGATCTTGAATTTATCCTTTGTTCTATTAAAGAAAAATTCAACAGTAATGTGGTCTCTGTTAATCAGTTCCAAGTACTATGACTCCAGGTTTAACTTTTTGTCAGCTTCGCGTTTGGTTTTTCGTTTTCTGATTTGCCTCTGGATTTTATCCACGGCAGCTTTAACAGATTTGGTATATTCGTCGGAAGAATCTTTCGCAGTTAAAATACTACCCGGAAGTTTAGCAATTAACTCCACTTCTTTAATGCTGTCTTTAACATTCTGATAGCTGAGAACAACTTCAACATCTAAGATTTCATCGGAAAATTTTTGCAAGTTGGATACTTCAGCTCTGATCAGGTCTTTAAGAGTATCTCTGGCGGTGAATTTTCTGGCAGTTATCTGGATATTCATGGTACCTCCCGGTTGTTTTATGATTTTGGATGTGCTTTTTTATAAATGCCTTTCAGCCTCTCTATACTCACTTGAGTGTAAATTTGCGTGGTTGAAAGGTTTTCGTGTCCTAATATCTCCTTAATGGCGAGCAGGTCGGCTCCGTTATCCAACATGTGAGTAGCTGAGCTGTGCCGGAGCACATGCGGGCTTTTCTTGCGGATGTCAGTTGAAGCAGAAAGCAACTTTCTAACCAGCCTGTAAACATACTGCTGATTAACCGCTTTGCCGTTAAGTTGTGATAAAAATAAATTATGGTAACCTAAACTCTTTCGTACCTCCCAAAAATTTTTAAGAATTGTTGATGATTTGCCGCCTACCGGCACTATTCGCATTTTAGAGCCTTTGCCTGTCACGGAAATTTTTCCGTTTACTAAATCTACATCTCCTGCTTTAATTGTGCATACTTCTGAGACACGGAGTGAGCAGCCGTAAAGTAATTCAAGAATTGCTGTGTGTAACAATTCATTATAAGAGTTAGCAGCAGATTCAGCTGCAAGTGATGTGGTGCTCTCAAATTCTTTCTCTGATACAATATCAGGCAGTTTACGCTGAAATTTGGGGTTTTTAATGTCTTTTACAAAATTATATTCGATTACTCCGATATCTAGAAGGTAGTTAAAGAAAACCCTTAGGCTGGTCATTTTTCGGGCGATGCTTGACCTGTCTAACCCAAGCGAATTTAAACTGCTGAGATATCTCTTCACGGTTTTAATGGTAACAGAATCGACTTCCTGTATGCCAATATCTTCACAAAAAGCAGCAAAGCCGTTAAGATCGTTACTGTATGCAGCAACCGTGTTGTCGGAACTGAGTTTACTTTTGCGCAGGTAACTCAGATAATCATCTATTTTTTTTTTAACTGTCAAGTTCACAAAATCTCAAAAAGATGCTTTATTATATACTAAAATATTTCGGATAAATCAATTCAACAAGTCGGTCTTCTTCTTGTTTCATTTCACTTTTTTCTTCCGGGGTTTTATCATCATACCCGGTTAGGTGCAGCAACCCGTGAATAACCAGACGAACTAATTCGTTCTCAACGGTAACTTTGTATTCCGCTGCGTTAGAAACAGCAACATCGCTGCAGATGATAATTTCGCCCTCAACGGCGCCCGGCTCTTCACTTTTGTAGTCGAAAGTTAAAATATCAGTTGCATAATTATGATTCAGGTAATCGTCGTTCAACTCTGAAATCACATCAACGGGTACAAATGAAACTTCCATTGAGGCGAATTTTTGCGCTTTAATTTCAGAAAAATCGTTAATTATTGATTTAACAATCGATTTTTTTAGGGCGGGTTTTGAGTGAATTTCGACAAAAATATCCATCTTTTTATTCTACTGTTAGTACCGGATTAATCGTCTGCAATCGATTTTTTACTATACTTTGCAATCTCAAAATAATTATAAGCACTTTTTTCGAAAAAAGCAAATTCTTTATCGGTTAAACTACGAATTATTTTTGCGGGCGTGCCGGCATACATATATCCGGACTTAATTACAGTGCCCGGAGTAACCACAGCTCCGGCAGCAACGATCGAATTTTTTTCAACAAGGGCACCGTCAAGAACTATTGCACCAATTCCAATTAGCGTGAAATCTTCAACCGTGCAAGCGTGAATGTTTGCATTGTGCCCAACGGTTACAAAATTGCCAACTGTGCAGGGAAACTCTTTTCCAGTAACATGAAGAATTGAACCATCCTGAATATTTGTAAATTCGCCAACTTTAACAAAGTTATCATCACCGCGCAAAACAGAGTTGTACCAAAGAGATGAACCTTTCCCAACGGTAACATCACCAATCAAGCGAACACCATCAGCAATGAATACATCTTCGGCTATCTTTGGATACTTCCCCTCAAAATAAAGCATTGAATAAGAGTTTTTGTTTTCCATTTATTCCTCTAAATAATTATTTAAACTGTGCTTAAACCGCCCTGTTAGAACTGCATCGACCCTTTCCGCACTAACTTCACCCCTTTCCGGCCACTTAGAAAGATTTGGCAGACAGATCCTTACGATCTTACGCCTTACCGCACTAACTTTACCCCTTTCCGGCCATTTAGAAACTCAGAAAGTGTAACTACCGAACCTGTTTCCACGAATCGGAGATTGCCCGTTTTCTGAAGTAAATTGAAGTGGCGTTTGCCGTCCACATTGCAGTTACTCTTAGGTATCCTGCCTCTCTGAACCTTCTGGGCGACTCAAAAACTTTTATTTTTGAGGAGTATTTAACTTTGCCCAATTTAATCAACCGATTAAACAATTCAAAATCCTCGCCCGCAGGCAACGATTCATCAAACCCGCCGGTTTCAACAAACTTATCTCTTTTAACAATTATACACTCACCTCTGCCCATCCCGATACCTGTTGCGTTCAGAAAGCTGAAATAGCAGTTGTAGAAAGTGTGGAAGCATTTATCAACTAATTTTTCCTCTTCCGGAAAAACTCTCACCCAGGCTGAAAGAGCAATCAGTTTTGGGTTGCGGTTAAACTCATTCTCAACCCTTTTCAGAAAACCGGAAGGGTTTTCAAATCGAATATCTGCATTGCAAAACAGGATAATATCACCGGTTGCGGCTTTCGCGCCTGCATTTCTTCCTGAGGCGATGTTGTTAAAAGGTGCGTCGCTTAAATCGATTACTTTTTCTGTATATCGCCGGGCTATTTCACGGCTTGTATCCCGGCTGCCACCATCGGAAACAATTATTTCAACTTCACGACCTTCGGCGCCAAACACCACTTCATTTATCTCTTCGAAAAACTTAGGTAGTAGTTTCTCCTCATTTAAAACGGGAACAACGATTGAAAATGAATACGGCATGATTAAAATGCAAAACCAAAAAAGGCAACTCCGTTTGTAACCCTGACTGCCGGCATCGGGAACTTGATAAATGCAAAAGAGTTTTTAAGCATTTGCCAAAATTTTCCGTACAGCGGGATTTTGTCGTAATCCAAATCAAGGGCTATATAAAAATCTTTCAGCCCCCCTCCCCTGCCGTCAAGGTTTCGAACGCCATATCCGACGCTCAACATCAGAAAATCGGGCCAGATTTTTTTAAACCCATCGCCGAAAAGGTTCCCCACCCTCATCGAAAGCCAAAACCTTTGACCTTCATAATCATCAACGAGTATAAGTTTCTGCCCCGGGTTGTGACCCTCATTACCCAAACCAACGGGCCAGTAACTAAAACGGGGGTGAAAATTGTAGAGCACAGGGTAATAATATTGCAAAACCGGATAGGCAGCACCCGCTATGTCTGCTATTGCATCACCCGGGCTAAACCCCCACTCCGAGGCAAATCCATCGTAAACTTCAACATACAGCTGAAACAACAATGCAGCAGCCGAGGATACCCAGATACCCGTGCCGTAGTCAACATTTGCTGCTTCTAACCCTACTGAAAAAGCGTGAGCTAAAATTACGGGAGAATAAAAATGCCCCAATTTATCAACCGAAAGAGCGTATTTCCAGTCGTTTTCGATGTGAAAACCGGTCTTTTTACCGCTCCACCATGCGTTTTTTTGGTAGATGTGAACTCCAACAAATGCACCAACATAAGCGGTGCTTAAACTACCGAGTAAAAAATAGTCAGGTCCGGGTAATTTCGGTTTATAATCAACTGTTGAAAGAAGTGTCGGTGGAAAAAGTGCAGAAGAATCCCTCTCTCTTCTAAACAACGAAGGCTGCTCAATGTGCAAAAGCTGCTCTGCAGGTGAGAACTGTTCTGTGGGTAATAATTGCTCAGTATTTAAAAAATGTTCTGTAGGTGAAAACTGTTCCGTAGGTAAGATTGGAATCTTTGTACTGTCGGTCTGCGGAAAAGCCTCACTAACAAGAAAAACCAACACCATTAAAACGATTCTGCAAAGCACTATTTAATCGGTTTCATCGTTGGAAAAAGGATCACATCTCTGATAGAAGGTTGGTCTGTTAAAAGCATCACTAACCTGTCAATACCAACCCCAAGACCTGAAGTAGGAGGCATCCCGTACTCCAAAGCTCTTACAAAATCTTCATCAATAACCTGCGCTTCATCGTCGCCTTGTTCCCTCTGTTTGAGTTGGTCTTCAAAGCGAGCACGCTGATCGATCGGGTCGTTTAGTTCACTGAAAGCGTTGCAAATTTCTCTTCCGAGCACAAAACCTTCAAACCTTTCAACCAAACCGGGCTTATCGCGGTGCTTTTTAGCCAAAGGCGAGGTTGCAATGGGATAATCAATAACGAAAGTAGGCTGAATAAGCTCGTGCTGCGTGGTGATTTCAAAAAGTTCATCAATAATTTTACCCCGGCTTTGCAATTTTTCCGTATCAATTCCGAATTTTTTCGCAGTTTCAAGAACTTGCTCATCAGTTGCTGTCAGAAAATCAACACCGGTTTTTTTCAAAAGCGAGTCAACCATTGAAACCCTTTTCCACGGGCTTTTGAAGTCGATTACTGTTCCTTCAATTTCAAATTTGTCAGTGCCGTAAACCGAATGACAGATGTGCTCAATCATCTCTTCAACGAACGACATCATCCAAATGTAGTCTTTATACGAAACATACACTTCCATCATGGTAAATTCCGGGTTGTGAGTTTTATCCATCCCTTCATTCCGGAAATCTTTTGAAATCTCATACACACCGTCGAACCCACCGACAATCAGCCTTTTCAGGTAAAGTTCATCGGCAATTCTCAGATAAAGCGGGATATCTAACGCGTTATGGTGCGTAATAAACGGTCTTGCGCTTGCCCCGCCGTAAATAGTTTGCAGCACAGGGGTTTCAACCTCAAGAATACCTTTGGAATCCAAAAAAGACCGCATGGCAGAGATTATTTTCGAGCGCGTAATAAAAACATTTTTAACTTCCGGGTTTAAGATAAGGTCAAGATAGCGTTGGCGATATCTTAGTTCTTTGTCCGAAAACTGATCGTAAACTACTTTATTTCCCTCTTCGTCAACAATTTCTTTCGGTACCGGAATAGGTCTGATCGATTTGGTCAATAACTTTAAAGAAGTGGCGTGCACCGAAATTTCGCCCATTTTTGTTCTAAAAACAAAACCTTCAACACCAATAATATCCCCAATGTCGTAGAGTTTGAAGTTTTCATACTCGTCGCCCAGATCGTCTTTCTTAAGATAAACCTGAATCTTACCTGCCCGGTCCTGAATGTGAGCAAATGACGCCTTGCCCATTCTTCGAAGAGTAATAATTCTTCCGGCAATTGCCACTTCTCTTTTTTCATCCTCAGAGAAGTTTGCTATAATATCCTTAGAATCAGAGGTAACATCAAAATTATACGCAAATGTTACCACATTTCTGTTCTTAAGTTCTTCGAGTTCTTCGAATCTTCTTTTCATCAATAAATTTAAGTCTTCGTTCACACGGAGGTTTTCCAAATCAATCCTCTATTTTTTTCTTTTTAAAATACACAAACGGTTACAAATTTTATCTATTACGGCATCAATAAAAGTGTAGGGAACTAAAAAGTTGTTAGCAATAAAAACAACACTTAAAGTTTCGTTATCTGCAGTTTTAAGGTATCCCGCAAGGCTCCTGACATTTTCATTAAGCCCCGGTTTAGCCCGCAGATTGTTGGCGGCAGCTCCGTTTTGCATCCTGTCTGCGAGTGAACCGTCTCTTCCGGCAACCGGCAGTGAATTGTAAAACATCGCAAACTCATCCGATTTTGAAATGTAGCGTAGCAGTTTGGCGAATTTATCCGCAGAAATTAAATTCAACAAACTAAGCCCGCTTCCGTCTTCCAGCCTGATCAGGTTCGGTTCAATTCCCGCTTTTGAAAGCCACCTGTTTACAACTGAAATACCGTTTTCAAATGAACCGTAACCTTTTTCCGCCAAGCCCATTGTTCTTAAAATTTGTTCCGCATAGAAATTATGGCTGTTCTTGTTGCAAACTTTAACAATATCCGAGAAAGCGGCGGATCGGTGCTTGAAAAGTGCTGTTGATTTCTCTAAACTGAAATCATCACCCATTCCTGAAGCGGTTTTAATTCTTCCCGAAATTTTAATTCCTTTTCGGTGAAATGCTTCTTTAAGATTCACAAGGAAAAATTCAACAGGGTTTTCGACGGCTACACTTCTGACTATTTCACGCGTTTTAGAGCTTATAACCCCCTCTAAACGCAGGATATTGGAGCCGGGTGCGCGTTTAATCGTTATTGAAGAAGCCGAATCTGCCGGCACAGTTCTAATCTGATTTATTACGGTGATAAATCTCGTATCCGGGCTTAAAGATATTTCGGCTTCCTCACCGATGTCGCCGGGGGATACCGACACATCTACAGAATTATCGTTAAACGCCAGTGCCGAGGGAACGGCAGAGTACCACTCGCCCAGATTATTCCACTGCCATCCGTTACCCGGGGCAGAAGGCGCAAATAACTTATCGTAACCTATCAGATCACCGGTTATCTCAGTAACCCCAAGATCAATCATTTTATCTGCCCATGAGTTGAATACTGAGTAAACATCTCTGTTGGTGAATTTGCCTGAAATTGTCGGGTCGCCGAAACCGACAATTATCAAATCACCCAGCAAACGATTGCCCTCGATGGTGCCGTCAGCCCTTATCTCTGTTTCGTAATTGTATGAACCTCCCAGATACGAAAGCGCAGCCGCTGTTGTTATCAGTTTAACTAATGAAGCCGGGTTTAATAAAACCTGCTCGTTCCTTTTATAAAGAACTTCACCGGAAGTGACTGACTGTACAACTACTCCCCAGGTTGCCCCGGAAAGATTCGGGTCATCCAGCAACCCGTCCACAGTCTGCCAGATCTCTTTGGAACCGGCACTCCAGTACTTTGCGGATGAGCTGTCTTTCTGCGCCTGAAGATCGTTAAAAATGAAGAAACAAAACAGCAGACTAAAGGTGATTGTATTTCTTGAGTGCATTTTGTATCTCTTGTCGGCTGATATTCTTCCAGGCGCCGTACTTTAATCCTTCAACAGTAAAACCTGCAAATTTGCTGCGGTGCAGTTTTTCAACATAATACCCCACTTTCCGGAACATTCTTTTCACAAAAAGATTCCGTCCTTCAGTGCATTCCACCGTCACAAAGCGAGGGTTCTTTTTATCAATTTTTACGGAGTGGAATTTACCTTTTCCACCTTCGATAGAAATTCCTTTAAGCAGCGGTTCTAAATGATTGTTTTCAAACGGTTTATCCAACTTTACTTCGTAAGTTCTCATTACCTTGTTCGAAGGGTGTAAAAGTGCATTCGCAAAATCTCCATCGTTGCTTAACAATAAAACACCTGTGGTATCGTAATCTAACCTCCCAACCGGAAAAATCCGTTTATTAGTTTTAATCAAATCAATAACTGTGGGGCGGTTTTTATCGTCGGAAACGGAGGTAATGTACCCTGTGGGTTTATTCAGGACGAAGTAAACCTTTTCTTCAGAACGAAGTGTCTCTCCATCTAACGCTATTTCATCAATTGAAGGGTCAACAAGAGTAGCGAGGGAAAGCACGATTTCACCATTGAGTTCAACCCTGCCGCTCAGAATATATTCTTCTGCTTTCCTTCGGCTGGTGACACCTGCCATCGCTAAATATCTGTTTATCCTTATTTTTTCCGACATCGCTTTGTTGTCATTTCCTGATTATCGTCTTCGAATTATCATCGTTTACTTATCGCTTAATTATCTGTTATCTGTAGTTAACCGTTTATTACCGTTATTTAATTATCATCACCAAGTTCAAATTCAATCGTTTCTTCAATATCCTGAATTAAAAGTTTTCTTTTTTGCTCCAAGAAATCTTCATCCTGCATTAGTTCGTCAATTTCACGGGGTTTGGGTAAGTCGGTAATTTTATTCAACCCGAAATATTTCAAGAAATCGTCTGTTGTGCCGTAAAGCAACGGCCTGCCGACACTTTCAGCTCTTCCGACTATAGTAATAAGCTTTTTATCCAATAAAGTGCTTAAAATATAGTCAGAGTTTACACCTCTGATTGATTCGATATCCGGCTTTGTAACGGGCTGCCTGTAGGCAATAATCGAAAGCGTTTCCAAAGACGCCTGGGAAAGCCGCCGCTTTATTTTTTCAGAGTTAAGGTACCCCAGATATTTGCTAAGCTCCGGCTTTGTGGCGAAACTGTAACCGCCGGCAATATTCATTATCTTAAAAGGATAGAGTTCTGATTCATACTTTGTGTTTATTAGCTCTACGCTCTTTATAATATCATCTTTTGTTATTTCAACAGAATCACCATCAATAACAATTATTGCCCGAAGAATCTCATCAGCAGTTATTGGGTCTTCGGAAGCGAATATTAACCCTTCAATTACGGGTAAATAAGTTTCATCTGTCATTCTTGCTCTGCCCGGTCAACCATTTTGCACTGTTAAATTCTTCATTCTTGCTCTGCCCGGTCATCCGTTTTGTACCGTGAAATTTTTCATTCTTGCTCCCTCCGGTCAACCATTTTGCACTGTTAAATTCTTCATTCTTGCTCTCTCCAATCATCAATTTTCAATTGAGTAAATCACAAAGTCGTTAAAACTTTCAGACTCGCTAACGCCAACGATGTGCATTTTCACCATTTCCAAAAGGGCTATGAATGTAAATATCAACTGTATTTTGGTTTTTATAGTTTCAACAAGGCTCGTAAAAACCACCTTTTTATCGGTTAACAACCTGTTTTTTATAAATTCCATCTGTTCTTCCACCGTAACCGCAATTTGCTTAATCTGGTGTACCGGCTCAGGTTTCAGGTTCGAAATAACCCTTGCAAAAGCTTTAGCAAGATCATACACGGTAATGTTTTTTAACAGCAACTCTGTATCATCAAAATTTGACTTTTCATCAAGGTTATAGTTCCCGCGGTACGATATTTTTCGTTGCTCTGACTCAAAAAATGAAAATTCCTCAGCCATTTCTTTATATCTGCGGTATTCAAGCAACTGCTGCACCAATTCAGCTCGTGGGTCTATTTCCTGCCCCTGCTCGTCAATTTCCCTCGGTAGCAACATCCTGACCTTAATGTGCATCAACTTTGAAGCCAAGAGAATAAAATCCCCCGCCTGCTCGAGGTCTAATATCTTAATCAGTTCCAAATATTTAAGGTATTCGTTGGTTATGTGCGAAATGGAAATATCGTAAATATCCAACTCATCTCGTTTGATGAAGAAAAGCAAGAGGTCTAACGGGCCCTCAAACGAATTGAGTTTGATTTTGAACATTTAGCCTATCTTCATGTTGGTTCTTACTTCAGTCATCGTTTCCACTGCCACTTTTCTGGCGGCTCTTTCTCCTTTATCGATCACATCCAGAACTAAAGAAATGTCGGCTTCATATTTTTTTCTTTTCTCGATAATCGGCTCAAGGAATGCGGAAATTTTTGCCGAAGCCCGAAGTTTGCATTCCACACAACCGAGCTTACCACTTCTGCAATCCGCGGCAATCTGGTCACTCTCTTCAGTGTTAAACTTTTGGTGGTACGAATATACTACACACACCTCCGGGCGGCCCGGATCGTTTTTGTGGATCTTTAGAGGGTCAGTAACGGCTTTGCGCATTTTTTGCTTTACAATTTCCGGCTCATCTGAGAGCAAAATTGCATTACCGAGAGATTTACTCATTTTCGCTTTGCCGTCCAATCCGGCCAAGCGGGCAAAAACTGTCAGAAGAGGCTCCGGTTCAGGAAACACATCGCCAAAATGTGAGTTGAATTTCCGTGCGATTTCCCGGGTAATCTCCACATGCGGCACCTGATCCTCACCCACGGGCACCAATTCACCTTTGTAAATAAGAATATCAGCAGCCTGCAGTACGGGATAGCCCAGATGCCCGTAAACAACATGTTGAATATTCAGGTCACGAACCTGCTCTTTAAGTGAGGGGTTCCTTTCCAATCTGCTGGTTGTAATCAACATAGCAAGAATTAAAAACAGTTCGGTGTGCTCTTTAATCTGCGACTGCCTGAAAATCTTCACCTTTTTCGGATCTAACCCAACCGCTAACCAGTCGATTACCATTTCAATCGAGTCATTGTATATATCAGAAGTGTCTAATTTTGTAGTCAGAACATGATAGTCGGCAACGAGGTGAAAGTTTTCATACTCATCCTGCATTTTAACCCAGTTTTCAAGTGCACCTGTATAGTGCCCAAGATGCAATTTACCGGTCGGGCGCATCCCGCTTAAAATTCTTTTCTTCATCATTTAAAATTTACCTTAGTGGAACAGAAACGGCTTCCAACGATTATCGAAAATGCCAACTGTAAATTTAATAAAAAACAAGCTATTTGGCGCATAAGGGCGAAATTTGAGGGTCATACCGGCTTCTGCAGGCGTGCGATCCCCTTTTTTACTGTTACACTTCGGGCAGGCAGAAATCAGGTTTTCCCAGCTGTTTTCACCTCCTTTTGAGCGAGGAATTATGTGATCGATCGTAAGCGGAATATTGCTCTTTCCGCAATAGGCGCAGCGGTGTGAGTCGCGTCGTAAAATATTTTTTCTGGTTAAAATAACCTGCCGGTACGGTACATGAATATACCTTCTGAGCCTAATAACAACGGGGTACCGGAAATTTTTCCTGATACTTCTGATGAACTTTTGATCGTCCTCCAAAACGGGGTCTGCCTTGCCAAGGTAAACCATGTCGAAAGCACGCTTAACATTACAAACCGCAAGTGGCTCGTAACTTTGGTTAAGCACAAGAACAAAAGTGTTATATAACGGTGAGTGATTTTTCTGAAAGCTGAATTAAGAAACTCCGTTTTTTGAATTAGTAACAATAATATTTTTCAATGAGTTTATTATACCATTTTTTCAGCTACTGCAGTCGCAACTGCATAGTTGTTCGAATGACTTAACGATATGTGAATTGTAACACCTTGAGCACGAATCCGGGCTATTTTGGGCAAATCCTCCAGAAGAGGCGCTCCGTCGCTTTCATTTTTTACTGAAATATCCTGCCACGCCACTGTTGGGTCATATTTCATAACGGCTTTATAAACCGCTTCTTTTATTGCGAAACGAGCGGCGTATCGTCTGTATTTATCACCTTTAGTCGAGCAATATTCAACCTCGGTGGGGGTGTAAATTTTCTCCAAAAATTTATCACCGTAGGTTTCAATTGATTTTTGTATCCGGTCAATCTCTATAATATCAACACCGATGCCTACAATCATTTTTCAGAAACTCCTTTTGCAAGTCCGGCTCCCGCCCGATCTGAAGCACCTGTTACTTTTCCGGTAGCGGGGTCAATCCTAATCGCTTCCATAAGCCCCAAAAATTCTATATCAGTCAGGTGATACCCCATTTCAATCAACTTTTCAGCCGTTTCTTCGGTTATTGCACCTGTTTCAACGGAAATTACTTCCGGGTACCATTGATGATGGATAAAAGGCGTGTTAACCGCGCGTTCAACATCCATATCAAAATCAATTGCGTTAAGAATAACCTGTAAAACAGAGGTTATAATGGTTGAACCACCCGGGGTACCCACAATCAAAAAGGGCTTGCCATCTTTCAGAACAATGGTTGGTGTCATCGAACTGAGCATTCTTTTACCCGGCTGGATTGAGTTGGCTTCATTCCCCAGTAAGCCGAATTGATTCGGTACACCGGGTTTGGCTGAAAAATCATCCATCTCGTTGTTTAAAAAGAACCCTGCTCCTTTAACCACAACTTTAGAGCCATAGCCGGAATTTATTGTAGTTGTTACACTTACCGCATTTCCGCTGCTATCTAAGATAGAGTAATGAGTAGTCTCACTGCTTTCAAAAAAATTAGTCAACCCGGGTTCAACTTCTTCCGAAGGAGTAACCCTATCCCCGATTTCATTAAAAAGTTGCTTTCCATATTCTTTCGATGTAAGTTCCTCAACCGGAATATCATAAAAATCGGGGTCTCCGAGATATTTCGAACGGTCGGCGTAAGCTCTGCGCATTGTTTCCGCTAAAATACGAATATATTCAGGTGAGTTATGCCCGTAAGATTTTAGATCATGATTTTCCAAAATATTGAGCATTTCAATTAGTGCAACACCTCCGGAGCTTGGCGGCGCCATTGAAATTATCTTATAACCCCTGTAATTACCAATCACAGGTTTGCGTTCAATCGCTCTATAACCGGCTAAATCTTCTTTCGTTATAATTCCACTTGAAGAAGTTTGCATCTGTTTAACGATAAGATCGGCAGTTTCACCCTCATAAAATCCCTCAATACCAAATTTACTGATCCTTTCCAATGTATTAGCAAGATCAGTTTGTTTAAATATATCACCCGGTTGAAACAATTCACCATCTTTTGTAAAAATAGCGGAAGTTGAAGGATATTTAAGAAAGGTTTCGTAATATTTTTCAAATGAATGGGCGGTGGAAACAGGCAAAGCAAACCCTTCACGCGCCAATTTAATTGCGGGCGCTATCACTTTTTCCCGTGGCATTGTACCGTATTTTTTAAGCATTTCTAACATACCGTAAACACTACCGGGCACACCTGCTGATAAAATGCCTTCTGTTGCAAGTTCGTGGTTAACCTCGCCCTGTTCATCTAAATACATATCCCGCGTTGCGGCTGCTGGGGCTTTTTCTCTATAGTCAATAGTTATCTCTTCCCCACTGGCGGTTCTTAAAACCATGAACCCACCCCCTCCGATATTACCTGCAACCGGATAAGTTACGGCAAGTGCAAACCCCACTGCAACGGCTGCATCAACGGCATTACCCCCCTCTTTTAATATCTGAACACCCACTTCCGTTGCAATTGAATCGGCCGAAACAACCATCCCTTCGTACTTGGTAGTTTGCGCCCGAAGATTGACGCTAAAAATTATTAGTAAAACAAAAAATAAAGAATATAAAAGTTTACGGCAGCTAAAATAATTCGATTCTGGCACGGACATTAATACCCTCATTTTTCAACTGTTTTTTGATAAGATCCAAGAGATCCCGGGCGTCTTTTAATGTTTTCTGCATCTCAGCGTAAGTACTGTCATCATATAAAATTTTCCCGAGGTTATTTTTCCCTGATAAGGTTTCATCAACTAAACCGTCTAATTTTACGATTAATTTATCCGACCGGTTAAGCAAACTATTCAGAGAAGAAATTGCGGCAGTTACGGAGTCCTGATTGTTTTTTACAAAAGCAGAAGCCGTGGAAGTTAGTGAGTCCGCATTTTTAGTTAGTAAAATGCCGCTTTTAATCAAATAATCAATTTGGTCCCTTTGCAGCCGAAGCATTTCTCGGGCTTCTTTCGCTAAGCCGGCAAGGTCTTTCATGCCTGATTTTAAGTCCCTTTTCATATCATTATCCCCCAAGTATGAATTGATTGCATTTAATGCAGTATCTATTTTCCCAAGAATTGCCGGTATATCTTTGCCTACATCGCCGACGAAACCCATCACCTCCGGCACATCGAACTGAAACTCACCTTTTTGCAACTTTGTAAGGTCGATAAAATCTTTCCCAGCTGTGGTTTTAATTTCAATCTTTTTTCCGCCCATTAAATCCATCATGCTGACAAAAAATCTTGAGCCAACGGGAATGCGTACATCATTATCCAACTGAAGCTCCACCAAAACAGCGCCCTCTTTCACCGTAATTGCGTCAACAAACCCTTTACGCACGCCGTTCATAGTAACATCATCGCCAACTTCTAACCCGGAAACATTTTGAAACTCAACCGTAACTTTGTTTTCCGCGCCGCCAAATGAGAGATTTTTCGACCAACCAATAACCCAGAGCAACACGATAATGCCCATTATCACGGTTAACCCTACTCTAAGTTCCGTTTTCTTTTGATCGTTCATTCAGTTAACATTTATCTTAATCATTTATTAAAATCTTAAAATACTAAAAAATTAGTATATCAAACCAATTTTTCCGCATCGGGTCTGTTCACTTTCGCAACCACAATTTGCCTGATTCGGTTCCTTTCAACCTTTGTAACGCGAAAAGAGACATTATCAATTTCAACCGAATAATCTTTGCCCGGTATTTTGCCCGCTTTTTCCAATATTAAACCGCTCACGGTTTGCACATCCTCCGGTATATTTTCAAATTTAACTTTCATCAAATCTTCTAACTCTTCAATTTCCAATTCACCGTTTACAAGAAAAGCGCCTGTGCCTAAAGGGTTTACTGCCGGCTCTTCTTTATCCGATTCATCAATAATCTCGCCAAGAATTTCCTCTAAAATATCCTCTAATGTAATCAATCCTGAAGTGCCGCCATACTCATCGATCACTATCGCCATGTGAAATTTCTTCTCCTGAAATTCCTGCATTAATTCACTGATTAGTTTAGTTTCCGGAACAAAAAAGGCAGTTCGTGCTAATTTAGCGGGACTAAAATTACCCTTATTGCGCAAAAATTTATTCTTTATCATCGGAAGCAGGTCTTTTGCGTATAATATTCCGGTTATTTGGTCGAGGTCATCTTTGAACACCGGTAGCCTGCTGTGCCCCGCATTAAGGATTATTTGCGCAACTTCATCCAATTTTGCGCCAACAGGTACGGCAACAATATCCACCCTGGGGCGCATAACTTCCTTAACGGAAACATTGGTGTAAGAAATTAACCCTTTAATTATCTCATGTTCTTTCTCAGCCAAAGTTCCCGCTTTGTGCCCAAGATCTGCAAGAGTCGAAATCTCTTCCTGATCTATAGCAGTTCTCCCTTTTTTAAGCTTGAGCTTACCAAATGTAAGGTTTACAAACTCGTTGATTAACTCGGAAGCGGGATATAAAAAAATGCTTATCCAATATAACGGGATAATCGACCAACGAATAAACCGAATCGGGTCTTTGCTCGCAAAGACTTTGGGTGTGATTTCACCGAAGATTAACACCAAAATTGTCAGAGAAATGATCTGAACGGTTATTGCTGTTTCAACATTCACCGAAATCTCGGTAGCAACAATTATGGTGATTGCTACGCCCAAAATTGAGGCTAAGGTATTAACTAAATTATTACCAAGCAGAATTGTTACCAATAACCGCTTTGGTGAATCTATCAGAAAAAACAGATAATGGGATAAAAGAGGGTTGTTTTCGAACCCTCTTTTAATCAATATTTTGTCAGTTCCAAAGAGTGCCACTTCCGAACCACTGAAAAGCCCGGAAAGAAGAAAGCACAAAATAAGACCTGATAAAAGAATTATTTCCGCTGTCAACTAATACACTGATTGTTAGAAAGGCAGATCGTCTTTTTCCCGACTCTTAGGTTTTTTCCCGCCGGATGGAGCAGCTTCTCCTCCACCCTCAGAATCGGGATAACCTGATGGACCTCCGGTTGATGAATCGGCGGTATCACCACCGCCGTAGGCTTCAAACGGGCTGGAACCATCAGAGTCAGATTTTTTGTCAACTAACTGTATCCTTTCGGCAATTACTTCAAAAACTCTCCCTTTGGTTCCATCCTGTCTGTCAAATTCTCTGATTTGGATTCTGCCTTCCACATAAGCTCTTGTGCCTTTTTTCAAGCTTTGGAGAACCCAATCCTGTAAATTAAAGCCAACAATATTGTGCCATGTAGTTTCATTTGCCCAGTTGCCGTCTTTCCCTCGTGTGCTTCGGCTTGTAGCCATAGTGAACGAGGTAATCTGGATACTGTTGTCACTCGAGAAGCGAGTTTCGGCATCTTTTCCCAAATGCCCTATTAAGAAAACTTTGTTAAGTGATAGTGCCACATTAATCTCCGTTAAAGTTAAATTAATTACCTTCGTAAATTAAAATAAAAAAGCGAATAACCAATACGGTTATTCGCTTTTAAGTAAAGATATTTTAAATTTTTACTTGTTAAGAATCAGTTTAATATTCTGAGAGGTGTTACCTTGAGTCAAACGGGCGAAATAAACGCCTGATGTCAGGTTAGAACCGTCAAAATTAACTGAATAAAGTGTTCCGGGTTCAGCATTGTTGTTGAACAACTGTGCAACTAACTCACCGGTTACATTGTAAACATTCAGTGTAGCAATGCCAACCTGATCAACCGAGAATTTAATTGTGGTTGAAGGGTTGAATGGGTTAGGATAGTTCTGCTTCAGTTGGAAGCCGGTAACAATTTCGTTGCTTACTTCAACAGTGTTTGAATAAGCGGTTGTTCCGTCGAAATCAACTTGTTTCAGTCTGTAGTAAAGTGTACCGTTTGCAGCTTTTTCATCAACAAAAGAGTAAGCGTTGGTTGAAGTGCTGGTTCCTTTACCGTTTACAAAACCGATTGATTGGAAGTTAACATTGTCGCTGCTTCTTTCCACATCAAAACCTCTGTTGTTTGTTTCCGAAGCGGTTGTCCATGTTAAATTAACTTTACCGTCAACCGAGTTGGCAGCGAAAGAAGAAAATTCAACAGGAACAACTCCTGCGGGCCAGTCTGTGGAAACAATCAGATTATCGAAGATAACTTTTTCACTTGCGTTGAATTGGCGTAGAGCCACTGCACCAACCGAAATTTCAGTGCCATCTGCTACAAGGGGGCCAACTGCAGGTGTGCCGGGTTCAGTAGAGAAGTTGTCACCCTGTGCAAAAACATAAAGTGAAACTTCATCATTTGCAGCACCATCAATAATCTTATATTTAACAACTACAACATAAACCTGATCTAAGTTTAAGTCGGTGTTATAATATACTTGAGTATTGGTAGCAAAACTTAAGCCTAACTGGAAGCCGGCATTTGAAGTTTTGATCCATGTTCTTGCTCTGAAATCAAAAGTGTTCATTGGAACACTATGTCCAAAATGGAAGAAATAACCTGCAACAGAGGGTTGTGCAGTTACTTTAATTAAAAATGAAGCATATACACTACCGGTTGTAACGGAGTCGAAAACTCTGTTAATATCTTGCCCGTTATTGTAAATATATGCGGCACCGCCACCTGAAAGTGGGTATCCCGCCATTTCGATTCCTTCACCCACTAAGATGTTTGAAGAACCGGCACCACTGTGTGCAACCCAGTTACCGTGTGCTGAAACCGAGTCACCAATCGGATAATTAAAATTTTCCGTAAAAATCTGCGAATAACCGGTGGTCACCGCTACAAAAAATATGACGCACAGAGTTAATGCTCTTTTCATCATTTTTACCTCGTGTTTAATTTAGAGAATGTTTAATTACAAAATTAATCAATTATTTATTAACAGTAAATTAATAAATCATTTTTTAAGAAAAAAAAGGCTGCCCTTTCAGACAGCCTAATTTCAAAACATTATTTGAGCAGAGTTAATTTCTTCGTTATGACTGAATTCCCCTGTGTCAAACGATAGAAATATATTCCGGATGGCAAGTTTACTGCATTAAACTGCAGGTTGTATAACTGTCCCGGTTTTGCAGTTTCGTTGAAGAGTGTTGTTACCAACTCACCACTTATTGAATAAATATTCAGAGTTGCAACTGCCTCTCTATCTACTGTGAACGAAATCGTTGTTGACGGGTTGAACGGGTTCGGGTAGTTTTGGTTCAACGAGAAGACAGCCGGGATGGATGTGTTTTCTACCTTTACAACTTCACTGTACTGGAAGCTGCCATCTAAATCAATCTGCTTAATCCTATAGTATGTAACAGGAAAATCAACATTTGCATCTGTAAATGAATACCGGTTCATAAGTGTTGAAGTACCTTTACCGGCGACAAATCCGATTTCAACAAAATTATCTCCGTCAACACTTCTTTCTACAGAGAAGCCTTTGTTGTTTACTTCCGTTGATGTTACCCAATCTAACAGAACAGATTTTCCATCTCTTACTGCGTTGAAAGAAACCAATTCTACAGGCAACGGGAACATTGGGGTAAAGTAAGGTCCTCCTGCCATAGTGCTGAAATCTGCATTAAAGCCCGGGTTACCACCCGTGATGTTTCCGGGGATGGATACATCAGAGAAATAAGCAGTGTTCGAAACAACAAATGCCGCCATTTGAATATTACCCGAGAAACCAAGGTTATTCAGCTCAGTTTTAGGGATTCTGATCTCAAGCCCTCTGCGTGTATCGTATGCAGAGTCAAGAGCAAAACGAATTGAATTTGTGGCAAAAATACCATCCACTGAAGGACCTTCGGCAGCCGAGCCTGAATTACGGCTCGATCCGATGAACTGTGCCTGCTTGTTTCCGTTAAAATATTTAGCAGCATCTAAATAGGCTACTGAATCGTTACCTCCGGGGTTAATGACGAATGCCATATCAACCTCGAAGCCCATCTTCCAGTTGGGGTTGGTCATATCGCCAAACAAGTGACCACCACCGGCAATTCCGCCTAATGCCTGACCGGCAGAGATACCGGTAATGTTATCAAAGTTAAGGAAAACAACGGTTCCGTTTGCATTGCTTCTGTCTAATTTCGTATCAACTGCGATATAAACATAGTTGGAATCATAAGCGTAAGCTAACCTCCTTACACTAATGTCAGGCCCGAATCCGGCGTTATTGTTTTGAGACCATCCAACATAAGTATAGTTTTCGTTGAAACGACCGTTTATAATAAAAGGGAAATCCAATGTAAAAGAGCCAAGCCCTTGGTTGCAACCTAAAATATAGAAATCAATCTTGCCGTCAGGTCTTACCTTATAGGAAAAATCACCGGCACCGTTAGTATTTGTGTTTGCGCCTAAAGATGTTGAAATAGCATAAGTTCGCGCGTTTGCAGGGTTTTCATTAAGGCTGACCACTCTTATATTCTCATTTCCGCCGCCATATTGGTAGGTTACTATATATCCGTTATTATCTGATTGAATATACCGGATAGTAGTTGATCCGGTAGCAATAACACCGCCCGGCACTGCACCTATCAACTGCCCGGACATATTATACGCCATAACATTTTTGCCGGAACTGTTGGTAATTATGGCATCAATGTCTCCCTGATAGTTTATAACCGGGCAAGCTGAAGCATGACCGCCAAAACTGTTTGCCGGCAATTGAACAGAATCTTGCATAACAAAGGTTTCACCATGATCAGTGGTTTTTATTATAAACACTTTGCTTCTTGTGGGATCCACCAACATAAATTTTGCGGTGTTATCTGAGTTTTTACCGAAAAAGTAAATATTATCACCAAATCTGCTTCCGGCAACATCTGCCTGGTATGAAAATGCAACCGTGGGCGTCGCACTCGCATTGCTCCATTTGTAAATTTTGAAAGGTGTTGTATTCGAAGTAACTAAATTGCCGGCATAAATCTTACCGTCGTCAGCTGCTTCAACATCATTCAGAGCAAAAACACCTCCGCTAACACCCGTAAGGTCTAAATCAGCTTCGAAAGCACCTGTTGCGGCGTCAAGTTTCTTTAAGAACAACCCGCCGGTTCTTGACACTACATACACTTTGTTATCAATTGATGAATATCCCAGGCCTCTTTCAGTGTTTCCTGTGGAAAACCACGCAGGCATGTTACCGTTGGCTGCAGATTGCACCCAATTGGTGGAAAACTGGGCATTTAACTGCCCGATTAATAAGATCAGTGAGAAAAGTATAACTTTTCGCATTTGAACCTCCAAGAATTAAAAAATTGACTAAAATTCCACAGTCAAAATAAATGCATCCGAGAATTCTTTTTGTGCCCGTAGCTTAGTCCGGAGCTCTTCAGCTTCTTCTCTGGATTCTCTCGGGCTGAGCCTCACCACATAAAGTGAAGTTCTCGAATCGTAACTTACGAAAATTTCTTCATTTAATTTGCTTTTTACACTTTCCCTGAATTTTTTTGCATTCTCGAAGGTACTGTAGGCACCAATCTGAAGAATATAAACATAGGATTTTGGCACTTCAACCTTTGAATCAACCGAGGGTGAATAATCAACACTTTTAATTGTGTCAAGTTGGTTTTCTGCAACCGGTTTCTCTTCCACCTTTTGTTCCTCTACCGAAGCACATGATGAAAGGTAAAAAACAATCACAAGTGAAGCAATTGCCTGTGGCAAATACTTCAGGCTATTTTTCAAAAGGCTCAATGCCAAAATCCTTTTAATTAGAATTCGAATTTAATTAAAGTTAAAAAACGAAATATTTAAATGTTTCCGGAGTATAATCAGGGCGAATCACAGTGTTCGGGTTACCTTTGAAAATTAAACTACCCGGAATTGTTGCGATATTTACAAGAGGTATCTTCGCATTGTATTTTTCGTTGATAACCTTGATAAATTCGTTTGCTATCAGCCCGTAAGCCTGGTTTGTCGGATGGACACCGTCAAGACTGAACAGACTCCCGGTTACAAACACCGGCGTAAACTTTATACCATCAACAACATAAGCACCGGATGTTACATAAGCAGCAAGTATGTTGTTAAAGAAAGCGGCTGCGTCAACATAACCGAACCCTTTGGCTTCGGCGGCGGTTTTGATGATGTTGTTGTACTGGCTAATCACAGTTTTAACATTTACAATTTCGTCCTGGTCTAAGATGAAAGCATTACCAAGTGGGTTTTCTCTCGCCTGACCCTTTCCTTGAGCAAGTTCTCCCTGCGCAGTTAAAGTAATCAAATTGCTTGAAAGTGGCATTAAAACTGTGTCACCGGTTCCTTTAACACCCCATATTGCTGTAACTCCCTGCTGTTGAAGTTGCCCGCCTACTGTTGTGAAATATGCAGCAGCGGTAACATCCAGAATATTAGCAACAACAACAGGAACGCCGAGTGTCTTCAGGCTATCCATAGCCATACCATAAAGTAACTGAAATGTTGGTACCGGTGTATAGGGAACCGTGCCGCCTTTTGTAGCATGACCAAGAATATCGTTTGAACCAAGCCAGAATGTAACAAATGAAGGTCTTGAAGCTTTAAGCTGTAACCATTGAGTGAGCCGGCTTCCGCCTGTGTTCCTCAAAACTAAGTTAAACATAGGGTTTGGTGCTGCTACACAGCTGTTGGCATCATAGGCATAAAAGAAATCAGCCAGAAAGGCACCCGGAACACCCAAATTATTATAGGGCTTTGGGTATGTTAAATTAGTAGGGGTACCACTATTTGGGTTCGTATATGATTTGAAAGGCGAAATGCTTTCAATTTCTATTCTTCCTGCTGTTCCCGGTTCGCTGACATTTGGAAAAGCGAAAGCAGCACCTGCCTGGTGTGCTATTTGAGCAGCATAAGAGTATTTTTGACCTTCTTCGTACAAAGAGCCTGACTGATAGCCGGCAGTTAAACTGTTACCAACGGCATAGTAATTTGCAAAGTTTGCCGTTCCTGTTGCAGGGGCAGCCGGTGCAGTGAGGCTCGATCTGTCCTCACAACCCGTGAATACTAACACGGTTAACGCAAGGATCAAAGAAAAATTAAATATCTTTTTCATTGTAAACTGCTCCTCTAATTAAAATTTGAAGTTAAATGTAAATGAAAAGAGGTTCGCATAAGAGTTATATGTTCCGTTCATTGGAGCAAAACCTACACCGGAATAACTTTCCTGCGAGTTCGTAATTGTTCTTTCTTTGAAACGAATAAACAGGTATGCAAAATCCAACGAAACTGCATCAGTCAACTGATAACCGAACCCGGCGCTGAAACCCAGTCTGTCTGAATCAGGAAGTGTCGGGTCAACTTTTTCATCTTTTATTGGGTTTTTATCAAACAGGAAACCGGCACGAAGATCGAAGAAATCAGACCACTTGTATTCGGCGCCTAACCTTACGATGAAACAATCCTGATAGTCTCTGGTTGATGTGGTTAAGATTTTATCGTCTGCTGAATATTTAACGGTTAGTGCATCGTAACTTGACCACATAACATGCTGATAATCAGCGGTAACCACAAAAGCTGGGGTGAATTTATAAGCAATACCAACCGTAAACTGTGCGGGGGTAACCAGGTCTGCTTTAATCGGTGCATTTGGCAGGTTTGCTGCAAGCTGCGAAGGACCGGTTGTAACCACATCACCGGTGAAGCTGTGTTTAATCTGGCTTCTGTAACTGGCACCGATCGAAAATGCCGATGTCGGTTTCCAGAGAGCACCAACGATGAAACCAAACGCAGAGGATGCAGTACCTTTAAGGCTGACAAACGCCTCATCATCGAAAGGTGCTAAATTCTGCTTTTTGGAAATTTCTACCGTTGCGTAGTTATAAATAAAACCGGCAGAAAGGCTGAAATTATCAGCAAGTTTATACGCAGCAGTTGCGTTAAACGAAAATACCTGAACTTCTGTTTTTACCGCGGCATACTTGCCTACCCAGTTCTCATCCCAGTCTGTTCCTAACCCGAAGGGGTTATTCAAGCCCAACCCTACAACAAATCTGTCTGATAATTGATGTGTAGCATAAAAATGAATTGGAGTGAATAAACGGCTTTTGACTTTCGACTCTTCGATCGAGGGAGCCGGACCCCTGAAAGCTGCACTCGGAACGATTAATGCCGTTCCGGCGGTTACATTCGTACCTTTCATGAATGCAAGCCCCGCAGGGTTAAAATAGAAAGCAGAAAGGTCGTTCGATAAACCCGCGAACGCACCCCCCATTGCCATTGCCTTAGCACCAACTTCATTGAGTTGGAAACCACTGGCGAAAATATTCCCTCCGATGATCAGAGAAAATAAGAAAGAAAAGAAACATTTTTTCACAGTGCCTCCGGAAAAATAGTTTGTTAATTAACCAATTAGAAATAACTGAGCACCTTTTTCGACAGGAGATTTCTCACTTACGAATATCTCTTTTATTGTGCCGCTAAAGGGGGATTTTATGTCATTCTCCATTTTCATTGCCTCGAGTATCATTATCGATTCACCCTGAGCAACCGTATCCCCGGCATTCTTCTTTAGTTTAAGAACCATCCCGGGCATCGGTGATTTTATCAGTGAGTTGCGGTTTGACTGTTTGACATTGGAGAGCACCTGACGGGCTTTCTGTTCAAGGTTTGTTCTTACTTCTGTTTCAAAGTAGCGCCCATCGATTAAAAGTAATTGATTATTCTTTTCCCCTGAAACACGGTTTATACGAAATACTTTTTCCCCCAACCTTAATATATAGTAATTCCCATTGACTTCTTCAAGGTTATATCGATATTCCCGATCATTTATTATTATCTGATCGGTACCGACAAACTTCACGGACATCTCTTTACTGTTCAGGTCAACATGATAGTCCGGAATCATTCTGTATCAAGCCAATTGTTATCGTTTAAAACCTCGTTAATTCTAAGATTGTTTGCGCTGTTTCGGGATCTTTCCCGAAGAATAGCCGACAGCGCAACTGCAGCATCTTCCCTGCCGTTATCCAATTGTTCTTTCCAAGCGCCGGGAACCAAAGGTAAAAACTCCTTATCTATCAAATTTATGGAATATTTTCCACTCAAAAAAGAACGGTTGTTCAATAACCACAATAAAACAGCAATATTTGTCTGAACACCGGCGATTGAGTATGATTCAAGAGCCATTTTAACCCTTTGAATTGCAGAGGACCTGTCACTTCCGTGCGCAATAACTTTGCTGAGCATTGGGTCGTAATACATCGTAATATCCGAGCCCCCTTCAATTCCCTCATCAACTCTCACACCGGGTCCGGTTGGTATCCTGTGGAAAGAAATTCTTCCCGTAGAGGGTAAAAAGTTGTTATCGGGGTCTTCTGCGTAAACTCTGCACTCAATGGCGTGACCGTTAATTTTCAAATCTTCCTGTTTGTACGAAAGTTTTTCACCCGCCGCTATTTTTATCTGTTCTTTAACCAAATCCAGCCCCGAGATCATTTCCGTAACGGGGTGTTCCACCTGAAGACGGGTGTTCATCTCCAAGAAAAAAAAATTTCTTTTCGAATCCATTAAAAATTCAATTGTACCTGCATTGTAATAATTGCACGCTTTTGCTGCCTCAATCGCAGTCTTAGTAATTTTTTCACGCGTTGCTTTATCAACAAACGGCGATGGTGACTCCTCAATTATCTTTTGATGTCTGCGCTGTACCGAACATTCCCTTTCAAACACATGGATATAGTTACCAAATTTATCGCCAAGGATCTGCACTTCAATGTGCTTTGGTTCCTCAATAAATTTCTCGATATAAACAGCACTGTCGCCAAATGCAGACAGAGCTTCTCTTTTTGCCGAGAAAAAAGCTTCATCTATCTCTTCGGGGGAGGAAACCTTTTTCATCCCCTTTCCCCCACCTCCGGCGGATGCTTTAATCAAAACAGGGTAACCAATTTTTGAGGCGAATGCTTTTGCCTCTTCTATCGATTCAACGGGATCGGTTGTTCCGGGAACGAACGGCACACCATGCTCCTGCATTATTCTTCGGGCACCCGTTTTGCTTCCCATCATTTCAACCGACTTTGAAGAAGGACCAATGAATGTTATTCCGGCTTCTTCAACTGCTTGTATAAAACTTGCCCTTTCTGAAAGAAACCCGTAACCGGGGTGAATTGCATCCGCACCACATTTCCTCGCAGTATCAATTATTTTTTCGATATTCAGGTAAGTTTCCCCGGCTGTTGTGCCCGGCAGGTGGTATGACTCATCGGCATATTTTACATAAAGTGAATTTACATCAGCATCAGAGTAAACAGCCACTGTTTTAATGCCTAATTCACGCGCACCTCTGAATACCCTTAATGCAATTTCACCTCTGTTAACAACTAATATTTTTTTGAAATACATGCTTTCCTTTACTCCGAAAACTCGACGATGGTAATGCCTTCACCCCCCATTTCAACGGGGGCATAATAGTAGTTTGCTACCTTTGGATTTTGTTTCAAAATATCGTGAACCGCTTTCTTCAAAGCACCCGTTCCCTTGCCGTGTAAAATTTCTACACGGTTTAAATTACCAATATACGAATCTATAAGGAATTTTTCTACTTCACTTTCAATATCTGCAGCGCGCTCACCTCGAATATCTAACCGATAAGAAAGGTCAGAGCGCACTTTTGTAGAACTCTCTTTTCTAATTTCTCTTCTTATCTCTTTACCTGAAACTTTAACACAGTCGCTTGTTTTGAAAGAAATTTTTAAGGGGCCGGAGGCAATAACCACATTATTACCATCAGGACTAATGCTTATAACTTCACCGATGGTTTCTGAGTCTTTTATTCTGACCATATCGCCCATCTCAATCTGCGGTGGTTTTTCTGCAGAGGCTGCCGGTAGTTTCTTTTCCTCTTTTTTCAGTTTCTCGTTGAACGAATCCACTAACCGGTCGGCTTTGACTGTACTGGTTTTTGAAGCCTGAGACTCCTTAATTTCTTTAATAACCTTTTGAATCTCTCTGTTTGCCTGATCTAAGAAAACAGATGCGTGCTCTTTTGTTTCTTTAAGTATCTTATTCTTTTCTTTATCAAGTTCTTTAACTTTTTTCTCGTAAAGTGAAGTTAAACCGGTCAACCTGCTGTTCTCTCTTTCGTAGTGAGTCAGTTTTTTCATCAGCTCCTGATCTCGCTGCTCAGCTTCCAAAAGAACTTTTTCCAACCCGAAATTAGAATTCTCGACGAACCCCTCAGCAGCATCGATAAATTCTTTCCCGAAACCCAGACGGGTTAAGATTTCGAAAGCATAACTCGAGCCGGGTATCCCCTGCCTGAACTTGTAGGTAGGTTTTAGTTCATCCGAATCAAAACTCATTGAAGCATTTTGGAATCCTTCCACTTCCGATGCAAGCGCTTTTAACGCAGAAAGGTGTGTTGTTGAAAACACCAGACTTCCTGCCCGGTGAAGCTGCAACAAAACAGCCCGCGATATTGCCGCTCCGGATTCGGGGTCAGTTCCTGTTCCTATTTCATCGATCAAAACAAGTGTGTTTTCACCTGAATTTTGAATAATCCTTTTTATATTGGATAAATGAGAACTAAATGTGCTTAAATCATCATCAATCGACTGTGCATCGCCGATATCAGCCAATATCCCTTCGAATATATGAAGGTTACTGTCCGCTCCTGCCGGAATATGAATGCCCGATTGAGCCATCAGCGCAAGCAAACCGATACTTTTAATAAGAACAGTTTTACCGCCCGCATTGGGGCCCGTAATAATAACTGAATTTCCTTTACCAATCTTAAGGTCAAACGGAACTGTTCCCCGGAACCCATTCTTTTGAATCAGCAACGGATGTCTGCCGCCGTAAATTTCTATATTTCTTTTTTTATCAAACGAGGGAAAAACACCTTTTATTTCGATTGAAAAATTTGCTCTGGCAAAAACTGAATCCAAGCCGGTTAAGGTATCGTAACTAAGAGCAAGATCATCGAAACTGTTTCTAATTCTTATAGTAACTTCTTTTAAGATTCTCTCAATTTCGCGGGCTTCTGCGAAATTCAGCGAAACAATCTCGTTGTTCAGGTTCAGTGTTTCTTCCGGTTCGATGTAAACCGTTTGCCCGGTGGAAGATTCTGAATGAATTATCCCCTTCACTTGTCTTTTATACTCAACCTTCACCGGTACAACTAATCTTCCGTCCCGCAAAGTAAGATAGTTTTCTCTGGTAATATCCTGTTCAGTCAGATTTTTAACCAGCGAAGTAACATATTTTCTAAGGTCTTCCGACTTTTCCCTGATCTCTTTCCTGATTTCCTGAAGAGTCTTGCTTGCCGAGTCTTTCATTTCACCTGAGGGGTCAAAAATGTTTGAAATGTAGCGTTCAAAAAGCTTATCTTCAAAAAGAAAGGTGCCCATCTCTGCCAGTACCGGGGCTATTTCACGGTTTGTTTTCAGATATTGTTTCAAATTTGCGGAAGAAATCGCAAGTTCAAAGATGTTAAACACCCCCTTTGCCGTCAGAACTGCACCGTCAATTTTTGTGAGATGGAGGTCTTTCATCACATCATTCAGCGATGAGATTGGAGGGTACCCCACTTCATTAATCAGCTCTTTAGCCTCAGAAACACAACCGCCTTCGTGTAAAATAACCGTTTCAGAAGTTGAAGGTCCAAGTGTCCTGATTATCTCTTTTCCTCTTTCAGTGTAGCAGTATTTTTCAATTCGTGAAAGTACTTTGGGGAATTCAAGCCGGTGCAGATCAAAGAAGTGCGTGGTGTTCACTCGGTCACTCAATCCGTTGTTTGTCTCTTCTTGTCGAGTTAAGTCAAAGGAATGAATTGTATCCATCAGAATATCTGACCTTTTTTAACGCTGCCGGAGGTCTCAGAGGGTAAAATTGTATGAATTATCGCAGGCATAACGCTTCTCGCTGATGAATATAGCCACGACCCCTTAATCGTTTCATCCGATGGAAACGCAAGTTTAGATGTTGCCACTAAAATCGCACTGATGAAAATCACGACCTGAATTGCGCCGGCAAAACCGCCGATAATTTTGTTCACCAAATGGCTTATTTTGCTGTGTACTTTTGTTGTTTTAACTATAATTGCCGTTACCACCTGAAAGAAAATAAAAATTGTTACACCGCCGATTATCTCAGCGGAGCCATCAGCAACACCAAGAACAGACTTATAAACGCTTCCCATCCCACCGGCAAACCAAATCGCAAAGATGATACCGAGAAAAAAGCCAAGAATATCAAAAATTTTTTTGACAAAACCTTCTTTATACCCTAAGTAAAAAGAAGCCACTGCTAAAAGTATTATCGTGATATCAATCCAATTCAATAAATCAACTCTTTAAGTATGCTTCAGTCAATCCTTTAACCAATGCTCCGTCAGCTTTGCCTTTAAGTTCTTTCATTACCAAAGGCATAAGTTTGCCAAATTCCCCTCCGCGAGGTATGTTGTTAGCCTCAGCAATCGAAGCGATTTTAGCCGCAACTTCAGCCTCACTAAGCGGTTTAGGAAGATATTCGTTAATAACTGCTAACTCTTTCTCTTCCTTATCTGCCAATTCGTTTCGCCCGGCGGCACGGTAAATCTCCATCGATTCTTTTCGCCTTTTTGCCAACGAATTTAAAAGGTTTATTTCTTCTGCTTCTTCTTTAAGTTCGCCTTTTCCGCTTTTTTCATATTCAAGCACGGCGGCTTTAATCGACCTGATGGTTTGAAGTCTGATCTGATCGCCTTGTTTCATTGCGCTTTTTAATTCTTCTGAAATTCTTTCTTTAAGGCTCATTTTTCATCCTTTTCTTTGTGTGATGAAATGTAGTTTACTCTTAGGCACTTTGCTTTTCTCAGTTCAAGTTGCACACTTTCAACGAGTGACATCGGCACATTTTTATCTACTCTCATTTGAACAACAACATTATTCATTCGGGATCTGATAATTTCGAACCTCTCTTTCACTGCTGAAAGACCTACAACCATATCATTTACTTGAATTTTACCGTCTTTTCCGATATAAAGCCAGGCGGTTAACCTTCTGTTATCAAATTTTTCCGATGTAACGGTTTCGGGCAGATCGTAAGTTACCTTTACATCTATTTCTTTTAATACAGTTGAAACCATGAAAAACAAAAGCAAGATAAATATAATATCGGGCATTGAAGCCAACGGAATGCCTGATTTTGAATCTTTTTTTCTTACTTTGCCTGCAAAATTAATCATTATTTTTTATTTCACCCACTGAAATGTAAACAGGTACGATACTATTAATGGTTTCCCGGTCATCTTCGGATAAAGACCTGAAAGCGCGCCCAAATTTTTTCCGCGACACTTCATCCTGAACAGTTTTATAGCCGTGTTTTATTTGATCAAGTGCCGCAATGTATCTGTTATAAACCACATTTCCTTGATACAACAGGAGCGTGATTGGTTTCTCGTCATCAGGTTTATCGGTTGTTGATCTAACAGCAGTGGTAACTGCATTGTATAATTCGGCAAGAGTTGCGTTTTTTCCGTTTAATGTTAAGTTTTCGGTGGATAACCTAACTTCTAAAACGCGCTTTTTTTCAATCTGAGTTGGGGCTTCGTTCGGTTTATATTCGGGAAGTGAAAGGCTGATTCCGGTATCAACATCAATGGTAGCTGCCACAATGAAGAATATCAGTAGCAGGAATGCTATATCTGACATTGAAGCAAGAGGGACATCGGGGAATCCCTTCCTCCGACGCCGGATGAAACTCATTTCTTACTGCTTTTTTGCTTTAAGGAATAGAGGCTATCGACTAACTGAACCGAACTTTCTTCCATATCGGATACTATATCATCGATTCGCGAAATAAAATAATTGTAACACACCTGCAGGATCATGGCTACAACCAATCCAAAGAGTGTGGTAATCAAAGCCTTTGCTATTCCGCCGGCAACAATAGCAGGCGAAATTTGGTTGGCTTCTTTAATGGCTTCAAAAGCTTCTATCATTCCCTGAACAGTACCGGTAAATCCAAGCATTGGCGCCAAAGCAATACAGAGTGAAATCCATACTAATCGTTTTTCCAAAAACCCCGTTTCGATGCTGCCGAATGTGGCAATAGCTTTTTCGACAGCATCAAGCCCTTCTTCAAATCTTTGCAAACCGGCGTGGATAATTGAAGAAACAGAGCCGGGGTTTGATTCACAAACTCTTTTTGCTGCTTCTACACCGTTGCTTTCTATCTCTTCGGTTACTTGCTGAATGAACCGACGAGTGTTAAGTTTCGATTTTCTCAGTGTGTAAAACCGTTCAACACTCAACACTAACCCGACAATAAAGGCAATTAATATGGGGTGCATAAAGTCACCGCCATCTATATACATTGAAGCAAGCGAGTTCATTTTTGGATTTCTTTCACTCTTAATTTAATTCGTTTAAACTTAAACTTTTGTTATTCGTTAGTAATGAAGAATAGGTTTTCACACTTAAAACCGGGTTAATTCTTCAGACCTGGAATATTAATTCATAACCTAAGTTTAAGTTAATTCGTTGAACCTGTGTTTAATTTTCAAAACATTTCCCGAAAGGAAATTGTAGCTGTTGAAGAGCGAAACCACAAGTTCACCGATTTCTTTTGGTTTAACCATAGCCACTTCTACGGAGTCACCCAACCAACTTCTGTTAGCAGGGGTATCAATCAAATAAGGTGCCACGGCATTTACACTCAAATTGATTGCGTGACCTTCTTCAGCACCCGATTCAACAAGATGCGAAAGGGCGCTTTTCGAGGCCCCATAAGCTGCTTTCCCGGCTTCACCGGCAAAAGAGACAAAAGCTGAAGTAAATACTGCCGAACCACCGGCACACTCTGCAACTTTCTTCTTGAACTCAGCTAATATGTTGTAGTTAACCGTGAAGTTCATTGTAAACATCTTTGATACCTCCGCCGGGGTGGTATCTTCAATGTTTTTACCGCCTACAAATCCGCCAACGGTGCTGAATAAAAACAGAATTTTTTCTTTTGAAGGCTCTACAATTTCAAACACTTTTTTGGTGTTTTCAGCGTCGGAAAGGTCGCCCGATTTTACGAAAACTTCATTTCCCTGACTTCCGTTTTCTAACATCGGGTCAAAAAAGTAGTAGCGGTCGAACCCGGCTTTTTTGAAAACTTCGGCAACACCGGTTCCTAAGCCACCGTTGCTGCCAAAAAGCAACACTTCTTTTTTCACCTTAACTTAATTCTCCACATTTTTGTTATCATGTTCACTGGTTCCTGAGAGAGCCACTTTACCGTCTCTGATGTGTCTATAAAGCATATCGTTTTCAATCAGGTATTGAAATCTGTTGGAAAACTCGTCCAACGAAATTCCGCAAGTAGCTGCAAATTTTGCCAACTCGTGCGGGTCTTCAAAGTCTGACTCCGACAAGCGCAACATGTATCTTCTTGCGATGAGGAACGATTCGTTCGAAGGGTCAACCATTCTGATACGAGTTTTTTTAGTCTTTGGATCGAGAATATCTTTGAAGTATAGGGGAACAAACTTACCGCCCTGAATCGAAACCATAGCAGCATTACCGCCGTTCAAAATAAACTGCGAAGCGGAATAGCCAAGGTCTCTCGTGTATTCCATATCAAACGGAATTGGGTCTGCGCACCTAAGTTCGTAACCGATGTTTTTGGCAACAATGGTTACTTTATGACCAAATTCTTTAAGAGCTTCCTGCACTTTGGCTTTAAGAATTTCACCAAGATTAACTTCTGCAATTCTTAAGTTATCGTGAGCGTCTCTTTCAACCTCACCAAGTGCTAATAACTCGTTGGGGTCAAGGTGTTCAACTAATCCTTCTGCCAGAATAGCAACACCATCCATTTTGCCGTAACTGATCCTTTTTATTATCGCACCAAGCAAAATATCTATAATATGATCAAGTTTAATGGGGCCCGCAGGAAACTCTTCAGGGATAAGGGTTAAGGTTGCCCCGGCAGCTTTACCGATTCCAAGCGCTAAGTGACCGGCTTTCCTCCCCATTGTAACCACAAAATACCAACGGGATGTTGTTTGTGCGTCAACCATCAGGTTTTTTACCATTTCAACGCCGATGTGTCTGGCGGTCTGAAACCCGAAAGTTGGGATGCCGTGAGGCAGATCCAAATCATTATCAATGGTTTTTGGAACATGCACCACTCGTATTCTGCCCGCAGCCATTTCTTCCACTTTCATCGCTGAGTAAGCTGTATCGTCGCCGCCGATTGTAATCAGTTTATCGACATTCAATCTGAGTAAAGATGTAACCGTATTTTCTAAGTGTTTTTTATGTTTTGTGGGATTTGCTCTTGAAATACCGATGAAAGAACCGCCTCTGAAGTGGATACGGCTTACATCATCGATAGCCAGCGTTTGACAATGACCGATTTCACCTTCCATTATCCACTGAAAGCCGTCTTTTATTCCAATTACTTCTATTCCCTCAACGCCTGCCCTGATGGTTGCGCTGCTAATTACACTGTTGATGCCCGGTGCAGGCCCGCCACCAACCAAAATTGCCATTTTTTTTGGAGCAATCATTTTTAGTCCTAAAGGTTAAATTGATTTCATTTGTTTAAGATTATTTTGATTGTCTCGTAGTATCCGGCTTGCCCGATTGAAACAAAATAAACACCACTCGCCAACCCATTGGCAGTGATGTTTATCTCGTACGAACCGGGTTCGTTCTCTGTTTTATCGTATTTTCTAACCAATTCACCGGCTGTATTGAAGACTTTGATCTCCGTAGTGCCTTCTGCCGGTATTGTGTAGGTTAATTTAAACTCTCCGTTAAACGGATTGGGGTAACTCTTTAAGTTAAAAGTTTTTATCGACTTTTTTTTTACGCCCTCGTTCTCTTCTTTGCCCACTCCGGTAACTGAGGGTGAAAGCCTTCTGTTCAGAACGATCATCATTGCATCGGCACTTAAAAATTTACCGTTTTTCAGCCCGTCGTTTGAAATGGTTACCACATTTCTTCTGCCTGCTTTCAGGTAATGATCTCCTAATTTTACCCATCTTCGCAGGTTGGCATCTGACTGGTTAACATAATAAATCGACGAATTTTCCGATGAATCAAAAACCGAAATATGTGCGGAATCTGTTCGGTTAACCGCAGTAACATTATAGGTGTACACCTCGTAATAACCATCAGCCGGCACTTCAAAATAATAGTCAACCGTCGCCGGTGCACTGTTATCCGCATAAAACGAAGCACCGTTATAGCCAAAAACCGTGCTCTGCTGCCAGTTACCTGTTCTCACTGCGTTTGAAGTGTTGCTTATTTCAACTATTTTGTAAAACTCTCGCCAGTTTGCCTGTGAGTGAGCGGGGTAATTTGGCGATGTGAACACATTCTGTTTAATGAATGGGAATACTCCGGCAAGGTCAGTGAAATACCAAATTGCGTTTCCCTTAAAACCTTTGTTTCTGGTTACGGTTACGAAGTTTTTAATTTCAGTTTCACTTAATTGAACCCCACCGGGGTAAATTGCAAACGCAGGGTAAACTTTTGTTCTGTCAGGCACTAACTGAATTATATAATCGAGAATAGCACCGAAAGAGTTTGACGAGCCAACATACGATTGCACCTGAATGTTATCAACGGAACCGTCGTGCAGCCAACCAATCCAATCCTGGCAATAATCGTTGTAAGCCGTGTAGCCACTTGCTGAATAAAGCGAAGGAGCGTTGGAAATGTTCAAGTGCGGGTTGATTGCTTTTAACGAATCTTTCATCCGAACCATGAACTGGTTTAAATTGTTTGCGCGCCAGCGAATCCAGGATGTATCACTGTAGTTTTGCGGAGGTGGGTTACCGTTGTTTTGTGCTCTGTAAAGGCTGTCGGTATAAGCATCGTACCCGTATTGAAGGCTTGAGTATCTTATCCTGTCAAGTTCTATTCCGTCAACATCATAATTGCGTGCTATTTCGGTACACATTGCAATCAGAAAATTCTGAACATCGGGCATTGTGTGAACCATCCAATAAAAATTGGAGTTATCAATTTCACCACCGTCTATTTTCTTTGCTACCCAGTCAGGGTGTGCGTTAAAAATAGGTCCCTTTCCTCCGGGTGGCTGGTTACCACTCCACCCTCCAACAAAGCCGTATTCAAACCACGCTTCAATATGAAGCCCCCGTTTGTGGCCCTCGGCAATTGCTTCTGCCAAAATATCCCGCCCCTGAAATGTAGGATCGATATAAACCCCTGTTTCAGCGAAAAAAACATCACTTTTCCAGAGTGGGTATCCCCTGCTCCAAAGGTTTACATAAACAGTGTTAAAGTTATTTGCGGCAATAGTATCCATTGCCTTAGCTAATGATTCTTTACTGGCTAATGTGTTTCGGGCAAGCCAGGTGCCGCGCAACTCCTGTGGGTTAGCCGAACCGATTAGAAAAAGAAAAAAACATGATATTGCGACGATCTTTTTTATCAATTCTGAACTTTCAATTTAGCGAATTTTAACATTAATTGCTTCATGTTATTACCATCGAAAACAACCGTAACTTTTTGATTGTCGCCTGCACCGATTACCGCAATAACTTTACCAAGCCCAAACTGTTCGTGGAATACGCGGCTACCCTGCTTGATAAGTGATTTTTGGTGCTCCCAGTCAACATATCCGATTGACTGAAATTTTTGAATAATTTTCTCTTTCTTTGTCTTTCTTCCTTTTCTGTTCTGACTGGCATTTTCTTCTTTCAGAAGTGCCGGTGGAAGTTCGTTTATGAACATCGATCTGTTCTCGTACGCTACCTCACCGAAACGATATCTCGCACGAGCGTGGGAAAGATATACTTTATACTTCCCTCTGGTAACCGCAACATAGAAAAGGCGTCTTTCTTCTTCAACAGTGGCTTCCGAAGAGAATTTGGTAGAAAGTGGGAAAAGCTGTTCTTCAAGCCCCGAAACAAACACAACGGGAAATTCCATCCCTTTTGCACTGTGAATTGTCATTAGTTTAATTGCATTATCCGTTTCGTTGATGCTGTCTAAATCAGTCATTAAGTTAACTATTCTTAAATATTCCTCAATCGTAGCTTCGGGGTATTTATTAGAAAACTCAGAAATAGAGACTAAAAACGCATTCAGATTATCTATTTTTTCAAGTGATTCGTGCGTTGTCTCTTCATTGAACAGTCGTTGCAGTTCCAACTCTGCAACTAATGTGTGGGTAAGTTCACCCACTGAAAGTTTGTCACGCAGCGCGATGTATTTATCCAGCAAGATCTTGAAGTTTTTAACATTCTTTTGGATTCTCTCTTTAATATCGATTACTTCGAAGACTCTACCCATAGTCTCAAAAAGAGTAACATCGTGTTTTTTCAAAAATGCAACCATCCTTTTGATGGTTGTCATCCCAATTCCGCGCTGCGGGAAGTTCATAATCCTTAAAAGACTTTCTTCATCCCTTGGATTGATTATCACCTTAAGGTATGCAATTAGGTCTTTAATTTCCCTTCTTCTGTAATACTCAACATTTCCGTAAATTTTATAAGGTAAGCCTTCCTCTGCAAAAACATCCTCGAAAGCACGGCACTGGTTGTTTGTTCTGTAAAGAACGGCAAAATCGCAGTAAGAATATTTATTTTCGGCAATCTCATCTTTTATGAATTTTGCAAGCTGATATGCTTCGTCTTTTTCATCCGAGCATTTAATAAGTGAAAGCAATTCACGGGGTTCGTTCTTTGTAAACGATTTTTTCGGAACAAACGACGAATTTTTGCTGATTATTTCGTTGCCGGCTTTGAATATGTTGCCCGAAGTTCTGAAATCTTCTTCAAGTGGGAATTGTTTCACCCTCGAAAAATCTTCTTTGAATGCCGCTATATTATCAAGTGAAGCTCCGCGCCAGCTGTAAATGCTTTGTGAATCATCACCAACGGCACATATTTTACCCGCTTTTGAAGAGAGCAACTTTATAATTTCATACTGGGCTTTACTGAACTCCTGGAACTCGTCAAATATGAAATAAATGAATTTCTTTTTGTATTTATTATGTACTTTCTTTTGGGTTTTCAACACTTCCAACGACTTAAGAATAAGATCTTCAAGATCCATTGCGTCGCTGTTGAATATTTTACGCTGATATTCCTGATAAAGTTTTATAAACTTTTCTTCAATTGAAGTCCGATCCTCTTTCTTCAGAAGGTCTTCAGGAAACACCATGATGTTTTTCAGGTAGCTGATTCGGCGTGTGACCTCGCGCGGTGAAAGTGCTTCACTGTTGATGTTGAAATCGTTAATAATGTTTGTAACTAACGACTCAGAGTCCTCAGTATCATAAATCGAAAAACTGGTAGAATAGCCAAGAAATTTTGCTTCAGAACGCAAAATTTTTGTCATCACCGAGTGAAATGTACCTAACCACGGCAACTCAACTTCCTGTTTACCCACAAGTTCCGCAACTTTAACCTTTATGTCGTTAGCCGCTTTGTTGGAAAAAGTAGTGCAAAATATGGTTTCCGGGTCAACTCCCTGCTTCAATAAATGAGCTAATTTATGCGTTACAACTCTGGTTTTCCCCGTCCCCGGACCTGCTATTACAAGATGAGGTCCGCTGTTATGTTCAACTATAGTTTTCTGCTGTGGAGTAAGTAAATCAAATAAAGCCATACCACCTTTTCGTTTTTTTTGAATCACAAATATACGAAAAATAATCGATTTTTTTGAGGGAAATATCTGTCATTTTGCCGGGTAAATCGATTTTTGCGGGAGGGAAATTTTGTAAAAGAAAAAATCGAATCGAACTTACGAATATATAAAATTGATTTAAAATAAAGAAGGCTGCACCCGATTGTGCAGCCTTCTTCGAAATAATCTTTTCCCTGAAAACAGCGGTTAAAGCCGTGCTTTATACTTCTTTGAAGTCAGCGTCTTCAACTTTTTTACCGCCCTGTTCATCTGCAGTGGTTTCAGCAGAATGACCGCCAAAATCAGCACCCTGTTCCGGGTTAGGCGGAGCCTGCTGCGCACTCATCGCCTGGTAAAGCTCCTGAGTAACTTTCTGGAACTGATCCAAAGCAGCTTTAATCTGCTCAGTATTCTCAGTTTTCACCGCATCTTCCAATCTTCCCATCTCAGCTTCAATTTTGCTCTTTAAGTCAGCGGGGATTTTATCTTTATTCTCATCAAGAATTTTCTTTGTCTGGAAAATCGTGTTTTCAGCGTTATTTTTGGCTTCAACAAGTTCCTTTTTCTTCTTGTCTTCTGCGGCATGCTCCTGAGCGTTCTTTTTCATTCTTTCGATCTCATCTTTATCAAGCCCGCCTGACCCGGTAATTTTAATCGACTGCTCCTTACCCGTGTTTTTATCCTTAGCGGAAACATGAAGTATTCCGTTCGCATCGATGTCAAAGCTAACCTCAATCTGCGGCACACCTCTTGGAGCAGGTGGAATACCGTCGAGGTCAAATCTACCGAGCGACCTGTTATCCCGTGCCATCGGGCGCTCACCCTGAAGAACATGGATTGTTACCGAAGGCTGATTATCGGAAGCCGTTGAGAATATTTCAGTTTTCTTTGTTGGAATTGTTGTGTTTGCCTGAATCATTGTGGTCATCACTTCACCAAGGGTTTCAATTCCGAGTGAAAGCGGCGTAACATCCAACAGCAACACATCTTTAACATCACCACTGAGCACACCACCCTGAATCGCAGCGCCAATTGCTACTACTTCATCGGGGTTAACACCTTTGTGCGGCTCTTTGCCGAAGAGCGATTTAACAAGTTCCTGAACTGCAGGCACCCTGGTTGAACCACCGACCAAAATAACTTCGTCGATCTCGTTCTTCGAAACTCCGGCGTCTTTAATTGCATTCTCGCAAGGGATTCTTGTTCTTTCAACCAAATCAGAAACAAGACTTTCGAACTTAGCCCTTGATAAAGTCTGAACTAAGTGTTTAGGTCCCTCAGGAGTTGCAGTAATAAACGGCAGATTCACATCGGTTGAAAGTGAAGAAGAAAGCTCAATTTTGGCTTTTTCAGCAGCTTCTTTCAGTCTTTGAAGCGCCATCGGATCGTTTCTGAGGTCAACACCTTCCTCTTTCTTAAATTCTTCAGCGAGGTAGTCAATAACTCTCTGGTCGAAATCATCTCCTCCAAGATGAGTATCACCGTTAGTAGATTTCACTTCGAAAACACCATCACCAATAGAAAGAATCGAAATATCGAAAGTACCACCGCCGAGGTCATAAACGGCAACGGTTTCTTCTTTCCCTTTTTTATCAAGCCCGTAAGCCAAAGCAGCAGCTGTTGGCTCGTTGATTATTCTGCGCACCTTTAAGCCCGCAATTTCACCGGCGTCCTTCGTTGCCTGCCTCTGTGCATCGTTAAAGTATGCAGGAACGGTTATTACGGCTTCTGTTACTTCCTGACCAAGATAATCTTCAGCAGTTTTCTTCATTTTCTGAAGTGTCATCGCACTGATTTCTTGCGGCGAAAAAAGTTTACCGTCTATCTCAATTCTTGCGGTATTGTCTTCACCTGCTTCAATTTTGTAGGGCACTTTTCCGGTTTCATCGGTTACTTCATCAACCCGACGCCCCATGAACCTTTTAATCGAAAAAATTGTTTTTTTCGGGTTGGTAATCGCTTGCCTTTTAGCTGACTGCCCAACTAAGCGATCGCCCGTTTTTGAGAACGCAACTACCGAGGGCGTGGTTCTCGTCCCTTCTGCGTTTGGTATCACCACAGGCTCGTTACCTTCCATAACGGAAACGCACGAGTTAGTAGTACCAAGGTCTATTCCAATGATCTTTCCCATTTTAAATCTCCTTTTCGTAAATTGATTTTCAAATCTGTTGTTTTTTTTTAATTGCGTTATTAACTGCAAAAACCATGCCGTTTGAAAACAGAGCTTAAAACCGCCTTTTTTGAACAAATTTATAATTATTTGACAAAGTGTGTGTCATTTTGTCTGTCATATTGTCACTAATTTTAACGATTACTATATGCTTTCAATTGAAGAATTTGATATTAAACTTGAAACCCACATCATCGGCAGAAATTTTACGATGTTAGATGAGGTTGACTCAACCAATAAATATGCCCTCTCAAAAAAACAGGGACAATACCGGGACGGTGAAGTGATTTTCACCGAATTTCAGTCTGAGGGCAGAGGAAGGCTCGATAGAAAATGGGTCTCAAGCAGAGAACAAAACCTTCTTTTCTCCATTCTGTTGAACATGGAAAACAGAAAAATCCAACACCCTCAACTGCTTAATTTTGCAGCGGCACTTTCGGTGGCCAGATCGATTGAAAACCTCCATTTCATCAAAACTAATCTGAAATGGCCCAACGATGTGATGATAGAAAACCGAAAAGTAGCCGGTATCCTGTGCCAGTCTGTTTCACAAGGCGCCTCAATTTCAAGGGTTGCCGTTGGAATTGGTGTTAATGTAAACCAGAATAATTTCAGCACCGGCTATTCTCACGAACCTACCTCTCTGAAAATTGAACTGAAACAGATGGTTTCACGCGAGCGCCTTTTTGCAGAAATCCTGAACAATTTTGAACTCAATCTGAAAAAATTAGAAAATGATCCGGCACAAATTGTTTCGGAATGGAAACAGTTCTGCAAATATATTGGTGACCAAATCTCGGTTAAAAACGATAATAAAGAAATTTTCGGTATCTTGGACGACATTTCGCCCGAAGGGCACCTTATTGTTATCGATAACATGGCTGACCGTCACATCATATCTTTCGGAGATGTTTCCGCAATATGAAAATTGTAACTGTCGATGTTGGTAACTCAAAGATTAAAACCGGTGAGTTCTACAATTCAGAACTCATCAGAACCATGGTGATTGACGACCCTTTAGAGATTAAACCATTCATTTACGGAAAAAGAATCGAAGTGGTTATCTCTTCTGTTGTGCCTAAAACCACTTCCCTTTTAGAGACAATTCTGCGTAATCAATCCAATACCGATGTTTTTCTTCTCAACCATTCGCTCGATTTCGGCTTTAGTATAAACTACGAACCCCTGCAGTCTTTAGGTTTGGACAGGCTTTCATCTGTTGCGGGTGCAAAACACCTTTTAGAAGTGGAAAGTGAACTGCACGATTATGACTATGTGATTGCCTTCGATTTTGGAACCGCAACTACCGTGAATATTCTGCAGGTAGGTAAACAATCAATTTTCAGAGGAGGGATGATCACACCCGGACTCAGAATTATGAATGCAGCATTAAATAACTATACCGCAAAGCTGCCAATGCTTGAAAACTACAATATTGGGAGTTTTATCGGCAATACCACCGAAAACTCGATCAGAGCAGGAATAATTAACTCATCAATCGGCTTAGTCGAGCGAACTTACGACCATTTCACCGGAATAGCTGACGAAGTTAAAGTGTTCATAACAGGTGGGTACGCCCCGGATGTAATTCCAAACCTTCACATCCCGTTTCAGCACGAGCCCTTCCTGAACCTAATCGGCATTTACTCGGTTTATTCAAGAAATAAGAGGTAAGAAATTGGGGGGCAAGAAATAAGAAATAAGAAATCGAACGAGACAAGTAGTAAGAATTCGGGCCGGGCTTGAAATAAAAACTAAGAAATTGGAATAATTGTTTTTTATAACCACTTTCCTTTAGAGCTTCACTTATGATACTTTCCTCATCAGCGAAATATTCTTTTTGATTAGTTAAAAGTTCATCACCAAAATTTCCTCTATCTTACCTCTTTTCTTCCCATTTGAATTTATACTCCGATTCGCATAAACAATCTCAATAGTATATTCTTTATATAAATCTTTGATAAATTTAGTGGCAGAATTGGATAAAAGAAACTTCACTCCATTACTATTTAATAGGTCGCAAGTTTCCTTTAATCTGATTTGTTCGCTCTTGTTGAAACCTTTTGAGGTATATTCAGTAAATGATGCAATTTCAGAGACAGGATCGTAGGGAGGATCGAAATAGACGAAATCATTTGCGTTAAGAGATTTTAGTGACTCCGCAAAATCCAAATTTAAAATTGTAATTTCATTAGAATTTAAATATTCACTAACTGCTTTCAACTGAAATTTGTTAATAAATTTCGGATTTTTATATCTGCCAAACGGTGCGTTGAAGTACCCTTTACTGTTTACTCTAAAGAGACCATTATAACAAGTTTTATTCAGAAAAATGGTTCTTGCCGCTCTGACAACGGCTGATAAAGTTGAAAAATTTTCACTTCTATCCATCGCCCGGACTCTATAAAAACATTCTTCCGTATTTTCATAAGTTTTAAGTTGTTCTATCAATTCCTCTAAATTATTTTTTATGACTTTATAGACATTAATCAGTTCATAATTATAATCGTTTATTACTGCCTTTTTTGGTTGAACTTCAAACAATACAGCCCCCCCACCCACAAAGGGTTCGTAGTATGTATCAATATCACTCGGAATAAATCTTTTAATTTCTTTTATAATCTGACGCTTTCCACCGGGCCATTTTAAAAATGGTTGTGGTGGATAATTTGCGGTTGCTTCTTCAAATTGATTTGAAAATAAGTTTAATGTGTACAAAATTATTCTTTTTTTTATGGAAATAAATTTTCATTTTTTTACAATTATTGCAATCGAAATGTAAAGAATTATTTACAGTATTTGGTATCCGTAATTGGCGCCCGTAATGGATATTCGTAATTAGTATCCCCAATTGGCGCCCGTAATGGATATTCGTAATTAGTATCCCCAATTGGCACACGAGGAAAAAATCATGTTTGTATAATTTTCCGCTTGGTATTATATTTGCTTGCTAAAAGTTTTTGTTTTGCACCCGTAGCTCAATTGGATAGAGCGTTTGACTACGGATCAAAAGGTTGAGGGTTCGACTCCTTCCGGGTGTACAAGTTTACTGATAAAGACTCAAATTTTATAAACGAGACGAGACTGTTCATAGTTTCGTCTTTAGTTTTGCCAGACTCCTTAAGAATAATAAGGGGTTTGCTCGTCATTTCTCATTTATACTTATCAATAAAACCTTTTCTGACTACCTCATCTAAAATATTTATTATCCTTTTCGGTTGCATTTTTTAGTGGTATATTTTTCATTTTTTTGACAAAACTTTTTACCTCCCCGTTTCTCTTAAGTACTTTCCTTTTTGAAATTAAGGGCTCCAAATCCACGAGGGATTGAAGACTTTTCTTAATTGTTGTAAAAGGAGTTCCATTTCCACCAATCTAATGCAATTTAATAAAAAGCCGCTATAAATAAATTGTATAAAATGTTTAAGAAACAGTTAATTCCAAAATCCACTCTATCCATTTAACAACAGTCTGTGCTCTTCTATTTAATGTTGAAGAATTTCTATCAATACTAAATATTGAGCTGCTTTTCATTATGTCAGAAACATCATCTTTGGTAATATTACCTGCCTTAGAAAAATATTCGTGCAGTGATTTATTAAACACCTCGTGTGGTAAGATACATTTTACAATTTCAAGATATTTTTCTTTGAACGGCAATTTCATGATTTTTTTACCGCGTTTGTTTAGACGAAAATATTTTGCACCATTTTCATCTAATTTATCGACTAAACCTAAGTAAAGAGCAGCGTTCGCATAATAAGAAGATTGTCTTACATCAAACTCATAATTTAGTGTTATTTCCTCCAAAGTTAAATCGTTTTCTACAAGTACAGAGAGCAAGTCCATAACCCTAAGGAAAACATCGGCTTGTGGGAACGGTACCCGTGGTTCGGGCAGAATAGTGGTTTGATTCAATACATTTTTAATCTCTTCAATAGTTATTTTTTCCGGGGCAATTATAAAATTTTTCTGCTCTTTTAATACTAAAGAATTATAATGAAATTTTTGCTCAAATTCGTAAATAAAAAAAACTAAAAATATTATTACTGTATGTTAGAAAAACCGGAATAACTGGTTTTTTCACTCTGTTTTCCCACAATCGGTAAGGATAATATAACTGTCTTATTAAAAAATTATCAACCAAATAATTTTTAGCTTCAATAATAATTAAGGAAGATTTACATTCATAACCACCATCAATTTCACACTGACTATCCGAGACTGAAATATTAAAATTTTTCGAGGTCGTTTTATTTTTGATTGAATAATCAAATTCTGAGGTTGACATCCGCCCGCTAAGTGTCGGCAAACAAATCTCTCCGGCAATTTCATTTATTATCCCAGTAACAAAAGAACAATTAAGAGCCGCAGCTTCCGAATAAATATTGCTAAAATCAATACTTTGAATATTCTTTGGGAAATTCACAATTTTTGGTTTCAGAGATTTTTGATATTCCAATTTAGTATAAGCCTCGAACGGACCGATTAAATACTCGCCTCTGGAAATTGGTAAAATGGATAAATCATTATCAGAAAAAAGTTTCGGTAAATTTGTTGTATGGTTAAATTTCGTCATTAACCGGCTTTCCCGATGTTGATTAATCTGTTTGGAACTTATTTTAAACGAACCGGTTTTTTGGATGGCATTTAAGATCTTTAATTCATTAAATAATTTTTTCCAGGCAATATCATTTTTGTTTTCTGCCACAATAAAATCCTTGTAAATAATTCTTTGATTGTAATCAAATATAGAGGCTATTCAAATTTATGCAAAAATAAGAGTAAGGTGCCGGCTAAGTTCCCCGAACAATATAAATATTTTCAAAAATCTCTTCAAAGATAATGGATGAGATGAACAAAAATAGCGGTAAGAAAAATGACGATTTTTTTTGTCGATCCTCAAACATGATGAAAATGAGAAGAGAGCTTTTTCCTCTTTTAGATTTTCCACTTTTGGATCTTCTTTTTTTAGGCAAAACTAAAAAAAACTTTTAGTATCCCATAATAATCATTAATTAGCCAACCTGATTGCCCCGCATTTTAGATGAAGACAAAATTTTTCATGTTATTCGCCGGGATGTTTTCACCTTAAATATCACCATTAATTTATTATCTTTGCAAACTTAATAAGGATTAACATTATGAACAAAACTTATTGTTATAATTGTTACAACTTAATTGAGGTGGTGGAAGATTGTCAGTTAACAAGTGAACCTAATATTATATTATCTTACTGGGTTGTAAGAAATTCAGTGTAATCGATTTGATATCTGAGATAGAAAAAGAACTCTCTTTCGCCACTGCTATAGCAATAAATAAGTGTTCAAATGCGCCATTTTCTTTTCCAATTTTTACTCATATTTTTCGCCATTTAGGGAAAGATTTTAATGGCTTCTTTTGTTAATCATTTATTGCAGATTTATAAAATTAATTCATTTTTCACTTACACAGACAAAACAATGATCTTTTCCGAAAACGATTACCGATTCATGTACGCTGCACTTCAGGAGGCGCAACAGGCTTTCGATGATGAAGAGGTGCCTGTCGGTTGTGTTATCGTTCACGACGAGAGAATTATCGGAAGAGGTTATAACCAAAATATACGGTTAAAAGACCCAACAGCACACGCTGAAATGGTAGCAATTACCGCCGCAGCAAACCATCTGGGCAGTGAGCGTTTAGAGGGATGCACGGTCTATTCAACCCTTGAACCTTGCCTGATGTGCACGGGAGCACTTCTGCATGCTCGGGTTAAAAAGATTGTGTTTGCGGCTTTTGACGCCAAATTTGGGTGTTGCGCTTCGGTGTGCAACCATGCAGAAGACGGTAAATTTAATCACAAAATTGAGGTTTTTTCCGGTTTAATGGAGAACGAAAGCCTTAATTTATTACGCAGTTTCTTCGAAAGGCTTAGAAATTAAATTTATTTTCTTAGTTTTGTCATGTAGTAATTAAGTCTTTTGACAGAGATACGACAAGGAAGATCATGTACATAATATTATTTGGGGCGCCGGGTGTTGGAAAAGGTACCCAAGCCAAAATCATCAGCAGCAAATATGGCTTTGAACATATTTCTACCGGTGATATGCTCCGGGAATCAGTGAAGAAAGGTACTCCGCTCGGGTTAAAAGCCCGGGATATTATGTCGAAAGGGCAACTTGTCCCCGACGATATAATGATAGGAATTATCAGAGAGAAATTAGCCGAACCTCAATTGAAAAACGGTTTCATTCTCGATGGCTTCCCCCGCACTGTTTCCCAAGCCGAAGCTCTCGAAAAAGTTTTGGCAGATTTGCACTATGATAACGGAGTTATAATAGTAATTCAGGTTGATGAAGAAGAATTGGTTAAACGATTAACTAACAGGCGTGCCTGCAAAGTATGCAACAGCATCTTTAACAACAACGAAATTGCTGAGCTGACCGAATGCCCAAATTGTGGCGCTAAATATTCGTTTTTCCAAAGACCTGATGATGAAGAAAAAGTTATACGGAAAAGGCTGAAGATTTTTCGGGAAACTACTTTACCGGTGGTTGATTATTACAATAATTCAACTAAAATATACGGTATTGATGGCTTACATCCCATTAATGAAGTAAGCGAACAGATAACCAAGATCATTAACAAAACGAAAGAAAACAAAAAAACCGTTGATGCTTAATGTTTTTAAAAAGCATTTCGGACTTATAACTTATCACAAGGCTGCTTTTAACAAGTAGCCTTTTTTTATTTCTTTATCCGCACTATTCTAAAAAATACCCTGTTCCTCAGAATCACAAAATATAACAGGTAACCTCTTTTTACTTTTTGATCCGCACCGGGCTAACCTTCCCATCTTCAATTCTTAGTATTTTTGCCGAAGGGTCAATAATATCGTAGTTGTGAGTCGCCAGAAGAACTGCAGTCCCTTTCAAACTAATATCTTTAAAAATTGAAACAATTTCTTCTGAGGTTTGCGGGTCCAAATTTCCGGTTGGTTCATCTGCTATAACCAAAAGAGGTTCGTTAACAATAGCTCTGCCGATTGCAGTTCTTTGCTGCTCACCACCGGACAAAGTTTGAGGATAACTGTTTTTTAAGTGCAAGATTCCAAGGTCTCTGAGAACCTCCTCCACCCTTCCGCGCCGTTTTTTCGCGGGGTAGTTATTTATTTCCAAAATATAGGCAAGGTTATCGAATACGGTTCGATCACTCAAAAGTTTGAAATCCTGAAAAACAATCCCCAATTTCCTGCGAAGAGCCGGAATAATTTTTTCGCTCGCACTTGCGGAAGAAAACCCGGCAACCACCACTTCCCCATCGTCTGGAAAAAGGTTAAAATAACAAAGCTGCAACAGCGTAGATTTTCCGCAGCCGCTTTTACCAACCATGTAAACCAACTCGCCGTTGCTTACCGCAAAGGAACAATCGTGTAAAACCCGGTGAGATGAATATGAAAAATTTACCTTGTTAAACTGAAGAATCATTTTCCTCTCCTGATTACATATTGAATCCGCAAAGTTAAGTTATCAACCGGATTCAGCGAAAAAGCGTCGTACTTACCATAAATTGTGAAGCTTTGACCGTGCAAAATATTCTCTATCAATTCTTCGGGGAAGATGAACTCTTTTTGCTCCTGAATTTCAAATTCCTGATCGTTTTCAGCAATTTTAAATCGATTAAAGTGCGTGCTAAGCTCTTTATTGTATTCAGATTCCTGGCTGTAAACCACAATTCCTTTCCGCCTGTTACGGCTGAAACCTTTAAGATACATTTCGGAATTTTTCTCCGTTACCACATCAAAAAAGTAATAACCACCCGGTTTCAGCACACGGTGAACCTCGCGGAAGTGTTGCTTAAGTTCATCTTCGTTTGGTAAATGATTAACGCTGTCGAAAGTAGAAAATATCAAATCAAACGAGCTTTTAAACGAAAGTTTCGTCATATCAGCACAAATTTTTGGAATGTTCGCCGGCGCCTGATTAATCATATTATATGAAAGATCAGTTATAACAAAAAGTTTATTCTCAGGTAATTGCAGCATTTTTGAAAGGTTACCGGTTCCGGCGGCAATTTCAAGCACATTTTCGGCATTAATCGAGTGTAATTTAATAAGTTTGGTTAAATAGTTCCCCCATTCTTTGTAGTTTACATGTCTTACTAAGTCATTATAAATTAGAGAGATAACTTTATAACTGTCAACCGGCATAAAAGAACCGTCGGTTAGTTGCAATTCTGTAGCCCCAATCAATTGCTTCAAGCATCGAGCTGAAGTCAGCTTTCCCCTCTCCGGCAATATCGTAAGCAGTGCCGTGGTCAGGTGAGGTGCGCACAATTTTCAATCCTGCTGTAAAATTCACTCCCGAACCGGCAGTCATCAATTTAAAAGGAATCAACCCCTGATCGTGATACATTGCAAGAAAGAGGTTAAATTGCTGATACAGTTTCCGTGCAAAAAACGCATCAGCCGGAAAGGGACCGAAACATCGGCTGCTGTACTGCTCAAGAACAGGAATAATAGTTTTTGTTTCTTCATCACCAATTAAACCGTTTTCACCCGCATGGGGGTTCAAGCCCAAAACGGCAATTTTAGGGTTACCAATTCCAAAATCTGCCTTCAAAGAGTGCAAAATTGTTTCTATTGTGCGTTTAAGCGAATCAGAAGTGAGAAGCTTTGAAACTTCGTTCAGGGGAGTGTGAATTGTTGCCAACCCGCATTTTAAATTTTCAGAAAGAAACATCATCACAAAATCTCGGGTAGCCGACCAGGAAGCCAAGAGTTCCGTGTGCCCGGGAAAATTGATTCCTGCCAATCTGAACGCATATTTTGAGATAGGGGCAGTAACTAAAAAACTTTCCGGCTCACTTTGTACTAATTTAAAGGCTTTCTCAAGTGCAGAAAAAGCCGCAGAACCCGACTCTTTGGTTGGCTTACCGACTTCAAGCGGGTATTCGCCAATATCAATTATTTCAACCCGTTGTTTTTTGCGAAGATCTATACCTGTTGAATCGGATACAACCTCGTAAACATTCCGGGGGATCAGAAGTTTGTAATTAACAAGGCTTAAACCTGTCAGTTTATTTATCGCCTTTACCGCAACCTCGGGACCGATCCCATTAATGTCACCACATGTGACCACCCCGGTCATAAATATACTTTCCTAACTGTTCATCATAAGGAGGAACTCTTTGTTGTTTTTGGTGCCTCTCATTTTATCAAGCAACTCTTCCATTGCTTCAACGGGTGTGAAATCGCTCAGATATTTCCGAAGGATATAAATTCTAAGCAGATCATCCTCTTTAAGCAACATTTCTTCGCGTCGGGTTCCGGAACGGTTGATATCAATTGCCGGGAAGATTCTTCTGTCGCTGAGGTCTCTGTCAAGCACAATTTCCATGTTTCCCGTACCTTTGAATTCTTCGAAGATAACATCATCCATCCTCGAACCGGTATCAATCAGCGCAGTAGCTATAATTGTTAATGAACCGCCATCTTCTGTGTTTCTGGCTGCACCGAAAAAGCGCTTTGGTTTGTGCAGGGCGTTGGAATCGAGACCTCCGGAGAGAATTTTGCCCGAGTGCGGAACGACCAAGTTGTGCGCCCTGCCAAGCCGGGTGATTGAATCAAGCAAGATAACGACATCGTGCTTAGCTTCAACCAATCTTTTCGCTTTCTCAATAACCATATCGGCAACCTGCACATGTCGTTCTGCGGGTTCATCAAAAGTTGAACTTACAACCTCGGCATTCACGCTTCTTTCCATATCCGTTACCTCTTCCGGGCGCTCGTCAATCAGAAGAATAATGAGTTTAACCTCAGGATGGTTGCGGGTGATTGAGTTTGCAATTTTTTGTAATAACACAGTTTTACCACTTTTCGGAGGTGATACTATAAGTCCCCTTTGCCCTTTTCCGATCGGTGTAAGCATATCCATTATGCGCATGGAATACTCACCGGGAGCTGACTCAAGGATTAGCTTTTTAGTCGGGTAAACGGGAATAAGGTTGTCGAAAAGAGTTCTTTCCCTGATTTCAGCGGGGTCCATTCCGTTCACGGCTTCCACACGCAACAGAGCAAAAAATCTTTCACCTTCTTTCGGAGGACGCACCTGCCCGCTTACATAGTCACCCGTTCTTAAGTAAAACTTCTTAATCTGCGAGGGGGAAATGTAGATATCGTCGGGAGAAGGGAGATAGTTGTAAGCGGATGATCTGAGAAACCCGTAACCATCGGGCAACACTTCGAGTACACCGCGGGAGAAGCTAAGTCCGTCTTTTGCGGTTTGAGCTTCTAAGATTTTAAAGATCAATTCCTGTTTTCTTAGATCAGTGAACCCTGAAATATTAAGTTCTTTAGCTATTTCATTCAGTTCTACAATCTTTTTTGATTTCAGTTCTGATATATCCATTATTTAACCTTTATTTTAAACTTCATACATTGTTACTGTAATATTTTCTTTCAAAAACTTTTTTAACTTCTGCCACTAAATACATACTGCCGAACACAACCAAACACTCTTTTTCACCCGCACTCAGAAATTTTTTGATGAAGTGTGGAATGTCCTCAATCACGGAGTGGCTAAAACCAATCTTCTCGGCTGTGTTTTCAAGGTCCGTAATCGTCGAAGCTCTGTCGTTATCTCTTAATTCAGTCAGGTAGCAATGGTCAAAATACTGGCTGCTTACCGTCAGAATTTCTTCCATGGCTTTATCATTCAGCGACGAATAAAGAAGATATTTCTTTGAATAACGCGCATTTTGTCCAAACTCATTAAGGAATGTTTTCACCCCTTCCAGATTATGTGCTGAATCGAGTATCAAAGTGGGGTTTGAATAAACCACTTCCCACCTCCCCTGAATGCCTGAGTTTTCAATCACATTTTTTAGTCCAAGTTTGAAAAGTTTCGGATCTGTGAACTGCATTACTTTAGAAAGGCAAAGAATTGCAAGCGCTGCATTTAATTTCTGATAGCTGCCCCTTAGCGGTGTATCGAGATTATCAATATAGAGATCACTTGAGTAAAATTCAAATAAACCACCCCTACGGTTGAGATAATCTTTAAGGCAGTAACACTTTGAATTTTTTTCTTCTGCTTTTTTCCTTAACATAGAAAGCGCCGGTTCATCAATCATCCCTAAAAACACAGGTTTGCCTTCTTTAATAATTCCCGCTTTCGCCTTTGTAACATCTTCAATCCGGTTCCCGAGAATGTTGGTGTGCTCCAAAGAAATAGAAGTTATAACCGAGCAGAGAGGTGTTACCACATTTGTTGAATCTAACTCACCCCCCAGCCCGGTTTCGAGCACTACATAATCAACTTCCTGCTCGTTGAAATAACTAAAAGCCATTGCGGTGGTAACTTCAAAAAATGTCAACTCACTGCTTCGGATCACCTCGTCATATTTTTGCATAAATTTAACGATAAATTTATCGGGTATAATCTGCCCGTTTATTCTGATCCTCTCGTTGAACTTAATGAAGTGCGGCGAAGTATATAACCCCGTTTTAAAGCCGGCTTCAGTCAGAACACTCGCAATGAACGAGGCGGTGCTTCCTTTTCCGTTCGTACCAGCAATATGAATGCACTTGAGTGAGTCTTGTGGGTCGCCGATCGTTTTCAGAAATTTTATTGTGTTTTCTAACCCGAACTTCACTCCTCTGTTGTGTAAAGAAAAGAGAAAATCAAGATACCGATCAGTTGAGTTCATCGAAAATGGTTTTTTGGTTTATTTTGACCACAATGAATTGAAAAAATTAGCGATTAGTTCTAAGTTTTAATGTTTAATAGTTATTGGTTTTTCAATCAATCAAACTAAAGCCCGTAACAATCAACAACGGGTGGAAAAAAGAAAAGATTCACTTACTGTTAGGAGACTTCCCGCGGGAAAATCAGGATTGGTAACATTTGACACTCAAAAATAATAAAAATTGAAAACATTGTCAAATGTTTTTTATCACAATTTTTATGATTTGCTTAAGATCGGAAATTTAGTTCCTCAACTTTAGCAATTTTGTCCAATCTTTTTTGGTGCCTCTCACCCAGAAACTGAGATGAAAGCCAAGCCTCAAGAATAGATTTAACAGTTTCCTCACCGATGGCTTTTGCTCCAAGAGCTAAAATATTTGCGTTGTTGTGCTCCCTCGCGCTTTTTGCAATAAATTCGTTGAAACAATTTGCAGCCCTTACCCCTTTGAACTTATTAGCGGTAATTGCCGAAGGGTTACCGGTTGCATCTACCACGATCCCAAAATGAACAGACCCCTTACTAACCAAAGAAGCCACGGCTTTTGCAAAATCAGGATAATCACAACTCTCTTCCGAATATGAACCGAGGTCTTCAACAGCAATTCCCTTTCCTTGAAGAAATTGAATTATCACTTTCCTCAACTGAAAGCCTGTGTGGTCACCGCCGATGCAAACCTTTAAGCCCGAAAAATCGGTTATGGCTTTGGTTTGTTTCTCAGTTTTCTCGCTTTTGTCTTCCGGCGTATCAGCACCGATGCTCATTCCAAGTGCTTTAATCCGATCCAAAGCTAAAGGGGTAAAAACATATTCTTTTCCGGCGGAAAGATTCTGCTCACCTCTACGGTAAGCTGCAATCACTTCATCTTCGGTAATTAAAATCTTTTTCACGGTCTTTCGTTTCGTTTCGTTTTCAGTAAGTTATTTTTTTTGAAGTAACTCTTGCTTTTCACTACAAGTTTTTTTTATTTGTAATGGTTGTAGAAATTCTTGCTTTTCACAGCAATTCGTTTTTGTTGTTATGCTTCAGAAAATCTACAATCTGTTTTACTTCCTGCGCCTGATCGCGCCGGCAGACAAGAAGAGCATCGTCAGTGTTTATTATTATTAAATTATCAACACCAATTACGGAAGTAAATTTGTTTGGCGAGTAAATATACGAATCGTGAGTCATTCCCGTGAAAACATCGCCAACTTTTGCGTTTCCTTTTTCATCTTTTTCACTTAACTGATACACTTCCTCCCAGCTTCCGACATCGCTCCAGTCAAACGAAGCTCTGATTAAGAACACCCTGTGCGATTTTTCCATAATGCCGTAATCGATCGAAATGCTTTTAACCATACTGTAGGCTTTCTCTAAAGCCTTTGTAAACTGTTCAGTACCAATTGCGGGAGCAAGAGCTTTCATTTGTGCACCAAGTTCCGGCAAAAATATCGCAATTTCTTCCAGTATTACGGAAGCTTTCCAAATAAACATGCCGCTGTTCCACAGAAAATCGCCCGCTTGTAAGAACCTGACTGCCGTAGCATAGTTCGGCTTTTCAGCAAAAGTGGATACCCGGCAAACACCCGATTCGTCAGACGAAGTGTCTATTTGTATATACCCGTAACCCGTCTCAGGTCTGGTAGGCGTTATACCCAAAGTTACCAGCCCACTATTGCTCGAGGCGTATTCAGCAGCTTTCATCAGGTCCGCTTGATACGATTGGATGTCGTTAATTAAGTGATCAGCCGGTAAAACCAAACAAACCGCTTCCGGGTCGCGTGCTGCAACAATGGTTGCGCTCAAAGCAACACAGGCAGCCGTGTTTCTGCCGTAAGGTTCGGCTATTATATTCTCTTTTGGAACTCCCGGCAATTCAGCTTCAATTGCTTTTGCCTGATGAATGTTAGTAACCACAATAATGTTTTCCGGCGGAACAATGCCCTTTAACCGCTCAACCGTTTTTCCAATCAACGACTGGTGATCAAAAAGATTAATCAATTGTTTTGGTTTCTTTTCACGGCTGCGGGGCCAGAACCTTGAACCCACACCGCCGGCCATTATAATTGCATAAATGTTCATTACACTTCCTTTTTATAAACTTTTAATGTTTCAGTGAAAATTTTATCACGAAGCTGATATTCACTGATGTCATGGTCTAAACCGCGTATTTCAGTAACGATAACAATCATCGAGGCTCTGAAATATTGTATTAATTCCGCAGAAATTGAAAGTTCTTTGTCATAAATGAGCCGAAGTGCCTTAGAGATGTTAGCGAACGAATTAGCTAATACCTCAAGTTGATTCTTCCTGCAAAATTTTACCCTCTCATCGCAAATATCGGAAAACTTAAAAATTTCACTGCTTCTGAAATCTTCTTTTTTCATCCTTGTGATTAACTCTTCCAGATCGCGAATCGGTCCATAAAGAAATTCTCTCTCGCGATTGACTACTCCTCTTTGCTCATCCCTTTTATCGCTTTCGCTGAAGGGAAGTTCCGGCTGCTCGGGTGCTTTTATCTTCAAAGAGCGTTTTTGCGACTGTATCTTCCCGCTTCTAAATTCCTGAGTTTCTTCTTTCTCTGAGCCTTCTTCAATATCAAGCGAGAGTTGAATAGCCTGTGGGCCCTTCTTATTATCTTTCATCGATTGAATGCGTTCAAAAATTCGTTTCATTGAATATTGATTCACATTTAAGAGAAGAAAATCAAGATCCATGACAAGAAAGTTACAATGTTTTATGAAGTTTTCCGAGAACTTCTTGTAATTTATTTGTTCCGTAGAGAGAAAATCGGAAATTTCCTGCAGCCTGATTGCAAGTTTCGAGGTTTCTGTTATCCTTTTTAAATAAAGAATATCTTCCTGCAGGTTTTGTCTTTTTGTCAGCCAATCCTCTACTAAATGCAGAACCTCAACTTTTTCAGGATTAAGCCTCAGTTGCTTGGCTGCTTCGTTAATCGCACTGATCATGTAATTTTTAACAAAATCCATTTGCGTTCTCTCGATATACTCTGGGAACTCGCCGGGAAACCCCGACAGTTATTTCATAAGGAATGGTATCTAAAATTTCGCACCAGTTCCAGCAGTCACACCCCGAGCCATTAATATTTGAAAGAAGCACCACTTTGCACCCGGGCAGTAATTTATCTTCGCCTAAATCCACCATTAACCTGTCCATGGTGATTGTTCCAACCTGCGGGTATAGCTTTCCCTCAATTAAAAAAGAAAGCCGGTTCAAAAGCGCCCTTCTAACACCATCAGCATACCCGACGGGAATCGTCCCTATCCAGGCATCTCTGCTTAAAATATATTTTCTTCCGTAACTTATACTTTCACCCGCTCTTGCTCTTTCAACAGTTCCAAGCTCGCTGATTAAACTCATTACCGGCTTTAGACCAAGTTCTATTGATTTGGCGCGGTTTTTATAAAACCCATAAAGAGCAATACCTGCCCTTACAGCCCCATACTGTGTTGAGGGGTGATCAAACACACCGCCACTATTGGCTGCATGTATTAAACCCGGATCGATTCCTGCAGCTTTTATTTTAGCGATTACAGTATCGAATCGTTTAAACTGTAATTCGGTAAAACTTCTCTCGTCTTCATCCGAGGTGGCGAAGTGGGTGTATAGCCCTTTAATACTGTCAATCTTTATTTTTTTGAGAAGATTAATTAATTCGTCAATTTGGTAGTGTTTTATCCCCAATCTCCCCATACCGGTATCGATGACGATATGATAATTCACATCGAACTCTAACCCCAGCAATTCCAAAAATTCTAATTGTTCCATCGAAGTAATGGTAACAATAAAACGGTATTTCTTAATTGCCTCAACCATCGAAGGGCTGAAAGGTTCAAATACCAAAATATCCTTATCCCGGTTGGATCGTCTCAAATCGATAGCTTCTTCAACAGTTGCAACTGCATACATAATCGGAGGATAGTCAAGTTTGTTTAGTTTTTCAACAACTTTTTTCGCCCCGTGCCCGTAGGCGTCTGCTTTAACAACGGCAATCACCTTTTTATTTTTAGTGAACGCTCTGATCGTCTGATAGTTGTGTGCCAGGTTTGAGAGATTAATACAGGCTTTGGTTGGTCTGATTTGCATAAAATGAAAAATTCTTCTCTACAATAATAGTTATTTGGGTTGAGAATGAAAAAAAGTGTGTAATAATAAAATTTTTCTTAAAAGGATATTTTATTCTGATTATTTTTTGTATTTTAGTAAAACAGATTATTAATATTTGCAGAATCTGATAATCTGTCTTTTTTTCAAGGCAATTTTGTCGCAATTAGTCAGATATGTTATGTCAAACGATCTACAATATATAGTCGCCTTTTTATTGGTTGCTATCCTCTTCGGAATAGTTGCACTACTCACCGCATGGGTACTTCGCCCTAAACGCCCCACTTTCGAGAAACAACAGGTTTACGAGTGTGGTGAAGAAATCCAGGGCGCCCCATACATTAAATATAATGTACGCTTTTATGTGGTTGCACTTCTCTATTTAGTGTTCGGTGTTGAATTGGTGCTCGTTATCCCTTGGGTTGCTTCATATACCGATCACGGGCTTTTCGGCCTGCTACTCGGGCTTTTCTTCCTCATTGTCCTCGCTGTTGGTATCGTGTATGAATGGCGAAAAGGGGACCTCGACTGGTTCACCTACGAGGATGTGGTTGCCAATAAAAAAACAAAAATTCCTTCCTTAGAAATTGACCCTGTGGAAGAGGAGGTTGAATAATGGGTGTTCTCGATAAAGAATTCCTTCAGGAAAATTTTGTTGTTTCTAACTTAGATGCTGTCCTTAAGTGGGCAAGAGTTGCCTCGGTGTGGCAAACAACTTTCGGGTTGGCGTGCTGCGCTATAGAAATGATGGCTACTTCTGCTTCACATTACGATTTCGACCGCTTTGGGCTTATTCCCCGCCCAAGCCCAAGACAATCAGACCTGCTGATTATCTCCGGCACTGTTACACTTAAAATGGCTTCACGAATTAAAAGAATATACGAACAAATGCCCGATCCGAAATATGTGATTTCGATGGGAAGTTGCTCAAACTGCGGCGGACCGTATTGGGAACACGGCTACCATGTGCTCAAAGGCGTTGACAGGGTTATCCCGGTTGATGTCTATGTGCCGGGTTGCCCGCCCAGACCCGAAGCCCTTTTGGAAGGACTGCTAAAACTGAAAGAAAAGATTGCTAACGAATCACTCATTAAATCGGCTTGAAACAATGAAGACATTCGAAGAACTGTTTGAAATCTTAAAAAATAAATTTAACGAAGAAGAGGATATATCCACACACAAAGAAGGCAACGAGGATGTTATATTAATTGCTGCTCCAAAAATTAACCTTGTGGCTACATTTCTTAAAAACGAACCTGAACTTAACTTCGACTCCTTAATACTGCTTACGGGCGTGGATGATGAAAATGGCGAAAAAACCACGAATGAAGACGGCTCCTTCGATCTTTCAGGCGGAACTTTAAGCGTTTACTACCACCTCGAATCAACTTCGTTAAAACATAAATTAATCCTGAAAACATCAGTCCCGCGTGAAAACCCCGTTTGCCCTTCGGTTGCATTAGTCTGGAGAGGATCAGACTGGCACGAGCGCGAAGCATACGATCTGATCGGGATTATTTTTGACGGGCACCCTAACTTATCCAGAATTTTAATGCCTTACGACTGGGAATTTGGTCACCCGCTAAGAAAAGATTACAAAAACCCTGAATTTTACAACGGTATGAAAGTACCTTATTAATTTTGCTATGACGAACATTATTGAAAGTAAACTAAAAACTGATGAAATGGTCCTGAATATGGGGCCACAACATCCGTCAACACACGGGGTTCTTCGTGTGGAATTGAAATTGGACGGTGAGAAGATCGTTAAGGCTGATTCTCACCTCGGTTATCTTCATCGCTGTTTTGAAAAACATTGTGAGGCTATGACCTACCCACAGATTATACCTTATGTCGATCGGATGGACTACTTAGCCGCAATGAGCAACGAGTTAGGATATGTTCTCGCTGTGGAAAAACTGCTGAAGATCGAAATTCCTGAAAGAGTGGAGTATATCCGGGTAATTATGGCTGAGTTTCAAAGAATTGCCTCGCACTTAGTTGCGCTTGGAACATTCGGGCTGGATACCGGTGCTTTTACACCGTTCCTCTACACTTTCCGCGACCGCGAAAAAATTCTTACTCTTTTTGAATTAACTTGCGGCGCCCGGCTCCTTTATAACTACATTTGGGTTGGCGGTGTTTCGCACGATCTTCACCCCGATTTCATCCGGTTAGCTAAAGAATTCATTGAGTATTTCCGACCGAAAGTTGTGGAACTGAACGAACTGCTTACTTATAACAAAATATTCATTGAAAGAACCGCAAATATCGGTGTTTTACCCCCTGAACTTGCTATTAATTATGGCGTTTCGGGCCCCAGCCTCCGCGGCTCAGGTGTGAAATGGGATATAAGAAGAGAAGATCCTTACTCAATCTACGACATGTTCGAGTTTGACATCCCCGTCGGCGAAGGCCTCGCAGGCACAACCGGTGACTGTTGGGACAGGTATTATGTACGAATTTTAGAGATGGAACAAAGCCTTCGCATCCTCGAGCAGGCGTTGGATCAAATCCCCGAGGGTGATGTCAGCGCAGCAGTTCCGAAAAGAGTTAAACCGATTGACGGAATTTCATACGCACGCGTTGAAAACCCCAAAGGTGAACTTGGTTATTTTATTATCAGCAAGGGAGGGCTTCAGCCCTTTAGAGTGAAAGTGCGCCCGCCATCGTTTGTTAACCTTAGCGTTTTCTCGGAAATCGCCAAGGGGCACATGGTTGCGGATGTTGTTGCCATTCTTGGAAGTCTTGATATTGTATTAGGAGAAATAGACAGATGAACCAGGTCTTCGATCTTCCCAATTTTTTACTCATTCTCTTGTACGCAGTTGTACCGTTACTGTTTATCATTCCGTTTGCCTTGATGGCGGTGTTTTTTGAAAGAAAAATTTCCGCCTGGATTCAAAACAGAATAGGACCAAACAGAACAGGCTACTGGGGTCTGCTGCAAACAACCGCAGACATCCTAAAACTGATGCAAAAAGAGGATATTGTTGCTTCAGGTGCGGATAAAAAGTTGTTTCTTCTTGCACCGATGCTTGTTTTTATGGGTAGTTATGCTGCTTACGCTGCACTTCCCTTTTCATCAATTTATATCGGTACAAACATAAATCTCGGCGTGTTGTACATGGTCGCAATTTCCGGATTTGTAGTTGCGGGCATTATTTTCGCCGGTTGGGCTTCTGATAACAAATATTCGATTATGGGCTCGATGAGGTCGGCTTCTCAGCTGATCAGTTACGAAATTCCAACGCTGTTTGTTATCATTTCGATTTTTGCGGTTACACAGGAACTTAATCTGAAAGATATAAGTGAAATGCAGACAGCAAACATCCTCAACTGGGGAATTTTCGGTTATGCCGGTTTGGGCTTTAAAAGGATTCTTCTTATCCCCGCCCTTTTTGTGCTGATGATTATTTTGTTCATAAGCACACTGGCTGAAACAAACCGTACCCCATTCGATCTGCCGGAAGCTGAATCAGAGCTTGTTGCCGGTTTCCACACCGAGTACAGCGGTATGAAATTTGCGCTTTTCTTTCTTTCAGAATATGCGAATATGTTCGCTGTTTCCGCTTTGGTAGCATCGTTGTTTCTCGGTGGTTATCAGTCGCCATTTGGTTATCTGGGCGATCTGCTTAATCTTCCCTGGTTGGTGCCACTGGAACAGGTATTCTGGTTCCTTCTAAAAGGCTTGCTGTTGGTCGGTGTGCAGATGTGGATGAGATGGTCGCTGCCACGCCTTAGAATTGATCAATTGATGAAAGTTTGTTGGAAATATTTGATCCCTATCGGATTCGTTTGTTTTATTTATATCACGATTATTATGTATGTATAGCTATGAAGAACGCAATATCTAACTATCTGAACGAGATCAAGTCCGCAGTTTTAACCACACTGATCGGCATGAAAGTTACATGGAAAAATATGTTCCATGAAACGGTTACTATTCAATATCCCGAAGAAAAACCGATTCTGCCGGAAAGAAGCAGAAGCAGGCTTTATGTAAATATGGACGACTGTATCGGCTGCGACCAGTGCGCGAGAGCCTGCCCGGTTGACTGTATCGAGATCGAAACTGTGAAATCTGTCCCCGGTGAAGACCTCGGAATTACCAGCAACGGAAAGAAAAAAGTCCTTTGGGTTACCAAATTTGACATCGATTTTGCGAAATGTTGCCATTGCCAACTTTGTGTGTTCCCCTGCCCGACTGATTGTATCTACATGACTGATGTGTATGAATACTCGGAATACGAAAGAGATTCACTTATTTATAATTTCGTAACACTTACTCCTGAGGAAGCCGCTCAAAAAGTGGATAACTACAATAAATTCATGGAAAGCAAGGCTAAACCACAGGCTGCTGCACCTGCTCCGAAACCACAGGCTGCTGAGTCAGTGGTGCAGGCAACTGCACCTGCTCCGAAACCACAGGCTGCTGCACCTGTTGAAAAACAGCCGGAAGAAAAGCCACAAACAACGGCACAAACTCAGGCTGCACAGACGCCAATTCAGGAGCAAAAACAACCTGCAGTAAAACAACCGGATTCAGAGCAGACTCAGGCTGCACAGGCACCAATTCAGGAGCAAAAACAGCCCAAAGCGAAAGAGCAACCTGCGGTAAAAGAACCGAATTCAGTTCCGGCTCAACCTTCGGAGCAAGTACAGTCACCGAATCAAGAAAAGCCTTCAGACGCCACACGCGATTCGGGACAGGCTCAACCACCAAAAGATACGGCGAGTTAATTAATGGAATTATTTGATATTTTCTTCTATGCTTTCGGCGCTATCACCGTTATTGCGGGCGCCGTTACTGTTTTTAGTAAAAACATGATTTACTCCGCTTTCGGGCTGTTAATCCTCTTAAGTGGTGTTGCCGCACTCTACTTTTTACTGGGTGCCGAGTTCCTCGCCGTCGTACAGATCCTTATTTATGTCGGCGGCGTTATGATTCTTTTAGTTTTTGGTATAATGTTAACCGGACAGGTTAAATCGATGCCAATTCGAGAGAATTATCTATTTCTCCTCATCGCTGCAGTCGTAACCGGGTTACTGTGTGGGCTTCTGATAACAGGTTTAACCTCTAAAACAGGTTCTGCGTTGTCATCCGAGATACAGTCAACCTCCTTAAAAGAACTCGGAAATATTCTTATTGAAAAATATTACTTCATATTTGGCATACTTGGCATGCTTCTCTTAATAGTTTTAATAGCTGCTGCCGGTATGGCAAGAAACAACAGAGAATAGTTATGGTAGGTCTATCACATTTTCTTGTACTTTCCTCGATTCTCTTCTGCCTCGGTTTGTTCGGCGTTTTCACGCGTAAGAACGCAATTATGGTTCTGATGGGTCTTGAGATGATTCTCAATGCTGCTTCACTTAACTTTGTTGCAATCTCCAGATTCTCGGAGAAGTTAGCTCCCGCTGCCGGGCAGGTAATTTCACTCTTTATAATTGTTCTTGCAGCTTCCGAAGCGGCTATTGCGCTGGCCATCGTTCTGAATCTCTACAAGAATTTTTATAATGTAAACATCGACGAAATTAACACTCTAAAAGAATAGCAAATGAATACTCATTTAACATTATTACAGGCTCTTGTAATTCTGCTGCCCTTGTTTGGGTTCGTTGTAGCGATACTCGCCCCCAACAAGATGAAAAAGATGTACCTTGTTGAAACAGGAATAATGTTTGTTTCTTTAGTACTGGCGGCGATATTATTTTTCACCAAAATCTTCAATTTTTCCGAAGAGATAATCAGAAGTCAGTTCACGCTCTTCTCTCTTGGAATGGGTGAGAAGCCTTTCGAACTTTTGGTGGATCTTACAATGGATAACATGACGGTTTCTCTGCTGTTTATGGTAACCTTGATCAGTTTTCTCGTCCATTTCTTCTCATTGGAGTATATGGCAGAAGACCCGTTAAAGAACCGCTATTTTGGGTATCTCGGGCTTTTTACTTTTTCAATGCTTGGCTTGGTAAGTACCGGCAGCATCCTGTTTATCTATATTTTCTGGGAATTAGTTGGGCTTTCATCATACCTGCTGATTGGCTTCTGGGGTTACAAAGATGAAGCAGCAGACGCGTGCAGCAAAGCCTTCATAACTAACAGAGTTGGCGATTTTGGCTTCTTCCTCGGAGTTTTAACACTTTTCATTACCTACAGAAGCTTTGACCTTTTCTATATCTTTGGCGAGATAGCAAAAGGTAGTTATCCGTACGGAAGCGAAGTGTGGCTGACCGTTGCCGGACTGCTGTTGTTCTGCGGCGCAATTGGAAAATCGGCACAATTTCCGCTACATGTCTGGCTGCCGGACGCAATGGCGGGTCCAACACCGGTAAGTGCACTCATACACGCCGCAACAATGGTTGCCGCCGGTGTTTACATGATTGTTCGTTTATTCCCAATGTTTACCGAGACTGCTTTCATAGTTATTGGCGTTATTGGTGGGTTTTCTGCACTTATGGCTGCAACTGTTGCACTCACGCAACTCGATATTAAAAAGATACTCGCATATTCAACTGTCAGCCAGTTAGGGCTTATGGTGCTTGCGGTTGGTGTAGGTGCGTATCAGGCGGCAATTATTCACCTGATGTTCCATGCTTTTTTCAAAGCCGGTTTATTCCTTGGTTCAGGGTCAATAATTCACGCTACGCATTCTCAGGATATCATGGATATGGGCGGGCTGAGGAAAAAGATGCCCGTTGCTTTCTACACGACCCTTATGTATGCTCTCTCTTTGATTGGCTTCCCCTTGACGATTGGGTTCCTTTCAAAAGAAATGATTTTGACCTCCTCGTTAGTACTCGGAAATATGACGGGTAACTACATCTACTTTGTATTTGTAGTGCTTACCAGTGTCCTTACTTCATTCTACATTTTCAGGTACATCTTCCTGATTTTCTTTGGTGAACCAAGAAACAAACACGCCTACGAGCACGCTAACGATCTTAATATTTTTATAAAATTGCCGCTTATTGTTTTGGCGGCGCTCTGTTTCTTTTTCTTCTTTACATTAAATCCGATTACACTTCACGGGTCGTATGTTACCGAACTGCTGTTCAAATTCCCCGATATTCTTTTGCCTAAAGAAATTACCCACGGGTTCTTAACAGCATCGCCCGGAAACATCTACTCAACAGAATACATGCACTCGCTGCATGAGTCGGAGCTTTTGGCTACACTCACATCCGCCCTAATCATTTTGGCAGGTGTCGGGACGGCTTGGTACATGTATATGAAGAAAAAACTTGTTCCTAAAGTACCTGAAGGCGCTCTCGGTAAACTTTATCTCTTCTCGCAAAACAAATGGTATTTGGATGAGCTTTACGGTGTCACCGTTATTAAAGGCACCCATCTCACCGCTGCTTTGATGAGCTGGATTGATAAAAATATAGTTGACGGAGTAATTAATCTCGGTGCTTGGGTTACCGTTGCGCTTGGCAAGTTTAGCGCTGCTTTCGATCTATATGTGATTGATGGCTTAGTTAACTTAGTTGCCTGGATCAATGGTTTCTTCAGTATGTTCATCAGAAAATTCCAGACCGGTAAAGTTCAGTCGTATCTTACTTTGGCGATGGTTTTTATCGTTCTTTTTGTAATGTATGTTTTTTCTAATTAAAGAAAACGGAAGAATATAAAATGTCACAATTCCCGTATCTTTCAGTTCTAACCTTCTTACCACTTATAGCGGCGCTTGGACTTATTTTTGTCCCCGCTGAAAAGAAGAATACTATCAGATACACCGCTTTGTTTGTGGTTATCGTTCAAATATTAGCCACCGCTTTGGTTTGGTTTGGTTTTAATTTCGACCTCACCGGCATCAATAAACTTGAGGGCTATCAATTTGTTGAGAAATTTACCTGGATTTACCTAACCGGGCTTCCGATATTTGATACTTTTAAGGTTGACTATTTTCTCGCCGTTGACGGTTTAAGCATGCCGATGGTTATTCTTAGCACCATTATCGCTTTTGTTGCTACCATTTCATCATGGAATATCGAAGAAACCACAAACAAACCGGGTTCAAGCAAAGGTTATTTTATCCTTCTGCTTATTCTTAATACCGGAACAATGGGCGTTTTCGTTGCGCTCGATTTCTTCATGTTCTATATTTTCTGGGAATTGGTGCTCCTCCCAATGTACTTCCTGATTGGAATCTGGGGTGGGCCTCGCAAAGAATATGCTGCTATTAAGTTCTTTATCTATACTCTTGCAGGCTCGGTCTTAATCTTATTAGTGATTATCGGGCTTTACCTGAGCGTCTTAGAACCTTACGGTGGCAGTAAGATCCACACATTTAACATGCTCGCAATGATGGATAAAGCTAACTTCACATCCGATGGAATGATGTCGCTGTTAAACCCGGGTAATTTCCGTTTTCTTGCTTTTCTTGGGTTGTTTATCGGTTTTGCTATTAAAATCCCCCTCTTCCCTTTTCACACATGGTTGCCTGATGCGCATGTGGAAGCACCTACGCCAATATCCGTTATCCTGGCAGGTGTTTTGCTGAAGATGGGCGGTTACGCAATCCTCAGAATAATCTACCCGATCTTCCCGGAACAGGTTCAGCAATGGGCTTGGTGGATTGCTTTCCTCGGAATGATTAATATCGTATATGGTGCTTTTTGTGCTTTGGGGCAGAAAGATTTCAAAAAGCTTATCGCATATTCATCAGTTTCGCACATGGGTTTTGTGGTGCTCGGTATTGCTACCTACAGCGAGCTGGGGATTGCCGGCGGAGTGCTTCAAATGTTCAACCACGGAACCGTTACAGCAATGCTCTTCCTTATCGTGGGTGTTATTTATGACAGAACCCACAAACGCGGGCTTGATGATTTCGGCGGGCTTGCTACCCAGGTTCCGATGTACACCGGTGTGGTAACACTGGCATTCTTTGCTGCTTTTGGGTTGCCCGGACTTAGCTCTTTCGTTTCCGAATTGATGATATTTATCGGTGCGTTCACTTCAGACGCAATCCGCGTGTTAACCGTTATCTCTGCAATTGGTATCGTTCTGGGTGCTGTTTACATGCTCAGAGCTTTGCAGAAAATTTTCCTCGGTAAGATGAAGGATGAATATAAAACCCTTAAAGACCTTACCGTAAGGGAATATGTGATGTTTGTTCCATTGGGTATTATCGTAATCTTATTCGGTATATACCCAACACCAATGCTTGACATTATGAATAAAACTATCAGCAACCTTCTTACTGCTATTCAGTAATTAGGAGAAAAAATAAAATGGATCTTACAAATCAATTAAGCTTTTTAGCAACTCTGATACCAGAATATCTGATAATCCTCTTTCTGCTGATAATCGTATTCATGGATTTCAGCACGGAAAAAATTGCTGAAAAGATTCCGGCAGTTGCTATGTCCGGGCTGTTGCTGGCACTGCTTGCCAACCTGTTTATGACCGGAACACTTTATGAAACTGAAAAATTATTAGCCGGTGGTGAAATTTTCGTAAACGATGGCTTTGCTTTCCTGTTCAAATTTATGATTCTGGCTTCATCTCTGATTATGGTGTATTTCTTCGTGCAGGATGACGAGGTAAACGCATATAAAACACGAAAAGGCGAGTTCTACATCTTGTTTTATTCGATGGTTCTCGGTATGATGTTGCTTGCTTCGGCGAATGACCTGATTGCAGCCTACATCGCTCTCGAAGTGCTTTCACTTCCCTCCTATATTGCTGCCGGCTTCCTTAAAGTTGATAAACGCAGCAGTGAAGCATCGTTAAAATACCTGTTGTTCGGCGCTGTTGCCTCAGGAGTTATGCTCTTCGGAATTTCGCTGCTATACTTCAGCATGTCATCCACTTCCTTTCAAATTTTGGTTTCGAATATGAGCCATGGAATTGGCTTCGACCCCGTGATGATTCTGGCGCTTATATTCATTATCGGCGGGTTTGGATACAAAATTTCGATGGTACCGTTTCACTTTTGGACCCCCGATGTGTTTGAAGGCGCTCCGGTTTCAATAACTACTTTCCTTTCGGTTTCGTCAAAAATTGCAGGCGTTGCAGTGTTTGTTCGCTTCATTGTATATAGCTTCGCAGGTTCCAATTTAATGAACCAGGAGATAGCCGGGCTGGGTTTCAACCTTAACTCTTTCTTAGTGCTCCTTTCAATCCTGACGATGACTGTGGGTAACCTAACCGCCATTTTCCAGAACAACATTAAAAGAATGCTGGCTTACTCCAGTATCGGGCATATCGGTTTTATTGTTGCAGCACTTGCCGCTAACTCCGAACAGGGGCTTATTGCTATTAGTTCTTATCTGTTGATTTACACTCTGATGAACTTCGGCGCATTCCTCGTAGTACTGCTCATAAAATTCCGAATCGGATCTGAAGATATTCGTGACTATAAAGGGCTTGGTTACAAGATGCCATTCCTTTCAGTTATGATGGTTATTTTTCTCGTTTCCCTTGCGGGGTTGCCGCCAACCGCCGGTTTTTGGGCTAAGTTCTATGTTTTCACTGCACTTATGGAAGCTAAGCTGTATTTGTTGGCGCTGTTTGCTATCTTTAACACTGTTATTGGTGTTTTCTATTATTTCAGAGTGATGAAAGTAATGTACTTTGAGAAAAGCGAAACCGCTGAACCTTTGCCGATTCTTACCGGTGGAAATAAAACTGTGCTGCTGGTTCTCGGGTTGCCGTTGTTGATTTTGGGTATTTATTTCACCCCTGTTGTAGAATTGGCGCGTGAAACTTTGAAAATCGCAGGGTTTTAACTCTTTCTTCTTTAACACGAGAGACAGTTTGGGCGCTACCGGTTGGTGAGGGTGCCGGGGTTTTAACTCTTTCTTCTTTCGCAAGAAAGCGTGATACCCTAAAGATTTACAGGAACTTTAAACATCCCTTCTGTTGTTGTTTTAGTGAAGCCTTGCGATGAACAATCAACGGAAGGGAGCAGTTCTTTCGATTTTGGTTAACTATTTTAACTCAATGAGATGATCATGGACAATGCTTACGATCTGCTTGTTAGTGAGAGTGAAAAATTCCTCCACTTTTTCAAGCATCGTTTTCCGGTTTTTCATAAATCAAATGTTTTTTACAGGGACCTCGAATATTCAGTCAGGTATTACCTGGAATCGAGAAATGTTAAACTCCACTTCAATAAACTTCCTGAAGTTACGGCGAAATTTATTAAGTATCTGGAGTCTCAAGATATTCTTCGATACATTTCACCAAGGACTTGGGCAGTCAACTACCCCGAGTTCGTTGTGATTCTTCCTCAACCTGCGGAGGCCACAACAACCAACTGATTGCTATTTGATTGATTAATTAGGCAAAGGCTTCACTTTTTAACAACCCCGAATCCAACTTACTGTTGGCTCCGGATTTTCTATTGGTGCAAAATGAAAAGACGAAGTTTTTTAACCACCATCGGTGTGTTAACCGCTGCCGCAACAGTTAAACCGTTAAACGGCACTATCGAAAAATTCAATCAACTAAATACAAACAGGAGTAAACCTACAATGTCAAAATTTGAATTGCCAAAACTGCCTTACAGTTATGACGCCCTCGAACCATCGATCGATAAAATGACGATGGAAATTCACCATACTAAACACCATCAGGCTTATGTTAATAACTTGAATAATGCTATTGCAGGAACTGAGATGGAGGGCAAATCTCTGGAAGAGATAATGGCTAATGTTTCAAAATACCCTGCTGCAGTTAGAAATAACGGCGGTGGTCACTTTAACCATTCACTCTTCTGGACTGTTATGAAGCACGGCGGCAGCTCCCCTTCAGGTGCAGTTTTGGATGCTATAAACTCTGCCTTTAATTCGTTTGACGAGTTCAAAGAGAAATTTAATTCCGCTGCTATGACCAGATTCGGCTCAGGTTGGGCTTGGTTGGTTGTTTCGGGCGGTAAGCTTGTTGTTACCTCAACCCCAAACCAGGATAACCCCGTTATGGATATTGCTGATGTTAAAGGCACTCCGATCCTTGGAGTTGATGTTTGGGAACACGCCTACTATCTCAAATATCAAAACCGCCGGAACGAGTACCTCGGCAGTTGGTGGGATGTTGTTAACTGGGATGAAGTGGCAAGACGATTTGCCGAAGCAAAATAATTTTATTTTCTGATCCCGATCGATTAAACGGTCGGGATTCTTTTTAACTCTTATTTTTATGATACCAATATTTCCTCTTTCTCTTGTAGTTTACCCCGGTGCAAGGTATCCACTTCATATTTTTGAAGAACGATACAAGAACATGGTGAAGTACTCCATGAAACTGGGAGAGCCTTTCGGGATTATTATTTTTGATAAAGATAACCTCGGTAGGATAGGTACCAAAGTTACGGTGGAATCAGTAACGAAAAATTACCCCGACGGCAGTTTCGATATTATCGTTAAGGGCGAAGATAGATTTGTCCTTAAAACTCTTAAAGAAAATGAAATCGGTTATTATGAAGCTGAGGTTGATCACTATGATGACTTGATTAAGGGGACTTATTCTGAACTGGAAGAAGAAACCCTTAACCTGTTTAACGAAGTGGTTGAAAAAGCCGGCGTTAAATTAGATGAAAATTATTTCACTAATCTGGAAACTTCGGAAATTAAATCTTTCAAGTTGGCTGAAAAAGTTGGGCTGACTTTGGAGCAACAACAAACACTGATAACTTTAAGAAATGAAGGTGAAAGGCTTTTCATGTTGCAGGAACACCTTAAAAATCTTTCAGTTGAGTTGGATAACCGCGCCGACGCAAAAATTTTAATTGAACGAAATGGTTATATTAATTGATTTAATTTGTTTTAATCACTATTGTGGTTAAACAAAATACTTGACTACCATCCGGTAATATTTCAAATTTAATCACTATTGTGGTTAAACAAAAAATCCCGATCTGTAAAGACCGGGATTTTTTTTATAAGGGGAAAAATTTCAGGAGGCTGATTTCAGTTTAATCCTGTTTATAGCTCTTTGAAGCGCAACTTCTGCTCTGGGGAAGTCCGTATTAGGGTCGTTCTTATTGCTCAGTCTTTTTTTTGCCCGATCAAGTGCTTTTTCGGCACGAGCAAGGTCGATATCACGAATATCTTCTATCGATCTGACCAGCACCAACACTTTATTTTTCATCACTTCGGCAACACCATTAGATATAGAGTAAACTATTTCACCCTGATCTTTTGTGCGAATTTTCATTCTGCCGATTTCAAGCGTGCTTATCATCGGTGCGTGATCGTAAAGTATTTGAAACTCACCCATCGTACCGGACAATGTAACCGAGAGTACCTGCCCCTCAAAAATCTTACTTGAAGGTGTTAGAACTTCTAAGTAAAACTCTTTCATTATTCACTCATTCCTTTTGCTTTTTCGAACGCTTCTTCAATCTTACCAACATACATAAAAGCCTGTTCCGGCAGATCGTCGCATTCTCCCTCAAGAATTGCTTTAAATCCGGCGATCGAGTCTTTCAGTTCTACATATTTACCTTTGTAACCGGTAAACTGTTCTGCCACATGGAACGGCTGGCTGAGGAACCTTTGAATACGACGCGCTCTTCTGACAATGATCTTATCTTCGTCAGAAAGCTCATCCATACCGAGGATGTTAATGATATCCTGAAGGTCTTTATACTGCTGAAGAACTTCTTTCACCTGTTTAGCTGTGGCGTAATGATCAGCACCAACAATTTCAGGAGTTAAAATTCTGGATGTGGAGTCGAGCGGATCAACTGCAGGATAAATACCAAGTTCTGAAATCTGACGGCTCAATACTGTTGTTGCGTCAAGGTGCGAGAAAGCAGCCGCAGGAGCGGGGTCTGTTAAGTCATCCGCAGGCACATAAATCGCCTGAACTGAGGTAATCGATCCTTTATCCGTGGAAGTAATTCTCTCCTGAAGAGCACCCATTTCAGTTGCAAGGCTCGGCTGGTAACCAACCGCAGAAGGCATACGCCCAAGAAGTGCGGACACTTCAGAACCCGCCTGTGTGAAACGGAAGATGTTATCGATGAATAAAAGAACATCTTTTCCCTCTTCATCACGGAAATATTCCGCTAACGACAAACCGGTTAAACCAACACGAAGTCTGGCGCCCGGTGGCTCGTTCATCTGACCGAAAACTAATCCGGTTTTATTGATTACACCCGATTCACTCATTTCCAAGTAAAGGTCGTTCCCCTCCCTGGTTCTTTCACCCACACCTGCAAACACAGAATAACCTCCGTGGTGTGTTGCAATGTTGTGAATGAGTTCGAGAATAACGACTGTCTTTCCTACGCCGGCGCCACCAAACAAACCTGTTTTACCACCTTTAGAATACGGTTCAAGGAGGTCGATTACTTTAATACCGGTTTCAAGCAGTTCTGTGCCGGTTGAAAGAGTCTTAAATTCCGGTGCAGGTCGGTGAATTGGGTAAAATTTATCAGTGTCAATCGGTCCCTTACCATCAATAGGTTCACCGATTACATTAATCAGCCTGCCCAAGGTGTTTGGCCCAACCGGAACCATAATCGGGTTACCGGTATCGTAACAGGGCATGCCTCTGACAAGTCCGTCGGTGGTATCCATGGCAACAGCCCTTACTTTATCTTCACCTAAGTGCTGCTGCACCTCAACAACCAATTCTTCACCACCGTCGCGGGGTATTTTGATTGCATTTAGTATTTTGGGGAGGTGTTCATCCTGGAACTGGATATCTACAACAGGTCCGATTACCTGAACTATTTTGCCTTGAATCGCCATTTTTCTCCTTAAATTTTAAAAAATCAAACTACAAAAGTACGAATATTTTTGCACTATTTCAATCAGATTTGTCGTTGAAATTTTCAATCGTTGATATAATTTCCGGCACTCGATAATCTAAAGCGCCGGCGGTTAATCTTAAGTATCCGTCGATAATCTGAATCTGACAATTTTGCCGTTGGCTTTATCCACTACATACAAAACTTTATCGTAGTGCGCCAACCCGGCCGGTTTAATAAAATTATCTGCGCCGCCGATTTTCTGCAGTATCCCGCCAAATTGATTGTAGCGGTAAACAGTATCTTTTGCAATATCGGCAACATAAATATTACCCGATTTATCAATCGTAACATCTGAAGGTTCTTTAAACCCATTAATTGCCATTAAATCGGAGCCACCTTCGGGCGAAAGTTTCAGTTCATATTGTTCACCGAGAGATGAAACAACCCATGTTAACCATTGAACCCTGAAACTGTTATCACCCCTGAGGGTCATTATAAAATCAACATTTCTTTTGTCGAATGCGGTCAAAGATGATAAACCATTTGCTGACATAATGCCGGTTCCCGTTGGGTTAATCGCCGGCAACCTGCCTATAAGTGTATCCTGCCCGGATGCGGTTTTTTCAAACTGAAGAATTGAATTATCGGGGTCAACCACACTCGTATTATTTGGGCCCGTTCTCGCTACTAAAAAAGAATTATCATAGAAAACGCAAACACCCGTGTAATTTACTCGCAGATCCGAAGATGAAACACCACGACCCGGTCTCGGCAGAACCCTCGCCATCGGTGCGTTTGCAACATTATGCCCACCGGCAAGCATGTTAATTTTATAAACTGCATCAACGCTGCTTGTTACATTGTTTATTGTGGTATCAAATTTGGCAACAACCAACAAGTTTAGTTGATAGTCTTGCTCTATCTTTGTGGGTTTGGAAATGGTGCGTGTGCTAAGGATATCACCATTCTGGTTTAACATTACAATCCGGTTGTTGTCGGTATCTGCTAAATAAAGAAAATAGTCTTTACCAATAATAATATCAGTCGGGTTGTTGAAGCCACCCCACTCCGGGGTTAATTTAACATAAACAGTATCACCGGCGATGTTACCGGAGGACTTTTCAGAGTCAAATACACTCAAATCAAATTTTTCGCCGCAACCGCTGAATAATAAAAGAGCAGGTAGAAGTAATAATAATTTCTTCATTTTAAATTCCAAGAATAATCGATAATCTATGAACGGCTCCTAATCTGTCGTAGTTAACGAGCGCATAATCGAGAGTAAATTTTGCCATAGAAATAGGTAAATTCAGCCCCGCACCAAAACTGTAATTTTGTTCTTCAACATTAATCTTGTACCCGCCTCTTAACAAAAATGAAAGCCCTGTAGAAGGTTCCATAAATGTGTATTCCGCACCGAGCGAAACATTCTCGCTGTTATCGTTTGGGTGATTCAGCTGAATCGAAGTGGTGATTTTATGATGCTCAGTCTCATAAGGTTCAAAAGCGAAACCCAGCCGGAACATTGTCGGAGGTGCAAACTCCTGCCAGTCCGATTTTGATCGTTTTCCAACGAGCACCACTTCACCATCAGGAGCGAGTTGATTACCAAAGTTTGAGAAAGCAACCGCAAATCTGGTTGATCCTAAGCCTGTCCAATAGTAAGTGCCAAAGTCAATAAGCACGCCGCGCATTTTCAGTTTATCTAAGGTTTCTTCCATATATTTAACGGTAGCCCCGAAACTGAATTTATCGGTCATTTTTCTACCGTAACTAAGCGAGACACAGAGGTCGGAAAAAGTGAAGTACTCACCCGTTCCAAAAGGTGCAAATTCAGTGGTTACTTTCATATCACCGGCGGAAAGCATCGTAACCGAGGCGCCGATTGCATCGTCGGGGGTTATATGATAAACCCCACCGGCGAAGTTGTGTTTAACATCCACTAACCAACTGTTGTACGAAAAGATCGCCTGGTTATCGTTAAACTGCACCAACGCTGCAGGGTTCCAGTAGAGGGCACTTGCGTCGTTGGCTACCGCAACAAATGCGTCACCCATCGAAGAAGCACGCCCGCCTACACCGATCTTCAAAAACTGAGCGGCTGATATACCTGCCCTTTGTCCGCCAAGAACGGGGAATAACTGCCCGAAAGACTGGCTTGTTAATAAGATTGCTGTTAGTAATAGTATTTTTTTCATCTTAGAACTTAAAGCTTACACCGAGTTTAATGTTGCGTCTGGTCAGGTATCTCGCCGGGTTGTATGGATATGGATCCAGCGGAGCCTGTAGGTCAGGGTACAACGGATCGTTCCAGGAACCGGGTGTCGGATCACCATATTCATAAGCCCTTCCCGTTGCAGGGTTAATGATTGCAGAGTTTTTAGAATCAAGCAAATTGCTTACTTCTACAAAAACGCTGAATCTGAATGTGCCTATCTGTACATATTTTTCAAAATTCAGATCGATATAAAACCAGTTATCAGATATTGCCGTATATCTCTCACCACGAACATATTCATACTGAGGCCTGCCATTTTCTTCATAACTGCCCGTAAAAATAGCAGGAGTATAACGCTTGCCTGATTGGAAGAAGAAACGAATGTTCATGTTATAGTCATCCAGGATACCGTTTCCAAATCCAAAAAGTGCCTCACCGGGTGCTACATAAAAATTAGTAGTCAGGGTTGCGGTTATGGGTCTGTCCCAAGCCATGTATTGTTCTTTAATCGACTCTTCAAGAGTACCCTGAGCGATCAAAACACCTTCATCGGCTGAGGAGCTTTTACCGGTTACTTCAGAGTAAGTAAACACGGCATTTGCTCTGAACCACTTACCAATTCTCTTTTGGTATTCAAACTCTAAACCTCTGGAGCGGGCATAGTCAGCATTCACATAAGTTGTGAATTTCTTTGTAGCAAACCTTGCGCTGGAGATTTTGGCAGTTCTTGTGCTGATATAATCAAAAATATCTTTGTAGTAAGCAGTTACGGTTAATACATCATCGTCAGTAAACTGTGTTTTAACACCAAGTTCGTATGCAACTGTAGTTTCAGGTTTCAGGTTAGGATTACCAAACCTTTGGAACGATGATTGTGAATTGTAGGGATCAAGCTTAGCATACACAAACTGTGGCTTGGGCCACTTGCTGAAATGACCGTAAGAAAAGAACAAAGTCTGCGAGTTTGTAATCGGGTGTGATATTCCCAAGCGCGGGCTTAATCTTGCTTTGTAATATCTGTCTCCAAAAAATTTATAACTGTTTTCATAATATTTTGCACGAATTTCATCAGGAATAGTGATAACATCTGGGTTCTTAACCGCATCGTCAACATATTTACCCGGGAACCAGAAATCGAGACGCAACCCAAAATTTAAGATCATACCACCAAAGTTGATATTATCCTGTGCATACAGTGCACCAATCATCGGATGAACCTTGTAGATATCGTTATTCAAACCAAGCGAGCCAACCCACGGTTGATAGATATCAACAAGCTGCATTTCCTGAAACTGCAGTTTAAAACCGGCTTTGAATTTATTTCTTTCGTCAAAGAAGCTTGTAAGGTCACCGGTAATCGAAAACTCGTCAAGGTAGTGATCGTGCCATGTGTAAGGATTACCCACATCCCAGAAACCATCGCCCGGAATGATACCAACAGTGTCTCTGTCTAAGTTGTAATATTCAACCGGGAAGTTGGGAATATCTTTTGGCTGACGGTACTGAGTCCAGTCCCGTCCGTTTGCATCGGTGCGCAGATTGGTTAAAAACTTACCTAATTTAAGCTCATAAAAAGTTTTTGTGTTAACAGTGTGCGTTAAACTGAGCGTATGGTAAATGCTGTTGTGCGTGAACACATTTGCATTACCGAGTATATTTTGAAATTCATATTGATAACCCGGACTTGGCTCAACATATTCAAGGTTCGACTGCAGGGACTGCGAATTCTGATTGATCGAAACCGATTGGTTAAACGAATAAGAAATTTTGAAAGTTGGGGTTACTTTATAAGTTAATTTTGCCAAGCCGTACCAGCTGTTCTCTAACCTTGGTGAAAACCTCGTACCGTAGAAAGTGGAAGAATTTAACGCCGGGATGGTTGGTTTGAAGTACCCTTGCGTAATTCCGTTTGAAAGCCCCACATAGAGGTTAGTGAAAAAAGAAATTTCACCCGGAATCTCAACCCCCAAAGCCGGCAAAATATATTTAGTAATAGGCTCCGGACCCGAAAGGCTAACTTCAAAAATATCTATGTTGAAGACATGCGGATTAGTTTGAGCCGCAAGATTATCTGTTTTGTACGAGAGATACCCGTTAAAATGCTTAACACTTCCCTCTTTTGTTCTGACATTCACAATACCGGAAGTTGCCTGCCCAAACTCGGCATTGAACCCACCGGTAATTACCTCAACCTCTTCCAACGAGTTGGCGCTTAACTGCAAACCGAAACCGGTTCCGGCAAGTGGGTCCTGCACGGAAACACCATCAAGCAGAAACGCATTTTCATAAGCCCTTCCGCCCCTGATGTAAAGTGAATTGTCGCTCTGAACCACACCGGCTTGTTGGGCAATAATATCAGTAACATTTTCAACCGCCGCCAATTCGATATCTTCACTCGAAATTGTCTTTTTACTTTGTGTTTCCTCAACATCAACCAAAGGTTTATCGCCAATAATCACCACATCCTGAGTAAGGGTAAGAGCCGTCTCCTCCATCTTAACATCAATCGTGGTCTTATTGTTTGCAGTAACCTTAATACCGGTAAATTGAACCGATTTGTAGCCAATAAAAGAAATTTCAACAGTGTATGAACCGGGTGCTACATTCTTAATCAAAAAATCCCCGTTTACATCAGTTGCCGCACCGTAGTAGGTACCTTTAACGATAACATTCACACCCGGAAGAGGGGTTTCCGTCTTTTTATCAATAATATGCCCCCCGATGCTTCCGTTTTGGGCATAAACCGTAACAACTGAAAAGAGAATTAGTAGCGTTATCAATTTTCTCATAAGTGCACCATGGTTCATCGTGATATACCAAACTCTCCGAACAGAACCTTTTCGAAAAGCTCGTTTACATTGTTGTTTCCGTTCAATTTATTCAACGGAAGAGCGATAAAAAACAGGTTCTTGTTTCCGTTGATAAATCCTGTGTAGCCAGGTATCTGATTACCGGCTGACTTATAAATTGCATGCGCAACCGACGGGTTGGGATATAACCCAAAATTACCCAAAATGGTGGCAGATGTTTTTAAGGTCGGGTATGATGAAAAACCCGTTTCAGTAGTAAATTCAACACCACTACCGATAACCGGAATCAAGTTGGAAATCGAGTCAACAGGCAAAAATTCGCTCAGTGCCAAAATATCCGGCGGGGGGTTTCTTGGAAACTGCATCGACATGAAAATCTTTCCTCCGGCGGATAAATATTTATCCACAACATTTTGTGCTGCCTGAACCGAGGGGTTGTTATCTGCGTACCATATAATGCAGTCGAACAATTTTAATGTTAAGAAGAAATTATAACTGAAAAATGGGGTTTTATTCCCTGAAATATTAAGGGAATCAAATTTTCCCGCAAGTGCCCCACCCCCAATGTTTGAAAGCTGATTGTTGTAAAACTGTGTTGCGTCGTCTGCAACGGCGTAGTCATCAATCAGTAAAATTTTCCCAACCGGTTTGCGAACAAACCATGTTTTGTTAGTTCCCGGCATCTCAATAAAAGGTGTTTTTGCGCCTGAAATATCAACAGCCTGCACATAGACCTTGTTGTATCCGTTGAGCAACATACCTTTTAATTTCTCAGGGTAAATGGTTTGTTCGTTTCCGTCAATAAGAATTTCTGTTTCAGGTTGCGGCGAGGTAAAATCGCGCACTCTAAGGGTAACCAGTCTGGTTGAACCACGCAAAGCGACAAAATTCGCTTCGTTTGTGGTATCGTTCAATACTATGTTTATCTTTTGTATCGATTCGTCGCCGTCAAGGTCGGATGCTTTCCAACGAAAAGTCATAATCGGGAACGAAGAAGCAGGCACAACTGTAAGAGTATCCCACTCAATAACGGGCGGCGTATTCTTTATCGGTAACTTTAAACTTGCCGGGTTAGGATCGATCAGACCAATGTCGTAGAAAAACTCGCCCTGGTCCCAAACGCCGTTGCCGTTCGCATCGATAAAAGATTCGGGCCCAAAATCAATGCCGTTTTGGAAAACACGCGTGTTATACACACCATCTCCGCCGTCATCAGCAGCACTAACCTGAAATCGATACAAAGTATCCGCTGCACCAATCTGCAGAGCGAATGAACTGTCGTTCTTTGTAGTGAAAGTCCAATGCGTGCCGTCCCATGTAAAATAATATCCGATCACTAACCCATCAGGGTCATCACCCCACCAGTTCATTCTCAGTTTACTCGGTTGTTGTGAAACAGTAGAATCCGGGTAGAGAAACAGATGAGTTACGGGCGGCATATTCCCGACTTTAGTACCAACTAAAGAATCTGAACACGACGATAAAGTAATGATCAGAAATGCGGCAAACAGAAAAACAAAAATCTTATTGTTGGGCTTCATAAAATAGTCCAAAGGAGGCTCAGCAAGCCGAGCCTCCTTAAAATTGCGAAAATTACTTCATTAAGATCATTTTCTTCACAGAAGAATTGGTGCCGGCATCAATCTTGTAAAGATATACACCGGAAGGAAGAGCAGACGCATTAAAGAATACTTTATAGTTGCCTGCATCTTTATACTCACTGATGAGAGTTTCAACTTTTCTGCCAAGAACATCAAAGATTTCAAGTTTAACATCAGCACCTTGTGGAAGTGTAAACTCGATCGCTGTTGAAGGGTTAAACGGATTAGGATAATTCTGTTTCAACGAAAATTCAACGGGTACTAAGTTGTCTTTTACATCGGTTGTATAGCCAACAAAGTCGTCATCTTTTCTGGGTACTAATTTATAGTAGTAGTGTGAATAGTAAAGCACACCGGTAAGAGACGAGAACTTAGCGAGTGAATCCAACCCGATACCGGGCAGGTTTGGCTCCCAGAAGTTGTGATACTGGTGGTTACCATCCTGAAGTTCAACTCTTGTGTTACCGGTGCCGTCATTAACCATGATTTCACCGAAGTTAGCGCCCGGATCGGCAGATAACATCGTGATGATTGGGTCTGTGTATTTAATCAGCACACTTTCATATTGTTCAGCTTCAGGCACATCACCGGGTTTCGTTCCAATGTCGCCTGTATGCAGAGCAAAAGGTTCCGGTAACGGATTGCCTGTTGAGTTAACAACAATTGAAGTTACTGAATCTATACAAGTAACATTATAATCTTCCTGCACTTTACCATATACAGTAACATTGTCTCCCCTCTTTAAGTTAAGAGCATCAAAGCCTTTGATCCAGATACCTGCCCACGGTGTTTTTCCGTTCTGGATATAAACACGCATGGGTGTGCTGCCCCACCCGGGGATGTCGGAAGTGTCGGCTGTTACCACACCACTTACTGAAACTCTAAAGTTGTGCAGTGCACTGTAACCTGAGCCGAACGGGCTGAACTGAACATCCTGAATAGTCAAAGGACGGTTCAGCACAGGATAGAAATATCTGCTTCTGGCTGTATCTGTTGGGTTTGTTGAAGTTCTTCCTTCATTGTCCTGTGCACGATAGAAATAATCTACATACGCAGAATCGTTGGGAATACCCGGAATGGTAGCTGTGTACATAGTAGTATCGGCGCCCACGCGGGTCATTGTAATTTCATTATAGGGGCTTTGTCTGTTGACTCTGTAATAGATTTTAACATTATCAACAAAACCATCCAAATCAACAACTTTTGCTCTAACTTCAACCGGTACATTGGAACCAACATAACCAAGGTTTCTTGTCGTGCTTGAAATTGTCGGAGGTGTAGCGCCAACTAACATGTCACCCGGATAAACAGGAACGATGTAATACCCGTCAGGTCTGGTGTGTACAATACCGCGTATGTACTCTAAGAATGTTCCGTCTGCAGGTGCATCATAATCTGTAAGACCGGTTAGTCTGTGTCCTCTTTTTGTAAAGTAACCTGACTGATCGTACATAGTCATATAGTTACCGTTACCGTCGTTAAAACGGAAAGTACCTGAAGTATTGTTCCTGTCACTTGTAACCACATTTCTGATAATTACATACATTCCGTCGTATTTTTCACCTTCACCAACAAGTACGCCATTACTCATGAAGGTGGACATTGGAAGCTCAATAGGGTCGGGTCTTTTGGGCATTCCGGAGATATACCCGACCGGTACAGGCGGGTTTAACAAAAGGTTAGCCTGAATAGTATTGCCGGAATAAATTGAGATCACAGCAGTAAATTCCCACACCTGTGCCGTATCAACAAGGTCAAAACCTGTGCTTTGATTAACCCCGGTCGTATCATTCTGAATAACCGAAATACCGCCAAATGGTTGCCCGTCAGGGTCCTGCACATAAGCATACCAACGAGCACCTGCAGCAATAACTCTTCTGCGGTCTGTAATAGGATTAACAACAGGTGCTGTCATCACCACACCTCTGAACCTTACAGTGTCTCCCTCATGCACGGTATATTCGACACCCGGTGACAAGAGTGAATCGGGCGTAAAATTAATATCATGCAGTGAAACTAACGGGTAATCCTGCGCAAAGCCGTAACCCATCAGGAGAAATGAGAAAAGAATTAGATATCTTTTCATTTTGTATCCTTTTTTATTTGATAACTAAAAACTTACCTTTTTTAATCGTCCCTGTATCTAAATCCTTCACAGAGAAGAAATAAAGCCCACTGGCGATTGCCTGGTCACCGTCTGAAATCAAATCCCAGGCATGTTCACCACCCGACATCTGCTGGTTTGCACCGGGTGAGTAGTTCTCAAACCATCTCAAATCGCTGCCGTTAGAGTTGCCGTTGTGTTCAAGTCTTTTAATTACATCACCGGCAAGTGTGTAAATCACTATTTCAGCGTTTGCGGGCAGATTATAAAAATAGATTTTTCTTAACCTTTCAAAAGAACCATCCCAATAAGCACTTCCATAATAGGGGTTCGGATAAACTCCGACCTCAACATCTTCTTTTGATGTTGGAAGTGTCCCCGGGATAACTCTTTTGACATTATAAAGATAACTCGATTCTAAACTTTCGATTCTGTTAGCGGGGTCTCCTTTATCAAAAGCCGTTACATTGAAGAGATATTGCCAGCCGTTTAACAGATTATCCACTTCAAATTTATACCAATATTCGGTAGGGTCGCCTTCAAATTTCTTTGCTTCGGGTAACTTGATATGCCGGAACCCGGTGTTGAAGAAAAGGGCATTTGTGCTGTCAAACTCAGCCATTTTAATCAACGCTTCTAAGTCTGATTGGTTGTTTTGAAAGTCAAATCCGGCGTTTGATCTGTATATACGGTATCCTTCAAAATCTTTCTCACCGGAAATTGGGTCAATACTTTCTTCAGCCGATTTATCCCAGTAAAGTGTAACTTTATTGCTTTGCGGAACGGCAACCACCTTTGGTGAGACCGGCGGCGCCGGAAGAATATAACGGGTAATTTTGCCATCACCGTCAAGATCTTCCCCGGGGTCAAGTTGCCCGTTTCTGTTCTTATCTTCCCCACTGTATGCACGCATTGCCCAATCAGCGTTGGCAACTAAGTTTTTTCTTTGTTCGTCAAGGTCCAAAGGAGCCGGATCATCGCCGTATTTTTTTGCAGCAACAATAGCGAAAACAACATTCATCGAATCCCCGGGAGCTAATTTCCCCAAACTGCCGACTGAAAGCAGAAACGATCTGTTTGTAGCAGTCTTTAAGGTTGCGGGGTTAATTCCGTATTTATACCGTGCATTACCGCCGAAAAAGCCCAACATTTTGGTGTATCTCTCGTGATCGGTCTGTGGAGCAAAAAACAGTGGATCAGAAGTGTTTCTAAATTGCCAGGTAACATAGTTAACACTGTCATAAGGAACATCCGCGCCTAAAAATTGCACTCCGATATAACTGTCTGTGAACCCAAGATCACCGGCAGCATCAAACTCGTAAGCAACATGTATTGAATCCATGTACCCGTTGCCGCCCTTATTGAAGAAAGCAGTTCCGCCCGGCGAGGTAATCTTTGTGTTTCTTACAACCGCATCCGTCCAAAGCCCGACATAAATGCTGTCCAAGTATTTGTTTGTAACATTTTTAATTGTATAGTTAAAAATCACAAAGAAGTCCGCAAACGGAAAGTTCCACGCATAAGTTTCCAAATGAACCCCTACTCCCAGAGGCGAGTGTTCCTGTATCGGCTCACCGTTTTCCCAAACCAAGTTAGTATCCGTGAAATCCATAACGAAATCCTGGTGAGAAATCGCAGAAGGCTGGTAATTTTTAGAAGTAAGCAGAGAAGACCTTTCCACTACCCGTGCGTTTCTGTCGTTAGTGAACTCGAAACCGCCACCTCTTGCAGAAACCGATGATGCGTCAACGGCTGCCGTGGTTACAAAAGGTCCGGTTTTACCCGAACCAAGCGAGTCGTTGCTGATAAAACCACCAATGTAAAGCCCGCCGTCGAACACATGCTCAATACCACTTCCCTTCGGATACTCGCACGAAGGTTGCTGAGGCCAGAGTGCAAAACCATGCCCATAGGTGCCAAAATTGGTGATCGTGATACCTAAATTACCCACGGAAGTATATTTTGAATTGTCATCTTTTCTGAAAGCATTCAACGAAGGGATTTCCTGTTGCTGAGCAAATAAAGTTACCTGGAGAACAACAGTGAGGATAAGGAGTTTATTGATCTTCATAGATATAAAAAATTGAAAAAGTTGATTTTAAATTAACGCAAAATAAATATGATAAAAAATATATTTTCTTTTGCTCTTAATATCAATTTCCCACTGAAACCAAACGAGCTTGTTTATCAGCATGATAGGAACTTCTTACCAAAGGACCCGATTCAACCACCGCAAAACCCATCTTCAAACCTTCCTGTTTGTAGAATGCAAATTCTTCAGGTGAAACGAATCTATCTACCGGTAGATGGTTAACAGTCGGCTGCAAATATTGCCCAATAGTTAAAATTTCACAATTGTGTTCAACAAGATCGTGCATAAGGTCAATAACCTGGTCTTGGTTCTCCCCAATTCCAACCATTATACCGCTTTTCGTTTTAAGCCCATGATTGTGGAACCATTCGATAAGATCAAGGCTTCTTTCATATTTTGCCTGAGGCCTCACCACATGATAAAGAGGTGCCACAGTTTCGAGGTTGTGGTTTAATATATCGGGTGGGTTTTTCATAATGGTTTCAAAGGCGGGTTCATAACCCTTAAAATCGGGAATAAGTATTTCGATAGTACAACCCGGTGTAGATTCTCTTATCAGTCTTACGGTTTCAGAAAATATTCTTGCCCCACCGTCACGCAGTTCATCGCGGTTAACCGAAGTGATCACCGCATGATTCAACTGCAACTGAGCCACTGCTTCAGCAACTCTTCTTGGTTCATCAAGATCGAGATGTGTCGGCAATCCAACTTTAATGTTGCAAAACCCACAGCTTCGGGTGCAAGTATCACCCAGAATCATAAATGTTGCGGTTCTACGGTTCCAACATTCTGCAATATTGGGGCATTTAGCCTCTTCGCAAACAGTGTTAAGTTTATTCTTTTTAACTAAATTTTTAACTTCAGTATAGTTTTTTCCTGTCGGTAGTTTAACTTTTAACCATTCGGGTCTTCTGCCTGCTAAAGTTCTTGCGTTGGCATTGGTATTCGCATAGTCTCTTTGGTGCTTATTAATCGTTTTTCTGTCCAAAATATTCATCTCTTTCAATCAGTAAATCAAATTATCATTTAAGTTTTCAAGATTCTCTTTAATTGCCTTCAGGAACAACCCGCCGAGCATACCGTCAACTAAGCGATGGTCATGAGAGAGTGTAAGGTACATCATCGGTTTAATTGCAATGGTGTCAGTTCCGTCAATTTCAACGACAACCGCCCTTTTCACCACTGCCCCCACGCCCAAAATTGCCACTTCGGGTTGATTGATAATCGGTGTTCCAAAAAGCGTTCCAAATACGCCATAATTCGTAATGGAAAATGTTCCGTTTGTAATATCATCAGGCGTCAGTTTTCTGTTTCTTGCACGCACCGCCACATCATTCACGGCTTTTGCCAGCCCAACAATATTCTTATCCTGTGCATTTTTAATGTTAGGCACAATCAAGCCGTTCGGCTGAACTGCAACGGCAATGCCAAGATTAACAAATTTCTTTGTGATTATCTTATCGCCTTCAATTGTTGAGTTCACAAGCGGATATTCACGAAGAGCACGGATAACGGCATGTGAGATAAACGACATGTAAGTGAGTTTAACACCCTCGGTTCGTTCAATCTCAGCCCGATGTTGCGCAATGTATCTTTGTACGCGGCTCATATCCACTTCCACCAATCCGGCAACATGAACAGCAGTATCACGACTGTGAACCATGTGTTCCATTATTTTTCTGCGGATATTATCCATTGGCGTAATTTCAACATCACCACCGGAAAATGTAAATTGTGGCTTTACACTCGGTTGCGAAACAGGAATTGCAGCCACCGAGGCGCTTGGTGCCGTTTGCGAAGTCGCCGGTGCAGTGTAAGCCGGAGTAACAGGTGTCGCAGGTGCAGGAGCTGAAACAGGTGCTGAAGGCGTTGCAGGTTGAGGTGCAGCCTGAGCGGGCGCTTTGCTTCTGTTTTGCAGATATGACAGAACATCGTTTTTTGTAACTCTTCCGCCAATTCCGGTGCCGTTAATCGATTCTAATTCTGATATTGAAATACCTTCTTTGCGGGCTATATTCATCACCAAAGGTGAGAAGAATTTATCGCCGGTTGGTGCTTCTCCACTACTGCCTGCCGAAGGTACTGCAGGTGTATAAGCAGAACCTGCCATTGCCTCTGCTGAGCCGGCTGCATTTTGTGCCACAACATCGTGCATAGAAGGTGCGGCTTGCGCAGAACCAGTTGCCGCTACTGATGTTGCAACTTCAGGTTGTGCCACCGGTGAAGTAACCGCTGCCCCACTTTGCGCCTGAACTGCCCCACCTGAAGTGGAAAGCCTTGCAACAATCGTTCCGACAGAAACAGTTTCCTGTTCATTCACTAAAATTTCGGCAACTACGCCATCCGCCGGTGAGGTAATTTCCGTATCAACTTTATCAGTGCTTATTTCAAAAAATGTTTCGTCAAGTTTAACCGGTTCGCCAACTTGCTTGTGCCATTTAATAATTGTGCCTTCCATCACCGATTCACCCATTTTGGGCATTGGGATATCTATTACATTTCCCCCGGCTGGTGCAAGGGCTGCCGGCTCAGGTGGTGTACCTTCGGTTGGTGCCGAGGCTGCAGGTGCCGAAACTGCCGGCGTTTCAACGGTTGGTGCCACAGGTTCGGGTGCGGTTGCTGTTGTAGTAGTTGTCTGTTGCTGTGCTCCGCCGAATAAATCAGTGGTTCCGGAGCCTTCATCGGCAGGTACTGCCGCAGTTGAAGCAGCAACACTTCCTGATTCCGGGGCGGGTGCGCTTCTCACAGGTGCCTCAGCCGAAGCATCAGCCCCCACTGAAAGCCTCGCAACCACCACTCCAACGGCTACGGTTTCCTGTTCCTGGACCAATATTTCGCTCAAAAACCCTTCTTCGGGCGAGGGAATTTCCGTATCAACCTTATCAGTGCTTATCTCAAAAATAATTTCATCTTTCGCAACCTTATCACCCGGTTTCTTATGCCATTTAATTACAGTACCTTCGGTAACACTTTCGCCCATTTTCGGCATTAAGATGTCAATGTTCATGTTAAATCCTTGAATTAATATTGAGCCAATTCTTTAATAGCTTTATATACACCTTCTCTTGATGGAAGAACTACATTCTCAAGCATAGGGCTGTATGGAATCGGTGTGTCGGTTGCAGCGTATCTTTTAACGGGTCCGTCCAAGTGTTCAAAACACTCGGCGGAAATTCTCGCCACAACTTCAGCGCCAAAACCACCGGTAATTGTATCTTCGTGTATCACAATGGCTTTCCCTGTCTTTCTGACGGAGTTGTAAATCGCTTCTGAATCCAAAGGATTTATTGTTCTAACATCAATAACTTCAACACTAACCCCTTCTTCCTGCAGCCTTTTTGCTGCTAACAGGGCTTCCCAAACTAAAGCACCCCAGGTAACAACGGTTAGGTCGCTTCCCACTCGTGCAATTCTGGCTTTACCGAAAGGTATCATATATTCTGAATCGGGTTCCGGTGCCATCGCAAACGACTGTCTGTAAAGCCCCTTGTGCTCACAAAACAGAACGGGATCGTTAATCCTCATTGCAGTTTTAAGCAAACCCTTTGCGTCAGCTGAATTTGAAGGAAAAGCCACAAATATACCCGGTACATGTGCAAAAATCGATTCAATGCTTTGGCTGTGGTAAACGCCTCCGTGTATGTAGCCGCCAACGGCAACTCTTGTTACAACAGGAGTAGCCCAGGCATTATTTGAACGATAACGAAATGTTGCCGTTTCATTTTTTAACTGCATAAAAGCGGGCCAGATATAGTCACCAAATTGCATTTCAACCACAGGTTTCAAGCCTGCCAAAGCCATTCCGTTAGCTACACCGGCGATACTGGCTTCTGCAAGCGGGCTGTTAAATACTCTCTGATCTCCGTAAGTTGTTGAAAGCCCTTTGGTTGCCGTGAACACACCGCCTTTTTTATCGGCAACATCTTCACCAAACACATAAATTTTTTCGTTGAGCGCCATTTCTTCCATCAAAGCGTGGTTGATTGCGTCAACCATCACGATGCTTTTGCCGTCGGGTTCTTTTGCTTCATAGTTTAACGACTCCCGTAAACCACTTTCATCGTAAACATATTTCAATGCTGTTGCCGGGTCGGGGTTTTCTGCGGCAAAAGCCTCATCAACAGCTTTTGAAATTGTATCGTCTGCTTCGATTCTAATAGCTTCTAATTCTTCTTCCGTTAAAGCACCTTTTGCGATAACTTCATTTGTAAACTTAATTATCGGATCGTGTTTTTGGTCTTCTTTCAGTTCTTCTGCAGTTCTGTATTTTCTGTGGTCATCAGAAGATGAGTGTGAATAAAGCCTGACAGTATCTGCTTCAATCAGAGCCGGTCCGTTACCGGCTTTAATATATTCAATCGCTTCCTTAACAGCTTTGTACGATTCAAAGAAGTCAGTTCCGTCAACTTTTATCCGTTTAAGGTTAGAATATCCCTGCATCATTTCCGCAATACTATGCCCCTTGCCGCCGCTTTGGCTTGAAACAGGCACCGAAATGGCGTATCTGTTGTTCTGAATACAAAACAGAACCGGTAATTTTTCCCGCGCTGCCCAGTTAACTGCCTCGTGAAATTCACCCTGACTGGTGGTTCCTTCCCCCGAGCTTACATAAGAAACATTGTTGATATTCTGAACTTTACTCGCAAGTGCAGTTCCTACCGCCTGTAAAAATTGTGTGCCCGTCGGGCTGGATTGGCTCGGAATCTGATTCGGCTTCCTCATCCCGTAGTGACACGGCATTTGCCTTCCGCCACAAGCCGGGTCATCCGCTTTGGCAAAAAGCTGCAGGAAAAACTCATAAGGGGTTATCCCGGCAACTAACGCTAAGTTCATATCACGGTAATATGGGAAAAGCCAGTCTTTTTTAGGATCAAGCTGTAGCCCGAGCGCTGTTTGAATTGCCTCGTGACCCGCACCGGCAATGTGAAAAAATGATTTACCCTGCCGCAAAAGGTTCATAGCCTTATTGTCGATCTGCCGCGAAAGATACATATAACGATAAACAGAAGCGAGTGTTTCTTTATCGTGTGCTTTAAATGCACCGTTTCCGCCGACTGCAGTCTTGGACTTTGTTTGGGTAGCTTCCAAAGTTGTTACTTTAGCCATTTCTGTCCTTACTTTTTATTGATCAAATCACCATCTGATGTACATTAACATCCTTTATTTCATCAAAACCGAACAGATGGGCGAACTCGGTTTTGATTTTCATTTTAATTTCTTGAATTGGTACCTCGCGCCCCAAAAGCTTTGCGAGCGATGTTACCTCTTTATCCTTTATTCCACATGGAATTATCCCGTTGAAAAGATCGAGATCGGTATTGATGTTGAACGCAAAACCGTGCATCGTTATCCACCGGCTTATTTTTATTCCAATAGCCGCAATTTTAGCCTCGCCGACCCACACTCCGGTATATTCCGGTTTCCGCCCCGATTCCACACCATATTGCCGTAAAACATTTATAATCATCTCTTCGATGGTTCTAAGGTAAAGGTGTGTATCCGGTTTCCAGTTTTGCAGATTGATAATCGGGTACCCGACCAGCTGCCCGGGCCCATGGTAAGTAATGTCACCACCCCTGTCGATCTCAAAAACATCTATGTGTTTTTCCGCAAGATACTCATCGGAGCCGACTAAATTAGCACGGTCAGCCGTTTTACCAAGTGTGTATGTATTCGGATGTTCAAGCAGCAGAAGTGTATCTTCTATTGTTCCTTCCAGTCTTTGGGTAAGCAGGGTCTTTTGCAAGTCCCAGGTTTCTTGGTACGAAACTAAGCCGAGGTCCGAATAAAACAGCAACTTAGATATGAATTGCCTCGCCGTTTGCCACGCCCGCCGCTTCCATTATCGCCTCTGATAATGTCGGGTGTGCGTGCACAGTTTTAATAATGGTTTCATAAGTGGCTTCAAGAGCACGGGCGATGCCTAACTCGGCAATCATTTCCGTTGCTTCCGACCCAATGATATGCGCTCCAAGCAGTTCGCCGTATTTGTCGTCAAAAACAAGCTTTACGAATCCTTCCCGTTCGCCGATTGCAAAAGCTTTTCCGGAAGCCATAAACGGAAATCTGCCGATTTTAACGGTGTACCCCATTTCTTTCGCTTTCTCTTCGGTCATGCCTATGCTTGCAACCTGTGGTTGGCAATAGGTGCAGCCCGGAATATTTCCGTAGTCAACCGGGTTTGGGTTTAGACCGGCAATTTTTTCAACACAGTGAATGCCTTCTGCACTTGCAACATGAGCCAACCAGGGTGGCCCAATTACATCGCCAATTGCATAAACGCCTTTTATATTAGTTGAGTAGTCGTTTTTATCAACTTTTATATGATTTTTGAAGAGTTCAACTCCAATTTCTTCTAAACCAATGCCTTCAACATTCCCCGTAACTCCTATTGCTGATAGCACTTTATCCGCTTTCAGCTCAATTTTTTCTTCACCTTTTTTGATTATTACCGTTACACCGCCTTCACCCGGCGTGGCAGATTCTACAGTTGCGCCGGTGTGAATTTCTATACCCCGTTTACGGAATGATTTTGCCAGTTCATTTGAGATATCTTTATCTTCTATCGGCAATATTCTATCCAGCATCTCAACAATAGTCACTTTTGTGCCAAGTACCGAATAGAAATATGCAAACTCAATACCTATTGCACCTGCGCCGACTATTACCATGCTTTCGGGCAGCTCCGGCAGGCTCATTGCTTCGGTGCTGGTGATTATATCTTTTCTGTCAACCGGAATCGAAGGCACGCCGCGGGGTCTCGCACCGGTGGCAATAATTATTTTGCCGGCTTCTATAGTCTGTGTGGTTTTTCCTTCTTCATCAAGGATGTCGATTGTTTTTGGGCTTGTTAATTTGCCAAAACCTCTGATTCTGTCAACTTTATTTTTATTGATCAACATCTCAACATTTTTTGAGATACGCGAAGAAATGTCGCGGCTCCTCTTAATCACCTTAGTAAAGTCGATGTTCAGTTCCTTAAAAGAAATACCAAACTCACCACTTCGGTTTGTAAGTGTATCATAAATTTCAGCGTTTTTAAGGAGAGATTTTGTGGGAATACACCCCCAGTTCAGGCAAATACCGCCCAGATTATCTTTATCAATTACTACGGTCTTAAAACCCAATTGCCCGGCTCTGATTGCAGCTACATATCCGCCGGGGCCTCCGCCCAGGATGGCAAGGTCGTATTTCGACATTAGATGTTCCTCGAATTTGAAGTAAAATCAGTTTTAAATATACAGATTTTTTGCGAGTCAATAAAGGAAGAGTTTAATCTTCCAACTCAGCCCCTTGATCTTCGTTTCTTATAAATTGTTTCACCGAATCGAATGAAAAGCCCTTTGATATTAAATATGCCGTAAGTTTCTGATATATCGTTCGGTTATCCGAAAATCTCCGTTGTAAAGAAGCAAGTTTCTTTTGCCCGATTATCGAAATATTTTCTTCTTCAAACGAACGCGCTTCTGTAAACAAAAGCGCATGTTCTGCTATTTCCCTCGGGATTCCCTTTGCCATCAATCGTTCACGAATTTTTCCCGTCCCATCATGCCGAAGGTTAAGTGATTCGTTGATTAAAAGTTCGGCATATTTTCTGTCATCAAGGTATCGCAGATCGGTTAATTTTTCCATAATGGAATCTATAACCGGTTTAGAAAAACGCTTTTGATACAATTTTCTGCGCAGTTCACTTTTTGAATGGAGCCGACGGGCTAAATAGTCCAATGCTTTCATCTCACACAGGAACAGCTCGTTCTCGAAAGCCAATTCTTCGATGTTCTCCTCGGAAAGTTCGTCACCTTTGCGGAAACCTTTTTCATATACCAAAACCTTCGGAACGGTTAAAGACTGCCCTCCCTGCAATTCAATTGTTGCCATTTTTTCGTTCTTAGAACTGATGTTTAGTATCGTATCCATAACTGCCTGAAAGCATTGGTGTTATCTCGAAAAATTCTTTTCTCGTTCGCTTCAAATAACAAAAATTCTTTGAGCATTTATTAAAATAAAACAAAAAAAAATCTTTGAAATTAAATCGCTAATAAAAAAAACAAAGGGCATCTTGCGGATGCCCCAAATTTTATTGTTCCGGTTCTTCTTCGGTTAGCATCCCGATTTTAATTTTCACATCCCTTGCAAGTTTTTCGTACAAATCGGGTTGTTCCATCAATTTTTGACGGAATTGCTCCCTGCCCTGGAACCTGTCTTCATCGTAAGTAAACCAGCTGCCGCCTTTCTTAATTATCCCTGTATCAACGCCCAGATCGATCAAATCGCCTGATTTACTAATCCCTTCATTATAGAGAATGTCAAACTCCACCTCTTTGAAAGGTGCGGCAACTTTACTTTTAACTATTTTAATTTTTGTTCGGTTACCGATCACTTCAGTTCCCTCTTTGATTTGTGCAATACGCCTGATATCCATCCTTAACGATGCGTAAAACTTCAAAGCATTGCCGCCGGTGGTTGTTTCCGGGTTACCAAACATAACGCCGATTTTGCTCCTCAGCTGGTTTGTGAAAACAACCGCAGTTTTCGAGCGGGAAATGGCGCCCGTCAATTTCCTTAGTGCCTGCGACATTAACCGCGCCTGTACTGCCATGTGGGAGTCCCCCATTTCCCCCTCAATCTCTGCCCTTGGCACTAAAGCGGCAACAGAGTCAATCACTATTATATCAATTGCATTACTTCTAACTAAAGTATCGGCAATTTCGAGCGCCTGTTCGCCAAAATCAGGCTGTGAAAGCAGCAGGTTTGTTGTGTCAACCCCAAGCCGTTTTGCGTAATTTATATCCAAAGCGTGCTCCGCATCAATAAAAGCTGCAATTCCGCCCATTTTTTGTGCTTCAGCAATCACATGAAGGCAAATGGTAGTTTTCCCACTTGACTCGGGTCCGTAAATTTCAGTTATTCTGCCTCTTGGTATGCCGCCAATTCCCAATATTCTATCCAAAGAAAGCGCGCCCGTGGGAATCGCCTCCACTTTGTTAACGATACCGTCCCCTAAGCGCATAATAGCCCCCTTACCGAACGATTTCTCAATATTAGCAATTGTATCTTCAATAATTTTGTTTTTTACTTCTCGGGTGTCACTCATTTCTGACTCCTAAATTGATGCAATATTGTATAAATAGGCCCCCTTTCAGTCAGCTCGCTTTTGAACAGAACAACGCTTTCAACCTCGGTCTGAATATCAAGGGGCGGATGTTGTTTAATTTTTGTAATAAACTCAGCGCCCGGATGTCGCTTGATCCGGGCAAAAGTGATGTGTGGTAAATATGCTCTTTTTTCTTTTGCAAAACCGTATTCTGAACAGATTTCATCAAGCTTTGAAACTATTCTTCGAAGCTTACTACCCCGGGCTGTAGTGATGTCATTAGCTGACTCTTTATCTGTTGCGAGAGCCGTGCCGACCGCCGGATCAATACCGGTTGTTGATGTACTTTCCACTTTTGTATTACTTTCATCAGATGATGTACTTCCTACCGTTGAATTACCTTCAGCCAATGGCGTGCCCTCAACTGCCTCGTTGCTTTCGCCGCGCAATAAAAATACTGAAGGGATATGATTTCTGAAAAACAAATCGAGCCGTGTAAACTTCATAGGCAAATCACACAGTTCGGATAAGAATGAAGCCCGTGAAACCAACTCCGGAATCAGTTTTTCCTCCGTATCACCGAGAAATTTAAGAGTGATGTGCAGGTTCTCCGCCGGGATTGATCTGATCCCCGTGGAAGAGAGTGCCTGATAACCAATCTCAAACACCTGCTCCTTGAAATCCTGCGTAAAATCTAAGGCAAAGAAGAGCCTATGTTTCAATTGAAATCCCCAGAATGAATCTGCGAAGTATCTCTAAAGCAGCATGTGCAGCTCTGATTTTGTTTTCGTATCTGTTACCGCCGAAATTAAACTGCTTAACAACGGCTTTATCGAAAGAAGCCACGCCGATAAAAACCAACCCTACGGGTTTGTTCGGGGTTGCGCCTTTTGGTCCCAAAATACCGGTAATAGAAAGCCCAAGATCGCTGCCGGAAATTGACCTTACCCCTTTAGCCATCTGTTCAGCAACTTCACTTGAAACCGCACCTTTATCCTGAATCAGGTCTTCATCCACCTGCAAAATTTCAACTTTAGAAGCATTTGAATAAGAAACTACACCGCGCTCAAAATATTCGCTGCTCCCCGGGATGTCAGTCAGCATGTCAGCAATGTGACCCCCTGTGCACGATTCAGCTGTTGCAACTGTAAGTTGCCTTTCTTTCAGTATCTTAGCGATTATTTCAGCCTGATCCACATCGCCTTCACCGTAAACATACCTTCCGACCCTTAGCTTTATTTGTTGCGTTGCGGCATCTGCCTTAGTGCGGGCTTCCTCAGGGGTTGCGCCTTCGCCTGTAATCCTGATTTTAACACCCGAAAGATTAGGCAGGAATGCAACTTTTACATCCGGCAACACATCATCTATTGGGTTTAGCTTATCAAAAAGATTCGATTCCGCAATTCCGGTAGTAAGCAAGTTTATCCGATGTACATTTTTAAGCTCCGTACCAAAATTCAAACGAATATTGGGAATAACAAAATTTTCCATCATCGCTTTCATCTCACGAGGAACGCCGGGCATTACAGCAACAATCTGACCCTCGTGCTTAATCCAAAAGCCGGGGGCTGTGCCGTTAGGGTTTCTTATCGGTTCACAACAAGCCGGAACCTTCGCCTGATCAAGATTGGTGGGCGTCAACTCTCTGCCGAAACGCCGGAATCTTTCCCTAATATCGTTAAGAACATCCTCATCCTCGCGCAACTCACAGTTATAAAAACTGCAGATTGCATCGCGGGTAATATCATCGTGTGTGGGGCCCAGCCCACCGGTAACAATAACTAAATTAACAGCTTTTAATGCATTTCGCAAATCTTCATGTATGGCATGAAGGTTATCTGAAGTAGTAACAATTTTATTTACCTCAACACCAATTTCTGCAAGACGGCTGCCAATAAATGACGCATTGGTGTTTACCGTCTGACCAATCAGTAGCTCATCGCCGATTGAGATAATCTGTGCTCTCATACCTTTCCTCTATTTAAACAACTCCTGTCCAGTATTTGTATAATGCCATCCCTGTATGCACAATCACGAGTGAGTAAACCCCACTCATAATATCGTCAGCCATTACACCCAACCCGCCACTGAAATTTTCAAAATTCCTCGCCGGGTATGGTTTTACTATATCCAAAAATCGCCAGATTAAAAACGCAACTATCAGAAATACAGGTTCTTTCGGAACCATAACTAAAGTTATCCACATTCCAACAAATTCATCGATTGTTGCTTCTTTGGGGTCTTTTCCGTAAAGTTGCTCAAATCTCCCACAAACCCAAATCCCATATATCGAACTTACAAGAATTAGCGGTAATAATATATAGATATTTTCAACCCCCGGTATCAGATAAATCAGAAGTGCAACCACACTTCCGTAGGTGCCGGTGGGTCCCGGGAGATACCCCGTTAAAAAACCACTACCTAAAAACTTGTGAATCGGGTTAAGACCTGCCATTTTTAATCAAATCTTTATACAAATTGAAATTCTCTTTAACATAAAGGTATGCCGAGTGAACCGTAAGCAGCATAACCACAATTAAACCCCAAAAAACAACTTCATCAACCAGCAGCATTCCAAAAAATTTCCGCAACCCATCAGGCAGCACTTCCGATTTTTCCAATAAAAATGAGATTAAGACGAAATTTAAATACACCATCTCGATGAAAGTTTTAACTTTTGCGTAACGGCTGGTTGGAAACGGCTTTCTTACATGCTCGGCATACGACCGAAACCCCGTAATAAATATATCCCTTAGCAAAATCACCGCGACAGGTATCCAGGGGATCACTTCTAAATATACTAACGAAATCATTGTGCCGGCGGTTAATACTTTGTCGGCTATCGGATCCCAAACCTTTCCCCAATTCGTGAAATAGTTAAATTTTTTCGCCAACCAACCGTCGTACCAATCTGTAAGTGCAGCAACTATATATATTATTATAGCTATTTCACTGTAATAACGCCCCTGCCCTAACATGAAAAAAACAACGAAGGGAGTAAGAATGATCCTTAAAACAGTCAATTGGTTTGGTAATATCATCTAAACCGATCTTACGCTTTTGGGTGATTGGCGCATTTAAAACTTTTTTTTAAACAAGAACCTAATTTATGAATTCTCGGGATTAATTTATAAAACCTTTGAATTATTCTCTTTTATTTTGGGTTCAAACACCCCCCGTTTTCTGACCATTTTCATGCAAAAACAGCTAAAAAGAAGTGGTAAAAAAATATTTTTTTTAGTTTTTGATTAAACTATTGTAAGATATTTGTGAAATCAGTAAATTCGAAGTCTAAATTATTTTGATTTAGGGGCAGGTAGCTCAGTCGGTAGAGCAAAGGACTGAAAATCCTTGTGTCGGCGGTTCGATTCCGTCCCTGCCCACATTGGACCATGTTACCGACCATGGTCCACTTTTTTTGGGATGCCGAAATGGCGGAATTGGCAGACGCGCCGGACTCAAAATCCGGTCTGGCTCACACCAGGTGCCGGTTCGACCCCGGCTTTCGGCACCATTTCTTTCTTCTTTATTCACCGGTTTTCTTATACTTCACCTCTCTCCTGCTACTCCACCTCTTTACTTTTTCGGTTGCTTCACCTCTTTCCTGATATTTCACCACTCTCCTGAAATTACAGTATTTTTCTCAATTAAAACCTTACCCTCCGTAACAAAATTTTACTTACCTTTACTGAGGCACAATTATACTGATTTCCCTTAACCCCGTTAAATTAAGTAACCTGTAAACCCCTTTACCTCAGTAACCGGTAACCCGTTAAACAACTAAACTCAGTTAGAGCTTGTTAATTTCAACCCAATAATCCCTGCAATTATCAAGAAGGCGGAAAATATCCTCCCCAAGGTTGCAATATCCTTAAAAAATAATATTCCTATCACGAATGTACCCACAGCACCGATACCCGTCCAGATTGCATAAGCAGTTCCAATTGATATATCTCGCTGCGCCAACCACAGAAAATAACCACTTCCTGCCATACTGATCACCGAGAAAACAATCCACCAAAACCGAACTGAACCATTTGAGTTAACCTGTGAAAGTTTAAACCCAAGGGGCCAGCCCATTTCCATCAAACCTGCTATAAAAAGAAAAATCCATTCCATTGTTCTATCTGCCATTCATGTAATTTTGGTATTTTTTAAAAATCATAACGATAAATATTCATTTATATTTTTTTAGACTTTCTTAAATTGCATAGTTATTATATAAAATTAAATGGGATTTTCCCAATCGCAAATTTAGGGAAACGGAAATTGATTATACTATACACTTTCCAAAACTATTAAGATTTTATTTCAACTTCAGGAACTCAAGATGTCCCGAAACATGCTGTATATTATCATTCTATGTCTCGGCTTTGCCTCATTTTCTACGGCGCAAGGCACTTTGGAAATGAGCTTAGAAGATTGTATTAAATACGGACTGGAAAACAACAAAAACATTAAAATTGCAGCTGAAAAAGTTACTGCTGGAAAATTGAAACGGGAAGAAGTGAACTCTTCGGGTTTGCCAAGTCTTTCTCTGCAAGCCGGTTACACACATCTTAGCCCTGTTGACCCCTTTGAAATTTCTATTCCTATGGGGGGCACAATGCAGAAATTTACCGTTTCCCCCTCCGTACTGGATAACTACAGTGCAAAACTTACGCTTACTCAACCGCTTTTCACCGGGTTCAAAATTGATCTGAATAAGGAACTGACCGATCAGTCAATTTCTGCCGGGATGTTTGATCTGGAAGCTGAAAAAACTAAACTTCGGTACAATATTTCAAATGCTTTCTGGACGCTATATAAGGTTACGGAAGGAAAAAAAATAATTGAAGAATACATTAAGAATATTGAAATCCATTTAGCCGACTTAAACAACTTCTATAAACAAGGGTTGGTTACTAAAAACGAAATTCTTAAGCTTGAAGTGCAGCTTTCCTCAACTAAAGTTCAACTCTTAGAGACAGAAAACAACATTCAGCTTGCTAAGTTAAACCTGTTAAACACCCTCGATCTTCCCTACCAAACTGATATCACCATTAAACCTGTTTTATCGGAAACGGTACCGGATACTTTGCTTTCGCTGCAGGAACTAAATGAACACGCAATAAATACCAGACCGGAACTCCGTGCTATGGCAATCAGAATAGACTCACGCAAAACTGCCGTTGAACTTACAAAATCTGCATGGTACCCGGAAGTTTTTTTAGTGGGCAACTATAATTTTGCAAGACCTAACATGAGGATTGTACCCACTAAAGATGAATTTAAAGGAACCTGGGATATTTCACTTTCTCTTTCGTACAATTTATGGAACTGGAACGCTACTTCTTACCGCACGCAGCAGGCTGAATCGGAACTCTCACAAACAAACTATCAATACCAGATGATGAAAGATGGCATACTGATCGAGGTTAAACAGGCGTATCTGAATTACTCCGCTTGCGCTACAAGGATTGGGCTGGCTGAACACACCGTGCAACAGGCGGATGAAAATTACCGAGTCAGCTATAATCTCTTTCAACAGGGGTTAATTAGAAATTCTGACTTAATAGACGCGGAAGTGGCACAATTTGAAGCTAAAATTAAACTTGTTACGGCCTTCTCTGACTTGAAAAACGCCGAGGCACTACTTAATAAAGCAATTGGAAATTAAAGGAATCTGTACTTAAAATGGTCAAAAAAATTATCTACTCGCTGATCGTTGTTGCTGTTATTGCAGCCATCGTGTTAGTTCTGGTTAACAATAAGCAAAAAATGCAAAAACAGGTACAGACAAAGAAAATGTCTGAGATTCCGGTCTCGGTTTATGAAGCCAAACAAGAGACTATTGACAGAAAACTTGCGCAAGTGGGCGTTGTTTTTGTTGATCGTGAAGTTGCTGTGGTTTCTGAAGCACCCGGATTGATTAAAGCAGTTTATTGCGAAGTCGGTGATTTTGTTAAAACGGGGCAGGTTATCTTCAAAGTTGATGACGAACTGAAACTGGCTAATTTAAAAATCAGAGAAGCCGACTATGAAAACTCGAAAAAAACTTTGGACAGATTCGAAGCACTTCTTAAAGAAGGTTCTGCCACAGAAGCTCAGGTTGACGGATACAGGCTCGCTCTTAAATCTTCCGAAGCGCAACTGACCATCGCACGCAGGCAGGTGGAAGATACAAGAATTAAAGCGCCGTTCTCCGGTGTTATTACCGCCCGAAATGTTAACCTCGGCAGCAATGTGAATCCCGGAACTGTGGTTGCTAACTTGGTGGATGTTAACAGTTTAAGAGTGAGAATAAGCCTTGCAGAAACAGATATAGTTCACCTGAAAAAAGGCGATAAAGCAGTGGTTACTACCGATGTTTTTCCGGATGTTACTTTTGCCGCTTCAATTAAATCTATCGGGGTTAAAGGGGACGAAACTCACAGCTTCCCGATTGAACTTATTATTCAAAAAAATAAAAATAAACTTAAAGCCGGTATGAATGTTAATGTTGAGTTCGATCAACGAATACACAGAGAATCGGTGGTTATACCCCGAATTGCACTGCAGGAAAGCTCAACCGGCGTTTCTGTCTTCGTAATTGAAAACAATAAAGCTAAGGTGAAAAAGGTTACAAAAGGGTTAGAAAGCGGAACGAAAATTGAAATTCTTTCAGGGCTTACGGTTGGAGAGAAGGTGGTTATCGCCGGGCAGGTTAACCTTAAAGACGGCAGCCCCGTTTCCGTTGTAAAGTAAGGATGAGAACTATAAAATGACAATTACTGAATTATCGATAAAGCGACCCTCGCTTATTATTGTACTTTTTACCGTTCTTATTCTGCTTGGCTTGTTCAGTTTCCGCCAGTTGAATTACGAACTTCTTCCGAAAATCAGCCCGCCGGTGATTGTAATCGTAACTGCCTATCCCGGCGCCTCGCCCGATGAAGTTGAAACTTCGGTAACAAAAATTCTGGAAGATGCCGTCTCCGGGCAGGACCAGGTTTCAACCGTAAACGCCACTTCATCCGAAAACCTTTCGATTGTCGTTGTCGAGTTTGAACAGTCTGCAAATATCGATTTTGCGCTTCAGGATGCTCAAAGGCGCATTAATCAGGTGCTGGCTAAACTGCCTGATGGAGTTGACCCCCCTACCCTGATGAAAATTGCTTTGGATGAAATCCCAATTTTAAGAATTGGAGCCACAAGCAAACTTCCCTCAAACGAGTTCAGAACTTTTCTTAACGATTTTGTTAAACCGAAACTTGCACAAGTAAAGGGTGTTGCCCAGATCAATTTTATTGGCGGCGACGAAAGAGAAATCAAAATTCTTTTGAACGAAGAGAAGCTAAGATCTTTCAATCTCCCGATCAGCACGGTTGCTACTATTATTAAAGCTTCTAACTTAGACTTTCCCGCCGGCTCAATTCGTGATAAAGACGGGCAGTTTGTTGTTAGGGTTGCAGGTAAATTCTCAAATATCGACGACCTCAGAAACTTGGTTCTGATTCGTAATTTTAACGGGTCTGATATCCTTCTGAGCGATGTTGCTGATGTGGTTGATGGTACTAAAGAATTTTACCAACAGTCAAGAATTAACGGAATTCCCTCGGTTGGTATTCAGATTCAAAAACAATCGGATGCCAACGCCGTTGAAGTGGCTGATAAAAGCAAACAAACTCTGAAAGAACTCGAAAAACAGTATGCAAATATCGGTTTGAAGTTTGAAATAGCACAGGATGGTTCAATCTTCACAATCAACGCTGCCGACGCTGTTAAGGAAGACCTTGCAATCGCGGTTATGCTTGTTGCATTAGTGATGCTTTTGTTCCTGCATTCGTTCAGAAACTCGCTTATTGTGCTGGTAGCAATTCCATCTTCCTTAATTTCAACATTCATTGCAATTTACGCGTTTGGCTTCACTCTTAACCTGATGACCTTGCTGGCGCTTTCACTCGTTGTTGGTATTCTGGTGGATGACTCCATCGTGGTGCTCGAAAACATTCACCACCATTTGGAGAAAGGGGAAGAAAAGCGGGTTGCCGCTCTTAAAGGTAGGAATGAAATTGGCTTTGCTGCTCTTTCTATAACCATGGTGGATGTGGCGGTGTTCCTGCCTCTTGCGTTGGTTACGGGTATAGTCGGTAATATTTTAAGACAGTTCGCTCTGGTGGTGGTTGTATCCACTCTTATGAGTTTAGTAGTTTCTTTTACTATTACCCCTATGTTGGCTTCAAGGTTTTCTAAGATCGAGAAAATGTCAACCAAAACCTTACTCGGCAAATTCGTTAATTGGTTTGAAAGGTCCTTCAAAAGGCTTACAGAAGACTATATCGTGCTGCTTAATTGGGGTTTAAGGCACAAAAAGACTGTGTTCCTCATTACAAGTTTGCTGATGGTCGGTTCGCTTTCCTTAGTGCCGTTACGGTTTATTGGTACGGAATTTATGACCGTAGCCGACCGTGGTGAGTTTTCTGTTATTGTTGAGTTCCCTACTTCTACAAATATTGAAGAAACTAACCTTCGCTCGTTGGAGATTGAAAAAAAACTCTATGAAATTCCGGAAGTGGAGCGTGTCATCGGTTCTGCAGGTATCTCGTCCGAAGGTTTTATTGGACAGGGCACAAATAACCTAACTTCTATTGATGTTACTTTGGTACCTAAAGATAAGCGAACCCGCTCAACCGATGAAGTATCGGAAGAGATCAGGCAAATGTTCCAAAAATTGCCCGGCGTGAAAGCCAGAGTTAACCCAATCGGAATTTTTGGTAGCGCTAACCAAACTCCAATTCAGTTGTCTGTTTCCGGAGCTGATTTGGATAGCGTGCGCTTTGCTGCTGAAACTTTGGCGGATATTATTAAGACCATCCCCGGAACTGCAGATGTCAGGCTTTCTTCCGAACAGGGTAAAAGAGAAATTTCCGTTAAGGTGGATAGAAAACTGATGGCGAGCTATGGGTTATCACTCGCCGAAGTTGCTCAAACTTTAAGAATTGCTTTCACGGGCGACAATTCAACAAAATTTAGAGATGGAAGAAATGAGTTTGAAATCAGAATTCTGATGGATGATGTCTCCCGTAATAGAACCTCTTCACTTGAAGAACTTATTTTTATTACAAAATCGAATAAACCGGTCAGGTTGAAGCAGTTTGCAAAACTTGAGTACACCATTGGTCCCTCAAAATTAACACGCTTGGATAGAAGCAACGCTCTCTATGTTTATTCTCAAGCTATTGGCAGACCCACCGGTTCGATCGCTGAAGATATCAACAAAAAAATTGCCGAAACAAGGTTCCCTGAAGGTACTTCCTTCAAATATATGGGCGATGTTAAAATGCAGGGCGAGTCTTTCTCAAGCATGTTTTTGGCTCTTGCAGCGGCGATTATTTTCGTTTACCTGATCATGGTTGCGCTATACGATAACTGGCTCTATCCGTTCATCGTCCTTTTCTCTATACCGGTTGCGATGGTGGGCGCTTTGCTTGCTTTGGCGATGACCATGAAAGCACTTTCTATCTTCTCTATGCTCGGCGTTGTGATGTTGGTGGGACTTGTAGCAAAAAACGCCATCTTGCTTGTGGATAGAGCAAACCAAATGAACTTAGAGCAAGGAGTCTCGATTAGAGAATCTCTGTTGGAAGCCGGCAGATCGAGGCTACGACCTATTTTGATGACTACTCTTACTATGATCATGGGTATGTTCCCTATTGCTCTTTCTCAAAGTGACGGTTCCGAGTGGAAATCCGGGCTTGCTTGGGCGATTATTGGCGGGTTAACAAGTTCACTGCTCCTTACCCTGGTGCTCGTACCGGTGGTGTACGAAACTATGGATTCTATTAAGCAAAAACTGATACGGTTGTTCCATCGAAGAAAACCAAAGGTTCAGGAAGAAGCGACTTGATTAAAGAGAAGATCTTTTAATTTAACGGAAGATTCATAAATTTAACTGAAGATTTTCTACTAAACAATAGATTTTTGATTAAACAGAAGATTCCTGAATTTAACAGAAGCAACTGAAATTCAATTCTCACAACCAATCTTTTATCGGTTATGTGCGTTGAATAAGATTCAATTACTGAAGTGGTTAAATCCGGGCACCGGGGCGGTAACCTCTGTAAGGCAGCGAAGATTGAACCGAAATAAACGCTTTATGGTCGATCGATTCAACCAATTTCATCAGTTTTCGCTGTTTTTTGCGGTCAACAACCGTGATTATCATGTTCATGGAACCACTAAGACCAACAGCCGGTAATGTTGTTACACCAAATGCGGATGACCTCAGTTCCGCTGCGATCTCTTCCGATTTTTCAAGTGAAATGATGTTAATCTGAACAAACCCTAAACCTATTTTCTGTTCGAACCAAATTCCAATAATATTACCAAGTGCATAACCGGTCGCGTAACCTAAAATCATCCATGGGTTCTGATTCAAATGCTGAAATATCTGGCTGACTGCTACCACCCAAATTCCTGCCTCGAAAAAGCCGACAATTCCCGCCATTGTTTTTTTACCCTGAACCACCAATATCGTGCGAAGCGTACCAAGGCTGACATCGCAAATTCTCAACAAACCAACTATTATGGGACCAAAAAAACCTTCGAACATTAATATTTCCTGAATTTGTAAAGACTGTATGTGAATTTAAGAAAGATTTTGATTATAAATAAATTTTCACCCAGTTAAAAATAATTAAACACAGGTTCAGAACTTCTGAACGGTGCGTATCTCTTTTTACCGGCTAACATTAAAAACTGCATGATTGAGCTAAAAATAATTAAGCGCCGAAACCACACCCCCCAGATAACCACTTCCGAATAGATTAACATGGTTTACCCTGTGATATATTTGATAGACGATTTCCCGCTCTTGCCAACCGGGGTTTAGCGGATAGCTTTCGGCATAAGCTGCGTAAAACCGTTCGCTAAACCCACCGAACAATCTCGCCATTGCAAGATCGGTTTCCCGGTCACCGTAGTACACCGCAGGATCAAAAATAACCGCCTCGCCTTCAGCGGAAATCATAAAATTACCCGACCATAAATCACCATGCAGCAAAGAAGGCGGAGTGTTTTCATCTTCAAACAGATCAGGCAGTTTTTCCAAAAATCTTTCAACTTTGTGACTGAAATCGGGTGTGTAATAGCCGTTTCGTTTCATTAAAGAAAACTGCGGAACCATCCTGTTGTTGATAAAAAACTCGCTCCAACTTGGGTTAAATGGTATGTTTTTCTGCGGGGTTGCGCCGATAAAATTATCGGAGTGAAAACCGTGCCCTTTTTCGGAAACCATTCGGTGCATTTGCGCAAGTTTTTGCCCAAATACCTCCCAAAAATCTTTTTTTGCCTCTCCGGTTTGAATATATTCCAAAACAATTGCCGAACCTTCAGAAGCAATTACTTTGGGGGTTCTGATGGTTTTGCTTTTTTCAATCTCTTCCAAGCCGGTCACTTCTGCTTTTACAGTCTCTTCTGCAAACGACCCGGTGTATTTTTTCACAAAATATTTAAGCCCGTTTTCCATCGTTAAAACAACAGCCTCTGCAATGCAACCACCACCGGCAGGTTTAATTCCCGAAACTTTTTTCCCGATTAGGCGTTCAGCTAATTTTTTCATTGAATTGGGTTTACACTTGGTTTCATTTAAGATTTTTTTAGTGGCACTTCAGATATGTCGCCGGCTGTTCCTTTCTCAACAATTAACGGTTAATTTCGCAGGTTCCGACGCTTCAACAAATCTTGCAATAAATTATCACATCCTTCTTCTAAAAGATCGATAACATGATGAAATGCAGCCCTGCCGTCATAATACGGGTCAGGCACTTCATAAACACCACTTCTGTTTATGTAATCAGTAATCATTTTAACTTTATGGCTGTATTTTCCCGAGTGGTCCAACGAAAGAATATTTCTTAAATTGGAACTATCCATCGCCAGAATTAGGTCATACTCTTGCAAATCTCTGATCGAAAGTTTCCTAGCACGGTGCGGAGTAATGTCATAACCTCTTTCCCGACAGTGGGCGATCATTCTGTCATCAGCAGTTTGGCCAATATGGTAGCCGGCAGTTCCTGCTGAATCAGCTTCAAATAAATGGGTAAGGTGGGCTTTTTCCACTTTATCCCTGAAGATTCCCTCCCCTGCCGGCGATCTGCATATATTACCCAAACATACGAACAATATTTTCATCAATTAATCCTTAGTTTTCTAAAGTTTTCTGAACCAAATCTGCGCTTCAATAAAGTGGCTTATTGTTTTCTGAACCAAATCTGCGCTTCGCTGAAGTGCGTTTTTTATCTCTTCAAAACTAAATTCTCAAATTCTCAATTTCTTAATTCTTAATTTGCGCTTTCTGAAAATTTTAATTTTTTCAAACTTTAAAGTTAGCCCTGTTCTGCGCCGAAAAAAAGGATATTAAACGGTGTTCAAATTTCAAAAGTTATGGTTGCACCATGTAGCCTCAAGAGGTACTCCTGTTGTACACCGAAAAAAAGGATATTCTGCGGTGGTAGCGGCAACTACCATTCTTTCACCGACACTTCGAACAAAAAAAATGATTAAATTTGTGTTTGAAGAATTATTAATTTCGGGAATAAATGTCACATCTGCAAATTTCTGTTAAAGAGTTACTCGCCAACGGCGAAAAATATGAAGGGAATAAACTTAAACTTTCAGGTTGGGTAAGAACATCACGAGCTTCTAAAACCTTTGGATTTGTTGAACTTAACGATGGCTCATGTTTTAAAAACCTACAGATAGTTTTCGACGAATCACTACCCAATTTTGATGAAATTGAAAAAATCTCAATCGGTTCGTCTTTGGAAATTACGGGCGAATGGGTGCGCTCGCCCGGCGATAAACAGCCTTTTGAACTGAAAGCCGAAGAAATTAAGGTTATCGGTTTTGCATCACTCGATAACCCCATTCAAAAGAAGCGCCACAGTTTCGAGTTTCTCAGAACTATTGCTCACTTGCGCCCCCGGACCAATACCTTCATGGCTACATTTCGTGTGCGGTCTATAGTTTCCCACGCAATTCATAAGTTCTTTCAGGATCGCGGCTTTGTCTATGTTCACACTCCGATTATCACGAGCACGGATGCGGAAGGTGCCGGCGAAATGTTCAGAATCACCACGCTTGATATGGCAAATCCCCCCAGAACAGATGAAGGAAAAATTGACTACTCGCAGGAGCTTTTCGGGAAATCGTCGTTTCTTACTGTTTCCGGTCAGCTGGCTGTGGAAGCCTTTTGTTTCGCTTTCAGAAATGTTTACACTTTCGGGCCCACTTTCCGTGCGGAAAACTCAAACACTGCCAGACACGCTAATGAATTTTGGATGATCGAACCCGAAATTGCTTTCGCTGATCTTAACGACGATATGGCGCTCGCACAGGATATGATGAAATATATCCTGAACGAAGTTATGACTCATGCCCCCAACGAACTGGAGTTCTTCAATAAATTTGTAGATAACGAACTTCTCGCCCGTTTGGATAATGTAGTTAATTCTGACTTTGCAACCATTACATACACCGAAGCGGTAGATTACCTGAAAAAATCGGGCAACAAGTTCGAGTACCCCGTCGAGTGGGGCGAAAACCTGCAAACTGAACATGAAAGATACATCACTGAAGCTGTTTTCAAAAAACCGGTCTTTGTTATCGACTATCCAAAAGATATTAAAGCCTTTTACATGAAACTTAACAGCGATAATAAAACAGTTCGCGCGATGGATCTTTTAGTGCCCGGTGTGGGTGAGATAATCGGCGGCAGCCAAAGGGAAGAAAACTATGATGTGCTTCACCAAAAAATGCTCGATATCGGTATCGTTCCCGAAGAATATGAATGGTATCAGGATATCCGGAAATACGGCACATTCCCTCACGCAGGGTTTGGGCTTGGTTTAGAGCGAGCAGTTATGTATCTGACAGGGATGAAAAATATAAGGGATGTTATCCCCTATCCCAGAACACCGAACAGCCTCTCGTTTTAATTTTTAAGCGGTTAAATCTTTTTTGTTTAACCGCTTTTTTTATACGAATTAATTAATTTATTTTGCTTAATCAATTTTGAAGTTTAAAATGGAAAAATACCTAAGCAGAATCTCTGTAACACTTCTTTTTCTTGCGGTTGTGGTCGCTTTTTACCTCCTTTCAATTTTTTCAGCGATCGTAATTCCGTTGATTTTTGCCTTTTTGGCTGCTTCAATGTACCAGCCGCTGACCATCTTTCTTCGTAATAAAAAGATACCGTTTTACCTGATTATCCCCTCTATTTCCATCATTACTCTCGGGATTTTGTTCCTGATGTATCTCATAATTTCATCAACCGTGGTGGAAATTAGTACGCAAAGCGACGATTTCGCTAAAACATTAACTCATCGAATTGATTGGCTTGCGTCAGGCTTGGAAAGATTCATTAACGAGCGTTTTCACACAACAATCAGCGTAAACAAAGAACTCAGTCAGCTGCTTTCTAAAGATTTTGTAACAAATGCGGCAAAGGGAATTGTCGCTTCGTTCACCTCTTTCACTAACGGGTTTTTCTGGTTCTCTGTCTATTTTGTGGTCTTTTTATTCTCACTCCCTAACTACCGGCGCTATTTAAGATATGTTGCCGGAAGGGATAAACTGGAAATAGTTACAAGCACCTACATTACTATTCAAAAGTTTATTTACACCTATGCAAACATCAAGCTTTTTATTAATTTGGTGGTTGGAATCTTGGTGTATGTGGTGTGTGTGGTCTTTGAGATCAAGTTTGCATTCTTATGGGGTTTTGTTGCTTTTCTGCTGCATTTCATACCATTTATCGGGGCGATTATTTCCGTACTCTTTCCCTCACTTATGGCGCTGATTCAGTATGATGATATTTTCGTGCCGGGCACTGTCTTGATTTTGCTGACCGTAATTCAAATGGGAATGGGTAATATCGTCGAGCCGGTGATGATGGGTAACAAACTGCGTCTGAACACAATTACTGCAATTTTTGGTCTGGTTTTTTGGGGCTTTCTCTGGGGCGTGAGCGGTTTGTTCCTGAGCATTCCGATGCTTGTTATCACGAAAGTAATGTTGGAGCAATTTCCCGATACTGCTATTTTTGGCAGGATTATGGGGTTCCCCGAAGATACCCAGGGAAACAGACTGAGAACCTGGGACCCGACTACTATTATTACTAAAAGTTTTGATTCAACGCACGAATCTGAAACTAAAAAAGACAAATAAGCGTTTTGCCTAATATCAATAAATTAAAATTAAAGGAAATAAAATGGCAGAAATAAAATTTCACGGCGAAAAAGTTAATACTTACGGTTCCCTTCCCGCTGTAGGAAGCAAGGCACCTGATTTCAAACTCGTAAAAGAAGACCTTTCCGAAGTTTCTTTGAGCGACTTCAAAGGGAAAAAAGTTTTGTTGAACATCTTCCCAAGCTTAGATACACCCGTTTGTTCAACATCAATCAGAACATTTAACGCAAAATCTTCGGCTGTGGATAACACCGTTGTTTTGGATGTGTCGATGGATTTACCTTTTGCGCACAAAAGATTCTGTGCGGCTGAAGGATTGGATAGAGTGCACGGCGTAAGCGGATTCAAAAGCTCAACATTCGGGAAAGATTACGGTGTGATTATGGAAGACGGTAAACTGGCAGGCCTTTACTCCAGAGCCGTGGTCGTACTCGATGAAGACGGAAATGTTAAATACACAGAACAAGTTCCTGAAATCACCCAAGAACCCGACTATGAGAAAGCCCTCAACGCTTTGAAGTAGGGTTTTTAGGGAATGTTTCTTTAAGGCAGGGTTTTTGGTGTCTCCCTAAAACAGGTTTTTCTGCGACACACTAAAGCAGGATTTTAATGCTACTTAGATGCTGTCTTTTAGTGCTACTCTGAAGCGGGATTTTTGGGCACTTTTGTGAAGTAATTTTTTTTAGTACTTCTTTGAAGCAGACTTTTGGCGTTTCTTTGAAGTCAAAAGAATTTTATCCCAAATTAAACCTGCTTTAATAACTTTTCAACTTCCCCATTGAATTAAAACTTATAAAAAAGGGTCGGTTTTCACCGACCCTTTTTTGTTGATAATCAGCAACTATCATAGAAAATTAAAAAAACTGATTTTCTTAATGTTATTTATGTGGAATTTTCATAATAGGTTTTAGCCAATTATATAAAACTAAAATGGCTGTATTTATTTTTCCTTAAACATGACCGTACTACTCTTCTGAATTTTCAATCAAATCCAAATTGCTTATACCCTCTGCATTAATTTTCAAAATGTCCTTTGTTTTCGAAGGTAAAATTTTTATATTAACTTAACTATATTGAATTTTTTGTTTGATAAAAGAGAAAAAAAAAAGATTCGATCACTTAAAGCGTTTTCGAAAAGAAATATTCTCTATTAGGATTTTTTCATTCAATTGCCTAATACAAGGGAAATATATGGCTGTAATGATACCTGATTCGTTTAAATATTATAATACTCCCAGCTATGGGGAGAAAAAAATCTATGAAGCATTGAAAAATAAATTAGACGATAGCTGGATGGTTTGTCACAGTTGGCGTTGGGTAAAGAACCCATCAGTGCCAGTTAGAAAAAATAGCCAAGGAGAAGGTGATTTTATTGTATTTCATCCAGATTGTGGGATTATTGTTATTGAAGTAAAAGGTGGAAGTATCGAATTTAGAAATAATGGTAAATATTATACAAATGGCAATCAAATTCAAAATCCGGAAGAACAAGCTGCAAGAACAAAATATGAAATAATTAACAAACTTAAACTTAAGAAACTCGATAAAATTTGTTGGGTTTATCATTGCGTCTGGTTTCCAGATATAGAATGGAATATTTCTTACCCTCCAAATCTCAATGAAGAAATATTATTGGATTTGAATGCTTTAGCTAATCCGGAAAAGGCTTTCAGAAATCTTTCCAGAAATTCTTCCACAATAACTAATGAAAAAGTAAAAGAGGAAATAAAGAAAATTCTTCATTCACCATTTAAAATTGCAAGAAACTTATTAGTGAGAATGAATGAGACAGATGAGTTATACTATGAACTCACCTCTGAGCAAGAAAATATTTGTCGATCGTTACGAGAAAACTCGATTTTTAGGGTCAAAGGTCGGGCTGGTACCGGCAAAACCTTTGTTGCATTACATTTAGCTCATCTTTATTCTGAAAGTGGGAAAAAAGTTCTTTATCTATGTTCAAATAGGGGTTTAGCTGACTTTTTAGAGAATCAACTCAAAAATGAAGTAACTGTTTCTACTTTTTATCGCTATGCCCGTGATTTTTTATTTACCCATTATCCAACACGGATACCTATAGATTTTAATGAGGAAACAGATTTTAATTATATTATAGATTCCTTTTCAGAAGTAGCAGACGAAAACTTAGATAAATTTGATGTGTGCATTATAGATGAAGCTCAGGATTTAAAACCAGAATTCTTTGAAAATATTCGTAATGCTTACATAGATAAAGGTAATTTTATTTATTTTTATGATCCTTTACAAATTGCATATTCAAGGAATATTAAAATTAGTGATCCCTTTGAAAATTACCATGATTTTGTTTTTATTTTAAATCGGAATCTGCGAAATCCACTAGAAATTGGTAGAGCAGCCCTGAACATCATTGATGCTGATTATTCTACAAATAGTGATTTTTCTTTATCCATAGGTGAATCCCCCACCGTGTATTTATTTAAGGAAGAAATCGAAAATGAAGTAAAAAAAACAATCAATGACTTGATAATTAATCAAAAGGTTCCGAGCCGATCTATTTCAATTCTTAGTATGAAAGGTATGGGTAAATCAATTTGCGGACCTTTAATAAATGAAATTGAAGTAACAACTTTTCGTAAATTTAAAGGTTTGGACAATCGGTTTATAATTTTAATCGATGTTACATATCAGCATTTCATAGATGAAGTTTACAAACGAGAATTATATATGGCGATAACAAGAAGCCGGTTTGCACTCTATCTTTTTATTGATGATAATGAACATCCAATGAAAAAAGAATTTTGCAATAAAAATGGGATTTCTGTACCAACAGCAGAAATTATAAAAAATTTATTAATGGAGAATCGTTATGAATGAACCAATACCCATCAAAGAAATGAAGAAAAAACTTGATGAAAATTTCCCACTCTTGTTGAAAGAAACTTTTGGCATTCTTGAAAGTGAAAATCTTACGCTTGGAGGTATGAGAGTAGTCCAGGACAATAAGAAAGAGATTAAAGAATTAAAAGATAAGGTAAAAAATGTTGAAGATGAGATTGAAGCTGATATCAAGGAATGTCGCTACCATTTCTCAGATGAAAATCTGATAGCTATGGAAGAGGATCTGGATGCATTTAAGAATAATGTCTTTGGTGAAAAATTATGGACTGTCAGATCTTCACTGCGTGATATGAGTAACCCCGAATTAGAAAGATATCGCGATAGTTTTGATAATGCAACCCCTCGTGAAATTTATGTTTGCGTTAAGGAAATTTTAAACAAATCAAAAGAGTATGTTAAAGAAAAGTTTACAAAAATCGATATGAGGAGAGTTCTAAAAATAGAGGATCTTCAATTAGATTATTTAGATGATGAAGATCTCCTTTTATCTGGGGTGATTGGCTTAGGAATAAGGTCCGAATTATTATATAGAATGTATCCTAAAGTATTTCCAATAATGACTCGTAGGTCTCTCTGGGGGATGTATTTTTTCACAAATGCTGATGAATTTATTATTGATGAGAATAAAGACGGAAGATCGAGGACCAGTCATCAATGGAATTATGAATATCCTCGTTTCTGTTTTTATGCAAACCACCTTACTCTTTTATTAGAGAAAAAATTCCAAAACTATAAAATTCAAATGAATCAAGATTTGCGTTACGGGTACTTGAATTTCATGTTAGTTGAATATGCAAAAACGAAGAAAAAAGAAATTGAAAAACTTTATACTTGGGAATATACAGGATTAAATTGACATGGATATTCTTAAAAGTTATAGAAATTATTTTTCTGAAAAAGAAATTCCTTTTCTTTATCCCTATCAAAAGCAAGCAATAGAGTCATTATCAAAAAAGAATAATTCTCTTACTATCGTACCAACCGGAGGAGGCAAGTCACTTGTTTATTATTTAGCCGGTCTAAGTTCTGAACATACAACTTTAGTAATTTCACCATTAAAAGCTTTAATGCAGGAGCAAGTTAATTTTCTAATTTCAAAGAATATTCAAGCTCTCTCATTCAACAGTGATATCCCGTTTTCAGAGCAAAGAAAGATCTTAAGAAACTTAGAGACTATTAGTTATCGCTTTATTTATGTTTCACCGGAAAGGTTACAAGATTCTTATTTTCGTGCTGCAATTCTACACTCCAAAATTCAGATAGACTTAGTTGTTATAGATGAAGCACACTGCATAAGTCAGTGGGGATATGATTTCAGACCAGAATATGGAGAAATTCCAAGATTCATTAATTTTTTAAGATTCAATGGTATTCATTCAACTGTTTTAGCTCTCACAGCTACTTTGTCACAAAAAGCTATTAAAGATATTAAAACGGAATTTAATATTAAGAATATTTTCTATAGTAATAATAACTTAATTCGTCAAGAATTAAAACTGTTTTTTGAAGAAATTGCAGATAAAACAGCGGGAGTTGATAAATGGAATCGGATTATAGAATTTCTTAAGACTAATAACTCTAAGAAAATATTGATCTATTTTTATTCAAAAAAGAAATGTGAAGAATTATCAAAAAAATTTAACATTGATGAACCAATCAACGGTCTTGTTGGAGACTATTTCCATGCTGACTTAGATGAAACTCAAAAAAAAGAAAAATATAATTTATTCAAGACAGGTAAAATTAATGTACTTTTCACTACCACTGCATTTGGAATGGGAATGAATATACCTGATATTGATACAATTATCCAATATCATCTTCCAAAGTCAATTGAAGACTATTACCAACAAGTTGGCAGGGGTGCCAGAGTAAAAGAAATCTGCAAAGAGTGTAAATGTTTGTTATTTTGGAGTAAAAAAAATATTACCGCTAATATTAATGAATATAAAAGAGGAAGATTCACGAGTGAAAAGATTTCAAAAGGGATTGACCATTTACTTAGTAAGAAAGATAAAAATTCAATTTCTTCAGTGTCCTTTTCTACATTGAAAAACGGAAAAATTAATATTTCTGTCTTAAGATATTATCTTGAAAGGTTGGGATTAATTGAAATCGTTGGTGAAGTTAACGGAGGACCTGATTCGATACGATTTAAAAACGATACTCCCTTGTGGTTAGAAATCAAGAATGCATCGTTAGGAAATAGTTTTATAATCGCTGCAAAAAAATTAGGAAGAGACCTTCAACAAATAATAAACTATGTTTATGAACAGGATTTAATAGGTAATGTAGAGTATTCTCCGGCTATAGATAAAAAATTATTTATAAAGCGATTATTTGATACCCTCCCTGAAAATAAAGAAAAAGAAATTATTGCAGTCAATGATGCACGCATTGATTATCAAACTGAGCGTTTTAACGAATTAATCAACCTTATTAGAGCTCCTGATCCTTATGTGTATTTACGCACCGTGTTCAAGGAAGAAAGTTAAGTTATCGCTAAAAAATTTACTTCGGCAAATTATTAATACTTTTAGCGAAAAACTTTTTTGACTATATTAACTTATATTGGCATACAATCAAATCTTTCTAATTTAAGATTACTTACCTTCTATAATAATGATTTTACAAAAAAGGGCTGTTTTTTCGCAGCCCTTTTTATAAGTTTAAGATTAGATCTTTTCGTGAATGTTTTCATAATCAATAGAAAAATACAATCTTATTAATATTATTTGCTCTTTTGCCAAAGATCAATAAATACTATTTGACTGTAGTCAGCCTCAGATCAAAATTTCAACTAATTTATTTAATCATTCTCAAGTAACTATTCAAACTTCCTCAAACCTACTTAAGCACAGTCAATTTCTTAACAAAGTTGAACACTTTCCCATCCTGCACACGGGTGGCGGTGTAGCGATACAGATAGTTACCCGAACTTAGCCCAAGATTCTGTATATCTACCAACACTGAGTAATATCCAGGCTGTGCGGTGCTGTTGAATAAATCTGCAACTTTTGCACCGGAGATGTCAAAAAGTTCAATCTTTACGGCTGCCTCTTCCGAAACGGCAAAATCAATCTTTGTTGAAGGATTAAACGGATTCGGATAGTTCTGCGAAATACCGAAATTCTCAGGCACTCCAACCGATACCTCACCGGCAAGGTTGTGGTACTCAAAGGTTCCGTCGTAATCAACCTGTTTCAGCCTGTAGGAATATTTACCCGGCTGTAAACCGTTATCTGCAAATGAGTATTCTGTGATCCCAACGGTTGTACCTTGTCCTTTAACGAACCCTAAGTTCGTCCATTCACCACCGGCAACACTTCTTTGAATTTCAAATCCGTTGTTGTTCTTTTCGGTAGCGGTTGACCATTTCAGCAGAACACTGTTTCCTGTAACCGAAGAAACAAAAGATGCCAGTTCAACCGGAATCGGGTTTTGCCCTTCATCAGCGCCACGGAACGGGGTCGCCGGGTTGCGCGGGTCGTTATCTATATCGGCAATAATTCCACCGTATGCAACGCCTTGCAGATCGGCGTCAATATCAGAAGGCGCTGCTAAGTGCAAATCTGTTGGGGAAACAAACGAAACACCCTTAAAAATGGTATGTGCTTCAAAAGGTGCAGCGGCTGTTTGGTAGTCACCAATTACATTATAACCGGAGCTTCCCCACCCTGCGGCAAAATTATCGACTGACCCGGTAGAATAAGTTGCATTATAATCCATGCTTACAATACCGGCAACCGGCGAGACAAAACTTCCCACATGGTAAGCATTGGCAACATTTCCCGTTCTTGTGTTTTGGAAGATATTGTTCATCACATAAATTGTAGATGAATCGTTGGCACTTGTTTTAATAAAAGCACCTGAAACAGCATTTCCTGCAGTTCCGCCGCTGTGCACGCCGCCAATTCTGACTGTGTTGAATGCATAACGCAGATTGAATTTATTGGAAGCCGTGCCTGAAACCAAAGTTCCGTAGCATGCACTTACATTGTTGGGCCCGTTTTCCATCAGCGAAATGAAGTTGTTATAAACAAAATAGTCAGCACCGTTTCCTGCGGTTAAAACTATTCCTCTCATTGAGGTTGAACTGGTGGATGCGCTGTTCATACCCCAGATTTTATTACCTGAAATAGTCAGGCTTTGATTTGGAATAGAGCCTACAGATATACCCGTAACGATGGTGTTATTGTAACCTTGCACCTCATAAATCAAATTGTCTTTAACAACAACGCCTGTGCACGCTGAAAGCAGCCAAATGCCGGCGTAGCCCCAGTCGTAAATCTCGCAGTTTTCGATCAGGATGTTTCTGTTCGGGTTTGCAGCCGTACCACTGGAAGCAATACCTGAGCGGCTTCCTTCTAATTTACAGTTAGTAATGGAGATATTCGAGTTACCCTCAGGGTTGCTCGCTGATGTTCCAAGCAAAATAACACGCGGCCCGGCAGTGTTCTGAAGGTTGTTTTTCATGTGAAGAAATTTCAGATCGATATTAGTTGCACCGTTCTGGATTAGAATAGTATTAGAAAGTGAGCCTGTAGCGGTTGTATTTTCGATGTAGAAATTTATCGAAGAACCAACACCGCCGGCTCTTCCGTCAATCGTGATGTAGTCACCGCCGTTAAAATAGAAAATTGAATTGTTGGTAACAGTGGCACTTAACGACAAGAGGGCTATACCTGCGGCGGGTCTGATTGTGATCCTGTTTGCGTTGCTTGCACCCTCTTTTTGAGTTAACAGAATCGGAAAAGTTTCCGAAGTGCCGTCGTAAGTAGCTTTCAACTCAATCAAATATGCGTGAGTCATCGGCGAATCAATAGCTGCGTAAGCGGCTGTAATCGATGGGTAGGAACCGATTAAGGTTCCGCCTCCGTCTTTCAAATCAACGGAGTTAGCCTGCCCTAAAGTAACTCCTAATGAAAGAACAATTGTAAATACCAAAAATGGTAAAATTCTCATTCTCATGAGCGCTCCTGAATTATTAGTGATTAAAATGATTCTGTTCTTCTGTAAACTCAGTATTTGATTATTCTCAGTATTTGATTATACAACACTAAAAATACAAATATTTTTTGACAATACAAAGCTATTTTTTACTAAACCCAAAAAGTAATTTTTTACTAAACTTTTTCGATTATCTTTAAGATTAATCATTTTCTCTCAAAAATCACACCGTTTTACCAATTGTACCGAATAAATATCTTGACAGTCTCAAAAAAAAATGGTAATTTAGCACTCGCAATTTACGAGTGCTAATAACAATTAGATTTTTATTAACTAATGGAGGACAATATGTCGTTAAATCTTCAACCCTTAGCAGACAGGGTGATCATAAAACCGCAGGAAGCGGAAGAGGTTACAAAGAGTGGTCTTTACCTTCCTGACACAGCCAAAGAAAAACCGATTGAAGGTTTGGTGGTTGCTGTTGGACCCGGCAAAGTTGCCGATGACGGCAAAACCATTGCAATGTCTGTTAAGGTGAATGATAAAGTTCTTTACGGAAAATATTCAGGAACTGAAGTTACCTTAGACGGTACGCAGTATCTGATTATGCGTGAGAGCGATATCTTTGCGATTATTAAGTAATTAAATTTAACAAAGGAAATTTTAGAATGTCATCAAAAATAATTGAATTTGATGTGGAAGCCCGTTCCAAACTGAAAAAAGGTGTGGATCAGTTAGCTAACACGGTTAAAGTTACTTTAGGACCTAAGGGAAGAAATGTTATTTTGGAAAAGAAGTTCGGTGCTCCGTTGGTTACAAAAGACGGTGTTTCTGTGGCTAAAGAGATCGAACTTGAAGACGCAGTGGAAAATATGGGCGCACAGATGGTGAAAGAAGTTGCCTCGAAAACAAGCGATGTTGCCGGCGACGGAACAACCACTGCTACTGTGCTTGCTCAGGCCATTTTTAAAGAAGGTTTAAAAAATGTTACCGCCGGCGCAAACCCGATGGATTTGAAACGCGGTATTGACCTCGCTGTTATTAAAGTGGTTGATTACTTAAAATCAATCTCAAAACCGATTGAAACTGATGAAGAGATCACACAAGTCGGCACCATTTCTGCTAATAATGAAAAATGGATCGGGGAAAGAATCGCCGAAGCTATGCAAAAAGTCGGAAAAGAAGGCGTTATCACTGTTGAAGAAGCCAAAGGAACTGAATCTGTTCTTGAGGTTGTCGAAGGTATGCAGTTCGATCGCGGTTATCTCTCCCCTTACTTCATCACAGACGCTGACTCGATGGAAACAGTGCTGGAAGACCCTTATATCCTCGTTTACGATAAGAAAATCTCGGCTATGAAAGACCTTCTTCCGATACTCGAGAAAACAGTTCAGCAGGGGCGCCCCCTCTTGATTATTGCTGAAGATGTTGAAGGCGAAGCTCTTGCTACATTGGTTGTTAACAAGCTCAGAGGCACCCTCCGCGTTGCTGCGGTTAAAGCACCCGGGTTTGGCGACAGAAGAAAAGCGATGTTGGAAGATATCGCTATCCTCACCAACGGTCAGGTTATCAGCGAAGAAAAAGGCTACAAACTGGAAAACGCTCAGATCGAGTACCTCGGCACCGCTGCTAAAGTTGTTATCGACAAAGACAACACTACCATCGTTGAAGGAAAAGGCGCTGACGCTGAAATCAAGAAAAGAATTAACGAGATTAAAGCTCAGATCGAAAAAACCACTTCTGACTACGACAGAGAAAAATTGCAGGAAAGGCTCGCTAAGCTCTCCGGCGGTGTTGCAGTTCTGAAGATCGGTGCTTCAACCGAAGTTGAAATGAAAGAAATTAAAGCCAGAGTTGACGACGCCCTTCACGCTACCCGTGCTGCGGTTGAAGAAGGCATCGTGCCCGGTGGTGGTGTTGCGTTCATCAGAGCAATCAGAGCCCTTACGGATGTTAAAGGCGAAAACGACGACCAGACAACCGGTATCGAAATAGTTAAAAAAGCTCTTGAAGAACCACTTCGTCAGATCGTTACAAACGCAGGGCTTGAAGGCTCGGTTATCGTTAACCAGGTTCTCTCGAAAGAGGGCAACTATGGTTTCAATGCGGTTACTGAAGTGTATGAAGACCTCTTCAAAGCCGGTGTTATCGATCCTACAAAGGTTTCGAGAACTGCCCTCGAGAACGCCGCTTCAGTTTCAGGGTTGCTCCTGACCACCGAATCGGTTGTTTACGAGAAAAAAGAAAAAGAACCCGCTCCTATGATGCCTCCAGGTGGTATGGGCGGAATGGACTATTAATAGCCCGCTTATTTGCAAAGAGCCTCCGAGAACATCCGGAGGCTTTTTTTGTTAACTATCTTACATCTTTCTTTTTATTATATCGTTATTTTAAATTATCTTTTTATTTTGTTTTAAATTGTTTCCGCAACGCTTTATTTATTCAAATGGATCAGGTTCTAACTTCTAAAAATATCCAGGAACAAAAAGAACAGGTTAATGCCCTGCTTAAACTCGAAGAGTTTGCCAAGGCAAAGGAAGTGGCGCAAAAGTTAGTAGATTTGCTCCCGAACGACCCTGAAGCCAACTGCCTTTTTGCTCTGGCATGCCTTGAAACCTACCGGGTTTCCGACGCTTTGGAATATGCAAACCTTTCGGTTAAGCTTGCTGAAAAGGACCCTGATTCCCGCTATTACAGAGGGGTAATCCAATACCGGATGGGCTTATATGAATCTGCTCTTCTCGATTTTGACTATGTTATCAATCTCTCCCCCGAGTTTGGCGCAAAAGCGCTTGAATATAAAACCTCGTGCCTTGCAGCGCTGAAAAAATACTCGGATGCTTTCAATAACTATGATATTTGTTTCAATGTTGACCCCACCATTCACGAACGGAAACCAAAATTAAGAGAATGGCTTAAGAATCTTTCGGGCGTCAAATCTTCATTTTTAACAAAAATTCTCTCTACCGGCTCCGATCTTTTGGAAGAAGCTCAGGAAGCCTTCTCAATCGGTGAATACTGGTACGCTGAATATGCAGCGGAAAAAATTTTGAGCGAATCCACGGACAGCGAGCGAAAAAGCAAAGCGAAATTAATCCAACTGCAGGTGCTTTTTGCCCAGTTTAAAATTATCGCCGCTAAAAACCTGCTTAAAGAGCTGCACCAATCGATGCCCGGCGATCTCTCACTGATCGAAATGGCGGTGAAAATCGAAGCTGCCGAGCAACAAATACCAAAAGAACCCGAGGAAGAGCCAATCGTTAAACCGGTAAAATCACCCGAAAATAAAGGCAAACGAACTGATTTTGAATCGGATCCTGATGAAATAGTAACCAATGATGATTCATCAGAGTTTTCAACCTACGGTAAAGAAAACAAAAATGATGAAACTGAAAAAACTTCCGACTACACTCTTTCAGAAGATCCCAAACCTGAAGGTTCTAAATCAGATCCTCCCGAAACCAAATCGATAATTGAACTCCCGGCTGATAAAGAGAAAAAGCGGAAAACGGAAGAAAAAGCCGCTAAGGCGAAACCTACAGAGACCGTTGGGAAAAAAACCGGTTTCGAAATTAAAAAAGGAACTAAATTCAAGGGATACTATGCACGCACCTTTGACAGATCAGAAGAAATTAAAACGGGCAAAAAATATTATATACTGCAGTTTAATGCACCCGTTCAAGGCTTGATTGCAGTGGAACTCATTGTAAAAAACCCCTATTTTGAGAGTAAAGATGTTGCCGTTGACGGGCAGGCTTTCTGGTATGTCAACGAAAAACAAATCGGCGAAAGCAACTTTGAACTCCAAATCGAAAAAGAATGGAGCAATGTTGCAGTTATTCAAACATGGGGAACAGGTAACTCCGGCTTTTGGAAAACCGGGCAAGGAAGAGTTGAAATCTTCCTGAATAAAGAACTTGTTTGTGTGAAATATTTTATTCTCGGCTTTTCAGTTATTTACGACCTCGAACACTACGATATTAACGAACTTGAAGAAATGGAAGCCGCCGGGATCGATCAGTTCGATGATGATGACGGTCTTTCGGTTGACGAAATTCTCGCCGGGCTGAACGATTTTGTCGGCTTGGAATCTGTTAAGCAAACTATGGTCGATTTTATTGACTACCTTAATTTTGTTCAGGAAAGAAAGAAAATAGGGCTTAAAACCAAAGGAGGGCTTTCACTAAATTCTGTCTTTCTTGGTAACCCCGGAACCGGCAAAACTTCCGTCGCACGCGTTATTGGAGATATCTTTAAGGCAATGAAGATACTGCCCTCGGGGCATTTGGTTGAAGTTGACCGCGCCACTTTAGTCGGGCAATATGTCGGGGAAACTGCCCAAAAAACCGAAAAAGTGATCGAAGAAGCAATGGGCGGCATTTTGTTCATCGATGAAGCATACACTTTAGTGAAAAAAGGCGGAACCTCTCAGGATTTCGGGCAGGAAGCGATTGATACACTTCTGAAAAGAATGGAAGATAAATCCGGTGAGTTTGTTACAATCGTTGCAGGCTACCCGGAAGAAATGAACAGCTTCTTGGAATCAAACCCCGGAATGAAATCGAGGTTCACACAATACTTCAATTTTGAAGACTACACCCCCGATGAAATGTGCAAAATCTTCGAAATAATGGGTTCTAAAGAAGATTATTCTCTCTCCGGCGGTGCAAAGGAATTGCTGGTAAAAGAGTTCACCACACTTTACAGGGGCAGGGATAAAACCTTTGGCAACGCAAGATTGGTGCGCAACACTTACGATGAAGCCAAAATGAGGCTCGGGAAAAGATACCTGAAACTTCCACCCGGAATGAAAACACCGAAAGCATTAACTACTTTTGAACCGGAAGATATTGCAGCCGTTTTCAAAAAAGATTCCGGCAAAGATTTTAACCCCGGTATCAACGAAGAAAAGCTGAAAGAATCGTTGGATAAACTCAACGGGCTGATGGGGCTTAACTTAGTTAAAAAAGAAATTAACGAATTGGTGAAAATTGCACGCTTCTACTCCGAACGAGGAGAAAACCTGCAAAATAAGTTCTCAGACCATATCGTTTTTCTCGGTAACCCCGGAACGGGTAAAACTACAGTTGCAAGGATTTTTAGCGATATTTACTCAGCTCTCGGAATTTTACCAAAAGGACATTTAGTTGAAACTGACCGTCAGGATTTAGTTTCAGGTTATGTCGGGCAAACGGCTACTAAAACCACCGAAGTTATCGATAAAGCAATCGGCGGCACGCTGTTTATCGATGAGGCTTATTCGTTAGTAAGCTCAAGCGGTGGTTCCGGAACCGATTTCGGGAAAGAAGCCATCGATACCCTTTTAAAAAGAATGGAAGATGACCGCGGCAAGTTTATCGTTATCGCTGCCGGCTACACCGAAGATATGGAGAAGTTTTTGGAAAGCAATGTCGGGTTAAAATCCCGGTTCACAAAGTTTTATCTGTTCGAAGATTACTCGCCGGATGAGCTGGTGAACATTGCAGTTAATATTTTGAAATCCAAAAACCTAAAATTTGCACCTGAAACCCTCCCAAAATTGAAGGGCTATTTCAACGAACAGTACAGAAAAAGAGATGAAACCTTTGCAAACGCCCGAATGGTAAGGAACCTTGTGGAAACTGCGACCAAACAACAGCTTCTCAGGTTGGTTGATATTCCTAAAGATAAACTGACAGATGAAATTTCTGCAACTATTACAACCGAAGATATTACGGAACTGCAGCCTGCAGCTGTTAAAAAATCGGTGAAAATTGAGGGTGACCCCGTTCAGTTGGAAAAACTCCTTAAAGAACTTGATTCTCTCACCGGTTTAGCCGAAGCTAAAAAGGCAACTGAAAAACTTATCAGTTCTTTGAAAGTAGCAAAACTAAGGGAAGAACGGGGGCTTAAGGTTATCAGGAAAAATCTGCATGTGGTCTTTATGGGTAACCCCGGCACGGGAAAAACTACTGTGGCACGGTTGCTCAGCCAAATTTATAAAGAACTTGGACTGCTTGAAAAAGGGCACTTAGTTGAAGTGGATCGCTCTGCTTTGGTTGCCGGCTATCAGGGGCAAACAGCTCAGAAAACCGAGGATGTGATAAAACAGGCACTTGGCGGAACACTTTTTATCGACGAAGCATACACTCTTGCAAGAGGAACAAACGATTTCGGGCAGGAGGCTATTGATACGCTCTTGAAAAGAATGGAAGATTATTCAGACCGGTTAGTCGTTATTGTTGCAGGATACCCTACCGAAATGCAGAACTTCTTAGAATCTAATCCCGGGCTGAAGAGCAGGTTCACAAACTTCTTCGTCTTCGAAGATTATAAACCCGAAGAATTGATTGAAATCGCAAAAGTTCAAAGCGATAAACTTGGCTACAAAATTGAAGACGAAGCACTAACCCACCTGTTAGATGTGTTCAAAGAACTTTATGAAAATCGTGACCAGAACTTTGGCAATGCAAGAACAGTTAAGAATATTTTATTCAAAGCTATTGGGAATCAGGAAGAAAGGATTCTCACTCTAACTGACTTAAGTGATGAAGATTTAGTGAAAATTACTTTAGATGATGTACAAGATTTGGGTGTTTAATAAACATGTAATCCGGTTGATAAAGCTGCCTGAAGATTCGTTGGACAGGGGGTTATTCGTTAAAACCCTTCATAAAATATTCTATCTCTTCCACTAATTTTTCATTTATCGTAAAAGTAACATACTCTGCAAAATTATGCAAAATGATTAAACCATTAATTCCGGCGTCTTTTTCCGAAAGTTTAATTATTTGTTTACTCACATTTTTGTTTAAAATGGCAATATCCTCATAAATATCCACCAACTTATTCATTTCCCAGTCAGGCTTCTCTCCTTTTTTCATTTTAAGATATTGAGAAAGCAAATACATCGAAAAAACACGGATTTGAGTTTCATCCAAAGTAGCAAACGGCAGATGAGTGTGCAACATCGGTTTGAGTTTGCCCATAATCGGGCAGCCACTGGCGGGCATCAAAATTCCGATAAGGCTGCTTAGCCCACCCTGCAGAGGTGTTTCTTTCACATATTTTCTGGCTACTGTGGTAACCTCCACTTCAACTTTTTCAAACGAATTGAAGTTGCTGAACTCTTTAAGAACACGGTAAAGGTTCTGTGCCAAAGGGCAGTATTTGTGTACCTTTGGGTCCAATGGGCAATGAGGGCAGGCGAAAGTTTCCATCAAAGCCCACTCGATTTCTAAGTCCTCTTTTGGATCCTGGATGATGCTTAAGTCAGACCGATTAAGGTAAACCGGAAACTCTTTTACTTCATCCTTAAACTTAAATTTATAGTTAAAAAAGAGTACTTCTTCGTCGGTTGGCATTTGTTTTTTTCGTCTTTTCGTTATCTGAATTAATAAGTAATCAAAATATAAGGAAAATAGTTGAAACTACTTATGAGAGAAGTCATATTTTAAGTGGCATCGATTAAAAAGAACCCAATTTCGTGTGAGACGAATATTTTCCCGGTTTTTTCTCAGTAAAAAGCTATTCACCGGGTAGTATTTTATCTCTTGAGTAACAAGCCATTCACCGAATAACATTTTATCCTTTGAGTAATAGATTTTCCCCCGGCAACAAGTTATCCCTCGGGAACAAATTACTCTCTTAATAACAAGCTTTCCCCCTGCGATAAGTTATTCTCAAAGTATCACTTTATTGCGCCCGCACTGATACATTGCTTACACCCCCTGTAATTTTAATTTTCAGAACATTTCCTGTCCCTGAAAAATTTGGTGAGTAATAAATTCCGTCCCTTTCTTCATATCCGGGGGGCACGGAAGCATCCCCGAGCGCCATTTTGGTTTCAATTTGTACTGTTGCCTCAAGTGGAACGATTATCTCAATAGTACTGGCACCGCAGTTAATTTCTACTTCGCTTCCCCCTTCCGCTGCTAAGGGCAGTATTAATTTCGTTGAGCTGGCGCCTGTATGAAGCGTTAAATCCTTAAACTGAAGCGTTTTGATGTTCAAATCAAATTCTGCCGCTCCAAAATTCAGGTTAAGGTTCTCATAAAATGGTTTTGGGTTCAGGTTCAACCTCACCAAATTTGCGAAGTTTGTGTCACTTTTATCAACATTAAATTCCACCATTTTAATTGTCAGGTCGCTTTTTGCACCCTCTCTTTTATTTTCAACCGAGAATTTTCTCTTGCTTCTGTCTGTTTGTATCGTGTAGAAGTTAGTATCAGTTGCTTCAACCTGAAATTTACCGGCTCCGCCGTCAAAGGTTAAATCAACTGATTGAATTGTTGAGTCGAATGCTTCTGTTTTAAGTGTTACAGGCTCACCATTTCCTTTGTCAGAATTTATATATTTGACATTCACACACGAAAGATTATTAAATAACCCCCACCCTGAAAAAAATATTATACATGCAAGGGCAACCCCTGCGACTCCGGCCGTTAGATTGCGAACTATCGGGTTTTTTACCAAATAGACCATCCCCGCCATTATTAACAACAAGGGCCAGTAACTGTGAAGCGACAAATCGCCCAAATCTATTATTGTAAGGTTCCGTATTAAGTATAAAAAACCTAAGCTCAGAAAAAAGACTCCCCAGAAAATTTTACCCGGTTTCATCTCAACCTCAACTCTTTCTTCCGTTAAAAAGTATCCATATTCCAAGCAAGACTAACAAATATGGTGTTACATCACTATAATTAAAACCCGGAACAAACTTTTTCAGTGTAAGAATTGTGCCTGTTGCAATAAGAGCAACACCAAAGTAAATGGCGGCTTTTCCCTTTTTTCTTTCCACCACTTCGGTAAAGTTAACCCAAGTTGAGCCTTCGTGCGTTGTGCTGCTTTCGAAAGCGCCGCTTTCAGAAGTACGCTTTTCTGAAGCAACAAAAGGGTCGAATTCCGCCTCCGGTATTATTACCATCCCTACAATATAAAGAAGTATCCCAACCCCGGTTACAAAGATAAGAGCCAAAAATGCCAATCTTACCACTACAGGATCAACCGCAAAATACTCAGCGATTCCACCGGCTACACCGGCTATCATTCGCTCGTTTCGTGAACGATATAGTTTCTTCGTCATTTTATACTCCTGTTTCTTTACGCTGCAAAAATACAATAATGAAAATATTTCATCCAACTCTTACTTGATAGAAGGTAAATACTGCCGATAAACGCACTGTTGAAGTGATAACAATGGCTTTCAATCAAAAAATTGCTCACTTTCATCATGCGGATTCAAAAATAACTGAGCAAAAACTTTCAATCAAAAAAGTGTTCACTTTCATCATGCGGATTATGGTGCATATTTCCGGAGATTTACTACGGTGCAGCCGGAAGCCGCAATTTCCGGATTTTCAGAAAAAACCTGCTGTTAAGCATAACTGAAGAGGCTATTAAACTGATCGACATTCCAAACCAGATACCCTTTGTGCCTAAATTTAGCACAAAACCTAACAGAAGTGCAGCCGGCAGCCCAATCAGCCAATATGCAATAAATGTTATAACAGTAGGGATTTTAACTTCCTTTATCCCCCGTAGTACTCCAAGCGCAACCGCTTGTGAACCGTCGAAAACCTGAAACAATGCCGCTATTGTCAGAAGTGTTGACGCAATTTCCAATACTTTCGGTTCATTGGTGTAAAGCAACGGGATAACCGACTTGAAAATCACAAGCAAAATTCCGGAAAGCAACATAAAACCAACACCCAGGTAAATTGCCACTGATCCCGCTCGTTTAACTTCAGATATATTTCCCGCCCCGAGTGCATTGCCAACTCTGATTGTTCCGGCAGTTGATATACCCAGACAGACCAAATAAGTGGTTGAAGCAACATTCATCGCTATTTGGTGTGAGGCAAGGCTGTTTTTACCTATCCAACCTACCATAAATGCTGACAATGCAAAAAAACCAACTTCAAAAAAAGACTGGAACCCGCTCGGTAAACCGAGTCTAAGGATTTCTCTACCGTGTTCGTCAGGTCCACCGTAGGGGAGTATTTTCAAACCGAAGCGGCTAAATTTCGTGCTGCGGTGAACAAAATATGCCAACGAAACAAACATAAATATTCGTGAAAGCAGCGTCGCTACTCCCGCTCCATCTAACCCGAGTGACGGTGCTCCAAGGTTGCCGTAAATTAAAATCCAGTTAAAAAAGAAATTAACGAGGTTAGCCGCCAATGCTATTACCATCGCCGGACGCGTGAACGAGAGCCCTTCTATAAATTGCTTGTAGCAGATAAAGAGCAACATCGGAAGGATGGAAAAGGAAATTATTCGGGTGTAACTTATTGCCAGTTCAGCAACATCAGGCGGTTGATCCATATAGTGGATTACTTCTGCGCCAAAATAGACTATCAAATTAAGAATTGCTGAGGTGATAACTGTTACCCAAAAACCTTGTTTGAACAGCTTTCCGGGCGCAGCATCATTGAACGAACCGACAGCAATAGCAACCAATGGTGTTATCGACGAGATTATCCCTAAGCCTACCACAGTAATTATGAAAAAGAAACCACCACTGATTGAAGCTGCTGCAAGCGATGCTGCCCCTACCCTACCTACCATCGCCGAATCAACAATCCCCATTAAAGTTATTCCAACCTGACCAATTACAACCGGTACTGCTAAATTTATTGTTTCTCTAAAATGATTTTTGAGCAACTAAAACCTTTTGAATATTTACGGTACAAAAGTAATAAATTTACCGCGCATTAATTGCTTTAATTCCGTTATTAGCTTTCCGGTAAATTATAACATAAAAGTAATAAATTTACCTTTCTTTAATTGATCCGATTGTGTTTTTATCCGCAACATACCTTATATTTGCAACGCACATACAAAATTTTTTGTGTGCTTTTTGTTCTTTTTTTTTGCGTATTTTGTTGTTTCTTTGGAGCCTGTATGATCTGTAACCGGTTATAACTTGATTTCCTTAGATGCATCAAATAAATTTATATCCGGGGCAGTGTAATCTGTTTCCTGTTATAACTAAACAACCAGGAGAGATGGCAGAGTGGTTGAATGCGGCAGTCTCGAAAACTGTTGTGGGCTCCGGCTCACCGGGAGTTCGAATCTCCCTCTCTCCGCAATGGTTAATTAAGCCCTTAAAAAATAAGAATTTACAAACCCTGTAAATTTGGAAGTCTTCTAAAAGTCGCCATCCTCTAATAAATTTCTTTTTTTTGATTATTTTTTTACTTCATATATTGAGGCTTCAAACTTTTGGACAGAGTTTCATCACCTTGTCTAAGTTCAAGGGTTAATATGTAAACCCCACCGGAAATTGTGAGCCTTTGTACCGGTTCAGCGGAGAATAGAATTTAAGCGACTGAAAATAGTGCAGAAGCTAAGACATAAGCCGGCACCTTCATTCTTAGGAATTTAGCATTCAAAAGTTTTTTGTTTCTTTATAGTTTATTCTCAAGAAGCTCTCTGAGAATGATGACTTTTTGCTCGGGGGTGAATCTCTTTTTCGTTTGCATGAAAGGAACCTCCTTTTTTTATTTTTTACATTAAACAAATTTATGAAATTCCATTTTCATTTGTAGCATTACACTTAGGCATAGAATTTCCTCACATAAGGTTTGTTTTGATGGTTTAAAAGAATAAATAATGCGGTAAACACTTGTTTCATTTGGGTTCCTCCCACTGATGGATTTTAGAATATTCTTAAGTATGTTTTATTAAGTGAATAAGCAAAAAAAAATTAACTCCATACAAAAAAGAGATAAATTGGTGCCCTAAAAATTATTGGCGTCATGAAATAAAAAAGGGGCAAAGCTTACAGCTTGCCCCAAAAATTAGAGTGAAATAATTCAGCCGTCAACCATCAGTTTCCCGCAGGCGGAGCAGCCTTACTTCAGCAATTGCAGTTTCACCCTCTCTTTTTTCACATCCGTGCCGGATGTAAAGGTTATTTCCGCGAAATAGACTCCCGAGGAGGCTCCCGTTTTCCCCAGGTTGATCTCTTCCTCGTAGCTGCCGGCAAACCTTTCTCCAAGGTCGCGCTGTTCAATCAGTTCGCCTGACACATTGTAAATCGAAATAGTAACGCCACCCGTGGACGGAACGGTATAACTGATCTTTGTAGAAGGATTGAAGGGATTCGGGTAGGTAACCAGCCTCAGTGTATTCGGAATCTGCGGTTCCTCACCATCCCCGACCGACACAAGGTTCCTGTCTCCGGCTACTATAACCGCATATCCATAACCGTACGAATTTCCGTCATAATCATATACAAGTGCAAGATCATCCACTCCATCTCCTGTTACATCTCCCACAAATCCCCTGCCTGTTGCTCCATTAAACTTTTTATTTGCCGTGTTACCCCACTTGGGTATTCCACCGAGCCACAACCATTGTTCTGAGTAGCCAATAGATAGCATCAGGTCTTGTATTCCATCACCGTTTACATCGCCAACATCCATTTTAAATCCTAACAATGGTCCCCTGTCCTGGGTGTTTAACCCTCTGTATGCAGTTGGAAACTCAGTTGGAGGATAGCCCCCACTATTAACCATTTTACCATAAAAATAGAGATATTGTCCATCATTCGGGTGTAACCAGTCATCTTTTCCATCACCATTAAAATCTGAGATTATTCTTGAAGCTATAGTTAATCCATCCATTATGTAACCGGTTCCGTCATGCTGATAACTGAACCTCTCTGCAAGATTAAATTCAGGATCACCATATATAACATTGTATCTCGTGTTTGTATTTGGAAGCGTCGGATCATATAGTTCAATCCATAGATCTGAACAACCATCCCCATTAATATCTCCAAACATTAAAGGTGAGTCCATTTTTTGATTGAATAACTCACCCGCATATCTTTGTTTTGGTACACCCGTGAACTTTGAACCCGTTTCATAAAAATAGAGGGTATCGTTGGGCCACTGACCATACCAAAATGCAAGTTCCTCTATTCCATCTCCATTCATATCTATTCGAGAACCCGCACTATTTACAATCATCCCTGTCGCAGAGGATGGAATCGGAAATTGAATCAGGTAATCAGGTATTGTATCCAACAAAGGTCCTCCATAATAAACTGCCAAATGGCTTGCTCCGACACTTGGAAAAGTTACAATATCCCGATACCCGTCTCCGTTTATGTCAATAGTAACCGCTGTAAAATCTATTTTTACCTGCCAAAATGGTATGGTATCCATTAATGGACCACCGGGGAAGATTTTTATATTCGAAATTCCATTATCAACATCTGCGATCAAAATATCATTATACCCGTCTCCATTCTGGTCGTCACACAACCTAAATGGAGTATTTGTATGCCATCCCCACTTTACAAACACAATTGAATCCAACTGTGAATAGACGGTGGTGCAGAGCACCACCGTTATAATGATTGATTTAATGCAGTTTCTCATCTTTAATCTCCTTATTTCGCCAACATAAGTTTTATGGTATTCTTAAAGTGTGTACCACTTTCAAGACTTTTTGCATCGAGTGTCAGAATATATACACCACTTGAAACTTTTTAACCATATTTATTTGTCCCTTCCCACTTCCAATCGTAGAATCCGGAATTCATCTCTCCAAGTGATTTCCTAAGTATATTTCTCCCGAGTATATCATGGATTGAGATTGAAACCATACTCTGCTCTTTGAGTGAATACTGAATAACAGTTTCAGGGTTAAAGGGATTGGGATAGTTGTTGTACAACTTATATTGGAATAAATTCTCTTCATTCTCTGTTGTTGCAACTGTTCCACCTTTACCGGGAGCATTCAACGACATTGTGTTTTCAGGTATATCTGTCGAATACAATAAATTGGCTTGTTCAGTATATGCAGAAGTTGGATAACTGTTGTTCAGGAAGTTTAGCATTGGAATAATAATACCTGCAGAATCGGGTATGTTTGAAGCCTTGTATTTTTCTTCAACCAAAAGATTAAACGCTGTCATTATTATCTCCTCTTCTCCCGTACCTTGTTGCATCTTTCCCGAACTTCCGGTAAAAATATCCTTTTTGTAATTAACAAAATTATCTGTATCAATGTTCATCAATAACATTGTTGTTGAGTTAAACAATCCGGTTATGTTCCTTATGGTCAGGAGATCAGATGTCAGTTCATTAACATTCTCAGGTTCGTAACTCTCAGGGAGAAGGGCTACAGCAGATTTTTTAATGTTAACACTACAATTACCGGTGATAATCGAAGTAAGCAATATTTTGGCTTCTCTTCTCATACCTACAGATATCAATTGTTTTGCTTCCAATAGAATATTCTTCAAACTGTCCGGGTCTTCGTTTTCCATGAATTTGGGGCTTAACCCTGTATCTTTACCTTTACCGGCAGTTAACCAGGTACCCGAGCAGTTGTCATGATATCCATCTGTTAGAACCGTGATTCCGCCCTTTGCATCAATTCGAAATTTGGAAGGTTCTGATTCACCCCAGTCATTACCATAAGCTTCAATCTCATAGTCCAAACCGGGTGTTTCGTTAATAGCCCATAAGCTAAGCGCATCACCTGTAAAACAGTTATTACCAAAGTATTCACTTCCATTGGTTTTTCCAAGTATTGGATTAGAGTTAAGGGAGTAGATGGAATATTTTATACTCTCAAATCTGTTATTTCCATCTGCAGAATCGGAATATACAAGCTTTGGAGCAGACGCTGTTAATGCATAGATACCTTTACCATCTGAACTGCCAAAATAGTTGCCATGAAGTCTCGGACGGGAACCAACCAATGCTATTCCCCAGAGATTTGCATTTGTGATCGTACTGTTTCTGATCACTGTTCTGTCCTGTCCATAGTTATAACTATAATACAGACTCATTCCAACATTTGTGTTATTGATGGTTGTATTATCAATGGTGTCTCCGGGACTGATGTGGCTGTAGAGCCCACAATTTGCATTCTTTATTTCCACATGATTCATCTTGACGGGTTGTCTGTAAACAAAGATACCATTGTTGGCTGTCCAGTTTACTGATTCAAAATTGAATATGGATTTGTTTCCGCTTGTTCCTGTTACAGTTAGTTTTCCATCTTCGACAATCAATTTGGATAAATTTTTGAAAGTCATATCTGCTCCGTTATTAACGGTTAGATTGTGGTCTTTCATGTGTATGGTTTTATTGATTGTTTCATCTCTGGAGATAGTCTCATCTTCACGAAATACTCCACCGGTGTAGATTGTTGGGGTTATCATTATCAGTTTTCCACCACCACCTGTAACTTTTGTTTCAAAGTAACGGCTTAAACCAGGCATGCCTTCGGAAATTGAGGCTATTATTGGTTGATTTGCATCGGTCATGTCAATCACTGAATAATTATTATAAGTCAAGTCCAGATCATTGAGATATACTCTGACATATCTGGTGCTTGCAGTTAAATCAGTATCAGATATATCCACTAATTTATTTGTGATATACAAAAACAGAGTATCGGGCTCTATGGTATTTGGATCATTAAACTTCGTCAATCGTAACATACCTGTTTCAGTGTGCGATACAGATTCAAAATTCTCCCCACTACTATCAACCTTTGTATAAACTCCATCAATCCAATTCTCTCGTGCGTTTCTTCTATAATTTTGTGTATTACCGGAATAAGTTCCAACCCAGGTACTGCGTAAAATCCAATTTTCAATTGGTTTTAAGGATTTAATGTAGTCTTTTAATGCCCAATATCTTGGATTTGGTACTTGAGGATTGTCGGCTCTGGATTCTGCAACAGTTGAAGAGGATTCATTATAGGGATTGTTTTGGTCGTCGAACACTCCAAAGGTTCCCATACCGGATATGTTTCCGGGAACATAGTCAATTCTGGTGGGAACCATGTAAAACATGAATCCCTTTGCTCCAAATGTTAAAGCAAGATTTCCCTGGACTTCGATTTCCTGTCTTGATGGTAAACGAAGGTCGTTAGCTCCCGAGAAGTACAATCTGGTTGAATGATTAAAGTTCCTTGCTCCTGAAACCTGTAATGTATGGATCAGTGGTATATCATCATATAATTCAGGCGTAAAATTTTGAGCCGCATCAATAGCAGTAAGAAGTCCCATAAATTGTTCAGGGTCTTCAGGGCCTGAGGGAAGAACTCTTTCATTTCGATATTCAATCAGATTATTTAATGCTGCCTGAACATCTGCCTGACCCCCGGTCTCATAGCCGTGTTTTAATGCCAGACTAAATGGATAATGATTGAAGATCAAACTGTTTTTGTAAAATCCGGTTATGTCATTTTTTGCATATTCACGGTCGAATCGGAAGTGCCACCTCCAGTAGTTACCTGAGGCTCCTGATAAATCAAAACTTTTTCCGGATGGCATGTCCTCTCGAACAAAGTCCGTATATGATTTCCTTACCTGCGCTGTAAGCATGAAAGGTTCATCATAATAAAAAGTTTCAAATAGTGGATTACCGCCAACTATATCTTTTTTTGCATTGATTTGATCTTTAATTGTGTCACGAAGTACCGGATCATTAAAAAATTCTTGATAAAGTTGATCATGTATGCTAATAGCATCAATGTAGGTAGTTACTTTATCCTCATATCGAATTCCAACTTCAATGACCTTTGCAACACTAACGGCACCATACTCTCTAAAATGAAAGGCCGTGTCTGTTAAAGTAACCCATCCCATGTTGGTAGAAGATAAATCCCCCTTTCTCACTACCATTTCAAACGATTTGGCAGGGACACTTTCCATGTTGTTACTTTTGGAAGGACCATGTGAATTAAGTTGAGGATTAAAAACACCTCCTGATTCTTGTGCTCCCGAGGCAGGAACAATTTTCAGTTGCACTCTGAGTATAACAGTTGTATCATGCAGTGTGTTTGGTTCTATCATCGTACGAATTGAGATGTAGTGTTGCTCGTTTGTGTTCGTGAAGAGTATCCTGCCTATTTTCCCGTATAACATATAATATTTAACGATATCTTCCTTAGCGGAAGGGACCGCTTTTCGAACATCATATGTCCCTGAAGAAACTTCAATGGTTGTGTCGATCCCGGTTACATTAGTCCCAACCCAGGAAGGAACCAGGTCTGTGTGTGTATTCATGAACCAAACGCTCGATTGATTCTCTTCACCAAAACCATAATTAGATTCTTTTGCGAGGCTGAAACTGCTTTGTTCACCAACCTGGAAAGGATAACTGTTTTTATCCTGCCCTTGAGCTTTTAGATATTTTCCTGTTTCAACACCTAAATATTCAGGAGCAAAAGAACTCCACTCGAGGTGCATATCAAGAA